>SXGT01185657.1_pt1 | contig 125847 bp, 121 predicted proteins | sample 3176221 | NCBI WGS metagenome assembly SXGT01 (sample SAMN11356862, study PRJNA531348) | freshwater metagenome | isolation source: freshwater sample F1-120 | place: China: Fuxian Lake, Yuxi | collected 2017-12-25 | reverse complement strand
CGAAGTGCGCATGGGTATGCGGGTGAAAGCGAAGTGGGCTGAAAAGCTCACACGTACCCACCATTCACTCATGCACTTCGAACCCACAGGCGAACCCGACGCCCCATACGACCACTACAAGAGCAATTTGTAAGCGTTTTTTTCAGTTCGACGAAGGAGCGATATGAGTTTGCAGTTCACTCGCAGGCCCGGACGAAGTAGGGCTCAGTGGCCGGCTGGAAGTAGGGCCCAAAGTCTCGCGGTGAGCGGAGAAGCTCAGGAGCGACGAAGGAGCGATATGAGTTTGCAAGTCACTCGCAGGCCCGGACGAAGTAGGGCCAAATAACATGCGAGAGGTTGGAGTCATCAGCTATGCCACGAGCGCGGTGGCGCGCGATGTGGTGCACAACGAAGTTGAGATCATTGTTCCGGTACTCGGCGAAGCGATTGCTAAATCGACAATCCCAAAGGCTGACATTGGTTTTGTGTGTTCAGGGAGCCTCGACTATTTGTTCGGTGGACCGTTCGCGTTTGTCGCAGGTGTCGATGCGGTCGGAGCGGTGCCTCCGATTCGCGAGAGTCACGTGGAGATGGATGCAGCATGGGCGCTGTATGAAGCTTGGTGCTACATCCAAACCGGTGAGGTCGATAGCGCGCTGATCTACGGCTTTTCAAAGGGCAGCAGCGGTGATCCTCTCGAACTCATGACAGTTCAAACTGATCCGTATTACACGGTGCCATTGTGGCCGTCCATGAGCGACATGGCCGCGCTGCAAGCGCGCGCTTTTATGCACCGAACTGGCGCGACTGAACGCGACTTCGCCGAAGTGGCTGCCCGCGCCCAGCGAAACGGAATGAGCATCGACTACGCGGTGCGAGCAGCCGCTGATGCCAGCGCAGAAAGATTGCTTGCTGAATCGCCGTTGGTGAGCGACCCGCTGCGCGAGAGCGACATCTTCCCAGTGAGTGATGGCGCCACGGTCATAGTGATCGCGGCCGATGATGTCGCTCGTCGACACTGTTCGCGTCCGGCATGGATTCGTGGCTTCGACCACCGAATAGATGCAATGACGTTCGGAGCCCGTGATCTGTCGCGTTCTGCATCGGCGACCTTGGCCGCCCAGAAAGCTGGCGCGGGCGAAGGTGATCTCGACATCGCTGAATTGCATGCTCAGTTCAGCCACGAGGAATTGCTCCTCACGGAAGCGCTTGGCATCGATCCTTCGAAAACCAAGATCAACCCGTCGGGCGGCCCGTTGGCCGCGAACGTCATCATGGGCGCAGGCTTAAACCGCATCGGCGAGGTCGCAAAGGCAATCACGGGCGGCGACGCCAATCGCGGCGTAGCGCATATCAGCAGTGGACCGTGTCTCCAGCAAAACATGGTGTGCGTCTTGGAGGGAGAGTGACATGGGTGCACATCGTGCAGCGGTAGTAGGAGTCGGCCAGACGAAACATCGTTCGGCTCGTAAAGACGTTTCGATGGCAGGCCTTGTGCGCGAAGCTGCCATGCAGGCGTTGGAAGACGCTGGGATGACGTGGGCCGATATCGACGCCGTCGTCATCGGCAAGGCCCCTGACATGTTCGAGGGCGTTGCGATGCCGGAGCTGTATCTCGCTGACGCGCTCGGCGCCGTGGGCAAGCCGATGATGCGCGTGCACACTGCGGGTTCTGTCGGTGGTTCAACTGCAATCGTCGCGACGAAGCTTGTGACCGCTGGTGTGCATCAGCGTGTGCTTACTGTTGCCTTCGAAAAACAAAGCGAAAGCAACGCTACATGGGGTCTTTCGGTGTCGCAACCGTTCTCGGCCGCGCTCGCGTCGGGAGCGGGTGGCTATTTCGCCCCGATCATTCGTGCGTATATTCAACGATCCGGTGCGCCGCGCAACACTGGCCACTTGGTCGCGGTTAAGGACCGGCTGAACGCATTGCGCAATCCGAATGCGCACCTGCACATTCCCGATATTTCGTTGGAGATGGTTGAAGCTTCGCCGTTGTTATGGGACCCGATTCGGTACCTCGACACTTGCCCATCCAGCGACGGGGCTATGGCGATGGTGATCGCATCCGAAGCCGTTGCCGATGCTGCTGATGGACCCGTTGCTTGGGTGCACGGAATGGCGATGCGATCGGAGCCCACCATGTTTGCGCATCGCGACGCAGTCAATCCGTTGGCTGGGCGTGAGTGCGCGAAAGACTTGTACGCGCAAGCTGGTATCAGTAACCCGCGCAACGAGCTTGATTGTGCCGAGATCTATGTGCCGTTCGCGTGGTACGAGCCAATGTGGTTGGAGAACTTGGGCTTTTGTCCCGAAGGCGATGGCTGGAAACTCACCCAAGAAGGCGCGACGGCAGCTGACGGCGATATTCCCTGGAACCCCAGTGGGGGAGTCCTTTCATCTAACCCAATCGGAGCCTCGGGAATGATTCGCTTCGGCGAGGCTGCGCAGCAGGTGCGGCGCCGTGCGGGTGACTATCAAGTCGAAATGAAAACGGGCCGGGCGATGGGGCATGCCTACGGCGGCGGTTCGCAGTTCTTTTCGATGTGGGTCATCGGCGACAAGAAACCTCAGAACTAAGAAGTCGAGTTGCCGCGGGCTGGTGGACACATTGCATTGCCGTATCGGTTCGACCGTCGGTGATTGAGCTACTGAACTATGAGATTCGCGGCAAGCTCGCGCAGCGAACGGATCGTTGCGTAGCGCGGTTGCAGGCCGTGCGCACCATGTGGATCCATGACGAGTGGGCGTATTCCTGCGTTGTGTGCTCCAACGACGTCGATGGCTGGCATGTCGCCGACGTAGATGCAGTCGTCGGCGCTCACGTTCATGTTTCTGAGTGCGCAATGAAACACTTCGGCGCCGGGTTTGCGTAGACCGACGACGTGCGAATCAATGATCGTTTCCACGCACACAGCTACTTCAGGATCGTTGTGTCGAATTGACGCGATCCCGTCACGATGGAGCATTGCCGCGAGGGTGCCGTTGTGATTCGAAACGATTCCGAGACGCGCTCCGGTGGCCTGCAACGCCGCCAGGCCCGCGATTGCATCGGGAGCAATGCGCTGCCAAATAGGAATGCGACGGAACTCGACTCGTAGCAATTCTGCGAAGCCCAGAGGTGACTCGCAGTCGGGGAACAGCGCCGCGGCGTACCGCTCGAGATAAGGACCCCAAAAAGGTTCGTGGGGGTCGCCAACTACCGCGATGGCTTCAAACGCGACGCAAGCGGCGTAGTGGGCAGCGTCGATATCTTCGGGATCAAGTGCAACGCCGAAGGCGCGCGCTGCGTTGAGCGCGATGTCGTGGTCGGGTATATACAAGATTCCGCCGGCATCGAGGAGCACCGTGGTACACGTGATCGTGTCGATCATTGGCCCGCGAGTTCAGCAACGTCGTGGAGGCTTGTCAGGGTCTCGAAACTGAAGCCGGCGTATTCGATTCCATCGTGATCACCGTGTGGATCGATGATGAATACCCGCATCCCGGCGCGTTGTGCGCCCACCGCGTCGATGCCGGGCATGTCGCCGACGTACCAGCACTGCTCAGGTCGAAGCCGCATCGAGATAAACGCGAGTTCGAAAATGCGCGGATCGGGTTTTTCAATACCGACTGCGCCCGAGTCGATCACGCATTCCATCGGAACGCCGATGCCCGGCCCGACTTGCGCGAGTTCGATGGCTCGGAGGCGAGTCAGCGCTTCACCGTCGTTGTTGCTGACAATCCCCAGGCGAGTGCCGGTGGCCTCGAGCGCCCGCAGTCCCTCGCGCGCACCCGGAATTTCGTACTCCCAGAGGCCGCCAGTGGTGAACTCACCTGCGAGATGTTTGAGCACTTCGGAGACCGTCTCTTCGCTTTCCACGCCGAGCGATTGTGCGAAGGTTTTGAGGTATGCCGGCCACCACCGATGCCATGGCGCAGACCCAATGTCGTCACCAGGATGGTCGAACACGGTGCATCCCTTGTAGTGGGCACGAGGCACGTTGTCGCGATCGATGGGGTGGCCTGCACGTTCGCAGGCGGTCGCGATTCGAACCGGATCGGGGAGGTGAAACACGCCTCCAATGTCGAGCAACACGGCATCAATGGCAGGCATCGCGAGGACAATATCTTGCGGCCCAGTGCTGGCCCGTGGTCGGGTTTTGGTAACGCCGGCGCCAGAGGATCGCGACCACGGCGGTCGGGCGGGTTGTGCGACCGCGGGAATTGAAAGCCAGTTTGTGGCGCTCGCGCCGGTAATCTCACCCACATGGAATTTCGCCGAATTAATGCGCTGCCTCCCTACGCGTTTGCCCCGATCGACGCATTGAAGATGGAGTTTCGGCGCGCCGGCGAAGATGTGATCGACCTTGGCTTCGGCAACCCCGACCTCCCTTCGCCCGATATTGCCGTTGAGAAGCTGATCGAGGCTGCCCGCAATCCACGGAATCATCGATATTCTCAAACCAAGGGCATTCCGAAACTCCGCGAGGCAGTCTGTGCGCTCTATGAGCGGCGTTTTGGCGTACAACTCAACCCCGAAACCGAAGCCTGTTCGACGATCGGTGCCAAAGAGGCCTTTAGCCACCTCATGCTCGCATTGCTAGGCCCTGGCGACACCGCCTTGGTTCCTGCACCGAGTTACCCCATTCACATATGGGGCCCGATCCTCGCCGGTGCGGCCGTGCAGTACGTGCGCATGGGGCCAGGTCAAGATTTCTTTACGAATTTGCACGCGGCGTGGGAGCAATCGTGGCCGCGGCCGCGAGTGTTGGTCACGAGCTTTCCGCATAACCCAACGACGATGTGCGTCGATCTCGACTTCATGGCTGAGGTCGTGCAATTTTGCCGCGAACGAGAGATGATCGTGGTGCATGATTTCGCCTACGCAGACCTTGGTTTCGATGGCCACGAACCGCCGTCGATTCTCCAAGTTCCGGGCGCGAAAGATTGCGCAGTGGAGATCTATTCGCTGACTAAGAGCTATTCGATGGCGGGCTGGCGTCAAGGGTTTCTAGTCGGCAATGCCGAAGTGGTTGGCGCGTTGGCCAAGCTCAAGAGCTATTTAGATTATGGTGGTTTTCAACCGATTCAGATCGCAGCAACGGTTGTGATGAACGAAGAACCCGACTACCCACAGTACGCGAACGGCATATACCTTGGGCGGCGCGACGCGCTGATCGATGGTCTTGCGAGCATCGGGTGGGAGATTGAAAAACCCAAAGGCACGATGTTCGTGTGGGCACCGATACCTGAGCCGTATCGCGACTTGTCGAGCTTGGAGTTCTGCACGATGTTGGTCAAAGAAGCCAAGGTGGCAGTGTCACCCGGAGGTGGCTTCGGGCCTGGCGGCGAAGGCTTCGCCCGCTTCGCGCTGGTCGAGAACGATCAACGGATTCATCAAGCCGTGCGAGGAATCAAAAAGGCGCTCACCAAACTGGATGCGCCTTAGGGAGAAGCCGGGCTCCCGTTGTGTGCGCTTGGCAGGGCCACGGTGCGCGTCCGTGGCATTGGGCGTGTCGGGCCTTGTGCGGCATCTCGCGGTTGTAGTCCCTGCAGTGTAAATGCGACTGCAAGATCGGCCACGAGGTCGATCGGCTCGTTGCGTTCGATGAGAAAATCGCGAGCGAGTCGACCGACCACACCATGAATGGCATGGGCCAGCATGTCAGGGTCGAGATCGACGACTACGCCTTCGACAATCGCCTCTTTGATGTGACGAGCTGTATCTGCAATGGCGACGTCTTCGTTGCTCGCCAGCACCGGTGAGAAGATCTCGTCGGCCGCGGCGAACTGGATGATGGCGAAGTGTTCGCGGTGCTCCTGAAACCACTGCAGGGAGGCTCGGATCCCGAGTTCGATGCGGGTCAATGGGTCGGTGGCTTCGCTAATCGCGGATTGTTGGCGGCGTCGGAGGCTGCGGTTCGAACTGCGCAATAACTCGCTCAGCAGTTCTTCTTTGGACGCGAAGTACCAGTAGAAGACGCCCTTGCCGACACCCATTTCGTCGACGATTTCGCTCACAGAAGTGGGGTGGTACCCACGATCCGCAAAGAGGCGAGCCGAAGTGCGCAGGAGGTCGTCGCGTCGTGCTTGGCCTTTGGGCGTCAGCTTGTCGCGCATTGGCGGCACACTACGGGCCATTTGACCGGTCAGTCAACCAATCGCGGGCTGAATCCGAGCCACTGCGGGGCAGTCCCGAGCGCTCGGTTCGTGCCCCCGTCAGACAGGATTCAGTATCTGTTGCTTTAGTTGTAACACCCTGGATGCCGATAGGTAATCGGGGTGGTCGACTATGAGTGAGGCAAATCCCGCGAAACCCTAGCGAGGAGACTCATATGGCAGACCTGAAGACACTGTTGCGATCCATGAACCCCGATTACGCCTTGAGAAACGCCCGTCGTGAAGTTGTCGAACACGCCAGGGTGGTAGCGGAAGTAGACGCACTTGTGCAGCGTCTGAATGTTCCTGAGCAAACGCTGGATTCGAAGCGACGCGCCTCATAGTCTGGGTCTGTGCTCTATTGGGTGATCAAAGCCATTGTCACTCCCGTCATGCGCATCATTGTGCGGGTCAAGGTTGAAGGCAAAGAGAACCTGCCGACATCGGGGCCAGTCATCCTCGCGGCGAACCATCGTTCGTTTATTGATTCGCTGTTCATCCCGTTGGTTGTGAAACGCCGGGTCACGTTTGTCGCGAAGGCCGAGTATTTCGATAGTAAGAAGACCGCTTGGTTCTTTCGCGGGGTTGGGCAAATCCCCATCCGGCGCGAGGGCGGCAGTGCATCAGAAGGTGCGCTCGCGGCAGCCGCTGATGTGCTCAAAGGTGGCGGTGTGTTTGGTATTTATCCCGAAGGCACTCGTACCCGCACGGGTCGGCTCCACCGCGGCCATACCGGGGTTGCACGCCTTGCATTGCAATGTAATGCACCGATTGTGCCAATCGGGCTAGTTGGTACCGACGAAGTGCAACCCGTCGATCGAAAGCTGCCGCGCTTCGGGCGCACGGTGACCGTGCGCTTCGGAGAGCCAATTGACATGCAGCACTATCATCTTGAAGACCAAGACCACCTGACACTGCGCGCGATTACCGACGAAGTTATGTTTGAACTGCAATCGCTGAGTGGCTACGAATATGACGACACCTACGCCACCAAGAAGGCCGAACGGCTTCCCACCGCAGAAGTAATGTTGGCCAGTTAAGCGCATGAAATAGGCGCAAATTAGTGCGCCCACGCGCGACTGCGTTCGACGGCGCGTTGCCATTCTGCGTATTTGGCGTTGCGCTCATCATCAGACATAGTTGGTGCGAACGACGCGTCGCTGCGCCATGCCGCAGCAGCAGCTTCGGGGGAGTCCCAGACGCCCTCTGCGATCCCGGCGAGGAATGCGGCACCCAATGCCGTGGTTTCTTGCACCGCCGTGCGGCGCACCGTCACTCCGCAAAGATCGGCCTGGAACTGACACATCATGTCCATCACCGAAGCTCCGCCGTCGACTCGCAATTCCAGAAGCGGTGTGCCACTCGCCTCGGTGATCGCGTCGATCACGTCTCTGGTCTGGTACGCCATTGCTTCCACTACCGCTCGTGCGATATGGGCGCGGGATGTTCCTCGGGTGATTCCAACGATGGTGCCGCGAGCGTATGGATCCCAATACGGGGATCCGAGGCCTGTGAAAGCTGGAACGCAAAACACGCCGTTGGCGTCGGCGATGCTGGCAGCCAGCGGACCGACTTCTGATGCGGCGTCAATAATTCCTATGCCGTCGCGCAGCCATTGCACTCCTGCGCCCGTGACGAAAATGGCGCCCTCCATCGCGTACGTGACCGAACCATCGGCTAACTGCCATGCGACGGTGTTCAGGAGGCCGTCGACAACAGTAGGGAGTGTGGCTCCCACGTTAGTGAGTACGAAACTGCCGGTTCCATAGGTATTTTTCGTCATTCCTGTGTTGAAGCACGCTTGCCCGAACAGCGCGGCTTGTTGGTCGCCGGCAATACCTGAAACTGCGACACGTAACCCGGCGGCGCAGTCGGGGGTAGTGACACCAGCACGGCCGCTCGACGGGACCACCTCAGGCAAGCAGGCCATTGGGACACCGATGAGCTCGCAGAGTTCGGGAGACCATCGCATGCCGCCGATGTCGTACAGCATCGTGCGGCTCGCGTTCGTCGGGTCGGTTGCATGCACTCCGCCGCGCACGCCACCGGTGAGGTTCCAAAGAATCCACGTGTCGACAGTGCCAAATGCCAGGTCGGGGCTGTCGGTGACGTCACCATCGTTGAGCAGCCAAGCAAGCTTTGTACCCGAAAAATATGGGTCGAGTACAAGGCCGGTGGATCTGCGAATGAGTGGTTCGTGGCCTGCGGTTTTCAGCGCATCGCATCGGGCCGCGGTGCGACGATCCTGCCAGACGATCGCTCGGTGCAATGGTGATCCGGTCGTTCGATCCCAAACCACCACTGTTTCACGCTGGTTGGTGATGCCGATTGCAGCTACGGTTTCGCCAGCAGCATCCAACGCTGCGACGACCTCACCGAGCACGTGGAGCGTGGTCGCCCAGATTTCGTTTGCGTCGTGTTCGACCCAACCCGGCTGTGGAAAGTATTGCGGAAATTCGCGGTATGACGAAGCAACGGGGACGCTCGCTTCGTTGACTGCGAAGGCTCGCACTCCGGTCGTGCCGGCATCGATAGCGATTACGACGGCCATGAGTTGTCTCCGATTGAGTCTTGCGCGACAGTGCGGTCCCGATAATTGAGCAGCGCTTCTGCGATGGCGAGCGAGTTCGCATCGTTGTCGAATTCGAATAGCAATGGCGGGTGCCCAGGGTGAGAAATGTGGAGGCGTCGAGGTGAATCGCGCGGCACAACCATGATGTCGTCGAGGCGATCCGCAAGCACGCGACTGCGCGGCAAGCGAGAAAAGACTCCCGCAGAATACATCATCAGGCGACGATCGGTGATGACAACATAGTCGCGGAATCGCGCCGCGGCCCATCGCCACCGTACCGGGCGCGAATACCAAACGCGACACCAGCTAACGATGTTTTCGTTCTCCTCAAGCCGCTTACTGACGAGCGACTCAAGGCGACTGCCAGCCCGGGATTGTGCCATCGCGTCACACTAGAAGGCTCAGGGCGTGGGGCGGTTGTTCGCAAACCATTGAGTCGCAAAATCCACCGTCCCCCGCATCGCCATGAACCGTGCTGCTGCGGCGCCCACGTGCCCGGAGGTTTCACAGTTGGTCTTGAGTGCAAGATCGCGTCCGAGTGATTCGAAGTCTGCGCTGTCTACATCAAATTCCTGGAACTCGACCCAGCTGCGCTCGCCATCGACGTTGATAGCCGCGCCTTGGGTTCGCCATTGGACGGACTTGTCGGTGTATTCGGCACGGGTCTCAGCGAGATGCAGCGAAGAATTGTTGGCGTGGCCGACTCCAAGCAGCAAAACTTTTGCGTCGAGATCGTAGAGGCGACCGAGTGGAGACGTGTCGCCAAAGGCGTCGTTCAGCGCATGGATTGCGACAATTTCGGCGGCGAGTGGCCCGTTTGCGGCCATGCTGTGCAGTGGATGGCTGCTTCGCAACGTGGTGCGCGAACCGCGGAAGCATTCAACGACTGCGCCCATTTGCCGTGTCGGTGTGATGTCTCGATGAAACGCCGGTGTGTGGTCGCGAATGACCTGCCACCATGATTCGGGCACGGGTGGCGCGGCCCAATGTTTGGGGTCGCTACCAGCTCCGCTGTGGGTGGGCATGACCAGGGTGCCGGTATCGCCAATTGTTTGAAGGAGTGCTTCAACAACGGCTTGTGCGCCACCCGAGACCCAACCAATTGCTGACAATGAAGCGTGCACGATGAGTATGCACCCAGGCTCCACTCCTAGTCGTTCAAGATCTTGCCGCATGGATGCCACTGTTACCGGAAGCCGGGAATTGTGAATTAGTAGCGATTCATCCATACGACATTGTTATCTGATTTCTGCTGCGCACCAGCCACTTTGTATCGCTTGCCGGAGTGCGACCGGTAGCCTGCGAGCCACATGACCAAAGTCCTTGATGACCTCATTGAACTTCTGCAAATTGAGCAACTTGAAGTAAATCTGTTTCGCGGCCATTCGCCTGATGAACGCATGCAGCGCGTGTTTGGCGGCCAGGTTGCGGCGCAGGCGCTCATAGCCGCGGGTCGCACCGTCGACGACGATCGTCATGTGCACTCGTTGCACTCATATTTCCTGCGCCCTGGCGATCCACGCGTGCCGATCATTTTCGATGTCGATCGAATTCGCGACGGCAAGTCATTCACCACTCGAAGGGTTGTAGCGATCCAACACGGCAAGGCCATCTTTAATCTCAGTGCGAGCTTTCAAGTAGTTGAAGACGGCCCGGAACACCAGTACGAAATGCCCGAGGTCGCTCCGCCCGAGGAACTACCGACATTTCTTGAGCGTGTGACGCCGTTTCGGGAGCGTTTCAGCGAGGAAATTTGGTCATGGCTTGAACGCGAACGCCCGATTGAGTCACGGTCCTGCGACGCGCCCCGATGGATCGACCCAAATCCCAGGCCGCCTGAACAACACGTTTGGTTTCGAGCCAACGGCGAGTTGCCACAAGATCCGTTGTTGCACGCATGCGTAGTGGCGTATGCCAGCGATCTCACGCTGCTCGACACCGCCGTGATGCCCCATCAAATTAACTACACAGACGACACGTTTCAGGTTGCGTCGCTTGACCACGCGATGTGGTTTCATCGGCCACTTCTCGCCGATGATTGGCTCTTGTATCACCAGAAATCTCCGTCCGCGTGCGGCGCGCGAGGCATCGCGGAAGGATTCATATATGCGCGTGATGGTCGGCTTTGCGTAACAGTTATCCAAGAGGGCCTCATGCGTCCTCGTCCCGCGTGAATCTGTTCCCGAACGGCACCTGGATTTTCAGTGATTGTTGATCTGCGCTCCGATACCGTGACTCGTCCGACGCAGGCGATGCGCGACTCCATGGCTACGGCTGAAGTGGGCGATGATCTTTCGGGTGATGACCCCACGGTGAATCGATTGCAAAGCTTGTCGGCAGCGTTGTTGGGATATGAAGCCGCTTTGTACGTCCCGACCGGAACGATGGCGAATCAATTGGCGATTCGCGCCCATACTCGCCCTGGGACCGATGTGATTTGCGCGCCTCGTGCGCATGTGTATCGTTATGAAGACGCTGGCGCGGCGCGCAATGCCGGGGTACAGATGCGTCCTGTCGAATGGGCGGACCTTGAGTCTGAAATGTTGGGCGACCAGCATCACCTTCCTGAAGTTTCTCTCGTCGCGTTTGAGAATACGTTGATGGCACACAGTGGATTGCCGTTGGATCGGTCGCTCATCGAGTCAATCCTCGCGACGGCGTCGCGATTCGACGTGCCTGTGCATTGCGACGGCGCACGCATCTTCAATGCCGCGATCGCGACTGGCGCGACTCCGCGCGAACTCGTCGCAGGCTGCTCCAGCATGATGTTTTGTTTGAGTAAAGGATTAGGCGCACCGATCGGATCGGTGTTGTGCGGCACTCGTGAATTCATCGCGCGCGCTCGGGTTGATAAACACCGGATGGGCGGCGGGTGGCGTCAGGCCGGCATCGTCGCCGCGGCCGGAATCGTGGCGTTGGAGACAATGGTCGAACGGTTACACGACGATCATCAGCGGGCGCGCGCGTTCGCAGATGCACTGGCGCTTCGGTGGCCGGGGTCGGTTGATCCGCGGCAAGTGTTGACCAATATCGTGTGTGCCGATTCTGCGGCCATGCCGAGTGATGTAATCGAGCAACTATTCAAACAAGGTGTACTTGCCGCAACAATCGATGCGCGCACAACTCGATTCATATTCCATCTCGACATTGACGATGACGGTGTAACCCACGCGATTGACTCGTTGGCGCGAGTGCGCTAGCGGGCGCGCAGCGTCGCAACTCCCTCGCCGCTGAGATCGTCGTAGGTAACTGAGCGTCCGAGAATTGCCATGATGATGGCTTCAGCCGGACCGGCAACCAAAGGCCCTTCACCAAAGCCCCAATTTAAGTCATCGGCTTCCCAACGAATCCCGTCGACTCGGCCTTTGGCGATAAAGCCGTTGGTGGCCTTCTTGCTGACAAGAAAATCCAACACGGCGCGTGCGGCCGCGGGGTCCACTGTATTCCTGAGACCGAGCGGACGACAGATGTCGGATCCGTGCGCGACGGCATCGGTCAGTGGAGCTTCAAAACCGAATGTCGGTGGTGTCCACCGATGTTCGGCAGTTGCGCGAAGTTTCGCCGCGAGTTCCGGGCCGGTTTGCGTGTCTGCACGTACCATCGCCATTGTCATCTTTTCGAGGTTGAACCCGCTCTGCGCGAATGCGATAAGGACCTTGAGTTTTGATGCTGTTGCGGGATAGGTCAGGTGTGCAACTACGTCGCGAGTCGTCCAACCGTCGCACAAGCTTGCCGTATCCCATTGAGCGTCGGTCAATGTGTCGAGGATGTCGGACAACGAACGGCGTTGAGCAACTACGAGTGGGTGCAGATCGGTCATGTAGGAATCCGTTGCGGTGGTGTCTTTTTCCAGTCGGTCATTGCCTTCAGCACCAGTCGAGCCACCACACCGGCGCCGCTCGCGGCGATCAATGCGCCGACAACAGTCGTTACTGCGAGTTGGAGTTCGCAGCTGTGCGCAGGTATCGCATAGCCATCAACTCCAGCCGCAAGGAGTTGTCGCAGCTGCGCTGGGGTTTCCGAACACGATGCCGCAACGAGACCGTAACCGATCAGCCCGCCGAACACCCCTGCGATGACAACGGCGCCGAACGCGAGGTATACGGGACCCTTGCGGACAACATTGGGATGGGTGTCGCGTACGGGATCGATTGCCACCGGGCAATCGTAGGGGGACCGGGGCGGCGATACTGGGCCGGAGCGCCGAGCCATCGCCGCTGAGATATGCCAAACTCTCACCGTGACCCTGCACGAATGGACCGTTGCGAGTGCTCTGATTGAGCGCGATGGCCAACTATTACTGGTCAAAAATGTGCGCCAGGGGGGCCGAGAAGATTGGTCGACTCCGGGCGGCGTCATCGACCGTGACGACAACACGATTCTTGAAGGGCTCGCCCGCGAAGTTGCTGAAGAGACCGGATTGCGAGTCACTCGTTGGGACGGATTGGTCTATGAAGTCGTGGCGGTGGCCCACGATCTCGGCTGGCGAATGCGCTGTGAAGTGTATTTGGCTGGAGACTTCGAAGGAGAGGTGACGATCGACGACCCTGATGGAATCGTGGTTGAGGCCGACTTTTACGACCCAACCCACACTCATGGTCTGCTGATTGGCTGCCCAGCGTGGGTTCGTGAACCGATATCCGAGTGGATCAATGAGCGTTGGGACCATGGCGACGGTTCGGGGTCGCGTCGCTACGAATACGCCGTGCGAGGCACTCGCCGCTCCGATCTTGTCGTCGAACGCTGTTGAAGATCGGTTCCGATGTTTTTGCACGTTGACCTAGATGCGTTCTTCGCTTCGGTCGAGCAATTGCTGAATCCTCAGTGGCGGGGTTTGCCGGTCATCGTCGCCGGCATCGGTCGGCGAGGCGTTGTCAGCGCGGCGAGCTATGAGGCGCGTGCCTTTGGTGTTCGGTCGGCTATGCCGACATCAGTCGCGCGGCAGCGGTGTCCGCAGGGAATTTTTGTGCAGCCTCGGTCGACGGAATACGCACGTTTGAGCGAGGAGGTCATGGAGATCTTGCGCAGCTTCACCCCCGAAGTCGAGCCGGTCTCCATAGACGAAGCGTTTCTGGCTGTCGATGGTATTCGTCGACTCCGCGGCGACGCAGTCTCGGTGGCGCGGCTCATCCGTGAGCAGGTCAAGATCGAAACCGGGCTGACGATCAGTGTGGGCGTGGCGACGACAAAGTTCCTTGCAAAGATTGCGAGTGATCTGTCAAAACCCGACGGATTGTTGGTGGTGGAGCCAGGTAAAGAACTCGCCTTCTTGCACCCCTTACCGGCTCGTCGCTTGTGGGGCGTGGGTCCCAAAACCATGGAAAAGCTTGAGCGCATTGCGGTCGAGACGATCGGGGATATAGCGGCACTGCCGTTGGAGGCTCTACGTCATGTGGTTGGACGCGCGGCCGCAGAGCATCTCCACGCGCTGTCGCACAACCTCGACCCTCGGTCGGTTACCGTCGAACGCAACGCGAAATCCATTGGCAACGAAGAGACGTTCTCGCACGATCTGCGCGAGCGCAGTGCCGTCGATCGCGAGCTGTTGCGTCTCGGTACCAAGGTTGCGGGTCGGCTGCGCGCCAGCGATGTCGCGGCATCGGTGGTAACGGTCAAACTTCGTTTCGAAGATTTCTCGACGATCACCCGTTCGCGAACGCTGCGGCAGGCATCGAGTCAGACTGCGCAAATTGTGGCGATTGCGCGCGAACTCGTCGCCGAAATTGATGTGGCGCGAGGCGTGCGCCTGCTCGGAGTGCATTGCTCGTCGCTGACCGCGCCGACCTCGGAGCACCAGGGCACATTGGACCTATTCGCAGTTTCGAGCGAGAACCTGCAACCCGGACTCGGAGAAAAATTTACAGCGGTTGGTGCACCCGCGTTCGATGAACGTCAAGCTCGCATCGATACGGTGGTCGACGCCGTGCGCGCCAAGTTCGGTAGCGAGGCGGTTGCCGCGGCCTCGCTGAGGGGCACGCGTACGGCTCAGCATGCTGGGGATGCTGGGGCCTTCGAACAAATCCAAGAAGGTGACAAGCTATGAGGCGAATCGGCATCGTTGGGTGTGGACACATTGGTACGGTGCATTCCTACGCGTTGCGGCGCTTGACGCAAGCGAATCTCATCACGGCGATGGTGACGGCAACCTTCGATACCGACTTTGCGCGCGCGGCGGAGATGGCGAAGCACCATGATGCTCAGCCGTATCACGACCTTGATCTTTTGCTCGACAATGTGGATGTCGTATGGATCTGCACCTGGACATCGGGGCATCTCGAGGCGGTTGCTCGCGCCGCTGAACGTGGGCTCGCCGTGTTCTGTGAGAAACCACTCGCAGCCACAATCGAAGACTGTCGTCGTGTCCACGAAGTTCTCGCCACAGTTCCGCATCAAGTCGGGTTGGTACTGCGCTACGCGCCAGTGTTTGCGCAGTGTGCCGAGATTGTGCGCAGCCAGGAGTTCGGACGCGTGCTAACCACAATTTTTCGAGATGATCAGTACTTCCCCGTGCAGGGGATGTACGGCTCGACGTGGCGCGCCGATCGTGAACTTGCCGGCGGCGGCACGCTGATCGAACACTCGATTCACGATATAGATCTGTTGGCCTGGATTTTGGGTGCTCCAGATTCGGTCAGTGCCGCCACGGCCCAGCGTTTCGGTTGTGAAGGCATCGAAGATACGGCGGTGCTGCATCTCGGGTACCCGGATACGAGCCGGGCAGTGATGATCAGCATTTGGCATCAGATTCTTTCCCGAGGATCAACTCGGCGCCTCGAGATCTTTTGCGAACACGCCCTGCTGTGGACTGAAGACGATTACCTCGGGCCGCTACATATCCAAACCAGTGACGGATTTCTCGAACGGTGCGGTTCCGTGCCGGATTGGGCGAATCAGCTGGATCTCCCGGAGGTATATGAAAAGTCGGTGGTGCAGTACGCGACCCCCGCCAAAGCCTTTTTGGACGCGTTGGACGGATCAGGTGGCCGCAGCAACGGTTTTCCCACCTCTGCAGAGGCGTTGGCTTCTCACCTTTTGGTTGAGGCCGCGTACCAGTCCGCGGCGGTCGGCGGGGTGCCGATTTCCGTGGTTGCATTGTGATGGGTCATTCGGTGCGCGACAATGGTGAGATGATGTCCCGCAGCACCGTGGGATTCCGTGAGGTCGAGCATGCCGCTCTCTGATGAAGAGCTCAAAATCCTGAGAGAGATCGAAGCGCAGCTCAACGCGACCGATCCCGAATTGGTTGATGCTGTCGCGAATTCCACCGTCACGCGTGCAGCGCTCGCCGCGATTCGTTGGGCCATCTTTGGCTTAGTCGGAGGCCTTGCGATCATCGTGTTGACATTTACGTCGAGTTTGGTGTTTGCCTTTGGCGGATTCCTCCTGATGCTGGCGTCGTTGTGGACGATTGCCGGAAATCTCAAGCGAATCGGTAAGGCCAGTTTGTACAACGTCTTCGGCATCCGTGAAGGCGGGATTCGTCGCTTGGTGACTGATACCAAAGAGGGAATTCGCGATCGCTTTGATCGCGGTGAGTGACGGCGGTTCTACCAACGCAAGCGGATTAGCCAGCGTCGTCGCTTGTTGGTGATGAGCTCGCGCATCGCGGCATCGATCCGGTCGGCGCAATCCCAGGCGTCTTCGGCGTCGGCCTCGGCGGGTTCGAACGGCGCGTACATCGCCTCATTGTGCAACTGCGCCAATTCAACCAAAGCCCCTCCTGCGGCTCCCACCCCTGCGGCAGGAGCCTCCCGAAGCGCAAATTCGACGACGGTCGTCGATGGTCGGCGATGAATGTTGAACAGCGCCAGCCGTTCGTTCGCGTACGCCCACGCTTGGGTGATTCGCGTGCGAGCCGTGCCCCTCGATCGGCGGCGATGCAATCTCACTCGGCGCGGGATTCGCCATCCTGCAAAAAGTAACAGTAACGAAGCGAATACGAATCCGGCGACAAAGGCGCTGCGCCGAGCTAACGATGTTCCCTTCGGTTTCGTATCTTGCACTCCTGCCGTTTCGATGCGATCAAGCGGCCGAAGTTTTGTTGTCGGTGTGCTTCCCTCCGATGTGGCTGTGGTCGAGGATGGGGCGCGCGACGTTGTCGTGGCGGGTGCGTTCGGTTGGTTGGGGCCGGCTGTTTGCCCGAGCTTGGTGCCCGACGGGTCGCCTGGAGTTTCCCGATCGAAACGACTTGGTGTTGGCTCGAAGCCAATCCAGCCAACCCCTTCGAAGTACATCTCGGGCCATGCGTGGGCGTCCTTCGTGCCGACGCGATAGACCTTGCCATCGAAGGTTCCAGGTTGGAATCCCACTGCGATTCGCGTCGGCATGCCGAGTGACCTAGCCATAAGTCCGAAGGTGCTAGCGAATTGCTGACAGAACCCCCGGCGCTCCTTGGTGAGGAATCGCACCGTCGCATCGTCGTTGTCGGACAGGTTGATTGATGTGTCATATTCGAAGTTGTCGCGGAAGTAATTCTGTATCGCGAGTGCCTTGTCGTATTGCGTGACTTTGTCACGGGTGACGTGGAGCGCCGTTTGTTCGATGATGGGCGGCAAGTTCTTGGGAATCAACAGGTTGCGTTCGACACCAGGTTGTTCGGTATCGATTTGTGCAGGAGCTGCTCGCAGGGTGGCAGGTGCCGCGCCCACCAACTCCGACGTCACGTCGTAGGACAAACCGGTGTGATCTTGTCGGTTAACGATCAGGGTCTTTGATTCATGGATCACTTTGAGACCGGGTACCGCCCCGATTTCAATTGGTTCAAACGCAGCTGGCAGCCATTCTCCTCCATAGGGACCCATGGCATAGCGCTGGCTCACGCGCGCGATTTGGGCGTTGGGTTGGTGCAGCGACTCAGGCAAAGAGTCGTGCGACTCCGTATCGGGATGCAGGCCCCACTCGTCGCCGTCGTAGGCTTCGAGTGCCATAAGGCGCCAGCGTGCTGGTCGGGACGACTCGACGGTGAAGAGCTCGGTGTCGTCGTTTTGGTTGAGTTGGTCGCGAATGCTGACGAGCGGCGAGATGGTACGTATCACTGACGGTCCGTCGTTGGATCCAAAGTTGCGATACTTCAAGAGCCCGGGGCTTGAGGCGCTCGGCAACTGCGGGCCGATCAGCGCGGCCGAAAACACCGCGACGGCGGCCCCAATCGCGCCGCCTGCGACGAGGCGGGAACGACGGGGAGTAGTGGTGTGGAAACCTGTTTGGCCTTCGGTGGAATGCACTGTGTGGTGAAGCAACAAGAAACCAAACACCGTCAGCAGCCAGACGACGGCAGATGTTGTATATGCACCTTTGCCGAGCGCCGCGATGGCAATGAACAGCGCGAATTGGGCGATGAGTGAACTCAGTGCACCATCGGGCTTGGCTGCACTCCATGTCGATCCACACGCGACCGCGAATACGACAACGATCGCGAGTTGCAACGCCGGTCCTTGGGGAGGTACTGGCACGATGGCGGATCGCAACACGGTTCCACTTTGACCAACCGCCTCGAACCAATTACCGATTGCCGTGAACGACGGAAGCCCGAGCCAAAGCTCGTGGGGTCGGACCACAACGTTGCTCCACCAGAATCCAATCGTGCACAACGCTCCCATCGAGACCGGGGTTGAGAGCTCAAAGCGCAAGCATGCCCAAACCACGCCGCTCGCGAGCATGGCGGAAGCTCCGACCGCGAATAGCCAGCTGTTGTGCTCGAAGACACGCGTCAGACCAAAGGCCGTGGCGGTGCTGAGGGCTGCGGTTATACCGGCGAGTATTGGGGCGTGGCGTTGTGTTGCCATGAAATAACCGCTTGATTCCATTGAGTGACGACATCGGATGCAGTAGTGGCGCAGAGGTTGATGGAGAAGCGGCGAGCCGCGGTGGATGGCGCAGAAATTGTGCGGTGGTGGCACAACACGAGGGCGAGCGCACCGCCGCGTTGCACCATGAGATCCACTGCAGCCCGGTCGGAGTCGGCCACGTCGCCCATGATCGCGATCACCGACATCGCTCGCTTTCCCCGTAGTGCTGGAATAATGCGATTCGCGGCCGAGGCTTCGATTACTGCAAGCTCATCAAGCACGCTGCCGAGGTATCTGCGCCCCGATTGTCCGAGCGGTTCGCCACTCGACGTGATGACTTCGAATGGACGCCCGGTGCGAGCGATCGCCGCCGCGATTGAAGCCGCCGCCTCGACTGCGCGCTCAAACGATTGCTCGTCGTGGGCGGCGGCGCGTGTGTCGAGCATGATCGTTGCTGGCGCCCGCCGCCGTGACTGGTCCTGGCGCACCATCATTCGGCCGCGTCGCGCAGTGGATTTCCAGTGGACGTGACGTCGATCGTCGGTTGGCGTGTAGTCGCGCAACGTGTCGAACTCGCCACCGGAATCGGGCCGACCGGCGACGTCGCGAGATTCGGCATCAACGCCGCTGCCACTCATTTCCGGCGGAGCAAGCAACTCCAACAGGCGAGGATGCACAATTACTTCCTGCGCGGTCGCTGCTTGCCAGGTGCGAGAAGCAAGACCGAATGGGTCGCCGAGCGTGCCGACTAGAGGCCCCAACACGAAGCGGCCTCTGCGGGTCGTGGGCACGCGATACGCCGCGCTCGCTTTGGCCCCACTGTCGAGTGGTTGTAGCGCGAAGCGCGCAGATCGGTCGCCATCGTCGAAGCGGTCGACGTACTGGGTGGTCGGCGATGTCGACCCGCCTTGGTTCACCACGGTGAGATCCACACGCCCTTCGCCACCCACGTGAAGATGTTCGGGTATTTCTCGCAACGCTGCCAACGCGACGTGTTGGCGTGTCGTCCAAGCGGCGCATCCACCCAGCAGCAGCCATACGCCGAGCGCGATGATCCAAAGTTGTGGGAGGCCCAACAAGCGTGCTGCCCCGACGATTGCGAAACTGCTGAAGAACAAACTCCAACCGCGGCGGGTGAACGTCACGGAGTGCTACTTCGATCCGAGGTGATCCGCAGGTACAGCAACCGATTCCAGCACCGATGAGATAACTGTGGTCGTTGAAACTGACCGCAATTGAGCTTCGGGACTCAACAACACCCTGTGCTCCAGCAAGCTCGGAGCGAGCGCTTTGATGTCGTCGGGCACGACGTAGGTGCGGCCGAGACTCGCGGCCAAAGCTCGGGCGGCACGTTGCAAACTGATGACGCCGCGCGGACTGACGCCCAGCATCAGATCGCGGTGATGGCGAGTCGCATCCGCGATGTCAACCATGTAGCGCTTGACTTCTGGAGCCACAAATACCCCACTCAGTCTGGCCGTCCAGTGTGCGATGTGGGCCGCGCTGGTGACCGGCCGCAGAGTTTCTGCAACTAACGATCCGTCGGTGTGGGCTTCGAGTATCGCAAGTTCCGCGTCGCGTTCGGGATATCCGATGCGGAGCCGCATCATGAAACGATCGAGTTGCGCTTCGGGCAGGGGATAGGTGCCTTCGAGTTCGATGGGGTTTTGGGTTGCGATCACCATGAACGGCGGCGCCAATTTGTGCGTGATCGAGTCGACCGTCACTTGGCGTTCTTCCATCGCCTCGAGCAGCGCGGATTGAGTTTTCGGAGCTGCACGATTGATTTCGTCCGCGAGCACAATATTGGCAAACACGCCGCCAGGGCGGAATTCGAAATCGTTCGTCGACTGATTCCATATGGAGATGCCAGTGACATCTGACGGCAATAGGTCGGGCGTGAATTGCACGCGGCTCCAACTTCCGCCGATCGAGTGCGCGAGTGCCTTCGCCAACAAGGTCTTGCCAACCCCCGGTACATCCTCGATGAGGAGGTGTCCTTCGCCAAACAGCGAGACCAGCGCGAGGTGTACCGCGCGCCGTTTGCCTCGAAGCACTCCCTCTATTTGGGAGGCGAGCCGTTCGAATGTTGCTTGAAAATCGTTGGAGTCTGAAAGCGCAAACGGCACCGCAGGCTCGGCGCGCGTTCCGTTGGGCCCGGCTTTGGTATCCATCGTGCTCCTCTTCCCCACGACCTGTGGACGACACACGCTACCGTTGCGCAACATGGCTCGCACCGCGCCTCCAACGTTGTCGAAGCGACTCGTGGTCGGTTGCGTGTTGGCCGTCGTGGCACGTCCGCGCTTGTGGCCGACTGCGATTCGGTTGCTCTTCAGAGCCGCGCCTCGCAGCTGGTGGCGGACGCCGCCTTTCTTGCCGATTCCCGACGCTCGCTACCTTCACTTTCGCTACTCGACTGCGTACGGTCGCAGCGGGGCACCGAGAACTCATGAATTTGTCGCGTACCTTCACTGGTGCGCCAACTACGGTTTGACTATTAACGAGCGCTGATGTTTTCGGGAGGTGAGCTGGAATGGCCGCAGCGTTATTGCTGAATGCCACGTTCGAGCCGCTCTGCGTGGTCCCAGCGCGCCGTGCTGTTGTTTTGGTGTTGCGTTCGAAAGCCGAAGTTATCGAAGCCGGCGAGGGTGTATTTCGGTCTGAGCGTGCAGTGTTGCAAACGCCGAGCGTCATCCGCCTGACACACTATGTGCGGGTCCCGTACCGCAATTCAGTGCCGCTGTCGCGCAGAGCAGTGTTTTTTCGTGACGAACACCGTTGCCAATACTGTGGTCGGGCGGCCGAGAATCTTGATCACATCATCCCGAAAAGCCGCGGTGGCCGCCACACGTGGGACAACGTGGTGGCATGCTGTCGGCCGTGTAATTCTGGCAAAGGCGATCGATTACTGAGCGAATGCAGCTTGCAATTGCGTCGGGTTCCGGCACCACCCTCAGCGTCATTGTGGATTGTTGCTGCGATGTCGACGGTGGATCCGTTGTGGTCGGAATATCTGGGCCAGGCCGACCCTGCCGCGTAATGAGGTGGTGGTGCCTTGGTGGTGCGCGGCCCGTACGCGCCGCAAGATGGCGTGCCAGGGATGCTTCCGGGTCACCATCACACAGGTATAAATGCGGATGATATGTAAATAAGGCCCTGTTTCGCCGCAGAAATGTTTGAATATTGCGCGAGAAAGGGTGAAAAATGGTGTTGCATGGCGCGAAGTGGGGGTGTATGGTGACCTTGGTAACAAGGTGGCAAGGTGTCCACCGGCCTGGTGGTGCAGCGCAGTGTTTCTCTCACGTTCAACTCACTCGCTGGATGACAAAGGTCGCGTGATCCTTCCAGTCAGATGGCGAAACGCGCTCGAGGGGGGTGCCTACGTGACGGAATATTCCAATGGATGTTTGGCGGTCTTCGACCCCGAAGAGTTCATGAAGGTTGCTGAACGTGTGCGCTCAGTATCCCAACGGGGCGCGAGCGAGCGATTCATGACGCTGTCATTCTTCTCGTCTGCAGTGGATGTGGCGCCCGACAAGCAGGGCCGCATCGCAATTCCGCTGCACCTTCGCGAGTACGCCAACCTCGACGGCGACGTCGTACTCGCTGGTCATTTCGATCATATTGAAATCTGGAATCCATTGGAGTACGACCGGCGGAAAGGGGAAGGAACCACGATGCTGCACTCAGAGCGCGGCATCGGCGTCTTTAGCGGTCCGTAACACGATCGGACCCAGCTCGAACTCCCCGGTCACACGGTTGATATGGCCCTACTCCGCCCGCCTTACAGCTGTGCCGACCTTGGGAGAGACAACCCTGCGGCTCTTTGTCGATCGGGGAGTTCGAGCTCGGTCTGGCCGCGCGGATAACGGCTTGCGAACGAAACGAGAGGGTAGAGGTGGCGGAGTTCTCGCACCTTCCGGTGATGGCCAGGGAGGTGGTGGAACTGCTCCTGCCTGTACCCGCCGGTTTGATTGTCGACTGCACACTTGGAGGGGGAGGCCATGCAGGCCTCTTGCTCGACGCGCGCCCCGATTGTCGGCTGCTCGGTATCGATCGCGACGGCGTTGCACTCGCGGCCGCACAGAGTCACCTCGAACGTTTCGGCGATCGAGTGGAGTTCATTCATTCGGAATTCGGCCGGCTGCGAGACGCAGTTGGTCCACGGGAGGAACCAGTTGTGGCAGTGCTCATGGATCTTGGCGTGTCCAGTCCGCAACTCGATCATCCCGAACGCGGATTCTCGTACCGTTACGACGTAGCACTCGACATGCGCATGGATTCGCGACAGTCACTCACTGCAGCAGTTGTTGTCAATGAATACGACGAAGCTGAACTGGCCTCGCTGATCGCTCGCTACGGTGAAGAACGCTTTGCGCGCCGTGTGGCCCATGCAATCGTTGCTGCGCGCCCATTACATACGACTGGCGAGCTCGTTGCAGTAGTTACGAAGGCGATACCCGCGGCGACTCGGCGCACCGGGGGCCACCCTGCAAAACGCACGTTCCAAGCGATCCGAATGGAAGTGAATCGCGAATTGCCCAATCTCGCCGACGGACTCGACGAATCAGTTCATCTGCTCGGACCCGGTGGTCGTGTGCTCGTGATGGCGTATCACTCGCTTGAGGATCGCATGGTGAAACAAAAGATGCGCGCTTGGGCTGATGACGGCCGATCTGATCATGCCGTCGCCAAGATGCCAGTCGTGCTCGGGCGACAACCATTGACCCGACTCCTCACCCGCAAGGCCTTGCGGCCGACTGCCGATGAATTGGCAGCAAATCCACGTTCGGAGAGCGTACGGCTGCGCGCGAGCGAACGCGTCTCGCCGTCATGAGTGCTCCAGCGGTTCGATCAGCGCGCAGTGCAATCGCGGCTCCCGACGCACTGTTGCCCCGCCGGCCCGAACGCCGCGCCAAGCTGGAGGCCGTAGCTGCTCAGCAGCGCCGCCGTCAGCGACGGTCGGTCGTTGCTGGCACAATGATCGCTAGCGCCTTTGCCGCGAGTCTCTTCCTGGTCGTGTCTATGCATGTGCACATGGCGCAGAACCAGTTCGGTCTTCAAGGCATTGAACGAGACACCCTCGAACAACAACGTGTCAATGAGCGATTGCGCAATGATGTCGCCACGCTCTCCGCGCCTGACCGAATTGTCCAAGAAGCACGTCGTCTCGGCCTGATTCCTCCGGAAACGGTTACCCCGATCTCGGTGGAAGATCAACGCTGAGATGAAATCGGTCGCGGACGCACACGGTGCTTCATGGATGGGAATTGACACGGATGACGCGGCGCTTTAGATCTCCACTTCTCCCGGCGCGGGCTCCCGACGGTCGGCGCACGGGTCAGGCCGCGCGTGCGACCAGGGGGCGCGTCGCGCCGCCGAACCCAAATGATGTCCGCCGTCGTGTTGCACTGGATGACCGGGATCCGATGCGTGGGCCCCTCGAGCTCGCTGATCCGCGAGCTACGAAGCCGCGCCCTCGCGCTCCTCAATCAACTCGCGTTGCGGCAACTCGACTTGTCGTCGTAGATGCACAACTGGTGCGCGCAAAGCGCGATCGGAGTCGAATTGCCATCATGGCAACGTTGATTATTGCGTTGCTGTGCGGTGTCGTTGCTCGGCTTGTCAACGTTCAAATCGTGCAGGGCGACCGGTGGCGCCAAGAGGCGAAAGATCAATCAGCGAAACGCACCGAAACGCTTGCCCCTCGGGGCACAATCTTCGACCGCAACGGCAATCCGCTTGCCGACGACGTGCCCAGTGATCGCGTTGTTGTGAACCCAACCAAGGTTGACAACGCTCGTTATTACGCTCATGTGTTGACTGGTGTTCTGGGGATGGACGAAGAGCGGTTGTACGAATTGATGCAACCGGTGCGGCGCAGTGACGGGACTCAGTTGCAGTATCGCGTGCTCGCGGATTCTGTTGATGTGAACACCGCGGCTGCGATTCGCGACATGGAGTTTTCAGGAATCTGGGCCGAGCCGCAGCCGCGCCGCGATTACCCGGCTGACTCACTCGCCGCTTCGCTGATAGGGGCAGTGCAACCATCAGCCTCAGGAAGCGAAGGCAAAGCTGGGGTCGAGTTTATGTTTGATCAAGAACTGAAAGGTCGCCCAGGAGTTGTTATCGCAGATCGTGACGCCAAGGGACTAGCTATCCCTCGATCTGAAGAATTGAATTCGCCGACCGTCGCCGGACTTGACGTCATGATGACGATCGATACGGGAATTCAATACCAGACCGAACAAATTCTCTTCGATCAAGTGCTGGCTCAGCAGGCCCGAGGAGGAAGCGTCACTGTCATGGATTTGACTGATGGTGATGTACTGGCGATGGCGAGTGTGACCGGCGGGCTCAGCCGGTCAGGTCCTCACCTCTCGACGGCCTCGCAAGGTAGCCAGGCTGCAGTCATGGGTTATGAACCTGGTTCTGTCATGAAGATCGTGACAATCGCGTCGGCGCTTGAATCGAAGTGCATTACCGAAGACAGTGAATTTCTAGTTCCGCAATCGATGAAGAATGGGTCGTACACGATCACTGATGATGAAAGCCATGGCACCGAAACTTGGCGCCCGATCGATATTCTCACCCATTCCTCTAATGTCGGCACCGCGATGATTGCGCGGCAGTGCACGAATGACAGCCCGCAGGAATTCGACGCATGGCTCCGCAAATTTGGATTTGGGAAACCGACGGGTTTGAAGTATCCCGGCGAGGCGACCGGCCTCCTGGTCGACCCAAAGGACTATGGCGACTCGGGAATCGGCAGTAACGCGATCGGCTATGGAGCTGTCGTATCGCCGCTGCAGGTTCTTGATTCGTACGCGGCGATCGCTCGTGGTGGCCGTTTCGTGCACCCGAGAGTCGTTCGGGAAACCGTGGATGCCACTGGCAACCGGAGCGCGCAAAGAATCAAAGAAGGCAGCACCATCGTCAGCGAGCAAACTTCAGCCGCACTGCGAACAATGTTCGCGAGCGTAGTTACCGAGGGTACGGGAGTCTGTGCGGCAGTGCCTGGTTTCGAGGTCGCTGGCAAGACCGGTACGGTGCGCAAGCGCAATGCTGCCAACGGATCCCACTATGCGTCGTTCGTTGGATTTGCGCCCGCGCGGTCGCCGCGAATAGCAGTGATGGTGGTACTCGACGACCCCGCAGAAACGTATGGCGGTAAGGCGGCGGCGCCGGTGTTTAGCGAAGTGATGTCGGTAAGTTTGGCGCGTATGCAAGTGGCACCCGAATCGTCAGCACCTGGCGTGCAATCCCAATTTGAAACCGCGCATGGACACGCTCGTCGTCAGGGTAAGAATTGCTCGGTCCCGCACGGTGAAACGCTCCGCAACCTCGTGAAGCTTCGAAATGAACCGCCGACCACAACCACGACTCCTACGAAGACGAAACCCAAGACAACGCCTACAACGAAGCCAGCAAGCTCCGCGAACGATGGAAACGGCCCAGCTTCGACATCCTCGATTGGAACCGTTACGACTGGCACGTCTGCACCGAAATCGAACAAGAGTTCATCGTCCGCCAGCTCCACATCGACGAGCGGTGCCGGAAGGCGTCCCTCGGGCGGAAGTCCGTCGACAACGCGGCCCTAGCGTGGCGTATGGCAATGGCGTTGCAAGAACTCATCGAACTGAGCTCCGTGCGCGCGACTCGTATACCCGAACACGCAGCATCGATCCGCGTGACTTCCGTCGAGTGCGATAGCCGGGCTGTAGCCCCGAACGCGTTGTTTTGTGCGATCCGGGGTCGCAATTCCGATGGCCATGACTTCGCTGTTGAGGCGCAGCTTGCGGGCGCATCAGCCATCTTGGTGGACCATTTGCTCCCGATCGACATGCCACAGATTCTTGTGGCGGACACTGCTGCGGCAACCGGTGCCCTCTCATCGGCATTTCTTGGTCATCCTTCCCATCAAATGCGGGTGTTGGGCGTTACTGGCACCAATGGCAAGACGACGGTGACTCATCTGTTAGAAGCCATTTCAATCGCCGCTGGTAAATCAACTGGAGTTGTGGGGACGATCGAGACGCGATTTGTCGGACAGACAGTGGCATCGAAGCACACGACACCTGATCAGTGCTCTATGCAGCAGTTGTTCGCGGCGATGCTCGATGCTGGTGTTCGCGATGTCGCGATTGAGGTCTCGTCACATGCGCTCGATCAGTCCCGCGTGACTGGTACTCGTTTCGCAGTGGTGTGCTTTACCAACTTGGGCCGAGACCATCTCGACTACCACGAGTCGATGGGTGCCTACGGCGCCGCGAAAGCGCGACTATTCACATCGCAATATGCCCCAGTTGCAGCCATCAATGTCAACGACGACTTTGGTGCCGCGTTAAAAAGTCACGCAGAGCTCAACGGAGTCGACGTTTGGACGTATGGAGCGCGGGCGAGCGATGTGTACGTCGAAGACGTGCGGTTCGAAGCCGCTTGTACAAAGGCACGAGTTGTGTGCGTTCGAACCGACGATGAGTTCGAGATCGAGACCCCGCTGGTTGGTGCGTTCAACGTGGAGAATGCGTTGTGCGCCATCACCGCGCACCTCGCGATTGGTACTCCGACTGACGTGATCGTTCGTGGCTTGGGTTCTGCGCAACCAATACCCGGAAGGCTCGAACGAGTAAGTGGTGCGTCAGATACTTGCAATGTGTTCGTGGATTACGCGCATACTCCAGACGCGCTGACAGCAGTCATTGCTGCGTTGCGTCCAATTGCCGTGCCAGGCGCGATGTTGCGTGTGGTGTTTGGCTGTGGAGGCGAGCGCGACCGCACGAAGCGTCCAGAAATGGCGCGAGTCGTTGCCGCGGGTGCCGATTCCGCGACGATTACTTCCGATAATCCGCGTGGCGAAGCTCCCGAATCGATTGTTGCCGATGCGCTTGCGAATTGGCCACAGCATTTGGTCGTTCCGAAAGTCGTGCTCGATCGGCGTAGTGCAATCGAGCAGGTGCTGCGCGACACGAAACCTGGGGACATCGTGCTCATCGCTGGCAAGGGTCATGAGGTGACTCAAACCATCGGTGACCAAACCATTCCGTTCGATGATCGCGCGATCGCACGAGAAATTCTTGCGAGACTTCGGTGAAAGTAACGGTGGAGAGCTTGCTCAGAGCGACGGGAGGTCAACTCGTTCAGGGCGACCGGTCAACCATTATCGAATCGTTCTGCAACGATTCGCGCTTACTTCGGCCTGACAGCTGTTTCGTAGCTATTCGCGCCGAACGCGACGGGCACGATTTCATCGGGGATGCGAGTGCGCATGGAGCATCGGTGGCACTGACTGATCGATCGATTGATTCCACCGTAGGTCGCGACATCGCGATTGTTCGGGTTGGCTCGACCCTTGAGGCACTGGCTGACATCGCCCGACAAGTCCGTCATGAAGTGCTGGCCTCGGCGAACGTCGTTGGGATAACTGGGTCCACTGGCAAAACCTCAACCAAGGATCTTTGTGCAGGTGCGCTACGAAGCGTTCGCGTGCACACCACCTCGCAGTCATTTAACAATGAAATCGGGCTCCCCCTCACGATTCTTGACGCACCCGAAAACACCGAAGTGCTCGTGCTTGAAATGGGGGCGCGATTTCGAGGAAATATTCAGGAGCTCTGCGATATCGCAGCACCGTCGATCGGCATCATTACGAACATCGGGCTCGCGCATGCCGAACATCTCGGAGGCATTGCGGGTGTCCTCGCGACCAAAGGGGAGTTGTTTGCATCGCTTCCCGAGAATGGTTTGGCCATACTGCCTGCGGGTGAATTTGCTGACGCGCTATCGGAGCGTACGAGCGCCGAGACAATGCGTGTGGGTTTGAAGGCCGACGCGAGTGCCCGACCCGACGTAACTGTGCACGTCGTCGATCTCGATGAAGAGCTGCGACCGACGGTGCGTATCGAGTCGCCATGGGGCGCCGCTGAAATGCGAGTCGGATTGCGCGGCGCCCACCAAGGCGTGAATGCCGCAATGGCGTTCGTTGCGGCACTGCGTTGCGGCGTCGAGGTCGAAGCCGCCGCAGATGGAATTTCACGTGCGACCGGCTCTGACTGGCGGATGGAAGTGGTCACGGTCGCGAATGACGTCACGCTGATCAACGACTCGTACAATGCGAACCCGACGTCGATGCGTGCAGCCATCGACGCGCTCACACAAGCACCGTGCCGAGGACATCGCATTGCAGTCGTGGGAAGCATGCGCGAACTTGGACTGCACAGCGAAGAGGAGCACTTGAAGCTCGGTGCACGGTGCGCCGAAGCGCCGATCGATATCCTCATCTGCGTCGGCGAAGAAGGAGCATGGATTGCCCGCGGCGCGGAGCTGCGGATTGACTCCATGACCGGCCGAAGATTCGCTACCGTCGATACGGTGAAAGATGCTGAAGCCGCCAGTGCAGTTTTGGAGAAAGTAGTAGGGCCTGGCGACACGATTTTGGTGAAAGCAAGTCGGGCGTTGGGGCTTGAAGCTGTGGCGAAATCGGTACAGGGCTACCCGACTCGCGGCGGTGCGTCGTGATTGCTCTGTTCTTGGGGCTCGCCGGTGGGTTCGTGTTCACTGTTGTTTCGACACCGTTTCTCATTCGGTGGCTTCGCGCGAATTCAGTTGGGCAGCAGATCCGCGACGATGGCCCGACCGAGCATCCCCACGTTGCCAAAGTCGGAACGCCCACCATGGGCGGACTCACGTTGGTGGCAGGTGCCTTGGTTGGCTATGCAATCGCCCACCTGAGGCGTGGGCAATTCGCTTTTGCTAGGTCTGGGTTGCTTCTGATGGCTTTGCTCGTCGGGTGCATGATGATTGGGTTCCTCGACGATTATCTCGGAATCAAGCACTCGCGGAATCTTGGGCTTCGTAAACGCGGGAAGTTGGTCGGGCAACTGGGCGTGGCATTCGTGTTTGCGTATCTCGCCGTGCACTGGGCAAACGTTTCAACCCGTCTTTCGTTTACTCGTGAGTTCGAATTCGACCTCGGGGAGTGGGGATGGATCGTGCTCGCCGTTGGCATGATTATGGCGACCACCAACGCGGCGAATCTCACTGACGGCCTCGACGGACTGCTCACTGGTACTGGTGTATTGGTATTCGGAGTATTTGCGATCATTGCCTTTTGGCAGTTTCGTCATGCAGAAATTTATTCCGTACTTCCGGCACAAGCTCTGGATCTGATGGCGGTTGCCGCTGCGCTCGTCGGTGCGTGCACTGGCTTTTTGTGGTGGAACGCGGCCCCAGCGCGAGTCTTCATGGGCGACACCGGTTCGATGGCGATTGGGGGCGCAATGGCTGGGCTCGCGCTGCTTACCCACACGCAGTTGCTACTTCCGATTCTTGCAGGATTGTGTTTGGTTGAAACGTTGTCGGTGATCGCGCAAGTCATTTCGTTTCGTGGCTTTGGGCGTCGCATACTGCGAATGTCGCCGATCCATCATCATTTCGAGTTGCTGGGTTGGCCGGAAACGACCGTGACAATTCGCTTTTGGATTTTCGCGGGAGCGTGCGCGGCGTTGGCATTGGGGCTCTTTTATGCGGACTTCTTGGGGATTCCAGGAGTCACCGATTAATATGCAGCCCGCGCTCGTTGTCGGACTCGCGAAGACCGGACTCGCAGTTGCGAAGCAGCTGATTTCCGAAGGCCGCGCGGTCGTCGTGATCGACGATGGCCCGTTGACCGCGTCAATGCGCCTTCGCGTCGACGAAGTGCTTCGAATCGGCGCGCGCGTTGAAATTGGCCCTGATTCACAGCGACTGTTCGCGTTGGTTCGCGAGTGTGAGTTCGTTGTGCCGAGCCCCGGAGTGAGGCCGAGTCACCCAGTTCTTGTCGCGGCTCGAGAAGGTCAAACTCCTGTCCGCAGCGAAATTGATCTCGCGGCTGAACGGTTTTCGTTTCCGATCGTTGCGATAACGGGTACGAACGGCAAGACCACCACGGTCGAAATGACCACGGCGATGCTGCAAGCAGGGGGGTTGAAGGTGGCGAGCGGCGGCAACATTGGCACACCGCTCATTTCGTTTGTGGGCGACGACCTTGATGTGATCGTGGCTGAGGTTTCGAGTTTTCAGTTGGAGTTCGTCACGCAGCATTGGCGTCCGAGGGTAGCGGTGATCCTGAACATCGCTGATGACCATCTCGACTGGCACGGCACATTGAATGCGTACAAAGCGGCCAAATCACGAATCGCCCGTTTCCAAACGCAGGACGACGCTTTGGTGCTGAATATTGACGACGATGTTGTGCGATCAATTTCGGTTGACGGCTCAACTGATCAGAGATCCCGATTGAGGCCTAAGGTTCTAACTGTCACGATCGCGGAAAATGGGGACGGCGAATTTCGTGTTGAACGGGAGGCGCTCGTTGCGTACGGCGAAGAAATGGTGAAGATTGCCGAGTTGCCCCGGAGCCTTCCACACGACCTCACCAACTCGCTCTGCGCGTGTGCAGCGACCTTCGCTACGCGATCGCTGCTCGGCGCGTCTGCGGATCTTGCGAGTGTCGTTTCGGTCTTGAGAAATTACGAAACCCTCCCTCACCGTGTGCAGTTCATCGGCGAGAATCTCGGAGTGAAATATTTCAACGATTCGAAGGCGACGAATCCGCACGCCACGCTTCGAGCCGTATCGGCCTTCGACTCGGTCGTATTGATCGCTGGTGGCCTGAACAAGGGCCTCGATCTTTCGATCCTTCGATCGGTCGTCTCTCGGATTCGTTCGGTGGTCGCGATCGGAGCCGCGGCCGGCGAGGTCGCGGCGGCATTCGAAGGATTCGTTGAAGTGCAGCGTGCAACGGGAATGGCCGACGCGGTGCGGCGATCCGCCACTGCCGCTCAGTCGGGCGATGTGGTGTTGCTATCTCCGGGTTGCGCATCCTTTGACATGTATCCCGACGGATACACCGCGCGCGGCGATGATTTCGTGAGGGAAGTGTTGTTGATGAGCGAGGAGTCCGTCGCATGAAACAGCGATTACAGAATCTGTGGGCCAGCGCCGGGTTTCCTCAAGCCACCCGCGACGGAGCGCCGTTGTTTTGGATGATCGCGCTGCTTGTAGGCGGGCTCACCGTCATCGGGTTGGTGATGGTGTTGTCGGCATCCTCGGTAATGCTGATTTCAAAAGACAATTCTGCCTGGTACCTATTTAATCGGCAGTTAATGTTTGCGGCGATCGGTGTCGTTGCTTTCGTTGTCGGCGCGCGAATTGACTATCGGGTGTGGCTGCGATGGGCACCTTGGTTGCTTGTGACCACCGTCGGCTTCTTGGTGTTGGTATTGGTGCCGGGAATCGGTATGCGGGTGAATGGCGCCCAACGCTGGATCGGGGTCAACAGCACCTTCGGCTTCCAACCAAGCGAATTCGCCAAGTTTGTCTTGCTGATATTCGCGGCCCGCTTGTTGACTCGGCGTCTTGATCAGTTGGAAGATGTTCGCCGCGTGCTGATACCGCTACTCATCGTCATGGGCTTCGTGTGTTTCTTGGTGATGTTGCAACCCGACCTCGATACCGCGATTGAAGTCTCGTTGATTGTGACAGGCGTTCTCTTTGCGGCAGGGATACCTCGACGACAATTGTTTGCCCTGATGGCTGGCAACGTTGTTGCTGTGGGCATCCTCGCCGTTGCCGCGCCGTATCGATTTCGTCGCCTCACTACGTTTTTGCACCCACAAGATGATCCACTGAACACCGGCTACCAAATCAAGCAGTCGCTGATTGCGCTTGGTAACGGAGGATGGTTTGGCGTGGGTCTTGGCAACGGTCACGCAAAGTGGCGATTTTTGCCTGCGGCACACACAGATTTTATTTTTTCGATTATTGGTGAGGAGACGGGCCTCGTGGGCGCGTCGTTTGTATTAGGGCTCTTTGTGGTGTTCGCAGTACTCGGCTGCAAAATCGCGCTGCGGGCCCCGGATCGCGGTGGAATGTTGATCGCGGCCGGGATTACTACATGGGTGTGTGGGCAAACCGTGATCAACGTCGCGATGGTGGTTGGGCTTGCTCCGGTCACGGGTACACCACTTCCGTTTATTTCGGCTGGTGGAACGTCATTGGTCGTGCTGATGGGGGCAGTTGGGGTGCTCTCGAATGTCGCGCGGCAGTGCTCGTTGCCCGCGCCAGTGCAATCGTTCGCTCATCCCGCAGTGCGACGTGCGCGCACAATGCGACCAGCGCCGAGCGCATGAGCATCGCGGCGCAGCCGCGTGTGTTCGCGTTGGTTGCTGCGGGCGGCACTGGGGGGCACGTATATCCAGGAATTGCGGTCGCCGACGCCCTGGCCGAGATTGGGCATCCTCAATCGTCTATTCGTTTCGTCACTGAGTCTCGACCAGTGACGACGACCGCAATTTCTAACGCCGGGTATGCCTACGACGTGCTCGCGCTCCAACGTGGCTTGCAGCGACGGCTGACGGTGGCGAACGTCGTGGTGCTCGCACAATTTCTGAAATCGCTCACACAATCGGTTCGTATCGTGAGGCGCTACCAGCCCGAAGTGGTTGTGGGCTTTGGTGCTTACGTCACTTTGCCGCTGATTTTGGCGGCGCGTTTGTTGCGAATCCCAGTGCTTGTTCACGAGCAAAATGGTTACCCCGGATTAGCCAATCGCATCGCGGTCGCCCTTGGTGCAAACGCGGCGGTGTCGGTAGAGGGCACGAAACTCGCGCGTGCTTCGATGACAGGCAATCCTGTACGCCCTGATATTGCGAGCGTCGTCCGCTCGCCGCAATCGCCACCATTGATCGCGTTCGTCGGAGGTTCGCTTGGCGCCGCGGTGCTGGACACCGTCGCGCTGGATCTATTTGACCGGTGGCGGAGCCGAGACGACGTTCAAATTCGCCACGTGAGCGGCCAACGATCCTTTGCAAAATGCGCGGCAACATTGGATGGTTTACGGCGCGACGGCGACCGGTTACATTTCGAATTGGTCGCCTATGAACACGACATGGCGTGCTTGTACAAGCGTGCAGCTTTGATGGTGACCCGTTCTGGTGGCAGCGTGGCTGAGCTCGCGGCCGCCGCGATGCCTGCAATATTGGTGCCGTGGTCGGGAGCAACCGAGCACCATCAGCACACGAATGCCGAAGCTCTCGCCCGTGATGGTGCAGCGGTCGTGGTCGATGAAACACATTGCGATGGCGCAACTCTGTCTACGTTGATCGACTCGCTGCTGGCAGACGAAGCTCGACTTACGGCCATGAGCGTGGCTGCGCATGGCATGGCTCGACCTGATGCTGCAGTGCGCGTTGCGCGTCTGTGCGAATCGATCGCGAAACCGCGCCTGTGAACCGCGCGCTGCAACCCTCAAGCCTCGTGCACATCGTCGCGATCGGCGGTGCAGCCATGAGTGGCATTGCGCGGTATTTACAACAGCTTGGTCACAAGGTGGTTGGCTCTGATGTCCGCGAAACGAGTACGACTGCCGCGTTGAGGTCCGAAGGAATCGTGGTCGAGATCGGCCACCGCGCATCGAACGTTCATCCGAAGATCGATTTGGTCGTGTACTCAACGGCAGTGCCGCAGGACAATGTCGAACTCGTTGCCGCACAGTCGTATGGCATACCCGTTGTGCACCGATCGTCAGCCATGCAACTGATCGTGGCGTCGAAGCCCGCGGCGGCGGTGGTATCTGGCACACACGGTAAGACAAGTACGGCGAGCATGCTCACAGGGATCTTGCGAAGCGCAGGCCATCACCCGAGTTTCTTCATTGGCGGCACACCAGCTGCCCTTGGCACGAACGCATTGTTTGATGTGGATGGCAAGTGGATCGTCGTTGAGGGTGATGAGAGCGATCGTTCGTTCTTGGCATTTGACCGTTCGGCTGTTTTGGTCACCAACATTGAAGCTGATCATCTTGAGCATTGGGATAACAGTTTCGCTCGGTTGGTTCAGGGCTTCGAATCGTTCGTTGACGGGTGCTCAGGACCCATTGTGTTGTGCCACGATGACATCACGACCCGTTCGGTGGCCGCGGCGCGGTCGCAGGCGCGTACCTATGGTTTTGATGCCGAAGCGCAGTACCGCTTGATTTCGTACCGCTCAGAGTCTTCAGGCGTGCGCCTCGTGATGGAAGCCCCTCACGGCGAACAGGTCGAGGTGCAACTGCGCCAACGCGGACGAGATATGGCAACCAACGCGCTTGGCGCGGCCACACTTGCTCATCAGCTTGGTCTTGCCTGGCCTGCAGCCGTGATTGGCCTTGAGTCGTTTCGAGGCGTTGCTCGGCGATTCGAACACCGAGGTTCGTGCAACGGCGTCGATTTGGTTGACGACTATGCCCATACGGCAACCGAGATCGCGACAACGCTGGCGCGCGCTAGGGAAGGAAGCTGGAATCGCGTCATTGCGGTGTGTCAACCACACCGTTATACGCGAATCGCGGCACACGGTCATGAATACGGTGAAGCGTTGCGATCCGCCGATCTGGTTGTCGTCACCGCGCTCGACCCCGCGTTCGAGGCCCCGATTGAGGGAATCGACGCCTCGATCGTCGTCGATTCGGTTCGCAAGGCTGCACCGAACGGTGTCGTTGAATTCATAGAACAGTTGGACGACCTAGCGGATTTGCCGTGGCGCCTTGGTCGACCTGGAGATGTCATTGTCACATTGGGATGCGGCACCATCACCGATGCGCACGCGCTGTGGGCCTTAGAAGCGCGGAAATATGAAGACTGAAGGCGATTGGGTCGAGCGCTTTGTATCGGCCGTCGGTTCGGCGGTTTCGCTCGAAAGGGATGCCCCTGCAGGCGCGCTCTGTACTTGGCGCGTTGGTGGACCGCTTCGGGTCGTCGTTCGGCCGAACTCAAGATCAGAGCTCATGACGTTGGCCGAGGCGCTGCCAGAGGGGCTTCCAACGTTGGTGATAGGGCGCGGCTCAAATTTGTTAGTCAGCGACCGCGGGTTCGACGGTGTCTGTGTCATGTTGGGCAGCGACTTCGAATCCATCGAGATGTTGTTGCCACCAGGCGCAGGCGTCGATGCTGGTGCAGATGCAGTAGTGGTGAGCGGGGGAGCAGTCCCGCTGCCAGTGCTCGCTCGTCGCAGCGCAGCGAGTGCGGTTGCAGGCTTGGAGTTCTACGTCGGTATCCCCGGTTCGGTGGGCGGGGCGGTGCGCATGAATGCTGGCGGACACGGACAAACGACTGCGGAAGTGTTGCTTGATTGCGAAGTGTTTGATCTTGCGAATGCGTCGCTGAACACGATCGCCGCGCATGAACTTCGCTTCGACTACCGGTCATCGGCGATTCGACCAACTCAGGTTGTTACGAGTGCACGATTCCGTGGCGTGCTCGACCTGCGCGATGCCTGTGAGCGGCGCATTGATGATGTCGTGGCGTGGCGGCGGGCGCATCAGCCGGGAGGAGCAAATGCGGGTTCGGTGTTCGCAAACCCACACGGTGATAGTGCGGGCCGACTGCTCGACACCGCGGGCTGCAAGAACGCGGCGGTTGGTGGAGCCGAAGTGAGTTCGAAGCACGCCAATTTCATCCAGGCAAACCCCGGCGCGACCGCTAACGATGTGTATTCGCTGATTTCGTTCGTGAGGTCTCGTGTCTACGCGGTGCACGGCGTCGATTTGCAACCTGAGGTGCAGTGCGCGGGCTTTGAGTATCCACCGGACCTACACAAGGAACTGTCAAAATGACTTCGATGCGGACTGTGAACCGACCCTCGAGCGATCGGTCCGACGATTTACTCGAGGGGACTGCCTACGCACAGATGGGCGGGTTCTTCGAGCCTCAATATTCGCAGCTGGAAATCGACCATCGATTCGTGCAGCGCCGCGAAGGGGTAGCGCGGGCAGCATTTCGTGCTCGTTCACGTCGCCAACTTGTGCTTGGCGCGTTGGTACTGACAGCACTCACAGGAGCGGTTGTAGCGCAATCTGGGCTTTTTTCGGTGCGCGCAATTAGCGTACAAGGCACACAACGACTCGACGCCGACGTTGTTCGCCGTACCGCGGAACTTCGTGGGCAGCCATCAATGTTGACGCTCGATTCTGAAGTCGTGGCCGCACGGGTTCGAGCCTTGCCTTGGGTCAAATCGGCGACTGTCGTGCGGCGATGGCCGAACCGTGTCGAAATCCGGGTTGTCGAACACGTTGCGACAGCGGCGGCGATTGTCGGCAACGAAGTGGCCCTTGTCGCCGCGAACGATCGGGTGCTGCAGCGTTCCGCGATGGTGCCAGCCGGATTACCCCAGATCACCGGGGTGACGCAACTACCCCGCGACGGAACGCAGTTGATTCCTGCGAAGGTGGCGGAGCTGGCCGACATGCTCGGGCCTCAACTACGGCCGCAGTTGGTGGCAATCGACGTCGCCGATCCGTCGGGTGTCGTCGTGAAACTTGTCGATACCGATATCCGGCTGGGTCGGTTGGTGGACATCGATCTCAAGCTGCGGACCGCGGTTGCGGTGCTGGAGCGTGGTGATTCATGTCGGGATTACGTAGATGTGAGCGTGCCGACGGCCCCCGTCGCAGGATGTTGAGCGGTGTCAAATGTTGTTTCCGCCCAGGTCGGAGCCACTCTTGCGCGCTGAAGATTGCTATTTGTCGCGAGATCTTGTAAAGTCTCGACGCGTACCGTAGGTTTACATAACTCTATACCTCAACATGAGGTCGAGGGTTGCTGAATCCGGACGCTTCCCAAGCGCAAAGAGGAGAACCCCATGCTTGGCTCACCGCAGAGCTATCTCGCTGTAATCAAAGTTGTCGGCGTTGGTGGCGGTGGCTGCAACGCAGTGAACCGCATGATCGATGCTGGTCTGAAAGGCGTCGAATTCATCGCTGTCAATACCGACGCGCAGTCGCTGCTGCTGTCGGATGCCGATGTCAAATTGGACATCGGTCGTCAACTCACCCGTGGTTTGGGTGCCGGTTCGGATCCCGACATCGGACGCCAGGCGGCGGAGGAACACCGTGATGAAATTGAAGAGGTACTCAAAGGCGCTGACATGGTGTTCATCACTGCCGGTAAAGGTGGCGGCACAGGCACTGGCGCGGCGCCGGTGATTGCGGAGATGGCGAAATCGCTCGGTGCACTCACAATTGGAGTGGTGACGCGCCCCTTCGGATTTGAAGGTCGTCGGCGATCAGTGCAAGCCGAGCAAGGAATTCAAAAGCTGAAGGAAAAAGTCGACACGATCATCATCATTCCGAACGAGCGTCTATTGCAGGTTTCGGATGCAAAGACAACGATGCTGAACGCGTTTCGGATGGCGGATGAAGTTCTGCTCCAAGGCGTGCAAGGTATTTCAGATCTCATCACGACCCCAGGGCTCATTAACACTGACTTTGCAGATGTCAAGATGATTTTGACCAATGCTGGCAGTGCGTTGATGGGTGTCGGCAATGCGTCGGGCGACGGCCGCGCCGTCGCCGCGGCCCGGAGTGCGATTTCAAGCCCCCTCCTCGAAGCAAGCATCGAGGGCGCACGAGGCATCTTGATGACCATCACTGGACCGAGCGACGTCGGCTTGTTCGAGGTGAACGAAGCCGCCGAGATCATTGCTCAGGCTGCCCACCCTGATGCCAACATCATTTTCGGCACCGTGATAGACGATTCGCTCGGTGACGAAACGCGCATCACTGTCATCGCCGCGGGCTTTGACCGATTTGAAGGGGAGTCGGGCAAACTACGCGGCGGCGCCGATCTTGGATTGCGCAAAGAACTTGAGCAAGAAGAGTCGATTCTTGGCGATGATGCCCTCGACTTGGGTGGCGACGACGACTTTGATGTCCCGGAGTTTTTGCGCTGAATCAGTCTGACGTCGCATCGCTGCGGGAGCGAATACATAGTGTTGTGAATCGCGTCGAACTTGCGGCGCGGCGCGCGAAACGTGATCCTGCTGAGATTCAGCTGATTGCCGTGAGCAAAACGATCTCGGTGGGGGAGATTGAGATCGCTTACGAGGAGGGGTTGCGAGTGTTCGCGGAGAATCGCGCGCAGGAGTTGTGGTCGAAATCCGCTGAGATGCCATCTGATTGCGAGTGGCACATGATTGGTGCGGTGCAGACCAATAAGGTGCGAAGGCTGGCTTCAATTGTTTCGTTGTGGCATACCGTTGATCGAGAGGCACTCGTGCTTGAGATCGCACGGCGACGACCGCACGCTCGCGTGTTGATTCAGGTCAATGTGGGTGCCGAAGCACAAAAGGCTGGATGCCTGCCGGGCGATCTCGCGGCTTTGGTGACTTTTGCTCTGTCCGCGGGGCTCGACGTGCGCGGCCTCATGTGCATCCCACCGGCCTCGAAAGACCCTCGCCTCGCCTTCGAATCCGTGCAACGAAGCGCGAGCGAATATGGGCTCCGAGAGGTTTCAATGGGGATGACAAACGATTTTGAAGTTGCGATTGAGTGTGGCTCGACAATGGTGCGCGTCGGGAGTGCGATTTTTGGTCCGCGCCCGACATTCGTCGACGCGCGAAACTAAGGTCACTACGAAGGAGGCAAGCTGATGTCTGTTCTACGTAAAGCCGCTGTGTATCTCGGTTTGTACGATGATGAAAATGCCGACGACGTGTACGAGTATGAAGAACCAGCGTCGGAGGCCGAGCGGCCGATCGCACGCCCACAAGCACGTGCCACACCTGAGTCCCCGTCGGCAGTGCGGCCGCTTCGCGATACAAGCCTTGCTGAAGCGCCAACTGGTGTGCGAGTTTCGGTTGGGACCGCTCAGCTTGGCGCGGTGCGAACTGTCGCGCCTGCGAAGGTACATGTGATCGACCCGAAGAGTTTCAACGATGCGCAGGAGGTAGGCGACCGTTTGAAAACGGGCACTCCAGTTATTCTGAATCTTGAGGGAAGTGACAAAGAGTTGCAGCGACGTTTAATCGATTTCTCGAGTGGTCTGTGTTACGCGATCGGCGGGACGATGTCAAAAGCAGCCGATCACGTGTTTTTGTTGACGCCACCCAACGTGGAAGTCACCGATGATGAAAAGGACCGTCTACGCGATCGGGGCTTGTACCGCCGCTGACGGTGCACTACTCATGCTGCTGAAGTTCTTTTGTTCATTTCTACAGGTATACATCATCGTCATGTTCGTGTCCGCTGTGCTCTCGTGGTTCCCGATTGGCCATGATGGAGCGATGGCGCGCGTCAAGCGGGTGCTGTTCGATTTGACCGAGCCTGTCCTAGCGCCGGCGCGGCGCGTGATCCCTCCAGCCGGTGGCTTTGATCTCAGCTTTATGGTCGTGATGTTCGTGCTGATTCTGGTTCAACGCGCAACTTGTTGAGTACCTGATCCCGGGCTGAGGATCGCGCCGGGTGTCGAGCTTCTGAGCGAAAGCCACCACTTTGGGTGACGGCACCGTTACCATGCTGTTCGACGCCCACAAAAGGAGCCTGGCATGGAAATCACGCCGCAACAGCTACGAGATCTCGATATACCAGAATCATTTCGCGGCTATAACCGTGACGAAGTGAACGACTTGTTGGAACGTGCCGCCGAAACGATCGACAGTTTGAATCGTCAAAACCTGGTGCTCAAAGAACGCGTTGGTAGTGCGGTCGCCGATTTCGGTCGGAGTCGGGACAACGACGATATTTTGCAACGCACCCTGATCATGGCGCAACGAGCCGCCGATGATGCGGTCGCTGCGGCCAACCTTGAAGCCGACGCCATCCGCACGAACGCAGCTGATGAGGCCCAGGCCATGCTTGCCCGCTCCCTGAATGAGCTCCAGCGGCTCACAGATGAAGAACGCGGTCGGATTCAAACCGAGGTAGTGGAGCTCGCGGCCCGCCGTGATGCACTTGTCGCCGATGTCGCTCAGCTCGAAGCATGGGATGCCGACTATCGCGAACGGCTCGTGCGCCAAATTGAATCCGACCTCCAAGCTGCGCGGCAACGTCCTTCGGTGCGAGCGCAAGCGGCTCCGGAGCTACACAACGTGCAGACCGATGATCTGCTGAGCTCACCCACCACGATGGACACAACGCAGTTTGAACAGCGTGCCGTGCAAGCAGTTGCAGTCGCGATGGCGCCCAACGACAGCTTTGCTACAGCACAGCTCCCGATCATTGAAGACAACGATGTGAATCCGCGGCCGCTGGTTGGGTCCGCGATCGCTTCGCACGCCAATGTCGAGCCCGTCGAGGCCTTGTTGCAGCGCCCTGTGGCTGAAGATCCAGTCGTTCAGGCACCAGCTACGGCGCCGGCTCTGGCCCCAATCCCGGCCCCGGTCGCCGAGCGTGCAGGTTCGGATCGGCCGAGCTATCTCGACGAAGTGCTGTCGGCTCCGGTAGCTCGCGTGTCGCCCGATATCGATTTGCGCAGCGCAGAAGCCGACCGCGCGAATCTTGATGATGACGCGTTCTTTGCGACGTTGCGCGACGCAGTGGCCGATGATGCGCCGCTTGGGCCGGGAGACCAAGGCGGCGAATTCAGCGAAGAACCCGACCCGAGTTTCCGCGAGATGTTTCGTCGTCGTCGGTAACTCCTGCGGTTCGGTTAGCGCGGATCTACAACGCTGATCGCAACGCGGACGGCGTGGCCCGCGACCGTTTGACCCGCGGGTCCCTCAAGCGTCGATAACGAAGCGGTCACGCTCAGGGTTTCGTTTTTGATGTAGTCGAGATGCGCCTCAACTGCGCCGACAACTTCAGGTGCAATTTCGAGGCTCGTCGCGATCCGATCGGCGATTGCGAAGCCAAGCTGCTTGCGTTGGTCATTGATGTACCGCACAACTTCGCGGGCAAAACCTTCGGCCCGTAACTCGTCATCGAGCTGGAGGTCAAGCGCAACGGCAAAGCCCCCGTCTTGCACCAGCGCGAGCTCCGCGTGCTGTTCGGCGCGGACTTCGAGTTCCAAATCGGTGAACGAAAATTCCGTTCCATCGACGGTGATGAGAAAACTCTGCTGCTGTTCGAATGCTTCGCGAACGGCGGCACCGTCAACGTCGGCAAGCGCTTGCTTCACCGCCGGTAGCTGTCCGCCGAGGCGTGGACCAAGGAGGCGAAAATTCGGGACAACTCGATAGCTCAGCAGTCCCTCAAGGTTTGCTACTTCTTCAACTGTGCGGACGTTGAGTTCTATCTCGATTTCTCGTTGCACTTCCGCTCGCATGAAAGCATCGCGAGGTAACACAGTAATGATCTTGCGCAACGGTTGACGCACTCCTACCTTCGCGTCCGCTCGTGCGCTGCGACCGAGGCTGGTGAGCTGCCGAGCGATCGTCATTTCGGATTCAAGATCGTCGTCGATTGCGGCGGTGTCCACCGTCGGCCAATCGCGCAGGTGCACCGACAGACCGTCACCGACGAGGTTGCGGTCGAGCTCGTCTGAGATGAAGGGGCAAAACGGAGCGAGCATGGTGGCGATAAGCGATAGGCATTCATGCATGGTCGCGTGCGCGGCGGTGTCGGAAGATTTCCAAAACCGCGGCCGGCTACGGCGCACATACCAATTTGACATGTCATCGATGAGGGTCTCTAAGGCCTGGGCGCCCGAAAGTGCGTCGAAGTTTTCGAGCGCGGCGGTGACTTCGTCCAAGGTGCGGTGTGTGCGTGAACGAATCCAACGGTCAAGAACGTGGGTGCTGGGCGCCGCTTCCGATTGAGGTTGCCAACCGTCGAGCGTTGCGTACGTCACGAAGAATGAATACGTGTTCCATAGCGTCCGTAAGAATCGATTGCTCGTTTCGTCGATTGCATCGACGAAGACTCGTTTCGGAGTCCATGGCGATCCCGACGAAAACATGTACCAACGCAGGGCTTCCGCGCCACGCGAATTGAGTACGGACCATGGATCAATCACATTGCCCTTAGTTTTGGACATCTTCTGACCGTCTTGATCGACGATGTGTGCCAGACACACGACGTTCTTGTAGGGCGATCTCCCGAATACGAGTGTGTTGACAGCCAACAATGAATAGAACCAGCCCCGTGTTTGGTCGATTGCCTCACAGATGAAGTCGGCAGGGAAGCGTGTCGCAAATTGGTCGTTGTTTTCGAACGGGTAGTGCAACTGTGCTGCGGGCATCGAACCGGAATCGAACCATGCGTCGAGAACTGGTTCGACGCGTTCCGAAACTCCCGAACACTGTGAGCAGGGAACGCGGATTTCGTCGACGTACGGCCGGTGAAGGTCGAGGTCGCTGAGATCCAAGCCACTGCGGTTGCGCAGAGCTTCGAGCGAACTGATGCATTCGTCGTGTCCACAATCACGGCACCGCCAAATGGGTATCGGTGAACCCCAAAAACGGTCTCGTGACAATGCCCAATCGATGTTGCCTTCGAGCCAGTTTCCGAAGCGGCCGTGTTTGATGTGCGAAGGAAACCAGTTGATGGTTTCGTTGGCGGCCAGCAATTCGTCGCGGTGTTGCGAAGTGCGTGCGAACCAGGTTGGCTTGGCCCAATAGATCAAGGGCCGATCGCACCGCCAGCAGTGTGGATAGCTGTGGGTGTAGCTCTCGACGCGCACGAGCCGTGAACGTTCACGCAATTCGGCAATGAGGTCGGCGTCAGCATCCTTGACGAATTTGGCGCGGTAGGGATCGGGGAGCGCATCGGTGAATCGGGCACTGTCGTCGACGGGATTCAAGATTGGTAGTCCGAGCGGCGCGCAAACTTCTCGGTCGATTTCGCCAAACGCCGGAGCGAGGTGCACGATGCCTGAACCGTCATCGACGGTCACGAAATCTGCGACGATTACGATGTTCGCGTCCTGCGCGATCTCGACGAAATCGAACGGACGGTCGTAGCGCGCGCCTGCGAGTTCGGCAACCGAGATTGTGGCGAGGATCTCGGCGTCGTCGCCAAGGACCGGCAAAACTCGACTGCTTCCCATGATGAGGTCGCGGCCACCTTCAGGGTCGCGAACGCGTACGTACTCGACATCTGGGCCAATTGCCGCAGCCACGTTCGACGGCAATGTCCACGGGGTCGTTGTCCACACAACGAGGTCGTAGTCGCGTCCGATCACCGGAAAGCGGACATACACCGACGGTTCGGTGATGTCTTGGTACGCCCCCGGCTGGGCGAGCTCGTGGCTGGAAAGCGCGGTACCGCAGCGGCCGCAGTAGGGAACAACCTTGAAGCCCTCATAGATATCGCCGTTGCCCCACATTTGTCCGAAGAGCCACCAGACCGTCTCGACGAATTCGTTGGAGAGTGTCCAGTAGGCATCCCTCGTATCGAGCCACATGCCGATTCTCGAGGTCAACGACTCCCAATCTTCGACGTATCGCTGCACCGACGTTCGGCACCGTTGGTTGAACTCGCGGATGCCGTATTCAATGATTTGTGGTTTGCCCGAAAAGCCAAGCTCCTTTTCGACCTGCACCTCGACGGGGAGCCCATGGCAGTCCCAGCCACCTTTGCGAATAACGTGCTTGCCCCGCATCGTGTGAAACCGTGGGTAGATGTCCTTGAATAAGCGCGCCCACACATGGTGAATACCAGGCTTGCCGTTCGCGGTCGGTGGGCCTTCGTAAAACACCCACTCGGGGGCGCCCTCTCTCCTAGCCAGACTCTGGGCGAAGACGGCGTCGTCTCGCCAACGCGCGAGCACTGCAGTTTCGAGTGCCACAAGATCAAGTTGCGGTGATACGGGCGAGAACATGTTGGGCAACGATAGTTGTGGCCCAAGAATTCACCGACACTATTACTGCCCCGAGAGTGCACGAGTGGGTGCACGAGAGGGTGCACGAGTCGCTATGGGTCCGTTGGTTTGGGGCGAATGGAAACCGGAGTTTGCACCCAGTAGCGTGTCGAGGGTTCGTGTCGTGTGCTGAAAGCAAACCAGTTGTGTCGTATCGCGTGAGTCGCGTCGTTGTGCCAGCCATCCGGGGCTTATCGCTTCGTTATGGCACCGTCGCAGTTGCTGCAGTACTGATCGCGGGATTGATTCCAACCGAGAGCCTGGCGTCTCCCAACGTTATGGCGGGTTCTCAAGCGAATTTGGCGCCGAGTGCCCAACTCTCAGCACAGGTTCTGGCCGCCCGCAGCGACGGCATAGTCACCGGCGCCGGAATCGCGGCCTTCAGGGGTTCCCCGGGACCGAATGCCCCTGCGCGCCTGGTTGCGATGGCTGGATTGCGCGATGGTTCCGGATATTGGGTCGCCCGAAGCGACGGAGCGGTGAGCGCACATGGAAACGCCCGCAGATACGGGTCGGTGAGCGCCGCCAATTTGTCGACCCCGGTTGTCGCCATGAGTCCGCATCCCGATGGTCGCGGCTACTGGTTGGTGACCGCGGGCGGTCACGTGTACGCGTTCGGGTCGGCACAGTGGTTTGGTCAGCCGATTGTCTTAGCGGCTCCTGCTATCGGAATCGCGCCGACCCCAACTGGCAAGGGCTACTGGATTGCTGCCGGTGACGGTGGCGTGTTCGCATACGGCGATGCTGGCTTTTTTGGATCAGCGTATGGAGCTGTCGCAGCCCATGGCGGGGCTGCTGCGTTTACGTCGGCAATGACGGGCAGCGGATATTGGGTCGTCGCTCGCGATGGAGCGCTGTATCCATTTGGCACGGCGAGAAACTTTGGCAGCACTTGGCCCGCTCCGAGTGCGGTTGCGGGAATCGCTTCCACCCGCAGCGGTGCTGGGTATTCGATCCTTGAGACCTCGGGGCGAGTCCGGGTCTTTGGCGATGCGGCAACGTCGAACCGGTTACGACCGCGTGATGATTCGCATGTGGGACCGAGGTCGAGCGGTGGCCACTACAGCCCCCCGCTGCCTCCGACCGCCGATGTTCCTGGGGCGGTGAGGTCCGTCACGGTGCCCCTCGACCGGCGCGCGGTTGCGATCGCGGGCGCAGGAGGATTCCACAGTTTTTGGATACTCGCCGATCCGCTGGCGCCGACGGCGACGATGGCCGCCCTAGGCGCGTCCGGTCCGGTCGTGCAATCGTTGCAATACAACTTGTTGGCACGTGGGTTTTGGCTCAATCTCACCGGCACGTTCGATAGCCAGACGCTGCAAGCAGTGTGGGCGTTTCAAAAAACGTACGACCGCTCCCGTACCGGCGTGGTGTCGGCCGATGATTATCGAAAGCTGGTATCCGCGCCGCGGCACGTGCCGCGGAGCCCCACGGGGTATGTCGCTGAGATCGACAAGGCTCGCCAGATAATCATCTTGGCCCGTGATGGCCGCGCTGAATGGATATTCAATACATCAACCGGCAACGACAAGCCGTACACCTACGACGGCGTGACCCAAATCGCGACCACACGAACCGGGCGCTTCACGATGAGCCGCCAAATTGATGGATTACGAGTCGGCAGGCTCGGATCCTTGTGGCGCCCAAAGTATTTCACCTCTGATGGAATCGCGTTCCACGGGAGTGCTTCGATACCTCCCTATCCAGCATCGCACGGCTGTGCCCGACTGTCGAACCTCGCCATCGACTTCATTTGGGCGTCAAATGCGATACCTCTGGGTACCTCGGTCTACGTCTACTAGTCGCGCATTGGTTCGGGCTACACTCCGCCGCTTCCCGCGGGCACCGTGCTTGCGGCGCACCGCGAGACCAGGCCACTGCTTCATGGGGTCTGCGGCCATCTGAGGTCACGGAGAGCGATTATGGCGACGAGTAAGGCAAAGGCGAACGCAACCGGCAAACCCAGTCGTGCGGCTGCCACAAAGGTTGCGGCAGCGAAGAAATCTGCGCCAAAGCCGGTGGCGAAGAAAGCTGCCGCAAAACCAGTAGCGAAGAAATCTGCCCCAAAGCCGGCATCCAAGAATGCGGTAGCCAAGAACGCGGTAGCCAAGAAGCCCGCGGCTAAGAAATCTGCCGTTAAGAAACCGGCGAAGACGGCATCGAAAGTGACCGTACAAGCGGCCAAGAAGTCGGGGGCAGCCGCGTCCGCGAAGCCAGCGCAACGAGGCGTTGCCACGAAAACCGCAGCGAAGTCGCCCGCCAAGCCTGCGGCGAAGCCGGTCAAGAATGCCCGCGCCGCAGTGCCCGCGAAGCCGCCAGCCAAAGCGCCCACGAAGCTCGCCGGGAAAACCACCGCCAAGAAAGCAACGACCGCGGCAGCAGCGTCGCCCGCGGCCAAAACCGTAGCGAAAGCGCCAGCCAAGACACCAGCACCCGCACCTGCCAAAGCGTCCACGAAAGTAGCAACCAAATCTGTGGCTAAGACCCCCGCCAAAGCAGCCGCGAAGGCAACAAGTGCAAAGACTGCTGCGAAGTCGGCGAAGGAACCGGCCAAGGTGGCGCCGGTAGTCAAGAAGCCACACGTGGAGACGGTTTCGGCGCCGGTTCGGTTGCTCGATAACGCGGAATCGCCAAAGCACCATGGGCCCGCGTTGGCTGCGAACACGATGGAGAAGCTTCGATTGCAGCTGCTTGACGAGCGCGACCACCACAATCGTCAAGCCGACGAGTTGATGGCTGAAGCCGAGGTTCTCGCTAATGAGCGCGAGCCTGGGGATACGCAGTTCGATGAAGAAAGCGGCGAGGGTGATTCCCTGACCGTCGAGCGCGAGCGCGACCTAGCGTTGTCGGCCACTGCGCGTCAAACGGTCGATGAGATCGAAAAAGCTCTGCATCGCATTGTCACCGGTAACTATGGCTATTGCGAAATGTGTGGCGATCGCATTGCCGTCGCACGTCTTGAGGCGATTCCCTGGGCGGAATTGTGTATCAAGTGCAAGTCCCGTGGCGAACGCCGTCGGTAGTTCGGCGCTCCGATCACGCGCGACGCGCATCTGCGTATGGGTGGCGTTGATTGTCGCCTCGGACCAAATCACGAAATCACTGATTGTCGCAACGCTGCAGGACCGCGAAGGTCAGCGCTTAGATTTTTTCGAAATTGGCGGGCAGGTCATCGGGTTCTCGTTGGCGCGCAATTCGGGCGCGGCATTCAGTCGGCTGCAGGGCTATACACCGGTTTTGGCCGTGGGCGCGATTGTGATCGCCGTGGTGTTGGCCCGCACGCTGCGCAAGTCCAACGATCTTGCAACCACAGTCGGGTTGGTCATGGTGCTCGGAGGGGCGTGCGGCAACCTGGGCGACCGGTTCTTTCGCGCTCCTGGATTCCTTCGGGGTCACGTTGTCGATTTCGTGCAGGTGGGGTCGTTTCCACTGTTCAATATTGCCGACAGCTGCATCACAATCGGTGCAATCGTGATTGCGATGCGGAGCTTCATGTTGGGCAACGACGAACCTGAGCACGGCGCTGAAACGGTCGTCGAAGGCGATACCGCGACGAATATCAATGCGGGCGAGACGGCTCACCCTGGATCTGAGTCATGACGACACTTGAAACGTTTGTAGTGCCAGCGAGCCTCGATGGCGATCGAGTCGATCGTGCGGTCGCGTTCCACACAGGGTGGACCCGTGCTGAGACCCAAACGATTATCGATGCCGGAGGGGTGCTGATCGATGAACGAGTCGTCGTAAAGAGCTATCGCCTCCACGAAGGTGAAACGGTGCGGATCACCGCGGCGCCGACTGCCGTCGGACATCCCGTTGCTGAGTCCCTCACCGTCGATATCGAATACGTTGACGACGATGTGATCGTGGTCCATAAGCCGCCAGGCTTGGTTGTGCACCCTGGCGCGGGAAACGACAGCGGAACATTGGTGAATGGCTTACTTGAGCAGTTTCCTGAGATCGCGGATGTTGGTGATCCAAGTCGGCCTGGGATTGTGCATCGCCTCGATCGTGAAACCAGTGGGTTGCTACTTGTGGGACGATCACAACACGGCTACGAGTCGCTGGTGGAACAACTGTCCGAACGCAGTGTTGAGCGCCGTTACGACGCGTTGTGCTGGGGCCGCCTGGCTTCGCCGCGGGGCGTGATCGACGCGCCAATCGGCCGCTCACAGGCACGGCGTACGCGCATGGCGATTCGTGATGATGGGCGTGATGCCCGAACCCACTATGAAGTGCGTTCGACGTGGCGCGACCCGGGTGTTTCACTGTTGGAGTGCGTGTTGGAAACCGGTCGCACGCACCAAATTCGCGTGCATCTCGCCGCCATCGGGCATTCGATTGTTGGCGATGCAACCTACAAGGGGTATCGCGAATCGGTCGCGCTGAAGCGGCCATTTCTCCACGCTCGCGTAATTGGTTTTGTACATCCGGTCTCTGGAGCCGAGCTTCGTTTCGAGCGGGCAATGCCACAAGATCTTGTGCAAGTGATTCAGGGGCTCGGCGAACCCGATGTGGCTGCGCGGTCCGGTTACGAATGACCGCGCCGAGTGCGTTCAATGAGTTCCGCAAGGGTGATTCTGGCTAAAACGGTGCGGGTCTCATCGTCGAGTTGTACCCACACTTCTTGCAACACACAGTGCCCTTCACAATGATCGTGGCCTTCGGCGAGTGTTGGGGCAGGGCCTTCGACTGCTGCGACGATGTCGGCCAACGTGATCTGTTCGGGCACGCGGGCGAGGACGTACCCACCCCCCACTCCGCGCTTGGAATGGACCAATCCGGCGCCCTTTACCGCTAGGAGGATTTGTTCGAGATAGGGCTGGGGAAGTTTGGTGCGCTCCGCGATCTCTTTGACTGAGGTCGGGCGATCTTGGTCGTGCAATGCCAGCGAAAGTAAGGCCCGTGCTGCATAGTCGCCCCGGGTCGATACTTTCATCGGGGCTCCGTGTGCACCCGGCCATCGTAGGCTGCGCGGATCATGCCTGAGTCCACCACACCAACGATGGCCGCGTACCACGGTGGGTGCGTCTCGAATCTGGTCCCTGCGCTGTTCGGCCTCATGCCTGGCGATTGGTTACCCGAACCGGTGCGAGATGCCCGGGCCGTCGTGTTGTTCGTGATCGACGGACTAGGTGCGAACGCGATTGACGCGATGCCCGACGTTGTGCCGACGTTGGCTTCGATGACCGGTTCGTCGATCACCACGGTCGTGCCCGCGACCACGTCCGCCGCGCTCACCTCCATCACGACAGGCACCACTCCCAGCCGACATGGCATCGTTGGGTACCGCACGATGGTCGAACGCCAGGTCTTGAACGTGCTGCGTTGGCAGGTGGAGGGTGGCAGCGGTAGGGGGCCTGTGCCGAGTGAGGTGCAACGTCAGAGCGCGTTTCGTGGCCGTCTGGTGCCGGTACTCACGAAGTCTGAGTTCAAGCGCAGTGGATTTACTGCTGCGCACCTTGGCAACGGCCCGTTTCACGGCTGGAAGACTCCAAGTGTGATGATCGAACATTGCCGCCGCTTGACGCACGAGACCCGCGAGCCGTTGATTTATGCGTATTACCCCGGAGTCGACGAAGTCGCGCATGAATATGGGCTTCGCGACGGTTACTACGAAGCCGAACTTCGCTACGTGGATTCGATCGTTGCCCAGTTGTTGGACGTACTTCCTAGCGATGTCGCGCTATTGGTGACCGCTGATCATGGGCAGGTGCACATTGAACCTGATGCGTGGATCGACACGCTGGAACTTGCTTCGCTCGTGCAGCAACAGTCGGGCGACGCTCGCTTCCGACATCTTCACGCTCGTGATGGTTCGGCAAAGGAACTGCTGGCGGAGTGTGTTTCGAGATACTCCTCGGTCGCCTGGGTCAAGAGCCGCAAACAGCTACTCGATGAGTTGTGGCTTGGGCAAGCGGTGGCCGGCGTGAGCCCCGCTGGGGCGCGAGTGGGCGATGTCGTGCTGATGCCGTTTGCTCCCGTTGGATTTATCGACCCGGCGCTGCCCAAAGAACGGGGTTTGCGCAGTGCGCACGGCGCTCCAACTGCGGCCGAGATGATGGTGCCGTTGCGAGCCAGCCGAGGTCAGGCCCCCAATCGAGGCTGACTCTTGAGTGAATCGTCCGGCGCGCCTATGGTCGTAGCAGCGAATCACACCTCTGTGATTCATCCACAGGGTTGCCCACAGGGGGCTGCGGAAAACCCCGAACACTGAGTTTCGAAAACGGCACGACAATGGCTGACAGCTTCGTACATTTGCATTTGCACACCGAGTACTCGATGCTCGACGGTGCATCGCGCATCGACGATGTCGTCAACGCCGCGCTGCGTCACGGCATGCCTGCAGTTGGGATCACTGATCACGGCAACATGTACGGCGTTTTGGAGTTGTACAAAGCCGCTCAGAAAAACGGCATCAAGCCAGTGCTGGGGATGGAGGGCTACTTCACGAGCCAGTCTCGCTTCGATCGTCCGAAACGAAGCGAACACGAGATCTATCACCTCACGATGCTCGCGGAAAACAATGTCGGCTATCACAATCTCATGAAGGTGTCGAGCGCCGCGTACATGGACGGCTACTACTACAAGCCGCGTTCCGATTGGGATCTTCTGGAACGCCACCATGAAGGAATCATCGCAACCAGTGGGTGTCTTGGCGGCCTCGTTTCGCAACTCATCGTCAAAGACGATCTGGACGCGGCCTACAAAGCGGCCGGGCGGTTCCAAGACATCTTTGGCAAAGACAACTTCTTCGTCGAGATTCAAGATCACGGCATCGAAGACCAAATCAAAACCATCAAGCCGTTGCTCGACATTGCCCGCAAACTCGGCGCGCCGCTGTTGGCGACGAACGATTCGCACTACACCGATCGTTGCGACGCCGACGCACACGACGCGTTGCTGTGCGTGCAGACTGGGGCATTGAAAAGCGATACGAAGCGATTCAAATTCGACGGCGAAGATTTCTATATCAAAAGTGCAATCGAAATGCGATCGCTGTTTGTTGAGCTCCCCGAAGCGTGCGACAACACGTTGTGGATTGCAGAACGGTCGCAAGTCGAGATCGAATTCGACAACGCGGTACTGCCATCGTTTCCTGTTCCTGAGGGTCAGGATCAAGATTCATATCTGCGCGAGTTGGTGTTCGGAGGTGCTAAGGACCGCTATGGGCAGAGCCCTGCAATGCACGTTCTCGAACGAGTCGAGTTCGAACTCGACGTCATCAAGACGATGGGCTTTTCCGCGTACTTCTTGGTGGTCTGGGATCTTGTGCGCTACGCAAAGTCGCGCAACATACGTGTTGGACCAGGGCGGGGGAGTGCGGCGGGTTCGGTGGTGGCGTATTGCCTTCGCATCGTGGATATCGACCCCATCAAATACGACTTGCTCTTTGAACGTTTCTTGAACCCGGGCCGCACACAAATGCCCGACATCGACATGGACTTCGATTCGCGTTACCGCGGCGACATGATCAAATACGCAGCCCAGAAATACGGCGCAGATCGGGTTGCCCAAATCGTGACCTTCTCTACGATTAAGGCCCGGGCCGCAGTGCGCGATGCCGCGCGCGTACTCGATTACCCCTACATCGTCGGCGACAAAATTGCGAAGGCAATGCCTCCGCTCATCATGGGCCGCGACACCCCGTTGCAATATTGCTTCGAAGAATCAGAGAAATACGGCGACGGCTACAAGATGGCTACCGACTTGCGCCAGATGTACGCCGAAGATCCCGATGTCAAGCGCATAGTCGATGTGGCCCGCGGGCTAGAAGGCCTGCGTCGCCAAGACGGAATCCATGCTGCCGCGGTTGTGATTACTCGAGATCCGCTCACTGATTATCTTCCGATTCAGCGCAAGCCGGGGCCTGGTGGAGATGTCACGGATTCGCCGGTAGTTACGCAGTACGAAATGCACGGCGTCGAAGAACTCGGCCTGCTCAAGATGGACTTTTTGGGGCTCCGCAACCTCGATGTTATGGAGATTGCCCTCGAACTGATCGAAGCGTCGACGGGTGCTCGACCCGATATCGACGACCCGCCGCTCGACGACCCCGCAACCTTTGCGTTGCTACAGCGAGCCGACACGATTGGTGTGTTCCAGCTCGAAGGCGGGCCGATGCGAGCGTTGATACAACGGCTTGCGCCCACCTCGTTTGAAGATGTTGCCGCATTGGTGGCGCTGTATCGCCCCGGACCGATGGCCCAAAACTGGCACAACGAATATGCCGATCGGAAAAATGGTCGCAAGCCGGTGGTATTCGATCATGAATCCCTGTCGGAGATTTTGGGCCCGACGTACGGTTTGATGATTTATCAAGAGCAGTTAATGCGGGTCTCGCAAAAACTTGCTGGTTATACGTTGGAAGAAGCCGACAACCTTCGCAAAGCAACGGGCAAGAAGATCCGCGAGATGATCGCGAAGGAACGCACCAAATTCGTGGCAGGCTGTGTCACCAACGGTCATTCGAAGGCGTTTGCCGAGAGCTACTTCGACACAGTTGAGCCGTTCGCTGATTATTCCTTCAACAAATCGCACAGTGTTGGCTACGGTTTCGTCTCGTATCAGACCGCGTATTTGAAGGCGAACTATCCGGTGCAGTACCTCGCGGCGCTGCTCACCTCAGTCAAACAAAGCCTGGAAAAGGCTGCCGTCTATATCAATGAGTGTCGGTTACTCGATATCCCTGTGTTGAATCCGTGTGTGAACGACAGCGTCAGTGATTTTTCGGTGCGCTTTGATGACGACCACCCGAAGGGTGCCATCCGTTTCGGGATGAGCGCGGTTCGCAACGTGGGCGAAGGTGTGGCCGAACAAGTTTGCGCGGCGCGCGCCGAAGGCGGGCCATTCAGTGATTTCCACGACTTTTGTGAACGCGTCGATATGAGCGCACTCAACAAACGCACGATTGAATCTCTGATCAAAGCCGGCGGTTTTGACGATCTCGGCCATCCGCGCCGTGGTCTACTGATGGTGTTCGAAACGTTGATCGAACAGATCGTAAAACGTCGTCGCGAACGTGAACAGGGCACCATGAGCTTCTTCGATCTCGATCTTGGTGGTGACACTGCCGGAGGCGGCGGGTTTGAGCAACGCCTGGCGATTCCTGACCTTGAATTCGACAAAATGCAGAAGTTGGCCCACGAAAAAGACATGCTGGGCCTCTATGTCAGCGACCATCCGCTCGCGGGTGCCCGCCGACAACTTGCTCGCATGGCTGAATGTTCGGTTGCCGACTTCATCGAATTTGAAGACGGCACGATGCGGACCGTCGCCGGCATCGTCACGTCGTTGAATCGTAAATACACCAAACGTGGCGACCTGATGGCGACCTTCATTTTCGAAGACCTGTCGGGCGCGATGGAAGCAATGGTGTTTCCCAAGACGATGCTTGCGGTTGGTACGAAGCTCAGCGACGACACAATCGTGGTGATCAAGGGGCGCCTCGACCGACGAGAAGACGCTCCGAAATTGATCGTCATGGACGTCACCGTGCCGGAAATCTTCGGAGACACCGGTCCTCCGGTTCGCTTGATTGTGAAAGCCGGCGGGTTCGACGAAGCGAAAGTGAACCGACTCAAAGAACTCTTGCTCGCACACCCGGGTGAGTCTTGTGTATTTGTGCATCTGCAGCGCCACGATGGCGAGACCGTTTTGAAACTCGATGACAACTTCAATTGCGATGGAACTACCGGGTTGTTCGCCGAACTGCGCGTAGCGTTCGGCAACGATGCCGTGCGGTAGCGCGGCCATCCAGCATCCGGCGACTACTGCTCTTTGATCAATCGAATGCACAACGGATAGCGATACTGCTCGCCTCGGCTCACCCGCACGGCTCCGATAATGCCCCATGCGTAATTCGCGATCGTGGACGCGAGGACTGCGCATATTCCGACCAGTATCGGAATCACTACGAGCGCATCGGAAATTCTTGCGAACAGCGCGCCAAGGATGAGCATCGCGATGAAGCCGGGCACAAAGACAATTAAGAATGTGAGCTGAAAATTCAACGCCTCGCGTGCCGAGTCTCTGGTGAATCGATCGGACTTATCGGAAACGAGATAGATGATCAGCGGAACGATGAATCCGCCAAGCACGCAGCCAAGATGGGCGATGGTTGCTGCGGTGCGGCTCGGGCCGACGAAACCGTCGGGAGAATACGGACCCCAATCCACGCCGTTCCACCACCGCAGCGATCCGCTTCCGGGCTCGGGATACCAACCTGGAGGTACGTTGCTCGGCGCTTGGGGAGGTTCGGGCGCCGTCATCGGCGTGTGCCGTCGGCGCGCGTCGCGATAATCGCCAAATCCATTTCGTCACCTTACGACGATCTTGGGGCTGTGGGTTGTGGGGGAGCGACTCAACTGTGACACAATCCCGCCCCATGCGTATCGGAATTCTCGGAGCCACCGGCCCCGCGGGCGCGGGTCTTGCCGCTCGCCTCGCCAGTGTTGGACACGAAGTGTTGTTCGGGTCGCGAGTCGTTGACAAAGCTCAATCAGGCGTCGACGAGCTCCGGGCCAAATGGGGCGACAAAGTCAACGGGCTCATTCCGTGCGACAACGCCGGGGCCTGCGACGCGCCAGTGGTGATCCTTGCGGTCAATGCGGACTCAGTCATCCCCACCGTGCGTGAACAAGCCGAGCGGCTCGCCGGCAAGATCGTCGTGAGTATGGCGAATAACCTCACCCGCAATGGCAACGAATTCAACGCAGTATTGCCACCTCACGGTTCGGTAGCGGCCGAGATCCAGGCGCTGCTGTGGCGGTCGCGTGTCGTGACTGCATTTCACCTCGTGCCCGCGGCCGAGTTCGCAGACCTCGACCATTCGATGGAAAGCGACGTCGTTGTGCTCGGAGACGATGACGAAGCCCGTGAAGCGCTCATGGAGATCACAACCTCGATACCGAATTTACGGGCGCTCGACGGAGGCTCGTTACGCAACGCCGTAGGTATGGAGACGTTCGCTGCAGTGCTATTGACCATCAATGTTCGTCACAAAATGAAAGCCAGCCTTCGCCTCACCACCATCTAAGCGGGAGGACTGCGTGCCGGACTTTGGTGCCGCGGTCCCTCAGATGCCGCGCATTCCGCCAGATTGTGTGACCACGTCGAGTTGCGGCGCCAGACGTTGGTGCCGCGGTCCCTCAGATGCCGCGCATCCCGCCAGATTGTGTGACCACGTCGAGTTGCGGCGCCAGACGTTGGTGCCGCGGTCCCACAGATGCCGCGCATCCCGCCAGATTGTGTGACCACGTCACGTGCCGACCAATATGCAAGCGTCGGGCACTCGTGCACGTTTCGGTAGCGAGTAGGTTGCCTAGCAATGCGCTTGTACGACACCGCCCAACGCCAAGTGGTCCCGTTTGAAGCCGGGCCAATAGTTTCGATGTACGTCTGTGGGATCACTCCGTACGATTCCACGCACCTTGGGCATGCAGCCACGTATCTCACCTACGACCTGCTAATTCGACGTCTCGAATCCCTCGGCCACGAAGTGCGCATGGTGCGCAATATCACCGACGTCGACGATTCGATCCTGCCGAAAGCCCGCGAACTCGGCGTCAACTATCTCGATCTTGCGGCTGCCGAAGTCGCGCGATTTCGTGCGGATATGGATGCGCTCGAAATGCGGCCTGCAATTGCGGAACCGCGGGCCACCGAAGCTGTCGATGACATCATCGACCTTGTCGCCAAATTGCTCGACAAAGGCAATGCCTACATCAGTCATGGCACTGTCTATTTCGATGTCTCGTCGTTTCCGAAGTTTGGTTCGCTTTCGCAATATCCCGAAGACCGCATGGTGAAATTGGCGCGCGCTCGGGGCGGCAATCCCGACGACCCGCACCGCCGAGCACCACTCGACTTCATTCTGTGGCAGCCCAGCCTCTCCGATGAACCTGCATGGAGGGCACCCTTTGGAGTGGGGCGGCCGGGATGGCACATCGAATGTTCTGCGATGAGCATGGCCGAACACGGCGCCACAATTGACATTCACGGCGGGGGCACGGACCTCATTTTCCCACATCACGAATGTGAAATCGCACAAAGCGAGGCGCTCACTGGCAAGCCGTTTGTTCGGCTTTGGATGCATTCGGCAATGGTGAACTACGAGGGGGAAAAGATGAGCAAATCGCTCGGCAATCTCGTATTTATCAGCGAACTCCGCAAGGTCGCAGATCCGCGTGCGATTCGTCTTGCGCTGATGCGCCACCACTACCGCAGCGGCTTCGAGTGGTACGACACCGACATCAACGAAGGTATTGCGTTGTTGAATCGCCTGCTCGCGGCGGCCGAATGCGACGGCGGCCCTGACCCTGCTCCCTTTGTTGCGCGCGCGCACGCCGCGCTTGATGACGATCTCGATGCCCCCAAAGCGATTGAAGCACTTGGCGATTTGGCCGACGCCATGTTGTCGGGAGGCTCCGACGCAACTGCACGCGCGGCGCTGTGTGGTCTCGGCTCGCTGCTCGGCGTCGATCTCGAACGCCCCATTGCTCATTAAATCGGTTCTTGAGGTGGTCACACAATCTGGTGGGATGCGAGGCATTCGTGGGACCGCGGCATGAGAGTCTGGCGCCGGTCCTTGAGGTGGTCACACAGTCTGGTGGGATGCGAGGCATCCGTGGGACCGCGGCATGAGAGTCGGCGCGAATGATCAGGGTTCCTGCTCTTCACTGCTCGTAAACTCGGCTGCATATGAGTAACCAGATCACGGTCACCTTGCCCGATGGAACCACACGGCAATACGACCACGGCACGACGCCAGGTCAGGTTGCGGAATCCATCGGGAAACGCTTGGCGAAAGATGCTCTTGCTGCGAAAGCAGACGGCGAATGGATCGATCTGTCGAAATCGTTGGTGAGTGACACGCAACTTGCCATCGTGACTCCAGGCAGCGCCGATGGGCGGGAGGTGCTGCGCCACTCCACCGCGCACGTGCTGGCCCAAGCGGTGGTGACGCTCTTTCCCGGCGCCAAGTATGCGATCGGCCCAGCGATCGCCGATGGGTTCTATTACGATTTTGCGCTTCCCAACGCTCAGACCTTTTCGCAAGACGATCTTGCCAAGATCGAAAAAGAAATGCAGCGGATCGTCAAAGCAAACCAGAAGTTCGTGCGCGAAGACCTCGATTTCGCAGCGGGCCTCGCGTTGTTCAACGGTCAGGAATACAAACAGGAAATCATTGACAAGGTGCGTGGCGGCTCAGCCGAAGCTGAGGATGCCGGCGAAGTTTCCGGCGATGGGGTCAGCGTCTACCGAAACGTGGCCCAAGACGGCGCGGCAACCTTCACCGATCTTTGTCGAGGCCCGCACGTTCCGTCCACATCCCGGCTCGGTGCCTTCAAATTGATGCGAGTGGCAGGAGCTTATTGGCGCGGCGACGAAAAGGCCCCGCAGTTGCAGCGTATTTACGGTACCGCGTGGGAATCGAAGCAGGCTCTCGACGAACATTTGCATCGCCTCGAAGAAGCTGAGCGCCGCGATCATCGAAAGCTCGGCGTGGAGCTCGACCTGTTCAGTTTCCCCGACGAAATCGGCAGCGGGCTAGCCGTGTTTCACCCCAAGGGTGGGATCATTCGGCGGTTGATGGAGGAATACAGCCGCAAACGCCACGAAGAGGCTGGCTACGAGTTCGTGTATTCACCGCACATCACCAAAAAAGATTTGTTCGAAACTAGCGGGCACCTGCAATGGTTTGCCGACGGCATGTTTCCGCCCATGGAGGTGGATGGCGAAACTGAGTATTACCTCAAGCCAATGAACTGCCCATTTCACATTTTGATCTTCAGGCATCGCACTCGCAGTTACCGTGAACTGCCGCTGCGCATGTTTGAGTTTGGCAGTGTCTACCGATACGAGAAAAGCGGCGTCGTTCATGGGCTCACACGCGTGCGCGGGATGACGCAAGACGATGCGCATATCTTCACCACCAAAGAACAGATGGCCGACGAACTCGTGTCGTTGCTTGACTTCGTCTTGAGTTTGTTGCGCGACTACGGCCTCGACGATTTCTATCTTGAGCTGTCGACCCGCCCAGAAGGCAAAGCAGTAGGTACGCAAGAGGAATGGGATGAAGCGACCGCGGCGCTGCGGGTTGCAGCCGAAGGAAAAGGTCTTGATCTGGTGATGGACGAAGGTGGCGGTGCGTTCTACGGGCCGAAGATCTCGGTGCAAGCACGCGATGCGATCGGCCGCACTTGGCAGATGAGCACTATCCAGGTCGATTTCCAGTTACCGCAACGCTTTGATATCCACTACATCGGCGCCGACAACGAACGGCACCGGCCCATCATGATTCACCGAGCGTTGTTCGGCAGCGTTGAGCGCTTCTTTGGGGTGTTGGTAGAGCACTACGCCGGCGCATTTCCGGTCTGGCTCTCGCCACAGCAAGTGGCCGTGTTGCCGGTCTCGGATCGCCACGCCGACTATGCGTGGAGTGTCGTGCAACGGTTGCGCGCCGATGGTGTGCGCGTCGACATGCTCGACAGCCACGCAGGCGCGTTGGGTGCGCGGATCCGTCGATCCAAGATGGAGAAGATCCCGTACGTACTGGTTGTCGGTGACGACGACGTTGAACGCGACACTGTCGGTGTGAACGCTCGGGGCGCCGATGACCCTGAACGGGGTGTGACCGTGGCCGATTTTGCGGCGCGGGTCGCGCATGAAGTCAATACACGCGCATGACCCTCGATCGGTTGTGGGCTGGTTGGCGGTCGCGTTACGTGAGCGAGGTCGCCGGTAAAACACCCGATTGTTTCCTGTGCGCGATTTCGGAGTTGCTCGACACCGAAGTAGTTGCCGAGTCAACATTGGTGCTTGAACGAACCGCGGCGACGATCACTGTTATGAACTTGTACCCATACGGCTCAGGGCATCTGTTGATTGCGCCACGGATGCATGAAGGCGATTTGACGGCACTCACGGACGCGGTCAGTATCGAACTGATGCGTGCGCAACGAAGAGCGGTTGCCGCGCTGCAAACTGCGTACGGCTGTGAAGGTATCAACCTCGGCGCCAACCTGGGGCTTGTAGCCGGCGCAGGCGTGCCCGAGCACTTGCATTTGCACGCGTTACCGCGTTGGGCTGGAGACACGAATTTTATGACGACGGTGGCGGAAACTCGGGTGATTCCCGAGGCGCTGGAAACGGGATGGGCAAAGCTGCGATCGGTTTGGCCCGAGGCGCGCTGAGATGAAGTATCAAAAACAGCGATCTCGGTCGGATTTCTATTCGCGCCCTGCGCTGTTCGGTTTTGCAGCCGCTGTGCTGGCCTTTGTTGTTGTCATCGTCGATCGTGCGCATTCCCGTGGCCAAATCAGCTATCCCGCGATCTTCGAATCGGGGTCTCCCGAGGACGCGCGGACGATCCTCATCACCGTTGCCTCCATTTCGTTGACTGTCGTGACGTTGTTGGCGTCGTTGACTTTTATTGCGTTGAGCTTTGCAAATAGCACCGTCGGACCTCGCCAACTCCGGTCGTTTTTGCGAGACCGAACGACCCAATACACCTTTGCCACCTTCATTGGCACGTTCGTGTACTGCCTCGTTGTGCTGTTGTTTTACCGGGGCAATGACCCTGCCGGGAAGCTCGCGGCACTGGCGCCCCATCTTGGGGGGCTGGTCGCATTGTTGCTGGCGTTGCTCTGCACCGCGATGTTGGTTGCCTATATTCACCATCTCACTCGCGCAATTCAACCCAACTTTGTGCTTGTTCGCATCGTCAAAGAACTTGACCAGGCAATGTCTGAATACGGGCAGGCACGATCGCTGCATTCTGCGGATTGCGGATCCCTTGACGATGGTGAGATTGCTCACGCGCTGGCCGAATTTCTTGAACCGTTTGACGCGGTCGTTGCGCTGCGCTCAGGGTATATCCAACAGATCGATCATGATCCTTTGGTTGCTGCCGCGCAGCGCGCCGACGCTGTGGTTCGCTTCGTGTGTCGCCCTGGACAATTTGTTTTGCAAGGTAATCCGATTGCTGAAGTATGGGGTTTGACCGCAGACGTGAGCCACACGATCGGCAAAGTCACAGACATAGGCGCATATCGAACCCTCGCGCAAGATCTCGAGTTTGCGATCGACCAACTTGTGGAAGTGGCGATCCGAGCTCTGTCGCCTGCCATCAACGACACGTTCACTGCGTTGTCGTGCATCGACTGGCTCGGCGACGCGTTGCGAAACTTCGCGACCCGCGACGTCGGGACACCCGTGCATGCCGACTCCGCCGGGCAACTTCGAGTCATCGATCGTCCGGTGCGGTTTCAATCGCTGGTCACGGCTGCGTTTGCGAAGGTGCGACAATCTGGGGAGCGAAGCCCTGCGATTGTGATGCGCCTCCTAGAAACCCATGTCGCACTCGCCGAATTTCTATCTCCAACCCAGCGAGTGATCCTGCGGGCGGAGATCGAGGCCACCGCCGACCTCGCGACGAAACATGATTTTGCGCAGTTAGAACTTGAAGGTGTCATCGCCCGGGCAGCACGAGCTCGCGAGGCGTGTCGAGTGACGGCCTCGGAGTAGTTTCCAGATCCATGAACGACGTCGCCACGCCGACAAGCCAACCAGCCGGCGCTGCGGGTGACACGCTTCCCGAAGACTTGAACCTCAATGCCGCGACGCTCGGGCCTTACCAGTTTCCCGACGTGGTGCGCCGCAGGATCGCGGGCTGGCTCTACGTCGTCGTAGCCGCAGTCAGCATTTGGGGTGGGTTGTCGAGCGACAACCGGGGCATGGTTCTGGGTGGCGGAGGTCTACTGCTGGTTGCGGCGTACCAGTTCGCTTGTGCGTTTCCTTTGACGATCGACCAAACCCAGGCGCTCGCAGTAGCCAGTAAAGAGGTTGGGTTCGCCGCTGGGCATGCGTCGGCCCAGGTGACGTGGCGGGGCCTGCGGAGCCGTCCGATGTGGCGAGTAGTGCTCTATTCGGCCGAAGATCCACCAAAGCAGCGGGGGATCGTGGAGCTCGACGGCGTCGATGGGTCAGTGGTGTTCAGTACCAATGAGCCCAACCCTGAAGACTGGTCAGGATTCGATACCGCGTCTGCATGACACATCGCCAAGCTTGACTGAATGCGATTCAGTTGCGCCGCTAGTGGTAGTCGACAATCATTCTCAGGTTTCGTACAGTGTGCTCTCCACTACACGTATAAGGGGCGACACATGAAGAAGCTGTTCGACGAATTCAAAGCGTTTATCATGACCGGCAACGTCTTGATGCTTGCCGTCGCGTTCATTCTCGGTGGTGCAACCAAATCTGTGATTGACGGTTTCGTTACCTTCATCATTAATCCCATTATCGGAGCGATCGTTGGGAAACCCAGTTTTGACTCCTTGACCATTAAGGTCGGCGACGCCAAGATTCTCTACGGCTCGTTTATTACTGCGCTGGTTAACCTCGTGATCATCGGCGCCGTGGTGTTCGCCATGGTGAAGGCTTTCGACAAGTTTCAACAAAAGGCAGACGAGACGCCGGAGGCACCAGCAGAAGACATTGTGTTGTTGCGCGAGATTCGCGACTCCCTGCAATCCCGCAGCTAGAGGTCGGTCAAAGGCCCTGCAAGCCGCTGGGCGCCCTGGTCGGGGGGCGCTCAGCGGCATTCTTGGGGCGCTCTCAGCAGGACCAGCGGCCTTGAGCCGCTCGCGTGCTAGCGTTCCCGCAATGCTTGCGGACGCGAGCAGTCGTATTCGATCCCGTGCGGCAACGCTGCGGGATGGCTTCAAGGAGACCCATGCTCGACAAACAGCTCCGCGCTGGTGTTGAGCGAGGCCTCGGACCCCTTGGTCGTGGCCTTAGCCGACTTGGGATAACTCCCGATGCACTCACGGTGCTAGGAGTGCTGTTCGCCCTCGCGACCGCAGTAGCGGTTGCCTCCGGTCACGTGGTCTGGGGTGCAGTGGGAATCGCTCTGTCAGGCCTTGGCGATTTGCTCGATGGCAATATGGCACGCAGTTCCGGCCGTACCGGCGTACGTGGGTCTTTTTTTGATTCGGTCATGGACCGGGTTTCGGACGCACTAGTGCTCGGCGGGGTTGCTTGGTACTTCGGTCGGATCAGCCCGCACCTGCCGATTCTCGCGATGGCTGTCGCGGCGTTGTCGATGTTGATTTCGTATGAGCGGGCCAAAGCCGAAGGCCTTGGTTTGATCGCCAAGGGCGGCCTGATGGAGCGGGCCGAGCGGTACGTGTTGCTCGGCGTTGGTATGGCGCTCGATATTTTGGTCCCCGTGTTGTGGATCATGTTCGCGCTGACGTTGTTTACCGCGACGCAACGATTCATTCGAGTCTGGAAGCAAGCTGATCGCCCACCAGCAATCGAACGTCAACGGCGCACGACGCCACGAGCTTCTGCTCGCCGTCCGAGCGCACCATCGGGCCCCGCGACACCGCGTCTGCGCACATGGTTTGAAACCCGCACGGCGCGCTCCGATGGGGCGCGCCGGCTGCACCCAACGCGTCGCGTCCGCCCGTAAACAGTCGCCGCATATGGCTGATGCTCGCGATAAAGCCATATTTTGGGCGTATCGCGCCGGTTCTTCCGCCGCGAATTCGGTGCCACCGCGGATTGGTGAACCGGTGGCACGAGGCATTGGTCGCATGCTCAGCTATGCAATGCCAACGCGCCGCCGCATGTCCGCGCGGCACTTGCAGCGGGCAAGCGGTGGTGCACTGCGAGGAATGGCGCTTGAACGATCGGTGAGTGAAGCCTTCGATTCGTACGCCCGCTATTGGTTGGAAATGTTTCGGCTGCCCAATGCCGTGAAGTCGGATCTCGAACATCATTTCACGATCGACGGTTACGAACATGTCGAGGCTGCGTTAGCCAAAGGAAACGGTGCGATTATCGCGCTGCCGCACCTGGGTGGTTGGGAGTTTGCCGGTGCATGGATGAGTTTGGTCAAACAGCAGCGGCTGCTCGTTGTCGTAGAAGCCCTAGACCCGCCGGAACTATTCGAATGGTTTGTGGAGTTGCGCAACGCTATGGGAATGGAAGTCGTGGCTGCTGGTGACGACACTGCCGCTCGTTGTTTACAGGCGTTGCGCGACAATCGGCTCGTGTGCCTACTCAGCGACCGCGACCTTTCGGGTGACGGAATCGAAGTTGAGTTCTTTGGCGAACGCACCACGCTGCCGGCCGGCCCGGCGATGTTGGCTATTCGAGCGAACTCGCAGATCCTTGCAGTTGCGGTCTATTTCGCAAAAGGCCGTGAGCACACGGCGACGGTTCGACCGGCGCTCGATCTACGACGCGAGGGAAAACTCCGCGCCGATATGGCTCGCGTTACCCAAGACCTCGCCCGCGAGTTTGAAATCTTGATTCGAGCGGCACCGCAGCAGTGGCACCTGATGCAACCCAATTGGCCGAGCGACCAAGAGCTGCCAGTGCGTGCGACACCCTGGAACGCACCATGAAAGTACTCATGGTGTGCCCATATTCGTTATCGCGACCCGGTGGCGTGCAGTCGCAAGTGATGGGCCTAGTTCGCGAGCTGAGGGGCTGCGGCGTCGACGCCCGCATCATTGCTCCAAGCGATGGGCCTCCCCCGGTGCCGGGCGTCATGACGGTAGGAGAGAGCACGCTGTGGGAGAGCAACGGATCTATCGCTCCGGTGGCGACAGGCGCACAGGTCGCACGGCGCACGATCGACGCGTTGGGTTTCTTTGAACCCGATGTAGTGCACCTCCACGAGCCCATGGTCCCTGGGCCTACGCTGACATTGTTGCTCGGATACCACGGGCCGATGATCACTACACACCATATTTCCGGTCATATCGGACGGGATTGGGCGATGCCTGCAGTGCGGTCGAATCTGGAACGAGTGCACGCCCGCGCCGCGGTCTCGCAGTCTGCACGCGCGACAGCGTTCGATGCAGTCGGAGGCGACTATGAGCTGTTGTGGAACGGTGTCGAAGTCGATCGTTTTGCCCGCGCCGAGCCCACGCCCGCGACGCGTCCAGCGGTGTTTTTTTGTGGTCGCCATGAGCCTCGCAAAGGGTTGTCTGTGTTGCTCGACGCCTGGCGAGGTATTGATCGTGATGCCACGCTGTGGGTCGCGAGCAAAGGTCCGCAAACCGAAGAGCTCCAAGCTCGCGACGTGGCCAATGTGGAGTGGCTCGGGGTGGTTTCTGATGAAGAGCGCAATGCTCGCATCGCCGGGAGCCGGATATTTTGCGCGCCATCTACCGGCGGCGAATCGTTTGGAGTCGTGCTGCTCGAAGGCATGGCGGGCGGCGCGGCGGTCGTGGCGAGCGATATCGATGGCTACCGTAACGTCGCCCGCGCCGACGTCGACGCAGTGCTGGTTGCGCCTGAAGACTCCAACGCACTCCGAACTGCGTTGCGAGCGGTACTCGATGATGACACGCTGCATCAGCGGCTGGTGCAGGCAGGTCGCCAACGAGCGGATGAGTTTTCGATGCGCCGACTCGCCGCTCGCTATTGCGAGATGTACGAGGCCGCGATCAAGGCGGGTTCGAGCCATCCGTCTCGCCAATGACGTCGGACGCTCACGAGGTTGGTAGCAGCGCAGGGCGACCTCGCAGTAGCGGGCTGTGTCGGGCGCGCGGCGTCGGGAATGTACGAGCGCACCCGTTGGTTGCTGGCCTCAGAACGCTCGTATCCTCACCCCGAGCACTCGTTCCAAGTACCTTGGAACCGGTCTAACGAAGGAAGTGTGTATGGTCCCTATTCTCATCATCGTCGCGATCATCGTTGTGTTCGTGCTGATCTTCGTGGCGATGTACAACGGCTTGGTCAAAACTCGTAACCGGGTTGATAACGCCTGGAGCCAAATCGACGTGCAGCTCAAGCGCCGCCACGACCTCAGTCCGAATCTCCTCGAGACGGTCAAGGGCTACGCCAAACACGAAGCTGAGACGCTTGAAAGCGTGGTGCAGGCCCGCAATGCCGCGGTGTCTGCTACTGGCGTCGCCGCGCAGGGCCAGGCTGAAGGCATGTTGAGCGGTGCCCTGGGCAAGCTCTTCGCGCTCTCCGAGGCGTACCCCGACCTCAAAGCCAACACGAACTTCTTGCAGTTCCAAGAAGAACTCACTGCTACCGAAGACAAAGTTTCGTACTCTCGCCAGTTCTATAACGACTCGGTGCTCGGCTACAACAACAAAATCGGTACGATTCCGTCCAACATCATTGCGGGTATGTTCAACTTCACCACCCGTGAATTCTTCGAGGTTTCGACGCCCGAAGACCGTGAAGTCCCGAAAGTTCAATTCTAAAACTTGATCTACGACGCGATTACCCACAACAAACGCAAGAGCGGGGTCATGATCGCGGCTTTTTTTGTCGTCGTGTTTGGCGTCGCTTGGATCATCACCTACCTGCTGAAATTCGGCGCGATTGGCGTGCTCTTTGCCGCGCTGTTTGCAGTCGGCTCGTCTGCGTTTTCGTACTTCAAGTCTGACACGATTGCCCTGAAGATGAGTCGCGCGGTGCCAGCCGACGAAAATGAATTCCGGCGATATCACAACCTGGTCGAAGGTCTGTGTATTGGCGCGGGCATGCCGAAGCCACGTCTGTACATCATGCACGACGACGCTCCGAATGCGTTTGCCACGGGACGTGATCCGAAACATTCCGCCGTCGCCGTCACCACGGGTTTGCTTGACAAGATGAATCGGGTCGAACTTGAAGCAGTGCTGGCCCATGAGTTGAGCCACATCAAAAACTACGACATCTTGGTAATGACCCTGGCGGTGACCATGGTCGGGATGATCGCATTGATGAGCGACTTGTTTTTGCGTTGGGCGTTTTGGGGTGGGCTCGGCGGGGATCGTGATGACGACAACCACAATCCATTTGGCGCGGTCCTGGCGATTCTTGGGGTTGTGTTGGTAATTTTCGCACCGTTTATCGCTCGGCTCATGCAGCTCGCAATCAGCCGTCAACGCGAGTATCTCGCCGATGCCAGTGGTGTATTGATCACACGGTATCCACCGGGAATGATTTCGGCGCTTGAAAAGCTGAAGGCCGACACCACGGTTGTGCATACTTCGTCGAAAGCGACCGCGCACCTCTGGATCGAAGGTCCCCTGGAACAAGACGAAGCAAAAAAGCGCAAGTTCGATAACTTGTTTGCCACGCACCCGCCCCTTGATGACCGCATCGCTCGCCTCCGCGAGATGTAGTCACCACGCTGAGGAGTCTCCGTTGCAGTTTCGCCGGAATTCAATTTCGATCGTGGGATGTTGCGTTTTCGCGATGTCGTTGTCCGGCTGCGGCGATGACAAGAAACCAGCCTCGCCACCATCGACCACGTCAACGACGAGCGAGGCGCCCACCACGACTGCCGCCGCCGTAGGCGAGCCGGCACCGTTGTCGGGTGTCCCCAGCGGCAAAGAAGTCGAAGTTCGTCCGGCGCTGACCGTCAAAGTCGAAAACACTCGCGAGGCCCGCCCGCTCGTGGGCGTGCAGAGCGCCGATGTGGTGTACGAAGAAGTGGTCGAAGGCGGTATCACTCGACTTGCTGCGGTCTTTCAATCGCAGATCCCTGCGGTTATTGGTCCGGTGCGGTCAGTCCGGCGTACTGACCAAGCAATCGTGCGCCCTATTCAGGGTATTTTTGTGTATTCCGGCGGTGCACGGTATGCCGAAGACAGCATCAGAGCGGCGCCAGTGGTGCGGTTCAACGAGTCTTCTGGCGGCTCAGCGATGTTTCGCGAGCGCCAACGCAAGGCACCCCACAACTTGTTTTTGAAGGCTCCGGAAATTTTCGCGAAGGCGCCCACTGCGGTCGGCCCGCCCGCAGCTTTATTCACCTACGGCAGTCTGCCTGCTTCTGCGACCCCCGCGGCCGCGGTTGATATTGGCTTCACGAACAACAATGCGGTTCGTTGGGTATGGGACCCAGCAGCGAAGTACTGGAACCGATTCTTCAACGGCCGCCCGGATCTGGATTCTGATGGCACGCAGATCCATGCCGCCAATGTTGTCGTTCAACCGGTCCGCTATCAGGGCGGTACCGGAACGATTGGGGCGGAAGCCGAACTGGTTGGCTCCGGTGCAGTCTGGGTGCTGTCTCGCGGTCGAGTGGTGCTGGGCACATGGCAACGCGACGATGCCGACAGCCCAGGCGAGTTACTGGATGCCAACGGGGTGGTGGTAGCGCTTGCTTCCGGCAATACATGGGTGGCACTGCCGGACCCGAAGTATTCGGTCAAGGTCTCCTAGACCCTCGCCGGTAGCATGAGTTCATGACTGATGCTCCAGCCACAGGAACCGCCCGTGTAAAGCGTGGCCTCGCCGAAATGTTGCGCGGCGGCGTGATCATGGATGTCGTCGACGCGGCGCAAGCCAAGATTGCCGAAGATGCTGGTGCGTGCGCGGTGATGGCACTTGAGCGCGTCCCGTCAGATATTCGCCGCGACGGCGGTATCGCACGCATGAGCGATCCCGCAATGATCGAAGCGATTCAAGCGACGGTCACCATTCCCGTCATGGCAAAATGTCGAATTGGCCACTTCGCCGAAGCGCAGGTTCTGCAAGCGATGGGCGTCGATTACATCGATGAATCCGAAGTGCTGAGCCCTGCCGATGAGGCCTACCACGTTGACAAGTGGGCATTTACTGCTCCTTTCGTTTGCGGTGCCACCAACCTTGGGGAAGCGCTGCGCCGCATCAGTGAGGGCGCGTGCATGATTCGATCTAAAGGTGAGGCTGGCACCGGCAACATCATTGAGGCAGTCCGCCACCTCCGTTCGATCCTTGGCGACATCCGCGCGATTCGCCAAGCCTCACCTGAGGAACTGTTCGGGTGGGCCAAGGAGCTTCGTGCCCCACTTGACCTTGTCCAAGAGGTTGCTGCGCTCGGCGAGCTTCCGGTACCGATGTTCTGCGCAGGCGGCATCGCGACGCCCGCCGACGCCGCGTTGGTGATGCAACTCGGCGCGCAAGCAGTGTTTGTAGGTTCAGGAATCTTCAAGAGCGACGATCCATCGCCGCGAGCGAAAGCCATCGTTGAGGCCACAACCCATTACCAAGACGCCGACATCGTGTTGAAGGTCTCAAAAGGGCTTGGCGACGCGATGCGAGGCGAGAACAACCCGCAGATTCGTTTCGAAGAACGTGGTTGGTAATTGCATTCACGAGTTCCTGCGCAATGAGAATCGGTGTACTGGCGCTACAGGGTGCGTTTCGTGAACACGCCGAGGTGTTGTCGGCCCTCGGTGTCGAAGCGGTGCTGGTTAAGTTACCGGCGCATTTGAACGACGTTGATGCGATCGTGCTGCCGGGCGGCGAGTCGACCACCCAAGACAAGCTGCTGACGACGTCAGAGCTACGCGAACCCCTGGCCATTGCTGTGCGCTCCGGTATGCCCTGTTTTGCGACATGCGCTGGCGTGATCCTGCTTGCCACTGAAGTGCTCGACGGCCGCCCCGATCAAACACCGTTAGGTTTGTTGGATATCTCAGTTCGCCGCAATGGATACGGACGCCAGATCGATAGCTTCGAAGCTCCCCTCGAAATCGGTGTCGTAGGCCCGGGCGATTTTCCAGGAGTGTTCATTCGTGCGCCCAAGATCGAGCGCCTCGGCAGTGGTGAAGTGCTAGCGATGCACCACGACTCGCCAGTGTTGTTGCGCGATGGGGCAATATGGGGGGCAACGTTTCATCCAGAGTTGTCGCGTGACTCGCGACTGCATCAACAGTTTGTCGCCCAATGTTCCTGAGGAGGTACGCGCGATGAGTGGCCATTCCAAGTGGAGTTCGATCAAGCATAAAAAGGGTGCGCTTGATGCGAAGCGGGGCAAATTGTTTGCGGTGCTGACGCGCCAAATCGAGGTTGCCGCGCGTGCGGGCGGCGGTGACCCAGCCTCGAATGCGACCTTGCGGACGATGATTCAAAAGGCGCGCGATGCCTCGCTGCCGGTCGACAATATCCAGCGCGCGATTAAACGCGGTATCGGCGAAGAAGAAGGGGTGATTTACGAGGCGATCAACTACGAGGGGTACGCCCCGAGTGGTGTTGCGGTGTACGTGCAGTGCCTCACCGACAACCGAAACCGCACCGGCTCGGAAATTAAGAATCTCTTTAGTAAAAATGGTGGGTCGTTCGCAGAACCCGGCGCCGTGGCCTGGCAATTCGAACGCAAAGGCGTAGTGATGGTGGTCAAGACAGCCATCGAGGAAGACGACCTGTTCCTGATGGCCGCCGACGCGGGCGCCGAGGATGTTGGCGACGCGGGCGACGACTGGGTCGTCACCACGCCGGCCACTGAACTCCATGCAGTGCGAACCGCCATTGAGGCCGCGGGCATCGCGGTGAAATCGTCAGACCTCACAATGATCCCCAGTACTTCGGTCGGTATCGATACCGAAGCCAGTGCGAAGTCGGTGCTGCGATTGGTCGATATTCTCGAAGACCACGACGACGTCGAAGCGGTGTATGCGAACTTTGATATCTCAGAAGCACTGCTGACCCAGGTTCTCGGCGGGTAGCGACTCCCATCTACTAGCTTCGGAGCCTCATGAAGATTTCAATTTCGGTCAATGGTGTTGCCCAAGAACACGACGTGGAGCCTCGCACGCTGCTGGTGCAGTATTTGCGCGAATCCTGTGCACTTACGGGTACCAAGGTGGGCTGCGACACGTCGTCATGCGGTGCATGTACCGTGCTGTTCGAGGGCGAGTCGGTGAAAAGTTGCACCATGCTTGCGGCCCAGGCCGATGGCGGGTCGATTACCACCATTGAAGGTCTTGCGGCCTCTGATGGCACGCTGCATCCGGTCCAGCAAGCCTTTCACGACCATCACGGTTTGCAGTGTGGCTACTGCACGGCGGGCATGGTGATGGCCGCAGTGGGATTCCTTGATGAGAATCCTGCGCCGACCGAGCGCGACGTCCGAGAAGGCCTCGAAGGCAACCTCTGTCGTTGCACCGGCTACCACAACATTGTGCAAGCTGTGCTCGCTGCTGCCGAAGGGGCCAAGCAATGATCCCCGCCGCATTTGAGTACGTTCGTGCCGCTTCCGCCGACGAGGCGCTCGCTGCGATCTCCGAACATGGCGAAGACGCGAAGTTTCTCGCGGGTGGGATGTCGTTGTTGCCGTTGATGAAACTGCGCCTCGCCACACCAACTGTGCTGGTTGATGTGGCTCGAATTCGCGACCTTTCGTACATCACCGACGCGGGCGACCATATTGCGATTGGTGCACTCACTCGCCACCGTGATCTCGAAACCAGCACGTTGCTCGCCAAAGAGTGCGGAATCGTTGCATCGGTTGCCGCGCAAGTGGGCGACAACCAAGTGCGTCATCGCGGCACGCTCGGTGGTTCGGTTGCTCACAGTGATCCCGCGAGCGACCTCCCCGCGGCCATGGTGGCACTCGACGCCATCATTGTGGCTCGATCCGCTGCTGGCGAACGCACTATTGCAGCCGCAGATTTCTTCACCGGATTCTTCGAAACCGCGCTCAACGCCGATGAGTTGCTCACAGAGATTCGCGTGCCGAAAGCCGGTGCTTCGGGATTCAACTATCAAAAGTTCAATCGGCGGGCCCAGGACTGGGCAATCGTCGGGGCGGTTGCCGCGACAGTTGCTGGTACCAAACGCGTGGCGCTCGTCAACATGGGAAACACCCCAGTACGAGCGACTGCGGTTGAGGCGGCGCTGGCAAGTGGAGCGTCGATCGCCGACGCCTCGATGAGCGCCGCGATGGGGTGCGAACCTCCTACCGATCTCAATGCTTCGGTTGAATATCGCGAGCACTTGGCACGAGTTCTTGTGCGACGAGCCCTTGACGCATCCGCATAATCAGGCTGCGAGCAACCCGTGAGCACCATACGGGGAACAGTCGCCGCGGTGGTGTTGGCGGCCGGACGCGGCGAACGGTTTGGCGCCGACGTGGCGAAGCCACTGGTGGAATACCGCGGGCGCCCATTGTTGACCTACGTCCTTGACGCCGCAGTTGCATCAGGCCTCGGGCCAGTCGTACTGGTAGTTGGGAATCACGCTGAAGCTGTTCGCAGTTTGGCTCTGCCGGGCATTGAGGTCGTCAGTAATCCTGATTTTGCCGAGGGTATCGCCACGTCATTGCACGTGGCTCTGAAGCACCTAGCGAGTCGGGGAATCGTTCACGCCGCTGTCATTGGGCTGGCCGACCAGCCCAAGGTTGGGGCTGCGGCTTGGAGTCGGCTGGGCGTGGCCTACGACGATGGCGCGAGCATGGCAGTTGCCACCTACGACGGCGTGCGTGCGAACCCTGTGTTACTTGGGCGCGATCATTGGCCTGAGGCAATGGCGTTGCGTGGCGACGAAGGTGCCCGGCAATTATTCATTCGTCATGATGTTGTCGAGATCGCCTGTGACGACACCGGCAATCCCGACGATGTCGATACCCCGAACGACCTGGCCCGTCTAGAAGCCGAAGGTTGACTCACCGGCGCACCTGCGCCATCAACAACGGAGCTCGCAATGGAACACATCACCGACAGTTTTCGCGTCGATACGCCGGTGGCGATCACTTGGAACACGTTGCTCGACATCGAACGTATTGCGCCTTGTATGCCGGGCGCGCAATTGCAAGAGATTGAAGGCGACGAGTTCCGGGGCATCGTGAAAGTGAAGGTGGGCCCGATCACTGCGCAGTACAAAGGCACTGCCAAGCTCGACACCGTCGACGAATCGACGCACACAATCAAGATTGACGCGAGTGGGCGCGACACGCGTGGGCAAGGCAACGCAAGCGCCATGATCACCGTTGTGATGCGCGATGACAATGGGGGAACCGTCGTCGATATCGACACTGAGCTCAACATCACCGGCAAGGTTGCGCAATTCGGCCGGGGCGGGATGTTGGTAGAAGTGTCGTCGAAAATTCTCAAGCAGTTCGTTGAGAACCTTGAACACGATGTGTTGTCGCAGGCTGGCAATTCGCAGGATGGCGATTCGAACGCTGGGCCGGATTCTGATCAACCCCAGGGTGCGCCAGCACCCGACGTGAGCGACGAAGCCGTTCCTGGCGCACCTATCACGGCCCCGACGACGTTGCGCAAAATCGATGCCCCGGAGGCGAAGCCCCTCGACTTGCTCGATGCTGCCGGCGGGTCTGTCGCAAAACGAGCCTTGCCATTGGCCGCGCTGTTGGCATTGGTGCTCATCGTGCTGGGTCTGCGTCGCCGCCGCTAGCCGAGGTGGTCCCATAATCTGGCGGTTTGCGCGGCTTGTGTGTGACCGCGGCGCACGTGTCTGGCACGGCTCGCCGAGGTGGTCCCATGATCTGGCGGTTTGCGTGGCTTGTGTGTGACCGCGGAGGGGTTGGGAGTGTCGCGCCGGTTCGTGGGCAGGTGGTCTAGGATCGAACTCGTGTTCGCAATGGCGCCTGTCTTGGGTATCGATCCTGGTCTGTCCCGATGTGGCTACGGAGCGGTCGTGCGTGAAACTGGGTCCCGACTACGAGCCGTGAGCTGCGGGGTGTTGCGTACCGATCCTGCGCTCAATTTGCCGCAACGGCTCAGCATTTTGCACGACGAACTCGAGTCGCTGATCGTCGAACTCAAGCCCAGCGTCGTGGTTGTGGAGCGTTTGCTATTTCAAAACAACGTCCGAACTGCGATCAGCGTCGGTCAGGCCAGCGGGCTTGCGCTTGCGATCGCTGCCCGCCATCACATCGATGTGGTGCAGTACTCACCCAATGAGGTGAAACTCGCGATCGCTGGTGACGGCGGCGCCGGTAAGGCGGAAGTGGGTGCCATGGTGGCGCGGCTGCTCAAACTGCGCGAGGTGCCGAAGCCCGCCGACGCAGCCGATGCGCTTGCGCTTGCGCTGTGCCATCTGTGGCGGCAGCGGGTTGGTGCGGCCACGGAGTCGACTCGCACCCTCGACGTTCGAAGCGACCGCGAAGTTGGTTTGCCGAGTGGCCTTGATCAACGTATCGCTGCGGCATTGGCAAGGAGAACGTGATGATTGGGTCTCTACGCGGCAGCGTGTTGGAGCGAATCCCAAGTGGGGAGGTGCTCATCGAAGTGGGAGGCGTCGGGTACCGAGCTCTCGTGCCGTTGTCGGCCTTCGCACAGCTCGAACCGGGCTCACAGGCATTTTTGTTTACGCACCTGCATGTCCGCGAAGACGCCATGGTGCTGTTCGGTTTTTTGACCCGCGAAGAGCGCGACTGTTTTGAATCGCTGATCACTGTCAATGGCGTTGGCCCCAAGCTGGCGTTGGCGATTCTTGGGGTGCATCCACCGAACGCGTTGCGTCGGGCTCTGGCCGACGATGATGTCGATCAACTGTGCTTGGTGCCAGGGGTTGGCAAGCGCACGGCGCAACGGCTGTTGATCGACCTGAAAACGAAATTGTCGCTGCCCGACGTTGACCTCGCGGCATTGGAGGGCCACAGCAACGAACGGTCGGGCGCGCTGAATGTGCGAGCCGAGGTGCGTGATGCGCTGACGGCATTGGGGTACAACCCCGATGAAGTGCGATCCGCGCTGAGTGAATTGCGCGCTGACGCGAACGTTGGTGACGCGGTACGCGAGGCACTGCGTTTGATGGGGGCTCGACGATGAGCCGCGACGAGATTCTGCTGCCGAGCGAAGACCCGATTGAAGCCGCAGAAGAAACAACGCTGAGGCCGCGCCGTTTTGATGAGTTTGTGGGCCAAGCTGCGTTGAAAGAACACCTGGCGATCATGCTGGGTGCGGCGAAGCTGCGCGGCCAAGCCGTCGATCATGTTTTGCTTGCGGGGCCGCCTGGTCTTGGCAAAACGAGTATGGCCGCGATCATCGCGGCGGAAATGAATTCGCGACTCCAACCCACGAGCGGGCCAGCTTTAGAACGCGCCGGGGACCTCGCCGCGATTCTCACCAATCTCGACGATGGCGATGTGTTATTTATCGATGAAGTGCACCGCATGCCGCGCGCCGTGGAAGAAGTGCTGTATCCCGCGATGGAGGTTTTTCAACTCGACATCGTGATCGGCAAGGGCCCCGCCGCGCGCTCGATTCGAATCGACGTCCCGCGCTTCACGCTCGTAGGAGCAACGACGCGAACTGGTTTGATTACTGGGCCGTTGCGCGATCGCTTTGGGTTCGTCGCTCGGCTCGATTACTACACCACCGACGATCTCAAGCTCATCGTGACGCGTGCCGCCCAGATTTTAGGGGTCGCGCTCGCGGCTGACGGCGCCGATGAAATTGCGCGCAGGTCACGCGGCACGCCGCGCATCGCGAACCGCTTGTTAAAACGTGTGCGCGACTACGCCGAGGTTCGGGGCGACGGCACCGTGAGCGCGGCGACGGCCCGCGCCGCGTTGTTGCTGTTCGAGGTTGATGATCTCGGCCTCGACAAAGTGGACCGTGCCATTCTCACCGCATTGTGCAAGACCTTCGGTGGCCAGCCAGTGGGACTCGGGACGCTCGCGATTTCTGTTGGCGAGACGCCAGAGACCGTTGAAGACGTGTACGAACCGTTCCTGTTACAAAACGGGTTGTTGCAACGCACACCGCGCGGCCGGGTTGCCACTTCGGCTGCGTATCGGCATCTGGGCCTCGACGTGATTGTGGGCAACGTCGAGACCCCCGGTCTGTTCGACTCCGACTAAGCCACGCAGCGAAGCTGGGAGCGGTGGCCCGATCGCGGTAGGTTGCGGGCTTCGTTCGACTCCGCGACCCGAGTGAGATGGCCCGAAATGACCCTGGTAACCACAGAAATCCGTGACCGTATTGCGCATGTGACGATTGATCATGGCAAAGCCAACACGTTGTCGAGCGAGGTCGTCGCCGCCCTCGATACTGCGCTCACTGACGCCGAGAAGGCGGGCGAGGGCACCGTTGGAGCCATGTTGATCACCGGTACACCTGGGTTTTTGTCCGGCGGTTTCGATCTTGAGGAAATCAAAGCTGGCCCGGAGTCGGCCGGACGCCTCGTGACCGCAGGAGGTGCATTGTTCACACGGATGTACGGTTCTTCGGTGCCGGTTGTCGTTGCCTGCCCTGGCCATGCGATCGCCGCGGGTGCGCTGTTGCTGTTGGGCGCGGATGAACGCATTGGTACCGCCGGAAAATTCAAGATTGGTTTGATAGAAACCCAGATTGGCATGGTGTTGCCGCGTTGGGCAGTGGAGATGGCCCAAGAGCGACTCGATAAGCGCCATGAGCAAATTGCGACCGTAGGCGCCCGCTCCTACGACCCGATCGGCGCCCGCAACGCGGGATTTCTCGATGAAGTCGTGGAGCCCGACGAGCTGCTGGATCGGGCTACCGCCGCAGCCACGTATTGGGCCAATTTGCCAAGGGCGGCCTACGCGGGGCAGGTCAAAATGCTCCGAGCCGCGAGGCTCGCGAAGTTGAATGCTGCCGTCGACGCTGATCGCGGGCGTGCGTTCGACGTTGCCGCTGAATAGCTGAACTCGCTCTGGCCGGGTTTTCGGCGAGTTTCGAGCTAGATTTCGCCCGCTTCGATCCGTAACTGACCTGGTGGAATTTTGCAACTGCTCTTTTGGATCCCATTTTTGGTGATCCCCTTTTGGTTCTTCATCGTGTTGCCCCAACGGCGCCAAACTCAGGCTGCCGATCTCATGCACGGTCGGCTGGTTCAAGGCGACGAAATCATCATGACCTCTGGGGTATTCGGCACGATTGTGCGCCTCGACGAAGCCACGATCGATCTTGAAATTGCCCCGTCCGTCGTGATCACCATCGACCGCCGAGCGGTTGGGCGCATCGTCGCCGATCTCCCAAGCTTGCCCAACGGCACGCCGCCAAGTGAGGAAAATTGACCCATGGGTCGTAAACCGTTGTTGCTGTTCGGATCGATTCTGTTGATCCTGGGTACGTTCGTCGCCACGTTGGTGGCCGGCAACAGCCCACAGCTGGGCCTCGACCTGCGTGGCGGGATATCGGTGCGACTGTTTCCGGTTGAGGGCACCGACCCGGCCCTGTTGGACACCGCGCGTTCCATCATCTCGAACCGTGTGAACAGCCTCGGCGTCGCCGAACCAGAGGTGAATCGCCAGGGCGACTCAATCGTTGTGGATCTGCCCGGTGTGAAGGATCGCCAAGAAGCCCTTGACGTAGTGGGGTCGACCGGAGAGCTCCAAAACCGTGAAGTGCTCGGAGACCGACCGGCCGATGAAAAGATTCCGGCGACGACTACGACGAAGCCTGGCGCGACGACTACCACGGTTGCAGGGGCGACAACGACGACAGTTGCAGGGGCCACAACGACAACTGTGAGTGGCGCCACCACAACGGCGACAGTCGCCCCCACCACGACAGCTCCGACGACGACAGCAGCACCGGTGACAACCACCACGGCGGCACCGTCCACGACCGTTGGCGCAAACGCAACGACGGTGCCGGGGGCGACGACCACCACGGCGCAGGGAGCGACGACAACGACCGTCCCCTCAACGACAACGACTGCGCAGGACTTCACCGGCAAGACCTGCAAAGACCTGATCGAAGCCGATCCAACGACGTGGGTATGGGACCAGGTGCGTACAGCTGGCGGCAAACCCGAACGGTGTTATGCGCTAGGGCCGAACCTGCTGGGTGGCGAGTCTGTGAGTGACGCGGATGCGAGCTTCGATCGTGGGCAGTGGGGAGTCGACGTCACCTACAAAGCTGGTCAGTTTCAGCCCATCGCGACGGGTTACGTCAATAAGCGCGTCGCGATCGTGCTCGACAACGCGGTCATCAGTGCGCCGGTGATCAACCAAGGCATTACTGGCGATCAGGTGCGTATTTCGGGAGACTTCAAGCAGTCTGAGGCCGAGAATCTCGCGCTGTCGTTGCGCTATGGCTCTCTGCCGGTGAAGTTCGATAAGGAGCAACAAACAGTCGAAGATGTATCGCCGTCGCTCGGCAAGGATCAGTTGCGAGCGGGAATCGCCGCCGGTGTGATCGGGCTCGTCTTGGTAGCGGTATACATGCTGCTGTTTTATCGCTTGCTCGGCCTCGTGGTGTGGCTCGGGCTTGCGATGACTGGGATGGTGATGTACACGCTCGTCACGTGGTTCGGCCAGGTCTATGGCGTCACGTTGACGTTGTCGGGAGTGACCGGCATCATCGTGTCGGTTGGTGTCACCGTCGACTCCTACGTGGTGTACTTCGAGCGACTGAAAGACGAAGTGCGTTCCGGCAAGACCGTGCGGTCTTCGGTGGAGTCTGGTTGGCGTAAGGCCATCCGCACGATCATCGCGGCCGACGCAGTATCGCTGATCGGTGCGGCAGTTCTGTACGCCCTGACCGTTGGTTCCGTGAAGGGTTTTGCGTTCTTCTTGGGCCTGAGCACCGTGATCGACCTGGTTATCGCGTGGTGCTTCATGCATCCGTTGGTGTTGATGATGTCGCGCAAGCAGTCGTTGGTGGGTATGAAGCGAATTGGCATCGCATCGGGTCTCGACGTCGCGGGAAGGACGTCAGTATGAGTCACGTTTCCGGCTCTGATCACATGACCGATGGTGGCGTCGCTGGCGTTGATCGTCGGCATCGCCTGTCCGACCTCTACCACGAACGAACCAACTTTCGTTTTCTCGCTCGACGACGGCTGTTGTTGACGCTGTTTTTGGTGGTCGTGATTGGTGGCCCGTTGCTGTTGCTGGTGCGTCCGTTGAATCTGGGTATTGATTTCCGCGGGGGCGTAGCGTGGCAGGTAGAGGTGCCCAAGGATCGTGACGTCAGTGTTGCCAAGGTGCGTGACATTCTTGACGCTACGACCATCGAGGATTACAAAGCCACGATCTCATCGAGCCCTCAGTCGGGACAAAAGACGATCCGTGTGCAAGCGCAAGTGGTGAATGACGCGATCGAGACGATCCGTGAACAGATTGCTCGGGCAACCGGGGTCAAGACCAGTGACGTCACCGAAGCCTCTGTCGGCGGCAACCAGAGCTTCAGCGTCGCTAAGGCAATTGAGGCGGACAAAGCGAAGGTCGAAAAGGCGCTGACGCCGGCAGTTTTGAGCGGCGCTAAAGCGACGGTGACAGTAACAGGACAACAAGTCACAGTTGCTCTCGACAAAGAGCCGAAGAGTGAACGCCAGGTCGTCAGCGAAAATCTGGCGAAGTATGCGGGTGCCAAAACCACCGACGTGAGTATCAGCACTGTCGGCCCGACGTGGGGTGGAGAGGTGTCGCGCAAAGCGCTGACCGCGTTGTTGGTGTTTTTCGTAGTGCTGGCCCTGTACCTATCGATTCGCTTCGAATTTAAAATGGCCATGGCCGCGCTCGTCGCGGTGATGCACGACATCGTCTTCACGGTCGCGGTCTACGCGATTTCCCAATTCACCGTTTCTCCGGCCACAGTGACGGCCTTCTTGACGATTCTTGGGTTCTCGCTCTACGACACCGTCGTGGTGTTTGACAAGATCAAAGAAAACGAAGGGGCACTCACCGCGATAGGTCGGTCGACCTATCGCGACATGGCGACCCGATCCCTGAACGAAGTGCTGATGCGGTCGTTGTCGACATCCTTCGTGGCGCTGCTGCCGGTGTTTTCGTTGTTGGTCGTTGGTGTCGGGTTCTTCGGAGCGACGTCACTCGAAGATTTTGCATTGGCGTTGTTCTTTGGCTTGCTCGTCGGGTCCTATTCGTCGATATTTGTGGCAACTCCCGCACTGGTGTGGTGGAAGGAACGCGAACCGCAATACCGGGCGTTGAGCGAAAAGCAAGCGGCGCGGGCAGCCGGTGCCGCACGTTCAGTACCTAAGGAGACGGTAGCTGCCGCGTCGGATGTAGTGAATCCACAAGATTGGGACCCGTCGGGTGTTGCCGGACCGCCTGCTGTGATGCGTCCGTTGGTTGCGCCAAAGGCACGCCAGACCCGAGGCCGAAAGCGAAAGTAACGAGTGGTGCGCTCCTAGACTGCCGTAATGGGACTTGACGCGGCTTGGATACGAGACCACGTGCGCGATCTCCCCGATTATCCAAAACCAGGAGTTGTGTTCAAAGACATCACGCCGGTGCTCGCGCTCCCGGAGGCCTTCGCCGCCGCAGTCGACGCCGTGATGGAACCATTTTCGACGGTCGAAATCGACAAAGTGGTCGGTATCGAAGCACGCGGATTTGTCTTCGCTGCGCCGATTGCTTGCCGTCTCGGTGCCGGCTTCGTGCCGGTGCGTAAGCCGGGCAAATTGCCCTGGCATGTGGAGCGTGAGGAATACGCGCTGGAGTACGGCACCGACGTGCTGGAACTTCACCGCGACGCGATTCTGCCGGGCGAACGAGTGCTGATCGTTGATGATGTGTTGGCTACGGGTGGCACTGCTAATGCTGCGTTGCGGCTCGTTCACAAATTGGGGGGCACCATCGTGGGCTGTGCGTTCTTCATCGAACTCGGATTTTTGGATGGTCGAAGGCAACTTGGTGAAACCGAAATTCACTCAGTTGTGAACTATTAGGTGCTGAGCGAACAGCAAAGGAGCGGGATTCGTTCATGAGAACGAAGTTGGTACGTCGGAGTCATGCAGCGCCAGCACCAGTAGATCCGCTGCTCGCGGGCCTTACCTCTCGTTTCTCGCGTCGTCACCCCAACGCCGATACAACCCTCATCGAATTGGCGTACGCGGTTGCGCTCAACGCGCATAAAGATCAAGTCCGACGATCGGGTGATGCCTACATCACCCATCCAGTAGGGGTCGCGATGGTGTTGGCCGAACTTGGCCTCGACGACACCACCATCGCTGGCGCATTGCTGCATGACGCAGTCGAAGACACCACGATTACCCTCGCCGATCTCGAACGGGATTTCGGATCAGAGGTCGCTGCGCTGGTCGATGGCGTCACCAAACTCGAACGGATTCATTTCGACAGCAAAGAAGAACAGCAAGCGGCCACGATGCGCAAAATGCTTGTTGCTATCGCCAAAGACCTTCGAGTGTTGTTGATCAAGCTTGCAGACCGTCTCCACAATATGCGCACGATCGCGTCGATGCCCGAAGAAAAGCAACTTCGCATCGCGCAAGAAACTCTCGATATATACGCTCCGCTTGCGCATCGCCTAGGAATCGGAGATGTGAAGTGGCAGCTCGAAGACCTTTCGTTTGCGGTGTTGTATCCGAAGCGGTACGCGGAAATCGAGCAGATGGTTGCAGGGCGCGAACCATCGAGTACGACTGATCTCGATGTCGTGGTGAGTGAAGTCGAAGAACGTCTGCTCGAGCTGCGTGTCGATGGCAAGGTGACCGCCCGCCCTAAGCACTACTGGTCGATCTACGAAAAGATGGTTGTACGAGGCAAAGAGTTCGCCGACATTTTCGACCTTCTGGGCGTGCGCGTGGTCGTTGATGAAGTCAAAGATTGTTACGCGGTGCTTGGTGCGGTGCATGCGACTTGGCGACCGATACAAGGTCGATTCAAGGACTACATCGCGATGCCGAAATTCAATTTGTATCAATCGCTGCACACCACGGTCGTGGGCACGGGCGGGCGTCCGGTCGAGTTTCAGATTCGTACCCGCGAAATGCATGAACGCGCCGAATACGGTGTGGCGGCGCACTGGGGTTACAAAGAACAAGGTACGCAACAAGATCTCGATTGGTTGGCGCGCATTGTCGACTGGCAACGCGATACGAACGACCCGGCTGAGTTCATGGCCAGCCTCAAGATCGACCTCGATCAAGATGAAGTGTTTGTGTTCACTCCTGCGGGCAACGTCATGACACTTCCGGCCGGGTCGTGCCCAGTTGATTTCGCCTATGCGATTCATACCGAGGTGGGGCAGCGCTGCATCGGGGCTCGAGTCAATAACCGGCTCGTGCCACTCGATACGCGGTTGCAATCTGGCGACAGTGTTGAAGTATTCACGAGCAAGGTCGCGGACGCCGGCCCGACGCGCGATTGGTTGCAGTTCGTCGCCACGCCACGCGCGAAATCCAAGATCCGACATTGGTTTTCTCGAGAGCGCCGCACCGATGCTATCGACGCCGGGCGCGACGAATTTGACCGCGCACTGCGGCGCGAAGGCTTACCGGTCCAGAAGTTGCCGGCGCTCGCGTTGCGTGAAGTCGTTGAGGCCATGAATTACGCCGACGTTGATTCCCTCTATGCCGCGATTGGTGAGCATCACGTGACTGCTAAATCGGTAGTACAACGGATTCAGCGAGTGCTGCAAGACGGCGAGGAACAAGTTCCAACTACCGCCCGTAAGCCGCAGCGGTCGAACACATCACGCGACTCGGTGGGCGTGCATGTGGAGGGTCTCGACGACATCATGGTACGGCTATCCAAGTGCTGCACTCCGGTGCCGGGCGACGAAATTATGGGGTTCGTTACCCGCGGTCGGGGAGTGTCAGTGCACCGGACTGATTGCGCGAATGCGCTCAGCTTGTTGACGGTCGGTGACCGCGTGATCGAAGTGGAATGGAACCGTGACGCTCCGCGTGCGTATGTGGTCTCGATTGAAATTGAGGCGCTCGACCGGTCGAAGTTGCTGCGCGACGTGGCCGACGAGCTCTCGGAACATCACGTGAATATTTTGACTTGTTCGTCGAAAACGACCTCGGACCGCATTGCCCGAATCCGTTTCGAATTTGAGCTTGCAGAACCCGACCATCTCGACTCGATATTGGCCGCGATGAAGCGTGTCGATGCGGTCTACGACGTGGTTCGCGTGTTGCCCGGCGCTCGATAATTCCGGCGGTCGGTGCGCCCGGCGCTGAAGATCGTGACCGAGGTCGGGCGTCACCTTTAACGTCTACTGCCTCAAGCTTTACCGACTCTTTGGTCGATACCACCCAGAGTGACATCTGGCGACCGACCAAAGGAGCGAGCTCATGATGTGTCAGCGCTTGCTTCGAGGTGTGGTGGGTGGCTGGAGACGCGCACATAGACAACGACGGTCGTTGTCCGAGCGCGGATTTACGCTGCTGGAGCTGATTTCAGCGACGATGATTCTGGCGATTGTCGCCGGAGGGTTCGCCGTCACCCTTGGCCTCGGCCTCCGTACTGTTGCGATGGCACGGCAGCGTCAGACCGCTTCGGATCTTGCCTCGGCCCGCATTGAGCATTTGCGGAGCATCGCGTATTCGCGCCTTGCGCTGTCGAGTGCGCCCGCCATGTCGCTCGACCCCGCGAACCCCGACTCCGATGTGAGCCCGGATGGTGGGTATTTCGATGTTGACGGACTCGGAAATCTCGAACCGTTGGTCGTCGACGCTTCGTCGGGAGATGTGCTGCATTTCGAAGACCCAGTACAAGTGGGGTCAACCGTGATGCGGATCTACCAATACGTTACGTGGGTCGATGATCCTCAGATCGTTGGGACACAGGACTACAAGCGCGTCACTGCGATTGTTCAGTACAAAGCACCGAGTGTGAATGGCATCAGCAGAAACCTTCGCGCGTCGTCGCTCTTTTCGACCGGAACAGTGACGGTAGGAGCCACGACAACGACTGCACCAGCTGCAACGACCACCACACTGCCTCCGGCTACGACAACGACATTGGGCCCGACGACGACTACGTCCCTGTGCCCAGGCGACATCACTGGCCCGGCTGGTTCGTACACGTTGAACGGTTCGGCCGGTGCTATTTCGGGGTTCACCGCAGCTTCATCGATCACAATCACTTCAGCGCTGAGCGATGCATGCGGGCCGGCCAGTTTCCGACTGTCGAATGATGGTGCCACATGGGGCCTTTGGACACAGTTCGATTCGCTGAATCCGACTGTTTCGTGGTCACTATCTAGCGGCGACGGTGTCAAGACCGTGAGTTACGAAGCGAAAGATGCGGCCGGAAACACGAGTGTATTTTCAGGTGCATCCATTACCCTCGACATGACGCCCCCGACCGTTCCTTCGAGTTTCTCAAGGGTGGTGACTTGCTCGGGCGCAAACCGAACCGTCGTGCTGACCTGGGGTACGTCGACAGACCTCAACTTTTCCGGCTACCGAGTTTACCGCAGCACTGATGGTGCGACTTGGACAGCGCTCGCGACGACCGCGTCCTTGACATTCACCGATACGCACAAAAAGAGTCTCGACAGCGTGCGGTTCTACGTCGTCGGCTACGACAAAGCAGGCAACGAATCCGTCAGCACTGCGACGATTTCGCTTACGAAGAATCAGTGTTCCTGATGAGCGAGCGCCAACCCATCCGTCGCAGACAAGACGACCGAGGCTTCTCGCTGATTGAGCTTACGATCACGCTTGGGCTGTTGCTCCTGGTGGTTGGGACGCTCGGTATGCAGTTAACCAGCGCGCAAAGAACCGCACGATTCGGTTCTGACCGTGCGGCGATACTGGATGAGACGCGTGCGTCGATGGCCCGCATGACCAAAGACCTTCGGCAGGCATCGGCGATTGATCCGACGTCTGATGCTGATCACCTGGTGCTGTCGACCTATGTGTTGGGTGTCGCCGCGACAGTCACCTATGACATCTCTGGCTCGACGCTGCGCCGCACGGTTACAGGGCGCCCGACCGAAATTCTGCAGACTCGTCTTGCATCTTCGTCGATATTTTCGTACTCCCCGGACACGACCGCAACTGAAACCGTCGGCTTACTACTCGAAGTCATTCCTGAAGCGTCGCCAGATGCAACGATTCAACTGACCTCCGAAATCCACCTTCGGAACTTTTAAGGAAATCTGTGATGTCGCGAAGTCAAAGCAGCGATCGTGAAAGTGGTTTCGCCATGATTAGCGCGGTGATGATCGTGGCGATTGTCGCCGCCCTTGGTGCTGTGATCTTGACAACGGGCACCCACGCCGACCGGTCGAGTCAGCGAGGCAAGAATTGGGAGTCATCGCTGGCGACCGCGGAGGCGGGGGTGCAACGAGCGATCGCGTACCTTCAATCGACAAACGGAGCGACACCGGCGCCGTTTGCTGGAGTAACAACCGAGGGTTCGTACACCGTTGCTGTGACCTATCTTGGGCGCAACCGTTATCAGATCGACAGCACCGGCTCCGCGGGCGAAGCGCAGGGGTTGGCTGCAGGTCGTTCCGTTCGCGTTGTCATGGCACCGCCACGAACGTTTCGATACGCACTGTTCTCGCTCAGCGACGTTGATACCAAGAACAACAATCATGTCGTTGGCGATGTCTGGGCGAATGGCAGCGTGACGGTCTACCAAAACGACACAATTGAAGGATCAGTCAACGCCGCAACGGGGTGGGTGACGATGGCGAACAACTCGACCGTTACAGGAGATGTAATTAGCGGCGGTTTTCAATCGTCGAACGGTCGGGCGATCGATATGGGTACTGGCGCACATATCGGAGGCAAGGCGACTGCCGCGTCGAGTAGTCCTGGTTGTTCGGATGATCCGAGCGGGGTGAATTATCAAATCAATGTCGGAGGGTCGATCGCGGGCGCCACAACTACTTGGGGAATCAAGACCGGTAGTGGATCTACCGGCCCGTTATCGACTCACGTTTGCAAATCTGCGCCCGCTACGAAAACCATTCCGACCTATTCCTTTAATCCGGCGAACTACAACCCCGCACCGCAGGTATTCGCGTCACCATCTGCGTTCTCGGTATGGCTGTCGACGAACAGTTCAAACTTGTCAGGGACGTTCTTCATTCAAGGCGGCGGCCCCTCAGACCCAGTCGACATCAACGGAGTTACCATTGGAGGCGATACGACGATCATTGCTGAGAGTGCACCCATCAATGCCTTCGGCGGTGTGGGAGTCTCGTCGGCGAACTTAACTGACAAAGTATTTGTTTTGGCGTCGTTTTATCAACCGGCGCCCGCGTCTGTGTGCACGTCCAACGGCGGGAACCCGGCTGATTGTGCGATTGGAATAAAGAACAACTTTGCCCCCAATGACGGCACGGCGACCTTGTTGTACGCGCCCAATGGTCCCGTTTCTTTCAAGAACAATGCAGATTTTCTCGGTGCGGTCTACGCCAACAGCATCACGATCAAGAACAATATGAATATCACCTACGACGATCGAGTCGATCAAATTGTGGGGTTCGGTGAGTTCACGTTGGAACCAGAAACCTGGGTCGAAACGACCTGAGTGGCATGCCCATAGCTCCTACTTCGTCCGGCGTGGCGAGTAGCGCGCGCCGCGGAGCAAGCCGAGTCGGCCGACCAATTTCAACAGGCTAAAACCATCCCAAATTTGCTGCGTGCCCCAACTAGCCTCGGTGTCCCATGGCTAGCGACCGCGACGTTTTTCAAGCCCCAAAGGGCACCCGCGACGTATTGCCTCCGGATTCGTCGCGTTGGATGGAGGTCATCGGCGCATTCGCGGGCCGAGCGGAGCTTTACGGTTTTGGGCTGGTGATGACCCCGATCTTCGAGCACTACGAAGTGTTCGCTCGGCTCGGGCAAAGCACTGACGTGGTGTCGAAGGAAATGTACGACTTCGTCGACAAAGCTGGTCGACGGTTAGCGCTGCGCCCCGAGGGTACGGCAGGAACCGTGCGGGCGTATGCGCAACATCGCCCGACACCTCCGTGGAAAGTCTGGTATTGCGCGCCCAACTTCCGATACGAAGCCCCGCAGGAGGGCCGCTACCGACAACATTGGCAACTGGGAGCGGAGGCGATCGGCAGCGACGATCCGCAGATTGACATCGAGATGATCGACTTCCTCGATGGGTTCTATCGTTCACTGGGGCTGCGCCAGGTCAAGCTCTTGATTAACTCCATGGGCGATGCCGAAACGCGGCAACGCTACGTGGCGGTGCTGCTCGACTATTGGTTGAGTAACGCGGCGACGCTTGGCGACGAAATGCCGAGGGCGCAGCTCAACCCGCTTCGGATTTTGGATTCGAAACGGCCCGACTGGCAGGTGATCATTGCGGCTGCACCCAAGCTCGGTGACTACCTGAGCGATGCGAGCGCAGCGCAATTCGACGCCGTGCAAGCAGGATTACGCTCTGTTGATGTTGCGTTTGAAGTCGCACCTCGTTTGGTGCGCGGCTTCGACTACTACACCGCAACCGTGTTCGAGTTTCAGGGGTTGGCGCTCGGCGGTGCTCAGAACGCGCTAGGTGGTGGCGGGCGTTACGACAAACTGAGCGCGGAGATGGGTGGTCCGCAAGCGCCCGCCATCGGCTTTGGCAGCGGTATCGAGCGACTGCTACTTGCGTGCGACGCCGAAGCGGTGCTCCCGCAATCGACCAGTTCTACGGATGTCTTTGTTATTGATGCGATCGGCGAACCGGACGTCGCGAAGTTGTTGCACGAAATTCGAGGCGGCGATGTGCGAGCCGACCGTTCGTACGGAAGTAAGAATTTGAAGAAGCAATGGGCCGCCGCGAGCCGGTCGGGAGCTCGCTTTGGCGTGATGTACGGCGAACGCGAGTGGGCCGAGGGCAACGTTGTGGTCAAAGACCTCTCCACCGCGCAGCAAATCGAAGTTGCGCGACTCCAAGTTGTGCAATGGTTGCGCGACCACCTGAAATGAATATGCAAAGGGAAGTGACACGATGATGCGTACACAGCGGCCGGGAGTACTGCGGGCCGAACACATTGGCACTCGGTCAACGATTTGCGGTTGGGTTGCTCACCGTCGAGATCACGGGGGCGTCGCGTTCCTCGACGTGCGCGATGCGACTGGATTGCTCCAGGTGGTTGTCGACCCCGCAAAAGCAGGGTTGGACGCAGTGAAACAAGTGCGCAACGAATGGGTGTTGCGCATCGAAGGCGAGATCAAGGCTCGGCCTGACGGCACGGTCAACGATGCCATGCCCACTGGCCAAGTGGAGTTGGTGGCCGACTCATTCGAAGTGTTGAGTGAAAGCGAGCCGCCACCGTTTCCGCTTGACGACCGCGTGGATGTCGACGAAATCTTGCGGCTTCGGCACCGTTATCTCGATTTGCGCCGCGCGCCCATGCAACGGAATCTCCGTAATCGCGCACTGGTGAACAAAGCAATGCGTGCCGCCATGGATGACCAAGACTTCGTTGAGGTCGAGACGCCAATGCTCATTGCGTCGACGCCCGAAGGTTCGCGCGATTTCGTCGTGCCGAGTCGTTTGCATCCTGGTTCGTTTTACGCATTGCCGCAGAGCCCGCAGTTGTTCAAACAACTCTTAATGGTTGGTGGCTTCGACCGTTATTATCAAATCGCTCGCTGCTTGCGCGACGAAGATTTGCGCGCTGACCGGCAATTCGAGTTCATGCAACTCGATATCGAAATGACATTCGCGTCGCAGTTCGATGTGCAGACCGCGATCGGCAACGCGGTTCGGGCCGTGGTCGATGTGCTGCGACCGGGCGACGCACCGGAGGAAATTCCGCGCATGACGTGGCGCGACGCGATGAATAACTACGGAACCGACAAACCCGATCTGCGCTTTGAGATGCGGCTGCTTGATTTGAGCGCGGTATTCGCGACGACGGAGTTCCGTGCGTTCGCTGGCGCGGCGTGCGTCAAAGGTGTACGCGTAGCAGGCCAGGGTGAAGCCTCGCGCAATGTGGTTGACGGGCTCGTCGAACGAGCGAAGCAGCTCGGCGCCGCGGGGTTGGTTTGGATGCGGGTGCGTGACGTAGATGGCGTCGCGACACTTGATTCGCCGGTTGTCAAATTTCTTACCGCTGAAGAGCAGTCCGGGATCATCGATGCGTTGTCCGCCACGGTTGGCGATCTTGTGCTGATAGCGGCAGGTGAATGGAAAACAACTGTCGGTGTCCTCGGACAACTTCGTCTCGAACTCGGTAGACCCGCGGTAACCGAGGGGGGACTGAAGTTTTTGTGGGTCGTCGACTTTCCGTTGTTCGATGGGCTGGCTGACGACGGCACTCCAATTCCTGCGAGCCACCCCTTCACGATGCCGAACCCCGACGATCTCGAAATCCTCGAAATTGATCCGCTTGCAGTGCGCGCAGAGGCCTACGACCTTGTGCTCAATGGTTGGGAACTCGGATCGGGGAGCGTGCGTATCCACCGTCGCGATATTCAGGCGCGCATCTTTGCGCTGCTCGGGATCAGTCCTGAGCAGCAACAACAGCGTTTTGGATTCTTACTCGACGCATTTCGTTTTGGTCCGCCACCGCATGCGGGATTTGCAATCGGAATCGATCGATTTGTTGCGATCATGTCCGGTGAAGAAAACATTCGCGAAGTCATTGCGTTCCCCAAGACACAGTCGGGTGCCGACCCAATGACCAACGCTCCGAGTGCGATCGAGGAAGTACAGCTCCGCGAGCTCGGGCTGAACATTCGCAAAGCACCTGTGAAATCGTGAGTAGTGTAATGACGCGTTTCTGGTTGATAGTCGGTTTGCAACCTCAAGGTGGTGCATGTGCTGGAACATGACGTGCGGCCATGGGGCGAGTACTTCGTGCTCGCCGACGATGCTTCATTTAAGGTGAAACGCATTGTTGTGAATCCGGGTCAGCGCCTGAGTTTGCAGCTGCATCACCGTCGGGCTGAGCATTGGTTCGCAGTGCAAGGATCGGGCGTCGTGACGCTTGGTGATGAGCATGTGCCCTTTGCTGCGGGCCAGTCGGTCGATATTGCGCTTGGGATGGCCCACCGCATCGAAAACACTGGAGCCGAACCGCTCGTGTTCATCGAAGTACAACACGGCACCTACTTTGGCGAAGACGACATCGTGCGTCTCTCTGACGATTACGGGCGTTAACCGCCGCAAAATCGTCGCCAACTACGCTGGGTCGCAATGGATCTCTTCAGTGCGGCGGTAGAAGACCGCTTGGCGAGCCGGGCGCCGCTTGCAGCTCGTTTGCGACCCCGATCGCTGGGCGACATTGTGGGGCAGCAGCATTTACTCGGCGAAGGTAAGCCGCTGCGGGTTCTCATTGAATCCGACCGGCTCTCATCGGTTGTGATTTGGGGCCCCGCAGGTACCGGAAAAACCAGTATTGCGCGATTGGTCGCCGGGGCCACCAGCAAGGCCTTCGAGACGCTGTCAGCAGTAAATGCGGGAGTGAAAGACGTACGCGAAGTTGTTGATCGGGCGCGCGAGCGGCTTGGGCAACGTGGGCAGGGCACAATCCTGTTTCTTGACGAGGTGCATCGGTTCAACAAGACCCAGCAGGATGCATTGCTTCCGCATGTTGAGGAGGGGCTACTGGTACTCATCGGCGCGACGACCGAGAACCCCTATTTCTCTCTCACCGGTCCGCTGTTGTCTCGTTCTACCCTGTTTCGGGTTGAACAACTTGAGTCGAGCGATCTTGTCGAGCTGATGCAACGGGCGTTGTCTGATGCAGTGCGTGGCCTTGGTGGCGAACCTGCGGCGATAGATGATGATGCGCTTGTGCATTTGGCCGATCGTGCGGAGGGCGATGGTCGCCACACGCTCACATGCTTGGAGCTCGCACACGCGTTGGCATACGAACGCGCGCATGGCTCAGATTCTGGCGAACCCTCGCCCGCTCGGATCACATTGGCGGATGCCGAAGCGGCGCTGGCGATGCGTGCAGTTCGCTATGGGAACGACGAGCACTACGACATCGTCAGTGCATTCATCAAAAGTATGCGAGGTTCCGACCCTGACGCTGCGGTGCTGTGGCTCGCCCGAATGATTGAAGCGGGCGAAGACCCCCGTTTCATTGCGCGGCGCATTGTGATTTTTGCTAGTGAGGATGTCGGGCTCGCAGACTCGGCGGCGTTGTCGGTTGCGACCGCTGCGGCGCAGGCCGTCGAGTTTGTTGGCTTGCCCGAGGCGCGAATCAATTTGGCCCACGCCGTGACCTATCTGGCGCTAGCACCGAAGTCGAATTCGGCCTATATGGCGATTGGTAATGCCAGTGAAGCCGTTCGAAATGTGGCACTTGGTCAGATTCCGAAGCATTTGCGCGACGCCAGCTACCGGGGTGCACAGTCGCTTGGGCACGGAGTGGGGTACCAATATCCGCACGACTCAGCCGCGGGTTGGGTCGATCAGCAATACTTGCCCGACGAATTTGAGGGTATGCAGTTCTACCAGCCCTCGACACATGGAGCGGAACGTGGCATCGTGGAGCGGTGGCGCGAGCGCCGAATGCAGCAGTAGCGAAGTAACCGAAGGTGATGACGATGCAAGTAACTGACGTAATCGCGATTGTGATGGCCGTCTTGGTGGCCGTGCTTGCCGGCGCCGTCGTGTCGATGCTGGTATCGCTGCGGTCGACACTGCGAGTACTTCATCGGTCGGTTGATGCCTTGCGCGAAGAAACATTGCCGTTGGTTGACGAATTGCGGGCCGCGGTCGATAGCACCGTCGACAATGTGGATCGAGTCGACCGCCTGATTACCGCGGCCGAGGGCATCGAAGCGCACGTTGATTCGGCATCACGCTTGGCGTACCGAACGATCGCGAACCCGGTCGTCAAGACGATGGCATTTGGATCGGGTGTGAAACGATCGGCCCAGCGCTTGCGGGGCAAAGCACCAAAGACCGAGATCGATGCCGCGCGCGAGCGTTCGCGACGGCGTCGAGCCCGCAACGTCTCGTAGCATTTCGCGACCAAGACGATTCAACTAAGGATTGAGATGTTCAAACGAGCGCGCTGGACAACGATGGGCTACGTCGCGGGGCTGAGCACGAGCTACATCGTTGCTCGCAAAGTGAAGCGTGAAGCGCAACGATTCGCGCCCCCGCAAGTCGCTCGCCGATCGGTTGAGTTAGTTCGCGATGCGGTGGCGGAAGGGCGGACTGCGATGGTTTCGAAAGAATCCGAACTCCGCAAGCAGTACGACCCGAAACCGGTGCGTGCGCTGCGTTCGCGCTGAGGACATAACATCGGCCGCCTATGCCCGAAACGCCAAGGACCGCTGACGAACTGCGCCGTGCCTGGCACGAATTCTTCTCCACTCGGGGCCACGCGGTTGTGCCCTCTGCAAGCACCATTCCCATCGACAAGTCGCTCCTGTTCACTGTCGCGGGCATGGTGCCGTTCAAGTCGTATTTCGTAGGAGAAGAGACAGCCCCATATTCCCGGGCGTCGTCGATTCAAAAGTGCGTTCGGGCCGGCGGCAAACACAACGATCTCGAAGAGATTGGTCGCACCAATCGCCATTTCTCGTTCTTTGAGATGATGGGCAACTTCAGATTCGGCGATTACTTCAAGCGCGACGCGATTCGTTGGGCATGGGAGTTCTACACCGAAGTGCTGAAGTTTCCGGCCGAACGGCTCTGGGTCACCGTGCATGTGTCCGACGATGAGGCATCAGATATTTGGCACACCGAAATTGGAGTGCCGTTGGAACGGATTCAGCGGCTCGACGAAGACAATTTTTGGAAAATGGGTGACACCGGACCGTGTGGTCCCTGCAGCGAAATTTTTTGGGATCTCGGGCCGAGCTATGGGATCGAGGGTGGCCCCGCTACCGGCGCAGACCGATATGTCGAGGTATGGAACCTCGTGTTCATGCAGTTTGACCAGCAAGCTGATGGCACCAAAGTGCCCTTGCCGAAACCATCGATCGATACCGGTGCCGGGCTCGAACGCAATTTGCTGGCGCTACAAGGTGTGGAGTCGGTGTGGGATCTTGATATTTTTCAGGCGCTCATCGCCGCGGCGGCCAAGGTCACAGGGATTGCCTACGGCGTCAACGATGAACATGATGTTTACCTTCGGATTCTGGCCGACCATGCCCGCATGATGACCTTTGTGGTGAGCGACGGCGTAATGCCGAGTAACCAGGAACGAGGCTACGTGTTGCGCCGCATCATCCGGCGTGCGGTGCGCCACGCATACCAATTGGGCGCCCGTGATCAGATCACGCCTTCGTTGGTCGCCGCGGTCTGCGCGACGATGGGGGTGTCGTACCCAAAGCTCTTGGCCGACCAAGCGTTGATCACCAAGATCATCAGCCACGAAGAAGCGTCGTTTCGAGCTACGTTGGCCCGCGGTACCGAGCTGCTCGATGAGGTACTTACCAAAGGCGACGTTTCTGGCGCCGACGCATTCTTCTTGCATGACACGCTGGGTTTTCCTGTCGACCTCACCAAAGAGATCGCGGCCGAACGCGGCCGCGACATCGATGTTGCTGGCTATGAGACCCTGATGTTTGAGCAGCGCGACCGAGCCCGCCAAGCGGCCAAGGAAGCAGGCGGCAAGGCAAACGCACCGATTGAACTGTTTCGCGAAGTGATTGCGGTTGATGGTCTCACAACGTTTACTGGACGCGACGAGTACCTCACCGAAGGTGCCCGAGTCGTCGCGATCATCGAGAACTCCGAACGGGTTGCCAGAGCCGAAACCGGACGCGTAGTCGATGTAATTCTCGACCGCACACCGTTTTACGCCGAAAGCGGCGGTCAAGTGGGTGATGCCGGTGAGTTGGTCGGCCCTGCGGTGGTGACTGTCACTGACACGCAGCTTGGATTACCGGGTCTGACCTTGCATCGGTGCACCGTAAACGAAGGTTCGTTGGCAGAAGGCGACATCGTCGATGCGCGCATCGACGGAGTGCGCCGCGACCGTATTCGCAGGAATCACACCGCCACACACATTCTTCACTGGGCATTGCGCGAGACGTTGGGTGATCACGTCAAGCAGGCGGGATCACACGTTTCCGCCGAACGGTTGCGATTCGACTTCAGCCATTTCGAATCGGTCGGTGTTGATGAGTTGGCCGTGATCGAAGCGATGGCGAACTCGGTAGTGATCACTGGCGGCTCCGTAACACACGACGAGATGACCAAAGCCGAAGCCGAAGCCCGTGGCGCGATCGCGTTCTTTGGTGACAAATATGGCGATGTTGTACGAGTTCTTGAAGCGGGCCCATCCACGGAATTCTGTGGTGGTACGCACGTCAGCAACCTTGGCTTCATTGGCCCTATCAAGATTCTCAGTGAAGGTTCGATTGGATCCAACGTGCGGCGCATTGAGGCGTTAACAGGCGATGCCGCGCTGGCGCACATTGCGGCGGAGGAAGCCCAGTTGCGGCGAGTATCGGCACAGCTCAAAGCATCGCCCATTGAGCTTGAAGATCGAGTCGGTAAATTGCTCGCGCAGGTCAAGGCCCTCGAGCAAGAACTCGCCGCGCTGCGCACGAAAGCTGCACAGTCGGTCGCGGTCGAGCTTGCACAACACGCAGTTGGCTCAGTGCTAGTGCTGCGCCACGACGGCGGTACGCCCGACGACCTCCGACAGATGGCGCAATCAACGTTGCGTGCGATGCCCAATGGCAGCGGCATTGTGGCGCTCATTGGAATCGGTGGCGACGGTGCGAAAGCTGCGCTGGCAGTCGCGGTGAGCAAGGATTTCGTCGCGCTCGGAGCATCCGCCGCGGAGATTGCTGCGCCGGGAGCGAAGGCGTTGGGCGGAGGAACGGCCAAGAGCCCTGATCTCGTTGTCGGAGGTGGCCCGAATATTTCTGGAATCGATGAGGCGCTGCGGGTCGTCGGCGAGGGCGCGCAGCGCTGGCGCCAATGAATGCATCGCCACACGGTCGGGTTCTCGGAGTAGATCTTGGCAGCAGGCGAGTGGGGTTGGCGCTTTCGGATCCGTCACGAGTGATCGCATCGCCGCACGCAGTGGTGAGCCGTGGCGCGTCCATCAACGATCTGATCGGTGCGCTGGCAAATACGATTGCCGAGTGGGAGGTCAAGCTCGTTGTGGTCGGATTGCCGCTTTCGCTCACCGGCCGAGACGGGCCGGCCGCACGATCGGCACGCGAGGTAGTTGACGCCATGCAGGGCAAATTTGGTGATGAAATCTCAGTTGTGTTGCATGACGAACGCCTCACCACAGTCACTGCGCAGCGAAGTCTGCGCGAGGCCGGAGTGCGCGGGCGCGATCAGACGGCAGTTGTCGACAAAGTTGCTGCCGCTGTCATGCTGCAGGCGTACCTGGACTCGACGGCAATGTCATGAGCGACGACGACCAGCCCTTCGATGTCGAAGCCGTCTTCGGCAGTACTGGCGACGCTAATTGGAACGAAGCTGGCCGGGCGGCAACTGTAGATGGGTCCGGTGAAGGCGCACCGGCACCCGAGGCAACGCGCAAGGAACGGCGTCGCCTGCGCGCGATCGCGAAACTTTTGATTGCGTTGTTGCTGCTTCCACTGGTTGCAATTGGGGGCGCCAAGTTTTGGTACGACCGAGAAATAGACCGCGCGGCAACCGATGGCAAGACGGTCATCGTTACCATCAAGGAGGGCGCAGGAACCGCGGATATTGCCGATGAATTGGAGCGCAAGCGAGTGATCGAATCTGCGTTGGCGTTCAAGGTCTATGTGCGCTTGCACAATCCTGGTTCATTGAAATTTGGGGAGTACACAATGCGCGAAGAAATGGGCGTCCAAGCCTCAATTGAAACACTTCGCAAAGGCCCGCGTATCGAATCTGTCGTTTTGAAGGTACTCCCGGGCCTGTGGCTGAGCGAGGTTGCCGAAGCAGTATCGGAACAACTCGGTCTCGACGCTCAAAAATTCATCGAGATTGTCAAGAGCGATCAGGTCCGATCAAAATTTGAACCCGCGGACGTGCATACAACCGAAGGGCTGCTCTATCCCGACACCTACCGTTTTCCGAACGACGAACGTCTCACTGAACTTGCAGTCGTGCAACGCTTGGTCAAACGTTTCGACTCCGTTGCCGACTCGATCTACCTCGATACCTTTGCCTCGAATTACCAACGCAGCCCCTACGACGTCGTGAAGGTGGCGGCGATGGTCCAACTGGAAGTACGAAAGGAAGATGAGCGGCCGCTCGTCGCTTCGGTGATCTACAACCGGTTAGCAATTGACATGAAACTTCAAATTGACGCGACGGTGTTGTATGCGATCCAGCAACGAAAGCCATCGAATACAGAACTGGATCGCCAAACCGACTCGTTCTTTAACACCTACCGCTACAAGGGCCTTGGCCCAAATCCGATCGCGACTACGAGCAAGCAAAGCCTGCTCGCGGCGTTGCGACCAGCCGACACGAAGTTCTTCTACTACGTGCTCATCGACAAAGACGGTACGCAAGCGTTCGCACAAACCTACGAACAGCACCTCGTCAACGTTCAAGAAGCGCGCGACAAGGACCTGCTCTGATGGTCGGTTGGGCTCCCGATGGTCAGACTCGCCTTGCCGCAGTCATCGGTGATCCGATCACGCATTCGTTGTCGCCCGTTTTGCACAACGCCGCATTCCGCGCCGCCGATCTCAACTGGATGTTCGGCGCGTTTACAGTTAGCGCAGGAAATGCTGGCAACGCACTTGAAGCGATGCGCACTCTAGGAATCGCGGGCCTTTCGGTGACAATGCCTCACAAGACTGAGGCCGCGCTCCACTGCGATGAACTCAGTGCCGATGCCTCGCAACTGCGATCGGTGAACTGCGTGTCGCGGACGACCGATGGCCGACTGCTCGGCGATTCCACCGACGGGCCTGGTTTCGTCGCATCGTTGCGTGATCACAACGTCGAAGTTGCGGGGCAGTCAGTTGTGCTGCTCGGTGCCGGCGGTGCTGCGCGTGCGGTGGCTCTGGCGCTGGCCCGAAGCGGCGCGTCCGTGCTTGTCGCCGCCCGTAATGAGCAAGCGGCCCAGGTGGTCGCCGCGCTCCACGCTGGGATTGACACCACTGCTTGGGATCAGCGCACGCCCGCCGCACTCGCGGCCAACATCATTGTGCAATGCACTCCGGTCGGCATGCTGGGCGACCCGAATCTCGTTTTTGACGCCTCAGGGTTGACCCCTAAGCATTGCGTGGTGGATCTCGTCTACACCCCCCTGGATACGCCGCTACTGCGTGTTGCTGACGCCGCGGGAGCGGTCACAATTGACGGTCTCGGCATGCTGATTCACCAAGCCGCGCTGGCGTTTACGGCTTGGACAGGCCTTGAACCGTCCATTTCAGCCATGCGAGCGGCGGCGCTCCAGGAACTTTCGAGCAGGACATCGAGTTGAACCGAACTCAACTGACGTCGTAACCCGATTCAACTCGCGGGCCCTGTTCTGCCGATACTGCGATGAGGAGGTCGATCGCAGTGTCATTGCAGGGAACATTCGATGTCGTAGCGCTCGCAGATTTGTTGCGGATGCTCGCGGCGGGGCGGAAATCGGGCGAACTGGTTATGGAAGCCGGTGGCGCCGCGGGGCGAATCGACTTCCACGAAGGCGAATGCAGTGGTGCCGAGAGCACTGATCGGCGCGGGATCGCGATTGACGAGACCGATTTGCATCGACGCGCCCTCGACGTTTGCTTCACCGTGGCTCGAAATCCAGGCGGAAGTTTCCGCTTCGCTGCCAACGATCAGGGCGATAGCCGCCACGACGTGGTCATCGCCGTGGAGCCACTGCTTGCTGAGTTGGAGCTTTTGAATGCCGAATGGAACGAGATCTGTGAAGTGATCCCGTCGACGGACCTTCGTCCCGCGCTTGCAACGCGGCTTTCAGGAGCTGAGATCACTGTTTCGGCCAACGAATGGTCGCTGTTGGCACGGATCGACGGATACTCGTCGGTGTCGGATCTTGTCGATACCCAGCGTGAGTCGCTTGTTGAAGTATGTCGTTGCGTCGCGGAGCTTGTTCGGCGCGGGGCACTAGATCTCAAGGAACCATCGACGCTCTCGGCTCGCGATGAGCGCGACGCCAGCGATGCTGGCCCGTCGGGCCAGCATGACGATGTTGCATACTTCGGCCCTCGGGTAGTGCCTGTCGCTCCCTACGGGCCAGGAGTCGACGCGCTGACGGAAGTTGTTGTTGCGGCTGAATCCGCCTCGACCATGTCGGGGCCAGCAGATGGGCCAGCAGACGGGCCAGCAGATGGGCCAGTAGCAGTGTCGACGGTGGCGATTTCGGCCGGCAACTTGGCGCCTCAGGTGAATGCTGCGGTCGAAGCCAGTGCGCACGATGGCGCCCAAACAACCGAAGAGGCGGCTGAAAGTTCAGATCCCCGCGATCGCGGTGCGATTTTGCGACTCTTCTCTGGGCTGCGAGAGGCGTGATTGCGGCTCTAGAGGCCGACTCAATCTGCCGATAGTTGGGTTTCCACTACGAGGAGGCTCACTCTGTCCGAGGCACCGTCTCTCGGCGCGCTCTTACTTCGCGAAGGCCTCCTCACCGAGGCCCAACTCGACGCGGCACTCCGCGACCAAGAGCAGTCAGGCAAGCCGCTCGGGCGAATCTTGATTGAGACCGGCACCGTTGCGGAGGCGGAAGTGGTTCGGACACTCGCTCGCCAAGTGGGCATCGAATTCGTTGATCTCAACGACTACCCGATCGATTTCGGCGTCGCCGCACTCGTCACCGAAACTGTCGCGCGGCGATATCAAGTGCTGCCGGTCGGGTGGGATGATGGACGGCTCGTCATCGCGATGGCAGACCCATCAAACGTCTTTGCGCTCGACGACATCCGCGCGATCACAGGACAAGATCTCAAATCGGTCGTCGCTACTCCCTCTCAGATCGGCGAACTTCTCGACCGAAATTTTCGCGTCGACACCGAGGTCGATTCGGTCGCGCAGCTTGCATTTGATGAGCTAGACGATGTCGATGAAGGTCTGACGAATCTTCACGAGGTTGTCGAAGACGCGCCCATTGTCAAATTCGTGAATCTGCTCGTTACACAAGCGGTCGGTGACCGAGCGAGCGACATTCACATCGAGCCAACTGAAAACAACCTTCGGGTCCGATTCCGCATCGATGGCGTGTTGCACGAAGTGATGCACGCGCCCCGGCAAATTCAAAATGGTGTGATTTCACGCATCAAACTGATGGCCGATATCAATATTGCCGAGCGCCGGGTACCGCAAGACGGACGTATCTCTATGAAAGTGGGCGGGCGAGGAATTGACCTGCGCGTGGCGACACTTCCCACGGTGTACGGCGAAAAGATCGTGATGCGGATCTTGGACAAAGGAAACGCGCTGTTGCGACTCGAAGAACTCGGGTTTCTCCCTGAAACCATGGAACGATTTTCAAGTGCATACCGCAAGCCGTACGGCACAATCCTCGTCACCGGCCCTACTGGCTCTGGAAAATCAACCACGCTCTACGCGACACTCAACATTCTCAACAAACCGGATCGCAACATCATCACCGTTGAAGACCCCGTTGAGTATCGGCTCGCTGGCATCAACCAGGTGCAGGTGCACCCGAAAGCCGGGCTTACGTTCGCAGGTGCCTTGCGTGCCATCCTGCGATCCGACCCCGATATTTTGCTTGTGGGAGAGATCCGTGATCGGGAGACGTCGATCATCGCAATTGAAGCTGCCCTCACCGGTCACCTTGTGCTGTCTACCTTGCATACCAACGACGCTGCATCCACGCCCATGCGCCTCGTCGAAATGGGGGTCGAGCCCTTTCTCGTCACATCGGCGCTCGATTGTGTCGTAGCGCAACGGCTCGCTCGGAAGCTCTGTGAAAAGTGCAAAGAGCAATATCAACCATCGGAATCTGAACTCGTTGCCGCGCATTGGCCCATGGACTCACTCACGGGCGACGAGTGGCCAAGTCTGTGGCGCGCCATCGGCTGCACTTCGTGTGGCCGCACCGGATACCGCGGTCGATTTGGCATACACGAGGTACTGCTCATCACCGAAGAAATCGAACGCGCGATCATCGAACACCGATCCAGCGACGACATCGCCAAACTCGCACTCATGCAAGGCATGGTCAGCCTGCGTCAAGACGGCCTGCGCAAAGCATCACTGGGTCAAACGAGCCTCGAAGAAGTCTTCCGCGTCGTCGCGTGAACATTGCGGTTACCTGCATAGAGTGGGGGGATGGCTGATGTTGTTGTGTACCACAATCCCAACTGTGGGACTTCCCGTGGCGTGCTGGAGATCCTTGGCGAGGCTGGCGTCGCGGTTGACGTTGTGCAGTATCTGAAAACGCCATTGAGCAAGGCGCAACTCGAAACAATCGTTGGGTCAATCGATGTTGAACCAGCAGAACTGGTGCGCGACGACAATCGGTTCAAGGAACTGGGTCTCAACAAAGCCGACTACACGACGAAAGCCGCCGTGGTGAAGGTGCTGCTTGCCCACCCTGAGTTGATGCAACGGCCGATCGCGATCAAAGGCAAGACCGTTATCCTCGCTCGCCCGAAAGATAAAATCAACGCGCTGCTGTAGTTCGCGTCAGCCGATTTTGGTGGACGCCTCAGCCGTCGCCGCGCTCGATCACCGTCATCGTGTCGCGATCTTGCGGCGACATGTGAGTCCAGAGGTGCCGGCGCGCCGCAAGTACTAGATCGGCAGTTGAACATGGATGATTCATCGATGTTCACAGTAGTGAGTCGCATAATGCCGTGGAGTGACTAGCGAGTTCGGATACGGTCGGACTATGCCCGCACCAGGAGTTTTGGCCGATGCAGGCGAGCGCGACCAAGGGGGTTCTCGCCGGCCGCGAGATGCATTTGGAGCCTTCGTGCAATCGGAAGCGTCGGGCGGAATCGTGCTCGTCGTAATGGCCCTCATCGCCTTAATTTGGGCGAATTCTGGGGTACGTCACGGCTACGAATCCCTGTGGGACCATCATGTTTCGTTGGGATTCGGCTGCGCGCGTATTGATGAGAGTCTTCATGCCTGGGTCAACGACGCGTTGATGGCCGTGTTCTTTTTTATCGTCGGTGTTGAGATCAAGCGTGAACTCGTCGTGGGCGAGTTGCGGGATCGCCAGGCCGCAATGCTGCCCGCGGTGGCGGCGATTGGGGGCATGGTGGTGCCTGCGGTGATCTTCGCCGCCTTGAATGCCGGTCAGCGCGGCAGCGGCGGGTGGGGAATCCCCATGGCCACCGACATTGCATTCGCATTGGGAATTCTTGCGTTGCTTGGGCCGCGGATTCCGGCTGGGCTCAAAGTCTTTCTCTTGGCCCTCGCAATCGTCGATGACCTCGGCGCGATCGCAGTGATTGCGTTGTTCTATTCCAAGAGTATGTCCGGTGGCTGGCTGTTGCTGGCTGCCGCAAACATCGTGCTGTTGTGCGGCTTATGGATCGTTGGCGTTCGGTCGCGCATCGTATTCATTGTGTGTGCAGTGACCTTGTGGATTGCCGTATTTAAGTCTGGCGTACACGCAACAGTTGCAGGCGTGATACTTGGCTTGTTGTTGCCGACGCATCCACAACCAAATCGCCGCGGCAAGAATCTTCCAACTGCCGAATCAGTGGAACATGTTCTCCACCCTTGGTCGGCGTTTGTGGTGATGCCGGTATTTGCGTTGGCAAACGCAGGAGTGCGGATTAACGGAAGTGCCTTCGATGGAGTGGGCGCAGGACGGGTAGCGATCGGAGTCGTCGCAGGGTTGTTGGTCGGGAAAATCTTGGGGATTTCAATAGCAGTGTGGGTTGCGGTCCGCATGGGCCTTGCAGTTTTGCCCGCGAGTGTCTCGTGGGTTCAGATATTCGGCGCCGCAGCGTTGGCCGGCATTGGATTTACGGTGAGCTTGTTTGTGTCCGATCTCGCGTTCGGGGATCCGTCATTGCGCGACGCCGCCAAGATTGGAGTGCTGGCCGCGTCCGTGATTGCCGGAATTGTCGGTAGCGTGGCGCTGATGGCTCATTCGAGGCGGGAGATATCGTGCAACGATCGGTGATTGAATCAGTTCGTCGCGTCGTGGGAGCGTTGACGATCATGGTCAGCGCTGCGGGGTTCGCGGCGTGCGGAAGCGACTCGCCGACCGCCGACGGGGCCACTACGGCAGGCAACCTCAGCACGACTTCTGGCCCATCGAACACGTCCACCACGAATTCGACCGATGGCGCTACAACGAGCGCTCCGGCGCCATCCACAACGAATGCGCCGCCTCCCACGGCCGCCCCGAAACCCGCAACCTCCAGCACGCAGCCGGCCGCGGTCTCCCCATTGCCATCACTTCAGGTTCGCGATGTGAGCAACGGAGCGACGGTGCAGCTCACCGGCGTTGTGCCTGCAGGCACGCCACTCTTGGTGTGGTTTTGGGCGCCTCACTGACCGGTGTGCAACCGGGAAGCTCCCGGTGTTGAGCAGTTTGCTCAACAGCACCGCGACACCTTGACCGTGCTGGGCCTTGGCACACAAGACACATTCGGCGAAGCGCAACAGTTCAGAGACCGTTACGGCATTTCGTTCCCGTTCGTATGGGACGCATCGTTTACTTCGTGGCAGAAGCTCGGTATCCCTTCGCAGCCCGCGTCGATCTTGTTCTTGCCGCAAGGCAAGGAACTCGGCCGATGGAACGGCAAGATTCCTGAATCGCAGGTGCTTGAGTTGGTAGCTAACTCTTAGTCCTCAATGATGGCAAAGAACATTTCGAACTGATCGAGGAGCCCGATGAGCGTTTCGAATGGTGCTTGGTCACCGTTGATCACGAACGCGCCGTTGGCTCGTTCGTCGTCGATTGTTGAAGTACCGCTCGTGAGCCGCACAAGCGATTCGACGGTCGTGGAGATGGCAGCATTGGCCGCGTGAACCGGCACCGCATTCACGTGAAATACGCCATTGTGCACGACGAGTTCGTGCGTTTCACGGTGATCGGTGAAAGTGATGTGGAACACGAGCTCGTGCGCGACCGCGCGGGGCGTGTTGAGCTTGACCCCACAATTGTCGAGCACCATGCGCGGCGTCATGGCCCGCATCACATCCACGCTCACCGCGCCCCGTAGCCCGGGGATGCTCGGTGTGCCGTTGCGCAATTCCTGTGCGCCCATGAGATAGAACGATCGCCACGGTCCTGACTCGGCCTGGTAACCGAGTTGTTCGAGCGTGTCAGCTTGGAGGAGTCGCGCCGCGTCGTTTGCGGGATCTGCGAAGACCACGTGGTTCACGATTTGCGCGACCCATCGGTAGTTACCAGCTTCGAAGTCGGCCTGTGCTCGCCGCAAAATTTCGTCGGCGCCGCCCATGTACTCCACGATCTTGTGCGCGGCCGCAACAGGTGGCAGCGGGTGAAGGTTCGCGGGGTTCGCGTCAAACCAACCGAGGTACCGTTGATACACGGCCTTGACGTTGTGATTTACGGTGCCGTAGTAGTCGCGGTTGAACCATTCGTCGCCGATCGCAGCTGGGATCTCGATTTCTTCTGCGATCTCCAGCGGCGTGTGTCCGTGATTCGCAAGGCGCATGGTTTCGTCGTGAAGGCAGCGATAGATGTCGCGTTGCCCGCCGAGAAACGCCAGCATGTCGTCGCGCCCCCAGCGCGGCCAATGGTGCGACGCGAACGCAACATCGCTGCGGTCGACGAAGAGTTCGATCGCGTCGTTGATGTAGCGACTCCACCCGAGTGCATCGCGAATTTCAGCACCGCGTGGCGTGTACACATTGTGCAGCGTGGCCGCGCAGTTCTCGGCCATACATACGGCACGAAAGTCGGGGAAGTAGAAGTTCATTTCTGCCGGAGCTTCGGTGCCCGGTGTCATTTGAAATTCGATACGGATCCCGTCGATGGTGAGCGTGTCGCCCGTTTCGCAGATGGACTCGGTCGGCGCAATAAGCCCAACGTCTCCAATGGGAACCGTCTTGCCGAGGCCAGCGTCGATATGGCCGTTGGCGCCTTTTGGCAGCAACGGCCCGTACATGTACATCGCCCGCCGTAGCATCGCGGGGCCTGCAACGACGTTTTCGCTAATCGCGGCTTCGAGAAAACCCTCGGGCGCGATGAGGCGGATCGCGCCGCTTGCAACTTCGGCGTCGCTCACGATCCCGCGGATTCCCCCATAGTGATCGGTGTGGCTGTGTGTGTAGATCACCGCAACGATGGGACGCACTCCGAAGTGCTCGTCGACAAGTGTGCGAGCCGCGGCCGCGGTGGTTGCGCTGGTGAGCGGATCGATCACGATCCAGCCGCTGTTAGTGCGAATAAAGCTGATGTTGGAGATGTCGTAGCCGCGGACTTGATAGATGCCGTCGACCACCTCGAATAACCCGTGGTGCATATTGAGCTGGGCCTGACGCCACAGACTCGGGTTTGCTTCCGGTGGTGCAGGCTGGCGCAAGAATTCGAATTGGTTGAGATCCCAGATGACGGCACCTTGCGCGTTGGCGATGACCGGTGGGTCGATTTGGCACAACAGGCCGCGGGCCGCTCGATCGAAATCTGCGGTGTCGGCAAAGTTCAGCGTGTTTGCAACGGACGCGTTTGCCAACGTGGTGTGTGAGGAAGCCGGTTTGGGAGTGCGAGGGGCGATGGTCATGCCCCGACCGTACTTCGTACGCTGGTCGATTTCGAGTGCGAGCGTTGGTCAATTCGCAGCTAGCCCAGGCCAAACTCCGTGAGGTGCACCGGTCGCTGTTCATCGATACTGCGATGTGCGGCCGCCCCCATAGCGACCGCCCACATCCCGTCTTCGACTGTGACGATCGGCGTCGCTCCGGCGCGAAGACACTCACCGAACTGCACATGTTCGATATACGAGGCACCTTGGTGAAAATCTGGATGCGGCACATCGGGGTGCATCGGGGATTCGATGCGGTGCGGGCCGCTGCGATCGCGAGGGCCAAACCAGATGTGATTACCGGGCACGGTCGCTTCGAGTTTGCCGCGGCTGCCAGTGATAGTGATTTCTTGTTCGTAGCGGCCACCCTCGGCGAACATCGAAAGTTCGAGTGCGCCCCGCACGCCGTTCGCGAAATCGATGATTACGAAGGCGTTGTCGAGGATGTCGCTGCGTTCGCCGTTGTAGAACTCGTCGAGGTGGTTGACGTCTTGGCCGCCGCTGCCATACACCCGTATCGGGTTGGCGCCCGCGGCGCGTCGCATGAGATCGAAGAAGTGGCAGCACTTCTCTACGAGGGTTCCGCCGGTGTTGCGGGTGAATCGATTCCAGTCGCCGACTTTTTGGAGAAACGGGAAACGGTGTTCGCGAATCGACACCATTTTCGTCTCGCCACAGCTGCCGGCGTCGAGTTGGTCGAGGAGCGCCGCGATCGTCGGCATGTAGCGATACTGGAGCCCGACCCACGTGAGGGCGTCACGGGTGCGGACGCGGTCCACGACAGTTCGGCAATCATCGACGGTGGTACACATTGGTTTTTCAACTAGGACCGCGAGGTCCGTTTCGAGCGCGTCTGCGAGCACATCGATGTGGGTGAAGTTGGGGGTGGAGACCACGATGGCGTCGATGTCGTCGCGGCGCAGCAGATCTCGGTAATCCGTCATTGGGTCCGCGTTCGGGGCACAGAGCGCTCCCCATTCGAGCGAAGTCGCCACTGGGTCGGCAAAGGCAACCACTTCGGCGCCTTCGACATGTTCAAGTACGAGCATGTGCTCGCCGCCCATCATTCCGGCTCCGATGATGCCGTAGCGGATCGTCTGGTCGGCTGCGAATTTGGCCATACTCGCAATCTAAGCTCCCGCCACTGCCCGTTGGGACGTATGAGGAGAGCATCGTGGCTGAGTTGACGACAGAAGAAGTACGCGCCGAAGTGAAGGCATTTTTGGCCGACAATTTCGACCCGGCAATGACTGTGGCGCAGTGGTGGCTCAAGCTCGCCGAGTCGGGATACGCGGCACCGCATTTTCCCGAGACGCATTTCGGCCGCGGCTACAGCCGAGCCTTATGCAACGTGGTGAACGAAGAGATCGCCGCGGCAGGAGCAATCGGAGCGCCTTCTGGTTTGGGGTATGCATTGGCGGCCCCCACGATTGTGGGGCATGGCAACGAGGCACAAAAGGAATGGCTGTTCAACATCTTGAATGGCACCGACGCCTGGTGTCAGCTCTTCAGCGAACCGGGCGCGGGGAGCGACCTGGCATCGTTAGCGTGTAAAGCCGAACGCGACGGTGACGAGTTTGTCATCACCGGTCAAAAGGTATGGACGTCCACCGCCCAATACTGCAACAAAGGCATGTTGATTGCTCGGACTGATGTCAACTTGCCGAAGCACGTTGGCATCACGTACTTCCGTTTCAATATGGATCAACCCGGTGTCACTGTGGTGCCACTCACCGAAATGACCGGGCGCGCTCTCTTCAACGAAGTGTTCATCGACGAAGCTCGTGTGCACGTCGACGACATTCTTGGTGGGCTCAACAACGGGTGGGCCGTTACGAATACGACGCTCGCGGCCGAGCGCGCTTCGCTCGGTTCCGGTGGTGGAGGAGCCGCTGGGAGTGCGTTTCCCGGACCAATGCAAAATCACCTCGCGCGACCAGTTCGCGAGTTCGTGGGCCAGGTCCGTACCGGCGGTACCGCGGGTGGCGGCGCGGGTATGAGCGACCGGCTCATCAAACTTGCCAAGGAGGCGGGCAAGATCAACGATCCGCACGTGCGCCAAGGTATTGCCAAGCTGTACACCATGGATCGCATCGGCAAAATCGCGACGTTGCGCATGCGGGCTAAGGGTGCATCGCCAGCCGCGCCCAACATCGCGAAGTTGATGATGAGCGACATGTTGCGCCTCAATCGTGAGGTTGGCTGTTCTGTCATCGGTCCGGAGTCGATGATCATGGGCCCCGACACGATGAGTGGTGGTCTGGTACAAGAAATGACGTTGTTTTCGCCAGGACCTTCGATCTACGGCGGCACCGACCAGGTGCAGCGCAACATCATCGGTGAGCGGGTGCTCGGTTTGCCCAAAGAGCCCGGCCCCGACAAGACCACCCCGTTCAAGGACCTGCTCACCTCAAATACATGATCGCACCCGACGGTTCGCCCGTCGAAGTGTTTGCAGCGCTGCCCGCGCGAGGCGTCCCTGAGATGCTGCATGGTCAGATGCTTGCGGATGACTCGGTTCTGGAGTTGGGTTGCGGCGCAGGGCGGGTTGCGAACGCGCTCGCCGCGCTCGGGCACACGGTGACCGGTGTCGACGAGTCACCCGAAATGCTCGCGCATCTGAGCAAGGCGGTCGAAGCGGTTGAGGGCGATATTTATGCGCTCGATCTTCGGCGCCGCTTTGATGTGGTGGTCGTCGGTTCGTACCTCGTCAACATGTGGGCGCCATTGGTGCTGGCGGCCTGCGCTCGCCACGTCACGGCGGATGGCGTCGTATTCGTGCAACGATTCGCGCCGGCTTGGGCCCGAGCGGCCGAAGTGGGCGAGGCGCAAAGTGGGCCGGTGCTGGTTCGATTCGATCCAATGTCATGTTCGAATGATCGACTCACCGCGACAGTTACCTACAGCCTTGGTACACAGCAGTGGCAGCAGTCGCTCGAAGGCGCCGTGCTCGACGACGCCGCTATTGCGCGTCACGCAAGCATCGCCGGTCTCAAGTTTGACGGTGTCATCGATGCGTACGACGAATGGGTAAGGCTTGTCGCTACCGCTGTTGTTTCGCCTACTTCGTCCGGCGGGCGCTGGTAGCTACGCACCCATGTTGCTCGTTCCTCGCTCCTGGGCTGCTGCGCTACCGCTGGTGTTTCGCCTACTTCGTCCGGCGGGCGTACGCAATAGTGTCGGCGATTATGAAGATTGGGTTGGCGTTGCCCTCGATGGTTGCTGGATTGGATCGGGCCACGATCTTGGAGTGGATGCGGGTCGCTGATGATGGACCGTTTTCGATCCTTGGAGTCGGGGAGCGGATCGCCTATCCAAACCAAGAAATGATGGCCCTGCTCGCCGGAGCGGCGGCCGTGACATCACGCATCGAACTGATGGCATCAGTATCAGTCACGCCGATGCATCCGCCGGTGTACGTCGCCAAACAAGCAGCCACGATCGATGTGCTTTCGGGAGGGCGCCTCACCCTTGGCGTCGGGGTGGGGGGCCGTGACGAGGATTATCGAGCACTCGGAGCGCCATTCGAACGCCGTCACCAGCGCCTCGACGATCAGATTGCGGTGATGCGCAAGGTGTGGGCAGGCGAGGTGGCCGTTGAGGGGGTGGGTCCGATTGGGCCACCACCAGTGCAACCAGGTGGGCCGCGATTGCTCACCGGATCAATGGGTCCCAAGTCGATGGCTCGCGCTGCGCAGTGGGCGGCAGGGATTGCGGGCTTTGACATGAGTTGCGATGCCGCGGCGATCCGCGACGCGTCGGCAGCCTTTTCGGCGCAATGGGCCAACGCCGGGCGCACTGGCCTGCCGTGGTTACAGAGCAGCGCATGGTTTTCCCTGCGATCCGATGCCAGTGAACGGCTCAGCGATTATGCCTTCAACTATTTGCGCATCTTCGGCGACGATGTGGCGCGCTCGCTTGCGGGCCTGCAAAGGCTTTCGACAGCGAGCGCGATGCGCGACGCTCTGAAGGCTGTGGCCGATACGGGCCTCGACGAATTCATTCTGGTGGCTACCACTGCTGACGCCGACGACGCGCGGCGCGCCGCCGATCTGGTCAATTCGTTGTCGTTGTAATTGGAGCCCGATAACGGGGCCGCGCGGGGTTACGAAACGGCATTAACTCGCCGTGACCACGAGCGCTCACGCACGCGGGAGCGAGGATTTCCGGTCTAGGAGTGGAGCCTTTACCGTGGGGCCGCGGCCGTGACCGCAACTTCGTACGACCACAGTTCCGAGGCGACGGAAACCGGCGCGGTGTGGGGAGTATTCGCAGGCTTTGTTGCGCCGGCGTGGCCGTGCGCGAACGACGGCGATGCGATCCAGGCTTGGAACGCGGCGTCATCGCGCCAGCGTGTGACTACAAGCCACTGGTTGCGACCATCGGTAGGTTGCAACAGTTCGAAGCCCTCGAAACCATCTTGTCCATCGACCGCGCCGGCACGGGCAGCAAATCGCTGTGCGAGCTCGTCGCCCGAGTCTTCAGGTACCGTGATCGCGTTGATTTTGATGATCGTCATGCCACGATCTCAGCAGATCAGGTGCGCGGTTGACTGATCGGAAGTTGGTGATGTCAGCGAGATTTCAGCTAGATATCCGCGGACGTGCCAAACAACGCAGGGTCGACGGTGATGTAGATCGCTTTGCAGGTCGCAACCACGTGAGCGCCGTCGAGAGCCTCGGCGTGAATATGGAGTTTGCGTCCCTCTTCGCGGTCGAGCCAAGTGCGAAACAGCAACGGAGTGTCGAGCGGCACTGGAGCGACAAGCCGAACGGTGAGTTCACCGGTGAACGCCGGTTTTGCCAGGCGGCCGATGACGTATCCAGTGACGTCGTCAAAGACCGCCGAGACGATGCCGCCGTGGGCGCGGCCCGGCGGGCCCTCGTTCGCTTTGTGAAACATCACGTCGGCCGAACAAACTTCGCCAAGTTCGCGCACTCGAATATCGACTCCGGAAGGGTTGGCCTTTCCGGCCACCGCCCGGTCTTCAAATCCGGCGCCGCCCGTCATCAAGCCCGCATTGGCGTTGCCGTTTGCGATTGCTCGTTCGCGCGCGGCTCGCATCATTGCCAAACGATCTCGGCGTGTGCCCTGCGCCCAAAGTTCGGTCTGTTCGTCGGCCCACACCCCAGCGCTGTGAATTACTGCGAGCGGAGCATCGAACGTAACGAACGCGTGCGCGAAATTGCGTAGCGAAGCAGCCGTAGCGATGCGGGCGGCCAGGTCGGCGTCAGGGTCGACACGAGTGTCGTTGATGTCGCTCATTGCGCCGCGAGTCGGTCGGCTGTCACCGCGTCGAGCAACTCAACATCGAGTTGAGCGTCGCCGTGGTCTTCATACTCAATCACGCCGATTTCGGTAAACCGCTGGCGCAGCCATCCGTCGCCGGCGTCGAGTAACCCGAGCTTCTTACAGTTGGGAACGATTTTCGAAAATAACGGGGCTTGAAACCACGCTTGGCCTTGGCGAAGGCGCACCAGAAATTCGCGAATGACTGCTTGGGGTACGTCGAAGTGCTCCCAGACTTGCACCATGAGTAGTCGATCGCGCATGCGCAAAGCAGCTTCGAACGCGAACTCCTGGCGTTCACGAATTTCAGATCCCGACAACTCTTGGTAGTACTCCTGCAACGAGAGTGTTCCAAATGCAACGTGGCGAGCTTCATCAGCCATGACGTAGCGCAGCAATTGTTTGAGTAGCGGCTCTTCGGTGAACATGTGCATAAAGCCGAATGCCGCGAGTGCGAGGCCTTCAATCATGATCTGCATGCCCATGTACGTGATGTCCCAGCGGTTATCGCGCAGTACATCATCGATCAGCAATTGGAGTTCGGGGTTGACGGGGTAGTGGCCCGTGAGTTTCGTGTCGAGATAGCGGGCGAATACCTCGACGTGGCGGGCTTCGTCCATTACTTGCGTTGATGCGTAATACTTCGCATCAATCCATGGCACGGTTTCGACGATTTTTGCGGTACACACCAAGGCGCCCTGTTCGCCATGTAGGAACTGGGACAGTCGCCAATTCAAGGTTTCGATGCGAAATTCACTCCATTCTTTGACACCCCAACTCGCGACCGGCGAGCCATCGATGTCTGCCATAATGGAACGTCCAGCGCCCGGACCGCCAGCGAGTTCGGCCATTTGATTTGCCATCTTCTCGACGTCGACGTCGATGGACCAGTCAAGATCTGTGGCGTTCCACTGGGTGCGTTTCGCCTTCTCGTAGAGTCGGCTGAGGCCGTCGCGTGATCGTTCATAGTCCCAGGTGAATACGGCATCACCGCCACGCCCTGTGGCGTGCGATTGGTCGCCAAACGACCGCTTCGAGTTCGCCAATATGGAGTCGATTTCGACTTCGATCTGCGTCATAGCGATCCACAGTACGCTCGCAGTCCATGACCTTCGAATCCGCAGTCCTCACGATTGAAACTCGCGAACACGTCGGCACGCTGTGGCTGGACAATGAAGCCAAACGCAATGCGATGGGGCCCGCGTTTTGGGACGACCTTCCCACGGCGATTGATGCTCTGGTTGACGCCGACGTCCGTGCGATTGTCATTGCGGCCAATGGCCCTCATTTCACGGTCGGGCTCGACCTGAAAGCAATGGGGGGCACAACTGCCCGCCAAAGCGGTGAGAGCCAGGCGACGACGCGGCGGCGGATGTACTCAGAGGTTAAACGGCTCCAGGATTCCATCACCGCGGTTGCCGATTGCCCGGTGCCGGTCATTGCTGCGATCCACGGGTATTGCATAGGCGGCGGCATCGATTTGATTTGTGCCGCTGATATCCGTTTGGGCGCCGCAGATGCAAAGTTCAGTGTGCGCGAGACCAAGGTGGCCATCACTGCCGATGTCGGCACGTTGCAGCGACTTCCGAAGATCGTGACCGCCGGACATCTGGCCGAACTCGTGTACACGGGCAAAGACATTGACGTGGTGCGAGCCGAGGCGATCGGCCTCGTCAATCGCGTCTGCGTCGACCGCGATGCCACCATTGCCGCGGCGCATGAAATGGCTTCGGAAATCGCGGCGAACTCTCCTCTTGCTGTGCAGGGAAGTAAAGCAGTGTTGCGTGCCGGCGACTCGATGACAATTCAACAGGGTCTTGACTACGTTGCGGTGTGGAACTCGGCGTTTCTACCATCGAATGATCTGGGCGAAGCAATGATGGCGTTCATGGAAAAACGCGAACCCAAGTTCTCTGGAGATTGAACGGCGTGCTCGACGAACTACTCGCGACTGCAGGGGTTGTTGAATATTGCGAACTGCGCAGCTCTGCCGTCGGGATTCTTGCGATTCACGGTGGGTTGGAAGCGGGAACGTATGAAATCGCGCGTGAAGTCGCGCTGCGGAGTAACGCATCGTTGTACTGCGTTGTTCAACCCCACGATCTGCAATGGCACGTGCCATCGCATCGGTACGTAACCGAGCAGTCTGCGCGGCTGGCGGCGTTTTGTGCGCACGTTGATATCGCGATTTCGCTGCATGGTTACGGAGGTATGCGTGACTCGGATCAGCGTTGGACGACGTCAATGATCGGCGGCAGTCGACGTGACATCGCAAAGCAACTTGGAGTTCACTTGACAAGTTCGATGGGTGATCACTACCAGTTCATTTCGCAACTTGAAGAGATACCCGCGAGCTACCGCGGTGTACACCCTCGCAATCCAGTCAACGAGACGCGCGGCGCGGGAGTACAGATCGAGCTACCGCCGCGCATTCGTGGAAACAGTCCGATGTGGCAGGGCGCCTCGCGCAATGCTTGTGGCTTTGTGGAGCACACTGAGATGCTGGTTTCAACCTTGTCCCAGTTTGCGCTGCAATTGCAGAGCTCTGCAGACTGATTAAGGTGCTCGCCACGAGCTAGTGCAGATGAACAGTGTCGTTGAAACGTCGCACGATAATGCGCTCGCCGTGGACCACAACCTCGCTAATCGATGCATTGTCTGCGCCTTCGAATGCGAAGCCCGATGCACGAGTGGCGCTCGAAAGGATCTGGCCGATGACGCCGCCGTGGACAACAGCGACGACACGTTGGTCAGGGTGTGCAGCCGCTATGCGCCGAAGCCCCGCTAGCACGCGAGCTTCGAAGGCCTCCATTGGCTCCGCGCCTGGGATCACATCCCAACGTTGCTGTTCATACATCACTTGAAATAGGGGGTCGCCAGCGGCCGCTTTGATGCGGATGACTCCACCTTCCCATTCTCCGAGGTGAACTTCACGCAGATCGCGTTCGACGATTGGTGTGATGCCAAGCAGGGCCGCGAGGGGAGCGGCCGTTTCGTGGGTGCGGCGCAGCGTGGTGACGTAGATCGCGTCGATAGGCTCATGCGCAAGCCGCTGTGCGACGCGATCGGCTTGGATTCGGCCCTGCGGATGTAATTCCGGATCGCCGTGACCGTCGACCAGCGGGAATGGAACGGTCGCGTCTGCGGGTGCGGACTCGCCATGACGCACCAACAAGATAGTTGTTGACCCAGCAGGAGGGGAGAAGCGGTGTTGGCGATACTGCTCGTCGGTCATTGCCTCACAATATCCAGATAGCTTTGCTTACCATGCTTCCAATTTCGTTGACGGCAACGCAATCTCGAGTTTTGGGGGCGCTGATGGAGAAATCGGTGACAACCCCCGATCAGTATCCGTTGTCGTTGAACGCGGTGCGCGTTGCCTGCAACCAGACTACGAATCGTGAACCAGTCGTTGATTTGACCGAAGCGACGGTGCAGCACGCCTTGGACGAATTGCGTGAGCTCGAACTCGTGACTCGCAACAAGGCCGCGGGTGAACGCGCCATCAAGTTTCGTCATCGCGCGCATGAAGTGTTCGATCTTGACAGACCGGCGCAGGCAGTCGTGTGTGTATTGATGTTGCGTGGCGAACAAACCGTGGGCGAGTTGAAGCAACGCTGTGAGCGGCTGCATGGCTTTTCGAGTACCCAGGATGTAGAGGTGGTACTGGACGATCTTGCTCGCCGAGAATTTGTGGTGATGCTGGCGCGACGACCCGGCCACAAGGAGAATCGATGGAAAGAGCTCTTGAGCGACACCGCGGAGTCGGCTGGGTCGGGTCCGTCGGCTGGCCAGCGTGCTGTGCCGAAGGTGCCTGCGGTTGCGACTGTGCCGATCGTGGTTGCAACTCACGCCCAAGTCTCGAAGACGATGTCGATTCGCAACCCGGCGACGGGCGAAGAAATCCGCACGGTAGAAGTCGCGGACGAAGTGGAAATTGCGGCAAAGCTCAAACGGGCTCGTTCCGCTCAGCCCGCGTGGGCTGGCCGGTCGTACGAGCAACGCGCTGCCACTGTTGCGCGTTGGCGAGACCAAATTGCCGAACACGCTGAGACCTCCGCGCAGATCATGACCGCAGAGACAGGCAAAGCTATTGCTCATTCGCGCAACGAACTCAATGCGGTGGGCGAGCGTATCGATTACTACCTCGATCATTGTGCTGGCGTCGTCGAACCGCAGAAAGTGCGAATCGAAGCGGATCTTGAAGAGCGCATCACGTATGAGCCCAGGGGCGTCGTGGCTCACATCAGCGCATGGAACTACCCATATTTTGTGGGGTTGAATTCGCTGGTCCCGGCGTTGCTGACGGGTAACACAGTGTTGTACAAACCGTCGGAACTCGCAACTATGACCGGGCTTCACATTGTTGATCTTGCGCACCGGTCTGGGATACCCGCAGACGTATTGCAGTGTGTGACTGGTGGCGGTGCGACGGGTGCGGCGCTCGTGACAAGTGGAGTCGACCTTGTTGGCTTCACTGGTTCATATCCAACGGGGCGCGCGATCGCCAAGGCAGCCGCGGACCGACTCGTGCCGGTACAACTCGAGCTTGGCGGCAAAGATGCCGCGTACGTGTGCGACGACGTCGACGTTGACGCCGTCGCTCCCGCGGTTGTTGAAGGCGCGCTGTATCACGCGGGCCAATCCTGTTGCGCGATTGAGCGGGTCTATGTGCACGAGCACATTTGGGAGCAGTTCCTTGCCGCGTTCGTAGCTGCGGCGGCCACATGGATTCCTGGCGACCCATTGGATAGCGCCACCAACATGGGAGCATTGGCCCGCGCTGAGCAACCGGCCCTGCTGGCAGCCCAAGTCGAAGATGCAGTTTCGAAAGGCGGCCGCGTACTGCTGGGTGGGCAACGACCTGATGGTCCAGGAAACTGGTTCCCTGTCACCGTGATCGTCGATGTCGATCACACGGCCGCGGTGATGCGCGAGGAGAGCTTTGGCCCCATCATTGCGCTGATGCGCGTCGCAGATGATGATGCCGCACTCGCACACTTTCATGACTCCGAGTTTGGGCTTACCGGTTCAATCTTCACTCGCGAACGCGTTCGGGCCGAGCGATTTCTTTCGCGCCTCGATGTTGGGACGGTCTATTGGAATTGCTCTGACCGAACAACGACACGTTTGCCGTGGGCAGGCCGCCGACATTCAGGCCTCGGCGTGTCGATGGGAACCGCGGGGATCAAAGCGTTTGTACACGAGAAATCGTGGCACGCTCGGCCCGTCTAGTTACCCCTCGAAAATCAGCGTTGGTGTTTCGCCGGGAAGGAGACCAATGTCGGGAGTTTGCGTCGTCGTTGTACTGTCCGGCGCGGATAGCACCGCCGCCGCGGACGTCACCGTTGCTGCGTGGGATTCACCCGGAAGGGATTCAACTGAGGTCGCGTGCCGTGGCTGCGTCGTCGTCGAAGAAATGCCCAAAGTTGTGGTCTCAGAAGTCGTGGTTTCGGGTGTTGTAGCGCCGAACTCTGCAGCCACAATTGGCGCGGGCGGCGTGTCGGCGGATGCGGGCAAGAGTTGGGCGCCCGAGGTGTTGCCGGCCAAAATGCTGCCGCCGATCACCGTGACACTGAATGCGACGCCGAGTATCGGCCCTGCAAAGGTACGGAGCAAACGACCAATGGATACAGCCTCTTCGAGGCTGCAATCGAGGAGCGCGGCGATGCGTTCGACCAGAATTGCGTCATCGGTGCCGAGAGCGAGTGCAATGCTTTGGAGGTCAGTGGAGCGAAGCGACAGCGTGTCGAGCGATCCGGTGTCGCGGGCCTCGGTTACGAGTTTGATATAGCCATGCAACAAATCGTCGCGTGCGCTTGAAGCTGCGACGTGTGCGGTTGAGTCGTGCGCGAGCGCGACCAATTTGCCGTCAATAGTCAAGGGCGTACGCGGCGGAAGGATCTGTTCGGCGCTTGTGCCGTAGGTGCTGAGTAGGGCTGCCAGCGTGGTTTGGCCGGGAGTTTCCCATCCTCGTTCGATGGCGATGAGCGTTGCGCTGCTAATCGCGGCCATGTTGGCAGCCCGTCTGCGGCTGAGCGAAACATGTCGGCGGGCATTGCGAAGTAGTTGGCCGAGGCGTTCGGGTGGAAGCGCGGTGAGATCAGTCGTCACCGAGAGGTTGTCGGCCCTCAGCCGCTGCTACCCAAGTGGCAATTTCTATCCGGCCCAGGTGTCCCAGAGCACCCGTTCGGAGCCGTACGGGTCGTCTTGGAGCTCCCATTGCGTATCGATCACCATTGTTGCGCGCCGATCCGAGTCGTACGCAGGCCATGCGGGGATGGTGGCATGACCAGGGTCATTCACATGCGCGAAACGAATCCAAGCGGCGTGCATGCGGTCCGCGATATCGCGGCGTTCCGGGCCGTCGCCAAGAAAGATCGGGACGCCAGGTTGTTCGAGATTGTTGAACACGAACGGGATTTCAACTGCGTGACATGACTTCAGTGCGCCACCGAACACCGGCGTGGGCCAGGTGAAGAGATACATGTGTGCGGACCCGTGTGCGAGGTGCGCCTCTACCAAACGGATTGCCGGGATTCGAAACACGACATCACTCGACATCACAGTCCAAAGGTCGGAGAGTGAAATATCTGGACGTTCGCCGCGATACTGCTTCACCAGGGTCTGCGCGTCTTCGAACTTGGCCGACACTCGCATCACGAGACCATCTTCGTCGATATTCGCGAGTGCGGGGTCGATGAGGTTGAACAGCGTCATCTCATCGAGGTTCGTACCCGTGAGCAATGCGACGCCGCGTGCAGATCCTTCACGGACTGCTTCTAACGGTGACTGCGGCAGCACAGTCCCGTCGATGACTGGTGCGAATGGCAATGTGGCCCCAGCGGTTTCCAAACCCAAGACACTGCTGGCCTGCACGATCGCGTCGACGCTCGCATTGCGCAATGCTTCGACGTCACCAGCCTGAATGCCGAGCGCGTCGATGATTCGTTGGGTATTGGCTGTCGCCTGGTCTCGGGTGAGCCCCCATGAGGCGGCTCCACTTTGTGCGATCACTTTGTGAAACAACACGCCGGGCCGTGCGGCTGGTGTGCCCATCAACGTCGAAACGCTGCCGCCACCAGCGGACTCACCGAAAATCGTGACGTTGGATGCGTCACCGCCGAAACTCTCGATCGATTCTTGTACCCACTCCAAAGCCGCGATCTGATCGAGCACGCCAAGGTTTCCACTGCCAGCGAATTCGGAACCGAAGAGATCTTCGAGGTGCAGAAATCCGAGCGGACCGAGCCGGTAGTTGAGTGTCACCACTACGACGTCGCCGTTATGTACAAACTGACTGCCGTCGTACCACGGTGTCGAACCTGAACCGAATTGGAATGCGCCACCGTGAATCCACACCATCACCGGACGTTTGCCGGTGAGGCCCGGAGTGCAGACGTTAAGGGTCAAGCAGTCTTCGCTCTTGACCGTTTCTGATGCGCCCATCATGGCTTCGAGCATCATGTCGTTTTGTGAACAGATTGGCCCGTGCGCAGTTGCGTCTCGTTCGTCTTCCCAAGCGATTTCGCGAACCGGCGGTTTCCACCGAAGTGCGTTGATCGGTGCTTGGGCAAATGGGATGCCCTTGAACGACAGGGTTGTGAATCGCGTACCGGTGGTGCTAGTTGCGTCGGACTGGGTACCGCGCACGGCGCCGCTTCGAGTGATTGCTACGGGAGTCATGGTCCCCAACGCTAATAGCTCAACTTCCGGGGTGTCAGATGCCGACATATGCCGTATGACCCATCAGCGATTGCAACGAATCACGGGGTCAGTACTCACCCTTGTTCTGGCTTCGGGCATCGGTGCTTCGGCATACGCCGAAGAGTCGCCGAATCCGGTCCCGGCGCCAGTGGATCCGGCGACCGTTCCCGGCTATGACCACGATCCGCTATCTCTGCTCGGGCCGTCGCGAGTGGATGCGGCACATCTGGCCGACTTCGTACGGTCACACAATCCGCGGATCACAGTGACGATCGAGGAACTCGCAGAGATTTTCCTGCAAGAAGGTGCTGCGCTGGGGGTGCGCGCGGATTTGGCCTGGACCCAATCGATTATCGAGACCGGCTTTTTCCACTTTCCGGATCGTGGCATGGTGCGCCCACACGACAACAATTTCGCGGGCATCGGGGCCTGCGATTCCTGCAATAGCGGGCGCGGATACCCAGACGCCCGCACCGGCGTTCGCGCGCAGATGCAACTGCTGCGTGGCTACGCCGACCCGAATACGTTGCCCGACGCAATGATTCGACCGCCCAAGTCGTATCGCGGCGCGGCGCCCACGTGGTGGCAAATGGGCAATGGGCATTGGGCCACTGCGCCGAACTACGCGGCCGCGATCACAAGCATGTACGGACGAATGTTGAAATTCTCTGAGGTTGACCTTGCGTATTCCCCACCGACCCCGTTGGTCGGTGCGAGTGGAGTCGGAGCCGTCGGAGCCGATGCTCCACAAGAACCTGTCGTGCGCTCAGGAGATGGGCTTTACCTCGCAGACCCGGATGGGCAGGTGTACGACCTCGGTGATACGCGGTTCTGGGGTTCGGCATATGGAGCGCGCGAGAACGCGGTGGTCACCGATATTGCAATGACCCCCAAAGCGAACGGCTATTGGATCTTTTACGCCGACGGTGAGGTGCTGCCATTTGGTAATGCGAATGCCCTTGGCGCCGCGCCGCTAGGAACGGTCGCCGTCGCGCCACAGCCTCGCGGCATGGGATACTGGACGGTCAATCGTTCCGGCGAAGTACGTGCTTTTGGCACCGCGCCGGTACTGGAAGCAGCTGTCGTCGAACCAGACACTCGGATCGTTGACATTGCAAGCACTCGATCTGGTCGGGGCTATTGGCTCGTCGACTCGATTGGCCATGTAACCGCGGTGGGCGACGCCGTGAGCTTCGGTAGCGCTGCTGATATTGGTGCTGACGACCCGGTAATTGGTATGGCCGTGACGCCGTGGGACGATGGTTATTGGATCGTGACGGCCGGGGGATCAGTCCACGCACTTGGTGAAGCAACACAGCACGGCGGGGTCGCGGCGGAGTTCAGCGATGACGCTGATCGCGGGGTGTTTATTTCTCAGGCTGAACGTGACTACTTGGGCATCGTAGAAGCATCGCAACGGTTGGTGGTCGCGATACGCACGTCGCCAACTGGCGCTGGGTATTGGCTCGTAATGGCCGATGGTTCGGTATACGGGCGTGGTGATGCACCCGACTTCGCAAGAGTGCATACGAATGGTTCGCCAGTGCTGAGTGCTACGAGTCGACTTGACACCGCGCCTCCGCTGCGGTCTTAGATCTTGTCCCAGACGATTGGCGACGTTGTAGACAACTCATTGGGCGACTGCAACATTTCGGCTGGCGAACGCTTATTGATGTGGCCAATGAGGCCGTTGTACACCGAGTAACCGCAGAGTTCCTGAAGACGTGGTGCAAATCGAGCGGCGATCTCGCGGGGAATTCCCAGCTGTTGGTTTTCTTGCTGACGCACCCAACCGGCGCAGTAGTTCATTGCTATTCCGACGCGACGTTCGCGAGTTCGGTTAGCTCCGCCTCCGTGCCATAGTGAGCCGTGCCAGATGAGCACAGAACCCCTGTTCATTTCGGCGGGGATCGATTCGTAATGTTGGCCGTAGTTCGGAGAACTGTCGGCGAGGTGCGAGCCCGCGATGATGCGGGTCGCGCCATTCGCTTCGGTGAAATCGGTCAGTGCCCACATGGTGTTGCACACGGTGGGAGCGTGGGGCTTAGACAGCGGCATCAGTTGATCATCGGCATGGATTGGTTGCGCCGCCTCGTTGGGGAGGATCGAAATCGAACTCAAGGTCGAGACCAGGCAGCCACGGTCGAGCACTCCCTCCACAACCGGCAAGATCTGTTGGTGGAGGGGAATTTGCTCGTAGAGCGCGCCGTAGGCGAGCAGGTTGTAGATGCGTAGCGTGGCGTTGCCTTCGAAACTATTCAGTGCCGGTTGCACATCGAGTGCGGTTTCAAGGCGCATCAGATCGTCGTGCAGGGCATCGATGAGATTGAGATCAATTGCGTTTTCGATGATGCAATAGCCATGTTTGGCGATCTCGGAAATGGCGTCCTCGGTACTCACGAGATGCACCGTATAGGTTGCATGCATGGCTGTCTATGCACTTGGCGACAAAGTCCCGCAGATTGATCCGACCGCGTTTATTCACCCTGAAGCGACGATCATTGGCAACGTGATCATCGGCCCGGAATCGTCGGTTTGGCCCCAGGCAGTGTTGCGCGGCGATGCGTCAAGGATTGTGATTGGCGCCCGCACGAGTATTCAAGACGGCGCTGTCATCCATTGCGCCCACGATGCTGAAACGACGATAGGTGATGATTGTGTGATTGGGCATCTGGTGCATTTGGAGGGCTGCACAATCGAAGACTGTTGTCTGGTTGGTTCCGGGTCCATCGTGTTGCATCGCGCCGTAGTTCGCACGGGGGCGTTGGTCGGTGCAGCCGCGATGGTTACGAACGACACTGAGATACCTAGTAAGGCCATGGCGCTGGGCGTGCCTGCTGTGATCAAAGAGGGACGATCAAACCCCGAACACATCAAACTGAATGCGGCAGGGTACGTGTGGAATGCCAAGCAGTACTTACACCACCTTCGTCGTATCGACGACTAGCGGCGATCGCCGGGCAGCGCAGCTAGATATTGGCGCCGACAATCCTGCCGATGCCCCAGGTGAGCATCATCGCGATCGAACTCCAAAACGCGACTCGCGTTGCGGCACGCGTCGGAGGCGCCCCGCCCAAGCGAGCACCGACAACACCGAGGCACAACAGTGACATGAGCGCAACGAGCGCAGTGAGTGGAATTCGCACCGAACTCGGTGCCAGCAGCATCGCAAAGAGGGGCAATGCTGCGCCACTGGTAAACGCGAGTGCTGATGTCCACGCGGCTTGAAATGGGCGCGCGGTTGTGATCTCGGTAATGCCAAGCTCGTCGCGCATATGGGCGCCAAGGTCGTCGTGGGCCATGAGCTGTTCGGCGACTTCTCGTGCCACGCTCGGCGTGACGCCGCGACCTTCATAGATTTTTGCAAGCTCCCTGGTTTCGCCGGCTCGGTTGCGTTCAAGAGCTTCACGTTCGAGGGTGATGTCGGCGTGTTCGGTGTCGCGTTGGCTCGAAACTGAGACGTACTCGCCGGTGGCCATCGACATCGCGCCCGCCACCCACCCGGCGAGGCCGGCAGTCGTGAGTGCACTGTGGCTGCCCTTGGCTGCGGCGACGCCGATTACCAAGCTTGCGATTGACACGATGCCGTCGTTGGCGCCCAGCACTGCTGCCCGCAACCACTGTGCTCGATGCGAACGGTGGTGCTCGGCTCCAATTGCGTCAAGGCTCATCGAGTATCGAATCTAGGCCCCAGTTCGACGCCCAGAGGCAGTGGGGGAGAAACTGTACGGTCCGCTTGAAGTAACAGTCTTTCTCCAGGAGTGTGTCATGACCGAAGCAGTCATCGTTGCTTATGCCCGTACCCCGATTGGCCGGGCCAACAAGGGCTCACTCGTCGACATGCGTCCCGACGACTTGTCGGCCCACATCATCAAGGCCGTGCTTGAGCGCGTGCCGAACCTTGATCCAAAACTCGTTGAAGACGTGTTTTGGGGTTGTGGCCAGCCTGCTGGTGAAGCGGGCACGAACATCGCTCGCGTTGCCGCGTTGCTTGCGGGAGTCGATGCGCCGGGCGTGACTGTGAACCGTTACTGCTCATCGTCGCTGCAGAGCATTCGCATGGCTGCCCACGCCATCAAAGCTGGCGAAGGTGACGTGTTCATCTCCGGTGGAGTGGAGACGGTGAGTCGGTTCATGTACGGCGCGGCGGACACCGGTCCACAAAACACGTTGTTCACCGACGCACACGCGCGCACCAAGTCCCGCGAATCCGGTGATGGCGGCGCATGGACACCTCCTAGCGGCCTCCCGGACGTGTACATCGCTATGGGTCAGACGGCAGAAAACGTCGTTGAGCAAGAAGGCGTTACTCGCGAAGAGATGGATGCTTGGGCCGTTCGGTCACAAGAACGATCTGTAGCTTCGCAAGAAAACGGCTTTTTCGACCGCGAAATCGTACCGGTGACGTTGCCCGACGGCACCGTGGTGAGCAAAGACGATGGGCCCCGCGCTGGTACCACCCTTGAGAAGCTTGCGTCGCTGAAGCCGGTGTTTCGCCCCAACGGCACGGTGACGGCTGGCAACGCATGCCCATTGAACGATGGTGCGGCTGCGGTCGTGGTGATGAGCGACACCAAAGCCAAAGCCCTCGGCATTACGCCTATCGGTCGTTTCGTGAGCAGTGGCGTATCCGCACTGAACCCAGAGATCATGGGCCTTGGACCGATCGGTGCGAGCCGCCAAGCACTAGAGCGGGCGGGAATGACGATCGACCAGATCGACCTTGTCGAAATCAACGAAGCGTTCGCAGCCCAGGTATTGCCGAGTGCGAAGCACCTTGGTATCGACCTCGACCGTCTCAACGTCAATGGTGGTGGAATTGCGCTTGGTCACCCTTTTGGGATGACGGGTGCGCGCATCATGTCGACGTTGCTCAATGGCCTCGAGAACGCGGGTAAGAGCTACGGGCTCGAAACCATGTGTGTCGGCGGTGGCCAAGGCCTCGCAATGATCGTCGAACGCATTAACTAGGTACGCCACGCCGTACTTGCAGGCCGATAGGCCTAATCCATTTGCATTGTGAGATGCGCCACCTGCCCTCGTCTGGGTGAATGAGGTGGCGCATCTTGCGCGAATACCTGGATTGCTACTCAAGGCCCATCATTCAGTGCCGAGGAACAGCAAGTAATGGCGATTGAGGATCTGGGGACCTCGACGGGCGACGAGGAGAACGCGGTGGCCAGTTCGGCCGGAAATTCGGGCAGTAACAACGACTTCAGCACCATCGCGACTGAGCGCAGCGCGGAACTGCTGGGGCTGATCGAAGCGACCGATCAGATCGTGTTGGTCACGTCTGCGACGGGCGTCATCGAGTACGCCAACCCGGCGGCCGACGATGTGCTCCGGCGTCACGTGCAGCCTGCGAGCGTGGCCCAACTGTTCAGCGAGGAATCGCTTGAAGTGTTACGCGGCGCTGCTGGCGAAGCAGTACGGACGGGTGGGAAGTGGTCAGGAGAGCTTGCGATATTGGTCTCGGACGACGAGCAAGAATGCATTGAACGACCGGTCGCAGTTGACATGATCGGACACCACAATCGCGACGCCGACACGCTCACGCACATTTCTTTGTTGATTCGCGATATCACAGAACACAAGCGGGCTGAAACCTCACTTCGTAATCAAGCCACTCGCGATGCTCTGACTGGGTTGCCGAACCGCGCCATGCTGATGGAACATCTTGCTGCCGCGCTCGCTCGTGGACAACGCACGGGCTTGATGCCCGCGGTGATGTTCTTGGATCTCGACGGATTCAAGGCCGTCAACGACGGATTGGGTCACGAAGCTGGCGACGAGCTACTGATTGAAGTCGGTCGGCGACTGGGTGAATGTGTGCGCAACACCGATGTCGTAGCCCGTTTTGGTGGCGACGAATTCGTGATCCTGCTTGACAACATTTCCGATCTCGAAATGGCGCAGCAAATCGCCGATCGCATCATCACTCGCGTGGAAGAACCAGTTGCGTTGTCGAGCGGCACGGGCAATGTCGGTACAAGCATTGGTATCTCGCTGCCGTCGGTCACCGATATTGAGGCCGAAACTTTGTTGGGCGAAGCCGACACCGCGATGTATCAAGCGAAGCAACTTGGCAAGCGCCGCCACCAGTATTTCGACGACGACTTGCGCAAGCGGGCCGCCGCGCGTGATCTCTTGAAGGAACAACTCGAAGGCGCGATTGCTAATCAAGAGTTTTGGGTGATGTACACGCCTGTTGCTGGCGTTGCTGAGGGCGAGTTGCGCTCATTCGAAGCTGGTTTGCGCTGGGACCACCCCACCCGCGGATTGCTCGGACCTTCGGAGTTTATGGTGCTGGCCCGTGAGGTGGGAGTAGCACGCGACCTTGATCGTTTGGTGATCGAAGACGCAGTGCGCTACGCCCATGACTGGAATGTGGGCCTCGACTATCCGCGTACGGTATGGCTTACGGTCGGCGTGCAAGATCTGTTGTCGGGCGAATTGCAATCGGTTATCGCAAGCGCGATCGAATCGGTTGGGGTTGCTCCGGGTTCACTCGGTATCGAGATACCACTTGTGACGTTGACAAAGCATCCAGCTGAAGCATTCAAGGCGCTCCAAGCGCTGAACTACAACGGAGTGCGGATCGCGATCGACGATTTCGGCACCGACCAATTTTCGCCAGCACAACTGCAGCGCTTTTACGCCGATACGGTCAAACTTGACCGGCGCATGATGACGTCGCTGGCGAAAGAACCGGAAGCCGTTGGCGCGCTTGCCGCCGCCGCTTCGGTCTGTCGTTCGCTGGGCCTCGAAGTGGTTGCCAAGGGTGTGAACAAGCCGGAAGAACTGGAGTTGCTTCAAGAACTTGGTTGCACGAACGTGCAAGGCGACGTGGTGAGTCGTGCGATGCGGGCCGAGAATGTTGTCGAAGTTCTCGGCGACACTGCCCCGTGGAACGGTGAAGGATCTTGGCCAACCCGCGAAGTTCTGCCGAACGCAATGACGCGTTCGCAAATGGCAGAGCGCATGCTCCGACTTCGCATGGCGGCGTAACACGAATTGCAGCTCTATTGTTGGACTGGACTCTTGCGCAACGAGCGCAAAGCGAAGCCTGATTGTGTCAAGTGATTGTTTTCGCGGGTCTTTTTGACGCGTTGGGGTTTGCCTCTGGCGTGATTGCGGCTGGCGGTTCTATAGTTTGGGTTCGCAAGGTGATCTCGTGAAACATCCCGGAATTGTTCACGGATCGACTCGGGCGCAGCGAAACCAAGATGTCGGATTTGATTCAAATATTTGATCCGCACACTGAAGGTAAGCCGGGCGTGTGCGTATTCGAAGGGCGATGGTGGCGCTGAGTCTGTTGTGCGCCTTGAGTTCGTGCGCAAGCCGGGCTACATCGTCGTACAAGGCGGCGCGCAGTATCGGCGCGAAGTTGGGTTGCGAATTCAAGGCGCACACCTCGAACCCTCAAGTGCGCGATGGCGAGAACGTTACGGATTACGGTCTGCCGAAACCGCAAGATTCGGGTTCATGCTCACGAACTGGTCACACCGTGTTGAAGATCGCTATTTGGCATAGCGCTCACGAGCGAGACAGCGGCTTCAATGCAGCGTTCAAGAAGTTCTGCCCTCAAGAACAACACTTCGTCACGAAATCGGAGTTGAATCTCGCCGTCGGTGGCAAGTGGTCGGTGACGGCGGAGTCGCCAAGCGACGCGCGATCGATAGCGCGAATTCTCGGCGGTAACGCCCGGTACCTTGGTTGCTGATTCTTCACTCAATGATGCGGGGTTGCGTACTGCGATGGAACTCTTGCAATAACACGCACAGTTCGGGCAATCGGAGCGGGTGCCGCGCTACGCGGCCCGGCTCAAGGTCGGGATCGATTCGAGGAAACGTCATCTGCGAAATCGCAACCGCGTTTCAATGAAATCGCAGACGGTATCTAACCCGAACCGCAACAACGCGCACCTTGCGCGCAATCACGATCATTTAATGCCACAGTGGCCCCAGCATTGGCTCCCCCAGGCATAGAAGCGGCGTCATGATCGCGCGAGTCGGTGTTGTGTAGCGTTCGACCCATGGCTAACCGTGATCACCGAGCGACCGTGCAACGCCTATTCGACGACGTTTGGAACGGTCGTCGCTTCGACTTAATCGACGAGTTCTACGCGGCCGAATACGTCGTTGACTACCAGCCATACACACCGCTTCGCCATGGGCGAGAAGTTGTGCGCGAAATGGTCGAACGAGCGTACGCGACGATGCCTGACTATCACGAGGAATGCTGTCAATCCTCGTCGACGGCGACCGGGTCGCGGTGCACTTACGTATCAGCGGAACACAACTTGGCGCGTGGGGCCCGCTCCCGCCAACCGGCCGACACCTCGAATTCGAAGAGATGCTCCTACTCACGTTCGACGCGGACGGTCGCGTAGTTCATCAACGCGGGATCGTCGACAATCTCGCGGGCCTCCGCCAAGCCGGGGTCATGCCCACACCCGACAGCAACTGACAACACGAGCGATAATCCGACAACACCGGCGTCGGGTTATCGCAACGCACTGCTGCATTGACGCCGAGAAACTGAAGCCTGGCCAAACTTGCAGTTGTCGTCGTCGTGTGGTCTCTTGTGTCCGAAATATCGTCACGGTCCAATGCGACGCGGACCGGTTACAGCCCCTCCGCGACTAGTGCGGCGCAGCGGTCGGGGTCGTCGAACCAGGCGAAGAGGCCGCCAGGGGTGGTGACAAATCGAGCGGTCGGGATCTTGTCGACGCTCGGCTTGCCGAGGGCGGGTGGTAGGAACTGGTCGTCTTCGGGCCATACGAACAGCAACGGCACAGTGAAGCTGGCGAGCTCGGCGTCGCTGAGAACGTGCTCTGGGCGGGGTGTGCGACCTACGAGGAGGCGCCGCAACAGGGATCGATACGACGCGGCCTGACCCGGTAAACGCATCGAGAGCAGGTGCAGATCGATGATGTCGTCTGACAGCGACCGCAGCGTGTCGGGTCTCACCGTAGGCCGTAGCCCCATACGACCGATGAACCGTGGCGACGGAAGCTGTGCCATCAAGGTCGCGACGCGGCCGATCACCGGTGCGGTGATCATGCCCATCGTGAGATCGACGCGTGCTCCGGCGATCGCACCCGCAGGTTGGCCGACGAGCACGACCCGAGCGACCCGCGACGGCTGGTCGAGCGCGAACCACAGCGAGAACATCCCGCCGAGTGCGTTGCCGATCAGCGTGACTTGGTCGATGCCGAGTCCGTCGAGTACCCCGGCAATTACGTTGACCGCCTGCTCCCGGACCGGAGCGCCCTGCCAAAGGTAGGGCGGCGACAAGCCGTGCCCCGGGAGATCGATGATCACGAGGCGGTGTCCGGGAAGGCGGCCAGCGAGTGGTGCCATCGCGATCCCGGGTGCCGCGATGCCATTAATAAACAGCACCGGATCACCGACGCCCGACTCCAGGACACGGACACGCACGGGCGGCGACGCGATGTCAACCCAACGTTCCTGCACGTCAAGTCCATTTGCTGCCGCGACACGACCCTCAGTCTCCCGGAATCTGGTCTCGACACTCATCGGCGCGAATCGTATACCCAACGCGCTGGCCGTCATCTTGCATCGCATGTCTCAAGACCGTGGCGACTCAGAACTGCCGTTATGAGCGCGTGCTGATGACCCTGGCGCGCGGTCCTCTATCTGCGGAGTGGGATTGGGGTTGTTGGTGGTCGTGGGTGGCTGGTGTCGTAGTGGCTGCCGTCGGGTTTGAACCATTTGATGGTGGCGTCGGCATCAATTTTGATGGTCCATTTGCCTTCGTGGACGAGTCGGTGGTGGAAGTAGCAGAGCATCACACCGTTATCGATGTTGGT
>SXGT01566648.1_pt1 | contig 125972 bp, 83 predicted proteins | sample 3176221 | NCBI WGS metagenome assembly SXGT01 (sample SAMN11356862, study PRJNA531348) | freshwater metagenome | isolation source: freshwater sample F1-120 | place: China: Fuxian Lake, Yuxi | collected 2017-12-25 | reverse complement strand
GTTCGTCCGCGGCGACGCCGTCGCCGGGCTCCTGATCACGGCCATCAACGTCGCCGGCGGCTTCCTCATCGGCGTGGGCCAGCAGGGCATGCCGGCGGCCGAGGCCGCCAGGGTCTACACCATCCTGACCGTCGGCGACGGCCTCGTGAGCCAACTCCCCAGCCTGATCATCTCCATCGCCGCCGGCATCATCGTCACGCGCGCCTCCAGCCGCGGCGAGATGGGCGCCTCGATCCTCGGCCAGCTCTTCGGCCACCGCAAGACCTTCATCCTGCTGTCGGCCTCGCTCTTCGGCTTCGGCCTGATGCCCGGCATGCCCCTGATCATCTTCTGGGCCCTGGCCGGCGCCGCCGGCTTCATCGCCTACAACTGGCACCTCGTCGCCCCCATGCTCGCCACCGAGGTCGAAGACCCCGACGTCGCCAGCCCCGAGTCGGAAGGTGAAGCCCTCAGCCCCCAGGAGGAGCTGCGCCGGACCCTGCCCATCAACCTCCTGGAGCTGCACGTCGGCTACGGCCTCGTGCCCCTGATCGACACCCGCGACGGCGGCGACCTCCTCGACCGCATCGGCGGCCTGCGCCGCAACCTCGCCCATGAGCTCGGCTTCATCCTCCCGGCGGTCAACATCCGCGACGACCTCGCCCTGCAGCCCTCCCAGTACAAGATCCTGCTCAAGGGCGAGCCTGTCGGCGGCGGCGAGCTGATGGTCGACCGGATCCTGGCCATCGACCCTGGGATCGCGGAGCGCCCGCTGGAGGGCGTCCCCACCCACGAGCCGGCCTTCGGCCTGCCCGCGCTCTGGATCCCGGGCCACGACCGCGACGTGGCCGAGCTGAGCGGCTACACCGTCGTGGAGCCCTCGGCCGTCCTCGTCACCCACCTGGCCGAGCTGCTGCGCCGCTACTCCCACGAGCTGATCGGCCGCCAGGAGGTCCAGGAGCTCCTCGACATGGTCGGCGAGGCCCACCCCAAGATCATCGAGGAGCTCGTGCCCCAGATCCTCAGCGTCGGCGAGATCGTCAAGGTCCTGCGCGAGCTGCTGCGCGAGCAGATCCCGATCCGCGATCTGCGCACCATCCTCGAGACGCTGGCCGACCACGGCGGCGCCACCCGCGACGTCGAGGCCCTGACCGAGCGCGTCCGACAGGCCCTCGGCCGCTCTATCACCCGCCGCTATTGCGGCGAGGACGGCGTCTTGAGCGTCTTGACGCTGGGCCAGGGCGCCGAGATGGCCTTCAGGCGCGGTCAGACGCCCGACGGGCGCTCCGCGCTGGATCCGGGCGTCGCCAACGCCCTGCTGGCCAACCTGGAGCGGGCTTTCGGCGATCTGGCGTCGCAAGAGACGCTGCCGGTCCTGCTCACCCCGCCCGATCTGCGCCGGCAACTGCGCACCTTCACCGAGCGCTTCATCCCCAACCTCACCGTCCTGTCCTACCGGGAGATCGACCCTGGCGCCGAGATCCGCGCCCTGGGCGCGATCAACATCTGAACGCTCCGCGAAGCTGGCTCCCTCGTCCGCACTGAGGCAGGCTCGACGCCCGCGACACCTTCCGAAGCCCTTCCTGACGATTGGCCAGGTTTGCTCAGTGAAGGTTCCAAGGCCCGCGACGCCACGGCATCCCACTCCCGCCGATCGCCCCACGCTCCTCGCACCGCCCCCGTTGGGGACGGGCTCGTCGGGTGGGGCTGGAAGCTCAGGGTGGGCTGCGCCCTGGCGGTCGCAGGCCCGCGCACGACCCAAGTCGACACCAGGGGGCGTGAAAACCCCAATCCACAGGCCCACTTCGACGCGGCGATCCAACCCCACGATCCGCGCTCGTCCGCCCGCTGGCCTGCGCCCAACGGGCGCAGCCCCCCCCGGGCATCCAAGCCCCACCCGACGAGCCCGTCCCCAACGGGGGCGGTGCGAGGAGCGTGGGGCGATCGTCGAGCGCGGCAGGACTTCAGGCTTCACTGAGCAAACCTGGACGATTGGCTTGACGGCCATCGCCGCGATCCCTCTAATCAAGGAGTCTCGTCAAACATCGCTCTTCTGTTGAGGTGGAGCACCATGGAATCGCGCCGTTCATCTTCAAGCGATGGCTTGAAGCATGGTTTGGTCCTCCTGCTCGCCGCTGCTCTCTGGGCTGGCTGCGGCGAGCAGGCCGCCGCGCCCCTGCTCGAAGTTGGCTGCAGGCTCAACACCGACTGTCAGGAAGGTCAGACTTGCTTGTTGGGCAGCTGCATCGACAGCGGCCTGTGCGAAGGCCCCGACTGCCCTTGCCTCCGCGACGGCGACTGCGCCGCCGGCGAGGCCTGCGACGTGGAGTCTGGCCAGTGCTACGCGCTGGAGTGCCTCGGCGACGGCGACTGCGCCCTCGGCCAGGTCTGCCTGCGGAGCAGGTGCCAGACCGACGTGGCGGCCGATCGTGACCGCGACGGCGTCCCCGACGCCGAAGACCGCTGCCCCGAGATCCAGAACGTCGATCAAGAAGATCACGACGGCGACGACCTCGGCGACGCCTGTGACGATGACGATGACAACGACGGCGCCCCCGACAGCGTCGACAACTGCCCCCTGAGCGCCAACAACGATCAGGCCGACGCCAACGGCGACGGCATCGGCAATGTCTGCGACGAGGTCGTGGCGGGCACCAGCGTCGTCGGCGTCGTCGACGGATCGGCCCTCGACAACCAGGGCGTCGAGCTGGCCCGGGTCTACCTCCTCGGCGCTCAAAGCCCCGTGCCCCTCGACTCTGAGCGCCGCTTCGTCTTCGATCAAGCGCTCGCCTCCGGCGGCTCCTTCGGCCTGCGCGTCGAGTGGCCGGGCTTCGTCGCTCTGGAGCGCCTCTTCGTCGCCCCTGCCGATCAGGTGTCCTTCGACGTCGGCGTCCTGGTCCTGACACCCCAGGCCGAGGACGTCGAGGAGGCCGCGATCATGCGGGGCAGCGTCCACCTCCAGGGCCAGGAGGCGCACCAGGGGATACTGGTCCAGGCCACGGTCGGCGGCGTGACCGTCCTGTCGGCCCAGACCGACGTGCAGGGCGACTTCGCCCTCCAGGCCTCCCGCATCGACCACAGGCTGCGCTTCTCCCACCAGGGCCACCTGCCGGCCGAGATCGAGGTGCGCTGGGACGAAGCTGAGGCCCGCTTCGAGGTCGGCGACGACCCTCTGGAGGGCTTCGAAGTCGCGCTAGTCCCTGATCTCTCGGCTTCCTTGAGCGGACAGCTCGGCAGCGACCGTCTCGACGTCGAGGACTGGAGCGCGTCCGTCCGCAGCGCGGTCTTGATCTCCGAGCGCGGCCGCACCCCGGTCAGCGTCCAACCGGACGGGGTTTTTATCTCGACCCGCAACGTCGTCCCCGGCGCCTACGTGCTGGACATCGACGCCAGCGCCCACCGGCGCCAGACCCTGCCCCTCATCCTGGAGGCCGGCGACAACGACCTTGGCACTCTGATCCTCACCGCCGAGCTCGGCGAGGACAACGCCGCCGTCACCATGCGCGGGCTCGCCAGGCTCTCCGGGCGCTCGGACCACTCCGGCATCACCGTGCGCGGGCTGCTCGGCAACGTCCTGGCCGACATCGGCACCACCGACGTCGATGGCAACTTCATCCTCCAGACCGCCCGCGGCGACCACACCCTGCAGATCACCCGACACGGCTTTGTCTCCCAGAGCGTCGAGGTGACCTGGAGCAGCCTCAGAGAGCGCTTCGAAGTCCTCGACGAGGCCCTGGAGAGCTTCGAGGGCATCTCCCTCCAGCCCGATCGCAGCGCCACCCTGCGGGGCCAGCTGAGCACCTCGGTGTCCCCCTTTGACCTCTCGGCGGCCAGCGTGACCCTGGTCGGCGAGATCGACCTCCCGCTGCCCGCCCAGAGCACCGGCCACTTCGCGCTCGAAGCCCTCGTGCCGGGCCTCTATGGCCTGAGCGTCGAGGTCGAGGGCCACCTGCCCGTCCACCGGCTGATCACGCTCGACGTCGGCGACAACGATCTGGGGATCATCGCGCTGACCCCCGTCGCCGCCTCCCTCGTCGGGCGCGTCGTGCTCGACGGCGAGACAGACCACGGCGACGTCACCGTGAGGCTCCGCCATGAGGGCGCGCTCGTGGACGCGACCCTGAGCGACAGCGACGGCCGCTTCGTCTTCCAGGCCCTGCCTCGCGGCCACACCCTCTCGCTCAGCCGCGACGACTTCATCCCCCGCGACGTCTCCATCGAGTTCGAGGGCGATGGCTTCACGCTGGACGGCCAGGCCCTCCTGGACAACCCCATCACGCTCCTGCGCCAGCCCCACAGCGACCGCGATCGCGACGGGACCCTGGATCTGGTCGACAACTGCCCCAACGACTTCAACCCCGACCAGATCGACCTCGACGGTGACAGCGCGGGCGACCGCTGCGACGGCGACATGGACGAAGACGGCCTCGTCAACGGGCTGGACAACTGCCCCCTGACCTTCAACCCCATGCAGGAAGACCCCGAAGGCGACGGCCTCGGCGTCGCCTGCGTGGGCGGCGAGTGGGACGACCCCTTCGAACTGAGCTGCGGCATCCACGGGCAGCGCCTCGACACCCGCAACCGACCCGACGACATCTCGGGCTCCTGCGGCGGCGGCGGCGGCGCCCCTGAGCTCGTCTACCGCTTTGGCCTCCACCACGACACGCGCCTGAAGATCCTCGTCGAGGCCGATCACCCCGTCGCCATCTACGCGTTGAACGAGAGCGGCGCCGAGGTGGCCTGCCTCGTCGGCACCGAGCTGGTCCTCTACGGCTCCAACCACCCCGACGCCCCCGAAGGCGAAGGCCTCCCCGAAGGCCGCTACCGGCTCGTGGTCGACGGCTTCTCGGGGGAGGACGCCGCGGGCCCCATCCGCGTCGACGTCCTCAACACCGCCTGCGAAACCACGCTCGCCGCGCAACCTCCCCTGACCACCGGCGAGTCACCCTACGCCCCCATCATCGTCGATCTCGACGGCGACGGCCTCAACGACATCGTCACGCCCAACGCTGGCGACAACACCCTGACCGTCCTGCAAGGGATCGGTGAGGGCGCCTTCGAAGTCGCCGCCACCCTCCCCACTGGCACCCTGCCGGTGGGCGTTCGAGCCGCCGACCTCGACGCCGACGGTATCCCCGATCTCGTCAGCGCCAACGCCGAGGGCGACAACGTCAACGTCTTCCTCGGCGACGGCGATCTGCGCTTCGCCCAGCCCCTGACCTTCGCCGTCGGCGACGAGCCCAACGCGGTCGCCGTGGGCGATCTGGACGAGGACGGCGTCCTGGACATCGTCGTCTCTGAAGCCAACGCCAACTCCGTGGGCGTGCTGCTCGGCCGCGGCGACGGCACCTTCGAGGCCCGACAGGCACACCCCGTCGGCAGCATCCCCATCCCCATCGCCCTCTCCGATCTCGATCTGGACGGCCACCTCGATGCGGTCACCGCCACCTTCGACACCGACGCCGTCGAGATCCTCTACGGGCGCGGTGATGGCTCCTTCGACGAGCCCCAGCGCCTCTCCACCTGCGACGGCCCCATCGCCCTGAACCTCGCGGACCTCACCCAGGACGGCCTCATCGACGTCGCCGTCGTCTGCCACCAGTCCGGACACCTCGCCCTTCACACCAACGACGGCCGACGCTCCATGCAGGCGCCGCGCCTCGTATTCCTCGGCACCAGGCTCTTCGGCGTGCAATCGGGCGACATCAACAGCGATGGGATCATCGACCTCGTCGCCGTCCAGAACACCCAGGACAGAGTCTTCATCCTCACCGGCGAAGGCCGCGGGCGCTTTGTCACCCCGCTGACCCTCGCCGTCGGCGACGGACCCCTCGACGCCGCGCTGGGCGACATCAACGGCGATCAGCTCACCGATATGGTCGTCTCCAGCCTCCGGGAAAACAACCTGGGCGTCTTCTTCGCGCAGCCCGGCCGGCGCTTCGCCGTCCAGGAGCGCTTTCTCATCGGCGACCTGCCTCAGAACCTCGCCCTCGCCGACATCGACCGGGATGGCGCCCTCGACGCCATCACCCCCAACCTCAGCAACGACAGCGTCACCGTCGCCTACAACGACGGCGAGGGCCGATTTAGCGATCGCCAGACGCTGCCCATCTCCAACGACCCCAACGACGTCGTCGTCGCAGACCTTGACCACGACGGCCACCTCGACATCGTCACCGTCCTGGCCCAGACCCGGACGCTCGGCGTGATGAGAGGGCTCGGCGCGCGGCGCTTCTCCACGCCCGCCTTCCTCGACCTCCCGGGCTCACCCTCCAGGTTCAGGGCCGGCGACCTCGACTCCGACGGACACCTCGATCTCGTCGTCCGCCTATCCAGCAACCTCATCACGATCCTCAGAGGCCTCGGCAATGCCACCTTCGTCATCCACCAGACCCTCTCGACCCGCCATCAGGACGTCCAGCTGGCTGACCTCGACCACGACGGCGACCTCGATCTCGTCGTCGTGGAGATCTTCGCCGGGCTCGGCGCCCTCAAGGTCCTGATCGGGCGCGGCGACGCCACCTTCAGCGAGACCCTCCGCATCCCGTTGAGCGTGCCCGCCTTCGACGTCGCCGTCGGCGATCTCGATCAGGACGGCGACGTCGACGCCATCCTCCCACGCCAGTTCGACACCGGCGTCGTCTGGATGCGCGGCGACGGCCAGGGAGGCTTCGGCCCCGAGCTGCCCCTCTTGCCAGACGTCTCCCCCTCGGGAAGGGTCGACCTCTTCGATCTGAACCGCGACGGCCTGCTCGATCTCTTCGTCCGACTCTTCGGCACCGACAACTTCCACGTCCACCTCGGCCTCGGCGAAGGCCAGCTGGCGCCGCCCTTGAGGATGCGCATGGGCAACACCATCCGGGGAGTGTCCATCGGCGACGTCAACCGCGACGGCCAGCTCGACATCCTGAGCGTCGACCCGAACACCAACGATCTCAGAGTCTTGCTCCACTTCACGCGCCTGGAGACCGCCACCCGCCTCGTGCGCGCGCCCTTGCCCTCGTGCAGCGCCCGCACCCTGACCTCCGCGGCTCAACAGCCGGGGCAGGTGCCCTGGCGGCTGAGCGCGCTCCAGCCCTGCAAGGTCGATCGCATGGAGCTGGACCTGACCTTCGACGTGCGCCTTCCACCCCGAGCGCTGACCTTCGAAACTCCCCTGGGCTTCGACCTGCCGCTGTCCACACGCTCGCGCGCATGGCCTCGCGGCACGCGGTGGAACCCCGAGCAGATCGACGGCCTGGCCAGGCTCCAGGAACACCCGCTCAGCTCAGGTCAATGGGCGCTCGATGTCCCCTTCGAGGTGGAGTCGGCGCAGATGCTCATCAACCGCTTCCCCGCCGACCCCTTCGGCCCCGACACGCTCGCCGCCCTCTGCGGCCAGGTCGATCAGCCCGAGGACCCGGAGGCCGCCTGCCGACTGCCCGAAGCCCCTCAACCGCTCGCCATCGAGGCGCTCGACGACACCGACCTCTTCCTCCTGACCGGACCCCTCTCAGGCGCCTTCGTCGCGGGGCAGTCCATTGAAGTCGAGGTGGACACCGAGCCCGGCGACGGGCTCATCGAGGTGGCGCTCCTGCCGCTGCGCGCCGAGGTCCCCATCATGTCGATCCAGATCGCCCAGGGGCAGCCCGGCCTGCTTCGCCTCGACGCCCTGCCCGCCACCTTCGATGGCCGCTACCTCGCCGTGCGCGTGCGCGCCTTGCAAGGCGCCAGCCTGCCGGCGCGAGGTCTCCTGTCCCACCCAGACTGAGCGCCCACGAGCCCCGCGCACCGATGGCGCGGGACAGCGCCCCCATGAAATCTGTCCATCTCGACTCAAGGAGCGACCGCTGGACCCGGAGCCTTGTCGCAGCCGCGAAGATGCCGCGTGATACCAGACCACAGACGAAGGGGTTGCTTTGTGGGCGAGGACAGGGGGATGGCCTGGGCCTGGGCCTGAGCGAGGCTGGTGCATCGCACCGCCCAGTGATGGCCCTGGCTCAGGGCGCCGCCTGGACCGCCCACAAAGTGAGTCTCTCGGCTGTGGTCTGGTATGAGGCCCACGAAGGCCGGTTCGCTCAAACCTTCGTCAGTAATCGGGCGGGTGCCAGTAGTCCCGGGTGATGGTCCCGTCGCGCAGGACGGTGACCTCGGAGCCGTCGCCGAACATGTCCTCAAGCTCGGTGGTCCAGAAGAGGTAGGCCAGCGTCCGACGGACGGAGCCGGCGGTGCCGTCCTCGTCCCTGGGGCTCCTCCAGTCCTGCTCGACGCCGTTGATCGAGGGCGTCTCGGAGTGGACCCGCATGAAGCCAGGGAGGTTGTACTCCTGGGTCTCCGTAGGCGTGCCCTGGCGCCAGGAGAAGCTCTGCAGCTCCGGGTCGTTGTCGAACATCTCCCGTGCGCGCTCTTCGAAGACCGTGCGCGCGATCCGGGCGGCCTCTCCCCTGAGCTCCTTCTTGAGCGCCTTGCGCCGCTGGAAGGCCTCCAGCGGGCTCTCCTCGGCGCCCTCGTCCTCCATCAGGCCGAGCTTGATGAGCTCGACGGCGAGCTTGTTGAGCTCGGGCTCGTCCCCGGTGGCGAGGGCCTCTTGAGCCATCTTCACGGCTTTAGTGAGCTGTCTCTTGTTGAGCTGTGTCATCATTCATGCTCATAGGTTTCGACAAAAATCCCTTGTCGGTTGACCTTGACGGTCTTGTGATCGCCGAAGAGCTGGTACATGAGGTAGGCGTCGTCGAAGATCGCCAGCGTCTCGCGGACATCCCTGGCGGCCGTCTGAAGGTCGGGATCTTCGGGTTCGCTATAGTAGTTGAGATCATTGATCGAGCAGTATCCCATGTTGCTGGAGAAGGAGCAGGCGTCGCCGTCGATCCAGTAGGGCGTGTACTGGTGCCACGCGAAGGACTCCAGCTTGGGGTGCCTGGCGAAGAGGCCCTTGGCCTCGGCGGCGAGGAGATTCCGCGTCGAGGCCTCCATCGCCGTCTGGAAGCTCTTCATCCGCACCCGGAGGGCCTTCAGGGCCTCCTTGCCGCTGGGGTAGCCGCGGTGCTGCAGGGCCCTCAGGAGGTTCCTCCAGTCGAAATCTTCGCCTTGCGCGCTCTCCAGGAGCGCCTTGAGTTCTTCGTCCATCGTTCCCTCACAGCTCCTCGTCAAAGCTCACGATCTGCATGACCCGCTTGTCCTTCTCGATGCGCTCGACGGAGGGGGGCTTGTCCGTGCGCCCGTTGGCCATCCACTTCTGGTAGTCCATGGCCTGGATCCAGTCCTGGGCCGTGGGGATGAAGCCCCCGAAGTCCTCCTCGACGTGCAGCTCGCATACGTCGCGCACGGACACCTCTCGACCCTTCGAGTTGGTGATCGTCCGGCCGAAGACTTTTTCGGGGACGAAGTAGATGAACCACGTATTGTGGGTCAGCGCGCGATGGCGATGATCGGAGACGGCCGACTTCGAACTGTCGAGGAACTCGTGGATCTCGATGTAGTCTTCGGGCTCGCCGCCGAAGCGGCGGGCAGATGACTTGGCGTGTATCCAGGGCTTGGCCATGCGCGTCTACTCCCTGACCGGCGATAGCCGGAGGTTTATCACGGCGCGGCGAGGCGTCCAGAAAAGCGAGGGCTTCGACCCGGCGGCGAAAGGTTGTAACCTCTCGCCTGGTCAGCCAGAGCGTGGGGGGCGACATGACGGACGACAAAGAGACAGGGCTTGAGCGGCTGCGCCACTTGATCTACAGCGCGCCCTCGGGCCAGACGTGGAGGCAAGTGTGCGGGGTTCTTGAAGATATGGGCGCCGATGAGCTGGAGGTGGGCCTGGAGTACGTCAACGCGCACTTCCAGGCGTGGCCGCCCTTTGTCAGGGCCTACCACCACGAGCAGCAAGCCAGCTTCGAGCGGCTGCTGGCGGCGCCCCCGGTCTGGCTCCCGGCGGTCGCCTCCCTCTCCTTCTCCCACAGCAGGATCGGGGCGGAGGAGCTTCAGGCGCTCTCCCGCTCGCCCGCCCTCCCCGACCGCCTGGCGCACCTCTACCTGGCCTCCAACAGCATCGGGCCTCGCGGGGTCGAGGCGCTGGTCCGCGCCGATCGCATGTGCGGCTCTCTGACGCTGCTTCAGCTTTGGGACAACGGCGTCGGCGACGAAGGGGTCCGGCTCCTCGTCGAGTCACCGCATCTGGGCAGGCTCAACGACCTCGATCTGCGCTCCAACGGCATCGGGCCGGAGGGCGCCCGGCTCCTGGCCGACGCGCCGCTGATGGCGCAGCTCACGCACCTCAATCTGGCGGGCAACGCCCTCGGCGACGAGGGCGTCGCCGCCCTGGCCTTGTCCCCCCACCTGGGCAACCTCACCCACCTCAACCTCAGGCAGAACAAGATCAGCGATGAAGGGCTGGCCTCCCTGGCCCGCTCCCCCCACCTGGGCCGGCTCGCCCACCTCAACCTCAGGGACAACGCCTTGAGCGACGAGGCCCAGCGCCAGGCGCTCAGGAGCGCCCCTTACCTTCAAGGGCTGGTGCAGCAGGTCAAGCACATCTGGACCCGGCCATGAGGCCCCTGTGGCTTCGAGTTGGCCTCGCGCCGTCAACCTGAATACACTGGGAGCCCTGCGCTGCTCGGGTGGCGCTTCAAGCCATGGGCGGCCTGAGCCGATCGAGGATCCTGATCCCCTCCGAAGGCCAGCGTCTGGATCCTGAAGGAGATGTCTTGAGCACTGAGAGCGGATCCGGCAGCGTCCGTCGGTGTGTAACGCTGCAAGATTCAAGCGTTTTTTGCTGTCGAGGTCGGTCGTCGAGGTCGGCGGCGCGGTGGGCGGCGTGCGCGTGGATGGTCGCGGCGGCCGCGGGGTGCGCCGATCCCGAGGTGACGCTGGCGCCGCCCGAGGGCTACGAGGCCGCCGAGTGGCGCGTCCGGCACGAGGTCGAGGGCGCCAGGGCGGGGGTGGACGCGGTGGACGCGGGCGCGCCGATCCGCGACCCCTGGAACATCCTCGTGGCGCCGCCGGGGCCGCTGGCGGTCGGAAGCGCGGTCTTCGTGGCCGAGCGGCGCGGGTGGCGGGTGCTGCGCTTCGAGGTCGAGGGGGTCGATCCCGTGCGGCTCGGATCGCCCTCGGTCGCCGTCAGCACGGAGCCCTGGCGGCGTGGCGCGGCCTGGATGCCGGCGGACGTGGGCGTGGAGCGGCGCGACGATCGCTTCGGGATGGTCCTGGCCAGATCGGCCGACGGGGTGATGTTGCTCTCGGGGCCTTCGGGCCAGCCCTGGGTGGTGGAGCCCGGGCAGGCCGAGGCGCGGCGGCTCGGCGCCGGCCCGCTCGGCCTGGAGGCGGTCGAGGGCGCGGCGATAGGGCGCGTGGATCTGAGCGCCCTGGCGGGGGCGGCCTTCGATGAGGGCGGCGACGGGCGGCCCCCGGCGGTCCTGCTGGCGGCCAACGGGGCCATCTTCTCGCTCGACCCGGCGGGGCTGCGCGACCCCCAGGTGCCCCTCAGGCGCGTCCTGGGCAGCGGGGCCAGGGCGCAGGCCGACACCGGCGCCCTGGCCCTCAGCGCGCCCCTGGAGCTCTTCTTCAAGGCGCCGCTGGCCGTGGACGACTCAGGCAACCTCTTCGTGCTGGAGGTGGACGCGGGGCGCGTCCTGATGGTGCCCGGCTACGCCCAGCAAGGGGCCAGAGTGGTCCGGCTGGCCGGGGTCGGGCGCGGCGCGCTGGTCGAGGACGAGGCCTCGCCCTTGAACCAGCGCTTCGACCTGGGCCTGGGCAACAGCCTCACGGTGACGCGCCAGGGGGCCGCGCGCCACCTGGACTTCCTCAACTTCGGCGGGATCCCCTGGCGCGTCACCGTCGAGGTCGAGGGCGACGAGGCGCGGATCATCAAGTCGGACTTCCTGGTCGGTCGGACGCTGCCCTCGATGCAAGGCGGCTTCACCGTGGCCGGCGATCGGGTCCTGGCCGGGCGCGGCGACTTCGGCTCGCTAAGCGCCTTCCAATTCGGCGAAGAGGGGGTCGAGGAGCACCTCGCCGGCCACGCCGGGCGCGACTTCGAGGCCATCGACGCCGACTTCCTGCCCACGCTGCTCAGGCCAGGGGCCTTGCTGACCACGAAGGTCCACGGGACCCCGACGCTGGTCCTGTCGGATCAATCCAGCAGCCACATCGCGCTGGAGTTCTCGAAGGGCGAGGCCGAGGCCGTCGTCTTCCGGCAGGCCGGCACCGCCTACGATCCCTATCGGAACCTGTCGATCATCCCTGCGGCGCAAGGGCAGGCGGCGCGCCTGCTCATCGGCTCCCAGCAGGAGGTCCTGTCCTACAGCATCGAGGGCGTCGGACGCAGGCCCCCCGTGCTCTACAGGGCCGACGAGGGCGCGCTGTCGCTGTCCGGGATGCCGGCGGGGGCCTTCTCGGCGGCGCGCGCGCCGGTGGCCTTCGGGGCCCGCGCCGTGGACGACGCGCCGCTCTTCTTCGACGCCTCCCGGGGGGTGATCTTTGCGCTGCCGGGGTCGGCGGCGCTCGACGCGGGCTCGGAGTTGACGCGGCTGGCCGGGGGGGAGTTCTCGCGGGTGACGCCGCTGGGGGCCACGGCCGGCAGCCTCGTTCTGGACCTGAGCGGCGCGCGGCAGGTCGCGGTGGGCCCTCTGGGCTTCATCACGGCGGTGATCGAAGACGCGGCGCGGGGCGACCTCGCGCTGGTGATGAGGACCGACCCCGCGCCCGAGGCCGCGGCGCTGGCGGGGCGCGCCTTGCCCCGCGTGGATCAGGGGATCGTCGCGGCGGGGGGCGGCGCCGGTCGGCCGCTCGATGGGGCGCTGGCGACGGAGGTGGGCTTCAAGGGGCTGGTGTCGGCGGTCGCGGGCCAGCAGGGCGAGCTGTGGATGTCCCTTCGAGGGGCGGGGGGGACGACGGAGCTGGCCCGCGTGGACGCGCAGGGGCGACTTGATCGGCTCTCTGCGCCGGGCTCACCGCCCCTCGACGGGTTCGGTCGGGGGCCCGTGTCGCTCTCGGCGCTGGTCGTCTCGGGGGAGGCGTCCCTGGGCTGGGCGCCCTGCCTGCCGCCCGGGGTGCTGCTCCTGATGGGCCAGCAGGGCGCCTGGTGGCTCAACACCGGGTCGGCGCCCTCGCCTGGGCCAGAGGGCGCGCCGCTGGCGGCCGGCGAGGCGGCCCGGGCGGGGCAGCGGGCGGCGCGCCAGGTGATCTGCCTCGACGGCGACCCGTGGCTGCTCGATCTCGACGGCGCGGGGGTGGAGTCGACGGTGACGGGGCAGCGGGTGACGCTGGGCAGGGCGGCCTCCTCGATCACGGTGACGGCGGCGGGCAGGGCGCTGGTCGTCGCGGCCGACCAGGGCGCGCTCCTGGGCGTGAACCTGCCCGGAGAGGGCGGCGCTCAGGAGGGCAGGGGGCTCGTCGAGCGGCTGGAGGGCGGCGACCTCGCGCCGCTGTCGGGGCAGACGCCGACGGCGCTCGACGGCCGCCGCCTCTTCAAGGTCGGGCTCGCCGATGAGCTGCCCATCTTCGCAAGCGCGGACGAAGGGGGGCTCTATGGGGCGATGGCGGGGGCGCTCTTCGAGGTGCTGCCGCTCGACGGGGTGGGCTTTGATCCGAACGGCCACATGCGGGTCTTGTGGGAGGGGGCGCCGCTGGACGGCGTTCGGCCAACGGCGCTGGCCGTCGAGCCCGGCGCGGGGCCGGTGCGCCTCCTGGTGGCGGCCAGCGACAGGCTCTACCGCTTCACCCTCGACCCCTCGATCCCGCCCGGCCCCGACAAGGTGCGCCGAGGCCGCTTCGAGCGGCTGGCCGGCGGCGGCGTGGCCTTCCCCGGGCTCGGCGAATCGGCGCTGTCGGCCTCGGTGCCGGGGATCGAGGGGATCGTCCCGGTCGGCGACCGGATCTGGCTGCGCTGGAGCGGCTACGTCGGCAGCATCGGCCCCGACGGTATCCTGCGCGCCATCGCGGGCGGCGGCCACCGCGGCCTTGAGGCGACGGACCCCTGGGATCTCTCCCTCTCCCCCCGCGTCGGCGCACACCCCGCCCTCGCGCTCGCCCCCGACGGTCGGCTCGTCACCCCCGAACCGCGACTCGGTGCGATCATTGATTTCTCAACAACTACGATACGTTGACGATCCCTATCAGGGCGCGCTGCACCTGAAGCCCGGGGTGGCGCTGAAGGCGCGCTGGAGGCTCCCGCTCGACCCCGGCGAGATGGGGTTGCCCGCCAGCCCGAGGACCTTGAGCGCTGGCAGCCTGCCGGCGCGCAGGACGAGCGCGTCGACGGCGCGGTCGTCGAGGTTGTTGCCTTCCAGCTCCAGGCGCTCGACGCGCTCGAAGACGGGCGAGTCGAGCAGCGCAATGAGGCCCTCGGTGCCGACGCGGTTGTAGCGCAGATCCAGATCGGTGAGCGGGCAGGCGGCCTCGGCCAGCGCCACCGCGCCCTCGTCGTCGACGCGGTTGAAGCCCAGATCGAGGCGCCGCAGGCAGGTCATCAGCGGCGCGCGGGCCAGCAGCGCCACGCCCTCGGAGCAGACCTCGCGGTAGCGCAGATCGAGGCTCAGGAGGCGGTCCAGCTCGTCGCAGCGGCTCAGCGCCGCCACGTCGTCGAGCGAGAGCCTGGGCCGGTCGTCGACCGCGGCGACGCGCACGAGCCGCATCCTGGGGTCGCGGCCTTGCGCGAAGAGGGCTTCGAGCCAGGCCTGGGGGGCAATGCGGAGGTGATCGGGCCAGCCCCAGGTGCGCATGTGCTCCTCGGCGTAATCGACGGCGATGAAGGCGCGCTCGGGGGGGCAGCGGTCCAGCAGCGCGCACAGGCGCTCCCAGGCCCTCAGGGTGCGGGGCTCGTAGAAGAGCAGCCGCATCTCCTCAAGGACGGCGTTGAGGGTCACGGGGCCTCCGGGTCGGGCGACAGCCGGGCTTGAGGGCGAGCCTTCGTCGCCCCATGATGCGGGTTCAAGGCGCGGCGCGCGGGTAAGTGTAAAGCCGCCCGTGGCCAGCGCCAGCCGGCGCGTCATTGAATGACAGAGAACATCACAACGCCGCGGGGCTGTGCTAGACTGTGGGAGGCATGAGTCGGAAAGGGGATTGAGGGGCGATGGGTCACCCGCAGGTGCAACACGACTTTCAGCCGGTCAGCTTTGGCAAGTACCTGTTGCTCCAGAAGATCGGCAGCGGCGGGATGGCGGAGATCTATAGGTCGAAGACCTTCGGCCCGCACGGCTTCGTCAAGGAGTGCGCGGTCAAGAAGATCCTGCCGCACCTGATCGACGACGCCGACTTCATGCGGATGTTCATCGACGAGGCGCGCATCGCGGTCAACCTCAGCCACGCCAACATCGTCCAGGTCTACGATCTCGGTGAGATCGACCGGCAGGCCTACATCGCGATGGAGTACGTGCCGGGCAAGGATCTGCTCGAGCTGCTCGCGCGCTGCGACGCGCTGCGGATCAGGCTGCCGGTCAAGCTGTCGATCTTCATCATGATGGAGGTGCTCAAGGGCCTTGAGTACGCGCACCGGGCCAGGGATCTGCGCGGCGACGGGCTGCGGATCATCCACCGGGACGTCAGCCCCTGCAACATCCTGCTGAGCTACAACGGGGAGGTGAAGCTGAGCGACTTCGGGGTGGCCAAGGCCGCCAACCAGCGCAGCCGCACCGAGCACGGCATGCTCAAGGGCAAGGTCGGCTACATGTCCCCCGAGCAGATCAGCGGCGAGCGCCTCGACAAGCGCTCGGACATCTTCTCGGCCGGGGTGGTGCTCTTCGAGATCCTGGCCATGCGCAGGCTCTTCATCGGCCCCAACGACCTCAACGTGATGTTGAAGATCCGCGACGGCGACATCGACAAGGATCTGAAGGATCTGGCCTTCCTGCCCTCGGAGCTGCGCGCCATCGTCCGCGAGGCGCTGGCCCACCAGCGCCGGACCCGCTACCGATCGGCCAACGATCTCCACCGCGCCCTGATGGACTTCTTGTTCAACAACGACATCCGGGTCACGGGCGAGGATCTGGGGCGCTTCATGCGGCGCGTCTTCGCGCGGGAGTACGCCCTCCAGAGCGAGATCCGCCAGACCGATCCGGACGACAGCACCGCCTTCCCCGCGCTCCAGTCGCCCCAGGTGGCCCGCTACCGCTTCAGGGAGCCCAACGGCCTGATCGTGGGGCCGACGAGCCTGGAGACGCTGATGAGCATCCTGCGCTATCGGCACCACGAGACCGGCAATGCGGTCAGCGTCGACAGCGGCCCCTGGGTGCCGCCGGCCGACATCGAGGAGGTCCGCGATCGGCTCAAGGCGCTCAGCCAGCAGGAGCGGGGGATCGCCAGCAGCCACCACCTCGGGATCTACGGCCACGTCCGCCTGCCGACCACCTCCTCGGCGGCGCGCGGGGTGCTCAGCGTCATGCTGCCAAACCTGGCGCTGTCCAGATCCGGCGAGGGGGAGGTCGAGAGCGTCGTGGAGGGCCGGCTTGAGACCTACCCCTTCGCGATGCTGCTCTACGATCTCTTCGCGCAGCGCGCCAGCGGGCTCTTGAGCGTCTCGTGCGATGGCGTGCGCAAGTCCATCTTCATCGAAGGGGGGGCGCCGGGCTACGTCGCCTCGAACCAGAAGGACGAGCTGCTGGGCAACTTCCTGTGTGATCACGGCGTGTTGAGCGTCGATCAGCTCCAGCTCGCGCTCAACCGGCTGGGGGAGTTCGGCGGCCGCCTCGGCGACGTCCTGGTCCAGGAGCAGATGCTGCCCGAGACGGAGCTCTTCCACTACCTCTCGCTCCAGACTCGCCAGAAGCTCCTTGAGGTCTTCACGTGGACGGGGGGGCTCTTCTCCTACCAGGGGGGTCGGCTGCACGAGGGCGAGAGCTACCCCCTGGGGATCGCCCCGCTGGAGATCGTCGTGCAGGGGATCCGATCGCGGGTGCCAGAGGCCATCGCCCGCAAGGCCTTCGACACGCGGCGCGACCGCGTGATCACGCTGCTGGACAACACCCGGGTCAGCATCGACGGCCTGAACCTGAGCGCCAAGGAGCTCGGGATCGCCGCCAACCTGCGCGACGGCACCACGGCCGCGGAGCTGCTGGCGGGCTTTGAGGGCCACAACCACGTCCTGAGCGCCGACGTCTGGAAGGTCCTCTACATGCTGCTGTGCACTCGCCTGCTGCGCATCGAGCACACCGACGAGGTGCCCGCCCCCAACTTCTTCGGTTGAGCGCGGCGGGCTCGGCCTTGACTTGACGGGGGCTCGGGGCAGACATACTAACTGTCGATGGGCGCCCGCGGTCACGACAGACCCGGGATGGCCGCACAGCACCCCTCACAACAAACAAGGGCAGGAGATGACGACGAGCCAGGCGGATTCATTGGAGGGAGGCGCGCTGCCTTTGCTGTCCTTGGCGCAGAGCGGCGGCAGCCCCTCGCTGGTGGAGATGGCCAGGAAGGTCGAGAAGACCCTGGCCGGCCACGAAATCCGCCTCAAGCCCCAGGACCCCATCCCCGAGATAGCGGACTTCGTCAAGCTCTACACCACCCGCCTGCCGGACCCCCTCGACCCCGACATGGGGGAGGTGGACTACGTCGTGGTCGTGGCCGCCAACGCCTGGACCCCCGAGCGCACCGACGCCTTCATCGCCGCGATGGCACCCCAGCGGCTGCGCAAGGGCATGCCCCTCTTCCACTTCTACGGCGACTGCCCGCGACCCCCCGAGATCGCCTTCCTCTTCGAAACCATGCTGGCCGGCATCTTCGAAATGATGGCCTGGGAGCAGATCGAGGACCCCCACCTCGACAGCCAGGACTGCCTCGACCTGGCCGAGTTCGGCCGCGCCATGCTCAGCGACCTCTACGACGTCAACCTCGAACCCGACGACCTCCAGTGGCTCTCGGTCGTCAACCAGCTCATCATCGAGGAGCTGCGCTGGTTCGACGACGACCCCAAGGGCCGCCTCGACCCCGACGTCGACTACATCCCCCACGCCTCCCTGATGATCCTCGGCTGCGTCGCCGGCGAGGCCGTCCGCCTCAACCACACCTCCGAGCTCGTCTGGACCGACGCCGACGGCCTCGACTGGCCTCGCCTCGGGCGCCTCGGCGCGTCCTCCTCCCTGCCCATCATCGACACCGTCTTTCAGCGCTTCGAACAGGGCAACTCCGCCGATCTCTGGCAGAGCTACGAGCAGCTCTTCGCCTCCGGGCGCCTCTCCCCCCCCGTCAGCCTCGGCTCCGAGGTCAACCCCCTGGACTTCCTGCCCGCCTGGGACCCCGAGCCCGACCTCCCGCTCGACGAGGCCGTCGCGACCTTCAAGGACCTGTGCCAACAGCGCAACCTCTCCCTGGAGCCACACCCGACCCCCGAGGACGACCTCCTGGCACGCCACCTCGTCGGCTTCTCCATCTACCACGACGATCAGTGCTACGACCTCTTCCTGTGCACCTCACCCTGGGACGAGGCCCTGACCGAGGCCTTCCTGCGCTTCTACGGCCACCGCAGCTTCGAAGACTGGGAGGTGGGCCTGAGCCCCGTCTTCGTCTTCTTCTCCGGACACCCGCTCAGCCCCCTGCTGGAGTACTGCTTCGTCCAGGGACCCCCCAGCGCGCCCCTCGAAGGGATCGCCCGCGTCGAGACCCCCGCCCCCTTCGTCCCGGCCAACGCCTCCGCCCCCGACATGATCGCCCTCTGGCTGGCGCAGAGCCTGGAGCTCTACACCACCATCGGCCTCGACCTCGGCTCCCCCTCCGTGCTGCCCGGCCTGGAGTTCTTCGTGCGCGAAGAGCTGCGCTTCACCCCCGAGCTCGTCGATGAGGCCGAGGCCCTGCTCGACGACGAGGGCGCCAACTTCGAACCCCTGGCCCTGCTCGTCGCCATCGGCATGACCGCCGGCTCGGCACTCGTCATCGAAAACCCCCGCCGACAGTGGCGCTGGACCGAAGGCGCCTCCTGGCCCCTGCTCCAGATCGACGGCGACCGCAGCGTCGATCTCGTCGAGCAGGCCCGCGCCATCTGGCGCGGCGAGGTCGACGAGTTCAAGATCTGAACGCCGCCCCTCTCCTGGCCCCCCCTCGCCTCTCCTGAAAGTGATTGAACATCAGGATCTTGCGCGATCATGGACGCGAGGCGCCAGCCTCGCGCCCAGACACCCCGCGCCCTCGTCATACCCAATCACAGACGAAGGGCTTGCTTTGTGGGCCAGGACAGGGGGATGGCCTGGGCCTGGCTGGTGCACTGCACCCCCCGCCGAGTGATGGCCCTGGCTCAGCGCGCCGCCTGGACGGCCACAAGGTGAGTCTCTCGGCTGTCGTCTGGTATCATACGGAACCACGTTTGAAACACTGTCATCTTGGGTTTCCTGGTGGCCCAAATTGTAAGTGGCTTGAGCGTGGTTCCGTATCAGTCCGCGATGGTCGGCACGCCGTCCAGGACGGCGGTCGAGAGGAACTCGATCAGATCGTCGATCGCCTCGGTCTCTCGGAACAGGACGAAGTGGCCGTCGTAGCCGATCGGCTCGTACTGGCGGCTGACGACGGTCATCGGCTGGCCGTTGACCGTCAGGTTGCCCGAGATCGGCGTCATCGACGGGGAGACCGTGCGCCGCTGGAAGGGCGTGATCAGCGGCGCCGCGACCCCCGAGCGCAGGCCCGTGGCCATCGCCTCCAGCGCCAGCGTGGGGGTGAAGGTGTCGCCGATGCCCATCGCGTGCAGGACGTGGCGCGGGGTCGTGACGCCCTCGATCTGCCGCGCCCCGATGTACTGCGCGTAGTTGATCGGATCGACCGGCTCGAAGAAGCCCTGGATGAGGCTCAAGACCGGGTGGTTCTCGCCGATGTCCGGGTCCTGGAGCGCGATCCGGACGCCGTTGGCGGCGTTGAAGGGGTTGGTCTTGCCCAGCAGCGCGTAGGTCAGGCTACCGCCCGTCCCCGAGAGCACCGCCCCCTTGATCGCCGGCTCGAAGGGCAGGGCGATGGCCCCGCTCGTGCCCCCCTGCGAGTGCCCCAGGAAGTAGATCCGGCTCGGATCGACCTTGACGCGCTTGCCCGTCGGGGAGTCCGCTGCGGCGATATCGAGGTTCTCGACGAAGGCCGTGATCGCGTGCAGATCCGCGGCCCCCTGCAGGAAGTTGCCCTGCGCGGCCTCCGGGTTGAGCGCGTTGAAGACGAGGCTCTCGGGATCTTGCGCGCTGGCGCCTCGCCGCGTGAAGTGCTGGACCTGATCCCAGCCGATGACGATCATCCCCGTCGCTCGATCCCCCGCGCCCATCGCGCTGACCAGGCTCGATATCTCCCCGACGTGGCTCCTGTAGGACCCTCCCGTGCCGTGGGCGAAGATCAACACCGGCCAGCCCTCCTCCGGCATATCCTGAGAGGGCACCGTCATCGCCGCGCAGACCTGCTCATTGCGCTGGATCACCGGCCCCTCGACGCCGACCTCGACGCCGCCGCCCTCCACCAGGTAGGGCGCCTCGCCCTGCTGGAAGATCGGCAGCAGCAGCCGCCCGTGAAGCTCGTCGAAGCCCTCCGTCCGGCCCATGCACCCGCGCTGGTGCGCCTCGCCGCCGAGCCCGTCGTCGCAAGGCGAGGGCGTGTCGGTGGCGCAGAGGGTCAGGTCGGAGAGCTGGGGGAGGCCGAAGCCGCGCACCGCGCCGCGCAGCTGCCGGGCGACCGCGCGCGGATCGCCGGTGGTGTAGACCGCCGCCCCCTTGATCGAGGCCGCCGGGATGGACTGCGCGATCAGATACTCCCGCAATGGCCGGTAGGCGTTCCAGGCCTCGACGAGCCGCGTCTGCTGCGGGCGCTCCTCCTGGAGCATCGCGGCGAAGTCCGCGTCCTGCTCCAGCTGTTGGCCGTCCTCGCCTCGGGCCGTGTCGGTGATCAGGACCGCGTAGGTGGCGTTGGGCTCCAGCGCCCGACCCCAGGAGGGGCGCACCGCCAGCCAGTTCTGGCAGATGTAGCGCCCGCGCCCGGTGCTGGCCTGCCAGAAGATCGGCTGGTTCTGGCCGTAGTCGGGCGACTCGGGGCTGATGCCGACGAGGACGTGGCTCGGGTTCTCGCCGCTGGCGTCCAGCGTGTCGAGGTTCAAGCGGCCGCTGAAGCGCAAGAATGTCGCCTGGTTGAGCCCGAAGCCCTGCTGGCGCTCGCCGATCACGTCCAGCATCTTCCGCACGAGGTCGAAGCCCAGCGCGCCGACCCCTGGCGTCGGGTGATCGTCGAGCAAGGGGCGCGTGCCCAGCCGGCGCGCGTCGTTCGGGAAGGGCAGGCGGTAGAAATCGGGCGAGCTCCCATCGGGCACCTCAAAGTAGACTCTGAGCGGCCCCTCGTCCTCGCCCCCGCACTCCACGCCGACGAAGGGCGCGGCCACGCCCCCCTCGAGGCTCCCCTGGCACGTCCGCGCGGCTCCCCCCGGCGGCGCCGCGCACCCCAGCCCCGCCAGACAATCCGCCGCCCCCTGGCAAGGCTGCCCGATGTCGCCCATGCCGGGCTGCGCGCAGACGCCGCTCAAGCCCGTGGGCTGACAGTAGAGCCCCGCGAGGCAGTCCGCCGCCGTGCCACAGGCGGCGTCGCGCGGGTTGTCCCCGGCTGTCTCGCAAACACCCGTCGATCCACAATAAAGCGCCTCCTGGCACTCGCCGCTGAGGCGGCACGAGGCGCCCTCGGCCTTGTCGCCGGAGGGCTCGCAACGGTTCGCCCGGCAGGCCAGCCCCTCGCGGCAGTCCGTGGCGATGGTGCAGGCGCCGCCGACGCCGGAGACAGGCACCTCGCGCACGGGCGGAGCGGTGTCTTCACCGAAGCACCCGACCAGCGCCAGCGCCAACCCTGCAAAAGACCACGACTTCAACCACACGATCACACCTCATCCATGGTGGGGCGGCGCAGGCTCTCCCTGCTTGGGCGCCGTTGCACTCGCGGTGCCGCTCCGTTAGAAACAGCCTAGCACGGCCCCGCGAGGTGGACCAGATGGTCCGAGGCGCGCCGCGCGCAGGCAGATCGACAGGGCGCCGGAGCGCCGAGGTGGGCAGCAGATGCAGCAAAGGCTCGACGCGCCCGACCCCAAGGACGGGTTGAGCTCTGGCACACAGACCGTCCACAAGATCCTCGACGACCTCAACAAGAACAACAAGGTCGGCTGCGGCTGCACGGGGCTGATCGTCGCGGCGATCCTGGGGGCCTGGGCGCTGGGGCGCTGGTGGCTGGAGGGCGCCGACTTCGGCTTTGTCCTGGCGGGGCTGATCGGCGCGGCCTCCTGGGCGGCGGTGAGGCTGCGGGGCTTTCACATCGTGACGGCCTTGGCGTGGCTGGCGCTCGGGGCGCTGGCGATCGCGGTGGCGCCCATCCTCACCGGCCTGATCTTCCCCGAGGCGCCCCTGGCTGGCCTGCCCTGGGTGCTCAAGAGCCGCGTCTGGGCCTGGGGGATCGCCGCGGCCTCGACCTTCGCGCTCTTCGCGCTCATGATCCAGATGCGGCGGACGATCTCGACCGCCGAGGCCTTCTACGCGATCCAGATCAAGGCCGCCTCGAACAGGACCGACATCGCGCAGGCCACCGAGCACCTCGACGCGGCCCTCGGGCTCCTGGACGAGTGCGCCGAGGCCGGCATCTGGCCTCTGGGCGCCGACTTCCTCGACGTCGACGACGCGCCGCTCGTCCCGCGCCCTGGCCGCGCCCCGACCCCGGCCATCAAGCCGCTGCTGGCCATTCGCGTCAGGGAGGGCGAGGGCGATACAGGCGAGGGCTGGCAGACCTTCGGGGCCAGGGCGACGCTGACGGCGCCGGAGCCCTGGACCGCCTCCGTCCCCGACATGGCGCCGATGAGCGTCGGCCAGCTCTACGCCGATGGCCAGCGCCTGCGCTACGCGCCGCTGCGCCGGGAGATCCCCGAGATCATCATCGATCTCAAGGACATAGCGCGCCTGCGGGTCCACATCCACGCCCTCGAACTCGACACCACCGCGGGCCGCTTCACCTTCGTCGGCGTCCACCTCTGGCGCGCCGCCTCCGTGGCCCTCTTCCTGCGCTCCTTCGAGGTCGACCTCCACGACACGGCCGCCGCGCTCTGGGCCACGGGCCTGCGCGCCGACCACGCCCTCGGCGACCCGACCCTCCTTAAGTCCATCCCCTCGGCCCAAACGCTGCGCGCCCGGCTCCAGGCCCTCACGCCGGAGCGCTCGGGGGGCTCCGAGGCCTTCCAGGCCGCGAGCGAGGCCCTCTGGCCGCTCATCGACTCCCCCCGGCCGGCTCTGCGCGCCGTCGCAGATCGCCTCATCGGCGTGCTGGAGGCGATCGGACGCGGCGATCCTGACGACGCCCACGCCCGACAGGAGAGCGCCTCGCTCTGGCTCGACGCCTTCCCCGACGGCGCGCTGTCGCTGTCCGTCGAGCACCTGCTGGAAGATCTTGAGGGGCTGGCGCTGCTCAAGCAGCGCGCCTGGGCCGAGCTGGAGGCGTGGATCGACGGCCTCCCCACCCGCGACGGCGCCGTCGATCGCCGCGACAAGCCCGCAGGCTCCCCAGCCGCCGGGTCCGATGATGACGCGGGCGACACCGAGGACCCCCGCGTCGAAGATCCGCGCGTCGAGGACCTCAAGGACGCCGTCGCGCACCTCGCGCGCGGCGACAAGGGCGCCGCGGGCACCTCGCTGGCCCGCGCCCGCTCGGGCTGGCCGGCTTCGCTCTTCATCGAGGCGATGGAGGCGAGCGTCCGGGGTTGAGGCGTTGGGGTTGCCCGAGGTCGCTTGCCGATCCAGATCATGTGGGTGGGAGGTCGCCGATGAAGACACGATCGTCGATGGCAGACTTGTGGGGCGCGCTCGGGCGCTCGCTGGAGGGGATCGACGCGCTCGCGCCGATCCTGCCGCATCTGGTCGGGGTGGCGGCGCTCCTGCCCTCGATCGTGGCGCAGGCGCGGGCGGCGGCCGAGGGCGTCGACCCCGGCGTGGCCGAGGGCGCGCGGGAGGCGCTGGGGCCGATGATCGAAGAGGCCACGCGGCGGGCGACGGCGGTCGTCGATGGCCTGTGGGCCAGCGAGGAGAGCCTGCTCGTGGTGGTCGAGCGCGTGGCGCAGATCGCGCAGCGGGCCGCCGGAGATCCGAGGGTCGCCGCCGCGCTCAAGCTGGCGCGCGATCGAGCGGCGGAGGCCGCCGACGCCGCCATCGAGCGCGCCGTGACGGCGAGCTTCACGGGCGGCGAGCAGGGGGGCGGGCGAGGGCTCGCCATGGCCGAGGCGATCCTCCAGCAGATCGTGGCGCGCGTCATCGACGGCGCCTTCCCTGCCGCCCGGGCCGAGGATCAGGGCGAGGGGCCTCGGCGGTGAACGGCGCGTCACCTGATGGGTTGACTCGCCAGTCAGCGGGCGCTAGTTTCTTGATGCCCTGGATCGCGCCTGGAGGCGCTCCTCGGTGGTGAAGGGGCGGGCGGCGGTGCGGAGGCAGCGGTGCGGATGACGACTTCGGCGGCAGAGCAGACCTTGATAGAGGCTCTGGAGGGCATCGTGGGCGCGCGCCACGTTCTGGTGAGCCTGCCGGACAAGCTCGCCTACGCCCGGGACTGCTGGCCGCGCGGGATCATCCTGGTGCGGGGCGGCCGCTTGATGGAGCACCACCCCCTGTGCGTCGCCCAGCCGGCCGACGAGGCCGAGGTCGCGGCGGTGGTGCGCGCGGTCAGGGCCGCGGGGCTGCCGATCATCCCCTACGGGGCCGGCAGCGGGGTCTGCGGCGGCACCCTGCCGGATCGGGGCGGGGTGGTCGTCGACGTCAAGCGCTTGAACTCTATAGAGAAAATCGACGTCGACGCGTTCTTGATGAGGGTGGGGGCGGGCGCCATCGGGCAGGTCGTCCAGACGGAGCTTGAGCGCCGCGGGCTGACCCTGGGGCACTTCCCGTCGAGCCTCTACTGCTCCACGGTCGGGGGCTACCTCGCCGGCCGCTCGGCGGGCCAGTACTCCAGCCGCTTTGGCAAGATCGAGGACATGGTCCAGAGCCTGCGCGTGGTCACGGGGATCGGCGACACGATCGACACGGCGCCGGGCCTGGGCGCCGATCGCTGGGGCGGCGGGCTGGATCTGACGCAGCTCATGGTCGGCAGCGAGGGGACGCTTGGGGTCATCACCAGCGGGGTCCTGCGTTTGAACCTGGCGCCCGAGGTGAGGCTCTACAGGGGCTTCAAGTGCTCTTCGATGGAGTCCGGCGTCAAGCTCATGCGGAAGATCATGCAGGCGGGCCTGCGGCCTGCCGTCATGCGCCTCTATGACGAGTTCGACACCCTCATCGCCGGCAGCCTCAAGGGCCAGCGTCGCGGCGCGCCCTCGGAGGTGGAGCCGGGCATGCCCGCGCGCCTCATGTCGGGCCTGTGGGACTCCGCCGTCAAGGTCCTTCCGGGGGACGTGGCGCGCGCCGCCAGCGCCGCCCCCGACATCGCCGATCGCGTCCGGCGCGCGGGCATGGGCCTGTTGACCCGGGCGATAGGCTCGCCCCTGCTGCTCAACCAGATGACCGAGGCGCTGCCGGGGGGCTGCCTCCTGGTGATGGGCTTCGAGGGCCACAAGGGCGCCGCCCAGGCCGAGTACGACGCCGCCATGGCTCTGGCCCGGGCGAGCTGCGTCGATCTGGGCTCGGGGCCCGGCGAGCACTGGCTCAAGAACCGCTTCAACGTCTCCTACAAGCAATCCGCGATGTTCGACGCCGGGGCCTTCACCGACACGATGGAGGTCTCGACGACCTGGGCCAACCTCATGCGCCTGTACTACAACGTCAAGCGCGCCGTGGCCGACGACGCCTTCATCATGGCGCACTTGAGCCACGCCTACGCCGAGGGGTGCAGCATCTACTTCACCTTCGCGGGCTTCGGCGCCGACACGGACGAGACGCTCGCCCGCTACACGAGGCTTTGGCAGGTCGCCCAGCAGGCCGTCATCGATTCGGGCGCCAGCGTCGCCCATCACCACGGCGTCGGGGTCTCCAAGGCCGCCAACACCGGCCACGACCATCAGGGCGGTCGCCCGCTCTTCGACGCCCTCAAGGCCGCCTTCGATCCCGACGGGATCATGAACCCCGGCAAGGTCTGGGCCGACGACCCGGAGGTGGCCCCATGACCGAGCGGCCCGTTGACAGTCAGGTGCCTGCGACGACCTTCGAGGCCCGAGGGCTCCCGGAGCGCCTGCGACCGCTGGGCGAGCTGCCGGCCCGCAGGCCGGAGACCGTCGACCAGCTTGGCGCGCTGCTGGCCGAGGCCGACGGGGTCCTGTGGCCCATCGGCGGGGGCTGGCACACGCCCACGTCGCCGCCCCCGACGGCGACGCTCCTGGACATGCGCGGCCTGGACAGGATCCTCGGCTGGGATCGGGAGTCGTGCGTGGTCGCGGCGCAGGCGGGGGTGAGCTTCGGCGCGCTGGAGGCTTATGTGGTCGAGCGCGGCGCGAGCCTGTGCGGCTGGCGTCGCGAGCACCCCGAGGCCACGATAGGGGGCTTGCTCTCGGCCGCGCAGCCGGTCGGCCACGCGCTCTGGAACGGCTCGGCGCGCGAGGCCTGCGTGGCGCTCTCGGCGCTCGACGGCCAGGGGCGGGGCTACGACGCGCTGCCGGCGCCGAGGCGGTCGGCGGGGCCGGATCTGCGCCACCTCTTCATCGGGGCCGAGGGGCGCTTCGGGGTCATCACGGCGGCGTCGGTGGGGGTCTCGCGGGCGCCGGTCGAGCGGTCGCTGGCGCGGATCGAGGGCGTCGCGCCGGAGGTGGCCCTGAAGCTGCTCGCCGACGTCGCTGCGGCGGGCCTGCGGGCGCCCAACGTCATCTACAGCGGCGAGGCCAGGGAGATCCAGTGGTGGCTGGAGGGCGAGTCGACGGGCTTCATGAAGGCGGCGATCGTGAGTGAAATCGAGGCCTTGGGGCTTCGCGTCTCTCTTGAGCCCGTCGAGCAAGGGCCTCCTGAGTCGTGGGGCTTCATCCGAAGCGGGGCGGACCCGATCTCCGGCCGCGGCCAGGACGCCAGGGGGGCGGTGTCGATCTGGGGTCCGACGCGGGCGCTGTCCACCTTGCCGGAGCGCTGCTGGAAGCAGGCGGTGGTCTACGACATCTCGGCGCACCAGGCTTCGGTGTGGCTCCCGGCCGGATCGAGCGCGGCCTCGCTCAAGGGCAGGCGCGGCGCGCGGGTGGGCTGGTGGGGTCAGGAGGAGGTCGAGGCGGCCCACGCTCCCTCCGGCGAGGTCGTGTTGGCGGGGCTTGGGGCGATCAAGGCGGCGATGGACCCGAGGGGGATCCTGCCTCCTGTCGACGGGATGGGGGGTGCGGCTTGATACGAATGAGCGCCAAGGTGGAGAAGGCCACCGACTTTTGCGCCTACTGCCCGAAGATGTGCCGCTTCGCCTGCCCGGTGGCCGACGCCGAGGCGCGCGAGACGGTCACGCCCTGGGGCCTGATGTCGCTCTTGCGCGCCGTCAGGATGGGGCACGTCGAGCTGACGGCCGAGATCGGCGAGGCCTTCTACCACTGCACGGGGTGCTTGAGGTGCCAGACCTTCTGTCGCCACGACAACGACGTGCCCGAGGCCATGTTCGACGCGCGGCGGCTCCTGGTCGAAGGGGGCGTGCCGGTGCCGGAGGCGGTCCGGGGGCTGGATCTGATCCAGGAGCGGCACGGTTCGCCGCTGGGCGCGGTGCCGGCGCTGCCCGAGGAGATCGAGGCGATCTTCGACAGGCGATCGAGGGTGGGCTTCAGGCCGGGTTGCCACGCGCGGCAGGCGCCGCAGCGGCTCGGTCGGCTGGGGCAGCTGCTGGAGGCGGCCCTGGAGCAGAAGGTGGCGCTGGTGACGGTGCAGACCGAGCGGGCCACTCCGAGCCATTGTTGCGGAGAGTCCTTGCGGGAGGCCGGCTACGGGGCCGTCGCCGACGCGGTGGGGGAGCGCTCCTGGGCGACCTTTGAGCACTACGATCGCGTGGTGACGGACTGCGCGGGGATGATCGGGGCCTGGGAGCGGCGTTTCCCGGGTGCGGGCGGCGGTCCAGAGCACCTGGTGGGGGTCCTGGCCCGCTCCGGAGGCTGGCGGCTGCGGGCCGAGGCGCCGGACTTCATGAAGGGGCGGCGGGTGTTCTACCACGACGGGCGCTTCGGGCGGCGGCTTGGGCTCTACGACGAGCCCAGGGCGGTGCTGGAGGGGGCGCTCGGCAGGGCCGCCGAGGAGCTGTGGTCGAGCCGCGAGGCCTCCCTGGGGCTCGGGGCAGGCGCGCATTACGGCGCGATCGACGCGGAGGGGGCGCGGGTCGCGACGGCGGCCTTCGCGGCGCAGGCCAGCGCCGAGGGGGCCGAGGTGATCGTCACGGCGGACGTCGAGGGGGCCGAGCACTTGAGGGCGGTCACGGATCTGGAGGTCGTCGAGCTTCTGGATCTGGTGGCGATGTCGCTGGGTCTGGAGATCGGGGCCCAGCCCAGGAGGTAGTAAATGCACGATCAAAATGACGGTCACTCTCAGCAGCTCTCCGAGGTCAGCGAGAGGCCCTTCGACAGCCGCCGCCCCTTCGTCGTGGTCAACCCTCGGGCGGCCAACGGCGAGGTGGGCGAGAACTGGGAGCAGGTCAGGGCGCTGCTGGAGTCGACGCTGGGGGCCTTCGACTTTGCGATGACCGACGCGCCGATGGCCGCCGCCCGGCTGGCGCGCGAGGCGCTCAAGTCCGGCCACGATCTGATCGCGAGCCTCGGGGGCGACGGGACGCACAACGAGACGGTCAACGGCTTCTTCGAAGGCGGCCAGGTGATCAACCCGGCGGCGGCGCTGGCGATTTTGCCCTGCGGGACAGGCGGCGACTTTCGAAAAAGCCTTGATTTGTCCGGAGATATGAGGGAGGCGGCGCTCAGGATCGCCTCGGGTTCGCCCTCACCCTGCGACGTGGGGCGGGTGCGCTTCGTCCAGCACGACGGCCAGGAGGCCGAGCGCTACTTCATCAACATCGCCAGCTTCGGCATCAGCGGCCTGGTGGACAAGAAGGCCAACACGTCCAGCAAGGCGCTCGGGGGCAAGGCCTCCTTCATGCTCGCGCTGGTGCGGGCCTTGAGCGAGTTCACGCCGCAGCGGGTGCGCATGGTGATCGACGATCGGATTGACGTCCAGGCGCCGATCAATAATGTTGCGGTGGCCAACGGGCGCTTCTTCGGCGGCGGCATGAAGGTGGCTCCCTTTGCGCGGATCGACGACGGCTTCTTCAACATCGTGATCATCCGCGAGATGAGCCTGTCGGACGTCGTCCTCACCGGCATCAAGGTCTACGACGGCAAGCACCTGGAGTCGCCCCACATCAGCCACCTCCAGGCGCGCAAGCTCTTCGCCGAGCCCATGGGAGCCGAAGGCGACGAGGTCCTGCTCGACATCGACGGCGAGGCGCCCGGGAGGCTGCCCGCCACCTTCGAGATCCTGCCCGGGGCGATACGGATCTGGTCTTGATCCGCGCAACCCAGGGCAGCTCACGCTCGCCCGACGGGTCCGCCGCTCGCCAGGCCAGCCTCAGGGATCGGACATGTCCAAGTCCTCCAGGCGCAAGCCCCCCTCGCCTCCCGCCCACGCCCCGGCCGCCTCGGTCGCGTTGAAGGATCCCCCCGGGAGCGCCGCCCCGAAGGCCGCTGGCCCCCCCGGCGCGGACCCCTGGACGCGGAAGATCCCCACTCCTGTGCATTGGGTCCTGACGCTGGCGACCTTCGGGCTGTGGGCGATCGTCTGGCGCAATCCCGCCGTGCTCTGGGTCCCGACCACCCTCAGCGGCGCCCTGCTCTTCTTGTCCTTCGCGGACTGGGACATCTGGCCCTTCGGCTTCTTCTTCGTCGTCCCGCTGATGTTCGCCGTCGAGCGCTGCCAGACGGCGAAGCAGGCCTTCTGGTGGTCGCTGTGGACCGGGTGGGTGGCCAATTACGGCGGCTTCTACTGGATCAGCGGCCTGCTGGCCGACTTCGGGCAGATGCCCTGGTTCGCGGCCGTGGCCATCTGCCTGCTGATGAACCTCTTCCAGGGCCTCTCCTTTGCCGTCTTCGGCGCGCTCTTCCACACCCTGCGAAGGCGGCTCCTGCTGCCCGCGATCCTGCTCGCGCCCCTCATCTGGGTGGCCGTCGAGCTGTGCATGCCCTTGATCTTCCCCTACTATCTGGGCAACAGCCAGTACACCTTCACGCCCATGATCCAGATCGCCGAGCTCTTCGGGCCGCTGGCCGTCGGAGCCGTCCTCTTCATCGCCAACGGGGCGATCTACGAGGCCCTCAAGGTCTTCGCGCTGGATCGGATCGCTGTGCTGCGGCGCCGCGCGGGGATCGGGGTGGCGATCGCGGCGGTGGTCGTGGCGGCGAACATCGGCTACGGCCTCGTGCGCATCGCGCAGGTCCAGGCCGAGCAGGAGGCCGCCCCCAAGGTGAAGATCGGGATGGTTGAGGCCGACATCGGCATCTGGTCCAAGGAGAACCCGGAGAAGCTGGCCAACAACCTCATCATCCACCAGACCCTCTCCAGGACGCTGGCCGACCAGGGCGCCGAGCTCATCGTCTGGCCCGAGTCCTCCTTCCAGTCCAGCATCGTCTTCGCCAGCGTCGCCCAGACCGACGACCTCGCCGATCTCCACCGCACCGCGGTCGAATACCGGCTGTGGATCCCCTCCGACGCGACCTACCTGCGCCCGAGCAGAGCGCCGCTGCTCGCCTCGGACGCCGAGGACGAGCGCGCCGGGATCTCGAGCGCCGATCGCTACGCGGTCCAGCGCGGCTTCGACGTCCCCATCCTCTTCGGCGGCATCACCTTCCGCCTGCTCTCCGACGAGGAGTACCGGGACGACCCGCCCAACAAGAAGATGAGCCAGATCGTCGACGGCCAGATCGTGACCGTCCCGCGCAACTACAGAGTCTACAACACCGCCATGCTGCTCGACGGGCAGGGGCGCGTCCAGGGCACCTACGACAAGACCTATCTGCTGGCCTTCGGCGAGTTCATCCCCCTGGCGGACCTCTTCCCCTGGGTCTACGACCTCCTGCCCGCAGCCAGCGAGTTCACCCCCGGCGAGCGGATCGAGGCCTTCAAGTTCGGCGAGCACAACCTCGGCGTCATGATCTGCTACGAGGACATCCTGCCGGCCTTCGGTCGCAAGCTCGCCGCCGCCAACCCCGACGTCCTCATCAACGTCACCAACGACGCCTGGTTCGGCAAGACCGCCGAGCCCTACCTCCACCTCGCCCTGGCCACCTTCCGCGCCGTCGAGACGCGCAAGTGGCTCCTGCGCTCGACCAACACGGGCGTGTCCGCCTTCGTCGACGCGACCGGCGAGATCCGCGCCCAGACCAGCATCCACGACGCCGAGACCCTGGCCTTCGACGTCCCCATGATGAAAGGCCCCCCCACCCTCTACGTCCGCATCGGCGACCTCATCGGCTACCTCGCCTTGATCGCCCTGGCGGCCCTCGTTGCCCTGGCGATCAAGAAGGGCAGGCGACCCTCCGAAGGCTGACAGCTGCCCTCATCGGCGCGACAACTTTGCAATGGCGGCCCGCGCCTCGTCGCGGCGCGACCACGGCTCGGGCGCCCGGAACGGGCGAGCCAGCGCCGCGGTGGACAGCAAGCGCCGCCGCGTCTCGGCGTCCGAGCGCGCCGCCAGCGCGTCGATCGCGTTGAGGTACTTGAAGTCGTGCGCGTCGCTGCCCGCCAGGGCGACCTGTTGGCGCATCACCTCCATAAGCCGCCGGCCATCTCCCCCTTGATCGAGCCAGGATCGAACGCGCCCTGCGCGCTCCAGGGGGCTTGCGTCGGAGCTTGGGTCGGCGGGGGCCTCGGCGTCGGGGCGCAGCAGGGCGTCGAGGTCGAGCGGGGTCGGGGCGGGGTCTGCGCTGGAGGGCAGATCGGCGTCGAGGGGGCGCAGGTGGATTCGGGCGATCCAGGCCGCGGCCTGGAGGGTGAGGAGCTGCCGCGCGGAGGGGGAGAGGCGGAGAGGGGTTTGATCTCGGGTGAAGAGCAGGGCGTCGAGCAAGGTGGTCGCGTGGACGCCGAGGCCGCTGGCGCTGTGATCGACCTTCATTGTTCCGTTGGCGAGCCGGGCGAGGGCGTCGTGGACGGAGGCGGTGGTTGCGCCGGACTGGAGCAGGTCGGCGACGAGCTCGGCGGGCCGGGAGGCCTCGCCGGCGTCGAGGGCTTCGGCGAGGTGCGCGGCGGCCTCGGGGTCGGCGGGGCCAGGGCGGTCGGGCAGGGGGTCGAGGGTGAGGGCGAGTTGGAGGTCGATGTTGTCGGCGGCGGGGCTGGCGGAGCGGGCCAGGTGTCGGGCGACGGCGCGCAGGACGGGCTCGGCGTGGGTCCAGCCGAAGATGTCCAGCGCGCGCAGGCTCTGGGCGACGAAGATCATCCGGTGGGGGTCGGTGAAGCTGGCGCAGCCGCCCAGCGCCAGGGCCTCGACGGCGCTCTGGCGCTCCCCGAGGCGCAGCAGGGCGGCGATGGCGACCTCGGCGGCCTCTGCGTCGCGCCCGTCGAGCGCGCCGTTGAAGGACGCGCGGGCGTCCTGGGCGCGGGCGAAGGGTCGAGGCGGGCCGGGCAGCGGGGCGGGGTCGCCGACGCGGGTCCACTCGCAGGCGTTGGCCACGGCCCAGAAGAGGGGCAGGAGGCGGCCTTCGGGGCTGGAGAGGGTGAGCATGGGGCGGATCGCGTCGATCACGAGCATGCTGTGGATGTCGCTCTGATCGCCGCTCTGGAGGACGGGGGCGAGGAAGGCCGCGTTGAGCAGCAGATGCGGCTCAACCCCGGCGTGGAGGCGATCGGCGGTGAAGGCGACGATGTCGGTCAGCCTCGTCTCGACGATGCCGCGCGCAAGTTGTTCTGTTTGTTGAGCTTTTGAGGGTGGTGTGGTTGTCGGGGCGCGGGCCGCCGTGGACTGGTGGCCTGGGTCGTCGGCGGCGTCGGGGAGGGATGGCGCGGGGTTGGCGGGATCGAGGGCGAGCTTGCCGAGCGCGAAGAGGCCCCCGCCGGCCAGCGCGCCGAGGCCGAGGCCGAGGAAGGCGCGGCGGGTTGGGGAGCTGGAGCTGGGCATGGCGATCGTGCGGGGCTTGGGGTTGGGCGGAGGTCTGAGGGGGCGCCTCGCGTGGCGTCTGGGCGTCGCGGTCAGTCGATGCGGGGTCGGGGTCGTGTGGCCTCGTCGGGTCCGGAGGAGGGGACGAGGACGAGGCGGAAGCCGATGGAGGGCTCCCGGCTGCGGGGCATGACGGGGGCTCGGAAGGTGGCGCGGCTGAAGATGGGGTGGGCGTTCCAGGCGCCGCCGCGGCAGACGCGTTCGAAGGTGGTCAGCTGCGGGTCGAGCTGGGATCGTTGTTCGAAGGTGGGGCCGGCGAGGGTGAAGAGGCTGGAGGTCCACTCGGAGACGCCGCCGGCCATGTCGCGGACGCCGTAGGGTGAGCAGTCGAACTCGAAGACGCCGACGGGCTCGGGCTGCGCGGGCTCGGGTCGGGAGCGGGACATCTTGCAGAAGGTGGGGTCGAAGTGGTCGCCCCAGGGGTAGAGGCGGCCGTCGGCGCCGCGGGCGGCCTTCTCCCACTCCAGCTCGGTGGGCAGGCGGTAGAGGCGGCCGTCGCGCTCGCAGCGCCACGCGATGTAGGCCAGCGCGTCGAAGAAGTTGATCCCGAAGGCGGGCAGGAACCACTCGTGGCCCTGGCCCTCGGGGTATCGCTTCCTGGCCGGGCCGGTGATGAGGCGGTCGATGGGCTCGTAGTGGCCGGCCTGGCTCTTCTGGCAGAGGATGCCGTCGCCCTTGGTGCGGGGCATGTGGGCGATGGCGGCCTCTGGAGCCAACCTGTCGAGATCATTGATGAATTCGAGATACTCGGCCATCGTGACGGGGTAGCGCGCGATGACGAAGCCGTCCAGATCGAGGGTCTGTCGGGGCAGGGAGGAGGCGCCGAGGCTGTCTTCGCCGAGGGTGACGGGGCCTGGGGGGATGAAGAGGAAGTCGTCGCCGAGGGCGTAAGAGGCCAGCAGCGGGGTGTGCAGGGCGAGGGTGGTGCCGCGCTCGATCTTGAAGCTCAGGGTGACGGGTGGTCCGTCGGGGTTCTGGAGGGTGGCCTTGTAGCGGCCCATGGTGATGAGGGGGAGGTCGGCGGGGGTGTGGCCGGCAGACCATGAGGCGGTGATCTGGAGGCGCTTGTCGATCTCTTCGAGGCGGTGGAGTTCGACCAGGACGCCCTTGGGCTCGCTGGTGATGGTGATCTGGCCGTCGCCGCGCAGCTTGTCGGCGAAGGGCCCGGTGTCATTGCGCTCGACGAGGGTCTTCTGGTAGAGGGCCTGGAGCTTGTCGCCGGCGACCTCGGCCTCCTCAAGGCGGGTCCAGTAGAGGCGGGCGAGGCCCTGGCGGGCGGTGTCGTTCTCCGGCTCGTAGGCCAGCGCCTGGAGGTAGGCGGCCTCGGCCTCGCCGAGGGCTTGGACGGCCTCGGCGTGGAGCCGCGCCAGCTCGGCCTCCTCGGCCCACACCTCGCGCTTCTCCTCGATCGGCTCCCAGCCCTCGAACTGGCGCGCTCGGTCGCGCACCACCTTGCCGTGCTCCTCGGCGCGGCCGACGTAGTGGAAGTAGCGCCGGGCCACTCTGTTGGCCGACTCGACGTGGGCCTCGGCCATCTTGCGGTGGTGGGCCTCGTGGCGGTAGCCCTCGACGTAATCCTCGATCTGATCGCGCAGCGCCTTGGCGCTCGCCTGGCGCAGCTCAGGCTTCTTGTTCATCGCCGTCAGGCAGATCTCTTCGAGGAGGGGGGGGACGTGCCTGCCGAACTCGACCGCGCGCTCTGTCGGCGGGACGAGCTTTTCGCGCACGACCGCGATCATGGTCTTGACCGGGGTCTTGCCCTCAAAGGGCGGCGAGAGGCAGAGGATCTCGTAGAGGACGGCCCCGAGGGAGTAGATGTCGACGGCCGGGTGGTTCGAGAAGCCCATGGCCTGCTCGGGGGCCATGTACTCCGGGGTGCCGTAGACGGTGTTCTCGGGGGTGTTCTTTCGGCCGATCGCGGAGCTGGTGGTCTGGATCTCGTCCCCGATCACCTTGGCGATCCCCCAGTCCATCACGATCACCTCGCCGTAATCGCCCAGCAAGAGGTTCTCGGGCTTGAGATCGCGGTGGATGACGCCCTTGGAGTGGGCGTAGTCGACGGCCATGCAGACCTGGTTGAAGATCGTCAGCAGCTTGATGAGGGAGTAGTGGCGCAGCGCCTCGGGGCGGCCCAGGCGCAGCTGGTGGATGACGCGCCGGAAGTTGCTCTTGCGGACGTACTTCATGGTGTAGAAGTGCTCGCCGGTGTCGAGCACCCCCATGTCGTAGACCGGGATGATGTTGGGGTGCTCGAGCTGGCCGGTGGCCTGGGCCTCCTCCATGAAGCGCGCCTTGAGGTGCCCCCGGTCGTCGGGCAGGGGCATCTGGATCTTCATGGCCACCTCGCGCCCGAGGTAGTGATCCCTGGCCAGGACGACCCTGGCCGAGCTGCCCCGGCCGATGTGGCGCCCCATCGTGTAGCGGGCGTGCTTGCCGGAGACGGATCCGAGGGGCTGGGTGGAGACCAGCGGGGAGGCTTCGGCGGACTGCTCGGGCTGCTCGATGAGGCGCTCGGGGTGCTCGGACAGGCGGGCTTCGAGCGAGCTCCACGAGGCGCGCGGATCGCGCTCGGGCATCGAGAGGCTCTGGAGGGTCTTCAAGACCTCGTCGGTCAGGCCGAGCTGCTGGCGCAACACCGCCGCGCGCCGCTCCATCGGGACACCGCCCGTGGCCATCATCGCTCGGGTGTAGGCGTCCAGATCGACGGCGCCGGCCATGAGACCGCGCTTGACCCACCTGAAGATGTCCTCATAGGTGTGTTCGGCCATGACGATCTCATACCAGAGAAGCGCCCCCCAGGTCCACTGCGCCGCTCAACTTCGCGGAGGATCGTGCGGTCCTCAGGCCGCCGCCGCCTCCTGGGCGGAGACGCGCTTGCCCAGCCAGCTCATCGTCACGACGATCACCACGCCAGCGCCCATCGCGACGAGGGCGCCGTACTCGGTGCTGCCCCAGTAGGCCGGCAGCACGTTGAGGATCTTGCCGTCGATGGTCTGCTGGTAGGGCCAGATCGCCCGCATGCAGCCGGCCATCAGCCCAAGAAGCACCCCCATCGTGTGGGTGGGGAAGCGCCTGAGCAGCCACGAGAGCACTCTGGAGAAGCCCAAGATCCCCACCGTGATGCCCAGGATGAAGAGGGTGACGAAGAGCAGGCTCTCGGCGGGGAACTCCAGGTGCGCCAGCTGCGTCAGCGTCCCCTTGAGCGCGTTGAGGATGAAGTAGTACACGCCGAACACCAGCAGCATGAAGGAGCCCGAGATGCCCGGCAGGACCATCGCGCAGATCGCCACGGCGCCGCAGATAAAGACGAATGGATACGCGGGCCTGGGGACCATGACGGTCGTCCCCGCAGGGACGACCACCTCGTCGTAGGGCTCGGCCATGGCCTTGATGGCCTTCTTGTCGGTGGCCACCACCCCGGTGGCCTGGGCCTGGGCCTGCTCGAAGCGCGCGGCCTTGTCCGGCTCGCTGACCTTGATCGCCTCGCGCAGGGCGGCGTTCTTGTCGGACCAGTAGACCTGCCGCGAGGTCAGCGAACTGGGGCCGCGCCGCACCACGTCCTTGAGGGTGTCGGGCTCCTCGCCGGCGACGGCGGTGACCTCGACCCACTCGTTGGTGGTGTCCACGACGAGGTTGGGGTCGGTCAAGAGGTAGCCGGTGAAGGTGGCAAGGACAGCGAGCAGCATCGCGGCGATGACGTGAGAGCGGTTCTCGCGCGGCATCATCTGGTAGGGGACGGCGAGGCTGGCGAGGATGAGGCCGAAGAAGAGGCCGCGCATGATCTCGGGGAAGCGCTCCATCAGGGGGGGGATGATGAGCGAGCCGACGCCGATGGCGCTGCCGATCCCCATCCCGAGCGGGATGAGGAAGCCGAAGTGGATGGTCCCGATGGCCTCCATGAGCGCAGCGCGGCCCTCGGCCTTGAAGCCCGAGCGCGCCCAGCGCCCCAGCGCGAACAGCGGCCTGGGGTTGATCGAGTTGATGGCGTCCAGGAAGTTCTGGTAGATGCCCAGCAGCAGCGCGATGGTTCCCCCGCTGACACCCGGGATCACGTCAGCGATCCCCATGCAGACGCCCTTGAGGGCGAGCACCACCTTCGGCGGCAGGTTCATGTCAGGCTCCTTGTCGGGCTTGGTCACGGCGGTCGCGTCTATACCGGGCGCGACCCTGTGTCTCGGGTGGGCTGTGCGCCTCGCCGGATGCGGGGCTGCGCCCGATTATCACGGCCTCCTTGTGGTGGGCAAGTCCGCTGTGAAGCGCGCCAGCCAGAGTTTGGGGCGCTTGAGGTTGAAAGAAGGTGGGGCGGCTGTTGTCGGCCTGCTTCAGCGTGTAGGGTGTAGGGCGCCATGGGCCATCAAGACGTCAAAACGTGGTTGTCCGTCGTCGCCCTGCTCCTGGGGATCGAGGGTTGTCAGAGCGCCCCCCGTCGCTACGCGCCCGACCTGTCGGGGGCCGCGAAGGGGTCGGGCTTCGTCGCCAGAGGGGGGCACGCGGCGCCCATCACGGCCGTGGCCATCCGCGCGGACGGTCGGCTGGTGGCCTCGGGCTCGGAGTCGGGGGAGATCCGTGTCTGGGACGTGGCCTCGGGCAAGGCGCAGTGGGCCTTTGACGAGGACGGCGCGTGGATCAACGCGCTGTGCTTCAGCCAGGACGGGCTCTTGCTCTATGTGGGCGCGGAAGGCGGCTCGGTGGTCGCCTGGGATCTGACGCGGGGCCGGCGTGCGCTCAAGATGGACTCGCAGGCAGGCGGCGCCGTTCAGGAGCTGGCCTTGAGCCAGAACGGGGCCATCCTGCTGTCGGTCAACGACGACGGGGAGGTGTCGCTCTGGGACGCGCGCAGCGGGAACCGATGGGCGAGCGTGTCCGAGCAGGAGTCCTCGATCTACAGCGCCGCGCTGACACCAGACGGCAGCCACGTTGCAGTAGGGGGTGAAGGCGAGGGGGTGGGGCTCTACAGCGCGTCGACGGGGAGGCTGCGGCGGCGCTACTTCGGGCACTCTGGGGCGGTCTATTCGGTGGCGATCAGCCCTGACGGGCGGTTGATCGCCGCGGGGGGGGAGGACCAGGCGGTGGTGGTCTGGTCGCTGGCCACCGGCGAGGTGCTCCAGACCTTCGAGGGTCACGACAGCGCGGTGTGGTCGGTGGACTTTGGCTCGGGGGGGGGGCAGATCCTGTCGGTGGGCGACGACGGCGAGGTGCTCATGTGGGATGTGCGCTCGGGGGCGGTGGGCTGGACTCTGGAGACGCAGGTGAGCGAGTCGCCTGCGGTGGCGATCGGCCCCGAGGGGCGCTATGTCCTCTTCGGGGAGGATGAGGGTGGGCTGCGGCTGCTGGACGCGAGGGCGCTGGGCCGGGATCGCGTCCTGGCCGAGCACGGCGCCGACGTGTGGTCGCTGGCCTGGTCGCCGGACGGCGCCTTGATCGTCTCGGGCGGTCTGGACGGCGTGGCCCGGATCTGGGATCGGGCCACTGGGTCGCTCAAGGGGCAGCTCGACCATCAGGGCTCCGAGATCCACGCGGTGACGGTGAGCCCCGACGGCCAGCTGGTGGCCTCGGGCGGCGACGACCGTGTGATGCGCGTGTGGGACAGGCAGGGTCAGTTGCTTCATGCGCTCGCGACGCGAGGCGAGGCCATCTGGTCCGCGCGCTTCTCGCCCGAGGGGGGGCGGCTGGCTGCGGGCGATGAGGGCGGCGGCGTGTTGATCTGGACCTTGAGCGCGCCTCAGTCGCCGCCGCAGATCATCGAGGGGGAGGGAGGGGCGATCCAGGGCTTGTCGTGGTTGAGCCGGGACAAGCTGTGGGTGGGGCAGGACGACGGCGTGCTTCGCCTGTTGAGCGTGCCTGGGGGCGAGGCGCTGCGGACGATGGAGGCCGACCTTGCCGACGTGTGGTCGGTGGCCTTCAGCCCGGATGGCCGCCTCGCGGCGCTGGGGGATGGCTCGGGCCAGATCGCGCTGTGGGGCCTGGAGCAGGGCCGGCGGCTGCGTGCCCTGGTGGGGCACGACGTGGGGATCCTGGCGCTGGACTTCAGCCCGGACTCTTCGCGCCTGCTGTCGACCTCGGAGGACGGGAGCGCGCGGATCTGGGGGGTGGAGGGCGGGGAGGCGTTGAGCGTCTTCACCGAGCACGATTCGGGGGTCTACAGCGGGGCATTTGGCCCTGACGGGCATCAGGTCGCCACCGCCGACTCCGAAGGGGTCATCCGCGTCTGGGATCCGACGTCGCGGTCCCTCGTCAGGCGCTTCAGAGAGGCCGCAGTGGGCGACGAGGGCGAGGGGGACTGAGCGCGGGGCCCGCTGGCGCCGTCCGTCGTTTGTCGGGCGAAGCTGCGCCGAGCAGATCGGCGGCGAGGCGCTGCGGCGTCCGTGCGTCGACAAGTCGACGGCTGCGGCCTTCAAGGATTCCTGCCTGAACCTGCGGACCTGCGTCCAACCTTTGTGTGATGGTTGACTCTGGTGATTCAAATTATTACAGTGGGTGTGTAGTTCCGTGGGCGCTGGCGTGGCGCGGTGTCTGAGCAGGGGCGGAGGTTGGGGATGCATGAAGAAACGGACTTCTCTCAGCAAGAGGCCGCGCGAGACAATCCGCAGGCCGGGCCCGCCGCCATCCAGTTGCGCTACAACCTCGGTGAGCGCGTCTTTGAGGGCGTGTCGGTCTTCCAGGCCCAGCTGTCTGGCCTGAGCATGCAGGGGGTGTCGCTGTCCGGGGCGAGCCTGATCCAGGCCGACTTCGAGGGCGCCGATCTGGGCCGGGCCTCGCTCCGCCAGGCGGAACTCGTCCAGGCCAACTTCAGCAGCGCCAGCCTCTTCATGGCCGACTGCGTCGGGGCCTCGCTGTGCATGGCGAGCTTCGTCGGCGCGCGGCTCCTGCAGGCCGATTTGAGCGGCGCCAACGCCCACCGCGCGGACTTCACCGGCGCTGACCTGTGCATGGCCCGCCTGACGCGAGCCCGGCTCATCGGGGCCAACTTCACCGGCGCCCGCATGATCGGCGCCCACCTCAACGGGGCCGATTTGAGCTGGGCGGACCTCAGGGGCGCGGACCTGAGCCTGTGCGATCTGACCGACGCCGATGTCCAGGGCGCCCGCTTCGACAGCGCCACGCGCTGGCCCCGAGGCTTCGACCCCGAGTATTACGGGGCGATCTGCTTCGACTGAGGCTGTGCCCCCCCAGAGTGCTGATGGGTTTGACTCCCGTCGTTCGTCGGTCCCTCAAATCCATCAGCGCTCTCGGCTCGTGCGCCTTCGATTGAGCCCCCGCGCCCTATCCCATTGCCGAGAGGCGCCCGTCCACGTATCTTCAGGCCCGTCTTGTTGAAGGACCCATCGGGAGGGATCATGGAATCGACGCGTGAGGCGGCGACGCGCGAAGAGAGCGTCCGGCAGGTGGGGCAGCGCATCCTGGATCTGATGGAGGGCGAGTCGCCCTCGATCTTCAAGCGGGACTACTGGCAAGGGCAGATCATGGAGTGGTCCATGAAGATGCCCGAGTTCAAGGTCGAGATGTTCCGCTTCGTGGACGTGCTGCCGGTGCTGACGGACTCGACCGAGGTAGCGCGGCACATCCAGGAGTACTTCTGCCGCCCCGACCAGGACTTCCCCTCCGCCCTCCAGTGGGGCCTCAAGACCCTCTCTCCGGGCTCGCCCATCGCCCGGCTCGCCGCCGGGCGCATCGAGAAGAACGTCACCGGCATGGCCAGCGGCTTCATCGCCGGCCAGGACGCCACCAGCTCGCTGCCGGCCCTCAAGGCGATGTGGAAGCGCGGCACCGCCTTCACCGTCGATCTGCTCGGGGAGGCCACGCTGAGCCAGTCCGAGGCCGCCGACTACCAGCGCCGCTACCTCGACCTCATCGAGGAGCTCGCCCAGGAGGCCGGCCGCTGGAAGCCTCGCCCCGAGCTTGAGCGCGACGCCTTCGGCCCCCTGGCCCGCGTCAACGTCTCGGTCAAGGTCTCCTCGCTCTACTCCCAGCTCGACCCTGTCGCCCACGAGCACGGCGTCGCCATGCTCGTCGAGCGCCTCCTGCCCCTCTTCCTGCGCGCCCGCGAGCTGGGCGTCTTCCTCAACCTCGACATGGAGCACAACGCCCTCAAGAACATCACCCTGGACGCCTTCATGGCCCTGATGGCCCGCCCGGAGCTGGCCAACCTCCACGCCGGCTGCGTCATCCAGGCCTACCTGTGCGACTCGGCCCAGGACCTCCAGCGCCTCATCGACTGGGCCAGGCGCGCCCGCCGCGTCGTCACCGTGCGGCTGGTCAAGGGCGCCTACTGGGACTACGAGACCGTCGCCGCCGAGCAGCACGGCCACCCCGTGCCCGTCTACACCGACAAGGGCGCCACCGACGCGAACTTCGAGCGCCTGACCCGGATGCTGCTCGAGAGCTGCGACGTCGTCCGGCCCGCCTTCGGCAGCCACAACGTCCGATCGCTGGCCTACGCCGTCGCCACCGCCCGACAGCTCGGCCTGCCCGACGACGCCTACGAGTTCCAGATGCTCTACGGCATGGCCGAGCCCCTCAAGGTCGCCGTCCGCAAGCTCGGCTTCCGCCTGCGCGAGTACGTCCCCGTCGGAGAGCTCATCCCCGGCATGGCCTACCTCGTGCGCCGCCTGCTGGAGAACACCTCCAACGAGAGCTGGCTGCGCCACCGCTTCGCCGACGGCGCCACCGCCGAAAAACTCCTCGCCCGCCCCACCGCGGCCGAGCAGCGCCTCACCCCCACCGGCTACCCCGCCGAGGGCGTCCACGGCTGCCAGCCCAAGGGCGCCGGCCCCTTCGTCAACGAGGCCCTGGCCGACTACACCCTCGCCTCCGTCCGGCTCGCCATGGCCCAGGCGCTGGCCGCGCTCAAGGCCCGACCCGCCTGGCGCTGCCCGCTCGTCATCGCCGGCAAGGAGCGCTGGACCGATCGCACCATCGACTCGGTCGACCCCGCCGACCCCGCCAGGATCGTGGCGACCTCGGCCGTCGCAGGCCCCGCCGAGGCCGAGGAGGCCGTCCGCGCCGCCCTGGCCGCCTTCGAAGGCTGGCGATCCGCCCCCGTCGAGCGCCGCTGCAAGGTCCTCTTCGACGCCGCCGCGATCATCCGCCGTCGCAAGGTCGAGCTCTGCGCCCTGATGGTCGTCGAGTCCGGCAAGGCCTGGGCAGAGGCTGACGCCGATGTCGCTGAAGCCATTGACTTTCTTGAGTATTATGGCCGGCAGATGGTCGATCTGGGCCGACCTCGCCAGATGGGCCGCGTCCCCGGCGAGCTCAACCACACCACCTGGCAGCCGCGCGGCCTCGTGGCCGTCATCGCCCCCTGGAACTTCCCGCTGGCCATCCTGACCGGCATGGCCGCCGCCGCCCTCGTCACGGGCAACTGCGCGCTGCTCAAGCCCGCCGAGCAGACCCCCGCCATCGCCTTCGAACTGGTGAAGATCCTCAAGGAGGCCGGCCTGCCCGACGGCGTCTGCGCCTTTTTGCCCGGCTTCGGCGAGGAGGTCGGCGCCTTCCTCGTCGAACACCCCGCCGTGGACATGATCGCCTTCACCGGCAGCCACGCCGTCGGCGCCGCCATCGTCCGCGCCGCCGCCGTGCTGCGGCCCGGCCAGCGCTCCTTCAAGAAGGTCATCGCCGAGCTCGGCGGCAAGAACGCCATCATCGTCGACTCCGACGCCGACCTCGACGCCGCCGTCCAGGGCACCCTCCAGAGCGCCTTCGGCTTCCAGGGCCAGAAGTGCTCGGCGTGCAGCAGAGCCGTCGTCCTGTCCCACCACCACGACACCTTCGTCGAGCGGCTCGTCCAGGCGACCCGCTCGCTGGACATCGGCCCCCCCTCCGATCCCCGCTTCCGCCTCGGCCCCGTCATCGATCAGGAGGCCCGCGCCAGGATCGAGCGCTACGTCGCTCGCGGACAGCAGCAGTCCAAGCTCGCGCTGCGCCGCGAGGTCCCCGCCCAGGGCTTCTTCGTCGGCCCCGCCATCTTCACCGGCGTCCAGGCCGACCACACCATCGCCCAGGAGGAGATCTTCGGCCCCGTGCTGGCCGTCATGAAGGTCGACACCTTCGACCAGGCCCTCCAGGTGGCCCTGTCGACCCCCTACGCCCTGACCGGCGGCCTCTTCAGCCGCTCCCCGATCAACATCCAGCGCGCCCGCGAGGCCTTCCGGGTCGGCAACCTCTACATCAACCGCGGGATCACCGGCGCCCTGGTCGAGCGACAGCCCTTCGGCGGCTTCCTGATGTCCGGCATGGGCTCCAAGGCCGGCGGCCCCGACTACCTGATCAACTTCATGGAGCCCCGCACGATCACCGAGAACACCATGCGCCGAGGCTTCGCGCCCCAGGACAAGCCCCCCGGCGCCTGAGCGCCCGTCGGCGGCCCCGCATCAAGATCCACCCCCCGCCCAAGCGACGCCCCAGGCGAAGCTCCCAGGCCCAACGAGACGCCATGATCGCCCAGGACACCCCCGCCGACCCCCTCGACGACGCCGCCCCGGCCCTCGCCCTGCCAACCCCCGCGACCGCCTCTCGGGGGCTCGCCGGCCCACTGGCCGCCGCCTCGCTCACCTGCCTCATCCTCCCGCTGGCGCTCGGGGCCATCGACGCCTTCTATGCCCTCGGCAGCGCCTCCGAGGTCGAGGCGGGCCCGCTGGCCACCCTCAAGCTGGCCTTCTTCAACGCCGGCCTCTACGTCCCCCTCGTGGCGCCGCTGGCCCTCCTGCTCGGCCTCGTGCTGGCCGCCGCCCCCTGGGATCTCGGCCCCCTCGGCCTGGTCGCCGGCCTGCGCCGCCTCATCGGCGCCCGCGGACCCGACGCCGCCGCGCTCGCTGGCGCCATCTGGGGCGCCGGCCTGACCCTCCTGGTCGGCTTCGCCGGCCTCTTCAAGATCAACCTCTTCTTCATCACCGCCTTCAACCACCCCACGCTCGCCGCGCTGACCCTGGCCGTCGTGGTCCTGGCCTGGGGCGCCGCCCTGGGCGTCGCCGGGCTCCTGCTCGTCCGCGCCCTGCGGCGCCTCCTGGCCGCAGCGCCCACCGTCCTGGCCGCCCCCGCCCTCCCGGTCGCCCTGGCGCTGGCGGCGCTCGTGGCCGCCGCCCTCGTCATCCCCTCCCGCTTCGCCGAGACCTGGGACGCCCTGGATCTGCGGGCCCCCGTCATGATCGTCACCGCCCTGACCGGCGCCTGGGCCTCCGTCGGCGCGCTGTCCCGACCGCTGCGCGCTCGCGCCGCCCTGACCTCGAAGCTCCTGCCCGCCGGCATCCTCGCGGCGCTGATCGGCCTCCTGCTCCCGACCCTGGCCTGGTTCGGCGCCTCACCCGAGGACGCCTCCCTGGTCTACGCCACCCGCGAGCGCGGCCTGCTGGCCCGCGTCCCCATGGCCCTGATGCAGAGCCGCTTCGACGGCGACGGCGACGGCTACGCCTCCCGCCTCGGCGGCGGCGACTGCGACGACGAGGACACCGCGATCTTCCCCGGCGCCGACGAGATCCTCGGCAACGGCGTCGACGAGGACTGCGACGGCCAGGACCTCGCCCTCGGCGCGTCCGACCCCGCGCCCCTGGCCGCCATCCCCGCGACCGCCGAGCAGAAGGCCGCGGCGGAGGCGGCGGCCTCGGCCACCCAGGACGCGCTGGCCGCGATCCGCAAGCGCCACAACCTCGTCGTGATCATCGTCGACACCCTGCGCTGGGACGCCCTCGGCTACGCCGGCTACAAGCGCCCGACCTCCCCGAACATCGACAAGCTCGCCGCCCGCGCGCTCATCTTCGACAACGCCTACTCCGTCTCCTCCAAGACCCCCACGGCCGTCCCCCCCATCCTGGCCAGCCGCTACCCCTCCGAGATGCCCCGCTCCTACAACCACTTCGTCATCTACGGCCCCGAGAACCTCTTCATGGCCGAGACCCTCCAGAGCGCCGGCTACCACACCGCCGCCAGCGGCTGCCACTGGTACTTCCAGCGTAAGTACGGGTACGATCAAGGTTTTGAGCGCTGGCAGACCTACATGATCGAGGGCGATCAGATGGAGGGCATCCCCACCTCGAAGCAGGCCACCGACACCGCCATCCGCATGCTCAAGTCGCTCTCTGGCGGGGGGCTGCCCTCCGATCCCGAGAAGCCCGAGGTCGCCCCTCAGGGCGGGGCGGCGAAGCCCTGGTTCCTGATGGTCCATTACCTCGATCCCCACAAGCATTACATCGACCACGAGGGCTTCGAGCCCTTCGGCTCGACGGGGCGGGATCGCTACGACGGCGAGATCCGCTTCGTCGACCACCACCTCGGGCGGCTGCTGGCCGCGCTGGAGGAGGCCGATCCCGGCCTCGACGACACCGCCATCGTCTTCACCTCGGATCACGGCGAGGCCTTCGGCGAGCACGACCACCGCTTTCATGGCCGGGACCTGTACGAGCACCAGATCCGCGTGCCGCTGCTGATCCACCTGCCCGGCGTCCCGCCCCGGCGGCTCTCCGAGCGCGTCAGCCTCATCGACCTCGCGCCGACGATGCTCGATCTCGTCAAGGTCGAGATCCCGAAGTCCTACCGGGGCACCAGCCTGCTGCCCTCGCTGGCCAGCGGCGGGCCGCTTGAGCCCAGGCCCATCTACACCGAGATGCCCCCTGGCCCCTACAACGGCGTCTTCCGGAGCATCACGATGGGCGACTGGAAGCTCATCCACAGGCTCCACGGCAATTACTATCGGCTCTTCAACGTCGCCGACGACCCCGGCGAGCTCAACGACCTCTTCAAGGCAAAGCCCGAGAAGGCCAACGAGATGAAGGCGCTCATGCAGCGCTTCCGCGCCGAAAACCTCGATCCCATCGAGGTCAACAAGTAGCTGTACTTATTTCGTTTTGTCGATATCGTCGAGTCGACTTCGTTGACGCACACGTCGGGATCGTGGAGTCGACTTCGTTGACGGGCAAGGAGAGATCGGCGAGTCGACTTCGTTGTCGGGCACGTCGAGATCATCGAGTCGACTTCGTTGACGCACACGTCGAGATCAGCGAGTCGACTTCGTTGATGGACACATCGGGATCGACGAGTCGGCTTCGTTGATGGGCACGTCGGGATCGGGGAGTCGACTTCGTTGGTGCGATCTGCACGTTGACGGTCCACCCGGGCTTGCGCCCGGGCCTTGGGTTTTGTCCCGGGTCGCCCCGCCATACGGCGGGGCTGGCGACAGGGCGTCAGCGTGCGTGGGGCGTGTCAACCGTGTTGATCTCACAGGAGAATTTCAGGGGCTCGGAAGCAGACATCGTACACCCTCGAGAGGGTCTGCCCCTTGAAGGTCGACGGCCCCTGGCCAGCCCCGAAGGGGCGTCCCTGGACAAAATGTAGGCCCGGGCGCAAGCCCGGGTGGACCGCCAACGTGCGGATCACATCAACGAAGTCGACTCGTTGATCTCGACGTGCCCGTCAACGAAGCCGATTCGATGATCTCGACGTGCCCGTCAACGAAGTCGACTCGCCTATCTCTCCTTGACCGTCAACGAAGTCGACTCGCCGATCCCGACGTGCCCATCAACGAAGCCGACTCGCCGATCTCGACGTGTCCGTCATTGAAGTCGACTCGTCGATTCCGACGCGCCCGTCATCGGAGTCAAGAACTGTCCGAACCATTGTCAGTCGATCAGGATGGGGACGCGCTTGAGCGCGCCGCCTCGCCCCTCCCGTTCGAAGAACAGGAAGGTCGCCTCGCCGTTCGACGAGGCATTGCTCCAATAGCCGGGCTCGTTGACGGGCTCAAAGACGTAGATCCAGAGCAGGCGCCCGTCCCTCGCGTCGAACTGAAAGAGCGACTCGACGGTCGCGCCCAGCGTCCTCGGATCGCCCGCTGGCCCCTCCTCGATGCCGAGCAGCTGCGTGTCCGTGGGCAGCTCCATCGACCACAGCGTCTCCTCGCCGGCCAGCGCCCTGGGCGCGACCCCGAGCACGAGGAGCTTGCTGGGGCTGTCGGGCAGCGCCTCGTCGATCTTGACGTGGCGGTGCAGCAGCAGCGCGCGGGACATCGGCAAGAGCGCACCGCGAGGCAGCTCGCGGGGCTGGCGCCAGAGCTCGGCGCCCGTGGCGCCCTCCATCGCCCAGAGCTGACCCTGCTCGAACTCCCCGATGATCACCCCGTCGACCACCTGGACGTCGAAGCTCCACGCCGAGATCTCCCGCGACCACAGCGGCGCGATCTCGGGCAAGTTGCCCTTGGACAAGTTGCCCTCGTGGTCGAGGGCGCCTGGGTCACCTGATGATGTCCGGGCGTCCCCGATGGGCACAGCGACGAGGCGCGGCGTCGCCTTGCCCTCTGGATCAAAGTTGACCAGCAGCGCCAGGAGGCCGCGCTCGACCCGGACGATCTGCTTGAGCGCGTCGTCCTTGAGGGCAAAGCCGCGCACCCAGGCGCCGCTGTCGGCGTCCAGGACCGCCAGCTTGCGGTTGCCCAGGCTCAACACCAGCGCGCCGCCTTCCACAAAGGCGCTGTAGATCGGCAGGCCGCCCTCGTCCTTGAAGCGCCACGAGATCTTGCCGGTCTTGCGGGCCACCCCGATGGCCTCGGCCCGGTTGACGTAGACGAGGTGGTTGTCGGTGACGAAGTAGGTGTCTGCCTGCTGGATGCCCCCGCTGAGCTCGACCGTGTTGACCCAGGCGACCTCGCCGCTCATCGGATCGACGCAGAGCTGGACGCGCGTGGGCTGGAGCGCCGTGTCCTTCTCGGCCGTGACGAAGACGCAGTCCTGATGGGCGTGGAGGCGGACGCGGGTCAGGTCGGCGGGCAGCGTGGTGGTCCAGGTCGGGTTGCCGATCCCCTCGGGCTTGTCGACGAGCCTGGGGTTGAGGATCGGCGGCGGCTTCGGGCAGCCCGAGGCCATCGCCGCCAGCGCGGCGACGACGAGCGCGAGGCCGCGCCGTCGGGCAGGCCAGGGCCGAGAGGGTGGGGGAGGGGCGGTGTTCACGACCTCGAACTCCGGGGCGATGGGCGATCTGCGCGCCGGGGCGCTCGGCGGCGTGGCCCAGGCGAGCGCGGCTCGTCGCTGAGTGTCTACACGCGCGGGGCGGCTCAGTCCAGTGTGACGATCGCCACCTCATCGCCCTCGATCCCGGTCGTGTCTACACGCGCGGGGCGGCTCAGTCCAGCGCGACCCACCAGGCGAAGATCAGGCCAGGGCCGTCGATGGGGGCCGCGAAGCTGTAGAAGAGGTCGAGGTTGAGCGTGGTGCCTCGGCGAGGCCAGTCCTCGCTGAGCAGCCCGAGCGAGACGCGGTTGGGGCGCGTCCCGACGTCGAGGATGCCGCCGAGGGTGTACTCGGCGTAGAGCCAGAGGCCCGCAGGCTCAGGCGCCGCGCTCTGGGAGGGCGGGGTGCCGGCGAGCCGGACGAAGGCCGCCGCGGCTTGCTCAAGGGAGTACTCGCGGGCGATCTGGAGCTCCAGGATCGTGTCGTCCTCCAGAAAGTCCCTGTGGCGGTAGAGGGCGGTGGTGCGGCTGTAGAGCCAGACGTGGTCGAGCTGGAGGTTGATGTTGCTCTGGGCGCGGGCGACGAAGCGGGTCGCGGCGGTGCGCCCGGCGTCCTCGCCCTGCGGGGGCTGTCCGGTCGGGACCTTGCGGAAGAAGCCCGGTTCGAAGGCCAGATCGAGGTGGACTTCGACCAGCGCGGGGTCCGTGATGTACTGGAGCTGAACCCCGAGCTCATTGCTGTAGAAGAGGAAGGTCGCGAAGCCGCCGACCCAGAAGCCGCTGTCGGCCAGGGGCTCGCCGTGATCATAGCGGGCGTAGAGGCCCTCGGGGTTGAGGATCAGGGCGCCGGAGAGCATGTCCCGGCCCTCCAGCGCGCCCTGGGGCTGCTGGCCCGCCGCGTCGACCTCGGGGGGGTCCGTCGAGCCCCCACCGGAGGCATCGGGGGCGTCGTCGGGGCGCAGGCTGCCTGGATCGACGTTGTGGGCGTCCCCCGCAGGGTTCAGGGAGGCTCGCTCGGCGGCGCCGTCGGTGGGCGCCTCGTCGGCCAGGGCGAGTGAGGGCGGCGCGGCGTTGAGGAGGGCGATGACGGTCAGGAGCGTCGGGGGGCGGGGGAGGGCGAGTGGGCGAGCTTGGGGCAAGGGTTCAGTCCTTGTAGAGCTTCTGGTCGTTGAGGCGCCAGTCGTACTCGCGGAACTCCAGCTCGTAGTCGGTGGGGATCTGCTCGTTCTCGCCGAGGTAGAGGTTGATCCAGGCCAGGCGGTTCATCTTCTCGCAGGCGTCGTTGGTGAAGTCGTCCTCGTACCACTTGAAGATCATGGACAGGGTGATGACGCGCTTGCCGTGGTCGACGGAGACGTTGCGGGCCTCGCGGACGAACTTGCGCGTCTCGCGGTCGAGCTGGGCGTCGACGTTCTCGGGGGTGAAGGCCTCGGCGGGCAGCTGCGGGCAGCCGCCGGAGGCGCAGTTGAGGGCGAAGTGGACGCGGCCGAGCTTCGTGCACTTGCCCTCGGCCTTGTACGCGCCGCGGGCCAGGGGGCGGGCGACCTCGTTCTCCAGGTCGTAGAGGTTGATGTTGCGGCCGTCGATGTTCAGGTAGGTGTCGTAGAAGAAGTTCTTCTGGGCCAGGACGCCGTCGAGGCCCTGGATGTCGGGGTAGCGCGACAGGACGTTGAACATGGCCAGGGCGTTGTAGCCGTTGATGACGTAGGCCAACTCTGCGTCTTTACTGGGAAAAAGCTTCTTGTAGCCGGTGGGACCGACCGTGGCCAGCGTCGCGACGTACTTGTTGAGCGCCTCGGGGTTGGCCTGGATGGCGGTGTAGTCCGCGCGGCCCTTGTCGTCGACGTGCTGGCGGGTCAGCTCGTCCCAGACGCCGAAGGGGAAGGACTCCAGGGCGTCGGCGTCGCTCTTGGACAGCGCTCCCTGGGTCAGCTGGGTGCTGCAGGCGCCCAGGATCAGGGCGGCCATGCAGATCAGGCCGGGCAGGGCCAGGGGTCGGGAGAAGTGAGGGCGTTGTTGTCGCATGGTCGTCGCTCTCTCCTGTGGGTTCTTGAGGGCCGGCTGGGCGTCGAGGCGCCTCAGGCGGCCATGGAGGCCTTCTTGCCCAGGCGCTTGCGGGCCTTGAGGTTGAGATCCTGGCGCAGATCGGTGCCGTTCATCTGGCACATCGGGATCATCTGGCCGTCGACGGGCAGCCGGAAGGCGCAGGCCTCCAGGCGAGCGCGGCCGACGGGCGTGTCGAGCTCGTCGCGGCTCATGAAGTTGTGGACGATGATGGCGAAGGGGTTGATCTGCCAGTCTTTACCCGTGGCCATCGCCTTGACGAGCCTGGGCAGCCAGGACAGCTCGCCGGCGCCCCGGTAGGCGCTGTAGGCCAGGATGTCGGCGACGTGGACGGGATCGCGGGCCAGGTGGCTCAAGAGCGCCACGAGCTGCTCCTTGCCGGGCTTGAGGCCGTCGGTGTTGAAGCCGCCCAGCGGGCCGTGCAGCATCCTGAGCATGAAGAGCCGGTCGATGGCCTTGCCCTCGCGGCTGACCTCGACGAGGTGCCGCTCCCCGTCGAAGTTGATCACGAAGAAGAGGCCCATGAAGTTGCAGTCCGGGTGGCCGAACATGTAGGGGTGGCGGTTGAGGTTGAGCCCGACGCCCTCGCAGATCTTCGCCCACACATCGTCGCGCTGGCCCGTGACGGAGCCGGTGCGCGTGCGGCCGACGTCGGCCGTGGGCTGGAAGCTGATCAGCCGGAAGGCGTCGGAGTTGTTCACCATCCAGCGCATGACGTCGGGCACCTCGTCGAAGTTGTTGTCGTCGATGGTGAAGGTGTGCGCCGCGTGCAGCGTCCGGCCGGTCCTCTTGCGCGTATCCCGGATCATGTCCGCGAACTCGTCGCGCAGGAAGTTCAGATCGACCTCGCGGGCGGTCTTCTCTCGCCGCTTCATCCCCATCCGGCCGCGCTGGGTGGTGTCGACGTGGATGGCGACCTTCTGAAGATCCCCCTCCAGGATCAGCCGGTCGAGGTAGGTCGGGTCCTCCCGGAAGGTGTCGCCGTGCGTCATCACCATCGGGCTCAGGCCCTTCTCCACCGCGTACTTCACGATCTGGACCAGGTCCTCGACCGGCATCAGCGTCACCTCGCCGGCCGTGATCTGGATGTTCCCCCCCGGCCCGAGGTGCTCGCGGATGGCGTCGATCTGAACGCAGACCTCCTCGAAGGGCAGCGGCGGGGTCTCGTTGGCGTCCTTGCTCAGGTAGCAGGCCGTGCACGAGAAGTTGCACCGCTCCATGATGTTGTAGGTCGCCGCGCACCCGGACTGCTGCACCCCGAGGGCCTGATCCGGCGTCTGGAGGTTGACCGGCAGGCCCCCGAAGATCTTGTCGTTGGCCTCCTGGCGCTCTGGATCGATCGGGTGACGGACGATCTGCCAGTAATGCTTCGCGCGCTCGCCGATGGTCTGGAGTCGATCGAACATGGGGGGCTCCTTCCTGGGAGTTCAATGCGGGTTCCTCGGGCTCTATCGACCGATAAAATAGCAGAGTCCAGCCGTCGATGGCCACCTCTGTCGTCGTGCGCCGCGATCTTGTACGTCGCAAGCCCGACGAGGGATCAAAATGGCCTCCGATGTCGGCTCGGAACAGCAGCGGCGGCGAGCGCGCCTTCTCGGGCCTGCGGCGTCAAGGTCGCCGCCCTGGTGGGGGTTGTCGGCGGTCGCGGTGAAGGGCGGTGAGGGTGGATCGGGGCTTCGGCGCTACCGGCTCCACATGGCCCTGATGCGGGCGACGTCCAGGGCGCAGGCCGGGATCATGGCCCAGGGCGGGCGGCTTCCGGGGCGCTGGGCCCAGGCGACGGGGAAGACGGTGACGTCGAAGCCGTTGCGGTGGAGCAGCAGGAGCCACTCGGCGTCCATGGTCACGGTCTGGATGGTGGCCTTGTGGATGAGGCAGCGGGCGGCGTTGGCGGAGAAGATCTTCATGGGCGCGTTGGTGTCCTTGTAGCGGTCGAGCTCAGGCAGCATGCCGCGGACGTAGCGGTTGAAGCCGATGCTCTTGGCGCGGCCGAGCTTGCCGGCGCCCGTGACCTGCCCGCCGTCGACCGCCGCGCGGGAGCCGATGCAGGCGTCCCAGCCGCCCTCGATCATCGCGCGCAGCCCCGTGGCGGCCAGCTCGGCGCGGACCTTGAGGTTGAGGTTGATGACGACGAGGATCTCGGCGCCCTCGTCCAGCGCGCCGCTCATCCCGTCGAGCAGCGCCTGCCCCTTGAGGCCCGCTCGGGTGGGCTTCGCCGACGTCAACGGGACGCAGCGCAGGCGGTCCTGCTCCAGCAGGAGGCCGGGGCAGCGCTCGAAGCCGGCCTCGACGCGGGCGCTGAAGCGCGCGCCCGGCGGCAGGTCGTCGACGATCCAGAGCGACCAGCGCACGGGGCCGTCGAGCCCGAAGGCCTCCTGAAGCTGGGCGACCTTGGCGGCGACCTGATCCTCGACGGGCTCCATGGCCGTGTCGTAGGAGCAGGCCACGAAGGCCACCTCGATGGCGCGGTCGCCGAGGCACTCCGCCAGGGCGGCGGCGTCCTCCAGGGCGCCCGGCGTCAGGCTGGGGCGTGGGACACGGGTCAGGGCTTGCATCGCGATCTCGAAGGAGGTGCGGCGCCATTGCCGCCCGCAGGAGATCCTAACGCCAGATCCGCCGCCGTGAAAAAGTTTCAGGTGCGCCGGCCGGAATCGAGGCGCAGGGGCGCCGATTGACACCCGGATGGGCTCGCTCCTATCCTCCGGGCGCCGATCGGCAGGGGGATGGAGGGCGCCGTGTGGGATGAGGTCGCGAGGCTCTACCGGGAGACCCGCAAGCGAGACGAGCACTACTGGACGAAGTACGTCAGCCGACCCTTCGCGGCGGCGGTGGTGCACGCGCTGTCGTCGACGCGGGTGACGCCCAACCAGGTGACATTGCTGGCTTTCTTGACCTCGCTGGGCGGCGCGGCGGCGATGGTGGGGTGGCGCAGCTGGGCAGGGCTGCTGTGCGCAGTCGGGATCTACCAGGTGGCCTACATCCTGGACTGCGCCGACGGGATGCTGGCCCGCAAGCGTCAGATCGCCTCGCCGATCGGCCACCTGATGGACTTCCTCTTTGATGAGATCAAGGCGGTCGTCTTCTTCGGCGCGGTGGCGGTGCGCCTGTGCCTCATCCACGACGACGCGCTCTTCGCGATGGTCGGCGTCGGGGGCGTGGCGCTGGTCTCGGCGGGCTTGAGCCTGACGACCTTCACCCGGCGGCCTGAGTACCCTGCGCCGCAGGCAGCCGCCGAGCCTGCCGATGGGGCCGGCGAGGGGGGGCAGGGCGGGCCGAAGCCCAGGCGCTCGCCCTTGCGGCGGCTGATCGGGCTCGTGGAGTGGGGCGCGAAGCAGATCATCAACTACCCGACCTACGTGGTATATCTGGCGCTGGTCGACAGGATCGACCTCTATTATTGGGCCTTCATCGGGGTCTACCTCTTGTACACGGCGCGGACATTCTTGCAGGTGGCCCTGAAGCTGGGCCGCTTCGCGCCGGCCTCGACACAGACAGGAGCTTGAGGGGATGCGCGCGATCATCTTGGCGGCGGGGCGCGGGAGTCGGCTGGGGTCTCTGACGGACGAGACGCCCAAGCCGATGATGGAGGTGGCGGGCAAGCCGCTGCTGCAACACCAGATCGACGCCTATCGGAAGGTGGGCGTCGAGGACATCGTGGTGGTGCGGGGCTACCTGGCTGAGCGGATCACCCCGGAGGGGGTGCGCTTCTGCCACAACCCGGACTGGGAGAGGACGGGGCTGCTGGGGTCGCTCTTTGCGGCCGAGGAGGCGATGGAGGGCGGCTTCATCTTCTCCTACTCGGACACGGTGTGGCGGTCGGAGAACGCGCGGCTGCTCAAGGCCCACCTGGAGGAGAAGCCCGATCACATCGCCGTGGTGGTCGACAGGGACTGGCTGGCGATCTACGAGGGTCGGGACCAGCACCCGGTCGATGAGGCCGAGTGCGCGCGCGTGGACGCTCAGGGCTTCGTGGACAAGGTGGGCAAGATCGTCCAGCCGCACGAGGCGCACGGCGAGGTGGCCGGGATGGGGGGGGTGGGCGCTCAGGCGGTGGCGCGGTGGCGCGAGGCCTGGGCGCAGATGGCGGGCTCGGCGCTGGGCCTGGAGACGCCCTTCGGGCAGAAAAAGACCTTGCGCTACGCCTACATCACGGATCTGATGGGCCACCTGGGCCAGCAGGGGGTGCCCTTCTCGACGGTGGACATTCGAGGCGGCTGGCGGGAGATCGACACGCCGCAGGATCTGGAGCGGGTGCGCGAGGCGATCGACTGGTGAGGAGAGGAGGGGGTGGCCTTGGAGACGTTGAAGATCGGGATCATCACGGACATTCATACGGGGCCTCGGGCGAGCTTCGGGGGGCAGGTCCGCAAGGTGACGGAGGCGGCCGAGCCGCTGACGGCGGCCTTCGTGGAGCGGATGAACGGGGTCTTCGAGCCGGACGTGGTGATGAACCTGGGCGACGTGGTCCAGGATCTGGGGCGGGCGGCGGATCTTTTGGGTTATGGCCGGATCTTCGAGATCCTGTCGGGGCTCAAGGCGCCGATGTTCCCGCTGGCGGGCAACCACGACCTGATCGAGCTTGAGCCGGAGGATCTGATCGAGGCGTGGGCGGGGCTGGGGCACCTGAGCCTGGAGGGGCTGGGGGCCGAGCGGCTCTATTATCGCTTTGAGCTCGGCGGGTGGTCCTTCGTGATGCTGCACTCTCACGAGGTCAAGGACAGCCATATTTTTGTGGACGAGGCGCAGATCGCGTGGTTCGAGCGGGAGCTTGAGGCCATCGAGGGGCCGGCGGTGGTCTTCGTGCACCACACGCTGGCGGATCAGGACACGCGGGCGAACCACTGGTTCAAGAGGCACCCGCACCTGGCCTTGATCCGGGAGCGCGAGGCGATCCGGGCGCTGATCCGCGACAGCGGCAAGGTCAGGGCGGTGATCAACGGGCACCTGCACTGGAACAACCTGACGACGCACGACGGGATCCCGTACATCACGGTGCAGTCGCCGATCGAGAACGCGCTGGGGCTCGATCCGCCGAGGGCCTGCGGGGCCTGGGGGGAGCTGGTGTTGAGCCAGCGGGGCCTGAGGCTGGTGGTCTTCGGCGAGGATCCGGCGCTGTGGTCGGTGGACTTCTTGGGGGGCTGAGGGGCGGCGATCGAGGGTTCGGGTGCGGCGATCGGGTGCGGCGATCGGGTGCGGCGCTCGGGGCTTGAGTGCGGGGATCGAGCGCGCTTGTTGTGGACCTATCCGGTCCAGCTTGACACTCTGGCGCGTGTCGTGGTTTTTTGCGCTGTGATTTTTGGGCGCGGGCCTGTCTTTGAGGGGCAGGCGGCGCAGGGGACATAAGCGAGGTGAGGCGGCGATGTTGGGCGCGGCGGTGGTGTCTGAGCGGGAGAGTCGGGCGGGCGTGGCCAAGGACAAGGCGTCGTTCCGGGTGGTGATGGTGTGCCTGCATGGGTCGCACTGGATGGCGTCGCGCTACGTCCACGCGCTGTTGAGGTCGTCGGGCTACGACGCGCACACGGTGTTCTTCCGGGAGACCTTCGAGCAGGTCCTGGCGGCGACGCAGGACGAGATCCGGCTGATGGCGCGGTCGGTGGCGGAGCTGGGGCCGGACGTGCTGGGCTTCAACGTCACCTCGATGGGCTACCGGGAGTGCGTCAAGCTGGTGCGGGAGTGCCGCAAGCTCTTGCCGGGGGTGCCGATCGTGTGGGGCGGGACGCACGCCTCGCTGCGCTATCGGGAGTGCCTCAAGGAGAACAAGGAGGTCGACTACCTGTGCCGTGGCGAGGGCGACGATGCCTTCCCGGAGCTGCTCGAGGCGCTGCGGTGCGGTGAGGATGCGACCGCGATCCCGAACATCTACGTCAACCAGCCCGATGGCTTCATCGAGAACGCGCCGCGGCCGCTGGTGCAGGATCTGGACGGGCTGCCGAAGAACGATTACACGGACGACAACAAGCACTACCTGATCCAGGGCAAGGTCTACCACGGCTCCAACCCGATCCCCTTCCAGCAGCACACCTACTACATCAATACGGCCCGCGGCTGCCCCTTCCGGTGCACCTTCTGCGGCAACTCGGCGCTGGCGGACAAGGAGCTGGGCAAGGGGCGCTACCTGCGGCGTCGCTCGATAGAGAGCGTCATCGACGAGCTCAAGCAGGCCATGGAGCTCTACCCGAGGCTGGACTACATCTACTTCTGGGACGACGTCTTTACGGCCTACCCGAAGTGGGTCATGGAGTTCTGCGAGGTCTACGAGCGCGAGATCGGGCTGCCCTTCTTCTGCTACACCCACCCGGAGATGATCACCGAAAAACTCATGTCGGCGATGGTCAAGGCCGGGCTCGACAAGGTGACGATGGGGATCGAGAGCGGCTCGTACCGGGTCCGCTCGCAGTACATGGCGCGCTTTGAGACCAACGAGAACATCATCAAGGCCTCGACCATCCAGGCGGGCCGGGGCGTCAAGCTGACCTACGACTTCATCCTGTCGGCCTTCGAGACGGAGGAGGACAAGAGGCAGGGCCTGGAACTGTGCCTGAGCCTGGAGAAGGAGTTCAAGGCCCAGATGCACACCATGACCTACTACCCCGGCTACCCGATCACGCTCAAGGCGCTGACCGAGGGCCTGCTGCAGCCCGGCGACGTCGTCGGCGCGGCCGAGGGGCAGCGGCGCACCCAGTCGATGTACGCCGAGGATCTCAAGCGCAACGCCTACATCAACTACTACTTCATGGCCGGCAAGAAGTGGCTGCCCCACGACCTCATCCGCTGGATGATGGACAAGGACGTCCACAACAAGCACCCCAAGGCGCTGGTCTACGGCGTCAGCGCCGTGCGCATCCCCGGCAAGCTCCTGTCGATGGGGCGCAACTACCTGCACTACGCCCGCTACGGCCACTGGCGCTACCTGCTGATCCTGCTCAAGAGCTACCGCTCCTTCATCGAGCTGCACATCGGCGACATCGACAAGCAGGAGACCTACGAGTGCTCCGAGATCCACGACCGCCTCGGGGCGCCGGTCGCTGGCTTCTCCTGATCGAGAGCGCTCCTTCGGCGGGCCCTCGCGGCCAACTCCCTCTCCCCCCCGCGCTCCCTTTCCCCCTCCACGCTCAGAGCCCATCCGGCAAGGGTTCTCGACGCCGTGCGGCCTCGCCGGGCTCGTTTCCCCCCGACCAGACAGGCGCTCATTTGGCCCCCCCCAAAAAATGCCATTGCCTCGCCTGGGGCCGGTGGTTAAGATGGGTCTGTCGGCACCCTCCGGGGTCTCGATACGGCTTAGTCCTCGAAAGGGGGCGCCCCGGTTTCGACGTGGGTGGATAAGCTGGTGTGGCGTGTCGGGGGCCAGGACCTCGTTAGAAAACTGGAACAGTTCAATTGCCAACGACTACGAAGGCTATGCGATGGCGGCGTAAGCCGTTTTAGCATGATGGTGCGCAAGCACCCCACTTCTCGAGGATGTGTCTGTGGGCCTCTTGAGGTGACAAATTAACAGTCTAGCATTCAGGGCGCGCACGTCCGACCCAGCTTGCGAAATTTAACTCGTGCCTGAAGACGCTCCGCTTGCTCGTGGGCCTACCGGCTTCAGTATTTAGACCACGCGCTACACACGTAGATGCATCATGTAGACTGCTTGCGGACGCGGGTTCGATTCCCGCCGCCTCCACTGAAGAAGGGCCTGGTGAGTGATCACCAGGCCCTTCTTCGTTTTTCGTCGATCGCCCCACGCCCGACGATCGCCCCACGCTCCTCGCACCGCCCCTTTCGGGGACGGGCTCGTCGGGTGGGGCTAGAAACTCGGTGTGGGCTGCGCCCTGGCGGTCGCAGGCCCGCGGGCGGCCGACAGCGGATCGAAGGGGAGGACCACCGCGTCGAAGTGGGCCTATGGATTGGAGTCTTTGCTCCCCCTGGTGTCGATCAGGGCCTCCCGCTGGCCTGCGCCCAACGGGCGCAGCCCACCCTGCGCATCCAAGCCCCACCCGACGAGCCCCCGTGGGGGTGCGAGGAGCGTGGGGCGTTGAGCGGGCTCACGCAGCGGCCCTTCACCTTTGAGGCCAGAAGCGTCTATAATCGCTCTCATCCGTTGCGTTGAGCGACCCAGAACGTCCAGTGGTTGTTGGACTTTGAATGGTGAGAGGGGGAGCGTCATGAAGAGGTTGATGTTGGCGGCGTGTGTCGCGGTGGCGATGTCGTGCGGGTTGTTGCCCGCCATGGAGGCCCAGGCCGCCGGCTGGGAGGACGAGGGCGACAACGACGGCGTCCGCGTCTACTCCAAGGAGGTCGAGGGCAGCGACGTGCTGGCGTTCAAGGGCGTGATCGTCACGGACGTGCACATCGGCAAGCTGATGTCGGCCTTCCTGGACGAGAACCAGCGCTCCAAGTGGGTCGATCTCTACGGGGCGCATAAGACCCTGATCAAGACCGACGACTCCCAGACCTACTGGATCCACTTCAAGCTGCCCTTCCCCGCCACGGATCGGGATTACGTCCTCAAGAGCGACGCCACCTTCCAGGAGGACAAGAAGATCATCCTGGTCAAGATCAAGTCGGTGACCCACCCCTCGGCGCCCGAGAACGACTGCTGCGTCAGGGCCAAGGCCTTCGGGACCTACTACAAGTTCGAGGCGCTGGACGGCGGCAAGACCCGGATCACCGTCGAGGTCCACACCGACCCCATGGGCTTGCTGCCCGACGTCCTGATCAACCTCATCCAGGAAGACTGGCCCTCCAAGACGCTCAACGGCCTGATCAAGCAGGCCAGGACGCAGTCCACCCACCCTGACTTTGTCGCCTGGCACTGATCGCCCTCCTTTCCCCTGGTCACTCTTGCGGGTTCGTTGAAGAGATGGTGCGCCGTCCAGAAGGAGTTGTCATGACTCGATTCTTTGGCTCTCTCCTGTCGTGGGGTGTGTTGCTCTTCTTGTTCGGCGTGTCGTTGGTGGGTTGCGGTGAGGGGGTGCCGCCGTCCGAGGTGGCGGTGGGCTGTCGCCTCAACTCGGACTGTCAGGCCGGGTTCGTGTGTGAGGAGGGGAGCTGCGTCGAGGGCGATGGCGAGTGTCAGGGCCCTCAGTGTCCTTGCGTCGCCGATGAGGGCTGCGCCAACGGGCTGTTGTGCGACGCGGAGAGCGGCCGTTGCTTTGTCCCCCGGTGTGTCGAGGACAGCGACTGTGGGCTTGGGGAGGTGTGTGAGCGGGGCGCGTGCTTGACGGACGTGGGCGCGGATCGGGACAGGGACGGCGTGCCCGACACCGAGGATGTGTGCCCCGATGCTCAGGACGCCGGGCAGGAGGACAACGACGGCGACGGTCAGGGCGATGTCTGTGAAGTTGATGACGACAACGACGGGGCTCCAGACGCGACGGACAACTGCGCGCTGCGCCACAACCCCACGCAGTCCGACGCCGACGGAGATGGGGTCGGGAATGCTTGCGACGAGGCGGTCCGGGGATGGGGGGTGGTGGGGGAGCTGGACTTCTCGGCGGGCGGCAACCCCGACACCAACGACGCGCGGGTCTTCATCTCTGCGCGGGGGGAGGCCGTTGGCGTCGACGGTCAGGGGGCCTTCGCCTTCGAGGGGGCGCTGGTGGAGGCTGGCCCCTTCGCGATTCGTGTGGAGTGGCCGGGCTTTACGGCCTTCGAGCGGGTCTTTGACAACCCTGGCGTCGCCGGCGAGCCGAGGGTCGACGTGGGGAGGCTGGTGCTGGTGCCTGAGGCCGTCGGCGATCAGGCCGTGTCGATGCGAGGCGCGGCGACGCTCCAGGGGCGGGGGGATCACCAGGGGATTCTGGTCCAGGCCCTGGTGGGCGGGGTGCCGGTGGCCTCGACGCTGACGGACGCGCAGGGCGTCTGGGTGTTGAGCGCATCGAGGGTGGAGCACACGTTGAAGTTCTCCCGAGGGAGCTACCTCCCGGAGCAGATCGAGGTTGTCTTTGACGGCGAGGATGAGCGCTTCGAGGTTGACGGCGAGGCCCTTGAGGGTGTGGCGGTGGTGTTGCGCCCGGACGCGTCGGCGACGCTGGTGGGCAGTCTGGCCAGTGATCGCCTCGAGGTGGCCAACTGGAGCGATCAGGTGCGTTCAGTGGTGCTCCAGGGCGAAGGCGGAGAGGCGGTGGTGGACGTGCAGCCCAACGGGGGGTTGGCGCTGGTGGGGGCGGTGGTGCCGGGCAGCTATGTGCTGGACATCGACGCGCGCGCTCACCTGAGGCAGTCGCGGGCGGTGTTCTTGTCGGCGGGGCAGACGGATCTTGGCGTGGTGACGCTGACGGCGGAGATCGGGGAGGAGAACGCGGCGGTGCAGATGCGGGGGATCGCGACGCTTGCGGGTCAGCGGGATCACTCGGGGATCATCATCCGGGCGCTGATCGGTGAGAGCCTGGTCGCGGTGGGGACGACGGATCCGGTCGGCGGCTTCGTGCTGTCGACGGCTCGGGACGATCACACGCTCGAGTTCTCGCACCCCGGCTTCGAGGTGGCGACGGTGCAGGTGAGCTACTCGGACGCCGATGAGCGCTTTGAGGTGCTCGGCGAGCCGCTCGACGGCTTTGAGGGGATCGTGCTCGCGCCGGATCTGAGCGCCGACCTTCAGGGGCGCCTGGTGACGCCGATCGAGGGCTTGAGGCTGGAGGAGGCGCAGGTGGCGCTGGTCGGGGACGTGCGCCAGTCCGTGGGGGTGGGCGCGGACGGGGTCTTCGGCGTGGAGAACCTGGCGCCGGGCCTCTACCGCCTTGAGGTCGAATTGGAGGGGCACCGCCCTCAGAGCCTCGTGCTTGAGCTGGACTCGGGGCTCAACGATCTGGGGTCCATCGAGATGGAGCCGATCGAGGTGTCGCTGGCGGGCTTCGTGGACTTGATCGGGGAGGTCGACGACGCGGACGCGACGGTGCGGCTCAAGCGCCAGGGGGTGTTGGTGGAGACGACGGTCAGCGACACCGACGGCCGCTTTGTCTTCCGGGCGCTGCCCAGGGCCTACAGCCTGTCGGTGAGCAAGGACAACTTCATCGGGCGAGACGTGGATGTGGAGTTCGACGGCCAGCGCTTCACCCTCGAAGGTGGGGCTCTGGACGACGTGGCCAACGCCATCGCGCTGGTGCGGTCGCCGCAGAGCGATCGGGACGGCGACGGCGAGATCGACGCGCTGGACAACTGCCCCGACAGGTTCAACCCCGATCAGCGCGACGTCGACGGTGACCTCCTCGGCGATCGGTGCGACGGGGACGCGGACGGCGACGGGATGGCCAATGGGCTGGACAACTGCCCTTTCTCCCCCAACCCCATGCAGGAGGACCGTGCGGGGATCGGGCTTGGGGCGTCCTGTGAGGCGGGCAGCGTCGAGTCGCCGCTGGTGGTCGGCTGCGGGGTCGCGCGACAGGCGCTCGACACCCGCGAGCGGCCAGCCCGGCTCCAGGGGAGCTGCGGCGGGGCCGGCGCGCCCGAGGTGGTCTATGAGCTCGACGTCGGGCAGGGCGACTCCTGGACCGTCAGCGCGGTGGCGGATCACGCCGTGGCGATCTACCTCCTGGACGCTCTGGGCCAGGAGCGCGCGTGCCGCGTGGGCGGCGGCCTGGATGTGGTCCAGGGCCAGAGCTTGCCCGAGGGCCGCTACCGGCTGGTGGTCGACGGCTTCGTGGGGCGGGATTCGGCCGGTCCCGTCAAGGTGACGATCCACTCGCGGGCCTGTGAGGTCGTCTACGGCCGTCGAACGCCGTCCTTCGCCGTCGGCCGGGAGCCCTCGTCCGTGGCGGTCGGCGATCTCAACGGCGACGGTCGAGCCGATCTGGTCGCCGCCAACCAGATCGACAACAACTTCAGCCTCCTGTTCGGCGATGGTCAGGGGGGCTTTACCAATCAGGTGATCCTGAGCGCCGGGACGAGGCCCGCCGCCGTGGCGGTCGGGGATCTTGACGGCGACGCGGCTCAGGACGTCGTCGTCGCCAACGAGGGCGGCGACGTGTCCATGTTCGTGGGCGACGGCCGCGGGGGATTCGAGCCGCGGCGCACCTTCAGCGCCGGGGCCTCGCCTGCGGCCCTCGTGTTGGCGGACATCAACGAGGATGGCCTGCTGGACGCCCTGACGGCGAACCTCACCGGCGTCGTCTCCGCCTTGATGGGCCAGAGCGGCGGCTTCTTCGCGGCGCCGCGGACCTTCGCGGTCGGTCGGCTGTCGCGGGGCATTGCCGCCGGGGATCTCAACGGGGACGGCCATGTGGATCTCGCCACCGCGAACTTCGGCGCCAACAGCGTCAGCGTCCTGCTGGGCGATGGTCGGGGAGGGTTCGCGACGCAGCGGGTCTTCACCGTCGGCGAGGAGCCGAGGGCGGTGGTGATCGAGGACGTCAACGGCGACGGTCGCCATGACTTGATCAGCGTCAACGAGCGCACCGACGACGTCAGCGTGCTGCTGGGCGACGGCGCGGGCGGCTTCGCGCCCCGGCAGTCCTTCCTCGTCGGCAATGTGCCCACTTCGGCGATCGTGGCCGACGTCAGCGGCGATGGCCGCGTGGACATCGTCTCGGCCAGCTTCCTCGACAACAACGTCAGCGTATTGCTGGGCGACGGCGCGGGCGGCTTCCCGACCCGCGTGAACGTCGCGGCGGGCAACCACCCCACCTCGATCGCGCTGGCGGACATCAACAGGGACGACCTGCCCGACCTCATCACGGCCAACTTCCTGGGCAACAACGTCAGCGCGCTGATGGGCGTTGGTCAGGGGGCGCTGTCGCCGCAGCGCGCCTCCATCGTCGGCGACACCCCCGAGTCCTCCGCCGTCGGCGACGTCGACGGCGACGGCGACCTCGACATCGTCGCCGCCAACCGCCTGGACGACACCCTCAGCGTGCTGCTGGGTGACGGGCGCGGGGGCTTTGTCGCCGGGCCGACCCTCCGGGTGGGCGACGATCCGCGCAGGGTGGCGCTCGGGGATCTCAACGGGGACGGCCACCCGGACCTCGTCACCCTCAACCTGGCGAGCAACGACGTCAGCGTCCTGCTCGGCCTCGGGCGGGGGGCCTTCGCGGATCGCCTGACCTCTGCGGGCGCCTCGGGCGAGGCGGTTCTGGCGGACGTCAGCGGCGACGGGACGCTCGATTTGATCAGCAACGGCGGGATCTTGCTGGGCAACGGCCGAGGCGGCTTCAGCGCGCTGGGCGTCACCCCTGGAGGAAACGGCCTCGCCGTCGGGGACGTCAACAACGACGGCCTGCTGGACGTCGTCACCTCCGCGGCCGTCCTGCTCAACAACGGCCGAGGCGGCTTCGGCGCCCAGGGGACGACGCCGGGCGGCAACCTCGTGGCGCTGGGCGACGTCAACCTCGACGGCCTGCTCGACATTGTTCAGCTCAACGTGCTCGGCGAGAGCATTCAGATGCTCTTTGGCGTCGGTGGCGGCGCCTTCTCGCAGATCCAGCGGCCCTTCAGCGTCGGCGCCAACCCCAGCGGCCTGGCGGTCGGCGACGTCAACGGCGACGGGCGCCCCGATGTCGTCGCCGCCAACGCCGGCGTCTTCAGCAACCGGAACAACGACACCGTCAGCGTCCTGATCGGCGACGGCCTCGGGACCTTCCTGCCGCAGCAGACCTTCGTCGTCGGCGACTTCCCGGGCCTGGTGTCGCTGGCCGACCTCAACGCCGACGGGCGCCTCGATCTCGTCGCGGCCAACCGCAACAGCGACACCGTCAGCGTCCTGCTCGGGCGGCTCAACCAGCGCACGGGCGCCCGCCTCCTCGACGCCGCCTTGCCGCGCTGTCAGGCCACCTCCGCCTCCCTCCGCGCCCTGGCCGGGGGCGACCGCGGCTTCACCTTCGCGCTGGCCGAGCCCTGCCGCGTCGATCGCCTTGAGCTCGATCTGAGCTTCAACCCCTCCGACCCCGGCGCCCTCTCGCTCCGATCCCCGCTGGGCCATCGGCTGACCGTGGCGCGCCGACCCTCCGCCGGCACCGACCCTGGCCTGTGGCGCCCCGAGGTGCTCGCCTCGCTGGCGCGCTTCGAAGCCCACCCCCTCAACGGCAACTGGCTGCTCGACGCCGGCTTCCCCCTGGACTCCGCCCAGATGATCGTCAACACCTTCCCCGACGATCCCTTCGGGGCGGACACGCTGGCCGACGCCTGCACGCCCGACCTGGACCAGCCCTCCGAGCCCGACTTCGCCTGCCGCCTCGTCGACGCCCTCCAGGGTGCCACGCTCGAAGACGACGAGGACGAGGATGTCTTCTTGATCCAGGGGGACTTCGGCGGCGCCTTCATCCAAGGCCAGACGATCAACATCTCCCTGGACGCCGCCCCCCGATCGGACCTCAGCGTCGAAATCAGGGCCTTCAGGGCCACGGCGCCGCTCGCGCGCGCCGAAGAAATCGCGCCGGGCCGCTGGGCGCTCTCCTTCACCGTCCCGGCTCCCTTCGTCGGTCGCTACCTCGCCGTCCACGTCCGCGGGCGCCGCGTCTCAGACCTCCCCTATGACCTCCTCGTCGAGCTTGGGCAGCCCTTCGAGTTCCGCTGCGGCGAGGGCCTCGATGACGACGGCGACGGGCTCGCCGGCTGCGCCGACCCCCAGTGCGGCGAGCACGCCACCTGCGACCCCGACGACGATGACGACGGCGTCGTCGACCTCGCCGACAACTGCTCCCTGATCCCGAACGCCGACCAGCTCGACGGCGATCTGGCCACCCAGGCGCCCTTCCGGCTTCGGCCGACCCCTTCGAACAGCGTCCAGCTCTCCGACGACGCCTACTCCCAGCCCATCGACATCGGCTTCGCCTTCTCGTCCTTCGGCGCGACCCAGAGCCAGCTCAAGATCTCCTCCAACGGCTTCGTGACCTTCGACCTCGGCGCCCTGAACACCGGCGTCGGCGCCCGCCCCATCCCAAGCGCCGATGGGCTCAACGCGCTCATCGCGGGCTACTGGGCCGATCTCAACCCCGTCGATGGCGGCGCTGTCCGCTTCGGCGTCCAGGGCCAGGCGCCAAGCCGAGAATTCGTCGTGATGTTCGATCAGGTGCCCCACTTCAGGACCGGCAACCCGGTCACCTTCCAGATCGTCATCAAGGAGGGCTCCAACACGGTCGAGGTCCTTTGCGCCGTCTGCAACTCCGGCGGGGGCCTCCACACCCAGGGCATGGAGAGCCCCGACGGCGCCTCGGCGCTGCTGCTCGCCGGGCGGAGCGTCGCCAGCTTCTCGCTCAGGCAGGATGGCGTAGAGTTGGGGGTGAGCGACGGCGTGGGCGACGCCTGCGACAACTGCCCTCTGGACGGCAACCCCGACCAGCGCGACGTCGATCAAGACGGGCAGGGCGACATCTGCGATGAGAACGACTGACCCGAGGCCTTCCTGTCCACCCCTCGATCCCCTCAGCGCGCGTCCAGGCCCTTGATCACGATCACCCCGCGCGCGTCCACGCCGCCCGGCACCGTGGCCGTCGGGCGCTGCTCCCGGTTCTGAAGCCGCGCCTCGTCCTCGACGGCCTTCGCGACGTAGGACACGATCTCGGCCAGCGTCACGTCCCTGTTGCCGTCCTGATCGGCGCCGCCGACCATCGCCCGGATCAGGTGGTGCGTAAAGAGCCCCTGAGGTGAGCCCTCGTGGGCGCCGGTCGCCTCTCTGGCCCCCGCCGCGCTGATCGTGATCACGCCCCCGACGGCCTCGACCTCCTTGACCGGCACCAGCGGCCGCGTCCCGCTCGCGAGCACGCTCCGCTCGCCCCTGCCCGAGAAGCACGCGTCAAGAAAGACGAATGATCTCTGACCCTTGAGCTTCGACAGCGCCGCCTGTATCTCCCCGATCGACACCCCGCCCGTCTTCAAGTAGGCCGGATCGGCGTCGTAGGGCACCAGGTAGCCCTCGCCTGTGTCGATGTCCGGCGCGCCGTGGCCCGAGAAGAAGACGTAGACGGTGCCGCCCTCCCTGACCGCATTGCGCGGCAGCCACTCGAAGATCGCCCCGGCGATGTCCGTCCTGGAGGCGCGCTCGCCGATCAAGAGCTTGATGTGGCCCTCCGGCACGCCGAGCGTCTGTCGGGCCAGCGCCTTGAAGGCGCGGGCGTCGTCCTCGGCGTGCGTCGCCGCGGGCAGCTCATTCCGGTAGCGCTCGACGCCGATGATCACCGCCCAGGCGTCCTGGCCCGGCGTCTTCGAGGTCGGCATGACCTCACTCCCGTTGGGAGGGTTGGCGCTGTCGGGCGGTGTGATCACGGCGGCGACGGCGCCCTTGGGATCGCTGGCGTAGGGGAGGGTGTCGACGCCGATGAGCCCCGCGATCACGGCGTCGGCGAGCTGCTCGCCCTCGTGGCCGAGGGCGGGGGCCTCGGCGCCCTGGGCGATGATGCGGCCAGAGCGGGACTCGATGAGCTGCCACTCGTAGGCGGTGGCGGCGGTGAAGTTGGTGCTGGTGATCCGCACCAGGAGCTTCAGATCGGCCTCGCCGCCGGCGACGACGGGCACGGCGATGTTCTTGGAGAGGACGTCGCTGCGCAGCAGCGCCTCGGCCCGAGGCTGGACGCCGGCGCCGAGCAGGCCGTCGTTGACGACCTCGATCGCCATGGTGGCCGGCGACGGCGTCGGGCGCGGCTGGAGGTTGGCGCGGCTGTAACAGCCCAGAACGATGAGGCAAAGGGCGAGAGCGAGGGCGAGCGCGAGGTGTCGCATGGCGGGCTCCAGGGTTGCGGCGGGCGAAGCGCCTCGCTCGCGCGGAGGGCGCGCGGGGTGAGGGGTGGAAGGACGCTGCCGCGCGATCGGGGGAAAAACTAGCGCAAGGGCGGCGCGTTGTCGACGTGGGGGAGGTGGGAGCGCCTCAGGTCTCCGGGGCGTGTTGGAGGGCGCGGGCGTCGACGGAGAGGCGCACCAGCTCTTCCAGGACCTCCAGGTCGACGTCGACCAGCTTGTTGATGTGGAGGCAGGAGCGGCCGGTCTTGTGCTTGCCAAGGCGAGAGATCAGGTCCTCGTAGCCCTCAAAGCCGGAGGTGATGTAGAGGGCCAGGTTCTGCTTGCGGGGCGAGAGGCCGGCGAGGAACCAGTCTCCTTCGCGGCCGGAGTCGTAGCGGTAGTGGTAGTCGCCAAAGCCGATGATGTTGGCGCCCCACATCGCGGGGGGCTGGCCGGTGGCGCGTTGCATCAGCTCGACGAGGGCCTTGCAGTCCGCCTTGCGTCGGGGATCGTCGATGGCGTCGATGAAGCCCTCGACGCTGGCGTCGGTCTTCTGGGTCTTGAGGGTGCTCATGAGGGTTCCTCCGAGATGAGGTTGAAGATCCTGGGCTGGTCGGGCTCACCGTCCATGTACCCGCGCGGGTCAAGCTGGCCGATCTGGCCGAGGCTGCGGATCAGCACCTTGCCGGTGTCGGGGTAGGTGCAGACCTCGTTGGGGTCGCGGTGGCCGATGGCGAGGTAGATCAGATCCTCGTCGTGGGGGTTGGCGATCTGGTGCCCCTTGCCGGTGCCGGCGGGGCACGAGACGCAGTCGCCGGCCTTGATCGCGACGAGATCCTCGCCGTACCTGAGCACGCCGCGGCCCGAGAGGACGAAGAAGACCTCGTCGATCGTGCCGACGGCGTCGATCTGGTGGGTGTGGAAGGGGCAGATGGAGCGACCCTTGGGCACACGCATCCAGTTGACGCCCAGCGAGCCCCCGCCGGGCGCCATCGAGGGGGTCAGGCGCTTGAAGTGCCCTCCCCACCCATCGCCCTTGAGCTGCGCGATCTCAGGGGCGTCGTCGACGTTGATGACCGGATCGAGAGGAGGGGCTTGCTCAGGTTGGCTCATGGGCGCTCCATGCGAGGGTTACGATTGGGGTAATTGTCGTTCAAAGGTGCTCGTTTGTCCAGTCAAATATGCCGCGTGACTCGAAATGACATGTTCGCTCGGTGAGGGTAACGACGCCCCACAGGCACGATCATGCCGACGGCGTCCCGCCCCGGGCTCGCGCCCGGCGCACCAGGTCAGGGATGCCCCTTCGGGGCTGGCGACGGGGCGTCAATCTGCGTGGCGGCGTGCCCCTCGACACCAGAACCCTCAACCTATCGCGTCCCTTGTGGTTTGTGACACGCCGCTCCGAAGGCATTCACGCTGTCGAGAGCCCCGAAGGGGCGTGCCTGCTCTGTAGCGCCGGGCGCGAGCCCGGGGCGGCGGGTGGGGCGACGCTTCAGAAGAGGATGACGGGGGTGAAGATGAGGGTGGGTTTTTCGGCGTCGGCGCCGGAGGGCTCGATCTCTCGAAAGAGGCCGTGGCTCAGGGAGGTCAGGGCGACGCCGGTGGCGATGGTCAGGGCAAAGGCGATGTCCTCGTCGACGTCGAGGCCTTCGGTCCACAGGTAGTAGCTCAGGAGGCCGATGGATGCGGCGGCGGTGTTGGTCAGGGTCAGGGTCAAGGGGTTGTCGGGCTCGGCGCCGATGAGGCCGTCGATGGCGCTCATGCCGAAGCCGAAGATGAGCGGCGAGCCGAGCGCCAGCGCGGCGCCGCCGACGATCAGCGCCCCAGCGGCGGCCACGCCGACGATGACGATGGGGATGCCGATGATGACGCCGATGATCGGGATCTTGAGGAGCTCGTCCATCATCTCACCAAATTCGTCGATGATGTCCAGGCCGACGACGACGCCAGCGATCCCGCCGCCGAGCGCGAGGACGCCGAGGGTGCTGGCGGCCGAGATCAGGAGCGCCTCGGGGTACTGGACGTCCTTGTTGAGGCTGGAGATCAAGAAGGGCGAGGTGCCCAGCCCGGTCAGGACGATCCCGCTGGTCAGGAGATCCTGGCTGGACAGGGCGTAGGAGGCAGGCTCCTCGTAGGGTGGCAGGGCGGGGTCGGTCAGGCTTGGGTCGAAGGGATCGGTGCCGGTCAGGGGCGCCTCGTTGGCCTTGAGGTCCGCGAGGCGGCGCGCCTCGGCCTCGGCTGCGGCCGCCGCGTCGGCGTCGGCGCGATCCAGGGCCGCCTCGCGGGCTGGGTCGGCGCGGAAGCAGGACACGGCGCCGGCGCGGCTGCCCGCGCAGAAGATCCGCCCGTCGAGGCTGGCGTCGAGGTGCTCGCCGGTGGTGTTCTGGTCGAGGGTGAGGGGTTCGGGGTGGCCTCTCCTGTAGATGGCGTGTCCGCTGGAGCCCGTGGCGGCGATGAGCCCATTGCCGAGGAAGGCGGCCCCGGTCATCCATGAGCCGGTCTTGAAGGTCTCGATCACGGCGCCGCTGGCGACGTCGAAGAGGCGCAGGCCGAAGCCGCTGCCATCGACGAGCAGCAGGCGCCCGTCGGGCGAGAAGCGCATGGCGCTGTCGAGCCCGCCGCCTTCGAGGGGGCGGCGTGCGTCCGTGGCCACGTCGACGAGCCAGCCGGCGCCGCCCTTGAGGGTGAGGGCCAGGGTGGCGCCGTCGGGCGAGAGGGCCAGGCCCTCGATCTCCGCCTCGAAGGCGTGGCGGCTCCGAAGCTTGAGATCCTTGAGGCCGTAGATCTGGACGGTGTTGTCCTCCAGCGCCGCGGCGACGGACTGGCTGGAGAAGGCCGCCTCCTGGGCCGCGCTCTTGAGGCGGACGCGGCTTCGCTTCACGGGTCGGGCCTTGCTGGCGTCGATGGTGTCGATGGTGTCGCTGCAGACGGCGACGAAGCGCCGGTCGTCGATCGCGGCGATCTTCTCGTCGGGGCCGTAGCAGAAGTCGAAGCGCAGGCGCGAGGAGCCGTCGCGAAGATCCAGGATGTGGGCCGCCGCGCCCGAGTGGGTCAGCACCTCCTGCTGGTTGGGCAGGATGAGGACGCCGGCTGTCCAGCTGTCGCCCGTCGTCTGCCAGACGCGCTCGAAGGCGTCGGCCCGGCGCGGCCCCTCCTGGGCCAGCGCGGTCGAGGTCGCGCCGAGGGTCGCCAGGGTGAGGATCGCGGTGAGTGTCGGGGCTTGGCGTGGCGTGGACATGGCGGTCGTGAGCTCCTGTCTGGGGCGCGCCGCCGAGGGGAGGCGGTCGCGCTCGACTGGGTCAGAGTGCTCGCTGCGCTGACTTCGCGAACCGCCGCGAGCGAGGCGGGTCGCGGGCGTCCGGGTCACAGATCGAGGGCGCCGGGTCGGGTGTGCGGCTTGAGCAGCTGGAGCCAGGACTTGCGCTGCTGGGCGTACTCCTCGGGGCAGCGCTCGGCGGTCTCCTCGGGGATGATCTCCTCCTTGAGGAAGCTGTCGTGCTTGTCGGGATCGCTGCCGTAGACCCAGCAGACGATGCTGGCGAAGCGCTGGGCGTTGAGCGAGTGCTCGTCCCAGAAGTCCTCTTCTTCGAAATCGCCGGCGTTGGCCGCCTCGATGTCAAAGAGCTCGGCGTTGGTGAGCGCCATCTCGGCGCCTTCCTCGTAGAGCTCCGTGACGAAGATCGTGGCGAGGCCGTCGGCGGCGTCCTCCTCCTTGCCGACGACGGGCAGCTTCAGCACGTCGATGAGCGCGTGGGCGATCTCGTGCAGGAGGACGAAGGCCGTCACGTCGATGAGGAAGGTCTTGCGATCCTCGGCGCTCATGTCCTCCAGGTGCTGGCCGATCAGCCCGTCGACCTCGTCGAGGAACTCGTGGTTGTAGTAGATGGCCCTCTCCTGGGGATCGTAGAGCGGCCCGTCCCCGGACTGGACCTTGATGGTGACGTCGACGGGCAAGGCGATGGCCGCGTTGACGGCCTCGACGATCTCGTCGATGACCCCATCCTCCTTGAGTATCTTGTGATATTTATTCAGCTTCTTGCCGCCTGGGTCGCTGTACCTCACCTTGAAGCGGCCCTCGCCCGTCGCCGATCCACCCTCGTCTGCGCCCGTCGCCGATCCGCCCTTGTCTGCGCCCTCGTCTGTGCCCTCGTCGCTCTCTTCGTCGCCCTCTTCGACGGCCTCTTCGACGCCCTCGGCGATGGACTCCAGATCGTCTGATTCGCAGCAGCACGCGCTCAGGAGGCCCGAGATCGTCAGCGCGATCATGGCCAGGGTCGTTCGTTGGTAATCCATCGTGGGGAGGCCCTCCTGTTGATCCTTCACAGATCGTTGAGGGTGCGCGGTTGGGCGGCCGGGGTCAAGATCGCCCTGCGCTCGTCGAACGTGGGGCGCTCGTGGAGCGTGGGGCTGCGGCGAGCGTAGGTCGGTTGCGGTCGGCGGGGCCTTGTGGGCATGATGGGCGAGGTGCCCCGCGTCGTGGTTGTTGGTGAGTGGGTTGTGGAGATGGACGTCAAGCAGGTGGTGCTCTTTCGTCGGGATTTGAAGATGCGCAAGGGCAAGATCGCGGCCCAGTGCGCGCACGCCTCGATGAAGGTCTTCTTTGATCGGGCGGTCGCGGCCGAGGATCGGGGATCTGTCACGATCGCGCTGACGCCGGAGATGGCGGCGTGGGTCTTTGGTCGCTTCACCAAGATCGTCCTGTCGGTCGAGGACGAAGCGGCGCTGCTGCTGGCCCAGCGGGAGGCGGAGGCCAGGGGATTGCCCTGCGCGTTGATCCTCGACTCGGGGCGCACCGAGTTTCATGGGCAGCCGACCCACACGGCGCTGGCCATCGGCCCGGCGCCCTCGGCGGAGATCGACGTCGTGACTGGCCCGAGGGGGCTGGTCGCCGTTGAGCTGGCCTGAGGCGGAGCGCCGTCTTTTCTGCCGCTGCTCCCTTGATATCTCTGGGGCGACCTGTTACGAGCCAGCCCCATTGGGGTCTCCGAAAAGATCCCATGCGGGCGAGTGTTCGAAGGGCCAGACCTCACAACGGGGGGCCGATGCATGGAAGTGGTTGAAATGAATAAGTTCTGGACGCTGATTGGGTGTGCCTTGGTGGCGTCGATGGGGCTGGCCGGGTGCGCGGACGTGGAGCCGCAGGACGAGGGCAAGATCCCTGATACGATCTTCCAGCAGGTCGAGGGCTGGGAGCTGGTGAATTTTTCGGAGACCATCGAGTCGGCGCACCCCTACGGCGACAACCTCGGGGTCGATGACGAGGTGCAGACGGTCCGGGCGCCCTTCGAGGCGCAGAGCATGAGGATCCACTTCGGCCTGCTCAGGACCGAGCGCGGCTACGATCACGTCGTGATCCGGGACATGGAGGGGCGAGAGATCCAGCGCCTGACGGGCAACTTCAGGGGCTGGTCGGACGAGATCCCCGGCAATGCGGCGCAGGTCTCCATCGTCAGCGACTACTCGGTCACGGCCTGGGGTTTCTCGATCAACGGGGTCCAGTACCGGAGGGCCGAGCCGACCGAGGGCGAGTGGATCGCCCAGACGCTCGGCGACGATCAGGCCATCCGCACCGCGCACCCTTATGCGAACAGCTTTCGCCAGAAGTGGACGATCACGGCCATCCCCGAGGCCCAGCGCATCCGCGTCCACTTCACGGGCTTTGACACCGAGCGCGGCTACGACGTCGTGGCCCTCTATGACGGCAATGGCCGCCAGGTGGCGACCTACACGGGCCGCCGCGGCGACTTCACCTCGGTGGAGGTCGGCGGCAATGTGGTGACGATCGAGCTCATCACCGACTACTCGGTGCGGCGCTACGGCTTCGACGTCCTGTCCTACGAGATCCTGGCCGACATCGCCGGCTGCCAGAGCGACGAGGAGTGCGGCCCCAACCAGCTCTGCCAGCAGGTCCAGTGCATCCGGTGGCCCTGCCCGGCGCTTTGCGTGCAGGACCCCAACGCCGACCGCATGTGCGGCACGCGCGGCGCGGGTCATTGCGAGGAGGGCGAGTACTGCCACCGCGAGCCGCGCGCGATCTGCGGCATGGCCGACGCGCCGGGCGTCTGCCGGGTCCCTCCCACGATCTGCACCCGCGAGTTCATGCCGGTGTGCGGCTGCGACAGGCAGACCTACTCCAACGCCTGCAATGCCAACGCCGCCGGTGTCTCGGTCCTGTCGGTCGGGGCCTGCGAGGAGCCCGAGCAGCCCGCCTGCGTGCGCGGCGGCTGCTCCAGCCAGCTCTGCATCGAGGAGGGGGAGCCGGGCATCTCGACCTGTGAGTTCCGCGCCGAGTACGCCTGCTTCCAGCAGGCCGCCTGCGAGCGCCAGGACAACGGCCAGTGCGGCCACACGATCACCGCCGAGGTCCAGAGCTGCCTCGACGACGCCCGCCGCTGATCCTCGCCTTGGCCTGGCCGCCCGCTCTCAGCCGCTGATCCTCGCCTTGGCCCAGGCCGCCCGCTCTCCGCTGCCCCTCGCCTTGGCCCAGGCCGCCCGCTCTCCGCCGCAACGATTTCCAGCCCCGCGTCCGATCCACGCCGCCGTCGATCCTCAAAGCGCCGCTGCCCTTCCGATCCGCGTTGTCATCGATCTTCGAAGCACTGCTGCCCGTCCGATCCGCGCCGCCGTCCATCCTCGAAAGGTCGCTGGATCTTCGAAGCGCCGATGCCCATCCGATCCGCGCCGCCGTCGATCCTCAGAGCGGCGCTGCCCTTCCGATTCACGTTGTCATCGATCTTCGAAGCGCCGCTGCCCGTCCGATCCGCGCCGCCGTCGATCCTCGAAGGGTCGCTGGATCTTCGAAGCGCCGCTGTCCGTCCGATCCGCTTTGTCATTGATCCCCAAAGCGCCGCTGCCCAAGGGCGGTGGCGCCCCAGGCCGCCTCAGAGGCCAGGCGGGGTCCAGTTCCCGTCGCCGTCCACGTCGACCTCGATGGGGTTCGTGAAGGCGTAGGGGGGGCCGTTGGCGTGGACGGGCAGCATGCTCCCCGAGCCGATGACCTCCAGCGCGTACCACGCGTCGGCCTCGGGCCGATCGGTGAAGGTGGCCTCCAGACGAACCCCCGAGCCCTGCTCCTGGATGGGCAGGCTGTCGATGGGGACGCCATTGCGGATCAGGCGCGCCTCGTCGAGGCGGATCCAGTCCGGCGCCTGGACCTGGACCCTGAACTCGACATTGCCCTCGGCGTCCGGGGCCGTCCGCTGCCCAAGGGAGATGGCCCCGCCCTCGGCCTCGAAGCGCACGAAGGGGCCGCAGGTGACAAAGATCTGGCGGCTTCGCACGGCGCCGACGATCAGCTGGTGGTCCTGCTTGAGCGCCTCGGCGTCGATCCTGATCCAGTTGCGGGGCATGCCGATGGGGTCGTTCTCCCTGTGGGAGTCCGAACCCGAGCCCAGCGTGCGGATCAGCCCCGAGTTGGTCATGGCGATCCAGTCGTCCAGCGCCTCGTTCGACCCCAGGCGCGAGCAGCGACCGTTGAAGACCTCGATGGAGTCCCAGTTCGTGCTCCAGCCCTCAGGGTTGGCCGGCTCGCCCGTGGCGCGGTCGTAGCCGACGTAGGAGAAGTAGGAGCCCAGGTTGGAGCCGCGCGGGTGGTTGATCTGGATGATCTCGTCCTCGGGCTGCTGCGCTCGGATGGCGGCGAAGAGCTCATCGGGGCGCTTGTCGTAAGGGAAGATCCCGCCGGTGTTGGGTTTTTCAGGCTCATAGAGGAGCGGGAAGGCGTTGAAGTGGCCGTACTCGAAGGTCGTGACCTCCTGGCCAAAGGGCCCGATGACGTGCTCGCCCAGGCCCAGGCCGTCCGCCGTGTCCTGAAGGCCGGTCAGGGTGACGTGCTCGGTCATGACGGGGATGTCGAGGTCGTCCGTGAGCGCCTGCCTGACGCGGACCTCGTAGGGCGTGTCGCTGTCGGGGCTCCGCAGCGCGTGGATGTGGAAGTCGGCCGAGAGCCAGCCGGTCGTGTCGACCACCTTGTTGATCGTGGCTTCCAGCTCGGCCCGCTCGCCCTGCCCGACGGTGACGGTCTGCTCGGCCACCTCCCAGGAGAAGCCCCGGCTGACCAGCACCCGATAGGTGCCAGCCGGCACGCCCACCGCCACGGCGCCGTCCAGGCCAGCGTAGCCCACGGCGCTGATCTTCCCGCCGTTGCTGGCCGAGGTCCAGCGCCACGCGCCATCGCTGTCGAGGCGGACGCCAGAGGGCGCGTAGGGCTCGGGCGTCGTCGCGTCGTCCTCGGCGACCACCAGGGTGACGCGGGCCGGCACGGGCTCCCCCTCGTCGTTCTTGATGGTGACATGGACGGTGGCGGCCCGCGGGATCATCAGCTCCAGATCGGCGCGCTGGCCGGCCTCGACGCTCACCTGCGCCTCGTTGCTGCCAGCGTGCCCGCTCACGAAGGCCTGGATCCTATAGGTGCCGGCCTGGATGCCCAGCTCGAAGCTCCCGTCCGCCTCGACCGGGGCGAAGGTCAAGGGCAGCTCCCCGACCCAGGCGACGACGAAGGCCGTGGCCGGATCGGCGCTGTCCGGCAGCGCCACCTGACCCTTGATGGACGACTCCACCTCGTTGCCGCCCCGCAAGCCCGCGTCGATCTCGGCCAGCCCCGAGACCCCTCGATCCGTGACGGCGAAGCGGAACTCCCGCGAGGTCGACGCGCCGGCCTCCAGCGTGAAGCCCTCGTGGATGAGCAGCTCGACGTTGTTGTACTCAAAAAGCAAGGTCAAGCTCGTATCCATCGGGATCAACGCGTAGGAAGGCCCCCGCCCCGCGAGCTGGAAGCGATCCACCGGCCCCATGCTGATGTCGAAGCCCTTGCCGGTCTGCCATTGCCTGATCCCATCGCCCTGGTTGGACAGCACCAGCGGGAAGTCCACCAGCGTCGGCTCATCGTCCACGTTGAGCGTCGTAATGACGTGGCGCAGCGCCCTGTCCTCCGCCCCAAGGATGTAATCGTAGGTGGCCTCGATCTGGACCGGGCCCGGATCGATGAAGGCGCGCACGAAGCTCTCGGCCCAGTCGAAGGGGACATTCCGGCCCGTCACCCGGATGTGGGCCGGGCGCCCGTCCCGGCCGTCGTTGACGACCTCCAACTCCTCCGGCATGAAGATGTTCAGGTTCCAGCTGTGCCCGATCTCCCCAAAAAGATCCTGCCCCGGCTCCCCCTCCGGCCTCACCACGTCCGCGTCGACGATGTTCCCACCCCAGAATCGGTAGCCCCCCGTCGCCTCACGCACCCCCTCGATGACGAAGGCCACATGCGCGTTGTAGATCTTGGCGTCGCCCACCTTCCCGTCCGCCTTCACCCCCCCGATCAGCGCCCCCTCGCCCTCGATAACCCCTGCTCGCACCTGACCCGCCTCAAGACGCTGGCTCAAGTCCAGCGGCGGCTCAGGCTCAGGCTCTGGCTCGGGCTCCGACGCGTCGGGCCCCTCGGCCTCCGGCTCGCCAGCGTCCTCCCCACCCGGGCTCGGCCCGACAGCGGGCTTCGGATCGTCGCCGCACCCGGCGGCCAACCCCGCAAGCGCGATGAACAAGAGCAACTTCAAGAGCTTGGACATAACCTACCTTGTCGGCGCGGGCTGGCCGCGATCCTCGGAATGAGGCAGTGTAGCAACTCGCCGCAGGGAAGGCACGCACGTCCATCGACGCGCCGCCCCAACCGACGAGCGCCCCACGCTCCTCGCACCGCCCCCGTTGGGGACGGGCTCGTCGGGTGGGGCTTGGATACCCGGGTGGGCTGCGCCCGATGGGCGCAGGCCTCCGCACGGACGAGAGCGGATCGAAGGGCCGGATCGACGCAAGAGGGGAGCTTCGGATTTGGACGGGCCTCGTCGTCAGGGACACTCCCCACAGGTCGACTTCGGTCGCCCGCCGGCCTGCGACCGACAGGTCGCAGCCCACCCCGCGCATCCAAGCCCCACCCGACGAGCCCGTCCCCAACGGGGGCGGTGCGAGGAGCGTGGGGCGCTCGCGGCGTGTGCCGCGAGGATCAACCCAGGAGAGACCTTGACCATCAACGCGCGCCTTGTTCAGCTTCGCCAGATCTTCTCGGACCAGGACCCGATCGAGGTCAGGTGGGCGGCGCTCTGCGTCCTCTTCGAAGGGTGGTCCTACGAGCCCGGCTTCGACGTGCTTCTGGAGTACGCCGACGCCCACATGCGCGCCCAGAGCTGGCCCGATGAGGCCCGCGCCATGCCCGCCGCCTGGGTCGAGCGCGCCTCCCAGTCGACCGTAGGACGCCCCGAGTGGCTCCTGGCCCGCTCGCTGACTCGACAGGTCGGGATCGACCTCAGGCGCTTCGACGCCCTCGCAAGAAACTCAGGCCTCCGGCACCTGACGCGCCTCTCGATCCGCTGCGGGATGGCCGACCAACACCTTCGAATGCTCATGGAGAAGCCCTGGCCCTCCCTTCAGCACCTCGATCTGAGCGGCAATGAGCTCCAACCCGGCGGCGCAGTCTTCCTGTCCCGCACCACGGCCCTGCCCTCCCTCAAGTCCCTCGACCTGACCGGCAACCTCGTCGCTTCACCAGGGGCCCTCGCCCTCGCCTCGCCTCACCACATGCCTGAACTGCACTCGGTGAACCTCACCCGCTGCGGGGTCGATCGAGACACCCTCGCGCGGCTCGCCTCAGGCAAGTCCCCGGTGACGTTTTACGACCGAACGGGGGGCATCGAGGCCGGGGGGGTCTTCTACCACACGGTCAGGATCCCCACGCGCGCCCTCGACCATCCCCCCGCGATAGAGGTCCACCCCGAGGATCTGCTTCAGGACGGTGAGGTCGCCAGCTTCGTCGCAGACGCCGTGGATCTCGGCGGCGCCCCGATGTCCTCGTGGCTGCTGGCGCGCCTGTGGCGCTTGACGGAGGGCGGCCTGGATCTCAGGACCGACCGAGCGCTGTGGCTTCAGGAGGGGTGGCTGGTGCTGCCGCTCTTCGGCTCGGACGCGGCCGAGCGCCAGATCGCCGTGCTGGAGATCCACCTGGGCCGAGAGGGGGCTCAGGCCTACGTCCTCCCGCTTCAAGGCGCGGCGGATCGGGATACCCTGAGGCGCTCCGAGGAGGCGCTGGTGGCGCTCTTGACCGCCGCCCCGGCGCAGGTCGCCGTGTGCCGGATCCTGATCTGCGACTTGGCGCGCGAGCGGGAACCCTGGGCGTGCGGCTGGGACGGGGCGCGCTTCCTCGGCGGCGCGCAGGAGTACACCTACGACGACTCTGAGGCCGGCGTCCGCGAGAGGGAGCCCGTGCCCCGCTCGCCTTGAAGGCCAGCATGAGAGGGCGCACCTCTGGATGGGCGACGCAAGCGAGCCTTGTTCGTGCAAATGGCTTTATTGATGGATGTTTAGAGCGTCGATGAGCGGCTGTGGGGTGTCGGGGGCGAGCAGCGCGAGGAGGCGCCGGGCCTTGTCGGAGGTGTGTGCGGCGCGGGCGGCCTCTCCGGCGTCGACCAGGAGCAGGGCGCGCTCTCGGAGCAGCGCGGCCAGGGCCAGGGCGATCTGAGCGGCGTCGTGGTCGGCCTCCATCTGGATCCACCGGGCCAGATCGTCGGCGGAGAGGGCGTCGATGGCGTCCAGGCCGAGGCCGAGCAGATCGTCGAGGGCTTCATCGAGGGTCTGGAGGGCCTCCTCGTGGCGCTGGGTTTGGCGCAGGCCGATGAGGCGCTGGAGCGCCTGGGCGATCCGGGCGATCTCGCGCATTAAAAAATCCTCTTGAAACATGGACACCTCCAGTACAGGGGAGGGGCAAGGTCTGCACGGAGGGTGGGCGGGGCAAGGCGGCTGGATCAGGCGTGGAGGGTCCGGGCGAGGTCGGAGAGCAGGGCGGCGATCTCGACGGCGCGGCTCTTCTGGATGTTGTGGCCGCCGGTGTCAAAGCGCAGGCGCGGGCCGGTGGGGGCGAATTCGGCGAGGGCTTCGAAGATGGCCGGCTCGATGAAGCTGTCGTCGTCGGCCCAGATGACGGCGGTGGGGAGGGAGAGGGCCTTGAGGTGTCGTCGGTGGTCGGCGAAGGAGGTGCCGACGACGCAGTCGAGGGTGTGCTGGAGGACGGCGCGGTCGGTCTCCTTGAAGCCGGCGGAGGTGAAGCCGCGGCGGACCAGGGGCAGCAGCAGGGTGCCGAGCAGGGGGGTTCGCAGCAGCCGGGCGAGGGGCTCGGGCCTGTGGGCTCGGCGGGCGCGGTGGGGGGTGGGGCCGAGGGAGGCGATGAGGGCGAGGCCGGCGACGCGATCGGTGAGCGTGGCGCAGGCGGTGGCGACGCCGCCGCCCATGGAGTGGCCGACGAGCAGGGCGCCTCGGATGTCCAGGGCGTCGAGGAGCTCCTTGACGGCGAGACCGCGGCCAGCCAGGTCCGTCGCGGGGGCGGTGGACAGCGGCGTGGCCCCGAAGCCGGGCAGGTCCACGCGCACGACGCGGATGTCCGCGTCCATGGCGGGATCGAGCCACCTGAAGTCGCGGTGTGATCCCGGCATGCCGTGGACGAGGACCACGGCGGGGCCGGGGTGGCCGTTGTCGGTGTAGGCCATCGGGCCGAGGGGCAGGGCGGCGGTATGGAGGGCCGGGTCCGAGGGCTTGTCGGGGCGCATGGTCGATCCTCTGTGGACGGTGGGGGTCGCTTTGCGCCAGGATCTCCCCGGCGTTAGAGTGACTCGATCGGGCCGACGGCGTCTTCGGGCCGACGGCGTCTTCAGGCCGACGGCGTCTTCAGGCCGACGGCGTTTCAGGCCGACGGCGTTTCAGGCCGACAGCGTTTCAGGCCAACGGCGTCTTCGGGCCGAGGGCGTCTTCAGGCCGGCGGTGTCTTCAGACTGACGGCGTCTTCAGGCCGGCGGCGTCTTCGGGCCGACGGCGTCTTTGGGCCGACGGCGTCTTTGGGCTGAGGGTGTCTTCAGGTCGAGGGCGTCTTCGGGTCAATGGCGCCTTCGAGCCGAGGGCGTCTTCGGACCAAGGGCGTCTTTTTACCAGGGGAAGGGCGGCTTGTGCATCCGATCTGGGATCTGATGTGACGATGGTCTGCGTGGAGACCTGGAGAACTCCAGTGAGGGGGGAGGATGATGAAGAGCTTGCAAGAGATCCACGCGCCGACGAGCGTGTGCTTCGGGTGCGGACCGACGAATGAAAAGGGCTTGCGGATCAAGAGCTTCGTCGAGGGCGAAGCGCTGGTGGCGGAGTGGCGGCCGGAGGATCACCACAAGGCCTTTGACGGGATCCTCAACGGTGGGATCTGCGGGGCGTTGCTGGACTGTCATTCGAATTGGTGCGCGGCGTGGAGCTTGATGAGGGCGCGGGGGGTCGAGGCGCTGCCCTTTACGGTGACGGCGAGCTTCTCGGTGACGCTCAGGCGGCCGACGCCGATGGACGCGGTGTTGCGCCTGAAGGCCTGGGCGGTGGAGATCGACGGCGACAGGGCGACGATCGAGGCGACGATCGAGGCTGGCGGCAAGATCACGGCCTCGTGCCACGGGGTCTTCGTGTCGGTCAAGGAGGGTCACCCGGCCTTCCGGCGCTGGTAGAGCGGCAAAGGCAGGCCTCGAGCGGGTGACAAGGTGAGGGGTCGTGCTCAAGAATGGGAACCGCCGGGGATCCTCCCGAGGGCTCCCGGTGAGGGCCCGCAGAGGCGCCTGGAGGCTGGTGGGCCTGAATGTTTGAAGGGGTTTAGCCTGTGAACCAACCATGGATGCGCGTGTGTGGTGTGTGGCTTGGGCTGACGCTGGCGGGGTGTGGCACCTTTGAAGACGTCGGCGAGGTGACCTTCGCCGGGGACGAGCAGGAGCCCGAGCCGGGCGAGCCCGACTCGCCGGTGGAGTGCGGTGACAGGCCGGCAGATCGCTGCGCGCTGTCGCTGTCCCAGGGCTCTGGCTCCGGCGCGCACACCTGCGCGAGGATGGCCGACGGGTCGTTGAGGTGCTGGGGGGGAAACCGCGACGGGCAGCTCGGCGACGGCACCCGGCTCTACTTCAGCCCTGAGCCCTTGGAGGTCGTCGACACGGGCCTGGGCTTGCTCGCTCAGGTGGCCACGGGGAGCAACTTCACCTGCGTGCTGGACACCGAAGGGCAGGTGGCCTGCGTGGGCGGCAATGAGGTCGGGCAGCTGGGTAACTCGGCCTCGGGCCGAGCCTTCGAGGTCGACTTTCAGACGATCTCGGGGTTGCCCAGGGCGACGCAGATCGACGCGGGGGGCGGCTTCGCCTGCGCGTTGACGGCGGTCGAGGGCGCCCCCCAGGGTGTGTGGTGCTGGGGGCTCAACGACAAGGGGCAGCTCGGCCCAGAGGGGGGCGCGGACGGCGGCCTGCGCGAGGTGCCGATGCCCGAGGGCGTCGAACCTCAGGAGATCGTCGTCGGCGGCGACCACGCCTGCGTCCTGACGACCGCCCAGACGGTCTGGTGCTGGGGCGGCAACCGCAACCTGGCGCTGGGGCGGGAGACGGGGATCAACACCATGGGCTGCGTCGCCCCAGCGGATCGCTGCCTCGACGGCTTCGAGTGCGATCCCTGTCCAGGCTTCGTGAACGACCTGCACGACGTGACTGAGTTGGTGTCCGGGTCGCGCCACAGCTGCGCGATCGACGCCGGTGTGGTCGTCTGCTGGGGGGACAACTCCAGCGGCCAGCTCGGGGTGGCCGGCCCTGAGCCGCGCCGCGTCTTCGTCGAGGTGGACAGGTTTCGGGCCGAGGGGATCGCGATCCAGCTGCTCGCCGCAGGCGACGGCCACACCTGCGGCCGCTCCGACGGGCAGGTCTACTGCTGGGGCGCCAACGGCAACGGTCAGCTCGGCGGTGAGTGCCAGATCCCGATCGTGACCGAGCCCATCTTGATCCCTGGCTCGTCCAACACCGGCACTCTGGCGCTGGGCGCCAGCTTCTCGTGTGGGACCTACGACCCCGGCGGGCAAGGCTTCAACCAGCTGTGGTGCTGGGGAGAAAACGCCCTCGGCCAGCTCGGCGACGGCGGCGTGGAGGGGAACTGCACGCCCGTCGACGGCTTCCCGGTGGGGTTTGGCGCGGCAGGGCCGGGGCGGACGCCGCTGACCGATGTGCTCCAGTACGACGTCGGGGCCGGCCACGCCTGCGCGCTGCTGGATGACAGGCGGCTGATGTGCTGGGGGGACAACGAAGCTGGGCAGCTCGGCCAGGCGATCCCCTTGTTCAGGGACTTGCCCGTCGAGGTCGTCGACCTGGACGACGCCTCGGACGCGGCCGTCGGCATCGCCCACACCTGCGCCCTCAACCCATCCGGCGAGCTCTTCTGCTGGGGCAACAACGCCCTCGGGCGGCTCGGCTTGCCCGGCACGGTCGTGACCAACAGGCCGCTGCGCGCCGTCGAAGGGATCCTGGGCGAGAGGGTGGCGTCGGGGGATGAGCACACCTGCATGGCGACCTTGACTGGCGATGTGCATTGCTGGGGTTCGAACTTCTCGGGGGCCCTGGGCGATCCCCGCGTCGACTTCCTGGAAGTCCCCGAGCTGGACCCCGTCGTGGCTGGCGTCCGCGGGTTGTTCTCGGGGCCGCGCCACGTCTGCGCCACCCTCGACGACGCGACCTTGAGGTGCTGGGGGGACAACGAGTTCGGCCAGATCGGCGTCGAGGGCGCGGATGTCTGCCCGAACGGTCAGCCCTGCGTCACTGCTCCGGTCGTGGTCGAAGGCGTGCAGGAGGTCCGAGGGGTGGCCCTCGGGGCCTTCCACACCTGCGCCATCGTCGGCGAAGGGCGGGTGATGTGCTGGGGGGCCAACTTCAGCGGACAGCTCGGGCTCGGCTTCCAGAGCGACTCCATCGTCCCCCCCTCGGAGATCCCCGAGCTCTCCGGCGTGGTGGGGATCTCGGCGGGTGCGTCGCACACCTGCGCCTTTGACGCCGAGGGTCGGGTCTACTGCTGGGGCGGCAACAACGATGCCCAGCTCGGCTACGGTGAGGACGACCCCCAGTGCGACGGGTGCCAGTCCAGCCCTCGGCGGCTGGTCAGGCCGGTCGACGTCGTCCAGATCGTCAGCGGCGGGGGCCACACCTGCGCGCTCCAGCGCAGCGGGGAGGTGCAGTGCTGGGGCAACAACGTCTTTGGACAGCTCGGCGCCGGCTTCAGCGACTTCACCGAAGATATCCTGACCGTCGCCTTCTGAGCGCCCCTCCGAGCCTGCGGGCCGGCCGCAGGCTCGCCCTCAACCATCTCAAGTGCCCGTATTGATTCATGTTTGTACCAATTTGCGGGCTGTGATCCCGGCCTCGGGTCAACTTTGCGGGCTGTGATCCCGGCCCAGGGTCAAGTCAGGGTCGGCGCGCGGAAACGGGTCCCATGTCGGGGTGGGCCTTGGGTCAGGCGGCCAGGAGATCGGCGCTCAGGGTGTCGAAGAGGTCCAGCGCCTGGGCGCTGTCTGGCAGCCCGAGCGCTGCGGGCAGCGGCGCGGTGTCGACCGAGGCGAGCGCGCGGCGCAGCGCCGCGACGGCCTCGGCGCGGGCGTCGATGACCTGTTGGCGCTCGCCTTCGTCGAGGCGAGTCATGATCCAGGCGTCGATGTCCCAGGAGAGCTCGGCGTGGCGCGTCTCGTCGACGGCGATGGCGGCCAGCGCCTGCTGGATGGGGCCGGGCTGGGCGAAGTGGGCCTGCCAGGTGGCCTGGAGGGCGGACCAGGTCTCCTGCACGCAGCCCTCGACGGCGTTGTCCAGCGCGATCTCAAGGAGCGGGCGGACTCGGAACTCCTCGACCTCAGGGCGTCGGGGGTCGGCGCCCAGGGCCAGGGCCAGCGCGCGGGTCAGGTGGGTGTGGTGGACCTCGTCCCAGAGGGCCTGGAGGCATGCCTCCTGGAGCGCCTGAGGGGCCCCGTGGGCGCGCAGCTCGTCGAGCAGGGCGGCGAAGGCGAGCACGGCGCCCTCCTCCAACCGGGCTGACTCCGCGAACCAGCGCCCGCAGGCCGTGGCGCCCTCGGCCTGCGCGGCGCTCAGGAGCCCAGGCGGGCGGCGCCCGACCGGGTGGAAGTAGCGGTACTCGACCGTGCACATCAGGGTCAGCGGCTCCTCACCGTCCGCCTCCAGCGGGAGGTTGCACGACGTCACCTGCTCGCCGCCGAGGCGTTCGCAGACTCGCCGGCATACATCCAGGGGGATGCTCTCGCCGCGCTTGAAGGTCGCCAGCAGCTCCTCGTAATCCTGCTGCCCGAGCTGAACGGGCGAGGTCGCGAACCCTTGGGATTCATAGGATTGGGCGCGCTCGTGGGGGTCGAAGTCGCTGCCGTCGCCGGTGGCGCACCCGGCGGTGAGCGCCAGCGCGGAGGCTCCTGCGGCCAGCGGCGCGCGCAGCCGGACGATGGCTTCGAATCGCTTGAGGAGGCTTCGTGGTGTCATGATCGTGCTCCATGTCGAGGGCTGTCGAGCAGCCCTTCAACGCTCACCCTGCCGCGCCCTTACATCAAAGGTGATCGAGGTCGCGTGGTCTGCTAACCTTGGTCGAGATCGACGGGGGGTGGCAAGGGAGGCTGAGATGAGCGTGTTTGAGGGGAGTCTCAGGTTGGCGCTGGTGGCGCTGGCCCTCGTGGTGCCTTGCGCGTGCAGCGATGAGGGCGACGATGACGGTCAGGTCGACGTGGTCAACAACGACCCGAACAACGACCCGAACAACGATCCGAACAACGACCCCAACAACGATCCGCTCCCAGAGTGCGGGGACGGCGTCTGTGACGCAGGCGAGGAGATCGCCTGCGATCAGGACTGCGGGGCGCCGAACAACGATCCGAACAATGACCCGAACAACGATCCGAACAACGACCCCAACAACGATCCGCCTCCGGACTTCATCGGGGCGGCCTGCGGCGGCAACCAGGACTGCGGCTTCCTGGGCATCTGCGTGGGCGAAGCTGAAGGGTTTACGGGGGGTTACTGCATTGCCGTGTGCGATCCTGAGGAGGCGGTCCCCTGCGACAACGACAACCCTTGTCTGACCTTCGAAGAGGGGGAGTCCTTCTGCCTGGACGGGTGCGTCGGCGACGAGGACTGCCGGCGCGGCTACTTCTGCGCGGACATCACCGGCAATGAGGACGAGCGCTTCTGCTACCCCTCGGAGTGCGCCGACGACGCGGAGTGCGGCGAGGGCAGGGTTTGCCGGGGGGGTGGGTGCGCGAACCCGGCGGCGGAGTCGGGCGACGCCTGCACGGAGAACAGCGACTGCATGCCCGGCGGGGCCTGCTTGACAGTGGTCGACGAGGACTCTCCGGAGGGGCCGACGGTCTTCCCGGGCGGCTACTGCCTGCTGCCTGGCTGTCAGGAGGACGCGGACTGCCCCGGCCAGGCGATCTGCGCGCGCAACGAGGCCGATGAGAGTTTTTGCCTGAGGACGTGCGAGACCGCAGAGGAGTGTCGCCCGGGGTACGGCTGCAACGTCATCGAGGAGGGGCTTCAGTCGATCTGCTTACCGGGCCAGTGCGTCGAGGACGCGGACTGCGAGCGCGGGGTGTGCTCAGGGGCCTTTTGTGGCGATCCCGAGGCGCGGGCCGGAGACGCCTGCGAGGTGGTCGAGGACTGCCGGCCAGGCCCCGGCGCGATCTGCGTGACCCCTGAGCTGGGCCAGGAGACGCGCGGCTTCCACGGCGGCTACTGCACCCAGCAGGGGTGCGCCCCGCTCCAGAGCGGCTTCTGCGGCCCGGACGCGGTGTGCGCGCCCGTGGGGGATGGCCCCTTCGGCGCGTGCCTTGCGGCCTGCGAGGTCGACGAGGACTGTCGCGCCGGCGGGCTCTACGAGTGTCGGTCCTTCGTCCCGGGCGATCCGGAGGCCCCGCGCGGCTGCCTGCCGGTGGTCTGCGGTGGCGACCAGCCCTGCCCCGAGGGCTTTGCGTGCTCGGAGGGCGTCTGCATCGTGGCGCCTTGACCGACGCGCTGGCCGCGCTGACGGGCACGTCTATCTCACGGCGGCTGATACGGAACCACGCTTGAGCCACTTTCATCTTGGGCTTCCAGGTGGCCCAACATGTAAGTGGCTTGAGCGTGGTTCCGGCTGACTCCAGCGGCAGGCGGGTTGAGATCGACAAATCGGCAGTGATGACGGACACAAGACCCCGTCGGGAACAAGACCCCGTCGGGAACAAGACCCCGTCGGGAACAATCGAGATCGTCGGGCCGACCCCGCTGATGGCCGCGTCGGGGTCCGCGTTGTCGCGAGGGGGCGGTCGTCAGGGTTGATCTTCGCGTCGAGGCGGGCTCAAGGGCGGCTTGTGCAGCGCCGCTCGGCGCCGAGTCGCCAGATGATGTTCTTCATCAGGGCGACGGACTCGGGGTGGCTGGAGGCGTTCTTGATCCAGTCTTGATCCGAGGTGGTCAGGATCATGGAGGGGCGGTCGCGCGCTGGGCAGAAGGCGAAGCCGACGTCCTGGCTCTGCCATGTCAGGAAGGCCTCCAGCCCTCGGCCCTGACATCCCCACCAGTAGTAGGGCAGGGAGGAGACGGGCTCGGGGGTGTGGCTCAGGGGCCCTCGGATGGCGATGGAGGCCAGGTCGCCGGAGACCTCCCCGGTCCATTGGAAGTGGCCGTCGAGGCGCTCGACGAGATCGACGAAGGCGACATTGCCGGGGTGGCTGACCATGTACTCGCTCTGGAGGTAGAGGCCGCCGCCGGAGCGCAGGAAGCGCTCCATGGTGTGCCGCCGCTGCGTGGGCAGGTCGATGAGGCCCGAGGCGACGATCAGGATCTCCTTGTCCTTCAGGTTGCGGGGGTCGTCCAGGAAGGTCTGCGGGACGATCGCGGCGCGGTGTCCGAGGGCGGTGGCGACCTTGAGCCACTCGGTGTCCATGACGTGGCCTTCGTGCTGGGAGGTGCTCTCGACGATGGCGATGTCCCAGGGTGGCGGCGAGGTGTCCTGGCGGCGATGGCGGGCGGGGCGCTCGCCGGTGTCGGCGGCGGTGGAGGTCAGGAGGAGGGCCGAGATCATGAGCAAGGCCGCGTGCTTGGGGGTGACGGTGCGCGCGGTGGGCATGGGTCATCATCTCCGTCTGGATGGGCGCCGGTCCAAGGCGTCGATCAGGGCAACAGGTTGTTGGCGGGCCTGATTTCGCTCTGGGTGAGGTTCATGTGGGGTGGCCTCAGTTGTCGGGGGCCTTGTCGAAGGGCGCCCAGTAGGGGATGTGGTTGGCGCTGGCGATGTTCTGGCCGGGGAGCCAGAAGGCGGGGAAGCTGGGGTCCTGGCCGCTGGCGGCCAGGACGGGGTCGATGGCCGTGATCCAGATCTGGACGTCCTCGACATTGCGTTGGACCTTGCCGTAGCTGCGGCCTGAGGAGAAGGCCAGCCAGAGGTGTCGGCCGGTGAAGGGCGCCCACTTGGGCCAGGAGTTGGCCAGGCCGTCGCGCAGGTTGGCGCGGGTCAGCTCGATGGGGACGCGGTTGGTGGGGGAGGTCAGCCACAGGGCGCTGATCTGGGAGGTGTTGGGCGCGTCGGGGTTGAGGCTCGGGCCGGTGTGGTTGAAGGCGATGAAGCGGCCGTCGGGGCTGAAGGCCGGGTGGAAGGTGTTCTCCTGGTCATTGCGCGGCTCGAAGAGGACCGTGGGCGGGCCCCACTCGCCGCCGAAGTTGGGGCGCAGGATGAGGGCGGCGTTGGCGATCTCGAAGTCGACGCCGAAGCCGATGGGCAGGCGAGAGCCGGCCGACACCAGCCAGCGGTTGTCGGGCGACCAGTCGGGGAAGGCCTCCAGGTAGCCCTGGAGGCGCGGGACGTCCCGGATGGGCTGGCCGGTGACGCACTGCCCCTGGGCGCAGTCGGCGTCAGTAACGCAGAAAACCATGTCGTCGTCGCAGCGGCCGTTGGCGTCGCGCTCGGTCAGCGTGCCGCTCCAGCCGGTGACGACGCGGGTGCCGTCGGGGTTGAAGGCCGGCTGCATGCCGTTGATGTTCTGATCGAGGTCGACGACGCGGACGGTGGGATCCTCGGTCAGGATCTCCATGAAGGGGCCGATGGGGATGCCGACCGGCGCGGTGTTGAAGGCCATCCGCTTGCCGTCCCGCGAGAGCGTGTGGCAGCCCACGCAAGGGCTCCCCTGCGGGGTCGAGGGCGTAAAGAAGCGCTCCGGGGCCAGATCGCCGACCGGCAGGCGCATGATGCCGGCGTCGGTCGTGGACCAGTAGTAGATGGCGCCGAAGACCGCGTCCTGTGAAAAGCTCACCCGCGCGACCTGCGCTCCCCTGAAGACCTCGCCTCCCTCGGCGCCGTCGACCGCGATCTCCAGCGGCCTGCCGAAGCTGCTGCGCGCCAGGAGCTGCCAGAGCGTCGGCTCGGGCAACCAGATGGAGCTCCGCGTCAGGACGGTCACGTCGACGAACTGCCCCGTCAGGCGGACCCTGAACAAGGGCAGGCCGAAGTCCTCCCACTGGATCGTGACCCCCTGGATGTTGGAGGGGAAGAGGGTGCCGTCTTGAGGGTAGATGACCTTGGGGATCCGCTGCGGATCGAGGACGGCGGGGTTGTCGAAGGCCGCCGCGTCGGGCGCTTCTGTCCCCTCGTCCAGCACCAGGGCCCTGATCAGGGTCCTGAGCCGGGTCGTCGCCCGGCGCTCGCCGGAAGTGGCCGTGATCGTCGCCTCGGCGCCGATCCCCGAGGTCGTGTACAGGCCCGAAAAGCCGTCCACCGAGCCCGCCCTCGGCTCGTCGCTCTGCCACTGGGCGTTGTCCAGCGCGACCGGCTCGCCGTCCTCGCCGACGAGGAAGGCGCTGAACTGGACGTCCCTGCGCTCGCCGGGCTCAAGCGCGAGCTCGAGGTTGTGCGGCTCGATGAAGATCGTGCCTGGGACGCGCCCGGGCTCGGCATCGGGAAGATCGGCGTCCAGCCCCGCGTCGGCCAGGGCCTCGGGCTGGGCCTCCGGCTCGGCGTCGTCCGGGTCGTCGGCGTCCGGCAGGCCGGCGTCCTGGCCGCCCGTGTCCTGCTCAGGCCCCGCGCCGGCAGGCCCGCCCTCGTCATCACAGCCCGACGCGGTGGCGCCGCTGGTGATCACCAGCGCCAAAGCGATCCATCTCAAGGTGGTGATCTTCATGACTATTCTCGTTTGCCCAGCGGGGCCTGTCCCTCGATCCCATGGCGCACCAGTGTACGATTTGGGGCGCCGCAATGGAAGGTGAAGGCATCAGGCCACTTGCTCACCCGGGTTGGCTCGGTGAAGTCACGGCGAAGGCTCCTGCGGCCCGCCCCCCAAGTCATCGTGTCCGTAAAACGAGTTCTTCTGGGAGGCGGCCTGGCTCGGGTTGATGGACAGGGTGGTCTTCAGCCCATTTTTCCGCACCATCGATCACCAGGAGTGGCGCGTGGAGCATTGCAGGGGCTACAAGATGAAGGTCAACAGGGCGGACGTGCTGGCGCTTGATGCTGGGTCGCCTCGGAGCAGGCAAGGGTTGATGGCGCAGGCCATTCATGGAGCAAGCGGGGTCGAGATGGGCGCGGTGATGGGGCGTCGATGGGCGCAGGTGTTGGTGCTTGGGGTGGTGTCGTCGGGGTGGGTGGGGTGCGCGGGGCTTGAGAACACGCTGGAGAAGGGCCACGCGATCGCGGCCAACCTGATGATCCCGCCTGCGGAGGAGGTGAAGCTGGGGCGGCGGCTCTCGAAGGAGCTTGAGAAGTCCATAAAGATCCATGATAACGAGGAGTTGCAGACGTACATCCAGGAGCTGGGCGCGCGCATCGCGGCCAACGTGGAGGTCTACGAGCCGATTGAGTTCACCTTCAAGGTGGTCGACGATCCGGGCAAGATCAACGCCTCGGCGCTGCCCGGAGGGCACATCTACGTCTACACCGGGCTGATCATGATGGTGAAGACCGAGGCGGAGCTGGCGGCCGTGGTCAGCCACGAGATCGCCCACGTCACCGAGCGCCACATCCCGCAGCGGCTGGTGGCGCTCCACGGCCTTGAGGCGCTCCAGGAGTTGATCTTCGAGCAGGACACGGTGCCGCCGCTCTTGACGGCGCTGGCCTCGGAGGTGGCCGGCGGCGGCTACCTCCTCCATTACAGCCGGGAGACCGAGAGCGAGGCCGACGTGGTCGGGATCGGCTACACGATCAAGGCGGGCTTCAACCCCGAGCGCTTCGTGGACTTCTTCACTCTGATCAAGCGCCTCGGGGCGCAGACCCCGGAGATCTTCTCGACCCACCCCGACCCCGACCGCCGCATCCAGGACGTCCGCAAGGCCATCGGGGCCTTCGGCGAGGTGCCCAGCGACGAGGGCGGCGAGGGCTTCAAGCGGGTCCACGAGATCCTGTGGGGGCCAGCCGGCCGCCCCGACATCTGAACCGCCTGCGCCGTGGTCATGGCCGCGCTGCCGCCCCGACATCTGAACCGGGCGGCCCGCGCCGTGGTCCGCTGAAACCTGGCGGCCCGCGCCTTGATCCTCGCGGCCCTACGAGGGGCCGCCCTCCGGGCGCGGCAGAGGCGGCACGGCGTCGTCCTCCTCGCCGAGCGTGGCGGCGATGAGGCGGACCAGGGCGACGCGCGCCCGCTCCAGCACCCCGGGCTCCACGAGGCCGCCGGTGCGCAGGAGGTGGATCGAGACCCCCTCGACCGCGGCGACGAGCCCCTGGTAGATGAGCGGCTCGACCGGCGCGCGGCCAGCGCGCGCGACCTCGTCGGCGAAGAAGGCCGCGTAGCGCTCGATGGCGCGCTCCCTGATCCGGTAGCTCGGGGTGTCGGGCTGGAGCGAGGCGGCCAGCAAGATCCGGTAGACGCCCGGCTGCATCGCGTGGAAGCTCAGGAAGGTGCTCACCGCCGCGTCGATGCGCTCAATGGGATCCTCCGCCTGGGTGACGGCCCCCTCGATGGCGTAGAACATGACCTCCATGCCGAACTCCAGCAGCGCCTCCTGGAGCGCCGCCTTGCTGGGGAAGAACTTGTAGAAGGTCGCCCGCGAGACCTTGGCCTCCTCCAGGATCTCCTGCACCGGCGCCTCCGTCCCAGAGCGGTTGTAGACCGCCGCCGCCGCCGCGAGGATGGCGGTCTTCGCCGCCTCGATCTCGAAAACGTCGAGCGGCGGGCGCCCCCGACGGCCTCTCGTCCTGTCTGTGCTCACTCCCCCTCCCCAGACAACGAGCCCCCATGTTGGGTGAACACCTTGTATCATATAACCAGGGGCTCGTCGACGCGACCACGGGCCCACGCGCTGCGAGACCGTTCTTCCAGCCTCTTGACTGGAGCATACACAGTGTATAATAAAATGTCGATGAGGGCTCGCGAGGTGGGTGCTGGACCACGCACGGCGCGCTCGGGAGGAGTCGGATGGCTGAGCTGGACGTCATCATCATCGGCGCGGGCCTGTCTGGGATCGGGGCCGGCTGTCGCCTGTCCGAAGAGCCCGGCTTGACCTGGGCCATCCTGGAGAAGCGGCCCGATACGGGCGGGACCTGGGACGTCTTCCGCTACCCAGGCATCCGCAGCGACTCCAGCATGCAGACCCTGGGCTATCGCTTCCGACCCTGGAAGGGCGACAAGGACATCGCCTCGGGCCAGCAGATCCTGGACTACATCCGGCAGGCCGCCGCCGAGCGCGGGGTCAATCGCCACATCCGCACCGAGCACCGCGTGCTGGCCGCGACTTGGCACGGCGACCTCGCCCGATGGTCGCTCAGGGTGGCGCACCCCGGCGGCGAGGAGACGCTCTGGGCCCGCTTCATCATCGCCGGGACCGGCTACTACAACAACGAGCGCGGCTATGCGCCCGACTTCCCCGGTGTCGAGACCTTCGCGGGTGAGCTGGTCCACCCCCAGCATTGGGGCCAGACCGCCTTTGAGGGCAAGCGCGTCGCGGTCATCGGCAGCGGCGCCACGGCGGTCACGCTCGTCCCCGAGCTGGCCAGGTCTGCCGCCAGCGTCACCATGATCCAGCGCTCCCCGACCGACGTCGTCGTCATGCCCGAGGTCGTCCCCGGCGGGCGCGTCGGTGACATCGCGCGGGGTACGCTCACCTACTGGTTCGCTCGCCGCTTCCCCGAGGTCGCCCGCCGCTCCATGCTGCGGGACGCCCAGCGGGCGCTGGGCCCGGACATCGACGCCTCCAGGCACTTCGCGCCGAGCTACGATCCCTGGGACCAGCGCATCTGCGTCGCCCCCCAGGGCGATCTCTTCAAGGTGCTGCGCGAGGGCCGCGCCCGCGTGGTCACCGGCGAGATCGACCGCTTCGAGACCGAGGGCGTGAGGATGCGCGATGGCAGCCTCGTGGCCGCGGATCTCATCGTGACGGCCACGGGGCTGGAGCTTGAGTTCCTCGGCGGCATCGCCCTCGACGTCGACGGCCGACGGCTCAGGCCGAAGGACTGCGCGCTCTATCGAAGCGCCATGCTCTCCGGCGTGCCCAACATGATCCTGCTCACGGGCTACACCAACGCCTCCTGGACGCTGCGCAGCGGGCTCTCGGTGGATCTTTTTCTCAAGATCTACCGCCACATGGAGCGCGCTGGGCACGCCGTCGTCCGAGCGCCCACGCCGCCCTCCGCGCTGGACGGCGAGGCCCCGCTGAACTCTGGGTACATGCGGCGAGGCCAGGATCAGATCCCCCTCCAGGGCAAGCGCCACCCGTGGAGGCTGTCGCGCTACTATGTGCTCGACTGGCTCCGCGAGACCACCACGCCTGTGGCCTGGGGGCTCGACTACGAAACCCGCGACGCGCGCCACCTCTCAACGGCCAAGGAGGCCTTTGCGCCATGACCGCGACCCCGCAGATCACCGAGCGACCGAGCCTGCGCCCCCGCAAGATGGACTTCCCCTTCATCGAGCACGACACCCCTCCGGAGCGCTACTGGATGGGCGGCAGCAGGCTGTTTACGCACATGGCCAACGGCATCAACCTGCTCTTCCCCAAGGGCGAGCGCTTCTTCATCCGAAGCGTTCGGGCCTTCATGGACGAGATCGAGGACCCGACGCTGCGCGCACAGGTCCGCGGGTTCATGGCCCAGGAGGTGCGCCACGGCATCGAGCACGAGTCCTTCTTCGAACTCCTTGAGGCGCAGGGCTACGAGATCCAGCCCTTCCTGGCCCTCTACGATCGGGTGGCCTACACTTGGATCGAGCCCAGGTTCAGCCCACAGATGCGCCTGTCGGTGACCGCCGCGCTGGAGCACTACACGGCGATGTTCGGCGAGTTCGCGCTGTCGGACGGCCTGCCCTTCGCCCACTCTGCGCTTCAAGACCTCCTGCTGTGGCACGCGGCCGAGGAGATCGAGCACAAGAGCGTCGCCTTTGACGTCCTGATGGCGGTCGATCCGCGCTACGGCGTCCGCGTCTCGGGGATGATGCTGGCCACGGTGGGGTTGTTGACCTTCTGGTTCCTCGCCAGCCGCGAGCTGATGCGCCAGGACGAGGCGATGCGCGACGCTGGCGCCATCACGGGCGAGCCGCCGCAGCTGCGCCAGCGCGCCCACGAGGCCTATGTGGCCTTCTGGGAGCGGCCGACCTTCAGGGGGATGGCCACCGGGTTCGTCGATTACCTGCGCCCGGACTTCCACCCCGATCAACACGACAACTACGAGATGGCCCGCGCCTACCTCGCCCGCATCGGCCGCCTCGACGGCTGAGCGATCAGAGGCCGGAGACGGGGATGACGTTGCTGCCGGGCGCGGTGAGCCCGAGCAGCACAAGCTCGCCCTCGGCGCCGCCGAGGACCGAGATGGAGATGGAGACGCTGTCGTCGTCGAAGCGCCCGCACTCGGTCTGCCCGATCTCGAAGACGCGGATGCTGTCGCCGTTCTCGATGGCGACGCCCTCTTCGGAGCCCTCTTCGCCGAACTGCGCCAGGACGAAGCCGAGGTTCAGCGCCGTGAAGAGGGTCGGGTCCGGGATGTCTCCGCCGAAGCACACCCCGGCCTCGGGGTCGACGGCGTCGGGGGGGCCGAGCATGGCTGCGGGGTCGCAGGCCAGGTTGTTGTCGCAGTCGACTTCGGTCTCCTGGCCGAGGACCTGGAGGAAGAACTCGGCGCCGTCGGGCTTGACGAGGCTGATGGCGTCGATGTCGGCGCCGGGGAAGTCGCCGAGGGCCTCGACGGTCTCGTCCTGGATCAGCAGGAGGCGATGGATGGGCGCGTCTGACTCGGGTTCGGGCTCGGGGCTCGCATCGGCGGCTCCTTCGGGCTCGAAATCGGCGCTCGCCTCGGGCTCGCCGAGGCTGCCGCCGGGGTCAGCGGAGAGGAAGCCGTCGTCGGTGTTGTCCAGGACGCAGGCGCTCGCGCTCAGGAGCGCGAGGCCGAGGATCAAGCAGGCCAGGTTGTTCTTCAAGGTCTCTTCCGTCAAAAAGGCCCGCAGGGAGTCTTTCGCTCCACAAGCCTGATTTGTAAGACCCGGCGAGGACGCGATCAAGCGCCAGCGCCGCTCGTTGCGATAAGTTGTTGTATCACATCGGGTTTTTAACCTCAGCGACAGGCTCCATCGGGTCATGTCATCTTGGCCCGGTCGCTGGGGAAGGTTCTAGAGCAGGTCGAGGAAGGCGCGAAGCGCGGCCCGCTCGCCTTCAGTCAGGCGGGTGACCGTGGCCTTGGAGGGGGCCGCGTGCCAGAAGCGCTCTCCTTCGAAGGCGGCCTCCTTGAGGACGGCGTCGAGATCGGGGGCTGAGCCGTTGGTGAAGTAGGGCCGCTTCTTGGCGAGCCTGCGCAGGGCAGGGGGGCGAGCGCCCTCGTCGTGGACGTAGGGCTCGACGCCGGTCTTCTGGTAGGCGTCGCTGGCCCAGGTGATGGGTCCCTGGGGGGAGAGCACGCGGGCCTCCCAGGCTTCGAAGGGGACGCTGGAGCCGGGATCGTCGGCCACCAGGCGGGCGTCGTGGCAGGCGGCGCAGCGGTCGCGGAAGAGGGCCGCGCCCTGTCGATCCACCTCGTTGAAGCGGTCGCGGCCCCGGGCGGCGGGGTTGGGGCGGTGGGTGAAGGCGATCAGGAACTTCATCAAGGCGCGCCGGAGGGTGACGGGATCGAGGCGCTCGGGCAGGCCCTCGACGGCGGCGAGCCAGGGGAAGTCGGCCTTGTCGAGGGCGAACCAGGGGTCGCGGCCGTTGTTCTTGTTGGCGACCTTGAACTCGTTCCAGACCATCTGCGCCATGGTCCGGTCGAGGGCGCGGGTGAAGAAGGGGCGGTTGCTGCCGAGCCCGAGCAGCGGCTTGGTGGTGGCGTGGACGGCGCCGCGGCCGGTGAAGTGGACCCGCCCGTCGCCATAGCCTTCGAAGTGGCAGGTCTCGCAGGTGAAGCGGCTGCCGCGCCCGGTCGAGTCGTTCCAGGGCGCCATCAGCCGGGTGAAGAAGAGCGCCTCGCCGAGCAGGACCTCGGGATCGCGCCGCGGGCCGCCCTTGAGGGGGACGATGGCGTGGGTGCCGTCGGCCTCGAAGCGGATCAGGGCGTCCAGCAGGGGGTTGGCGGCGATCCAGCGCCCTGGTCCGGCCGGCGCCATGGCCGCGATGCCGGCCGGCGCGGGCCGCGCCTTGATCTCGGGCGAGTCGTCGCCTGAGAAGCGGATCGTCGCCAGCGCGTCGCCGCCGTATCCCGCCGCGATCACCTCGCAGCCGGACTCGGCGGGCTTGATGGAGAGCCAGCGCGGGGTGATGATCCCGCGCTCGGAGACGTTGACGATCCCGCGGCGCGCGGGTTGGCCGCTCTGGGCGTCGAGGCCATAAAGGAAGACGAAGGAGTCGATGTAGCCGAAGGATCCGTCGCTGCGGTCCAGCGCCCGATCCTCGACGCCGCCCGCGGCGATGAGGAGGCCGTCAGGCCCCTCGGCGGCCGCGAAGCCCCAGATCGGCCCCTCGTGCTCGATCCGCGCCGGCTGGCCCACCGCCAGCCCCTCGCCGTCGAGCGCGTGGATGAGCAGCGCGTGATCGAGCGGGCAGTTGACGATGAGCCGCGCGCCGACGCGCGCCAGCTGGACAGGCCCGTTGCAGCGCCCCACCGGCGCTCTCCGCCAGGCCCCCAGGATGCCCTCGCCGGAGCCCTTGATCAGCGCCTCGATCCGGCCCGTGGCCTCGTCGGCGAAGTAGATCGGGCCTTCGTCCCCGGCCCCGATGGCGCGGGGCGAGAGGGCGCCGTCGAGCGGGATGTCGTCGAGCCTGACGAGGGTGTCGCCCTCGATCCGGTGGTGGCCGAGCGCCGAGGCGCCCTCGGCGCCGACGAAGACCTCGCCTGCGCGCACGACGAGCGAGGTGGGCAGGTCGACAGTCCCGGCGCGGTGGAGGGGGGCGCCCTTCGGGTCAACGATCAGCAGCGCGCTGGCGCCCCGCAGCGCGACGATAGCGCGGCCCCCTGGGAGGGCGGCGATGGCCGTCGGATCGGGGCCCATGGAGGTCGAGGAGGGAGGCAGCGCGGCGAAGTCGGCCTCGGCGCGGGCGAGGTCTTCGAAGTCGACGAGCGCTTCGAAGGCGATCTGCTCGGGGTCGGGTTCGGGGGCGGCCGGCGTGGCGGCCTTGTCGCTTCGTCTGGCGTCCGAGCAGGCCCACAGAGCACATAGCGCCCCGATGAGCAGGAGCAGCTGTCGTTTGGGGCTCATGGTGGGCACCAGCGGCTCAATGAGAGGGGGATTACCAGCCGCCTTCCTCGTCATCGGCCTTCTCTTCCTTGTCGCTCCCTTCCTTCTTGTCGCCTTCGGGCTTGGCGCTCTCCTCCTTCTTCTCGCCGCCGGAGGAGCTGGTCCCGCAGGCGGGCGCGAAGGCGAGGGCGGCAAAGGCGATGGCGATCAGCAGAGCGATTCTCTTCATGGCGGCTCTCCTTGAGGGTTGGGTTGTGGGCGATGAGCCTGCTCCATGGTGCATGGAGCCATCCAGGGCTTTATCCTCGCGAAGGGTGAATCTGAGCCAGAGCGCGTCGGATTGTCAAGCGCGGCGGGCGAGCGCTTGTGTTATGCTCGGTCATCAATCGATGAGGAAGATCATGGCGCACATCCATACTCCGTTGCTCGATTCGGCCTCGATGCGCGAGGCGGCGGCGCGGCAGGTCCTGTTGAAGATGGAGGCGATGCAGCCGACGGGGTCGTTCAAGGCGCGCGGCATCGGGCGGCTGTGCGAGGTGTTCAAGGCCGAGGGCGTCGGCCACCTGGTGTCGTCGTCGGGCGGCAATGCGGGGATCGCGGCGGCGTGGAGTGGTCGCCGGCTGGGTCTGCCGGTGACGGTCGTGGTGCCCGAGACGACGCCGGTCTGGATGCGCGGTCGCATCGCGCGCGAGGGCGCCGAGGTGATCGTCCACGGCGCCGGGTGGAACGAGGCGCACGCGAGGGCGTTGGAGATCGCGGCGCAGATCGGGGCCGAGGCGGGCCGGCCGGCGGGGGTCGTCCACCCTTTTGATCACCCGGCGATCTGGAGCGGCCACGCGACGATGATCGCGGAGGTCCAGCAGGCGCTGGCCGAGGGCCTCGAAGGGGGCGCGCGGGCGCCCGGGGCGGTGGTGCTCTCGGTCGGCGGCGGCGGGCTGCTGATGGGGGTGCTCCAGGGCCTGGAGGCCGCCGGGTGGTCGCACGTCCCGATCATCGCGGTCGAGACCGAGGGCGCCGCCTCGCTCAAGCGGGCCATGGAGGCGGGCTGCCCGGTGGACATCGGGGCGATCCGCACCGTGGCGGGGTCGCTGGGCGCCCGCCGGATCGAGGGGCCGATCCTGGAGGCGGCCTTGAGGCGACCCGTGGTGCCCTGCGCGGTCACGGACGCCGAGGCGATAGGGGCCTGTCGGCGCTTCCTGGACGATCACCGCGTGCTGGTCGAGCCGGCTTGCGGCGCGGCGCTCTCCGTGATCTACAACAACCCCTCCGACATCCTTGATAAGGCCCTCGGCGGCCCGCTCCTCGCCATCGTGTGCGGAGGCGCGGTGGTGACCCTTGAGCAGCTTCAGCGCTGGGAAGCCCAGGTGGGCTGATGGGAGCGACGCACCTCATGAAGACCTTGACCGTCGGGGGAGTCCCCGAGCACGTCAACCTGCCCTGGTACCTCGCCGTCGAGGAGGGGCGCTTCGAAGATCTGGGCCTGGATGTGCGCTGGAAGGATTGTCCAGCGGGCACCGGCCAGATGTGCGAGGGGCTCGAGAGCGGCGAGCTGGACGTGGCGCTGCTCTTGACCGAGGGGGCGGTGGCCCACATCGGCAACGGGGGGACGTGCCGGATCGTGGGGACCTTCGTCGAGACGCCCTTGATCTGGGGCATCCACACCCGGGCCGACGCGCCCTTCGAGGACCCGGAGGGGCTGCGAGGGCGGCGCTACGGCATCAGCCGCAAGGGCTCCGGATCGCACCTGATGGCCTTCGTCGACGCAGCCCAGCGCGGGTGGCCGCCGGAGGATCACCCGAAGACGGTGAAGGTCGGCGGGCTGGGCGGGGCGCTGGACGCCTTCAGAGAGGGTCGGATCGACGCGTTCATGTGGGAGAAGTACATGACCAAGCCCCTGGTGGACGACGGCCACCTCAAGCGCGTCGGGACCTGCACGGCGCCCTGGCCCGCCTTCGTCCTGGCCGCGCGCCCCCTCGCCGTCGAGAACCTCGGCGAGGAGCTGGGCGGGGTCATGGCGCGGGTCGCGCGCGAGAGCGAGGCGCTGGCGGCGGCGCCGGAGCGGGTGGTCGAGGAGGTCGTCGCGCGCTTCGGCCTGCTGGCGCAGGACGTCGAGGCGTGGCTTCTCCAGACGCGCTGGGATTGCCGCGCCTCGGTCAGCGAGGCGGCGCTGCGCCAGGCCGCCCGCCACCTCGTCGGCGTCGGCGTGCTGGAGCGCGAGCCTGATCTGAAGGGGCTCACCGCGCCGGGGTTGTGCGCGCTGACCTGAGGGCGGGGTCGAGGAGGTCGGCCCGATGCGGCGGGGCGCCGGATTGCCCTTGACAGAATCGGCAATCACTTGGGGTTTGAGGCTCAATCGGTCTATGGTGGGGGCTCAGGCGGAAGACAGGTGCTTCAAGGCTCCGCAGAAGCACATCATTTCAACACAACAAGGCGATTCATCTCATGAGCGATAAGGACTACGGCCAGCCTCCAAACCTGCCGGGCTTCCAGATCACGGGCAAGCTGGGCGAAGGCGGCATGGGGGCGGTGTGGCGTGCCAAGCAGATGGGGACGAACCGGGACGTGGCGATCAAGACCGTCACGGCCGCGCGTATCGGGGCCGCCGAGCTTCAGCGCTTCGCGTTGGAGATCGAGGTGACGGCGCAGCTCGAGCACCCGAACATCGGCAGGCTCTACGAGTCGCGGGTCGACGCGGGCCTGTGCTACTACGCCATGGAGTTGATAGAAGGCGAGGATCTGGACGTCTGGCTTCAGAAGGAGAAGCCGGCGGTGCCGGTCTTCTTGATGGTGATGCTGGACGTGTGCCGCGCGGTCCAGTTCGCGCACCAGAAGGCGATCATCCACCGGGATCTCAAGCCGGGCAACGTGATGATGGGGCTGGACAAGACGCCGAAGGTCGTGGACTTCGGGCTGGCCAAGCTCGTGGAGAAGGACAAGCCCTCGGCCGAGAGCCGCGTGACCGGCGAGGGGATGGCGGTCGGGACGCCGGCCTACATGTCGCCGGAGCAGATCGGGGCCAAGGGCGGGCTGGTGGACACGCGGACGGACGTCTACGCGCTGGGGGTGATGCTCTACGAGTACATCGTCGGCCAGCACCCGCACGCGGCGGCGCTGGAGGCTGGCACGATGCAGCTCTTCATGAGCGTCGTGCGCTCGGACCCGCCCAGGCCCAGGACGATCAAGAAGTCGATCGACAAGGACCTCGAGGCGGTCATCATGAAGTCGATCGCGCGCGAGGCCAGCGAGCGCTACGCGACGGCGGGCGAGCTCGCCGACGACCTCCAGCGGGCGATGAACCGCGAGCCGGTGCTGGCCCAGCCGCAGACGGCCCTCTACATCATGCGCAAGAAGGTGGCCAAGAACCGCGGCAAGGTGTCGCTGGCGGCGCTGGTGCTGCTGAGCTTCGTGGCCTTCGCGATCATCTCGGTCAAGCTCATCATCGAGGAGCGCGACGCGGCCCGCGAGGCCAAGATCGTCGCCGAGCAGGAGCGGGACAAGGCCGAGGCGAGGTTCGTGCTCGGGCGAGATTTCGCGCACAAGCTCATCTTCGAACTGGACGACAGGCTGGCCGAGGGGCCGACCTCGGCGCGGGCCTCGCTGGTCTCCAGCGGCGGCGAGTATCTGGAGAAGCTCAGCAAGGACGCCGGCGAGCGGCCGGATCTCCTGACCGAGATCGCCCAGGTCTACGGCAAGATCGGAGAGGTCCAGCGCCAGCAGGGTGACCTCAAGGGCGCGATGGCCTCGTACCAGAAGAGCCTGGACGCCTTCAAGAAGCTCGACGGCAAGGAGGGCGTGGACGAGGGCGACGTCAAGCGCGGGATCGCCGATGGGCACTTCCTGCTCGCGCGCGGCGAGTCTCTCAGCGGCAAGAACGACAAGGCCCACGACCACTACAAGGAGGCGCTGTCGATCCTCAAGGAGCTGCGCAAGACGGACAAGAATCCGCTGACCCAGGACATGCTCGTCAAGACCTACTCGGATTACGGCAAGCTGCTCAGCAGCCAGGGCGATCAGGCCAAGGCGGCCGAGACCTTCGAGCGCGCGCTGGACATCCGCAAGAAGAAGGTCAAGGACAACGATAAGGACACCAACGCGCTCAAGGAGCTGGCCTCGAGCTACCTGGTGCTGGGCAACCTGAGGCTGGATCAGGGCAAGCCCTCCGACGCCATCAAGCTCTACCGCAAGTCTCTGGAGTTGCGCGAGAAGCTCGTCGAGCTGGCCCCGGAGAACGTCGACTTCAAGATGCGGCTGGCCGCCGGTCACCGCGGCGTCGGCTACGCCTACGAGGAGCAGGGCAACCTGCGCAAGGCCGGCGAGTCCTACGAGAAGGCCCTGGACATCTACCGCACCCAGTCGAACAACGACCCCACCAACGAGCGGATCAAGCTCGACGTGCTGTGGGCCTCGCTCTTCCTGGTCAACGTCACCATCGAGGTCGAGAAGCTCGACGAGGCCATGGGGGTCCTTGAGGTCGCCCTGCCCATGGCCCAGTCCGTGGCCGAGGCCGACGAGAAGAACCAGACCGTCCAGCGCATGCTCGCCCGGATGCTCTCGATGCGCGGCGTCGTCGAGCACCTCAAGAAGGACGACAAGAAGGCCGCCAAGACCCTTGAGGGCGCCCTGGCCATCACCGAGGCGCTGGTCAAGGCCAACGACAAGGATCTCTTCGCGCTCGACCTCCACAGCGAGGTGCTCCTGGAGCTCGGCCAGGTGACCCTCAAGAGCAAGAAGAAGGAGGCCCAGTCCTCCATCAACGAGGCCGTCCTGCTGCGACGCAAGATCGTCGAGGCCTCCCCCGACGACAAGGCCTACAAGAAGGCGCTCGGCGTTAGCCTCTACCACTCGGCGCTGATGGCCGGCGAGCTCAAGGACAGGGACAAGGCCGACGCCGAGCTGGGCGAAGCCCGCAAGATATTTACAGATCTGCTCAAGATCGACGGCTCGAACGCGGGGGCGCGGATCGCGCTGATCAAGGCGCTGATCGAGCACGGCGAGATGTTCATGGGCAAGGGCAAGGCCAAGGGGAAGGAGCTCGAGGATGGCTGCGCGGCCTACAAGGAGGCTCAGAGCCAGATCGGCGTCGCGGCCGCTCGCGACGCCCTGACGCCCTCCCTGCGCGCGCTCAGCAACGAGTTCGAAGACAGACTCAAGCCCTGCGAGTAGCGCCAACCCTCACCGCAGCACGCTCGCCTCGCCCGAGTGGAGCCTGAGGACCTTCCTGGAGCCCTCAGGCTCGCGGCGCGCGCCCTCGATGAAGCTCCGAAGGGCCTTGAGCTCCTCGCCGTCCATGGGATCAAAGGCCACGCCGATGCCTCGGGCGCCCTCCGGCGTGCGACCCCCCCGGACCACCGCGCCTCGGACGAGCAGGCGCGCGCCGCTCGTCGGATCCTTCATCGTCAGCGCCACGATCATCCCGATCTTGACGCGCGTCTCCGTGAGCAAGAAGGCCCCCCCGGCGCTGATGTCGTGGGTGTGCGTCTCCAGGCGCCCGTGCTCGGCGTCGAGGATCACCGCCACGCGCACCGGATCTCGCGTGTGCTGGCGCCGCGCCGCGCCGAGGATGGCGTCGCTGGCCGGGACCAGCCGCATCGGCCGGCTCGAGCCGTGCTCCCGGTGGTAGCGCGCCAGCGCGTCGATGAAGCGGCACCACAACGCCCTGGTGTGATCGTCAGGCCACTCGATCGTCAGCCCGATCCCGGCGCTGCGCGTCTGCCCCCGCTGAGGACCCACCGCGGTCAGGGTGTGCGCGACGATGGCCTCCAGATCCAGCGCGACGTCCTTGAACATCGGCATCGGCACCTTGATCTGAAGGCGCTGCTTGATCCTGAAGTGGGCGTCCGTCAACACGAACATCCCGCCAATGCTCAGGTTTTCGGTCAACAGGCGGCGCTCTTCGTCCGTGTCCTTGAGCAGGATGGGGAGCCAGACCGGCAAGCGCTCCACAAGGCGCTTGTCGTTCAAGGAAGTATGTTCGAGGGTGGGGCTGGGGGTCATGACTTGCCTCCGAGGTCGATCGATCCTCTGTCGAATCGACACCTGGGCGGCGAGACTTGAGGGAAGGCAGATCGAGGAGGCCCCGTCGGATGAGAACCGGCGGGACAGGGCAGGGAGGGAAGAGCGTCAGAGACTCGCCGGGCACTCCGCCAGCACCGTGTTGGTGTTCTCGTTGATGCCCTTGATCAGGGCGTGGAGTTCATCGGAGCAGCCGCCGGATTCGAGCGCGTCGATGATGCCCCCCACGGTCCCGAGTTGGCCGTCGATCACGATGGGCTGGCTCGAAGAGACGCCGATCAGCGAGCAGGCGGCGCCGCACTCAGGGGCGTCGTCTTGACCGAGGTGGCCTGCGAGGTTCATGAGTAGCGCCAGGGCCTGGCGGCGGCACTGATTGGCTTCGGCGTCACCCGACTCCGGGCACAGGATCTGCTGCTCCTCGGCGGGGCTCATGTCGCCGTCGCCGTTGAGGTCAAAGAGGCTGTCGTCGCCACCGAAGGAGGCCAGGGCCGCGTCGGCGATCGCGTCGATGGTGCCGAAGGCGCAGATCAGGCGGTCGAAGCAGGCCGCCTCCTGGCCCGGCGCGCCAGCCTCGCGCTGGACTTGTTGGCACCAGAAACCAGGGGTCCGCGCGCCGACGAAGCCAAGCGCCACGTTCTCAAAGCTGCACGAGGCCGGCGGCACGGTGCAGGCGGGCTCGCCGTTTGAGTCGAGTGAGGTGTCGATGGAGAGGTTGACGCTGCACGAATCAGGTCCGATCACGGCCCAACCCGCAGGGACGGTCTCGGTCACGGTGTAGGTGCCGGCGGCGAGGTCGCCGAAGGAGAGCGATCCGCCGTTCGAGGTGGTGCCGCTGGCGCTGACGCTGAGGCCGAAGACGTCGGTGCCGGTCAGCGAGAAGCTGAACCCGTCGATGCCGCCGCGCGAGCCGACCGCGCACGTCTTGCTCACCGAGATGGACCCGTCCGTGGGGGTGTTCCCAAAGGAGACCAGGGCGGGCACGCGGGCGTCGGAGACCGTCACCGAGACGCTCGTCGTCGCGCCCGCGGCCACGCCGTTTACGGTCGCGCCGCACACGTCCATGCCGGCGCCAGGATCCTCGGTCACGGTGTAGGTCCCGGTCGCTGGGAGCTGGCAGTCGAAGTAGCCCCCCGAGGTGAAGCCCGAGCAGACCGTCGCGCTGGATGAGTCGGTGACGGTGATGGCGACGCCGCTGAGGCAGCCTTCATTGCCGTCGTCCTGGACGCCGTCGCAGTCCAGATCGCAGAACTTGTGCACGGTGATGGTCGGCTGTGGGCGCCCGCCGCGATTTTTCACCTTGAAGTTGTCGGTCTTGCTGTCGGCGCCAAGGAAGCCGTGGTGGTTGCCGGGAGCGTAACCGCAGTCCGTAGCGGTCAGCGCGCTGTTGCCCGTCACGCCCAACTGGGCGCAGCCGGCGATGAAGCCTTCCAGGGTGACCATCCAGGCTTTGTAGACGCCTCCCGGGTTGGGCGTGTCGTCGTAGGGCATGAGCTGGACCGTGATAGCCGGCGGACCGTGATCGATGTCGGTGCCTTGCTGATGCCGACCACTGCGGTGGCAGGCGTCGTTGCCGTTGAGGTGGGCTGAGAAATCGCTGGCCGTGGTGCCCGACCCATCCCAGTCCAGGCGGCGGGTGATCACGCCTCCGCTGACCAGGACGACGCGGCACCTGGCGGCGTCGGACGAGAGCAAATCCTGGGCGCTCGGATCGGTGACCTGAAACACGTACGTGCCGTCGTCCAGGCCGGCGGCATCCAGGGGCGCGTTCGGACCCGGCCCACCGTCGAGGTACACATCGTCCTTGTTGTCGTAGATGTTGGCGTTGACGCGCGAGCCATCAACCAGAGTGGTGAAGATCGCGCCCGAGGGCGCCCCCAGGCCATCCTGTTGTGTGCCCAAAGGCAGCGGCGTGTCTGGATCGGGCCCCGCGCAAGAGAGAGACAGGCCAAGAACGAGAGATGAAACCGCAATGATACGATCTTTCATGACTTCCTCCCCCAGTGTACAAATGAGAAAAACAGCCCCCCTCGCAGCTCACGAAGCAAAAGCCCTCCACATTGGTGTTGTGTGTCAAGAACGCCTATTGCCGACTCTAGCACCCCAAGCATTGGATCGCAACTGCAAAATTGCACTTGGGGCGGGCACAGCCAGGGCGTCGGCGAGGGTCAGAAGGGGGCGTCGACGGCGTCGCACAGGAGCCGGATGAAGGGGACGGCGGCCTCGAAGCGACCGTAGATGAGCTCCGGCAGCCCAGGCGCGAGGGTCTCGGCGACGGTCAGCGTGCCGACGCCGATGAAGGAGGTGCGCTTGATGTCCTCGATCAGCGGGTGCGCCTTGTCAAAGCCCCGCGGGGGCCGCTTGAGCGCCTCGCCGCCGAGCTTGAAGTGGGCCTTGAAGTCGCCGCCGCCGGTGGCCTCAAGCCAGCGCTCGGGGTGGTCGGCGAGGTGCTGGCGGATGCGCTGGAGGGGCTCCTTGTCGGGCTGCCAGAGGCCGACGCCGAGGAAGACCTCGCCAGGCTCCAGGTGGACGTAGAGGCCGGGGGCGTGGACGTCCTTGCCGCGCTCGTGGCGGAACTGGATGCCGACGTTGGTCTTGTAGGGCCGCTCGTCCTTGGAGAAGCGCGTGTCCCGGTAGATCCGCATCAGCGAGCCGCCGCTCTTGCGATCGTCAGCCAGGAAGTAGGGACTCAGCGACGCTATCATCGGCCTCATGGCCCGGATGAAGGCCCTGGCCGGCTCGCGGACGGTGGACTCGTAGAGGTCCTTGTTGTCGTTGAACCACTCGCGGTCGTTGTTGGCCTTGATCGCCTCCAGGAAGTCGTAGAGGCTCGGGTCGAAGTGGTCAAAGTGCTCCTCGGTCATGGGATCCTCTGCGTGGGGGTTTGCGTCAGGTCGTCCAGGTCCGTCGAGGGGTCCAGGGAGGAGAGCAGGGCGCCGCTCCGTGAAGGGGGGAGGCCTTCGAGGCGCCGTCGCAGCGGGGCGACCGCCCGGCAGGCGCTCCAGAAGTGCTCCAGCTCGTCGTACTCGGGCGGCGGCAGCGGGCGAGTGTGCAGGAGGCGGCCCTGACCGACGAGGTCGGCGGCGCGCAGGGCCAGCTCCTTGCCCTTGTAGCGGGCGATCTCCAGGCGGCTGCTCAGCGGGTGGCTGCGGCGGTACTTGGCGAAGATCTGCTGGCTGAAGCGGTACCCGGCGATGATCTTCTTCGGGGTGCGCGAGGTGATCTCGGTGTAGACGTAGCCGAGCTGTGAGGTGAGGGCGAAGCGGCGCCCGAGCAAGATCTGCAGCAGGAAGTCGGTGTCCTGGGCCAGCCGCAGGGTGGGGTCGAAGCGGCCCTTGCGGGCGACCTCCATGCGGATCATCGACGAGGCGAAGGCGAAGGCCAGCGGCCTTGGGGTGGTGATGGGGCCGCAGATGGCGACGCCGGCGCCGTGGGGGGTCAGGCGCCGGACCCCGGCCAGGGCGCCGAGCTCGTCGACGACAGCCAGCCCCATGGAGACGAGGCTGACCTCGGGGTGGGCGCGCAGGATCGCGATCTGGGTGTCGAGCTTGTCGGGCGGGATCCAGTCGTCGGCGTCGAGGAAGGCCAGCATGTCGCCGCGGGCCTCCTCGAGCGCGATCTGGCGCGCGGCGCCGCGGCCGACGTTGCGGGGCAGGCGGGTGAGGCGTATCCGGGGGTCGTCGGCGCGCTCGACGATCACCTCGGGGTGGTCTTCGGAGCCGTCGTCGATGAGCACGCACTCCCAGCGCGTCCAGCGCTGGGCCAGCAGCGAGGCCAGCGCCAGCGGCAGCGTCCGGGCGCCGTTGTAGCAGGGCATCATGATCGAGATGAGCGGCCCGTCGGTCATCGGCTCAACTCCAGCGCCGTCGGCGCGCGTAGGTCCCGAAGGCCAGCGTGCCGACGGCCTGGCCCGCCGTCCTGGCCTGCCGGGGTGGGCGCAGCGCGGCCAGCGCAGCGATCTGGGCCGGCGAGGGCGGGGCGAGGCGCCAGGGTGCATCGTCGAGGGCGGCGCTGGCCGCGCGGGGTCCGAGGCGCTGGATTTCGTAATCGACGGCCTCGACGGCGGCCTCCAGGGTGGAGAAGCGCGCCTTCGGGGCCTGATCGAGGTAGACCTGATAGCGATCCTTGCCCTGGCGGCGGCTGTCGAGCACGAGGTACTCGGAGAGCAGGCCCGGCCGCCGCTCCAGGTGCAGGACGAGGCCGGCGCTGCCCAGCGAGGTCCAGGCGTGGCCGGAGATGGCGCGGATCTCGGGGTGGACCTCCAGGGTCAGGGGGTCGAAGCTCTCGGCGCGCGACTTGATCTCCCCGAGGGTGATCTCGCCGGCCTCCCACTCGAAGCCCGGGTAATCAAAGGACAATTGCTTGAAGAAGCCCAGCGCCTCGCCGACCTCCTCGCCGAAGAGGTTCAGGTCGCGCGGCATCCCGAAGAGCGAGGGCAGGGTCACGAGGCTCAACTCCGACAGGTCGACGAAGTCCAGCACCAGGCAGTCCTTCTTGCCTTCAAAGAGCCGCGTCCCTCGCCCCACGCACTGCACATAGAGCCCCTGGGAGCGGGTCGGCCGGGCCATGGCGACGCAGGAGATCGACGGGTCGTCGAAGCCCTCGGTCAGGACGCCGACGTTGGTGATCGCCTGCAGGCGGCCCTCGCGCAGGCGCTGGAGGGTGTCGGCCCGGTCGTCGCGCCTCATCTCCCCGTGCACGTGCGCCGCCGCGACGCCCAGCGCCCGCAGCGCCAGGGCGAGGTTGCGGGCGTGGGCGACGGTGACGCAGAAGACCAGGGTGCGCCGGTCGCGGGCCAGCTCCTGGATCGAGCGGGCCACGAGCGCATTGCGGTCCTCGATGTCCACGGCCTCGGCCAGCGCCTCAAGGTCCAGATCCTGGCCTCGGGGCTCGACGCCGGTGAGCTCCGCGTGGGTCGAGACGCGGAAGCCGCGCATGGGCGCGAGGTAGCCGTCGGCGATCATCTCAAGGACGCTGCGGCTGTAGACGATCTCCTCGAAGATCTCGTCGAGCCCCTGGCCGTCGCCCCGCATCGGCGTGGCCGTGAAGCCGAGCAGCGCCCCGCGCCAGCCCGCCTCGAAGACCCCGAGCTGGCGCAGCACCCGCGTGTTGTCCTCCGCGGCGGCGTGGTGGCACTCGTCGTAGATCACCAGCCCGACGCGCCGCTCGGCCACCAGCGCCATGAGCCGCTCCTCGCGCAGGGAGCGGATCGAGCAGACGACGATCCTCGCCTCGTCCGAGGCCCGGCGCTGCCCCTGCTCGATCTCGACCTTGACGCCCTGGCCGATGGCCCGCTGGAGCTTGTCGCGGGCCTGCTCCAGGAGCTCCTCGCGGTGGGCCAGCACCAGCACGTCCCGGCGCTCGTCGGCGGCCAGCGCCGAGAAGATGACCGTCTTGCCGGCCCCCGTCGGCAGACAGACGACCATCCTGCGGACACCGCGCGCCCTGGCCTCCCGGACCGCCGCGATGGCGTCCACCTGGTAGGGCCTCAGAGAAAGCTGATCCGACTTCGACGACACCGATCCTCCTGACGCGCGGCCGCCCTCGCGCTTCTTGCTTAACCCTTCACGCACCACACGGTCAAGTGTTCAGTGGAATTTGCCCATTGGCAGCGCTGCCCACTGTGGGATACCCTGTGCGCGGCCTTAACGATGGAGGGCGCTATGAAAGAGAGCGTGGCGAGGTGCCATTTGCTGGCCCGGATCCTGGCGGCAGACGGCATCATGGCCGACAAGGAGCGGGTGATGCTTCAAGCGAAGATGAACAGGCTCGGCCTGAGCGACGAGGAGCGAGCGCAGGTCATCCACTTCGAGGGCGCCAAGGGCGCCGAGGCCTGCATCCGCGCGCTCCCCGAGGAGGCTCGCCAGGCCATGATCTCCGAGTTCCTCTCGGCGGCCTTCATCGACGGCAACCTCAGCCCGCTGGAGGTCGCCGAGATCAAGAAGATCGCTCGCGCCATCGGCATCGAAGACGTCTGACGGGGGTGACCCCGGCGCCCAGGATGAAGATCCGCGCCGCGCGCATTCTACCAGGGCGCAAGATGGAAGTTTCGATGAGGGTGCATCCCATGACAAGCCGCGTCTGTCTCGTCCTGGCCCTCGCCGCCGTTCTCTGGGCTTGTCAGGACCCCAAGCCCCCCGCCGAGGCCCCCCCCGCGCTCGGCAAGGCGCCCGCCCAGCCCCTCGCCCAGGCCCCCCCTGGCGCGCCCCCTCTTCAGCCCGTCGCCAACCTCGGGAAGCCGGAGGACGCGAAGGCGCGCCTCGATCTGGCCTGCAACAGCGACGATTTCGTGGCCTGCAATGACCTCGGGCTCCTCATCGTCCAGTCGCCGCCGAACCAGCGCGACGGCCAGCGGGCCGAGCGGCTCTTTCAAAAAGCCTGCAATGGCGCCAACACCGAAGGCTGCAACAACCTCGGCTACATGTACGAGCTCGGCGACGGCGTCGCCCGCGACCACGCCAAGGCGCTCCAGCTCTACACGACCTCCTGCGACAACGACAACATCGAGGGCTGCTCCAAGCTCGGCTTCCTGCTCATCAGCGGCGACAAGGAGTTCCGCAACTTCGACCGCGCCGAGCCCATCCTCAAGAAATCCTGCGACGCAAACAGCCTCCAGGGCTGCACCAACCTCGGCATCCTCATGGCCAGCCGACCCGGCAGCGAGGGCAAGGCCCGCGAGCACCTCGATAAAGCCTGCAATGGCGGCTACCCACGCGGCTGCACGATCCTGGGCCTGATGTTCTACCACGGCGACGGCGTCGAGAAGAGCGCCGAGGAGGCCGCCCGGCTCTTCGAAGGCGCCTGCCTCAAGAACCACTCCGGCGGCTGCGCCGAGCTCGCCGAGCTCTACCTCAAGAATGAAGGCGTCCCCGCCAACCCCGACAACGCCACCAAGGCCCTGACCTTCTTCGAGCGCGCCTGCCAGCTCGGCAGCCCCCGCGGCTGCAAACGCCTCGAAGAGGTCCGATCCGGCAAACCCCTCGACAGCCCCGCGCCCTGAGGCCTGCCCGCCTGTTGCCTTTGCGCCGCCGCCGTGCTTTCTTCCCGACAGCTTTCAACCCCGAGGCCGCGCGGCCTTCAATCCCATCCACCCTGTGGAACACCCAGCCATGGAGAGACCATGATCGTTTCATCAAGATTGTGGCTGGCGCCCATTTTGACCGGCGCCCTCGCCCTCGCGCTGACCGGCTGCTGCGAAGACGAGATGCAGACCGACGGCCCCGCCGACAAGGCCGTTGATAAGGCCGCTGACAAGAACGCCAACCAGGGCGGCGATCAAGGTGCCGAGCCTGCGGCCGACGCCGACGGCCAGGACGCCGGCGAGGAGGGCGCGGACGACCCCGCCCCGGAAAACCCCGACGATCCGCCCAGGGACCGCTTCACCAGGACCGAGGAGACCTCCAAGAAGTACAAGGAGATCATCAAGCTCCAGGAAGGCTGGGAGATGGACTACATCAACATGGCCGAAGGCGTCGATCTCGTCGTCGCCGCCGAGATCAGCGCCAAAGGCGCCTTCCCGTCCTTCAAGGCGGCCCTCGTCTCCGGCGATCAGGTGACCTCCGAGAGCGTTGACTTCAAGGAGTTCATGGGCGCCGATCAGGCCACTCTGGAGAAGCTCAAGGTCTGCAAGGTGTGGTTCGGCACCCCCAACAGCGTCGTCGACCTGGGAGCGTCCAGGAAGGCCGTCAAGGTCAGCTTCTGGTGCAGCCACACCGAGGACTTCCAGGCCCCGCCCGTCTCCACCGAGATGGTCACCCTCTTCGAACTCGACAAGGAAGCCAAGGAGATCAAGGACCTCAAGCGCTTGTGGTCGGGGATCGGCGGCTCAACCCGGCCCGCGTACGAACAGTGCGTCCTGAACACCAACGCCACCTTCTCCTCCTCCAGCCCCGGCGTCCTGGAGCGCACCACCACCACCCGAGGCGAGCTCTTCAACGCCGCCCCGCCGGACCCCACCATCCCTCCCGACGAGGACCCCAACAGGGTCAAGTGCCGCGACTCGGCCCCCAAGGAGCCCGTCGTCGACACCTTCACGCTGCCCTGATCCGCGCGCTCAACCTGCCCCGTCGAGCTCTCCGTCGAGCCTTCCCTCGCCCTCACCGCCCCTCCGCCCCACCTTCGCACCGCAGCCCCTTCGGGATCCTGGCGTGCAGCGCCCTGTCGGCCTCCGTCGCCCCCTCCGGCAGCGCCTCCAGATCGCGGTGCAGGCGCCCGGCCTCGGCGCGCCCCTCCATGCGCCAGCGCGCCGCGTTGACCGCCGCGTCGTGTTCAGCCCCAGGCACCTCGAAGCCCGCGGGGGTCGGCCCGCTCAGCTCGCCGCAGCGGCCCCTGAAGCCCTCCTCGACCAGCGCGTCGAGCATCGCCCGCTGAACGCTGGGCAGATCGTCGGCGTTCCAGGCCGAGATCTGGAGCGCCGAGAAGAAGCCCGCGCTCTCCTGCGCCCGCTCGTCCAGCCGCGCCATCTCAAGGACCACCCCCGCCCCAACCTCAAGCCGCTCCCCAGGCCCCGATGTCGCCCCAGGACCTGCCTGAGCAGGACAGAAGCGCTCTTCGATGCGCGCGATGCTGCCGTCCGACCGCTTGAAGGACCCCTCCACGAAAATCGCGGCGGCGCCGTTCTCATCGATCTTCGTCACCACTTCGCAGAGCCGGCGCTGCGCCCCGCGGTAATGCGAGGCGTCGATCCAGCCCCAACCCCGGCGGTGTTGCAGCCGCCCCGCCTCCACCCCCTCGATCTTGTGGGCGTGGTTGATCGCCTCGCGCGGCGCGCCGGGGGCCGCCAGCGCCAGGAGCAGGGCCGCGCCGATCGCGGCCAGATCCCATTGGAGGTGCCAGAGCATCATCGGCAGCACGCGCCGAGCGCGGGCGTAGGCCGCGGCCGTCACGACGCCCACCCCCACCCCGTAGAGCGCCCCGACGACCCCGAAGCGGACGTGAAACAGTCCGTAGAGCCCCGCCGCCGCGATCACCCCCCCCGCTGGCCCCCAGCGGCCCGCGATGGGCGCCTGGACGGCTCGCCGCAGCCCAAGCTCGACCAGCAGGGCGTAGGTCGCCACGAGCGCCGTATAGGCCGCGATCGCCCCCAGCGACCACGTCCAGCCAGCAAGCTCATCCAGGTAGGCCCCCATGCCGCCCGGACCCATGCCGAAGATCGCGACGCAAACCCCAAGGATCAACCCGGAGGCGAGGTTGAGGGACAGGACGATCTTCAAGGTCGAGGGCGGGGCGCCCTCTTCGATCTCTTGGGTCACGGTGCGGCCCCGATCGATGCCCAGAGTGGCCGCAGCCACCCCTGGCGTGTATAACCAGCATCGCAGACGTCCCTTGAAATCGGCAACCCGACGCCACGCCCATGACCAGGTTTCTCTCCAGCCCCCTCGCCCTCATCGCCCTGCTGCTCGCCGCCGCGATCTTGACGGCGTGCCCTCAAAACGGCGGCGGATCCGTCAAAGCCGAAGCCGCCGCGATTTTACCCAAGGCCGACGCCCCCGGCGATCGGCCCGTCGAGATCACAGCCGATGGGGTCGCGGAGGTCGTCGCGCCGGGAGGAGGCTCATCCATCGAAAAAGTCGATAAGGGTGCTGGCGCACCTTCATCGAAAAAATCGATGGATGAGAAGCCTCCTCCTACGGCAGCGGAGCGGGCGGCCAGGGAGCCCTCCTGGGAGCAGATCCTTGATCCGAAGCGCGCCCTGGAGGGCGCCGTCAGCGTCGGGTCCACGCTCAAGGGCAAGCTCAAGGGCGAAGCCCGGCTGCCCTTGGATGGGGCGCACTACACGGTGCTGGGGATTTGTCGTGAGCGGGAGACGAACTTCGGGACGGAGGAGGTGATCGCGCTGTTGACGGACACGGCCGCGTCGATGGCGCAGGCCTGGCCGAAGGGGCCGAAGCTCGCCGTCTGCAACATGGCAAAGCGCGGCGGCGGGAACATCGAGTGGAGCCGATCGCACAACTCGGGTCGCGACGCCGACCTCGCCTTCTACGTCCGGACCAAGGCGGGCGAGCCCGTCGAGGCGCCGCACCTGGTGCGCTTCGGGCGAGAGTTGACCTCCCTGGGGGACGACGGGGCCTACGTCTTTGACGTGGAGCGCAACTGGGCGCTGGCGCGGCGGCTGCTGACGCACCCGACCATCCAGCTTCAGTGGATCTTCGTCTACAACCCGCTCAAGCGGGCGATGCTGCGCCACGCCCGGACGCTCGGGGAGCCCGAGGCGCTGCTGGAGAAGGCGGAGCTGGTCCTGTGGCAGCCCAGCGACAGCGCGCGCCACAACGACCACTTCCACGTCCGGGTCTTCTGCGCCGATCAGGATCGCCCGGAGGGCTGCCTGGACGAGATCCCCATCTGGGACTGGGTCACCTTTGACCCGGTGCCGGTGGCCGACAGGGCCGCGGCGCTGGCGCCAGGGCTGCGCGAGCGCGACGAGGAGACGCGGACGCGCGTCCTGGATCACATCGAGCGCATCCAGGCCCTCGACGCGGCGCCGGCGCTGGCCGAGGTGGCGATCTTTGATCGCAGCAATGCCCTGCGCCTGCGGGCGATGAACATCCTGGTCGAGTGGCGCCTGAGAGACGCCGACGTGGCCTGGGCCGTCGAGCGCTTCGTGCGCGCCCCAGGAGCGGGGATCGTCAAGGACGATCCGGCCTACACCACCAGCGACCCCGCCGCGATCCCGTGGGCGGGCGTCATGACCCGCTACACCATCGGCGAGGGCCAGGAGCGCGACGCCTTGACCCTCAGGCGCGCCTGGAGGGTGCTGGACAAGATGGCCTCGCCGAAGGCCGGGCCCTTCCTGGCCCGGGCGCTCAAGTCCCGACGCGTGATCGGGGAGGGGGCCGGGGTGAGCGAGGCGAGGCTGGCGGCCGAGGCCGCGATCCACGCGATGGACCTTCGGATGGTGCCCGCGCTCATCGACGCGCTGGAGCAGGACGACAATCGGGTGCGCGCCAACGCGCACCTGGCGCTCAGGCGCATCACCAACCACAGCGCGGGCAGCGCCGACAACTGGCGCGCGTGGTGGGCCGAGAAGGGCCAGAAGGATCGGGACGAGCTGCTCATGGAGGGCTTCCGACGCGGAGGGGTCCGGCTCTCCAGCCTGGACGACAAGCTCTTCGCCGATCTGCTCGTCCCGCTGACCCTTCGAGACGACGAGATCGGCTACAACGCCGATCGGACCCTGGCCCGGATGACGGGCCATTACGTCCCGCGCGAGGCCTCCGCCGAGGAGAAGCACAAGCTCTGGTCGGCCTTCGTCCCCCCGAAGTGATCGCGCGCGCCTCGGGCGGCGCGCGGCGCGCCTCGGCTGTCATACGGAACCACGCTCAAGCCGCTAACATGTTGGGCCACCTGGAAGCCCAAGATGAAAGTGGTTCAAACGTGGTTCCGTATCACTCGCCGCCCAGAGCGGCGATCTGGGCGCCGGGGAGGCTCCGTGCGTGCTCTGGAGCGGGGATCGTCGAGGGCGCTCTGGCCTGCGCCAGTGGCGGCCCAGATCCTGTTGAAATTCATGGTGATACGATGGCGCGCGGGCGGGTCGCTCAGCGCGCGGCGTCAGGGTGATCGGAGGCGCATCGGAAGCCGTTGTAGTACTCGGTGGAGGACTCGGTGTTGTTGCCGCGGAGGGTGGTCCGGGCGAGGCTGCCTCCGGCGGTGAAGCCGCCGCCGCGGATGCTGCGGTTGCCGCCGGTCTCTGGGCCGCGGGGGTCGCGCGAGGGGGCGCGCTTGTAGTAGTCCGATTCGTAGTAGTCCGAGACCCACTCCCAGACATTGCCGGCCATGTCCTGGGCGCCGTAGGGGCTGGCGCCGTCCGGTCGGCTGCCGACGGGGCAGGTCGAGTTGGTGCCGCAGCCGTAGTTGCCCTCGTTCATGCAGACGCGGGCGCAGGAGGGCGGCGGCTCATGGCCCCAGGGGTAGAGGCGGCCGTCGGTGCCTCGGGCGGCCTTCTCCCACTCGGCCTCGGTGGGCAGGCGCTTGCCGACCCACTTGCAGTAGGCCTGGGCGCCGGTCCAGGACATGCAGTTGATGGGGTGGTCGAGCTTGTCGGTCTTGCCCTGGTTGCAGCGCGGCTCGGTGGGCGTGGGCGTGCAGGCGCGGGCGGCGACGCAGTGGGCGAATTCTTTTGCGGTGACCTCCAGACGGTCAATCCAGAAGGTCTTGAGGTGGATCGAGGCCTGGGGCTGCTCGTCGTGGCTGCTGTTGGAGGGGTCCGCGCCGCGCAGGAAGGGTCCGGAGGGGACGTGGACCATGTCGCCTCGGTGGGCTCGCCTCGACCGGGTCAGGTCGCCGGCCTGCGCGTCGTGGGGCGTCGGCTCAAGGGCGAGCGCCGCCGCGATCCCGAGGGCCAGCGCGGCGGCTCTGGTCAGGGCGAAAAAATCGCGGCGAGCACGTGGTGCAGGGGGTCGTGCCTTTGGTCGTCGAGGCGGCTCGGGGCGCGGCGCGGGCGCGGCGGCGAGCGGGCTGGCGAGGAGGGGGTGGGGTGATCCGGGCATGGCGGCGTCAGGTCTGGGGGGTCTTGCGGGCGCGGGCGATGATCTTCTTGCGGGTCCTGGTCGGGGGGGCGTCGCGGACGGGGAAGTGGCGCTGGACGAAGTCAAAGGCGTTCTTCCAGCAGATCTTCTCGACGAGGGCGTCGACGCCGATCTCGGCGATCTGGCGGGTGTGGGCCAGGGCCTCAAGGCGAGCGCGCAGGGCCTCTTCGAAGCGGGGCAGGGACAGGACGGTGGGGCAGCAGGAGATGGGGTCGATGGCGCCGTCGAAGTCGCTGCCGATGCAGAGGCAGTCCCAGGCGCGGCGCTTGTCGGCCTGCGAGAGGCGATCGTCGAGCATGACGACGTCGGCCAGGGCCAGGAGGTGATCGACGAGGACGTCGGGCAGGAGCTCGGCGGGGGTCTTGTCGCCAGAGCGCAGGCCGAGGATGCGCTGATCGAAGCAGAGGCCGAAGAGGCCGCCGCTCTTGTGGGCGGCGCGCATGTCCTCGTCGCAGGCGTTGATGCCCCAGGCGTTGAAGATGCCCCGGTGCCAGTGGTCGGTCTCCTTGTCGCCGTTGGCGATCAGGGCGTCGAGCGTGTCGACGCCGGAGTAGGCCATGTGGGACATGATGACGGGGATGGGCAGGCCCTGGCGCTGCCCCGAGGCCACCAGCGCGTTGTAGGGCTCGACGATCTGGGCGTAGAAGGCCTTGCGGGTCCGAGGGCTGAAGTGCTTGGCGTCGATCAGGACGCGGCGGCCGCCGAGGTCGTTGAGGTCGTCGTCGAGGTCGAGCAGCGCGCGGGTGACGCGCAGGCCGAGGTCGCCCTCGGCCTCGAAGCCCTCGTGGAGCCGCTCGCGCTGGTTGATGACCAGATCGCCGATGCCGGGGATGCTGTGGGCGTGGCCGCAGACGCCGTTGTCGAAGTGGTGGGCCAGGGTGACGAAGAAGATGGGGTGGGGCAGCGCCTTGAGGGTCTCGATGCGCTCGAAGATCAACGCCTCGGGGACGCGGCGCTGATCCGGGCCGATGGTGAAGACGTGGCCGCCCTCGATGGTCAGCACGACCGCGATCTCGCCCCTGTCCATCACCTCGGAGATCCGCTCGGCGCGGTCGATGAGGTGGTAGACCCCCTTGACCGCCTCGGTGCGGCGGTGGCCGCCCTCGGAGATCTCGATCGCGGCGCGGCCGGTGACGCCATCTCTGGCCTTGAAGTACGCGTACTCCTTGAGGAAATCCTCCCAGTAGTCGTAGCGCTCCGAGGTCAAGAAGCGCAGCCGCTCGGCGCTGTAGCCCAGCACGGTGCGCTGCAGGAGGGCTCTGAGCGGCCCGTCATTGCGCAGGATCGCGGTCAGCTCCTTGAGGGCGGCCTGCTGGCCCTCCTTGCGGGCCAGCGCCATGGCGCCCTTGAGGACGGTCGCCCCCGAGGCCATCCGCAGCGCCTCCTGCCAGAAGGAGGTGCCCCCCGAGCCGTCGGGGGAGCTGCGCAAGAAGCCCGCCTCGATGGGCGTGATCGAGGCGAAGACCAGGCGCGTCCCGCTCATCGCCATCTTGGCCACGTCGGTCTGCGAGTAGGCCGTCCCGCGCCTCCCTTCGTCCATCGCCGCCGTGTTCGAGGGCGGGATGTGCCAGGGGTTGAAGCACTCCGGGTCCTGCTCCTGAGGGCTGTTGCGCACCCGGTTGAAGGTGTAGAAGCTCGGGTGGCTGTGAAGATCGGCGAAGTGTCGGGTCATGTCCGCGTCCTCTCGAGAATCTTGTCGATGAGCCCGGGCGCCAGCGCGCGCGGCGGCAGCGAGGTCATGGGGTTGAAGACCATCCCCTCCAGGCCCATGGCTCGAATCTTGGGGAAGAGCGCCGAGGCGGCCTGCCTCAACACCAGCAGCTGCGCGCTTTGTCCCTTGCGCTCGACGACCCCGAGCGCCTCGATGAACTCCAGCGCGAGGTCCTCGGAGGTGAAGATCGCCGCCAGCCGACGATCGTGGCTGTCGGGGGCCAGCACGAAGTCGTGCTGCTCGTCCGGCTCGCCGTCGCCAACGACCACGACGTGGAAGTGCTCAAAGCGCGCCAGCATTCCCACCGGATCCTCCAGCCGCTCCGGCGCCTGGAGCGCCTCCTCCAGCGCCGCGATCGACGCCCAGGCGCGCAGCATCGGGATCTGATCGCCGACGAAGTGGAAGGTGTGCGGGCTCAAGGGATCGATGTTGATCCGGTCGACGACATCGGGCATCGCCCCGAAGACCTCATGGCCCCGAAGCACCACCCGCCTCGTCGACAAGGCCTCGCCGCGATCCTCCATGACCTTGAGGGCGTGCGCGTCCGAGAAGATCTCCAGGATCCGACCCTCGGGCGTCTTGAGCACCCCAAGCTCCAGGCCCCGCTCACCTCGCCCGCCAGGCGCTCGCCAGCTCGGGTGGTGCATCAACCCCCGGTAGAGCCTGGGTTTTTCGATCTTTTCGGCCTTGAAGGCCGCGATGAGCTCGCGGATTCGTCCGGTCGGTGGCATGTCCCCTCCAATCTCCAGACCCAGGACATGGCATGTGCGCCCGGACTTTACAACTCCCGGCGCGGAGGCTCTGGCGCCCTCGGGCGATCTGCCGTTTCCACTTCGACGGCGTCGGTGGTACACAGTGGCCCGTGTGGATCGAGAGAGCGTCAAGGAGCCCCATGAGCGAGCGTGTGACAAGAAGCAGCCTGACGATGTTGTCGAAGTCGGGATGGATGACGGTGGCGGCCTTCATCTTCGGCCTGACCTACATCGGCGTGCTGGCCTTCTTGCTCTACGTCGCGGGCTTCGGGCTGGCGATGGCGCCTCCCCAGGACTTCGATCAAGCGATGACGACCCTGGTCGGGCTGGCGCTGGATGGCAAGGCGGGGCTCGCCCTCCTGTTGGGCCTGGAGCTGGTCATGGCGATCCTGGAGTTCATCGCGCGCAACAGATCCCCCCAGGCTGGCCTGACCTTCCCGCTGATCTTCCTGCCCTTCGGGCGCACGGCGCGCCTCTTCATCATCGATCTGCTCTGCGTGCTGGTCCTGACCCCCAGGATGCTCGTCTACCTGCTCTACATCGGGCTCTCGCCGATGGTGGACCTCATCTTCAAGAGGACCTCGCTCTCAGGCCGCTTCATCGATCGCTTCGATGAGATCTGGGGTCGGGTCGACGCGGCGCTGCGGATCGTCTACAACGCCCTCTACTTCACCAAGGTCGACAAGAACTCCGACGGGCTGACGATCTGGTTCAACCGCATCCTCGTCTTCTGGTGCATCCACCACTCCAAGGACTGACGAGCGCCCCGCCCGCGCTCGAACGAGCCAGCCCAGGCGACGGTCGGCTACCAGAGCTCTCGGCGGGGGGCTTCGGGGTCGGTCTGTGGCGGTCGGCTGTACGAGCCCGAGGCCTTCAGGAGCAGGGTGTGGGCCTTGCAGGCCGGGACCATCTCGTCCATGTAGTGCACCGGGCAGCGGCCGATCTCCACGACCTCCATGCCCAGCTCTCTGGCGCGCGCCACCGCGTCCGGGTGGCCGGTCGTGAAGCTGAACCACACCCGCGTGCAGCCCGCCTCGTGGGCCAGCTCCACGGCCTTGGCCGCCGCGCGCGGCTTGACCCAGATCACGGCCAGGTCGCTGCGATCCGCCGGCAGCTCGGCGACCGAGGTGTAGAGCTTCTCTCCCTTGGAGGAGCCGCGCGACTCCGTCAGGCCGCCCATGTCCAGGCAGTAGAAGGACTTGCGCGTGCGCGTGTAGTTGTGGAACGACTGCGCCGGGAAGCGCTCTTGCGACGAATCCCCGATCAGGACGAAGCCGTCGGCGCCCCGGATGACGCCCTCAAGCGGATGGCTCATGGTAAAATCTCCTGTGCGGCGACCCTGGCCGCCCTGGTCCAACCCTCAACGGGGCGTGTGATCGCGCGCAGGCCAGCGCCTTCAACCCTCGACCGGCCTGTGAAGCCGGATCTCGACCGGCTTGTCGAGCAAGCCCTCCAGCGCGAAGGCGACCTCCTGCAAGTAGCCCGATCTCAGGTGCACGTCGAGCGCCGCACGGCTCTCCCAGCGCTCCAGGAAGGTGAACTCCTGCGGATCGAAGTGGTTCTGGACGAGGTCGTATTGAAGGCAGCCCAGCTCCTGGCGCGTCGGGGCCAGCAGCGAGGACAGCACGCGCCGGAGCTCATCGACGGTGTCCTCCCGGGCGTGGATACGCGCAATGACATAGACCTGCTCTTCAGCCATGGCCGCCCCCAAGTCGTCGACTTCCTCGGATGATCGCCCGAGGTCCGCCCGCCGTCAAGTCAGCCGCCTGGAGCCTTAAATGATGTAGATGAAGCTGCTGAAGTCCTCGCGGGCCAGCCCCTGCTGCTGGCCGCGCGACACCAGATCCTGGAGGGTGTAGGCGTCGAGGATCGCGTCGATCTGCCCGGCGACCTCCCGCCAGACCTCCTCCGTGACCATCAAGCCCGTGGCCTCGGGGGGGGCCTCGGTCGGCAGGCCCTCGGCCTCCTCGCGCGGCGCCTTGCACAGGCCGTGCTCCGTCTCGCCCTCGATCACCCGGACGATCTCGCCGAGCGTGATCGCGTCCAGCGGCCGGGCCAGGAAGTAGCCGCCCTGCGGGCCCCGCTTGCTGCCCACCACGCCCGCCTTTCTCAAGGCCTGGAAGATCTGGTCCAGGAAGCCCGCGCTGATCCCCTCGGCCTCGGCGATGTGCGCCACGCGGGTCGTGGACGAGGGCGCATGGTAGGCCATGTGGAAGAGCGCCCGCACCGCATAGAGAGATTTGATCGACAGCTTCATCAGGTCGTCGCCTGCGCCTCATCGCGGCGGGCCTCGGAGGAGAAACCCGCACGAACAACTGCGACAAACCATCGCACGAAACGGCCCGGCTGGCCAGCCCCGCGCTCGCGGCGGCGTCCCCTGGTCGGGGGCGTCGTGTGGGGCTCTTGAGGGCCCCGAGCGCGGCGGCGCGGAGGTCGTCATTTGGCGTTTGCGCGCAAGGCGCGTTGGTGCCAAAGTGTGGCGTCAATTTTCGTGGACCTGACGCAAGGAGAGGAGCGGTCATGAAGGGTGGTGTGTTGAGCAGGATCGGGGTCGTGCTGGCTGGGGTCGTGGCTGCGTCGGTGATGATTCAGGCGGAGGCGCAGGCCTTCTCGGGCTATGTCAGCCTGGTGCCGACGTCGTTCAGCTGCTCGACCTGTCACTTCAACCCGAGGGGTGGCGGCTCGCGCAACCCCTTCGGCGTGGCCTTCAGCGGCAATGGCTACACGTGGGCGGCGATCTTCAACCTCGACTCGGACGGGGACGGCTTCACCAACGGTCAGGAGCTCAACGACCCCGACGGGATGTGGCGGCAAGGTCAGCCGCTCCCAGGCGGGACGAAGACGCGCCCCGGCGACCCGGCCGACTTCCCCGTCCTGGGCGACTGCGGCAACAACGCTCTGGATGAGGGCGAGGACTGCGACGGCGCGCTGCTCGACGGCGCGACGTGCGTGGGAGAGGGCTTTGATCGCGGGACCATCTCCTGTCGCAATGATTGCACCCTGAACACGAGCGCCTGCGAGCGATGCGGCGACAACGTGAGAAGCCCCGGCGAGGAGTGCGAGGGCGCCAACCTCAACGGCGCCACCTGCCAGAGCGAGGGCTTCGACGGCGGCACGCTGCGCTGCTTCGCCGGCTGCACGCTGGACACGGCTCTGTGCACGACCTGCGGCAATGGGATGCTTGAGGACGGCGAGAGCTGTGAAGGCGACGACATCGGCGGGGCGACCTGTGAAGGCGAGGGTTTTGGCGGCGGCGTCCTGACCTGCGCCGACTGCGCCTTGGACACGAGCGCCTGCGAGCCGGCCGAGAACAACGTCTGCGGCGACGGCGTCAAGCGCAATGATGAGGCCTGCGACGGCGAGGATCTCGGCGACTCGACGTGCGCGGGCGCGGTCAGCGGCTCGGTCGGCGAGCTCGGCTGTAATGAGGACTGCACGCTGAACACCGACGCCTGCACGCTGTGCGGCAACAGCATCATCGACGAAGGCGAGCGCTGCGAGGGGTTTGAGCTGGGCGGGGCGACGTGCGAGGGCGAGGGCTTCTTGGGCGGCGCGCTGGGCTGCAACGAGGACTGCTCGCTCGACACGTCCTCCTGCGAGGCGGCGCCGACGTCTTGCGGCAACGGGACCATCGACGAGGGCGAGGACTGCGACGGCGAGAACGTCGGCGGCGGGGTCTGCGCGGATTTTGCGCCTGGGACCGTGGGGACGGTGGCCTGCAAGAGCGACTGCACGATCGACATCGCGGGCTGCACGGACTCTGAGGGCGAGCCGGAGGCCCAGCCCGAGGTCGTGGCCCCGGCTCCGAAGGACGACGAGGGCTGCGCGGTGTCCCCCGGCCGCTCCAATGGCGCGCTGGTGTGGGCGTCGCTGCTGCTCGGCGCCCTCTTCCTGGCCCGTCGCCGCCGCGACTGAACAGGTTCCACGGCAGAGCCGAAGGGCACACTCCAGCCCCACACTCCCCCCCACACTCCACCCCCTGTCCCCCTCCTCGTTCCACGAGGAGGGGGGACTCTTGAATTACGGGTGTCGGTGGATCGCAACTCCACCCCCTGTCCCCCTCCTCGCTGCGCAAGGAGGGGGAACTCTCGTATTACAGGCAAGATGGTTCGGGGCGCTCGTATCATGGCTTCGGGTGGATCGAGTCCCGCCCCGACGACCTCACGATTGTCCCCGACGGGGTCTCGCCCCAGGTGGCCAGTGATCCCGGCGAAGGCTCCTGCGGCCCACCCCCCGAATCATCCTGCCCACCCAACAAGCCCATCCCCCTATCCACCTTGTCCGTAATACGAGCGTCCCCCCTCCTTCCGGAGGGAGGAGGGGGACAGGGGGTGGAGTGTGCGGGTGGAGTGCGGGGGTCAGGGGCGCCAGAAGGCCGTGTCGGCGAAGACGTGCAGGACGCCGTGAGGTCCGAAGTGGACCTCGCGGCCGAAGAGGCTGGCGCTCAGGCGCATCAGGTAGGCGCCGCCGGGGGAGTCTTTGCCGAGATCCTCGTCGGGAGCCCGTGGTCCGTGTGTAAGTGGTTCTGATTCCTCGCTATTTTTGTCGGTGGGTGTTGGATGGGTGAGGCCGAGGGGTCCGCCGCCGACGACGCTGAAGCCGATCAGGAGCTCTCTGAGGCGCTCGATGTCGTCGGCGACGTCCTGGGTCAGGCCGAGCGAGGCCGGATCGCTGGCGACGAAGCCGAAGAAGTCATCAAAGACATGGACGGGGACGTGGATGGAGGTGCGGGTGACGCCGCGAGGGGGCCTTGCGCGCTCCAGGGGGCGGTGGTCGTCGCGGGTCGGGCCTGGGATCGAGGGATGGGCGGGGTGGGGGAGCAGGACGACGCGGGCGTGGTGGGAGTGGGGTCGGGAGGCCTCGTTGTCGGACAGGTGGCTCAAGAAGAGGGCGACGGCGTGATCATCGGCGGCCGGGGGGAGGGTGATCGTGGCGAGGTGCTCCATGCGGTCGTCGCCCTGGGGGGAGGGGGCGGCCGGGGCGCGGGTGTGGAGGAGGGAGGGGTGGAGGGAGGGCCATAAGTCGGCGGAGAGGGCGGGGGGGAGGCCGAGGAGGGTGTCGGTGTCCCAGGGCTTCATGGGCAGGGGGCGCAGGATGTCGACGGGGGTGGTCTTGAGGCCGGGGTGGGCCATGAGGCTGCCGGAGAGGCGCTTGAGCTGGTGAAAGGGGGAGTGGTCGCCGAGGCGGCGCAATGAGGCGGCCAGCCCGTTGAGGAAGTGAAGGAAGGCGCGGCCTTCGAAGCCCTCCAGGCGCCAGCCGGGGCCGCCTGCGGCCAACTCGACGTGTCGCCAGAAGAGGGCGCGCTGGCCGCCGTGGGCGGCCTCGGCGGCGGCCAGCGCGAGCTGCCCGAGGGGATCGCGGCGCGGCACGCGGGCGATGGCCTCGGCGAGCTGCCGCGCGAGCTTGAGGTGGGCCGGGGAGGGGGTGGAGGCGATCTGGCGGAGCAGCGCGACGGCGCGGGCGGCCATCGGGTGCGCGGGAGAGTCGGCGTGGGCGCGGGCGAGCTGATCGACGATGTCGGCCAGGAAGTGCAGGACGAGGGCGCGGGGCAGATCGAGCGCGATGGGGTGGTCGTTGAGCCGCAGGCGGAGCTGGATGGGCACGTGGGGCTCGATGGCGCCAAAGAGGCGCGCCAGCAGCGCGGGGCCGCTGTGGGCCACCCCGGCCTCGTCCTCCCAGGAGAGCCTGTCGAGGCTGTCGCGGCGCTTGAGGGCGTCGAGGTAGCGCGCCACGGCGCTCAGGTTGCCCTCCATGGCCTCGGTCAGATCCTCGGCCAGGAAGAGCCCCAGAGCGCGCGCGGCCAGCAGGAAGGTGGGGCGATCGAGGCGAGCGCAGGCGAGCCGCAGCAGCTCCTGAGCGGCCTGCTCGTCCTCCGGGTGTCTCGCGACGGCCTCTCGCAGCGCGTCGTATGGATCGTCCTGGCTCATCGACTCCGAGGTCGCGCGGTCCTGGCCCCAGGTATCGCTCATTTGGGCGCGAGACGGCAACCGCGCTTGCCGCCCGTGGGGTCTTCAGGGTGGCTACTGCGCTCGCCACTCGAGCGGGCGCTCGGTCGTGGAGGGCATGTCGAGGTATCTCGATCTCGTGTTGGCGGCGTCGGGTGTCGTTTTCGAGATATGGCAAGGATCTTGCTTTGGGGCCGGGCCGGACGAGCGGTCAACGGACCCGGATGGAGGAGCGAGGCGATGAAGAAGGCGACTGTGGCGGTGATGGTGGCGGGCCTGGCGGGTTTTGCGGCGTGCGCCGAGCAGGAGGTCGCCGATGACCTCGGGCAGACGCTGCCGATCTCGGACGGGGACGTGACCAAGGCGGAGGTGGGCAAGGCCGACTCCAGCGTCGAGGCCATCTTCCTGGACTTCGCCTTCGAGGGCGAGCTGCTGACCACCACGAGCTTCAACCCCAACGGCCAGATCGAGGAGCAGATGCTCTACACGATCGGCCACCTCAACGGGGACAACTCCGTCGGCCGCATCGACAAGCTGGCGCTGACCAACGTCAAGACCGAGCGGGTCGGCGACATGATCCGCGTCACCTACAGCGCGAGCCTTCAGGTCGCCTGGGGCCGCCGCAACGCCGTGCCCGCGACCTACATGCTTCAGCTGCCCCGCGACGTGAGCTTCAAGGGCCTGGAGAAGTTCACCGCCAGCTACAGCCGCGACTGCGTGGGCTTCGACGCCCACGACGTGACCACCGGCAACATGTGGTACCACTACCGACCCAAGGCCTTCAGCTGCCGGCTGAACGACGCGGACGTGGTCAAGATGCAGGCCACCGTCAGCGTCAGCGCGGTCAACACCTCCGGCCGCTTCCCCGAGTACCACAAGGTCTGGGAGGACGGCGTGCTGAAGGTCGTGGCGATCTTCGGCAAGTACGACGACGGCGCGACGACCAGCGCGGACGCCGGCGTGGCCGCCTACAACAGCTTCGTCGGGGCCATGCGCGACGAGCTCAGGACCAGGTCGCCGAAGACCACGCCCGCGGTCGTGCCGGCCAACCCCGGCGTCGCTGTCCCCGACGTCACCTTCGAGGCCACCCTGGACGACACCCACAGGATCGTCGTGACCGCCCTGCTGGTCGACAACGTCCGCACCGCCGGCCGCACCTTCGACAACCGCTACTCGGCCCTCTCCAGCGACGCCGACCTGATCGTCTACAACGGCCACGCGGGCCTGGGCGCCAACATCCGGGCGCTGGCCAGCAAGGGCGACTGGGTCCCGGGGCAGTACGTCATCATCTTCATGAACGGCTGCGACACCTACGCCTACGTCGACTCCTCGCTCTTTGACGCCCACGCCGCCATCAACGACGACGACCCCCGCGGCACGAAGCACGTCGATCTGGTCACCAACGGCATGCCCTCCTTCTTCCGCTCGATGTCGACGGCCACCCTGGCCTTCATCCGGGGCCTGGTGAGCTTCAAGGCCCCCCAGACCTACGAGCAGATCTTCAGGAACGTCGATCGCTCCGAGGTCGTCCTCGTCTCCGGCGAGGAGGACAACGTCTTTGTGCCGGGCTTCGGCGAGGGCGGCGAGACGCCCGAGCCGATCGTGGCCTGGGAGGGCCTGGAGCTCGGCGGCACCGTCGTCCGCGACCAGGAGATGCGCTTCGAGACCCCGACGCTGCCCTCCGGCTCCTACACCTTCCTGATGGAGGGCACCCGCGACGCCGACCTCTACATCCGCGTCGGCGACGCCCCGACGACCTCCAAGTACGACTGCCGCCCCTTCAAGGCCGGCTCCGGCGAGGTCTGCAAGGTCCAGCTCTCCTCCCCGGCCGTCATCCACGGCATGGTCCGCGGCTGGGACGCCTCCTCCGACTTCGATCTCGTCGGCTCGGTGGACTGACCCCTGCCCCTTGTCCTCAACCGCGCCTCCCCGGCGCGGGCACCCTCTCCTCCCTCTCGCCCTCGCCCGGCTCTCCCTCTCTCCCTTCGCCTCAACGCCGCCCTCCCGCCAACCCAGCCGCCCAGCGCGATCGGCGCCGCGATCGCGGCGCGACCCTCACCGGCTCGATTTGCCGCGCTGCCCTTCGACATGATATTCATCGAATTTCGCAGATGCTGGCCTGTTCCCCAATCCGCGCGTCGGAGGCCCGATCATGAACCCATCCCCCCTTCACCGTCGCCCGCTCGCGCCCCTGGTGGTCCTCCTCGCCTGCGCCCTGGCCGCCTCGACCCTGGTCGCCGACGAGGCCAGCGCCAGGCCGCGGGCGGGCCTCATGCTCGGCGGCGGGCTGGGCCTGGCAGAGTCGAACTTCAACCTGGAGGCTTCCAACGATGATCCAGACGTCGGCAAGGTCATCGATCTGAAGATCGGACACGCGTGGCCCGGCGGCTTCGCCCTCACCCTCGGCGTCTCCGACCTCCTCTTCGAATACCAGTCCGTCCTGCTGGGCGCGACCCTGAAGATCGAGCTCTCCTTCCTCATGGGCGATGTGAGCGCGTGGTACTTCTTCGATCGCGGCGGCGACTGGGAGTTCTTTGTCCGCGGGGGCCTGGGCAACACCCTCAGCGAGCTGAGGCTCGGCGCCCTGACGGTGGAGGAGGAGTCCTCCGGGCTCGTCCTGGGGGGCGGCGCTCTCTGGTACTTCAACCCTGACGTGGCGCTCTCGCTGGAGGCCGTCGCACGCTTCTACGGCATCACCTTCAACACCGAGGACTTCGAGCAGACCGAAGAGGTCAGAGCCCTCGGCCTCTCCGTGGGCATTCTCTGGCGCTGAGCTGCCCTCCGCGGTTGTTCTCAGGCTCCTTGCGCGTCCTCAGACCGCAAACGACACGGGCCCGGCAGCGCTCAATCGACGATCGCCCCACGCTCCTCGCACCGCCCCCCACAAGGGGGGACGGGCTCGTCGGGTGGGGCTAGAATTTCAGGTGGGCTGCGCCCTGTCGGTCGCAGGCCAGCGCACGACCCAGGTCGACACCAGGGGGCGTGAAAACCCCAATCCACAGGCCCACTTCGACGCGCTGATCCGGCCC
>SXGT01461247.1_pt1 | contig 126629 bp, 113 predicted proteins | sample 3176221 | NCBI WGS metagenome assembly SXGT01 (sample SAMN11356862, study PRJNA531348) | freshwater metagenome | isolation source: freshwater sample F1-120 | place: China: Fuxian Lake, Yuxi | collected 2017-12-25 | reverse complement strand
GGCATTCCGAAGTTACGAATCTGGCGCATTTTGGTATTGATACCTTTTTGCTGACCAATAAACATAACGGTTTTGCCATCCACACTTCCGAAACCACCAACCATTGCTTTATCATCTTTCACGGTACGATCGCCATGTAATTCCATAAACGTTCCACCAGTGATATAATCAATATAGGCTAAAGTATAGGGTCTGTCGGGGTGACGAGAAACTTGCACACGTTGCCATGGAGTTAGATTACCATAGATTTTCGTTTTTGCTTCTTTAATCTTTTCTTCCATCTCAGAAGTGATTTTGGAAACATCCATACCACTCTTTACTGCCGCTTCCTGTATTTTTTCCAATTGAGTCTGTAATTCTTCAATTGGTTTTTCAAATTCTAAATAGTTCATTCTTTAAACTTTAATGTTTTAGGAGCGCTAATATACGAATAATACGAATTTATGCGAATTATTACGAATTACGAATCTCTGTGCGGTTTTTTGTATATTTACGGATATACTTCATTGGTAATGAAAAGATTATTACTACTTCTTATTATTCTTTTTTCTACGATTATTTCTTTTGGGCAGACTCCGGTATTTGAGTGGGCGAAAGGGATGGGTGGTTCTTTTGAAAGTCAAGGTTACTCAATAGTTAGTGATTCATTAGGAAATGTTTATAGTGTTGGATATTTTAAAGACACAATTGATTTTGATCCTGGTATTGGAGTGTATAATTTAGTTTCTATTGGTTACTTTGATACGTATATTCTAAAATTAGATGCGAATGGTGATTTTGTTTGGGCAAAACAATTTGGAGGAGCAACAAGCAGGTGTTATGGATATGATATTGCTTTAGATTCAAGTAATAATGTTTATACTGTTGGACAGTTTCAAGGTATAGTAGATTTTAATCCAAGTGTTGGAATAGATTCATTAAACACATTGGGTTATGATAACGCCTTTGTTTCAAAATTGGATGCTAATGGAAATTTTGTTTGGGCCAAAATGCTAGGAGACTCTTCTTATTCTTATGGTCGCGCTATCGATATAGATGCGTTAGGCGATGTGTATTCTATAGGATACTATTCAGGTTTTGGTGATTTTGACCCAGGTGTTTCAACTTATGATATTAATTTTTCAGGTGGTTACGATATATTTATTTCTAAATTAGATAACAATGGCAATTTTGTATGGGCAAAACAAGTGGGAGGAAATTATGATGACTATGGAAGTTCTATTTCAATCAAAAGCAATGGAAATATTATAATAGCTGGTTCATTTCAGAATTGGGTAGATTTTGATCCTGGTTCTGGAACCTTTGATATGGCTCCTATTGGACTTGGTGCTCATGATGTATTTGTTGAAGAACTAGATGGTTTTGGTAATTTTATTTGGGCAAAAAGTTTTGGTGGAAGTGACACTGAATCTGGAAAAGCGACACTTGATGAAATTGATAATATTTATTTGACAGGATATTATAAAGATATGGCAGATTTTGACCCTGGTGTTGGAGTATTTAATATGACTCCAGTTGGTAGTTATGATATATTTATTTCAAAATTGGATCAAGTAGGGAATTTTTTATGGGCAAAATCTATTGGTGGTCCAAGTATAGAATTTAGCTATTCGCTAATTACTGATGGAAGTGGCAATGTATATACGGTTGGTGCTTTTAATGCAACTGTAGATTTTGACCCAGGTTTAGGAATTGCAAATGTCACAAGTTTTGGCAACTATGATATGTTTATTTCAAAATTAGATTTATTAGGAAATTATATTTGGGTGAGCCAAATTGGAGGTAGCCAAGGTGATTATTGCAATTCTATTTCTTTAGATGTCAATAATAATATTTATACGACTGGATACTTTAAAGGAGTTGCTGATTTTGATCCAGGCGCAGGAATATATAATCTAACTTCTGTATCCTCTGTTTCACAAGAGAACGCATTTGTCCACAAAATGAGCCAGCCACCAGTAGGAATTAATGAATACAATTCAAACAACAGTTCTATTTCCCTTTTCCCAAACCCAACATCAAGTAACATTATCATCGAAACAACAAAACCAACAAGCATTTCAATTGTAAATATAGTAGGACAAGAATTATTCGCTTCTAAAATTGAAAAATCACAAAAAATTGATATTTCGTTCTTATCAAACGGAATTTATTTTGTGAAAGATTTGAATAATGGTGGAAGTGTAAAGTTCATTAAACAATAATGCTTAATGAAAGAGATAAACTAAGCCTACTATTAGAAGAATAATGCCTGTAGCTGTTAACCCATAAAGTGGAAAGTCGAGGGCGGTTGAGCCGTTTAAATGAAGAAGTATACTGGAAATAAAACCTATACCTAAAAGAACAACACCCAAAAGAATAAGTTGTGTTCCTCTTTTATTGCGGTGAATATGTATTAACCGTTTTATTTGTTTCAGAATTTCCTCCAAATCCCCTTCTTCAATGTTTTTTTCTTTTAGTTTGGTTTCAATAAATACTAAGTCCTTCCCTTGCTCAAATAACAAGTGGGCAAAATTTAAATGCTCTCCAAATCTCGGACTTTGATTCATGGTTAAGTATAGTCTATAAACAAATATAGAATTATAGCTGAGGTAGCAAAATGATATTCGTCATGTTATTAATTGCGTACTTAAGGAAATTGCTCGTTTATACAGAAATTATATTTTAATTTGCACTATGATTACCTTTCCAAACGCCAAAATAAATATCGGACTTAACATCATCGAAAAACGTGATGATGGCTTTCATAATATTGAAAGCGTTTTTTATCCTGTTGGTTTGTGTGATGCATTAGAAGTTGTTGAAAATACAGAAGCAGGTGTAGAGCGTTTTACTTTTACGTCATCAGGAATAGAAATTCCGGGTGATGCAACAGATAACCTTTGTTATTTTGCTTATCATTTGGTTTCGCAGGATTATCCTGTTCCTGCTGTAAAAGTACATTTACACAAACATATTCCAATTGGTGCAGGATTAGGTGGCGGTTCGGCAGATGCAGCATTTTTCATAAAGCTATTGAACGATAAATTTGAATTGGGAATTTCCTGGGGAGAAATGCATCATTATGCGCGTCAACTGGGAAGTGATTGTTCTTTTTTTGTAAGTAACAAGCCGTCTTTTGCAGAAGGAAGAGGAGATCAGTACGAATCCATGAAATTAGATTTGTCAAAGTATTATGTTGTATTGGTTTATCCAAACATTCATGTGAATACTGCAAAAGCCTACAGTGGAGTAAAACCAAAAATGCCAACACGTTCATTGGAAAATGATATTCTGAATTTACCGATTGAACAATGGAAAGAATTTATTCATAACGATTTTGAAGATTCTATTTTTCCATCTTTTCCTGAAATAAAAAACATTAAAGAAAAATTGTATTCCAAAGGAGCCATTTATTCAGCCATGAGTGGAAGTGGTTCAACGGTTTTTGGAATTTTTGATTCAGCAACGAATTTGAAAGAGGCGTTTGAAGGGTGTTTTGTGTGGGAAGGGAAATTAGGTTAATTAAGTTAAATAGGTTGATTGGGTTAATTTAGGGCAGCCCCTAATTCCCTAATTTACTTTTTACTTAATCAACTTATTTTTGCGCTTTCGTCAATAAATACCAAGATAAAAATCCAAACAACACATTCGGAATCCAAACTGCTGCTAATGGAGAAACTAGTCCGCTTGCCGCAAAGGTGGTACTTACTTGCATAAACATAATAAAAGTAAAGCTGATAAAAATCCCCAGACCGATATGCATTCCAATTCCTCCACGGATTTTTCTGCTGGCTATAGAAACTCCAATTAGTGTGAGTACAAATGTTGCAAATGGAAAAGCGTTTCTTCTGTATTTTTCAATTTCGTAAGATTCAATATTGTCGGAACCTTTTAATTTTTCGGAAGCAATATAATCGTTCAGTTCATAATAATCCATTGTTCCAACTGTATTGTCTTTTCTTCCAAATTCTTCTGGTGTAAATGCAAAAGTGGTGTCAATTTTATCTCCTTTTGTAACAAACTCTTCCATTCCATTGATGTAGCGGATATAGTAATTGTTGATGATCCAACTGCTATTTGTACTGTCCCACTTTATATTTTCCGACATTAATTTATAGTACAATTGTCCCTTATTAAATTTTTCGATCGAAAATTTATAACCGGTATTTTCTGTTGTGCTGTAGCGTTCCAAATAAATATAATTTCCCGGAGCAATTTGTTTGTGAATATTTCTGTCGTGATTGTGAAATTCATTTCGGATATAAATATCTTCAAACTCAATTTGTTTTTTTGTAGCATGAGGAATTACAAAATTGTTGAGGTAGAGCGATAAAGATGCAATAACAGTTGCGGCAAGTAAATAAGGGAAAAGCAAACGGGTATAACTAACTCCACTACTTAGTATGGCAACAATTTCTGTACGTGTCGCCATTTGAGAAGTGAAAAAGATTACTGCAATGAATGTGAAAAGTGGAGAAAATAAATTCAGGAAGAAAGGAATAAAATTAAAATAGTAATCAAAAATAATTGCTTTAAGCGGAGCTTCCTTTCCAATAAAATCATCTAGTTTTTCGGAAATATCAAACACCACCACAATAAGAATGATGAGAGCCATTGAGAAAAAGAATGTCCCAAGGAATTTACGAATGATATATCTGTCAAGAAGTTTCAAGTTTCAAGTTTAAAAGTTTCAAGTTGGAGTAGAGTTGTAATTCAATTCCCAGCCAACGATTGACCAAGTTCTATAATCTAATTCCCAGTTGTAATACCATTTTATTTTTCCATTCTCTAAAGGTTCCGGCAATGATTTGATTGCGCGCTTCGCCCACTAACCACAAATAAAACGCCAAATTGTGAATACTGCAGATTTGAGCAGCTAATAATTCTTGCGAATGAACTAAATGACGAACATATGCCTTAGTGTAAGCCTTGTCAACATAGGATGTTCCGTTTTCGTCCAAAACAGAAAAATCATTTTTCCATTTTTCGTTTTTCATGTTCATGATTCCGTTTTGAGTATATAATAAACCGTGACGGGCATTCCGGGTTGGCATTACACAATCAAACATGTCAATTCCTAAATCAATTGACTCTAAAATATTTATAGGAGTACCAACGCCCATTAAGTAACGGGGTTTTTCAATAGGTAAAATATCGCAGACAACTTCAGTCATTGCATACATATCTTCAGCCGGTTCACCAACTGATAATCCGCCAATGGCATTTCCTTCACGGTTTTGTTCTGCAATAAATTCGGCAGATTTTTTACGTAAATCGGGATACACGCTTCCTTGTACTATAGGGAAAAGTGTTTGCGTAAATCCATATTTGCCTTCTGTTTCATCAAAACGGGTGCAACAGCGCTTTAGCCAACGGTGTGTCATATCTAACGACTTCTTTGCATAATCGTATTCGCAAGGGTAGGGCGTACATTCATCAAATGCCATAATAATATCGGCTCCAATAGTACGCTGAATATCCATCACACTTTCGGGAGTAAAAAAGTGTTTGCTGCCGTCAATATGAGAAGTAAATTTTGCGCCCTCCTCCGTAAGTTTCCTTGAACTTGATAAAGAATAAACCTGGTAACCACCGCTATCGGTCAATAAAGGTTTGTCCCAACCATTGAATTTATGCAATCCTCCCGTTTGTTCTATTACTTCTAAACCCGGACGTAAGTATAAATGGTAAGTGTTTCCTAAGATAATCTGAGCTTTAACGTCTTCTTTTAGCTCATGCTGATGAACTCCTTTCACAGTCCCGGCCGTCCCGACAGGCATAAAAATGGGAGTTTGTATTACACCATGGTCGGTGGTGATTTCTCCCGCTCTGGCCTTGCTGTTGGTGTCTTTATGTGATATTGTAAACTTCATAATAAATAGGTAAAATAGGTTGAAGAGTTAATTAGGTTAAATTGGGTTTTGCCTAATTTAACTTAATCCCCTAATTCCTTATTTACCTCTTCCTAAAATTGTTAATTACTTTGTTTAAATCATCGCAAAGATAAGAGAATACTAAAGAACCTTAAATCTATTTTTGTGTGAATACGGGGTTAAATAAGGATAGGATATAAATTATGGATTTTTCAGTATTTACAGTTTTTTCTATTGGTTTGGTTGTATTCGGAGTGTTTGCATTTGCTCTGCTCATACAGCTATGGTATTATTTAGGGTTTTTTAGCCGGCTAGCTTTTTATAAGAAGAAAGAGATGCCTTCCAATACTCCGCCTGCTTCTATTGTTATTTGTGCTAAAAATGAAGATGATAATCTTGCAGAATTTTTACCACTCATCTTTGCTCAGGATTACCCACAATTTGAAGTGGTGGTGGTGAATGATTGTTCCTGGGACAATACCGCTGATTTTTTAAAAGAGTTTGCTAAAAAACATTCGAATTTAAAAATTGTTACAATCAAAGAAGATGAAACGTATTCGCATGGCAAAAAAGTGGCTTTGATGATGGGAATTAAAGGCGCGAACAATGAGCACATGTTGCTTACAGATGCTGATTGCAGACCAAACAGTAAAGATTGGTTGAAAAACATGATGTTGCATTTTTCAAATGAAACCGAAATTGTTTTAGGATATGGTGGATACGAAAAGCAGAAGGGATTTCTGAATAAAATTATTCGTTACGATACGTTTATGATTGCTGTACAGTTTTTGTCTTTTGCTTTAGCTGGTAAGACTTATATGGGAACGGGAAGAAATCTGGCGTATAAAAAATCCTTGTTTTTTAAAATGAAAGGTTTTGCATCGCATTACCATATCGAATCAGGTGATGATGATTTATTTGTGAATGAAGCTGCCACAAAACGGAATTCAAAAATTGAAGTGAGTGTTGAAAGCCATACAATTTCCAGAGTGAAGAAAAGTTACAAATCATGGTTCCGTCAGAAGCGCAGACATGTTACAACATTTAAATTTTATAACGGGGCAAGTAAGTTCCGTTTAATGATGATAAGTAGTAGTCAGTATTTGTTCTTTATGTCCTTTGTTGCGGTATTGATATTGCAATTTCAACCGATAGTCGTATTATCTTTGTTTGCTTTGCGATTGTTAATTCAAATGATTATCTTTAACAAATCGATGAAGCAATTGGCTGAAAAGGATTTATTGCTGTTGGCGCCATTCATTGAAGTGATTTTATTGTTTATATATCCGATGATTACTGTGTCGAATATGTTCATGAAAAAAAATAAGTGGAAATAAAACGTAAATAAATTTTCGTTAAAGTATGGATGACTTAGAATTTGACCCGAATCTTTCAGTAAAAGCAGTACACGATTACCATTTGATTCGGGCAGCATTAGATAAAGGCGACCAAAAAGCCTATGCCGAATTGATGGGCCGTTACCGTGATTCAGTTTATTTTATGTTGCTTAAGATGGTAAACAATAAAGATGATGCGGATGATTTGACCATTGAAGCATTTGGAAAAGCGTTTAAGAGATTGAGTCAGTATACTCCAAACTACGCATTCAGTACTTGGTTATTTAAAATTGCTTCCAACAATTGTATTGATTTTATCAGAAGAAAAAAGATGACAACTTTTTCCATCGACCGTACATTCGAAAACGATGAAGGTGGAGAAATGAGTATGGACATAAAAGCAGAAGGCTTGAATCCGGAGGAGAATATGGTGAAGAAGCAAAAGGTAAAGCATATGCATGAAGTAGTAGAAAAATTAAAACCACGTTATCGTATTTTAGTGGAGATGCGTTATTTCGAAGAATTGTCTTACGAAGAAATTGCAGAAAAATTAGACTTGCCTTTAGGAACGGTAAAAGCACAGTTATTCAGAGCAAGAGAGTTTTTAGCAAATATTTTGAGAAATTCGGATGGAAAAATTTAACTTTTTCAATGTCAGACATCTCCATTATCCTCAAATACTTTCCAAACATTACTTCAACTCAACAAGAGCAATTTTCAAAATTGCAAGCCTTGTATGAAGAATGGAATGCGCAAATAAATGTGATTTCTCGAAAAGATATTGAATTGTTGTACGAGCGACATGTATTACATTCTTTAGGTATTGCGAAAGTGATGGCATTTAAACCAAAAACAAATATTATGGATGTTGGTTGCGGAGGAGGCTTTCCTGGTATTCCGCTCGCAATTTTATTTCCGGAGAGTAATTTTTATTTAGTGGATTCTATTGGTAAAAAAATAAAAGTGGTGAACGAAGTAGCACAAGCTTTAGGATTAAAAAATGTAAGAGCAGAACATATCCGTGCAGAAGAAGTGCAAGAAAAATTTGAGTTTGTAGTGAGTCGTGCTGTGACTGAATTTCCTGCTTTTTACAAATGGGTTCAAAATAAATTTTCCAAAAATCAATTCAATATTTTGCCTAACGGAATTTTGTATTTGAAAGGAGGCGATTTAACAGAAGAATTTAAAGATTTTAAAAAACGTGTGGTGTTTCACGATTTAAAAGATTTTTTCTCTGAAGAATTTTTTGAAACGAAGAAAGTGGTTTATATGCCGATGCACTAAGCCAACTGCATCTGTAAGTTACTTAAGCTGCGATACATTCCATTATCCAACAGCATAAGTTCTTCGTGAGTTCCAACTTCTCTCACAGTACCTTTGTCGATTACAACTATTTTATCAGCCTTGCGAATTGTAGATAATCTATGAGCGATTACAAATGAAGTTCTTCCGATCATTAATTTATCCAATGCTTCCTGTACCACTCTTTCTGATTCTGAATCTAGTGAACTGGTTGCTTCATCTAAAATTAAAATACTTGGATCTTTTAATACGGCACGTGCAATTGCAATTCTCTGGCGTTGTCCGCCCGAAAGTTTAATTCCTCTTTCTCCAACAATTGTTTCAAATTTTTCTGGGAAAGTATCAATGAATTCCAATGCGTTTGCTTTGCGTGCAGCTTCTGCTATTTCTGCAATTGTTGCATTTGGTTTTCCGTATGCAATATTTTCTTTAATACTTCCGCCAAACAATAAAACATCTTGAGGAACAATAGCCATATTGTTTCGAAGTGCTGTTAAAGAAAAATCTTTTGCATTTTTTTCATCAATATACAATGTTCCTTTTTCCGGATCATAAAAACGGAGAAGCAATCCAATTAAAGTAGATTTTCCGGAACCACTTGGTCCGACAATAGCAATAGTTTCACCTTTATTTGCCGTAAGAGTAATATTGTTTAATACTTGAATTTCTTTACGTGAAGGGTAAGTAAAGGCAACATTCTCGAAACGGACATTTCCTTCTACACGTTTAATATCTGTTTGAATTGTATTTATTTCCAATACTTCTGGTTTCTCATCTAATATTTCAAAAACACGCTCTACCGAACCAATTGCTTTTTGAATTTGTGCATACAATTCGGCAACACCGCCAAATGAAACTCCCACAAAAGCAGAATATAAAATGAAAGAAAAAAGTTCACTTATTAGTAGTTGTCCTTGTGACGCCAAATTAATTCCATACCAAATAACGGCTACAATGGCTCCGAACAAACAGAAGATAATAAAAGAAGCAAAAAAGCCTCTGTATTTTCCTCCCAGAACAGCATTTTTTACAATTTCTTGAGTGCTTTTTTTGTAACGGACATTTTCAAAAAATTCATTAGCAAAGGCTTTCACGTTCACAATGCCTTGTAATGTTTCTTCGATTACAGTATTTGATTCCGCTATTTTTTCCTGAACTAATTTGGATGTTTTTCTGATAAACCGACCGAAAATTACTGCAGCAATTGCTACAACAGGAACAATTCCAAGCATCATCAGGGTCAATTTTGGTGAAAGGAAAAGTAAGAAAGCAATTCCACCAATAATCAACATGAATTGACGTAAAAATTCAGCTATTGTAGTTGTAAGAGTGTCTTGAATCTGAGAAATATCGGCCGACATACGGCTATTTAAGTCGCCAACCCTTTGTTGTACAAAAAAGCTCATAGGTAATGTGATCAAATGAGCATAAACGGCTTGGCGCAAACCAGCCAGCGTATTTTCTGTATAATTCACAAAAAGATAAATGCGGAAATAGGAAAAAACCGACTGTAAACTTAAAACCACTATTAAATAAAGCCCGATTGTGTTGATTCGATCATAATTCTTCAATTCAATAGTGCTAATCAAATCTCCCAACATCATCGGGAAGACCAAGGCAGTTCCACCAGTCAGTAGTAAAAAGAACATTCCTAAGTATAATTTCCACTTGTGCTTCCCGGTATAATAAAATATGCGGAGAGCCTTTTTTAAAGAGGTTTTATTGACTTTTGCTTTAGGTAAATCGTCCGTTTCTTTTACTTTTCTTGCCATTTATTCAAAATTGTGGTGCAAATGTATGATTTTTTGCCTCTTTGATTCTATTATTTAGATTAATTCTATCCTTTCTTTAGGACGTATTTCTCTTCGAAATACCTTAAAAAAGGCTATTTTTAAGTATTACCGCATCAATTTCAATTAAAATTTTGCAGAAATGAAAAAACTACTATCTTTGCAGTCCGAATTTAAGAAAAGAACAATAAAATAGCTTCTCTATAACCAGAGAGCATAACAATAAGAGAAATAATGAAAGCATTACGTACTTACCAGCCATCAGTAAAAAAGAGAAAAAACAAGCACGGTTTCCGTGAGAGAATGGCTACGGCTAATGGTCGCAGAGTATTAGCTTCCCGTAGAGCTAAAGGCAGAAAAAAATTAACAGTTTCTGACGAAAAAAAACATAAATAGAATTGAAAAATTTCTATCAATATAAAAGCCTTTCCTTTAGTGGAAAGGCTTTTTTTATGCCCTTTTTTCTTGAAAACTTGTTAATAGAATTTTTAAAGAAAAGGCGCTTTTATAAGTATTTTCGTGAGCGATAAAAGTGAAATGCAAAGATCTAATATCTCACATCTAATATCTAAAATCTAAATATGCCAAGAGATAATTCCATAAAATCAGTTTTAATCATCGGTAGTGGTCCAATTGTAATCGGACAAGCATGTGAATTTGATTATTCAGGTTCCCAGGCAGCCCGTTCGTTGCGCGAAGAAGGTGTGAAAGTAACTTTGATCAATTCGAATCCGGCTACTATTATGACGGATAAGGTGACAGCGGAAAATGTATACCTGTTGCCAATGGAAGTGAAATCCATAATCAAAATTTTAGAAGAAAATAAAGATATTGATGCGGTTCTGCCATCGGTGGGCGGACAAACAGCTTTGAACCTTGCGATGAAGTGTGATGAGATGGGTATCTGGAAAAAGTATGGTGTTCGCATGATTGGGGTGGATATTGAAGCGATTGAAGTTACAGAAGACAGAGATAAATTCCGTGCCCGCATGGAATCGATTGGCGTTGGAATGGCTCCTTCAAAAATCTGTCGTTCGTTTTTAGAAGGGAAAGAAATTGCTCAGGAGTTTGGTTTTCCATTGGTAATTCGTCCATCCTTCACATTAGGTGGAAGCGGAGGTGCAGTTGTTTATGTAAAAGAAGAATTTGATAAAGCAATCGACAGAGGTTTGCATACCTCACCAATTCACGAAGTATTGATTGACAAAGCTGTAATGGGCTGGAAAGAATATGAGTTGGAATTGTTGCGCGATAGTAATGATAACGTTGTAATTATTTGTTCGATTGAGAATTTCGATCCAATGGGAGTTCATACAGGAGATAGTATCACTGTTGCTCCTGCAATGACTTTATCTGATAGCACTTTTCAGAAGATGCGCACTATGGCCATCAAAATGATGCGCAGTATCGGAAATTTTGCCGGTGGCTGTAACGTTCAGTTTGCGGTTAATCCGGATGATTCAGAAGATATTATTGCGATTGAAATTAATCCTCGTGTTTCACGTTCATCTGCATTAGCAAGTAAAGCAACCGGTTATCCAATTGCAAAAATTGCTGCTAAGCTGGCAATAGGATTTAACTTGGATGAATTAGAAAATCAAATTACAAAATCTACTTCTGCATTTTTTGAACCTACATTGGATTATGTGATTGTAAAAATTCCGCGTTGGAACTTTGATAAATTCAAAGGTGCTAATCGTGAATTAGGGTTTCAAATGAAATCGGTTGGTGAAGTAATGGGAATCGGACGTTGTTTCCAGGAAGCATTACAAAAAGCTTGTCAGAGTTTGGAAATCAAACGTAATGGTTTAGGTGCTGATGGAAGAGAAGTAAAAAATCAAGATGAATTATTAAAAAGTTTAGAGCGCCCGAGTTGGAATCGTTTGTTTCACATTTACGATGCAATAAAATTAGGAATCTCTATCAAAACAATTCAAAAACTAACACGCATCGATCCTTGGTTCTTAAACCAAATTGAAGAATTGATTTTGTTAGAAAATGAAATATCGAAATATACATTGGCTGAATTGCCTCGTGAAATTTTATACGAAGCAAAACAAAAAGGTTATGCCGACAGACAAATTGCTCATCTTCTAAAATGTTTGGAGAGTGAAGTGTTCAATCGTAGAAGAGAGTTAAAAATCAATCGCGTTTATAAATTGGTTGATACATGTGCTGCAGAGTTTGAAGCGAAAACACCTTATTACTATAGCACATTCGAAGATGAAAATGAATCAATCGCATCCGACAAGAAAAAAATTGTAGTGTTAGGAAGTGGTCCGAATCGTATCGGGCAAGGAATTGAATTTGATTATAGTTGTGTGCATGGAGTTTTAGCTGCAAAAGAATGTGGTTACGAAACCATCATGATTAACTGTAATCCTGAAACTGTTTCTACAGATTTTAACGTAGCAGATAAATTATATTTCGAACCAGTTTTCTGGGAACACATTTATGATATCATTCTAAATGAAAAACCAGAAGGTGTAATAGTTCAATTGGGCGGACAAACAGCCTTGAAGCTAGCAGAAAAATTAGAACGTTACGGAATAAAAATTATCGGTACCGATTATAAATCATTAGACTTAGCAGAAGACAGAGGAAGTTTTTCTCAATTGCTGAAGGACAATAATATTCCTTATCCAAAATTTGGTGTGATAGAAGATGCCGAGCAAGCAGTTGAGTTATCAAAAACATTGGGCTTTCCATTGTTAGTTCGTCCGAGTTATGTATTGGGCGGACAAAGTATGAAGATTGTAATTAATGAGCAAGAGTTGGAACAACATGTTGTTAAACTCTTACAAGATCATCCAGGAAATAAAGTATTGTTAGATCATTTTTTAGAAGGAGCGATAGAAGCTGAGAGTGATTCCATTTGTGATGGTAAAGACAATTACATTATTGGAATGATGGAGCATATTGAACCTGCAGGAATTCATTCTGGTGATTCGTATGCTGTTCTTCCCCCATTCGATTTGAGCGAGAATGTAATCAAACAAATGGAGCAACATACCAAAACAATTGCTATTGCTTTAAAAACAGTTGGATTGTTAAACATCCAATTCGCGATTAAAGATGAGGTGGTTTATATTATTGAAGCAAATCCACGTGCATCCCGTACTGTTCCGTTTATTGCAAAAGCTTATGATGAGCCTTATGTAAATTATGCAACCAAAGTAATGTTAGGTGCAAAAGTGAAAGACTTCAAATTTACTCCACGCAAAAAAGGATACGCAATAAAAATTCCGGTGTTCTCGTATGAGAAATTCCCTGAAGTAACAAAAGAGCTTGGACCGGAAATGAAATCAACGGGAGAAGCAATTTATTTCATTGATGATTTAACGGATGAGTATTTCCATAATATTTACTCAGAGAGAAATTTGTACTTGAGTAAGTAAAGGAAAGTTAATAGGAAAAAGTTATAGGAAAGGCTGGAAGAGATTTCAGCCTTTTTTGTTTAAAACTGCTTACATTTGTACTTCAATGAAAGATCTCTTTTATACTTTATTAGTAGCTTGGATTTTGTGGCGCATATTCAGTAGCGTGAATGCTCATCGTGCAAAAAAAGCCAGTCAGCAACAAACTACTTCCAAAAAAGAAGGAGAAACTACTGTGAATTATGTCCCGCCTAAACATAAAATGAAAAATCCAGGTGATGTGGAAGGGGATTATGTGGACTACGAAGAGATAAAATAAGTTTCGTTTTCAACAGGGAGATCCCGTGTCGTGGCACGGGATGACAGTAACGAGAAGATCAGTCCTTCGTCATTCGTCTCATCAGTTTGAAAAACATTTTTGGAAAAAATTGTTTTACGTAAACTGAAAAAATTTCGTAATTACCAATATATTTATGGTCGCGGTCGTTTTTGATTGCTTTAATTATTCCTTTGGCACAATCAGTTGCCGACATTCCTTTTTCTTGTGCTGCACTTTTTATTCCGTATGGCGTTCCGTCTTCTTTTAAAAGTTTGGTGCTTACATCTGTATTGATAAATCCTGGAGTAGCGATTAACACACTTACATTGTCGTTATACAATTCTTGTCGGAGTGATTCAAAGAAACCAAACAAAGCATGTTTTGAAGCTGAATAAGTAGAATAGAGTGGGAGTCCGTATTTTCCCATAATGCTGGTAATTACTACCAGTTTACCATTTTTTTGTTTTTTCATTAATCGTGCAACCACTTTTGTTAAATGAATAGTTCCAAAAAAATTAACTTCCATTACTCTTCTGTCGATTGCCATTGGAGTATTTAACACTTTGGTGCGATGACCCATTCCGCTGTTATTGATAAGCACATCAATACGTCCAAATTTTTGAATAACTTGGTTTACTTTTTCTTCAATATTTTCTGTGTGTTCTAAGTCGAGTGGTAATACTAAATAATTTTCAGTGGTAAGTTTAGAGTTTTCAGCAACACGTTTTAATTCTTCTTCTCTTCGAGCCGATAAAACAATTTTGGCGCCTTCTTTAGCGGCAGTATAAGCAAGAGCTTCACCAATTCCTGATGAAGCTCCCGTTATCCAAACTATTTTATTATCTAAATTCACGTATTACTTTTTGTTCTTGTCTTGAAAATCTAATGATGTAACACCAATAAATTTCAAAAATTTCTTTGCATTAATTTTTATGGTTTCTTTAATTTCTGTCATGGCTGTTTTAGTCATGCCTTCATCCGGTCGGGTTTTGAATCGGGAATCTCTGTAAACAAAATCTTTTCCTGCTGGTGTATAATAATAGCAATAAAATGACTTACGACTTTCTCCTTCGGGAATATTTATTTTAGCATATCCATGATAAGATGTTTCATCGGTAACCATAATAGCAGCCTGATTAAAATAAGGCATTACTTTCGACATACAGTTTTTTACATCTTTATCCCAAAACTCTAATGCTCCACCATATTCATCTTTCCAATGTTTGTTCAAATAAATTAAAAGGTTGTATCGTCTGTGTAATTTAGCAGCTGTATTTGAGTTCACGTCAACATGTATATCAACAAAACTACCTGGTCCGCCTTGATGTACTCCAGATCCTAATGAATCATATGTAGAACTCAATCCATCTGTTCCTGTCACTTTGCTCATCCAAGCATACATTTCAGGAGAATTCAAGAAATCACGCAATTCATTAAACTGAGGATGGTATCTATCTAAATGATATTCTTCAGATTTATTTTCGTTAATGCTTTTGCGTTTTACATTCAATGCTTCCAATTTCGGAAAGTTGGAGTACAACGTATTTGCTACATCATCCAATAGAAAGTTTGGTAAAGCAACATGTTTACACGGAATAGCCGATTCGAATTGAGCACGGATCTCTTTTATTTTTTCTTCGCTTAAATAAGCAGGATTAATCAAGTTTTGCATAGTTGATAAGGATTTCAAACACAAAAATACATAAATATTAGGGAAGAATCTCTTCTAATTTTAGGTAAAAAGCATGATTTTTAACAGTTTTTGTAGTCTTGGTAGAGGTTTGAGAATTGGCTTTTTACCTTATATTTGTGGGTATTCTATAATTTATAAGCATTCAGTCCTATGAAGAACATCAATATGAAATCACTTTTGCCAATTATTACAGGAGTTGTAATTTTTATAGTTCTAACGTTTGGTTATTTTACTCCTTTGATGAAAGGAAAAGTAATTATGCAGAGCGATATGATTCAGAACAAAGGGATGGCCAAAGAGATTGTTGACCACCGCGAAAAGTATGATGAAGAACCTTTATGGACAAACTCAATGTTTGGTGGAATGCCTTCCTTTCAAATTGCAATTACCTATCCATCCAATTTAATTACTCCTTTGCGTAATTTTTTGATGCTCGGATTTCCAACACCGGCAAACATGGTGTTTTCTTATATGTTAGGTTTCTTTATTTTATTGTTGGTTTTGAAAGTCGATAAATGGTTGAGCATAGTCGGAGCCATAGGTTTTGGTTTTTCCGCCTTTTTCTTTTTGATTATAGATGCCGGTCACAATACACAGGCTTTGGCAATTGCTTATATGGCTCCGGTTTTTGCAGGAGTGATTTTAGTCTGCAGAGGAAAATATCTATTGGGTGGTGCTTTAACAGCTTTGTTTTTTGCATTGGAATTGGTTTGTAATCACCCACAAATTGCGTATTACCTCACATTGGGTTGTGCAATTTATGTGATGTTTGAATGGATTGCCAGAATTAAGCAAAGAGAATTTAAAGATATTTTTAAAGGTTTAACTGTTTTTATTATTGCCGGAGTTTTGGCAATTGGATGTAATATCACCAATCTTTGGAATACTTACGATTATGCAAAGTCAACCATACGTGGACCATCAGAATTAACAAATACAAAAGAGGGTGCGAAAAATCAAACATCCGGTTTAGATAAAGATTATGCAACTCAGTGGAGTTTAGGAACGGGAGAAACATTTACTTTGATGATTCCCGGATTCAAAGGCCGTTCTTCTAATGTTTTGTACAAAGAAAATAAAAGTGCATTAAAGGAAGCCGACCCACAAATGCGTGAAACAATCGGGAACTTTCCTCAATACTGGGGCGCACAGCCATTTACAGATTCTCCTTATGCAGGATCAATCATCGTATTTTTATTTGTGTTAGGATTATTTATAGTTGAAGGCAGGCTAAAATGGGCATTGCTTACAACGACAATTCTTTCCATCATGTTGGCTTGGGGACATAATTTCATGTCGCTCACCAGTTTCTTTTTAGATTATTTCCCGGGCTATAATAAATTCAGAGCAGTTACTATGATTTTGGTGTTAGCTGAATTTGCTATTCCGCTTCTAGCAATATTAGCAGTAGATAAAATTTTAAAAAATCCGGATATTTATAAGAGCAGGATTAGTTTAGATCCTCCGGCAATTTTTGCAAAATGGTTGAAATTTTTATTTAGAGGAAAAACTATTTCTTTTCAAAACGTATTCATTCTTTCATTTGCATTAACTGGTGGTTTGTGTTTGTTGTTTTATATCATGCCTACTACATTGGTTGATTTTACTTGGGTGCAAGACGTAACCTATTTCAATAAATTTGCTGAGAGTAATGGTGCAGATATAGCACAAAAGTTTATCGACAATATGGAAGCTGTACGTATTGCAATTTTTAAATCAGAAGCAATTCGTAGTTTCTTATTTATTTTTGTTGGAGCAATAATGGTTTGGTTGTTTGCAAAATCAATCATCAACAAAGCTATACTTATTCCTATTCTTGGAATATTGGTTTTATTTGATTTGGCATTGGTTGACAAGACTTATTTGAACGACAAAAACTTTACTGGGAAAAAGGAATCTGTTAATCCTTTCCCATTAACAGAAGCGGATAAAATGGTATTGGAAGATAAAGATCCAAACTACAGAGTGTTGGATTTGATGGATGCTCAGAATGGTCCGTTTAATAATGCAAGAACATCTTATTACCATAAATCAATTGGTGGTTACCATGCGGCAAAATTAAGACGCTATCAGGAATTAATTGAGGCTCATATTGGGAATAATATTTCAAATATAATCGGAGCTTTAAATTCAAATCCAACAGATTCATCTATACGTGCTGCATTTGCTCAACAGGGAGTATTGAATATGTTGAATATGCGTTACGTAATTTATAATGCAAATGCACAACCGTTGCAAAATAGATATGCTTTAGGAAATGCCTGGTTTGTGAATGAGGTGAAAATGGTAAAAAATGCAGATGAGGAATTAAAAACAGTAGGGGAAATTAATCCCGCAAATACAGTTGTTGTTGATGAGCGATACAAAGCTCAGTTGGATGGATTTACCCCCAAAGCAGATGCTTCTGCTACTATTAAGTTGACAGATTATAAAGCCAATAATTTAAAATACGAATCAAATGCAAGTTCGGAACAGTTGGCAGTTTTCTCTGAAATTTCATATAAAGACTGGGTTGCTTACGTTGATGGTAAACCTGCAACCTATTTTACAGGAGATTGGGTGTTGCGTGCTATGAGAGTCCCTGCTGGTAAACACGTAATAGAATTTAAATTTGAACCTAAGAAATACTTTACAGGTGAAAAAATATCCTTAGCAAGTTGTTTGTTGCTGTTTGGATTTGTAGGTGCCTCTTTATTTATGGCTTGGAAGAAGAAAGAGTAAAATATTGTTTTTAGAAGAATTATTCAAAACGTCATACAGTATGTGTGACGTTTTTATTTATAGGTTAATTGAAAACCGTTTCAAATTTTTACGGATTTTATTATTCAACTCTGGAGTGGCTTCTGTTTTTAAGATTAGAATAATAAATATTCCACCTACCAAAGTACTTCTGATTGCTATGTCGATATACTTATCAAAAGCAGGAATAAAAAAACTTGGGAGAATTGCCAGTCCAGCAATTAAAAGAATCTTCAAAGAATTCATGTCATAAGGCTGCATTTGATATTTTATTTTTAAAAACATAAAACGCAAAAAATTATTTGCAGACACAGTAATGGCTGTAGCAATTGCAGATCCCATTATTCCATAGATAGGAATAAAAATAAGGTTGGCTATAATGATAATTCCCACCATCAGAAACACAAAAAAGGTATCGTATTTGTAATATTGAGAATTAGCAATAATCACTTGGTTAATTCCTGTTGCCATTTCAATTAAATAACCCAAGCTTAAAATCAGAATAACATTTTTACCATCAGCATATTCAGGTGGAATTAATTGCATGATGTTATCAATGTTTGCATAAACTCCAATGAATAGTAAAATTCCAATTGCTAGCTGACTATTGCAGGATTTTTTATATAGAGATGCAATTTCTTTGATGTCATCTTTTTTAAAGGCTTCAGCAACTACGCTGGTCATAATACGGTAAAGTGAACGTGCGGGAATTAAAATAATTGTTCCGATTTGAAATGCAATAGAATAGATTCCTGTTTTTGCTTCTCCTAACATTGAATTTACCATTATTGCATCAATGTTTAAAACCACAGCCCCGGCACCACCTGCGAGAATAGAGTAGGTGCCAAGTTTTATCATTTCAGTTCTTAATCCCTTACTCATAAAACCTCTGACTGGCTTTACATGCCATTCTTTTTGAAGAACAATGTATACAAGCAAAATCAAAGTCGGTAAACAAGTAACAATAATATAAAGTAGAATAAAATTTTTAAAATCAATTAATTTTAAAAAATAAAAGGTCAGTACGATTAGGATTAAGATGCGTTGTAAAAAGTCTTTACTAAAAGAGCCAATTACGGAGCTATAGCAAGCTCTCAGATAGCTATCGAATATATTAAAGAAGACAGTAAAAAAAGTTAAAGGCATTAAATAAAACAAAAACGTAATAAATAAAGGAGATTTCTCTTGATTATTTTCTATTAATTGTGGTTGTAGAAATATAAAAATAATGTAACAGATTAAAAAACCTATGAGCGTAACCAGCAATGCATAAAACAAAAATCCATGATGACCTTTTTCTTTGTTTCTGAAATAAGGGAAAAATCGGTTAGTAACAGAAGTGAATCCAAGATTTGCAAATTGAGCAAATAGAGCAGAGTATGAAATCAATAAACCTCTTGCTCCGTTTTCGGCAGGTGTTAATAAATGAGCGAGCCACATAACCGTGAAAAAACCTAGTCCTGCTCCTAAATAAGAGTAGATGGCATTTTTGGTGGCTTGTTTTTCTATTATACCCAATTACAGTTGTTGAATTTTAGAATTATTGAATTCTGGATTTAAAAGTGTTCTAAGCTTAAAGGTGTTCCTGCTTTAATATCAGTTTTAAAAGTTTTTCCAACTACTTCGTCCCAATGTTTTGGTGCTAAACCTTTTGCTGGACGAATCACTTTTAAATTATCAGCCGATAAAACTTCTCCCTTTTTTACATCTTTTGAAACGAAGATGGAGCGCTTAAATTGTACACTTTTTTCTTCAGCAGGTAAAATTCCTTTTTGAATTTGTCCTAATGATAAAAATGCCCGTTCTGTTTCAACTACCAAAGATTTTAATTCTTCTGGTTCTAAAGAGAACGCACTATCAACACCTCCATCAGCTCTTCTAAGTGTAAAGTGCTTTTCTATGACTCTTGCTCCTAAAGCAACTGCAGCAACTGATGCGCCAACTCCCATTGTGTGATCAGATAATCCTACAATACAATCAAACGAATTGATAAAATCAGGAATAGTACGAAGGTTGGTGTTTTCTGGTGTTGCCGGATAGGTGCTGGTACATTTTAATAAAATAATGTTTTTACATCCTGCTTTTCTTAACACTTCTATGCTTTCGGTAATATCTTCACGGGTTGTTACTCCGCTCGAAATAATTACGGGTTTTCCTGTTGCTGCTACTTTTTTCAAAAGTGGATGATGAGTATTTTCAAATGATGCTATCTTATAAAGTGGAACATTTAAAGATTCTAAAAAATCAACTGCTGTTTCATCAAAAGGAGAGCTGAATGCAATCATACCTTTTTCTTTTGCTCTGTCGAAAATTGCTTTATGCCATTCCCATGGTGTGTAAGCCATTTTATATAAATCGTGCAACTCTTTCCCATTCCATAATGAATTTTTATCATCAATGGTCATAGCCCCTTTCATAGTAATTGTATCAGCAGTATAGGTTTGTAATTTTAATGCGTGAGCACCTGCTTCAGCAGCAGCATCAACCAATTCCAAAGCGCGGTCAAGTGATTGGTTATGATTGCCACTCATTTCAGCAATGATAAATGGTTTGTGACCATTTCCTATAGTAAAGTTGCCAATTTTTATATCGTTCATTATAAATCCCTTTTTTTGAATAATTTACAACTTTTAATTCCTTTTTCTGTTACCATTTCTTCCTTGCCAAATCCAGCTTTTATAAAACTGTGATAAGAGGCACTATTCTCCTGTTTAATATATGCAACTATAATTTCAGAAGCGTGTTTTTTTAAATAATCCTCGGAAGCCATTTTTATTAAAATGGAACCTAATTTCTTTCCTCTAAAATTTTCATCAATTGAAATTCCAATAACTGTCTCTTTCCCATTATTATCGATACGAACCTGACCAATTGGATTATTTTCTTCATTCAAAAATAGATAAAAAAAACAAGCGGGTGATTGTAGTTTTGAATTAAACCATTTCACATGACTTTCAAAAGTAATTTCATCTTGATTATATGAATTATTACGAACTACAGTGTCGTTTGACCATTTGTAGTATAAATCAGTATCACTTTCTTTCGCAAATCTGAAATGAATTTTTTCAGTCACCATTTCTTTAAACATATTAAGTAATCTTAGAGGGGATTTTCTGTCAATTAAATTTTCTTGATTTTTGATAAGTTCATTTATTTTTTCGGGTGATTCAACTATTTTTTTTACTTCCGAAACAATTTTTTCTGATTTGATAGCATTCAAATCGCCTAAATCTACAATAGCGTTTTTGTCTTTTAAGCCCTGTAATATTCCTTTTTGATTTTCAGCAGTATATCCTGAAACTAAACAAATTCCGATAGCGCAGGATTCAAGAGAAATACTGCTTGCCGGACAAATTGATACATCACACACTTTTAATAACTGAGCAAGCTCTTCAGCAGAAATTTCAAAATGCTTAATTATTTTGATAGATTTATTTTTTTCAATTAATGCATCAATACTTTTAAGATTAGGATTGATTGAGCCTAACATCAAATGTATTTCTTCTATTCCTTTAACTTGAATAACTGCTTCAGTAAATTTGTGTGTCAGATTATTTATATCAGCAGCACCCATGCTTATAAATACTTTTTTAATTGTATTTATTTTTTTAGTTTCTGTTGTAACATTTAAAAATGGTTTTCTCAATAAAACATAATCCAGGCCTAAACATAATTTCGAATAATTTTCTGTTGAATAATCGGATACTGTAACTCCTTCGGCATGATTTATTATTGCATCTGCAACATGGTGCCAGCTATGCAAATCATCAATCACAACTAACTTGCATCCTTTATCTTTTATAATTTGCTGGTACTTGGTTTTAAAGTTGTAGCCATCCAGGACAACTATATCATTAGGTTCTAAAAATTGAGAAAAATTATTAGCATCTTGATTATAATCATCAGCAAGTGGTAAATGTAAAATAGTTTCTGTGACTGAATGAATGTTTTTTATAACACTTTCGGTTGGTTTTTGAATAGCAAAGGCAATTGTGAAATCATTTTTCAGCATATCTGCCAGTGCCAGACATCGCATTACATGTCCCATTCCTATTGAGGTTCCGCCATCAGCTCGTATGATAATTTTTGGTTTCAATATTTTAACCTTGTTCGGGAACTAATTTCATTATTTGTACATGCTTTTGCTTTGCTAATTCTAATGCATTGGAAGAATAAACAGATGCGCGTAAATTATCTAGGGTATCTTTTCTTTTCAAGGAATATTCATTTATGTATCTGTCTAAATGACTAGACTTTAAAGCAAAAGTCATGAATAGTGAAATTCGTTCATGTTCTTGATCTTTTTTCAAAAATGCAGGAACCATTCCTTCTCGTCCTGCTTTGTTAATGGAAAAATTTGGAAAAAATTTCAATCGGACAGCATTACCACTATGTAATGTTTTTAAACTCCAAACAGCAACATCACCCACTTCGTTTCCAACAAATATTGCTTTTCCATCTGCGTTTTTGTGACTTCCGGCTTTTAATTTTAATCCTCCGCTATAATCCTTGTGATTTTGTAAATAAATTCCCAATCTAATCAACGTATATTCGCCTTTCCAATCGGGGCCATTCAAATCAGTTCTGTCGATGTTATCCCTGTGAAAACCTCTTAATCCCGTTCCTATTTGGTAGGAACTGTCACCAAAATAAATCAAATCATCACTTCCCAATATTGTTTTTGCAATTTGTAAAATTCTGTCATCCAATAAAATTTGATGTAATTTATCTTTGCTCAATAAATCTCCTTTGTTGTATTTTGCTTTTGTGGGCAAATTTGGCAATTGAAAATCAAGTTTTTTGCTTTTATCAATTTCATATTGCTCATAAGCCAGTTTTCTGAATTGTTCTATTTCAGAAGGAGTAAATACTTTTTCAACTAACAGATAACCATCAGTGTCAAATTTTTTCTTATCAATTATTAAATTGCTCATGCTTATACTTTCTTTTGTTCGATGTGTGAGTTAAGTGCTGTTAAATCCGGATTTGATTTTAAAATGTTTTCAATTTCATTGTACGGAAGTTCATTTGCTTTGTGATTTTCAATTAAACGTTTAATTAATTCAAAATCATCTGCTGTATCAACTGTTATTCTTAAGTTGCTGTTGTCTTCTGTTTGCTTTATGTGATACATTTCAACTTTCCCGGATTTATTTTTCCAGATATAAGGTGTTACATGTTCTAAATCCGATTCTGTAATGGCATTCAGAAATGCGTCATCCAATAATTGAAAAGAAAATATTTCGAAATCAAAACCTCTGGCAAATGTGCGCTCAATGGCATTGGCCATGTATAAATTTTGATTGTTCAGTTTTAAATATTTTTCAATGCTGTTTCTGATTAAGTGCGTGTCGATTAAGGGGCAATCAGAAGTAACACGAACGATAATATCAAAATTGTATTTTTTAGCAGTTTCGTGGAAACGACTCAATACATTGTTTTCGCTTCCTCTGTGAAATTGTAAATTGTTTTTTAATGCGTAATCAGCGACACAATCATCTGTATTGTTAGTAGTAGTGGCTATAGCAATGTCAAAACCTGTTTTTTGTAATCGCTCGATATGGTATTGCAATAACGATTTATTATTTACTTCTTTGAAAATTTTTCCTGGTAAGCGCGTACTGGTCATACGTGCTTGTGTAATTATGCCGATATGTGGAGTAAGTGACATTTATTTTTTAAATCTCCAAACAATTAAATTGGTGGTATTTAAAGGAACTAAACCAAAAATATCAATTTGTAATTCTAAGATTTCTATATTGTTTCTGCTTTTTAATACTTCAATCAAATTCCGGTTATAATCGTTTATTTCAATGTATTTGTTCCTTAGTAAACCCAGAGGGGTTTTTCTTTCAGCAACAACGGTTGGTTCGAAATGAACAACGTAATTGATTTTATCTTTTTGTTTTTCTAAATTATCAATAATTACAGATGCATCAGGAATTTGTTCGATACTATGAGTTGTAAAAATTGTAGAGTTAGGTTTTATAAAATCGTAATCTTTTTCATTATAGTAATTGAATTCTACTACATTGGAGCCTAATTTCTGAGCTAAAGCAACAGCATTTTTGCAGTAATCGCCTCCGTAAGAATTTTTTCCTAAATAGGATAAATTATATCCATAACCACAGCCCAATTCACAAATGTTTTCGGAAGTGTATTTTTTTATTGTTGAAGTTATCAGATTGTAATAAAGTTCTCTTGCTTTTGGAATGGTTACTTTAAAAATATCATCTTCCAACGAAATAATAATTTCTCCTGTTACAGGATGTAATCCGGCTTGTTCAAACTCTTTTGATTTATATTCTTCAATTGTTTTAAAATCGAAAGCTACTAGTTTAGCATATTTGTCAAGATTGTATTCGTTTTCAATTTGCTGAACATTTCTTGTTTTATGAAATTCTGTCTTGCCACTCAGTCTGCCTGTCCAAGGGTTTTCATCATTCAAGTATTCATCAATGGTAAGAGGAATCATAGCTTAATTAAAAATTTATTTTAAGTGATTAGATGCTAAACGAAGAATCAACATGCTCTTTAATTAATTTGCGCATATCTTCCACATTCAACCATTCTTTGTTTTCGCCAGAGTTGTATTGAAATCCTTGAGGGACAAGTTTTGCGTTAAAGTGTTTGGTATAGTCTTCAATTTTAAAATTCGGAACTTGAGGTAGAATAGCATAATATTTTCCTAAATCGTAAGTTGAGAATGAATCGGAAGAAGTAATCATTTCTTCGTGTACTTTTTCGCCCGGACGAATCCCAACAATTTCCTGTTTGCAATCCGGGCCAATTGCTGTGGCTACATCTGTTATTTTATAGGATGGAATTTTCGGAACAAATATTTCTCCGCCCCAGGCAGTTTCCATAGCATGCAAAACCATATCAACACCGCCTTGAAGAGAAATGTTGAAGCGTGTCATATTGATATCGGTGATAGGTAAAACACCTTCCTTACGTTTTTTCAAAAAGAAAGGAATTACTGAGCCGTTTGAACCCATTACGTTTCCGTAGCGAACAACAGAAAACTTGATGTCTGCTTTTCCTTTGATGTTGTTTGCAGCAACAAATAGTTTATCGGAACATAATTTAGTTGCACCATAAAGATTGATAGGAGCTGCGGCTTTATCGGTTGAAAGTGCAACTACAGTTTTTACACCCATTTCCATGCAGGCATTGATAACGTTTTCTGCGCCAAGCACATTTGTTTTTACACATTCCATTGGATTGTATTCTGCAATAGGAACATGTTTCATGGCTGCAGCGTGAATTACATAATCAATTTCAGTAAATGCTTTTTTTAAACGGTCGCCATCTCTTACATCGCCAATAAAATATCTGATTGCCGGGTATTTGCTGTGTGGATATTCCTGCGCCATTTCAAATTGTTTTTGTTCATCTCTTGAAAAGATGACCAAGCGCTTTACTTTCGGGAATTTTGAGAGAATATTTTTAGTTAAATGCTTTCCTAATGAGCCGGTACCTCCGGTAATTAAAATTGATTTTCCGTTTAAATCTAACATATTTCAGGGTTTTGTAATAAGTCCCAAAATTAAGCAGAGTTTAGCGAAATACCAAAGATTTTAAAGAATGGAAAAATAGGTCGGAGTAGCCTTATTTTATTGGGTTTTTAGACATAAAATCACCAATATTTTGAAACTGGTGTTTATTTGCTTTCAGCCATTCCAAATCCTTGTCCCACCATTTGAATTGGGTCAAAAACTCAATCTCATCCTGGCTGAAGCGGTATTTTATGATTTTTGCAGGTACACCACCCACAATACTGTAAGGTTCAACATCTTTTGTTACCATAGCACCAGCTCCGATAATAGCACCATCCCCAATTTTTACCCCATATTTGATAATGGCATTGTTTCCAATCCAAACATCATGACCAATTTCGGTGGTTGGAAATTCTTCAAACAGGTTTTTTTCTACGATTACTAATCCGGATGATTGTCCTAAAGTGGAATAAAATAATGGATGACTGGAAACAAAATTGGAAGCAGGATGGGCTCCCATTCCTGTACTCACATTCGGACCAATACAAGTAAACTTGCCAACTTTTGTGTTATAAATTTGAGAATTTCTAGCTACATAAGTAAAATCACCCAATTCCGAATTGCGGATACGAGCGAATTTATAAATAGTGTTGTAGTTATTGAATTTGCAATCTTTCACTTCGGCCATGTATTCCAAATGCAAATGTTGTTTGCTGTATTTTAATTCCAATGACCATTTTGTAAAAAGCCACCGAAACCAATAAGTAAAAGGAGTTTGAAACAATGCTTTCATTTATAATTTTTTTCTTTCAAATGCGTCAACAAATGTTATTTCGCTGGCATTGTATAGTTTGCAATTTTTATACTTTGAATAATTTTCCAATGCAATATAGCCATAAAATACTTTTGCCCAAGCTGCAAAAATTTCATGCACCTTAAATATTTCTGTTGAATGAATTCCTTTTTTGAAAGGAATGTAAGTTGTTTTTTCAACATCATCATAAAAATGAATATGACGTAAACTTAAAAGATTATTCTCATCCAAATGTAAATTCTCATGCCATGTGTGATCCGCTCCAACTACATAAACTTCCTTAAAATTACTATTGATTGCAAGAAAAGTGGCTGCTACTAAAACATTTTGTGATTGAGGCATAGCCAAGTTTTTAGTGAAAAACCAATGCGATATTGATGGAAATCCTTTGAAGACAGTGTAATTAAAATACTGCAATTGAATATTGGGATTTGCTTTTGAAAGTTCTTCAAAACGTTTGCTTCCTGCCGACATTTGAGGGACTAAAAGTGTTATTGGCCAAGTAGTTTTTGTTTTGACTGCTTCCAATGTATCTAAAATTATTTTTCCATCGCTTTTCCAGAAACTATAATCAAGAATAACATAGTATTGAGGTTTAAGTTCAACATATTCATCGCTCATTGAAAAGCTATTCACGCAAAAAAGTGTATGTTTTTTAAAAAAATCCTTGTGATTTGTTAATGATGTTTTAAGTGATGGTCCGTTTCCCAAAACTATACATGTCTTGCTGGTTTCATTAGATAAGGTGTTTGCAAATTTTGACTGAATCAAAACTTTCAAAACTGAAATGCAGGTGTTGGTGAACTGACTAATAAATCCACTGGTTTCTTTATATGACTTTTCGGCCGACATGCTTTACAAATGTAATAAAATTATGCTTTATCAATTTCTTTTAAATAGCGCTTTTGAGGGCATAAAATTCCCAAAGCTTCTCAAAATTCATTAATATTGTAGTCTAATACTTTTTAATGAAATGAGCAGTTTTGAGCGTATAACAAAAAAAATATTTCAAAGTTTTGGAATCTTAATCCGGAAGTACAATGCAGCTACTAGTGAGGATTTGAGACGCATTAAGCTTTTTGAACACTACAAAATTGATTTGGTATTTGATATAGGAGCAAATGTAGGACAATATGCTACGGGAATAATGGATGCCGGATATATGCACAAAGTTGTTTCTTTTGAGCCATTGTCCTCTGCTCGAGCAATAATTAATAAAAAAAGCAACAGTTTTCCGAATTGGAGTGTTGCTCCCCGTTGTGCTATTGGTTCTAAAAAAGAAGAAATCGAAATTAATATTTCTGCAAACTCGGTGAGTAGTACTTTGTTAAAAATGCTGGATTCTCATATTGAAGGTGCTCCTGAGTCGAAAATTATCGGGACTGAAAAAGTTCAAGTATTTCCTTTAGATGAAATTGCTCCAAGCTATATTGGTCAGGCAAAAAATATTTTTTTGAAAATAGATGTTCAGGGTTTCGAGCAGGAAGTGTTGAAAGGAGCTCAGGGTATGATTGCTAAGGCAACAGGGATTGAAATGGAAATATCATTGGTTCCTTTGTATGAAAATCAAACCTGGTTATTGCCACAGATATTGGAATATATGCAGGAAAAGGGTTTTGTATTGAAGAGCATTGTGCCGGCTTTTACAGACAATAAAACAGGTAAAGTATTGCAATGCAACGGCATTTTTTACAGAAAATAAATGCAATTCAACCCCAAAATAAGTATCATCACTGTTGTTTACAATGCTAAATCGTTGATTGAGCGTACAATTAAAAGTGTGCTTTCTCAAAGCTATACGAACATCGAATATATTATTATTGACGGAGCTTCATCCGATGGAACACTTGAGTTGGCAGAAAAATATCAGCATGATATTGCAGTTATACTTTCCGGAAAGGACAACGGAATTTATGATGCAATGAATAAAGGTTTGGCTACTGCTACGGGTGATTATGTACTTTTCCTAAATGCAGGCGATGAATTATATTCTAATGATATTATTGAATCTGTTGTTGCATTGGGAGATGCTGACGTGTATTATGGAAATACAGCTGTAGTGAATGAGCAAGGACTTGTGTTGGGAGACAGAAGATTATCTCCCCCTGAACAACTAGATTGGAAAAGTTTGAAATTCGGAATGTGTGTTTCGCATCAATCTTTTATTGCGAAACGTTCTTTATGCGAAAAGTATAATTTAAAGTATGCTGTAAGTGCAGATATTGATTGGGTAATTGAAGTCTTGAAAAAATCTAATAAAATTGTTAATACTAAAAATTATATTTCTAAATTTTTAGCGGGAGGAACATCTAATAAACGTAGGAAAGTAGCTTTGGGTGAACGGTTTTTGATTATGTCGCATCATTATGGCTTTTTCCAAACTGTAATTAATCATTTTTACATTTTATTAAGATTTCCATTTCATAAAGTTTCAAAAAAATCGATGACTTAATGCTGCAATTTTTGCATTTAATATTCGTTACCTAAATAAATTATATAACATTGAGCACAATTAAAAAGCAAGGAATTCAAAATGCACTAATCACTTATTTAGGTGTAGCTATTGGATTCATCAGCTTAATGTTTATTCAACCAAATTTATTAAAGCCGGAAGAGCTGGGTTTGACGAGGATATTGATTGCAGCCGCAAGTTTACTATCAACTATTTTACCTTTAGGAATTAGCAGTATCACTACCCGTTTTTTTCCTTTTTTCAGGAATGAAGAAAAAAAGCATCATGGCTATTTTGGTTTTATGATGTTGTTTCCGCTTTTGGGAACAATTATTTGTGCTGTGTTGGTGTATTGTTTTAGAAACACGATTGTTCATCAATACATTGATCAATCCCCCATGTTTACTTATTATTTTGATCTGTTGCTTCCTCTTGCTACGATTATGGGTGTGAATATGGCCTTGAATGCTTATTCAGCATCTCTTTTTAAAACCACCATCATTACTTTCTTAGAAGGAATTTTATCGCGTTTAATTTTTATTGCTTTAATTGTTTGCTATTATTATGAATGGATTACTTTGTCGCAATTTATTTACTTGTTTGTATTTAGTTATTTAATTCAAACTGTTTGGATGTGTGTTTATTTGTTTTCTGTTGATAGGCCTTCTCTTAAAATCGACAAAAACTATTTTCAAGGAGTAGGAGTAAATAAGTTGATTTCTTATGGATTATTTTTAACGCTTACAAATGTTGCATCATTGAGCTTAAAACATTTAGATGCAATTTTAATTGGTAAATATTGGGATTTGTCATACGTTGGTGTGTTTGCCGTTGCTGCTTATATTTCTCTTATAATAGAAATACCTTTGAATTCTTTGGAGCGAATTTCTCACACAAAAGTGGCACAAGGATTTGCCAATAAAGACTTAGAGAGCATCAAAAAAATTTACTATCAATCGGTGAAATATTTAATGTTGATTGGTGGAATTTTATTGGTTGGAATAATTTGTAATGTGCACGAACTGTTGAGCTTGTTGCCGGAAGAGTACCATGTTGGAGCTAATGTTACTATTATTTCTTGTTGTGCTGCATTTCTAAATGTTTCAACAGGAATAAACACTTCAATTATTTTCAACTCTTCAAAATATATTTATGGTACAGTTTTGTTGATAGTACTTATGGTTTTAGCATTGATATTAAATATCTGGTTGATTCCAATGTATGGAATGATAGGAGCAGCAATGGCAACCGGAGCATTGGCTGTGCTTTATAATATTGCAAAATTTATAATGATTTTGATTTTCTTTAAAATGCAGCCCTATGATTTGTCGAGCTTAAAAATTCTCACGGTTATTTTAGTCTCTTTTGGAGTAGCCAATATTTTGCCTCTGATGGACAGTGCAATTATTTCAATGATTGTTAAAACGGTTGTAATAAGTTCAACTTATATAGGTCTGACTTATGTTTTGAAAATTGCTCCTGAGTTCCATAAGTATTTGCCATTTCATAAAGGGGAATAAAAAAGCCCCGAAAGTTCGAGGCTTTTATTTTTAATTTAATTTCTTCAGCAAAGCTTCACAATCTTTCTTTGCTTTAATATCATCATCATTGGATGGAGTAATTTCCAATGCTTTTTTAGCCCAAAGTTTTGCTTCTACACTTTTTCCCATATCGTAATAAGTTTGCGCCAATTCATATTGGTGGTTCATGTATTTCGGCTCTATACCAATTGCCGACATAAATGATTTAACCGCATCATCATAAGAACCACCCGGAGGAACTCCGCCAAAAAATGAATTGATCATTGCTTTTTCGATTGCGCTGAAACCTGCAATTGTCCGATGCCATCTTCCTAAAATATGGTATGCGCCAGCTAATTTTGGATTCAATGCGATTGCTCTGTCGGCTTGTGCTTTAATTAATTTGGCATTAGCAATTTTTTGTTTCGAACTTGCATTTTCATTTATACGTCCTAATGCCATTGCATATGCATAATGCGCATCTGCACTTGCTTCATTTAATTTGATTGCTTTTTTTGCCAGATACTCAGCATTTTTATAATGTTTCATTTTGTCTGCTTCAGCAGTTACATAATAATATCCGTATTTGGAATAGCAATAACTTGCAAATTGTAAATAGTTGACATTGTTTGAATCGGATTTTAATAATGCCTGAAACATTGGAAATGCTTCTTTGTATTTTAATTCCATTTTTAGTTTCAATGCTTTTGCATATTGCTCTTCACTTGTTTGTGAAATTGCAGTAATGCATGTGATGATTGCAAATGTAATTGCGATTATTTTTTTCATAATTATTTTTTTATTTGTTTTTAAAAAGCTCTGTTAACTCCAATTACAAAACGATATTGGAAAAAATCTTTATCAGTAGCTGGGATTTTATTTAAGAAAAATGGCATATCAAAGCGAATAGTTAAAGGATTCACTGTTTGTAATGCACCAAATTTTTTAATGGTTAATGTAGCGCCAACTCCCGCATCTGCACGCAAGTCCGACATTTTAATAAATGGATCAGTTACCTTGCTGTAGTTAATAATTCCAGCATCTGCAAATAAGTACGTGGTTAGTTTGAATGTTTTAGTTAACCAATTTTGTCTTTTAATTTTTACTATACCGCTGAATTCTAATTCAGCATTTATTGCAGCACCTGTATTTCCTCTATAAGTATATGCAATACTGCCATCGCTTTGTACTTGTGGAGCAAGATATCCGGCATAACCTCTCAAATTTAATCCGCCTCCGTGATGAAAAATATTTGTAGTTGCACCAATCTCAGCCCAAGTTGGATCAAAAAATCCTTGTGAACGGGTATATTTATTATCCATCATCTCTTCCGGATTTGCACCTGCAAGATATAAAGCCGATTCTTTAGCACCGTTTTTTGCTGTTCCGAACTGACCAAATACTCTTGTGTTCAATTGTAATCTCCAAAGTTTAGTGCGATTTATCATTGTGATTTTCGCACATTGATAATCAAAATCACTCATTACAGCTGTTGAGCGTAAACCAATGTTTATGTTCCCTGTTCCTGCAGAATAATTGTAAGAATGATCTAAGCCAACATTTAAGCTATTGTTTAATTGGTTCGGATCCCATTCTTTGGGCATTAATAAATAAGGAATGTCATTCAATCCTTTTCGATACATCGATTTAAAAAACAAGTATATTTTATTTTTTCCTTTGATATCTGTCCTGTCGAAGCCAACCGTATATGCATTTAAACCATCCAATGCTTTTGCAGAAAAATAAAAAGAAGAACCCTTCATGAATTTATCTGTAGCTGTTTTGTAGTTGATACGGAAACTCACATTGTCATACAAATCTTTTGCGCTGTTCTCTGTAGTAGTATCCAAATAGTTTTGAGCTATTCCGGTATTGAACCAAACATTTGCATCAAAAATATGTTTGTAAGCCATGTAATTTCCATTCATGTGTAATCCTACTTTCAATCCATCATAACCGTTGTACCAAACATCCGGACGAGCAAATAATTCATAACGGGTCCAATCGGATGGATTGTAAATTTTTGAATCGAAGCGGTATTTGATTGGAAATTTTTGATTGTTGTTGAGCATGTTTACGTCTGCTAACCGTGTACTCGGATCAATAATTACGTTTGCTATTCCTCCAGGAATGGTTACTTCGGCAGTATACGTTTTTTGCACATTGTCCCATCCAATCCATCGTGACAACACTTTTGATTTTGTTTGTTTAACAAACCATGTATTCGGAATGTGATAATAATATACACTGTCGTTTTTTCCAACAATTGCAAAATCAATTGGCATCTGCATTCCTTTGCGCTCCAATGTTACTTTGTATACATCTTCTCCTTTGCCTTTCTTTACAGATTTTACAGCATAGTCAATTGTTTTTGAAGTTTCCATCCATTCATCAAAAAACCAGTTCAAATCAACATGTGTATATTGAATAATAGAATTTCTAAAGTCTTCTACATAAGGATGAGCAAATTTCCATTCATTAAAATAATTGCTGATAGCTGCTTTGAATAGTGAATCACCTAATGTATATTGAAGATTATACAACATAGTTGCTGTTTTCATGTATACTTGCGAATAGCCGCCACCGTGACGGATAGCACCATTATACATATCAGCATGTAAACTCATAAATGTTTCTACATCTTTTGCTGCAGAATTCATATAACCGTTATAAACTTCACTGTTACGGACATAATCGGGTTCGATAAACCGTTTTACATAATTTGATTTTGGTAAATAGGCAATACGTTCTTTTCCATCAATGCGCTCGTAAGTCCAGTTGGTAATAAATTGTGTAAACCCTTCATCTAATGACGGACGATATGTTTCATTAGAACCAACCATTCCAAAAAACCAGTTGTGACTTATTTCATGCACAAACAAATCGCGATAGTTAGGATCAAAACCTCCGCACAATGTTAACATCGGATATTCCATTCCGTCTTGTGCATCAGCAACAATCATTTTTTTGTATCCATACATTCCAAAATCTTCGGAATTTACTTTGATAATTTTTGCTGTGTATTCAGCCGCATTTAGCCAGCCTATTGCATGTGGTTCTTGAACCAATGCAATACATTTTATTCCATTCCATTCTGTTTCGCTGATACGATATGTCGGATCTGCAGTTAATGCAAAATCGTGCACATTCTCTGCATGAAACATCCATGTTTTTGTTGTTCCGTTTGGCTCAATTATTACAGAAGGTTTTTCGTTCCAAGGTTTTTTTGCAAAATTTTTGATATCCAATTTTGCACGTAAATCTTCCGGCATTACATCTTTTTTGTTTAACAACATTCCTGTTGCATCCAAAATATAATGATTGGGAAATGTAAATGCTACATCAAATGTTCCGTAGTCGCCATAAAATTCGTGATCCATGTGTTGGTCGGTATCCCAACCTGCTTTGCGGTCGTAAACCGAAATGCGAGGATACCAATGAACTACATCATAATGTTTGTAACCAAATGCATTAAACATCTTCATACGGTTACGTATGGAACCATTGTCGAAATAAGTTTTGAAATTTAATTTGAATGTGATGCTTTCGCCTGATTTTATTGGAGTAGGGAGGAAGACTTTTAAAACAGTATTGTCTAATTCCATTTTTAAATCAACGCCATTTACAGTAATTTTTGAAACAACAGTTCCTAATCCTTGTTCCTGATATTTGCCAAACTTTACTTTTATATCGTTGTTTTTATAAAGATCTTCTAAATAAGAACCTTTTGTTTGAGCATTGTTGTATAGGTGGAAATAAACAAAAGAAAGTTCATCAGGTGAGTTGTTATAATAAGTAAGTTCTTCTGTTGCATCAATGATATCTGTTTGATCATCAAGTGTAGCAGTTATTTTATAATGTACATCCTGTTGCCAATATCCTTCGTATGGTTTACGATTTTTCCAATAATACTGACTGCTGCTACTTTGGAAATTGGATTCGGGAAACTGAGCAAATGAATCCAAGGTGAACGAGAAAAATGCTAGTGTTATAAAAATTAACTTCTTCATATATATAAATGTCGTGCGGTAAATTCCATTGTAAATATAGAAGATTTTTTGAAAATAGGAGGGAAGAAATTGTTAGTTCTATTTGGGTGGAATATAACACGAATATATCGTCCCTACGGGACTTGCGTTTGGTGTTGGATGATGATTTCTACCAATATTTTGTCCCTATGGGACAAGTGTGTTGTTTTTAGGTTACAGGAGATTTCTGTTTGTGTCCATTCTGTACAAAATATTGGCAACAACCATTTCCGTTTTTATGTCCCGTAGGGACAAAATATCGGTATATATATGCCCGTTATGTAAAAAAAACATTAGCGAAGATTGTTTTTCGTTTTTTTATTTTATTATGTCCCGTAGGGACAAAATATCGGTAGAATAATACGATGTTAAAAATTTTAGCGTGCCGTAGGTACGCAATGTACCGGAACATTTTTTATAGATTATGCATGCAAGTCTTTAACGGAGCCAAAACCAATCACATCTTTTACAACTCCTTCATCATTCATTTCGGCACCCCGCATGAGCTTATTTAGTCCGAATTTATCTTTTAATGCGTATACCGTTTTACGCAGTTTATCTTTTCTGCTATTGTCTTCAAACATTCCGTATTGTACCACATTTTCATTTACAAAATTGCCCACAAAAACGCTCAACGAAGTGGAATTTTCATTTATCACCTTTTCACATTTATTGATATCTTCAAAATGTTTCATGCGTTTTTTTAAAGCTTGCAAAATATCAACTCCGTCTTGCATAGGAATGCTCATATTGATATTGTCGTTATAGCTGTAGCCATTTTCGTAGCCTGTATGAAAACCAATTGTGCGGCAAAATACATTAGCTTCCACCATTCGTTTTTCGAGTGTTAAGCAAAGCGACAATAAAATGGATTCAATATTTTCAATTTCTTTGCGTTGTGCCATTGATAAGTGACGCATTGCTTGCATGGTTTTGTATTCGGTACGATCATACATATCCACTTCTCCGAAATTCAATCTTCTATGCCAATATTCGCCTACAATTCCTTTGCAGATGATTCGCAAGCGTTCGGGTGAAGTGTGCCTCAATTCTACAGGATTGTTGATGTTGGCTCTTTGTAAACGTTCCGCCATATTTTTTGCAATGCCTGGTAAATCTTTTAATCGCAATTTACTTAAAACATCATCAATGTTTTCGGGAGTAATAAGTGTTAATCCATCCGGTTTTTGAATATCACTTGCCAATTTTGCTAAAAAAGCATTGGGTGCAATTCCAATAGAGCATTTCAGCCAGTCGCCCACTTCATTTTTAATATCGTATTTAATTTTTTTTGCAACTTCAACTACATCTTTATGGACTAATTCATAATTGTTGAGATTTACAATGGCTTCATCAATACTCTTTGGAATCACATCGGCCGAATATTTTTTCAAAACCTTCATAATCTTTATATGAAAATCACGATAACGTGCGGGATTGGTTTCTAGTGGAACTAAATCCGGACAAACAGCTATGGCATCATTGAGTCGCATTCCGGTTTTTACGCCTCTTTTTTTTGCTTCAATAGAAGGAGCTATCACACAACCGAATTTTCCTGTATAAACACAAACACCAACCGGTCGGCCACGCAGCCAATAGTTGGATTGTTGTTCACAGCTGGCAAAAAAACTGTTCATATCAACAAATAATACTCGGGATTCGGTTTTGTTATGGAGAGAGTTTTGGTTCATTGTTGGGTAGTTGATTAAGTTAAATAGGTTATCCCGATAGCTATCGGGAGGGTTAAATGGGGGTAATCCCCTAATTCCTTATTTAACCTAATTACCCCATTTCCCTAATTAACTTAATACCTTAATTAACTTTCGTCATTGTGAAGGCAGCGAGACAATCTCTTTCAATTGCTTTTCGGAAATTGCCCCGCGCCTCTCGATGATTGTATCCTATTGTTGTCATTTCGAGCTTGTCGAGAAATCTAAAAATCGGGATGGTTTCATTATTTAAATAACCATGGCGTTGTTTATTTTTTTTCTTGAAAACAGCACCCCGATTCGAAAACGTTAAAAATCAGAAATCACATAAAAAAATAATTTTCAGTTTTCATTTGCAAATGTGCAAATATATTTAGTATTTTTGTGCTAAATATGTTAGCAATGTCAAAAATAGCCAAAAACATTAGTGTTTTGAGAGCACTAAAAAAACTATCTCAAACTCAGTTAGCGGATGAATTAGATATTTCTCGTTCCCGGTTAGGATCCTATGAAGAAGGAAGAGCCGAACCTCCGTATGATCTTTTGATCAAAATAGCCGACCATTTTCACATTGCGATTGATGCCTTGGTGAGAGGAGATTTGGCAAAAACCGACCCCGAATCTTTGTTGGAAATCGGGAAGAACAGAATCCTGTTTCCGGTGATTGTTGACAGGCAAAATCAGGATATGGTAGAAGTCGTTCCTGCAAAAGCGGTAGCCGGTTATTTAACAGGTTATGCCGATCCTGAATTTATTGAGGACTTGCCAATTATGAATTTACCATTCAAAATTGTAGGAAAACACCGTGCGTTCTCCATCAAAGGAGATTCGATGCCGCCATTAAAAGATGGAACATTTGTAGTGGGAAAATATTTGGAGACATTGAAAGAAATTAAAGAAGGACAAACATATATCATCCTTACCAAAGAAGATGGAGTGGTTTATAAACGGTTGTATCGTGAAGATAAAAAATCAAACGATGTATTTCAGTTTCATTCCGATAATCCGATATATACTCCGTATACCGTTAAATCCGAAAATATTATTGAAGTGTGGAGTTTTGTGTGCAGCTTAAATATTGGTGAATTTAAACCACAAGACTTGAATTTAGAAAGTATGATTCGTTTCTTGCAATCATTCAGAGTAGAGATGGGGAAATAAACCGCAGAGAAAAAGGAGAAAACCCGCAGAGGTCCGCAGAGAATAAGTTTCTTTGCGGATTTTTTATTAACTATTTCTCCCTGTCCTCTGCGCCTTCTTTGCGCCCTCTGCGGTTATTTTTTTATCTTCGTATCAATGTTCGCTATCATCGACATAGAAACCTGCGGAGGTAAATTCAATTATCCCAATGGACGAATTACAGAAATCTGTATTTTAATTCACGATGGATTAACTGTGGTCGATAAATTTTCTACTTTGATTGACCCCGAATGTTACATTTCCCCTTTGTATACTAACATTACAGGCATTACCAACGAAATGGTAATTGGTGCACCTAAATTTCATCAAGTCGCAAAAAAAAATTCATGAGCTTACCGAGAACAAAACTTTTGTAGCACACAATGTGAGTTTTGATTATAATTTTATTCGAGATGAATTTGCTTCTTTGGGATTTCATTATGAACGACCAAAATTGTGTACCGTGCAAATGAGCAGAAAATTAATTCCAGGACATAAGTCATACAGCTTGGGAAATTTATGTGAAGCGTTGAGTATTCCTAATAATGCCCGACATAGAGCAGAAGGTGATGCAGTTGCTACAGCGGAATTGTTTAATATATTGTTGAGAGCAAGAGCAGTGAAAAAATAATCTGTAAAAATATTAATTCCCTAACTTCTTAATTCCCTTCCAAACAATATTCAAATCGTTCTCAATTTTATAATCTTTGGAATAGGCAAGATGCAAACGATTTCTTGTGTCGGCATTTATATTGAAATTTTTAATTGCATCAGCAGGAGAAAGTGCAGATGGCCGAAGTTTTGGTAAATGGTCGTGTTTATCGGTTCCATAACCCACCCAGGATTTATATCCGAATAAAACAGAAAATATATTTTTCAGAAACCCAATTTTGTTTTCCTGAATTAAAATCAGAAGAGGTGAAAGAATAAACATTAAAAAAGCTGACAAAACATCAAACAAACGTTTGTTGCGTTTGTTTTTGGGTTTTCCTATAGAGTTTACATCAATGATGTATAAATCGCCCGCTGTATCAATTGAATTACTTCCTATGATAGACAAACTTTCCGGTGGAGCAATTTTAAAATCTACATCGGCAGAAACCAAAGTGTGCATGTAATCGATAATGCCTTGCGAAGAAATATCGCGGGAACAAAAAATTACTTCGCTGATTTTGTAAATCTCAATTACTTCTTCAATTTGATTAATGTTGCCAACATAATCGGCATGGTGACTTTCTTTTTCATCAGCACTAATAAAAACTAAAAAACTAGTATTGATATTGGTTTGTTTTAGTAAGCGGCTGACACGTTCGTACTCTTCCTGTTGACCGATGATTGCAATACGTTTGCTTTTGTCGGGGTTCAGGCTAAACGATTTGAATCCTGCTAAGTGAAATGCTAATCGGGAAATTAAATACGATAGAACAACCCAGCCCATTCCCAAAATAATTAATGCCCGGGAAAAACGGTAGGCTTCCGGTAATAATGAGTATACAATTAAAATAATCCCTGTTCCAACTAAAATTCCTCTGATAACTCTGAATAAACGAATGGGTTTGTCGTATCCACCACTTAAATAAACAGTAAACATCCAGATGAGTATGTAGGCGGGAAATGCAATGGATGTAAGTGTATCGGAATACGAACCTCCTTCAATAAATTTTATATTTTTTTCGTAATAATCTTTTATTAAAAGCAAACCACCCATTATTAATGCAAAATCAAAAGCGGGTAGTGCAATTGATTTTAGAAAACGGATGAAAATAGCAGCACCTGCTCTTAAGTAAATAGCAATGTTAATTAGGAAAGAAAAAAGTTTGGCATTATTTTGTGAAAAATGTTTGTTGGCAAAAATTACCATGGCTTTGTAAAAAACAAACACATAGTTCACACTACTTTTTTTTGTGCTTTCTCCTTTGTAGTGAATGATGCGGGTTTCAGGGAAGTAGTAGTTTTTGTAACCACCTAAAATAATTCTATACGAAAGATCAATATCTTCCCCGTACATAAAAAAAGTTTCATCCAGCAAACCAACTTTATCTAAAACAGATTTTCTCATAAGCATAAACGCGCCCGAAAGAATATCCACTTCATGTGTTTTGTCTTTGTCTAAAAAGCCAAGATGGTATTTTCCGAAGGTTTTTGATTTTGGAAAAAGTCGAGAGAATCCGAAGATCTTATAAAATGCAACCGATGGAGTAGGGAGTCCACGTTTTGATTCAGGTAAAAAATTTCCTTTACCATCTAACATCTTCACGCCCAATCCGCCAGCATCAGGATGTGAATCCATAAAGGCAATTACTTTTTCAAATGTATCTTCTTCAACAACAGTATCTGGGTTTAATAGCAAAAAGTATTCGCCTTTTGCAATGCGCATGGCTTGATTGTTTGCAAAAGAAAAGCCTGTATTTTTTTTGTTTTCGATGAGTTGGACTTCAGGAAATTTTTCCTTGACCATGTTCACTGAGCCATCAACAGAATTATTATCGACTACGAAAATTTCAGTCGAAACACTCTTTGATGCTTTGCGCACAGAATGTAGACATTGTTCAAGAAAATGTTGAACGTTATAGTTAACAATGATGACACTTAGTTTCATTCGAAGAAATTAGTGTTAACAATGATTAGTCTGCCGAAATGAACATTGTTAGATGTGCAGATTTGCAGATGTGCAGATATGCAAATGGGGTGAAATATGAAAAAATTATTGGACATACGCTCGAGTGTTAGTCTTTGACGATGAAATAATTTTTCCTAAAACTTTATTGATGCTTTCAATTTGAGATAAAAGATGTTTGCAGTCTGGGTAGTTAGATGAATTTTGACAAATTTTTAACCAGTATTTTGTTTCTTCTGCTTCTTTGGCTGATATTTTTAATTTATGAATAAAATCAGCTTTGCTTTCTGCATTTTGAGATTCATGCACGTTAGCGCCAATACTGGTGCCACTTCTAAATAACTGGTTTGATAAGTTGTATTTTTTTAATCCTTCAAGTTGTTCAGTATATTTTACAATTTCCAAAGAAAAATTGAAAGTTAAATCAAGTATTAAGTTGTCTTTTTTAGGCTCCATAAATATTTTTTAATCAGTATATTGGTAGATCTTCACATTTGTACATTCACTAATCGGTATATCGGTACATCTGCTAATCCGCACATCCGAAAATTATTTGAATGATAAGGAGTTTTCGTAAAGAGTACGATTAACAATAGAGCGGCCAAGAGTAACTTCATCCGCATATTCCAATTCATCACCAATGGAAATTCCTCGTGCGATGGTAGAAACTGTAACGTTGGATTCTTTTAATCTTTTATAGATGTAGAAATTAGTAGTATCGCCTTCCATAGTTGTACTTAATGCCATTATCACTTCTTTGATTTCTCCTGATGTGGCTTTCTGAACAAGTGTTTCAATATTCAAATCACTCGGACCGATTCCATCCATTGGGGAAATTATCCCACCTAAAACGTGATAAATGCCCCGATATTGTTGTGTATTTTCAATAGCCATTACATCGCGGATGTCTTCCACCACACAAACTACGCTATTGTCCCGGTGCGGATTTGCACATACTTCACAGATAGGTTTATCAGAAACATTGTGGCATTTTTCGCAGTAGCGCAAGTCATTACGGAGTTTAATGAATGCTCCGCCAAATTTGTTTACTTCGGAAGCATCTTGTTTCATGAGATGCAAAACAAAACGCAAGGCAGTCCGTTTACCAACACCAGGCAACTTACTGAATTCGTTTACAGCTTCTTCGATTAGTTTGGAGGAGAAGTTCATGGTACCAAAAATACTATTTTTTGACGAGTTTAATTAGGCATAATCTTCTCCCGATTGTGTATTTTTACACAATTACTTTGTTAATAAAATGAAATTCCATAAACCGCTTGTAAGTGCTGTTATTGAAACCCTTCAACAGATTTTTGTTCAAGGGGTATATGCCGATAAAGCGGTTGAGCAAGTATTAAAACAAAATTCCCGTTGGGGCTCCCGTGATAGGCGTTTTATTGCCGAAACAACCTATGAAATGGTGCGTTGGTGGAGATTTATCTTGAAATCCAGTGAAGTTGAGAATCCACAACAAACTTCTGATTATTGGAAACTCTTTGCCACCTGGCAAATTATAAAAGAAGTAGAATTACCCGATTGGGAAGAATTTATAAACATTGATAAAATTCAAATACTAAACAATTCCGAAAAAGCTAAGTCAATAAGAAAGTATCATGAATCTATTCCTGATTGGTTGGATGAATTAGGGAGCTCAGAATTGGGAGAAAAAGTTTGGGAAAAAGAAATTCATGAACTAAACAAAGAAGCACAAGTTGTTTTGAGAGTTAATACTTTAAAAACAAATCTGATTCAATTAAAGAAGTTGTTGGAAGAACAATCCATCGAAACTTTTCCTGTTGGTGATTATCCTGATGCACTGGTGTTGGTAAAGCGACAAAATTTGCAGAATGTAAACGAATATAAACAAGGATTATTTGAAATTCAGGATGCGTCTTCACAATTGATTGCACCATTTTTGGATTTGAAAGAAGGAATGACGGTGATAGATGCTTGTGCCGGAGCAGGAGGGAAGTCTTTGCACATTGCTGCCAAGATGAAAAATAAAGGCAAAATTATTTCAATGGATGTGGAAGAAAGGAAATTGATTGAATTAAAAAAACGTGCTGAGAGAGGCGGAGTGAGTATTATTCAAACTCAAATGATTAATGACGACTCGCTAAATAAATTTAAAAATGCTGCTGATAGATTGTTGTTAGATGTTCCTTGTTCAGGTTTAGGAGTTTTAAAGAGAAATCCGGATGCAAAATGGAAGCTGAGTTTAGAGTTTATAAATGAAATTCAAAAGGTTCAGCAAACAATTATTTCAAATTATTCTCAAATGTTGAAGAAAGATGGAATAATGGTATATGCTACTTGTAGTATTTTGCCAAGTGAAAATCAGAAACAAGTTGAATTATTTTTAGATAAGAATAAAAATTTCGAATTTATAGAAGACAGAAAAATACTTCCTAGTGAAGGGTTCGATGGTTTTTACATGGCGAAGCTGATAAGAAAGAGCTAAAATTTTATTCCCATCAATAAGATATCATCCACTTGTTCCAGTTGGGCTTGCCAGTTAACAATCAAATTATCCAGTTGCGTTTTTTGATCGTTTACTTGTAGTTTATGAACCGACAATAAATTTTCCCGTAATTGCTTAATTGAATATTTTTTTCCTTTCGGTCCGCCAAACTGATCTGTAAATCCATCTGTAAACATATAAAGAACATCATCCTCTTTATAATTCATTTTTATTTCTTCAAAGTTTTTTTCTCCACTTACCATTCCACCTAAAGTAAACTTGCTTCCTTTGAATTCTTGCAATTGTTTATCGCGGATTAATATTGCCGGTCGTTTGGCACTGGTGAAAATAAATTCTTTTGTGCTTTTGTTGACTTTCAATAAAGCTAAATCCATTCCATCCTGAACATAATGTTCATGCTCTTTTTGTTGTTTTAAGGTCATGTTGATGAGCTTATCTAACTCAGAAAGTATTTTTGATGGTTGAGTTATTTTATTATCAATAACAATTTGATTTAGTAAACTGCTGCCAATTACAGTCATAAAAGCTCCTGGGACACCGTGGCCTGTGCAGTCGGCACAAACTATAATGTAGTTGTCTTTGTCAATTTCATGAAACCAAAAATAATCTCCGCTTACTATGTCTTTTGGTTTGTACAAAATAAAGGAAAGAGGAATGGATCTATAAATTGTTTCTTCATGTGGAAGTACAGCATATTGAATACGTTTTGCGTAATTAATACTTGAAATAATGTCTTCTTTTTGTGCTTCCAGTTCCTTGCTTTTATTTTCTACTTCCGATTTTGATAAAACCAGTTCTTTTAGGTATCTATCTTTATTTGCTTCATGAAGAATAATAATTATTCCCAGAAAAAATGCAGAAAAAGCAAAATTAAACACGTAATACTCCGCTCCTTGATTTACTGAATCAGCTCTAAAATCCTTCCAGCCGTTTATTTCAGCAAAATAGAAAAATAAGATAGTGCAGAACGTTACTGCAAACCAAAAAATTCCCGATACTTTGTCTGCTACCAGAAATATCCATGAACAAATAACAATACCAGTAGCCAGATCACTCGAATAAATACCTCCAGAAAAATCGTATGTTCCAATATTTGACATATATCCCATGATGGTGATAATGTTCACAAGCAATATTCTTTTTCCAAAATTTTTATAAATGAAAAAAGTTGCTATCACAAAGGCGCAAAGTATCCCATTGCCTATAGCAGCGCTTAGAACATCTTCTTTGGGAATGTCAGAAAGCAATACATAAAATTCACCAGCAAAAGCAAATAAGAAGAAAATAAAAGTAGAAACAATAAAGAATTTTCCCTTACGATAGTTATCGGGATGTAACTTGTCCTTAGGATTTACAAAGTATTCAATTAAAGATTTTATAGACATAGAGTAGTTCTTGAAAACAAAATTATAATAATCTGTTTAAATTGCTAATAAATCATTTTTTTTCTGCATAAATTAGCCATTATGATTTCAATTTCAACAGATAATTCAGAAATTTTTCAGCTTTTAGAAAAGTGTGATTGTGTTTTCAATTTATTTTCAGTTGACAGGACTAATATATTTGACTATGAAGATAATTGTTATGTGGTTCTTTATTCAGCTAATACAAGAAATTTTATTTTATTTAAAGCAGAGAGTTTTAATCAAAATTCCGATGTTTTACCTTCTTTGTTAAATGCACTACAAGAATTTTCAAGTAATGATTACTCTAATAATTTAATTAAACAAGCGATTAGATTAGTTGAAAATAAAATGTATTCGAAAAATAATAATCGTTTTTACTATGATGCACATTAACAAAGTTGTTATTCTGATTTTATAGCATTATTGAGTATATAATTCTCTTTGTTTTTTTGTATATTAGCTTATTGAAATAATTCATTCATTTATGTTACTCCATAATAAGTTTAAAATTGAGTCTTTAGGTGATTCTATTCTTCGAGTTACACCTAATGAAGATGCTGAACTAGAAGTAAATGATGCAATTGAAATGCGTTCTATGTTGTTGAAGCTGTCTAAAGGCAATAAGTATTGTGTTTTATTGGATGCTACAAAACGTTTTAATGTTTCGTCTGAAGCCAGGGCTTTAATTGCTGGGAAAGAATATTCATTGGATAGGATTGCAACTGCTTTTGTAATTACATCATTGGCTAACATGTTAATAGGAAATTTTTTTATTAAAGTTAACAAACCATATACTGCAACAAAAATATTTTCTATTGAAGAGAATGCTTTTGATTGGCTAAAAGAGGAAGTTGTAAAATCAAATGACCGAGTCGTTTAATAAAATTAACAATCTGCTTTCAACAAGATGTGCCACTTTTAAATTAATTGAGGCAGGAATCTTGCACATTGTTTTAATAGAAAATTCGGAAATTGATTTAGAAGAATCAAAGTTAATGCAGCAACAATCACAATTACTTACTGAAGGGAAAAAATTTGTTGCTCTGATTGATGCAAGAACAAAAGTGTTTGTTACTAAAGAGTCAAGAGAATGGGGGTCAACAGCTGAAGCGCAAAAAAATATGATCGCCCAAGCTATTTTGATTAATTCATTAGCAAATCGTTTAGTTGGAAATTTCATTATTAAATTTCATAAACCGGTTGCTAAAACTGCCTTGTTTACAGATGAAACAAGTGCATTAAAATGGTTAAGAACTCAATTGTCAAATGCAAAATAATTATATTAATAAAAACTTAATCCTATGCTAAGAGCTTTTTATATTTCCGCAATTGTACTTACTTTTTTCTCCATGATTATTTCAGCATACTTTATGGATGAAGTATCTTCTTGTCGTTCGGCAAGTTATTATTCTTATGGTGATTCTTATGGTTCTGAGGATAACTTTGAATATTATCACGATAAAGCACAAGAGGCAACTGTATCAGCGGGAATCATTACCCTGATTTATTTTTTAATTATGGAAACGATATTCATTCTTTCACTTATAAGACTAAAAACAAAAACTATCAAAGTGTTTTCTATTATTGGTATTTCTCTGACAAGTATTATGATTTTGTGGGATGCCTTGATGATCTCTAGTCCGGGAGGAATTAGTTTTGATGAAATAGGCCTAGCATGGGTATTGTTTATGCTGATAATGTTTGCTTTTTCTATAGTTGGTACTGTACACGCATTCAGAAAAAAGGTATAAAAAAACCGTCCCAAGTACTCGGGACGGTTTTTTAATTTGTCTTTTGTCTACTCAATTGTTTGTCAGCCTGAGCGAAGTCGAATGGCTACATGTGTATCACTTCACCATAAGCAGCAGCAGCAGCTTCCATAATTGCTTCACTCATTGTTGGGTGAGGGTGAACTGTTTTAATCAATTCATGCCCTGTTGTTTCTAATTTACGTATTGCAACAATTTCTGCAATCATTTCTGTTACGTTTGCACCAATCATGTGAGCACCTAATAGTTCACCATACTTTGCATCAAAGATTAATTTTACAAAACCATCTTTTGCTCCTGCAGCACTCGCTTTTCCACTTGCTGAAAATGGGAATTTACCAATCTTGATTTCTTTTCCTGCTTCTTTTGCTTTTGCTTCTGTCATTCCTACTGATGCAATTTCGGGTTGGCAATAAGTGCATCCAGGAATGTTGTTGTAATCCAATGGCTCCGGATGATGTCCTGCAATTTTTTCTACACAAATAATTCCTTCTGCTGAAGCAACGTGTGCCAATGCTTGTCCGCCCACACAGTCACCAATGGCATAATATCCCGGAATGTTTGTTTGATAATATGGGTTAGTTAAGATTTTTCCTTTGTCGGTTGCAATTCCTGTTTCTTCTAAACCAATGTTTTCAATATTTGCCTGAATTCCAACTGCAGATAATACAATTTCTGCTTCAACAATTTTTTCTCCGTTTTTGGTTTTGATTTTTACTTTGCAATCTGTTCCTTTAGTATCAACACTTTCCACATTTGCTTCTGTCATCACATCAATACCCATTTTTTTGAAAGAGCGCTCCAGTTGTTTTGAAACTTCTGCATCTTCAACAGGAACAATACTTGGAAGAAATTCTACCAGAGTTACTTTTGTTCCCATGGTTGCATAGAAGTAAGCAAACTCACTTCCGATAGCTCCGGAACCAACTACTACCATTGTTTTTGGCATTTTCGGTAAAGTCAATGCTTCGCGGTATCCAATTATTTTTTTACCATCTTGAGGTAAATTTGGCAAAGCCCGAGAACGAGCTCCTGTTGCAATAATAATATGTTTTGCTTCGTAAGTAGTTGTTTTGCCATCAGCAGTCACATCCACTTTTTTACCGGCTTTTATTTTTCCTGTTCCTGTAATAACATCAATCTTGTTCTTCTTCATTAAAAATTGAACACCTTTACTCATACCATCTGCTACATCACGACTGCGTTTTACGACTGCACCGAAATCAGCCTCTCCGCCTTTTACAGTTATTCCGTAATCTCCCGCATGATTTAAGTATTCAAATACCTGAGCACTTTTTAATAATGCTTTTGTGGGAATACAGCCCCAGTTCAAACAAATACCACCAAGGTTTTCGCGTTCTACAATAGCTGTTTTTAAACCCAATTGTGATGCTCTTATTGCAGCCACATAACCACCCGGACCGCTTCCTACTACTATTAAATCGTAAGTCATTTTCTTTGAAATTATAAATTATAAATGTTGAATTATAAATTTGATTTGATAACTACGAAAGTAGCAAAAAAAATGGTTCATAGATAACGAATTAAAGCGAATTTACTAATCTGTGTATTTTATCATTTGTAATTAGTAAATTCGTGAAAACTTAATTGTCACCCTGAGCTTTGTCACTTCGAGCGGAGTCGAGAAGCGAAGGGCGTAAAAATTCGCAGATATGAAGTATATAATTTCCTATACAAAACCTCATCAACATTTTATTGATATTGAGTTTATTAGCAAAGTCAATGAAAATGAAACTCTTATTCAGTTGCCTGCTTGGCGTCCTGGTCGCTACGAATTAGGCAATTTTGCCAAGAATGTTCAAAAATGGGCTGCTTTTGATGAAAAAGGAAATGCTTTAAGCTTTCATAAAATAACAAAAGATTGCTGGAAAGTTCAAACTCAAGGAGTATCTGAACTGCATATTAAATATAATTATTACGCTGTTGATTTAAATGCTGGTTCTACTTTTTTAGATGGAACTCAACTATATATGAATCCGGTTAATTGCTGTGTTTATATTCCTGAAAAAATTGATGAAGCTTGTGAAATGGAATTGCGATTACCACAAGAATATAAACTCGCATGTGGAGCTTCGCATAAAAACAATGTTATTTCCTGTAAGGATTTTCATGAATTAGCCGATTCTCCTTTTATTGCATCAGCAACATTGCAACACAATAAATTTAATTGTGCAGAAAAAGAGTTCAATGTTTGGTTTCAGGGTGAATGTAAACCCGATTGGGAAAAAATAAACAACGATTTTACAAAATTCTGTAATCATCAAATGGAGATGATGAAGCATGCTCCGTTTGAGTCATACCACTTTTTATTTCAGATTTTGCCAACAAAAATGTATCATGGAGTAGAACATACTACATCAACTGTTTGTGCGCTCGGACCAGGTTACAACATCATGAAAGGAGAATTGTATGAAGATTTATTAGGAGTTAGCTGTCACGAATTATTTCACGTTTGGAATATCAAAACAATCCGTCCGGTAGAAATGCAACCATACGATTACACCAAAGAAAACTATTCGAAACTCGGATATGTATGCGAAGGTGTTACAACTTATTATGGCGATTATTTACTTTACAGATGTGGTGTTTTTAATGAAAGCGATTATTTAAAAACTTTTAACGAACGTTTACAAAAGCACTTCGATAATTTCGGACGATTTAATTTATCGGTTGCCGATTCTTCTTTTGATACTTGGTTGGATGGCTATGCACCAGGAATTCCAAATCGTAAAACAAACATTTATGACGAAGGAAATTTGTTGGCATTTGTGACGGATATGTTTATCAGAAAAAATTCAAAAAATAAAAACTCTTTGGATGATGTGATGCGTCATTTGTATAATGAGTTTGCATTAAAAGAGAAAGGCTATTCCGATAAGGATTATAAAGCAGTTGTAGAACATTTTGCAGGTACTTCTTATGATGATATTTTCAATAATTATATAAATGGCAAAGCAGATTATGAGCCATTGTTGCGTGATGCAATGAATTACATTGGTTGCGAGTTAACAATGGAGCCAGTATCAAAATTTAATGAACATGCATTAGGAATAAAAGTAAATGGAGTAGAAGGTATTTGTAAAGTAACTGCCGTTTACCTGAATTCAGCTGCAGATAATGCCGGAATAGGAATTAACGATGATATACTTTCCATTAATGGAATGCAGGTAAAACCTGATGCGAGCGGAACTAATTTTACGGAATGGTGCAATTATTTTGGAAGTGTGTCATCGCAAATTACTTTTTCAAGTAATGGAACTGTAAAATCAGTAAATATTAATCCGCAGCCGGGAGCATTTTATAAAACTATTAAAATGCAAAAGCAGACTAAAGTTTCTGAAGAGCAAAAAAAGAATTTTGAATTATGGAGTAATAATAAGTTTTAATTAAAATGGACGATACGCAAAACGATAATCCCGAAGAAGGAGGAAAACGACCGAGGTCATTATCCACTTTATGTATTTTAACATTTATTTTTACAGGATTGAGTAGTTTGTCGTCAATAATGACTCCGCTTATGGCGGATGTTATTAAAGAAATAATTTTGTCGTCACCCGATTATGATCAGGAAACAATAAGTGCAAGTTTAAAAGTGATACAAGCAGGTTGGCCATATTATCTTACAACTTTGTTATTTACACTAGGATCAATGTCCGGTGCGATTTTGATGTGGCGGCTAAGAAAAATCGGATTTCATTTTTATGCCTTTTCAAATTTAGCTTTGCTTTTTCTTCCAATGCTCTTTTTGGATGTTACTATTAGCTGGTACGCCATATTTTTTGCAATGTCGTTTATTTGTTTTTATGCCTTTCATTTAAAATTTATGAAATAAAATCCTGTTATAATTTTTTTGTGAAATCGGATTTAAAGTTATTTTAAGTAAAAAAAAGGTTTAAAACTAAAAATAATTTCAAAAATCAGGATGTTTAAATAAAGCCCTAAAATATCTGATAATCAGATAAAAAGGATGTTTTTTTAATGCTTATTTTTCGCTATTAACTAATAACTTGTTAATAACATATTTTGGGAGGCTTTTGGACGAACAGCCTTTTTTTGTTTATTAGCTAAAGAATTTCAACTATTAAACTAAATAAAAACTAAAAACTAAAAAACTATGGAACAAACAAACAATGGCGGTGAAACCGCAAAAAGACCGGTATTTTTAACAGTATTATGTATCTTGTCATTTATTGCAGCAGGTTTCGCAATCCTTGGATACATCACAGTTATTGGCTTAATGGGTGCAGCTTCCGTTGCAGTTTCTGGAATGGAAAGTATGGCATCTGAAATGGGTGGAGAAATGAGCGATGCAATGTCTTCAGCTATGGCAGCTACTCCTGGAGTAGGTTTAACTTGGGCTTACATTATTGTTGGTTTCTTAACAACAATTGTTGGTCTTTTTGGTGTAATTAAAATGTGGAAAATGAACAAAAGCGGTTTCATGTTATATACTGGAGCTACTGTAGTTTCTTTAATTATGGGAATTGTTTATTCTGGATTTGCTGCATCAATTGTAGGAATCGTTATTTCTGCTGCATTCATCGTAATGTACGGATTAAACATGAAACACTTGAAATAGTAGTTCATAAAATTTTTGATAAAAATACTCCCATCATCGGGAGTATTTTTATTTTTACACCATTCGTAAAACAATTTAAAATAAAAACAACATGGAAGAAGTAAACCAAAGTGAAATGGTGCCGGCAAAATTGCCACAGTTTTTAAAAGTGTTATGTATTTTAACATTTATAGCTGTTGGATTAGGATTAGTGAGTGGATTGTACAGCCTTGTGAAAGCTCCTTATGCGCTAGAAGAATATGAAACTATGATGGAAATGTCAGGCGGTGCTTTTGAAGGAGAAGGTTTTATGGCCTCTATTATGGAAATGGGATATCAAAATGCTTTGAATGCGCTTCCACTTGCTATTAGTACTGTTGGAGCGAATTTATTTTGCTTGTTTGGTGCTTTAATGATGTGGAAACTTAGAAAAGTAGGTTTCTATGCTTATGTATGCGGACAGGTCATTGCCATTGCAGTTCCTTCTATTTTAATGGGATTTAGCGGATTTATGATGATTGGTGCAATTTTTCCTGTAGCATTTATTATAATGTATGCTGTTAATTTAAAGCATATGAAGTAAATTAATTTATATATTAATCAGTAAACTTAATTTAAATGGAAGAAGCAGCACTTGTTAGTATAATAGTAATAGCCGTTATTGTTGGTATTGCAATAGGATTGATTCCTGTCATTTTTTATTTGTTAACCTTACAAAAAACATTGAATGAGGTTAGTGTTCAAAACCAAAAAATTCCTCCCGGCCAAGTTTGGTTGATTTTAATTCCATTATTTGGATTAGTTTGGTCTTTCATAGTTGTTAATCGGGTAGCTGATTCTTTAAAAGCAGAGTTCGCTACTAGAGGAATTCAGGTAGATGAAGATCGTCCCGGTTATAACATCGGATTAACTTATTGTATTCTGTATTGTTGTAGCATTGTTCCGTTTCTTGGCGGCTTAGCAGCTTTGGGAGGAATTGTTTGTTGGATTATTTATTGGGTTAAAATTGCCGGATATAAAACACAGTTGCAACAAGCAAAAATTTAATTTTAAATAAAAACCTCTTAGAAATTACTAAGAGGTTTTTTCATTCCAATAATTGTTAAGATTATTATTTTATTGCTATTACACTTATTTCCACATTCACATCCAAAGGCAATCTCGAAACTTGAACTGTTTCTCTTGCTGGATAGTTACCTGTAAAAAAAGAACCATACACTTCATTCATTGCTGCAAAATTATTCATGTCTTTCATGAAAATTGTTGTTTTAACAATATGGCTGGTATCCATCCCCGCATCGGCTAAAATACCTTTTACATTTTCCATTACTTGTTTGGTTTCTGTTTTAATATCGCCAAGCATTAATTCTCCCGTTGCCGGATGTTTTCCAACTTGTCCGCTGACAAATAACATATTCCCGAATTGCACAGCATGACTATAAGGTCCAATGGGTGCAGGTGCATTTTTTGATGTGATGATTTTTTTCATGATACTACGAATTACGAGTTTTAACGAATTACGCCCTTCGACTCCGCTCAGGGTGACAATGAATATTATTTTGGAGCTAAAATACAAATACTTTAATCAGCCACAAATTGAACTTTCGAAATTCGATTTTGAACTTCCTTATTGGTAGTCCTGCCAGCCTCTTCTTCTGCTCAACTTCAAATCTCTCAGGATAGATGATTTTACATTAATGTCGATGGAGAAACTTTGACGGAATCCGAAAGGAACCCAATTGAAGCGCATTTCCCAACAATGTAAATCGCGGTAAACGTTTATAGAAGTTAAAGTCATTTCTTTTTGAGTAAAATCATAACCTGATGATAAACTTATTTTCCACTTCTGAGTTAAACTAAAGTCACCGTTAAATGTTACCGACTGAGTAATGTTTTCTGTAATTCCAGGTTTACTGTAATTGATGTTGTAATAAACATTCAAATTCCAAGGCACATTAAAATCAACATAAGCATCGCGGTGTGAATTAATATAATCCAATTCATCTTGTGTTCCCATTGTGCTTGTTTTTGGCTTATTCGCATCTTTTTCTTTACTTCTTAAGTTTGTACTTAATGAAACATTTGAACTTGTAATTCTTCCAATTTTATTGTTCTTGTATTCAAATTCTTCAATTCTGTTTCCAATCGAATCAATTTGATAAGGATCAAGTAATGCACTTGCATTAATATCCAAAACATTAAACAGTCGCGTGCGACCATTAATATTGATGGACGACCAGTTGAAGTTTTTTGCTGCTAAGTTGTATGAAAGACCAATATTAAAACTCTCCAGCAAGCTTATTTTTTTATCTACATTTCCAGAATCGGTTTTCTGACGAATTTTTGCTTCAATAGAATTGTTTAAATTAAATCCAACCAAACCCGATTTTCCAGATTGCGGAGAACCGTAAATTCCGTTTTGGAAAATAGAATATTTCTGTTCTGTTCCCAATGCATCTGTTTGTACAGTTTTGTAATAACCATAACCACTCTCACTAAAATCGGGACGATAACTTGCGCTTAAGGTTGGTGTTGCTACGTGTCGTATTTGCTTAAATCTTTTTCCTCTGAAAAAATAATCACCATACAAGCGTGTACTTAATCCGGATGACAAACTAAAATCGTTTGCCATTTTTGCACCTGTAATTGTATCTGTGAAAACATAATTTACATTTGGATCATATCTTTTTTGAATTGTTTCAAAATAAATATTACTTGCAGTATTTATTGTTGGAGTGAGAGTGAAATATTTCAAAACATTAAATGAAGTGCTTATTGGCATTGTAAACCGCACACCATTACGCATTTGTCTTAAAGTTCTGTCAGTAAACAATAAAGTATCGTAAGTATTAATATCGTTTCTTGCATTAGCTGTGGCACTCAATCCTATTTTATCGTACCATTTTGTTCCCACTCTTTTATTATTCTTGAAAGGATAAATACGATTCATATTCAAAGCTAATTCGGGTAAACTAATATCTACTTTTTTGGTAATGGTGTTTTGACTATGTCGGGCATTGGCAGAAAAATTAAATGGTGTTCCTGAAAAAGATTTTGAGTAAGAAATATTTGATTGCATGGTGTTTGTTAAATAATCACCATTGACATTTCCATTGTACTTATTATAAGAACTACTACCAGCGTTTACATTGGCAGAAAATCTGCTATTGGGACGAGCTTTAGGATCTTGCTGATGGCTCCATCGAACTAAAAAATCGTTACGTATTGTAGAATTTGGAAGTTCTTTGTCGCCTTCAATAAAGCGTGAAAAATTAATGTTAAACGCTCCATTGTACTTATATCGCATCCGATAATTACTTGCTGCTTTCGCTCCGAAACTGCCATTTGAATATACATCTCCTCTCAAAGCCAAATCAACATATTCATTCATTCCAAAATAAAATCCTCCATCTTTTAAGAAAAATCCTAAGTTGAGGGATTCACCATAAGTAGGCATCAATATCCCTGAAGCTCGTCCTTTTTTGTTTGGAAAATACCCAAACGGTATAGCAAGTGGAGTAGGAATATCAGCCAAAAAAAGAACAGCCGGACCCGTTACAATTTTATCATCAGGAATAACTTTAATTTTTTTTGCGCCAATGTAAAAATGCGGATGATCTAAATCACAAGTCGTATACTTTCCATGGCCAACATAATACACATTGTTGGTGTCTTTTTTTATGTCACGACCATGAATAAAACCTTCGCCCTGTTGTGTAATTACATCCACAATTTTTCCTTTTTTAGTATTGAAGTTATAGGTAATTTTTGCTGCTGTGAATTTGTCTGCCCCTTGTTCAAAAACAGGTTTCTGAATATCCTTGCCGGCACTGTCTTTCATGCTTGTAGCATACACCATATTGTTCTTAAAATCAATTTCAATGTATCCGGCTTTTAAGTTCAATCCATCGTAAAGCACCACAGCATTATTATATAGGTATGCTTTTTGATTTGACTTGTCAATCATCATAGAATCGGTAGCATTATAAATAACCTTTTCTTTTAAGAAAGGTTTGTTTTCAATAGCCTGTTTAAGGGTGTCGGTAGCTTTCACAATAGTATCGATAGGCATTACCTGAATTGCAAATGCCGAGTCTGTTGCAGTTATTAACAAACAAAGGAGGATAAAAAATGATTTTAGCGAAACGATACGCAATTTTAACGAGTAATTTTGGTTTTAATACAATTGACCAGGTTCAAAACTAAGTAAAAATATAAACAGTTGACTAACGACAATAGCCGTTTGCCAACATTGAATTGTTGTTAATTTATTTACTAAAAACATTGAAAAAAGTCCGATATATAATAGTCCCTTTTTTCGCCTGTTTTTTGGTGAGCTCGTTCTCTCCAAAATTCAAGCCAGTTTTTGCTATTAAAACCATTGTTATTGATGCCGGACATGGAGGAAAAGACCCTGGTTGCCACGGTGCAAAGTATAAAGAGAAGGATATAGCCCTTGCAGTAGCCCTTAAATTTGGAAAGTACATAGAAGAGAATATGAAGGATGTAAAGGTGGTTTACACCCGGAAAACCGACATTTTCCCTTCTTTACAGGAAAGAGCCAACATTGCCAATAAAGCAAAAGCCGATTTGTTCATCAGTATTCATTGTAATTCGGCTTGCTACAGGGATAAAAAATTGAAAAAAGACATCTGTAATAATGATGCTCATGGTGCCGAAACCTATGTAATGGGTATTAAAAATGAAAAAGGTAAAATGGATGTTTCTGCTCGTGAAAATTCAGCCATTTTATTGGAGGACGATTATGTTAAAACTTATGAAGGATTTGATCCCAATTCCGATGAATCTTATATCATTATGAGTATGTTTAATGATAGTTATGTTGATCAAAGTTTAAATTTTGCTTCTAAGGTTCAAAAACAATATGGCGAAAAGGTTGGCCGTAAAGACAAAGGTGTTAAACGCGCCAGTTTACTTGTTCTTTGGAAATCTTATATGCCAAGTGTGTTGACAGAAATTGGATTTTTAACTAATCCAGCAGAAGAGCAATTCTTGGGTTCGGTTAAAGGACAGGATTATTTAGCATCAGGATTATTCAGAGCTTTCCGTGAATATAAAGATGAGATTGAAGGTGTAACTAAAAAGTACGATGATGCTTTTGAGAAACAGGAAAAATATAAAATGACCAAAGAAGATTCTTTGGAGTTAAAGGAGATTAGTAAAAATATTACACCTGTTATAAAAGAAGAAGGAGATACTGTAAAAAGTGATACAGAGGAAGTTGTAAAGACAGATACTGAAGAAAAAGATAAAATCAAATCGGATTCACCTATTGTTTACAAGGTACAAATTACTTCATCCGACAAGCCTATTCCTTTAAATTCAGATAAATTTTCCGGGGTTGAAAAGCCAGGAGAATATGTGGATAAAGGAATTTATAAATACACTGCCGGAGAGTGTAAAAGCCAAACGGATGCTGCTAAATTACAAGCATTATTGCGGAAAAACGGGTTTAAAGATGCCTTTGTTATAGCAATGCAGGATGGAAAAAGAATTCCCCTTAAATAGTCCTAATAATTCCTTAAATTTGCAGAGCAACGTTATAACGTTTTAGAAGTGAAAATATCAAAAGAAGTAAAAGTAGGAATCGTTACCACACTTGCCATTGGATGTTTTATCTATGGCTTTAATTTCCTGAAAGGGAGAGACCTTTTCTCATCTCAACGCAAATTTTACGCAGTTTACAGTAATATTGACGGATTGGTAGAGGCTAATCCAATGATGATTAACGGCTTTAAAGTTGGGATTGTAGGGAAAATTGTGCTGGCAAATGATACAACTGGAAATGTAATTGTAACACTTTTGTTGGATAACGATGTGAAATTGCCAAACAATTCTATCGCAAAAGTTGTGAGCTCTGATATTTTGGGTTCAAAAGCAGTTCAATTAATACTTGGTTCTGGAACTACTTATGCTGAGGATGGCGACACTTTAATTTCTGCTCAAGAAGACGATTTAAAAACGGCTGTAAATAAAACAATAGCTCCTTTGCAGGAAAAAGCGGTTGGTTTAATTTCTTCTATCGATTCGGTAATGATTGTGGTTCAGCAAGTATTTAATGAAAGTGCTCGTCAAAATCTAGCGAAGAGTTTTGAAAGTATCAAAATGGCTATCACTTCATTGGAAACTACTTCTTACAGATTGGATACAATGGTTCAAAGTGAAAAGAGTAAAATTTCAAGTATACTTTCAAAAGTAAATACGCTTGCTACAACTTTGGCGAATAATAGCGGCAAATTGGAAAACGTAATAAGTAATTTTTCAAATATAAGCGACTCGCTTGCAAAAGCAAATATTACATCTGCAATTAATAATGCTGATGTTGCATTAGGACAAGCATCAAGTATTATGACTAAAATTAACAGCGGACAAGGAACTATGGGTATGCTAGTTAATAATGATAGCTTGTATCGTAAATTGGATAAGTCGTCAGAAGATTTAGATAAATTATTAAAAGATTTAAGAATAAATCCTGAACGTTATGTTCGCATTTCTGTATTTGGTCGGAAGGATAGAAATAAGCCTAAGGATTAATTTAGGATTTAAGAATTTTGGATTAAGAATTTTCTCAGTATGATCTCAAGCATTATTTTTATTGTATTATTCTTTGGAGGAGCAGTTTTCTTTATCATCAATGCTCGCAAAGTCAGACGAAATATTTTATTGGGCAAAGATATTAACCGAAAAGATAAATTTTCGGGGCGTGTAAAAATTATGACTTTGGTGGCCCTTGGACAAAAGAAAATGTTTGAGAGACCTATCCCTGCTATTTTGCATTTGTTTCTATATGCAGCATTTGTAATTACTCAAATTGAGTTGATTGAAATTATTTTGGATGGCTCAATTGGCAGTCATCGTGTTTTTCGTGAATCGCTTGGTGGATTCTACACTTTCATGGTAAGCTTTATTGAAATTTTATCAGTATTAGCATTTATTGGAACAATTGCATTTTTATCCCGAAGAAATTTATTGAAAGTTCCCCGTTTGGTGAAAAGTGAATTAAATGGATGGCCAAAATTAGATGCGAATTTAATTTTGATAAGTGAGTTAACATTAATCTGTTTCATTTTTATGATGAATGGTGCTGATGAGGTGCTTTATTCACAAGGATTATCACATGCTGAGAATTTAGGTGAGGGCTCATTAGGTTTAATCATTAGCAGCCACATCGGACCAATGCTTTTTGGTGGAATGTCGCCCGAAGCTTTGCACATGATTGAACGAATTGGATGGTGGGGACACATTGTGATGGTTTTAGGATTTTTAAATTACTTACCTTACTCTAAACATTTCCATATTCTTTTAGCATTTCCGAATGTGTTTTATTCCAATCTGGAACCGAAAGGAAAATTTACAAATATGGAATCTGTGACAAATGAAGTGAAAGCTATTTTTGATCCTTCGTTTGTGCCACCTGTTGTTGACCCAAATACTCCTATGCGTTTTGGTGCAAAAGACGTAACCGATTTATCTTGGAAACAATTATTGGATGCATACACTTGTACCGAATGTGGAAGATGTACTTCTTCTTGTCCAGCAAACATCACAGGAAAATTATTGTCGCCAAGAAAAATAATGATGGATACGCGTGATAGACTAGCAGAAGTTGGAAAAAATATGGATGCCAATAAAGGAGAATTTAAAGATGATGGAAAATCATTGTTGGGTAATTACATTACTCCTGAAGAATTATGGGCATGTACATCTTGTAATGCATGTGTTCAGGAATGTCCAGTTAATATTGATCCATTGAGCATCATTATGGATATGCGAAGGTTTATGGTGATGGAGCAAAGTTCGGCACCAAGTGAATTAAACGGAATGTTTACAAACATTGAAAATAATGGAGCGCCATGGCAATTCAGCCAAGCGGATAGATTAAACTGGAAGAACGAATAAATTATGAATCTAATAGAAAAAGAAGAGAACGGACAATTGATTAGTCCGGTATTACCATCAAACGTGAAAAACTATTTGATAGATATTGATGGAACAGTGTGTGACGATATTCCGAATGAACAACCTGAGAGAATGGCAACAGCTGCTTTGTATCCTGAAGCGTTAGTTACATTGAATAAATGGTTTGATGAAGGACACATCATTACGTTTTTTACATCAAGAACTGAAGCGCACAGAGAAGTAACGGAACAATGGTTGGCCGACAATGGTTTTAAATATCATGGATTGCTGATGGGAAAACCAAGAGGAGGGAATTATCATTGGATAGATAATCACATGGTGCGTGCAACAAGATATGAGGGACGATTTACAGATTTGATTCAGAAAGAAGTTACCATTGAGGTTTTCGAAAAATAAATTTACAAAATGAGTGCCCTTCGACTCCGCTCAGGGTGACAAAATGATTGTTTGTAGTATTAAATTAAATGGTAGAAGAATCTATTCCCTCTTTGAAAAGAGGGTTAGGGAGATTGATGAGAATGTTTATTAGAAAATAGAATTAAACAATGAGTGAAAATCAACCTTTGATAGTACCAACAATGGCCGATTATTTGGCTAAAGGAGAATCTCCCGAAATTTTATTTTGGGTAGGTTGTGCCGGTAGTTTTGATGACAGAGCTAAAAAAATTACAAAAGCAATCGTTAAAATATTAAACCATGCGAATGTAAAATTTGCAGTGTTGGGAACAGAAGAAAGTTGTACTGGTGATCCGGCAAAACGTGCAGGAAATGAATTTTTGTTTCAAATGCAGGCCATGACAAACATAAATGTATTGAATGGTTATGAAGTAAAAAAGATTGTAACCGGTTGTCCGCATTGTTTCAATACATTAAAAAATGAATACCCGGCATTGGGTGGAAATTATGAAGTGATACATCACACTCAATTGTTACAGGATTTATTAAACAGCGGAAGAATAAAAATTGAAGGAGGAAGTTTTAAAGGAAAAAAAATTACTTTTCATGATCCGTGTTATTTGGGGAGAGCGAACGATGTTTACGAAGCACCACGTTCAGTAATGATAAATTTGGATGCCGAGTTGATGGAGATGAAACGCTCTAAAGCCAACGGTTTGTGTTGTGGAGCAGGTGGCGCACAAATGTTTAAAGAAGCGGAAAAAGGAAACAAAGAAGTGAACATAGAAAGAAGTGAAGAAGCATTAGCATTAAATCCTGATGTGATAGCAGTTGGTTGTCCTTTTTGTAATACCATGATGACAGACGGAGTGAAACACTTTAATAAAGAAAATACCGTTAAAGTATTAGATGTGGCAGAATTGATTGCCCAAGCCAAGGACTTATAAAAATAAACTGTGTGTGGCGTCATCCTGAACTTGTTTCAGGATCTGCGCGAAGGAGTATGAAGATAGGCTATGTTTATATTATGAGCAATGTTAAAAGAACTACATTTTACATAGGTGTTACTAGTGATTTAGAAGCAAGGGTTGCTCAACATAAAGCAGGAGTTGGTTCTACTTTTACTAGTAAATACAAATTGTTTGATTTAGTATATTTTGAAAGAATATTTGGGATAGATCAGGCGATTAATAGGGAGAAACAATTAAAAAGACGGCATCGCGACTGGAAAATAAATTTAATAAAGTCGGTAAACCCTGAGATGTTAGATTTGATTAACATTGGCTTACCCGCAGATCCTGAAACAAGTTCAGGATGACCACTCGCACAAAATTATCTAAAACAGAATGACAAAACTTACTAATATGCCTCAAGATGCCCGTTTATGGGTTTATCAAAGCAACAGAATTTTATCTGATGCTGAGGTGAAGGCTGTTGAAGAAGAAGGATTGAAATTTATTTCTGATTGGTCCGCTCACGGGGCAAGCTTAAAAGCTAGTTTTGATGTACTTCATAATTTGTTTGTAGTAATTGCAGTAGACGAAAAACTAGCTTTGGCAAGTGGCTGTAGTATCGATAAATCTGTTCATTTTGTAAAAGAACTCGAACAAAAATTAGGTTTGAATTTATTTGACAGGATGCAAGTTGCTTATCGTAGTTCAAATGAAATTAAAGTTTGTAAGTTATCTGAATTTGAAAAATTAGCTTCTCAGGGAATAGTAAATGAATCTACTATTGTTTTTAATAATATGGTGGCTTCGAAAGAAGCGTTTGATTCACAATGGGAAGTTCCATTGAAACAAAGTTGGCAAAGCAGAGTGCTGGCTTAATCTTTAGAATTAGAACCGTCCTCTGTTTTTTTCCACCCTTCTTCACTTACCGCATAATCATTCAGCGTTTTTTCCAGTTTAGTCAATGCTTCGGGTACGCCACTTCTTGTTTTTATCTTTTTTGTTTTCCCATTGTATGTGTAAGTAATGTATTTAATCGGAAAATCAGTTATGCTTCCTAAATATTCATCGTTCAAAGAAAAAAATTGTGCTGCGTCAAATGCTTTAACAAAAGCATTCAATTCTTCATTTGAGATGGATTTGACATAGGTGCCAATCTTTTCAGTGTGTTTTGTACCAACAAATGTTGCTGTGTTCGTTTCTCCACTTATAGTTAGTGTATAAAGCGGACAACGTCCAAAACAGGGTGTTGTTTGGTAAATAATGGTTGCTTTAGGGACATCATTTTTTGAACTTCCTGTTAAATTTTTAGAACTATTGCAAGGAGCAATAAATAATAAAAGGATAGAATAAATGAATAGTTTCATGTTTGTGTTTTTTTTACCAAATAAAAATTTCTTTTGGTGTGTTTGGTCTGTCTTTTTTTCTCCAGTTAAAATCTTTTAATTTTAATTCTTTCACATTTACTTGATCCAAAGGAAAAAGTGTTGCATCGGGTTTTGTAATAAATGTTATTTTATCTACTTTGTTATTTTTGAGGTAAACTTTCAGGTCACTGCAATCGGCTCTGTTTACAGCTTTTAGTTCATCTTTTTCTTTTATATAATACAATGTTTGTCCATTTCCTTCAACATTTACTAAATACAATTTATTTTTTTGAAAATATCCTTTCATCGTTTTACCTCTGATCTGGTTAAACCGCAAGCTGTCTTCTTCGGAAACTATAAACGCAGCTCCTTTCAACTCAATGGAACGAATCGATTTACTCCCGGTAATAACTTTTATACTATCCGAAGTTAATTGATTTTCGTCCGACCACAATACGGGTTGCCCGAACATTCGCATGGATGAGTCAACTGTGCTGTAATACAGCGAATCACATTTTCCCTGTAAATCGTTTTTAAAAAATTTTACTTTGTGGTAAGCAAAAAGCTGTTGAGTGTCGGTTTTAACCATTTCATAAATGATCGTTGTATCCTTTCCAACAATTTTCATTTCTTTAATTTTCCGTTTTAGTACGGGTGGTTTATCTTTTGAAGCTTGTTCTTTTTGATCCTTAGCAGCATTTTTTTCTCCGGAACGATTTTTACTGTTTGCTTTATTGTTGCCAATTGCTTTTAAAGTGTCTGCATGCAAATAAAGTGTGTCCTTTTCATATATCTGTGTCATTAAAGCATTGCCTGTGACCAATGACAAATCTTTAAACTCATAGTGAACAGCATAATCTCCTTTGATATTAAGATTTTGAGTAGTGTCGATTATTTGTACATTTTTAATTGCTCTTCCAATTCCTTTCTTTCTGTCGTAATACAAACTGTCACCATACATTTTTTGCTCTTTTGTAAGGATATAGGAATTTTTGCTGAAACGCGACTGATCATTATAAGTATCGTACCAGCCATCTTCAGCATATATTAAATTGTCTTTGCTTTTTATTGTTGTAGGACCAAGAAAGTAAGTAATCTTTGTTGAAGTATTGTAACGCATGGTATCACAATTGATAACAAATTGTGGATTGGTTAACACAACATTTTTTTTGAATGTAAGGTCGTTGCTTTTTGCAAAGAAGTAACCTGTATTGCTTGTAAGTGTATTTTCTTTATTTACAATACGTGCCGGAGTTACATAATAACCAACACTTGTGGCAATATCATAATTTAATTCATCTGTGGTCAATTGCATATCGCCTTTATTTACAACAACATTTTTTGTAATTAAAGCCTTTTTTGTATTTCCATTGTATTTTAATAATTCACCATACAAGTGTATGCTGTCGCCTTCCTGAATATGTATGTGTCCGAATGCGTCTAAAGAATTGTCTTTGTACAAATAGGCGCTGTCGCAAAACATCAATGCATTGTCTTGACGGAATCGTACGTCACCAATTAACCGCTGTGCACCATTTCCCAATTTTTTATCAAATTGTAATGAGCCGGCATGTTCTATTTTTATTTTTTTTCCACCGGATTTAATTTCGCTTTGAGAATGGGAGAGGAGAGGAATAAAAAGCAGGAAATAAAAAACAGGAAATAAAACCGATCTTATTTTTATGGTGATCAAATTTTTATTTCCTGTATATGTCATTATGTTGGTATAAATGGTGCTGCTTACAGGCAATTACTATACCAATTCTTTCTTACGCATGAGTGTTTGAGTACGATCCGGACCAACAGAAACGATAGAAATTGGTACACCTACTTCTTTTTCTATGAATGAAATGTATTCGTTTAGTGCTTCGGGCATTTGTTCCGGACTGCTAAGTCCTGTTAAGTCTTGATTCCAGCCTTTTAATGATGTATATACTGGGGAAAGTAATTCAGGCGAACAGTCATATGGTAAATAATCGATTTTTTTACCTTGATAGTTGTAGTGCGTGCAAACTTGAATAGTTTCGAATCCACTTAAAATGTCAGCTTTCATCATCATTAACTCGGTAACTCCATTAATCATTACAGCATATTTTAATGCCGGAAGATCTAACCATCCAGTTCTTCTCGGGCGGCCTGTTACAGAGCCAAATTCGCGACCATTGTTTCTGATTTTATCTCCAATTTCATCGTGCAATTCAGTAGGGAAGGGGCCGCTACCTACACGGGTGCAATATGCTTTAAATATTCCAAAAACTTTTCCGATTCGGTTTGGTGCAATGCCTAATCCGGTACAAGCTCCCGCACAAATTGTATTTGAAGATGTTACAAATGGATAAGAACCAAAATCAATATCTAACAAGGAACCTTGCGCGCCTTCAGCTAAAATGGCTTTGTTGTTCTTATAAGCATCATTGATATAATGCTCACTTTCAATTTGCTGGTATTTTTTTAATGATTCAATTGCAGCAAACCATTCAGGTTCCATTGAAGCAAGATCATAAGGGAAATTATGGTGAGCAAGCATTTGTTTGTGCTTTTCCACCAAAGCTTTGTATTTATCTTTAAAGTTTGGTAAAGAAATATCGCCAATGCGAATTCCGTTTCTTCCGGTTTTGTCCATATATGTTGGACCAATTCCTTTAAGTGTAGAACCTATTTTTTCTTTTCCCTTTGCTGCTTCTGAAGCGGCATCCAACAAACGGTGAGATGGTAAAATTAAATGTGCTTTTGTAGAAAGTAATAATTTTGATTTAACATCAACACCCATTTTAATTAATGCATCAATCTCTGCAATAAAAACAACGGGGTCAATTACTACACCATTCCCAATAATATTGATGGATTTTTCATGAAAAATGCCGGATGGAATAGTTCTTAAAACATGTTTAATACCATTGAACTCCAATGTGTGCCCGGCATTCGGGCCACCTTGAAAACGACCAATGATATCGTATTTCGGAGTTAAAACATCTACAATTTTACCTTTTCCTTCGTCTCCCCACTGAAGACCTAACAATACATCTACTTTCATACAACTACGAATTACGAATTTTTACGAATATACCAATCTGTGTGTGCTATACTTTTGTTATACAAGCTTATAAACACTTTTGAATTTTTTCTTTTTTTTGACTTTTTGTCTATTGTTGACTGTCTACTTATTTAAAATCGCAATTCCTTGTTCTGCAGAATCACATACATTAAATACACTATTCAATTTAGTGATGATCAGCAATTCTGTGATTTTTTTATTTACGTTGCAAATTGCAACATCTCCACCTGATTTGCGCGCTTTAGTTAGGATATTGATAATAATATTTAAGCCACTGCTGTTTAAATATTTTAAGTCAGCAAGATTTAAAAGAATTTTATTTTCGTTTTTTGCAACAGCAATTTCTATTTCATCTAATAAAGATGTTGCTTGTCCGCGATCAATTAACTCACCATAAAAAAGGTAGGTATTGATTTCGCCTTGTTTGTTTGATTTATAACTGAATATCATACTTTTATTTTTTTATCTTTTATTTTTTTATGTTCACAAACACCATTTTTAGCTAGTTTGTTGCACTTCCCATAAAAGTTTAGAGAGTGATGATTAATTTCAAACTGTAATACTTCTCCTGCCATTTTCTGAATCTGTTGAATTCTCGGATCACAAAACTCAAATACTTTTTCGCAGTCCTGGCAGATTAAATGGTCGTGCTGTTTAAATTCATGTGATTTTTCAAATTGTGCTAAATTTTTTCCGAATTGATGTTTTGTTACTAAGTTGCAATTTAAAAGTAATTCAATTGTATTGTACAAAGTTGCTCTGCTCACACGATATTTTTTATTTTTCATGTGAATGTATAGCGACTCAATATCAAAATGACCACCATGAGAATAAATTTCACTCAAAATTGTAAAACGCTCAGGAGTTTTTCTGTGACCATGGTTTTCAAGGTATTCAGAAAAAATTTGTTTTACAGTTTCTTTGGTATCAGTACCAGACATACTTTTTTTATTAGAGGTATAAAATTACAAAAATTATTGGTTTGAAAGAGGAAAGATATTCACAATGAAATTCTCTTCAATGTGTTGTAAATGAGGATTTTGTAATAATTAATTAGTTGTTGCTATCGATGCGGGTGACTGTTAATACACCATTGACCTTTTTGAGTTTCTTCATCAATTCTGTTAGGTGATTTGTGTCGTGTACAAACACCATAACTGTTCCTTCAAACGTTCCATCATTTGTATCAAAACTTATGGAACGCATGTTTACGTTTAATTCGTTGGAAATAATTTTTGTGATGTTATTTACCAATCCTACTTCATCAATTCCAGTAATTTTTATTCCAGATAAGAATGAGATTAACTCTTGACTTGTCCATTTTGCTTTTACAACTCGGTAAGCATAATTAGATAATAATTGAACTGCATTCGGACAATTTACTCTATGAATTTTAATTCCTTCATTAATTGTTATAAAACCAAATACGTCATCTCCAGGAATTGGAGTACAGCAAGGAGAAAGTTTGTAATCTATTTTATTTAAATTTTCACCAATCACTAACATGTCGGATTTTCCACGCGCTGCTGTAACCATTTGTTCTAATGATTGAGCTGTTTCAGCTTTTTTAATGCTTCCCGATTTGTGAACTATTTTTCCGTGTTCTTGACGGAAATCTTTTAAGTGTTTTATATTTATATTTCCTACTGCAACTCTATAAAATAATTCCTGACTACTTTGTAATTTAAAATAAGTAGCTAGTTCATTTATATTATTTACCGTAAAATCAATCTTTAAATGATTGAATTTTCTTTCTAACATTTCTCTTCCTTCCTCAGCAATTTTTCTTCTTACTTCTTTAAGAGCATTTTTTATTTTTGATTTTGCACGTGCGGTAACTACATATCCAAGCCAGTCTTCTTTTGGTGTTTGCTTATTAGAAGTGAGTACTTCAATTTGATCTCCACTTTTTAGTTTATAACTTAGAGGAACTAGTTTGTGATTTACTTTAGCGCCAATGCATTTCTCACCCACTTTTGTATGAATGTCAAATGCAAAGTCAAGTGCTGTTGCTCCAATAGGAAGCGTTTTCATTTCTCCTTTTGGAGTAAAAGCAAAAATTTCTTCAGCAAAAAGATTTAATTTGAAATCATCCAAAAATTCCATTGCATTTTCTTCTGGACTTTCAAGTATCTCACGAATTTTACGGATCCAATCATCTAGCTGACTTTCGTTTGCACTGTCTTTATATTTCCAATGAGCTGCGTAACCTTTTTCTGCAAGTTCATCCATCCTCACAGTACGGATTTGTACTTCTACCCATTTTCCTTCAGGACCCATTACTGTGGTATGCAAACTTTCGTATCCATTTGCCTTTGGTGTAGAAATCCAGTCACGTAAACGGTCCGGACTAGGATGATAGAAATCTGTAACAATAGAATAGACTCTCCAGCAATCTGTTTTTTCATTTTCCGGAGGAGTATCAATGATGATTCTAATTGCAAACAAATCAAATATTTCTTCGAATGGAACGCCTTTATTTTTTATTTTATTATTAATAGAAAAAATAGATTTAGAGCGACCAATAATTTTTGTTTTTAACCCCTGTTCTTCTAAAATTTCTTTAATTGGAACCATAAATTTCGAAATGAATTTTTTGCGTTCAGGTTCCGATTCAATTAAGCTTTTTTCAATCTGATCAAATACTTCTGGTTCTGTATATTTTAATCCTAAATCTTCTAATTCCGTTTTAATAGCGTTAAGTCCTAATCTATGAGCAAGAGGTGCGTATAAGTAGAGTGTTTCAGAAGCAATTTTTAATTGTTTGTCACGCTTCATGCTTTCTAATGTGCGCATATTATGCAGTCTGTCGGCAAGCTTAATAAGAATTACTCTTACGTCATCCGAAAGAGTAAGAAGCATTTTTCTGAAGTTTTCTGCCTGTAAAGAGGAGCCTTGGTCAAATACTCCTGAAATTTTTGTAAGTCCGTCAATGATTTTAGCTTCTTTGGTACCAAATAATCGTTTGATATCCTCAAGAGTAAGGTCAGTATCTTCTACTACATCGTGCAGGAGAGCACAAACAACAGATGTTGTTCCAAGACCAATTTCTTCGGCACAAATATTTGCTACAGCAATAGGGTGATAAATATAAGGTTCACCGGATTTTCTACGCATGTTTTTATGCGCTTCCAGGGCAATGTCAAATGCTTTACGGATGAGCAATTTGTCACCTTTTTCAAGTGTTCTCCTACACGCCCTTAATAACGCACGGTAGCGCTTTAGTATTTCTTTTTTTTCTGCTTCTAAATTTATAACAGGTTCTTGCATAAACTAGTTTTATTGGTTGTAAAGTTAATAATTTATGCTGTTTAACAAAAATGTGTTAAAAGGCTAATATGAGTGATAAATTAAGGAGCTATTTCGGGTAAATTTCCTAATTTTGCAATGCATCCCCATGCATTAGAAAGAATTGTGTAATGAAAAAAATTACAACATCAGTAGCAGAAATGTATATTGATGAGGATGGTATTTTAAGAATTAAAATACTTCCCGGAGTAACTATTAATAACGAAAATTTAAAAGAGTATATAAATGCTTCTTTAAAACTTTTGGATGGAAAAAAAGCATTGGTATTATTTAATGCAAGTTCGGAATATTCCATTACAGATGAAGCTAAAAAAATTGGAGCTAGTAAAGAAGTTACTGATACTCGGATAGCAATTGCGTATGTTACGAAATCGTTTACTAATAAATTGATGTATAATTTATATATAAGTGTTTACAAGCCGACAGTTCCAACAAAGATGTTTTCTTCAGAAGCAAGCGGAATAAGATGGTTAAAGTCTTTTTATGTATTGCCAGGAGATAAGTTTGAACGAAAAAAGAAAAAATGAGAATATGTTAAATGATAAACCAACGGTAATAGTAACTGGTGGCGCTGGTTATATCGGCTCACATACAATAATTGAATTACTTACCAATACAAATTATCATGTTGTTTCCATTGATAATTATTCAAATTCATCTAAAAGTACATACGATAGAGTTAAAGCTATTACTCAAAAATCAGTAGATTTTTATGAAATAGATTTGTGCATACCTGGAGATGTTGAAAAAGTTTTTGGAGCTTACAAAAATATTATTGGAGTTATTCACTTTGCTGCATTTAAATCTGTTTCCGAATCGGTTGCTAATCCTTTTAAGTATTATAGTAACAATATAAATTCCCAGTTGAATGTATTGCAGGCCTGTTTGAAATTCAATATTCGAAATTTTATTTTTTCTTCATCTTGTTCTGTTTATGGAAATATTAATGCTTTACCTGTTAGTGAAAAAACAGTTTTAAATAAAGCTGAATCACCTTATGCATTTACTAAGCAAGTCGGAGAAGAAATTCTCAAAGATTATTGTTTGATAAATAAAAACCTTCAATCAATTGCTCTTCGTTATTTTAATCCTGTAGGAGCTCATATTAGTGGATTAAATGGGGAGAATCCTATTAATAAAGCAAGTAATTTGGTTCCAATTATTACTCAAACAGCAATTGGAAAACTTCCAATGATGGAAGTGTGCGGGAATGATTATAAAACTAGAGATGGTTCTTGTATTCGTGATTATATTCATGTTACAGATATTGCTATTGCACATATCAATGCTTTAAATTACCTGTTGGAGAATAAGCAAAAATCAAACTTTGAATTATTCAATTTAGGTACAGGAAATGGTGTAAGTGTATTGGAAGCTATTGCCTCATTTGAAAAAATTTCAGGAGTGAAACTAAATTATAAGATTGGCCCTCGAAGACCAGGTGATGTTGAAGCAATATATTCGGATACTTCTTTCACTGAAAAAATATTGGGTTGGAAAGCAAAATTTACGTTGGATGAAATGATGGACAGTGCATGGAAATGGGAGAAAAATTGTGCTGAAAAATAGAATTTCAAAATCGAGTATCCATACTATATCTAAGAATAGAATAAATGAATGAAGGTGTATTGTATAAAGTTGATGTCTTAGATTTTGTCTGGACCTTAATTACACTTTTTATTATCACAGCTGTTGCTTATTTTATTAAGTTCAAGAATCGCAACAAAATTGAATACAAGTATTTTATTGCGGGCTATTGGGCAAAAATGGGAGGAGGCATTGCTTTTGCTTTAATATATACTTACTACTATAACCAGATTGGTGATACTTTCTTTTATTTTTGGAGCGCGCAAGTAATTTCAGATGCGCTAGTCTCTGATCCTATTATAGGGATGAAAATATTGTTTCAATCAGTAAATGTCGATGATCCCGATACGCACTATTATACACAACAATTTTTTAGCTATGTAAGAGGGAATGATACATTTCTTGTATTGAAAATTACTGCTGTGTTACTATTGCTGGGGCCTAAAAGTTACTTTAGTGCAACTCTGTTCTTTTCTTTTTTCTCATTTTTAGGAATTTGGAAGTTTTTTATAGTGTTAGCTAGTAAATATCCAGCACTATTAAAACAAATGGCTATTGCAACACTTTTTATTCCATCTGTTTTCTTTTGGGGCTCCGGAATTTTAAAGGATTCTATTGTAATGGGGGCTCTTGGTTTTTTACTTTATTCAATATTTAATATGGTAGAAAAGAAAAACTTTAAGATTAAAACCTTAATTATTTTTGCAATTTCATTTTATGTAATCTTTACAATAAAAGCATACATCATTGTTAGTTTTATACCTGCCAGTGCTTTATGGATTGTGCTTACTTACAAAAATCATATTAAAAACAAAGTTCTCAAGTTTGTGGTTGCCCCTTTTATTATTATTTTGGCTTTAGGAGGCGCATTCGCTACATTTTATTATTTGGGTAATTCAAGTGGACAATATTCTTTGGATAATTTTTTAAACACATCAAGCGTATTGCAATCTAATCACTATTCGGCTTTGTCAGATAATGAAACTGCAAGTGGTACCCGGTCAGGTTATACTCTTGGAGAGTTTGAACCTACACTTTTGGGAGTGTTGTCAAAGTTTCCAGCGGCAGTAAATGTAACATTGTTCAGGCCATATTTGTGGGAGGTGAAAAGCCCTGTAATGGTTTTTTCTGCTCTCGAAAGTATTTACTTTTTATTATTTGTTATAATTAATTTTTTCAGAATTGGTTTGACAAATATTTTCAGAAGTACAATTCAGGATCCGTTTATTTTGATGAGTTTGTTATTTGCAATACTATTTGCATTTGCTGTAGGTTTTACTTCCTACAATTTCGGTGCTTTGGTAAGGTATAAAATTCCTTGTATTCCTTTCTTTGTTTCTGCACTTTATATAATGAAATATAAAGGAGCATTATACAGAGAGAAAATTAAGAAGCTGAAGTGATTTTTGAATAGAATGAGTAAGTTTCTTCTGTCATTCTCTTAAGGGAGAAATGTTCTTGTAATTTAAAATATCCATTTTCTCCCAATCGTATTCTTACATCCAAATTCAGTAATAAGTATTCTATTGCTTTACTAAGTTCATTAATATTGAATGGTGTAATCAATATTCCGTTTTCATTATTTTTTATTGCCTCATTACATCCAATCGTATCAAATGCAATAACCGGTTTTTTTACAGAAAAAGCTTCAAATATTACAAGTGGTAAGCCTTCTGCATATGAGGGAACCAATACTATGCTGGCATGTCCGAGGTATTCTCTAACATTCGTTTTGTATCCTTCAAAAACAACATATTTTTCTAATTTTAATTTGTTCACTTTTGTTTTAAGTTGTTGTTCAGCATCTCCATCACCTACAATAACTAGTTTTAAATTCGGAAATTTTTTTATTAATTCCGACATACAATCAATTACAAAATGGTGGCCCTTTCTTTCAATAACTCTTCCCACAATTACTAATTCAAGCGAGTTTTGTATTGTATTGTTTTCATTTTCTAAAATCAAAGGGTAATCAAAACCATGTTGAATAACATGAATTTTATTTTCGGTAACTATTCCTGCTTTTTCATAAAATTTCTTTAATCCATAAGAGCAAGAGTAGATATGATTAATTGTTTTAAGTGAAAATTTAGCTAAAAAATAGTATAATGATTTTGGAAGTTGCTCTGGAGTTAAGCAATATTTAACATACAGTGATTCTTGGTATCCATGTAGCGTTGAAACGATTTTAATTTTTTTATTTAAAATGACTTTTGCCATTGCAGACCAAAAATCTGCATATATCAAGTGCGAGTGAATTAAATCATAATTTTGTTTTTTAAATAAACTATTTATTTTAAATATTGGTTGAATTGATAAGTATGAATTCACTTCTAATTCGTGAACTGTGATTGATTCGTTTTTTAAAAGTGAACAAAATTCTTTTGCTATCTTTTTTTCTCTTGAACGATATATTGCCAAAAAGGAGCAATTCACACCTTTTTTTATTAATTCAGGCATGATTGCCAAAAAATATTTTTCAGATCCTGCAATCCCGGCAATATTTTGTACAAACAATACTTTCACTTTATGATACTCTATATTTAAATTTAGTTAATAATTTTACAAGGAATTTTGGAAAAATTAATTTTATTATACGAACAAATAATCCTTTGAAAAATTCCATATAAAAGTAAAATAATTTTGAGAGAGAAACATGTTTTGTATAAGAACGGTAAATTTTTAATTTTTCAAGTGATGCTCGTGTTCTGTTTATGTCGCTTTTCCCACCTGATGAAACACAGGATAATATCATTTCAATATTTTTTATTTGTTTATTTTGCGAAACAAGCCATAAATAGAAATCGTAATCAGCACAAATTTTATAATTAGTATTAAATGGATGCGCTAATAATAATTCACGTTTGCAATAAAAACTTTGATGTATAAATGGCAGTGATTTCCAATAGTTTCCAGTGAAAGCTTTTTGAATTCTTGAAAATTCAGAGTATTCAATTTTAGTATCTCCGTAGAAAGCTGCTGTTTGATTGTTTTGTAATAAATAATCTAGCGAAATTAAGATGCTGTTTTCTGAAAATGTATCTCCTGAATTCATAAAAACTATCCATTCCCCCCTGGCTAGCTGAACACCTTTATTCATTGCATCATATATACCATTGTCTTTTTCGGAGATAGTCTTTATAGAATCATTAGACAGAGATTTTATAGTTGTCAGATACTTTTCAGAACCATCTGTAGATCCTCCATCTATAACTATTAATTCACTATTGCTGGTAATTAAATTTTTATAATTATTAACTGTCTTTTTTAACCCGGTTAAGTTGTTAAAAGTAATTGTTACGACTGATATTAATGGACTTTCCAAATGCTGTAAAATAAATATTTTATATTTGTTCAAATATAATATTTATATAAAGAATGCCCTATTGGGCGTCTAAAATATTGTTCAAAATCTTAAGAAAAACGGAAGTGTCAGGTTTCCCAAATTCAAAATTAATAGCATATCTTTACAAAAATAGTTTAGATTGAATTATATGGCCGGATTTTTTCGGAAAGGTGTAGTTAAACTTAAGCTCATATTGAGGCCCAAGGCGCATTCCAGGATAACAAAAGGATTTGGGTCCGGTTTGATATGGACTCACAAGGTTTCTGATTTGCGCTATCTTTTGGGCGAATACGAGCCTGAGCTTGCCATTTGGCTCAAATCAAAAATGGAACAAGGATATTCATTTATTGATATTGGTGCCAATGCCGGTTATTTTTCATTACTTGCCTCCAAGTATAGTAAAAGTAAAACACAGAGAATTATAGCTGTAGAACCTATAAAGGAAAATTTAAGACTCATAAGCAATCATATTGAATTAAATCATTTGAACAGTATCGAAGTTCTCCCTATAGCAGTTGCAGATAATGACCGGGTTGTAGAATTTAGCGCATCATCCAATCTTGCAGCAAACACCTATAGCGAAACATCATCTCTTCATAAAAATTCGCCCAAAATTCCAATAGAGGCTAAGTGTTTGGATTCAATTTGTGACAAATTGGAATTAAAGAATTTTGTTGTTAAAATTGATGTTGAGGGTGCAGAACTGGATGTATTGAAAGGCGCGAAAAATACTTTGATTATTCACAAGCCAGAATTAATGCTTGCCACACACGAGTGTCATAGCAAAGGAGTTGAGCGCGATTGCATAGATTTTTTAAAGAAGTTGAATTATCATTGTGAGCCAATTAAGGAAGAAAAATTTGTGCCTGGTCAGCAGGATTATTTGTGTATTTTCAGAGATTTGAGTAAATAATATGTTAATGAAATTGAAAATAGCTCTATTATAGTGTTTCGATGAAAATACTCTTTTTATTTAAATATCATCAGCGGCAAATTGAGCACATTGAATCAAGAGCGCAGAAACTTCAACTTACTACTTATCAAGAAAGGTTAGATTTTGTAGCAAGTACAAATGTTCATTTTTTTTTAACTCTAATTGCTTATTTTAAAAGGCTCGGTCATTCGGCAGAAATCTACTCACCTAATTTCAAATTTCTTCAATCTAAATGGGCAGAAGAAAACAATATTGTCCTTGACAATAATTGGCAATATTCACTTCCTAAAGAGCAAATCAAAAAGTTTGGTCCTGATATTCTTTTTATCAGCAGTAATTTCGATTATTTTGGAGACTTTGTGAAAGATGTTAGACCTTATGTAAAAAAAGTCTGCGCCTGGATCTCATGTCCGTTTGAAAAGGACTTGTATCTTGGAAATATCGATCATGTTTTCACCCTGTTTCAACCGCATTATGATTATTTCAAAAGTAAAAATATAAGTGCTACATTAACTCGTGCAGGTTTTGACCCTTTGGAATTAAAAGAACTATCATTTGAAAAGAAATATGAAGTGACGTTTATTGGCGGGATAGGAAAATTTCATAAGATCCGGGAAAAATATCTTAGGGCTATTGCAAGGAAAACACCTTTAAAAATATGGGGATATGGTTTTGTAAATGACAATCCTGTAAAAAACGCAATTAAAAAATTCTTAGTAGGGTCCGCTATTTTGAAGGCTTACCAAGGTGAATCTTGGGGTAAAGAAATGTTGCAGATTCATGCAGGCTCAAAAATTTGTTTTAATATTCATGGTGATATTGCTGCAGGACATTTTGTGAATATGCGTATGTTTGAAGTCACTGGAGTTGGGAGTCTGCTTTTGACAGAATACAACCCGGAAATAACGGATATATTTATACCGGATAAAGAAATTGTTTGCTACAACTGTATAGAAGAAGCCATCGAAAAAATAAATTATTATTTGAGCCACGATGATGAACGACAAAAAATAGCGATGGCCGGACAGGAAAAATGCCTTAAAAATTATTCATATGAGCCTTTGGCTTTGGAATATATTAAAGAATTTCAAAAACTTCTAAACATTTAAGAAAACACTTTATTAAAATGGCAAATAGCGAAAAAAAATTTATACCGATTTCCAAACCAAGCATTACCCAAAAAGAAATTGATTATGTATCAGATGCTGTAAAATCTACTTGGGTTTCATCGCTGGGTCCATACATTTTCGAATTCGAGGAGAAATTTGCGAAATTTTGCGGAACAAAATATGCTGTTACTGTTTCGAATGGTACAACAGCTTTACACCTTGCTCTTATTTCAGCAGGAATAAAGGCTGGAGATGAAGTCATTATTCCCGATCTCACATTTATTGCAACAGCAAACGCTGTTCGCTATATTGGAGCCGAACCTGTTTGTGTTGATATTGATGAGGATACTTTGTGCATCTCAGTTTTAGCTTTCGAAAAAGCAATAACACCAAAAACAAAAGCTATTATCCCAGTTCATTTATATGGTCACCCTGCCGATATGAAAGCGATTAATGAAGTAGCTGCTCGAAATAATATTATTGTAATTGAAGATTGTGCAGAAGCACATGGTGCTGAAATTGATGGAAAAAAAATTGGGTCGCTATCTCTGGCCGGTGTTTTTAGTTTTTATGGAAATAAAGTAATTACTACAGGTGAAGGTGGAATGATTACAACGAACGATAAAGCTCTTTGCGAAAAGATGAAATATTTGCGCGATCATGCCATGAGTAGTGAAAAGAGATATTGGCATACAGAGGTTGGATACAATTACCGCATGACAAATTTGCAAGCTGCATTAGGCGTTGCTCAATTTGATAGAATGGATGAAATTCTTGCGAAGAAAACTGAAATTTTTAGCTGGTACAATGCCGAACTTAATGATGTTAGAAATATACGGTTGAATATACAAAGACCTGGCTATAAAAATGTATATTGGATGGTATGTCTAGAGGTTTTGAATTTTAGCGAAGAACAAAGAGACCGCTTATTAAACCAATTAAAAGAAAAAGGAATTGATTCAAGACCTTATTTCTACCCAGTTTCAGATATGCCTATGTATACACAAACTTCTACGCCAATTACCCATAAAGTCACTCAGCGAGGTTTGAATCTTCCAAGTTATTTTGATTTGACAAGAGAAGAGGTAGTATATATATGCGATGAATTGAAAAAACTGTTGTAGTCTATATTTCATTATATTTACTTTTAAATTTTATTCCTGTCAATTACTTAGTATGAATATTTTTCAGACTCTTATCGAAAGCAGAATTCGCAATATTGGCGGTGGAGTAGGTGTGCGCTTACGAAGAGCTTTTTACAAAAGAAAATTCAATTCCTGTGGTAAGAATTTACGGGTTGATGTGGGTGTAATAATGGAAGGTTTATCTTTTATTACTATAGGTGATAATGTTTGGATTGATAAAAATTGTATTCTGATGGCTGGTAAAGTAAATCTGTCTGTTGAAAAAGAAAAGAGATTTGATAACTCTGAATTTTTCTATAAAGAAGGGGAATTGAATATCGGTTCAAATGTACATTTTGCGCCTGGAACAATTATACAGGCTCATGGTGGTGTTCAAATCGGGGATTATTTCACGGCTTCCGCGGGCTGTAAAATTTATTCACTTTCAAATGATCCTGCGTTATGTAAAATGGGAACTTATTCGAGTGATTCTATAGCTTATGTTAAATCGCAGATTGTTATTAAAGAAAATGTTTGGCTAGGTTTAAACACAATTGTTCTTGGTGGAACTATTCATAAAAATTCATTCATTACTCCTAATTCCATTGTTGTTAAATCACTTGAAGAAAATTCATATGCGGGTGGAAACCCTGCCATCAGAATAAAGGAGCGTTTCAAATGAGTAAAATTGGTATTCTTGCCTTTTGGAATAAATACGGTGGTGGTGTTTATCAATATACTCAATCGATTGTTGATGCGCTGAGAGATGACAAGACCAATTCCTATGTTGTATTTTGTTTTGACGATGATCATCGGTTTGATAATTACAATGTTGAAATTCGAAGGATAAAAGAATTCAGTAATCCTGGATTTAAAAAAGTAATTCGTTTTTTTCAATTTCTTTTTTTTATTCAAAAACCTTGGCTTCTCCCTAATGATGATCTCAATAAGTTTCATGATATTGATTTAATTTTGTCACCTTGTATCTCTGAGTATCCTCATTTCTACTTAAAGAAAAGGTTTGTTTTTACATTTCATGATATGCAGGAAAAATACTACCCCGGTTTTTTTTCCCGCTACACGCGTTTCACAAGATGGCTCTATAATAGAACATTAACCAAAACAGCTAAGGCAATTATCTGCGAGTCGGATTTTGTTAAATCTGATCTAATGAAATTTACGCATACAAATGCAGATAAAATTTTTGTCATTCCTTCTCCTCCGCCAAAAGATTTTCTGACATATAAAATTGACGATGCTAAGTTTAGCATAGTAAAAGAAAAATATCGGTTACCTGATCGTTTTATTTTCTATCCGGCACAATGTTGGGAGCATAAAAACCACATCCGGTTAGTTGAGGCTTTTCAATTTGTACTTGCAAAGCATCCTGATATTCATTTAATATTGACGGGTTCTCAAAATGATAATTATCCAAATTTGGCAAAAAAAATTTCTCAATTGAATCTTGAAAATCGAATCCATCATCTGGGGTATATCGACTATCAGGATTTTCCTTACCTGTATAAATTGTCTCAATTTTTAGTTATGCCAACTTTGTTTGAGTCACTCAGTATTCCCATTTATGAGGCATTCGCATTGGAGGTAGCTGTGTGCTCATCTAATGTTGTAGCACTTCCTGAGCAGGTTGGTGATTCTGGTTTGATTTTCGATCCTTTAAATGTTGTGGAGATGTCTGAAAAAATGATGCTCTTGCTGGAGAATCACGATTTAAGAAAGTCGCTCGCGAAGAAAGGAAAAGAAAGGGTGCAGAATTTTAACCATGAGAAATACAAAAATCAATTGCTGATATTACTTCATTAGCTATAGTAGGTACAATATTTATTTCCTTCTTATTTTACTCAATAAAAATAAATAATCCGCCTTATTCAGAATGACAAGACTGAGTGAGGCAACCAGTACAAATGAAATGATATTGAAGATTAAACCAAGATAGTAGTAATTTGATATTCCAATCATGATAAATAGTATTAGGATAACAAAAAATGAAGGTAATATACTGATGTTGATTTTATACTCTTTTTGAGAAAAGTAGTAAATAAGCATAAAGTTTATTAGGTATGATCCGGCACTCACGGCTGATGATGCAACAATTCCATATTCTTTTACAAGCAAAAGGTTGAAAACCAAGTTCAAGGTTCCTGATATTACTGTGATGATGCTAATCATGGTTGTTTTTTTCGAAAGTGCCAATCCTGGAAAAAATAAAGTGAGAGTGCCCAGAAACAATACGAAGGTCAGGAAAGGAATAATCACGTGAGCGGAATGATAACTTGTAGGGGTAAGAATTGTGAGCAATTCTTTTGCAAATAAAGAAAGAAAAGCCATCAGTGAAATCGTGAGTACATTGAATATCCGAAACAGGAATGCAATTTTATCAGGAGTCTCAATTTCTTTGTAGTGCTTGTAAATGAGTGGCGAAAGTGCTGAAGATGCACCCAAACTGGCAAGTGTGAGAATGCTTGCAATTTTGTTCCCTACTGTGAAAACACCTAAATCCTCCATCCCTAGTATTTCTTTGATACAGATTCTGTCAGTGAACAGAAAAAGAAATGCGCTGAGTGCGCTCGGAATCAAAGGAAGTGAAAATTGAAATAATTTTTTTAATAGTTTAACGGAAAAGAAAAATGTAAAATCTTTGCGAGTGAAAATCACACCCGTTGCAATTCCCAAAACTGCACCAATGCTTTGAGCAATTAAAATTCCTTCCACCCCTTTTTTGTAAACCACCAATAGTAAAATGGTGAATCCAATGGTACTGATATTATAAACCAAACTTGAAACCATTTCCTGAAATGGCTTGATCTTCCAAGTGAGCTGATTTTGGGAAAGATAGAACAAAGCATTCAAAGTGATAGAAAGCAAAGCTAGATAAGTTTCCTTTAATGGAAGATCCAGAAATAAAGAGATCTGTTGAACAAACAGGATTCCGATGAGGAAGAAGGTCCCAAAACTGGAGAGAGAAAAAATCGCAACTGTAGATGTATACATCTGAACATGTTTTTGATTAATCAGCTCATTGTAAAACCTTGCTACACCTTGATTGATTTGAAAAGTAAAAATGATGATTGCGAGTGTGGAAACAATACTTAAGAGTTCCAGTACACCATAGTCACTGGTTGTAAGTAGAGAAGTATAAACCGGTAATAAAAAGAACGAGATACCTTTACTCAGGAGTCCAGAGATATAGTAGATAATACTGTTCTTTAAAAACGACTTCAGCATACTAGAATTTTTTTTCTGAAAATTTGACCATATTGGCTAGCATAAGTGCTTTCCAATGATGCTTTTTTTCCAAAGAAATATTTTTTAGAATAATGTTTCTGTTTTGCAAATCAATCCAGCAGTCGTTCACATAACTTAAATTCTTTTGATCATCCATCCATTTACTTTGTGGAGCTGCAAAGCCGATCTTGTCTTTTCGTTCTATAATTTTTTTAGGAATGTCATTTTTAAATGCATCCCTTAATGCCCACTTAGTCCATCCGTGATGAATTTTATACTTAGACGGCAGACTGAAACAAAAATTTACAAACTCATGATTTAGATAGGGAAGCCGCACTTCTCTTGAAAATGCCATAGCATTTCTGTCAGAAAAACGAAGTAAAGATTCCAGAATATAATTATCATGATCCATTTTTAAAGTCAAATTCAGATCGGTCGGGTAAGAATCTAATTGCGGATAACCTTGTTTTTTTAAATCTATAAAATCCGAAGAGATTATATTTGGCCATACTGAATTTCCTTGAAATGATGGATATACGCCTTTTTTACTTAAAAAGTATTTGAGTTTGACTAACTTTTTATATAAACTGTTAAATTTAACATTTAATGTTTCCGATGTTCCAATTTCACTAAAGTTAAATTCATTTAGCCTCATTCCATTTATTTCATCTCTATAGTCTTGTCCTGACTTTTTTAATAGTTCCTGCAAATAAATTTTATAATACCAGTTATATCCACCTAGAGTTTCGTCTGCACCTTGACCGTCAAGTAAAACTGTTGTGTTGTTTTGTTTTGCCATTTGCATAACAGCCCATTGATTCAAAATGCTGGCAGATTGAAATGGTTCTTCTTGGTGATAAAAAATGTTCTCTAAATTATCATGAACCAAATTTTCATCTGGATGCACTGAGTGGTTCGTTAATTTTAACTGATTGATAATACTTTCCAGATATTCATTTTCGCTATAGCCGGATTCATTGAAGCGAGCTGAAAAAGTAACATTATTTTTTTTAGAATTTGATTGAATTAATTTTTGCTGAATTAAATAAACAATAATTGAGCTATCTAAACCTCCTGATAAACTAGAACCCACGGGTACATCAGAACGCATACACAAAGAAACGGATTTAGTTAATAGTGATTTTAGTTTATCAGCCACCTCAAAATCCTTTAAGTCACATATATCTGTTTTTATACTGTAATATGTTTGATGGATGTGCGCACTATTTTTTTTAACAATTATATAAGTGCTTTTGGGTAGTTTTTTTACTTCAGTATAAAATGTTTGAAATTTATTATTCGGATTAATCACTAGATCGTTCATGAGATAGTTTCCTACCATCTCAGGGTCAATATTTACAAGTATCCCTGCAGAAAATAATGCTTTCATTTCGGATGCAAAATAAAAAACATTGTTTGAGTGGTAATAATAAAATGGTTTTTCGCCATACCGGTCACGTGCACAAAATAATTCTTGTTTTTTATCATTCCAAATGGCAAAAGCAAACATCCCTTCTAAATACTGCAACATGTTTTCACCTTTCCAGTGGTACATTGCTAATAGTACTTCTGTATCTGTATCAGTTTTAAAAACATAGCCTGCAGCTGTAAGTGTTTTTTTTAATTCAATATAATTATAAATTTCTCCGTTAAATGTTATGCTTAATTGATAGTCAGCATAATGCATTGGTTGAGTACCATTTGCAGAAAGATCAATAATAGACAGTCTTCTGTGGCCTAATCCAATAGTTTTATTTTCGTTAATCCAAATACCTGTTCCATCTGGACCACGGTGTTTCAGAGCAGTATTCATTATGTGAATAGTTTCCGACTCAACAACACCGTTAAACTTTAATATTCCAGTTATTCCACACATTTAGATCCTACTTGTTTTTGTGTTTTCAATCTTGTTTTTGTAAATATTTAGAAGTTCTGGAATTAATACTTCAGTATCATGATGTTTTTTTATATACTCTCTGCTATTGTAACCTATTTTGGTTAATTCTTCACGATGATTAATGAAATATTCAATTTTACTTTTTAAATTCAATATGTTAGCGTTAATTATCGGAAGCTCAACTGGATATTGATTAATTACGCTTTCTTTAATGTAACAAAAAACTACTTTACCCATTGCCATTGCTTCCATTGCAGCCATTCCATAGGATCCAATAATAAATTGATCTATAAAAATGTCACATTCTTTAACCATTTGGATGGCATCTTTATTTGGAACATTATAAATCAATTGAAAATCTATAGTGTCATATTTTATTTTCAATTCTTCGATCGCCTGAATTACATAATCAGTTCCTTTTCCTGCCTTGTTAGATGGGCTGTGCACGATTCTTATTTTATTATTGTTATTATTTGCGACAGGAGTATATTCGAATTTAGAAACTTCAATTCTTTGTCTCAAAGAATAATTTGTTGAAAAAATATCGCGGTCTATATATTGCTCCATCTCAGGACACAAAATCACATCAAAATTAAATTTTTTGAATTTTCGTTGAAGACTCAATGATTCTGCTTTTATTTCATTTGGTTTTTTTTTACTGAAATTATAGTATTCTGATTTGTAAATATTATTATCTAAAAATTCAATTTGAGGAATTCGAATTTCTCCACCAAGCCATTCTACTAAAGCTGGTTTTTTTAATCGCTTAATTATTCTAAGTGCCCAATTATTCGGAAATATTTTTTCATCCCAATACCAGTGTATTACATCCGCCCAAAAAACATGTTTTATAAAAGTGAATAAACTTATTATCTTTTGAAAAATATTCTTTTGAGGTATATATATTACTTGGTCATGATTGTGAATAATTATTTTGTCTCCGAATACTAATCCTCGGGCATTAATTCCTTCAATTTTATTCAAGCTATTAACGTGAATTGGTGTCCAGTTTGAAATGTTATATGGTAAGTGAAGTATATTCATAATTGACTATAATAATTCAATTAAAATTTCAATTCAATTGCTTTGCCGGATTTCCTGCAACCTTTGAATTTGAAGTTACATTGTTTATAACATTTGATCCAATTCCAATAATAGAATTAGTACCGATTGTGCAGTTATTTATAATTGAAGTTCCAGCTCCAACATAACAGTTTTCTTCTATAATAACATTTCCTGCAACAACTACATTGCCACAGATGATACTATATTCATGGAGAATACTATCATGATGAATTGTGGAGTTAGGCAAAACTATTACATTGTCTTTGATAATGACATTTGGTCCAATAGATACATTGGCCATTATCAGAACATTTTTACCAATTTTGGCGAATGCTGATATTGCAGCGCTTGGATGAATAATTGTGCAAAACCGGTTTTGTTGTGCATTTAAAGAATTCAAAATTTCTTTTCTCCTTAAATAACTATTCGGAGAACCATGAACTGCAATGATTTTAGAATCATTATAATTTTGAATAATTTTTCTATCAAATATTTTATAATTATTATATGATTTTCCAATTTGGTTTAAGTCATCAGAAATAAATCCAACACAGTTGAAACTTTCTCCCAAACAATCAAGAGCTTCTATTCCAGTTCCGCTATATGGAAAAATAAGTATATCTTCTTTCATAATTAAACTAAAGTTTTTATTTTGGAAATTATATAATGGATTTCATTTGCTGTTAGTTTTTCATACAAAGGAATAGCAATTCCTTGTTTGTAAGCTTTCATAGAATTAGGAAATAATTTTTCGCAATCCAATGCGTATTTATTTTGATAAAATTGTTGGCATGGTATGCATTGCGCACCATAATTCGAACCAATGTTGTTTTCTTTTAATAGTTGTATAAAATCATCTCTGTTTATTTCATCATCTAAAATAATATGAAAAGATTGCCAAGTGTGATTTTTATTTTCAGGAACAGAAGGAAGAAGTATTTTTTTTGAATTCAATTCAGATAAATAAATAGCTGCATATTCTGTTTTAATTTTTAATATATCAGCTAGTCGTTTTATTTGGCTGTTCAGCATGGCTGCCTGAAAATCTGTCATCCTGTAATTGAAGCCGGCTAATACAAATTCCATTTTCCCATTTTGCATTTCTATTCCATGATTTCGTAGTATTCGCAATTTTTTTGCAAGCTCATCATCATTGGTTACAAGTATTCCACCTTCTCCGCTGGTAATTGCTTTGCGTGGATGAAAAGAAAATGAACCTACATCACCAAATGTGCCAACGTATTTTTTGTTTTCTGTTGCACCCAATGCACATGCAGCATCTTCAATTATTTTTAGATTGTGTTTTTTTGCAATTTGTTGAATTGCCGAAATATCACATGCTAATCCAAATTCATGAACAGGAATAACTGCTTTTGTTTTTGAAGTTATGGCACGTTCAATTAATTCAGCATTAATATTAAATGAGTCTAATTTGATATCAACAAAAACAGGAGTGGCACCAACTAATTCTACTACGTTGGCTGTAGCGATGTATGAAAATGCCGGAACAATTACTTCATCACCTTTTCCAATTCCCATTGCCACAAGTGCAAGATGAAGAGATGCTGTGCCATTTGAGACTGCTATAGCATGTTTGGCATTTAATAAATCAGAAATAGTAGTTTCTAATGCTTCAACGTTTGTTCCTTGAACCAGCATGCCTGATTTTAATACATTAACAACTGCATCAATATCCTGTTGCTGAATATCAGGAACCATTAAAGGGATAAATTTTGAGCTGGTCATTACTTATCAATCGATTTGAAATACTCTGCTGTTTTTAAAATCCCTTCTTCTAAATCTACTTTTGCTTTAAATCCAAGCACACTTTTTGTTTTTTCTACTGAAGGAATTCTAAGCTCTATATCAGCAGATAATTGATCGCGAAACAAAATTTTTGATTTTGAATTTAAAACTCTGCAAACGGTTTGAGCTAAACCAAGGGTTGTAATTACTGCTCTGGCATTTCCTAAATTAAAACTTTCGCCAATTGCTTTTGGGTCTCTGATACATCTCATCAAACAATCAACAAAATCATCCACGTAACACCAAGCTCTTATTTGTGAACCATCACCATTTATATATATGTCTTCGTTTTTTAAAGCTCTTTTTATAAAAATCTGTATAGCTCCTTCTCCTGTTTGTCCCGGACCATAAACATTAAACGGACGGACAGTAACTGTAGGAAGTTTATGTTGTTTATAGTAAGCATGAGCCAAATGTTCACCCGCTAATTTGCTGACAGCATAAACCCAGCGTGCTTCACCTGCAGAACCTGCAACAGTATTGCTGTCTTCAGTTGATTTGTATGCCATTGAGCCGAAAATTTCGGATGTAGAAAAATCTATAAAACGATCCTTAATTCCATTGATATGTGCTGCTTCCAATGCATTTGCGGTACCAATCATGTTCACCGACATTGTGCGAACGGGGTCTTTGATTACAGTATCAATTCCTGCTATTCCTGCAGCGTGAACAACTATATCTGCTCCTTTCATAGCAGTAACCAGAGCGTTTTTATCTAAAACATCTCCTTTAATGATTTTTATGTTTTTATGATTGGAAAAACCGCTGGAACTAAGCGTATCTCTGTGAAAGTTATCGAAAACAACTATTTGATTATTTTCAACTAGTTTTTGAATGAGTGTATTGGCAATAAATCCTGCTCCACCGGTGATAAAAATTGTTTTTCCCTGCATAATTTGGGTTTAGTTTAATTAAGCAATAAAGATAAGAAATAGGCCGATATCAGCTTGTTTTTATGTGTAAATTTGCAGAATATTTAATGATTATGAAACTCGTCTTCGCTACTGCCAATCAAAACAAAGCAAAAGAAATTCAGGCTATAATTCCCGATTCTATTGAGATTCTCAGTCTCAATGATATTCATTGTCTGGAAGAAATTCCTGAAACACAAGCTACTATTGAAGGAAATGCTTCTCAAAAAGCATTTTACGTTTTTGAAAAATACGAGCAGAATTGTTTTGCAGATGATACAGGTTTAGAGATAGAAGCATTGTATGGTGAGCCGGGTGTGCTTTCAGCAAGGTATGCAGGAGACGAAAAAAGTGCTGATAAGAACATGGATAAAGTGCTTTCTAAAATGAAAAATTTCACTAACAGGAAAGCCAGGTTTAAAACTGTTATCTCGTTGGTTATCAATGGAAAAGAATTACAATTTGAAGGAGTTGTGAATGGTACTATCTTGAATGAAAAAAAAGGAAATAGTGGATTTGGGTACGACCCGATATTTTTACCAGATGGAAGTAGCAAATCGTTTGCAGAAATGGAACTTTCTGAGAAAAACACAACGTCTCATAGAGCCAAAGCAGTTAATAAACTTGTTGAATACTTGAACTCACTTGCTTAAAATAGCCCTTTCTTAAAGTTAAATTTGTGGGTATGAAAATCAAAATAGGAATCATTTTTGGCGGTTTTTCTAAAGAACGTGAAATATCATTTGCAGGAGGCAGAACCGTTTACGATAATCTCAATAAATCATTGTTTGAAGCTGTTCCTATTTTTGTGGATAGTTTTGGAAATTTTGTTTTGCTCAACTGGGAATTTGTTTACAAAGGAAGTATCCGTGATTTTTATCCTCCTGCGGAGTTTATTCCAAATAAAGAAGGCGATTTTCAAATTTATGCCGAACAAATTGGAGCGTTGTCATCTACACAACAACTCGAGCTCATCAATAAAATAGGAACGAAACTTGAACCAAGTGAATTAAAATCAAAATTCGATTTTGCTTTTTTATGTTTGCACGGATCATTTGGAGAAGATGGAAAAATTCAAGGCTTGTTTGAATATCTTGGAATTCCTTATTCAGGCTCCGGAATATTGCCTTCTGCAATTGGCATAGATAAAAGTGTTCAAAAACGATTGATGGTAAATGCCGGATTTAACAGTCCGAAATTTTTCACAATTGACAGAAACGATTGGATAAATGGAAAACTAAAAGATCCATTTGAAAGAGCAAAAAAAGAAATTGGTTTACCGCTTGTTATAAAACCCGCTAATCAAGGTTCTTCCATAGGAATAAGCATTTTGCATGAAGATGATAATTTCAAATTCATGGAAGCAGTTGAAAAAGCTTTGTTTACTAAATGGCAAGCTGCTGCCGAATGGAAAAAATTATCCTCAGAAGAAAAAAATAATTTTGTTAGAACTCTAGCTGATATCCGTGAGGGAATTGGAATGCCTTTGCAAATTATAAATGATAAATTAGAAATTATAAATGTGGTTTATCATCCTGCAGATTTAATTTCTGATCTCGATGAAATTTTTTCAAAAGGGAATGAAGGTGTTATTCTTTCAGCATTGGATGGTGAAAGCACAGTATTGGTTGAAGGATTTATTGAAGGAAAAGAATTTTCTTGCATTGTAGCACAAGATGAACAAGGGAAAGCAATTGCATTACCGCCAACTGAAATCAGAAAAGGAAAAGAATTGTTTGATTATCGTTCAAAATATTTACCTGGTTTGTCTAGAAAAATTACACCTATTGATATTCCAAACGAACAAATTCAGTCCATCAGAAAAGAGTGTGAGCGATTATTTTATGAATTGAAATTTGATGTGTATGCGCGTATCGATGGATTTATTTCAAAAGAAGGAAACCTGCCTACCGGACAGGCAGGGATTTTTTTGAATGATCCGAATACAACTTCCGGAATGATGCCTTCGTCTTTCTTCTTTCATCAGGCTGCAGAAATTGGTTTGAATCCATCTCAATTTCTCACATATATCATAAGAACTTCATTGGCGCAAAGAGTATTGGGAACTAAGAATAGCGGTGTATTTGATGAACTATTAAAAAAATTAGACTCATCCATTAAAGAAGATCAAAATGCAACTACTAAAAAAATAAAAGTAGCAGTTGTTCTTGGTGGCTATTCTTCTGAGCGACATATTTCTGTTGAAAGTGGAAGAAATATTTATGAAAAGTTAGCATCATCTGCTAAATACGAACCTATTCCTGTTTTCCTTACCGGAAGCAATGAAGAGCATATCATGTATCAGATTCCGGTGAACATTTTATTGAAAGATAATGCCGATGATATAAAAGATAAGATTGATAATTACAAAATTCATGAATTAGTAAAACAAATTATCAATGAAAGTTCTGCCATTACAACAAAATATTCAAACGTAGATAATTTAGCAAAACCAACTCGTATTTCGTACGAAGATCTAGGCAAAATGGTGGATTGTGTATTTATCGCTTTACATGGTCGTCCGGGCGAAGACGGAGCAATTCAGGCAAATTTGGAAAGAGTAGGGTTGCCATATAATGGTTCCGGAGTAGAAAGCTCACAAATTACAATTGATAAATACCGTACAAACGAAATTTTAAAACAAAACGGTTTTTTAGTTGCAGAACATTTGTTAGTGACGGAAGCAGACTGGAATGCAGACCATGCAAAAGTGTTAAACACTATAAAAGATAAAATTCATTATCCATTTATTGCAAAACCTGTGGATGATGGTTGTTCTTCAGCAGTTAAAAAAATAAAAACAGCAGAAGAATTCGAAGCTTTTGCAAAATTAATTTTCCGTAAACAAGAGGCTTTGGATGTTGCTGCAGCAAAAGTATTACACATTAAAGACAAAGAAGAATTCCCCCAAAAGCCTGTAATATTAGTTGAGGAATTAATTTCGAAGCGAGATGCAAAACATTTCTTGGAAGTAACCGGTGGAATGCTTACTAAATATGGTTCAGACGGAAATGTAGAATACGAAGTGTTTGAAGCATCCGAAGCATTGAGTGAAGGAGAAGTTTTATCATTAGAAGAAAAATTTTTAGCAGGACAAGGTCAAAACATTACTCCTGCACGCTATTCAAAAGATGCACAAGAACGTAAGCTAATTTCAGAAAAAGTAAAACAAACTTTAGGAGCTGCAGCTAAGCTTTTGAACATTAATGGCTATACTCGTATTGATGCATTTGTTAGAATTTATGATGTAAATAGAGTAGAGGTAGTTTTTGTAGAAGTAAATTCTTTGCCGGGAATGACTCCAGCAACCTGCATATTCCATCAAACTGCAATAAATGGTTATAAACCTTATGACTTTATTGACCGAATTTTAGATTTTGCATTTCAGAAACGAAAAATGCTTGTGAAGTAATTTTTCCAGAAAAACATAAAGACGACAATAGTTTGAATAGGTTGCCTGTGTTGTAGAAACGCCAATTTTTACTATAAAAAATACAATTTTCCAACCTTTCTTCCGTTTCCCTAAAATTCGTACATTCGTAGTCTAATTTTGTTTGCAATCATTTATGTTCAAAGGCTTATTCCAATTTATTAAGAGCAAAACATTTTTCAAGCATTTGGCTATTTATATTGTGTCATTTGTACTAATTATGTGGTTGGTCTTTTCTTGGTTAAAGTCTACCACTAACCACGGAGAAGTAGTGGTGGTTCCTGACTTTTCAGGAATGGGTTTGAAAGAACTGGACAAATTTGTTTCGGATAAAAACCTGAAATATTTGGTGATTGATTCTATTTATGATACCAAAGCAAAAAAAGGCGTAGTGGTAAAACAAGAGCCGGAAGCCAATGCAGAAGTAAAAGAAGGAAGAACTATTTATTTATATGTAACTTCCATTTTGCCACCAAGTATTCAAATGCCTCAGCTGGTTGATCGTTCTTTAAGACAAGCAGCTGCAGTGATTACTACTTTTGGTTTACGATTGGGAAAAACTAAATTTGTTCCCGATCAATGTGCTAACTGTGTGTTGGAGCAATGGGTTAAAGGCAAAAAAATTGCTACAGGAGACATTATTCCAAAAGGTACAGTGGTTGATTTAGTTGTAGGAAAAGGTTTAAGTGATGAAGAAGTTGGAGTTCCATGTTTGTATGGCTTGTCCAGAAAAGAAGCTTTGGCAAAATTAGCTGAATCTTCATTAAGTGCCGGAGCAGTTAGTTTTGATGTTCCTAAAGATTCTGCAAGCGGAAGAGTTTACAGGCAAATTCCTTCTTGCGGTAAAGAAGCAATGATAAATATGGGCGGAACAATTGATTTGTATTTTACGAGTGATAAAGATAAACTTTCTGCAATGCCTGATACTTCAAGTGCAAAAAACGATGATGAGAATTTCGACTTATAGAATTTGTGTTATACTAGCTTTTTTGTTTTCTGTAAACTTTGGTTTTTCGCAAGGTTTGGTAGAAAACGAGTTGACAACTAATCCCGTTATTGCTAAGAAATACTACGATTTTAAAGGAGCATCCCGAATTCCGACTGTTATTGACACACTTAGTTTAGGAACAAATGGTTTTTTAGAAGACTTTTCATACGTTGGCCCTTATCCTGATACAAATTTGTGGATCGATAATAAAGTATTTATCAACCGTGATTTTGCAAAAGCTCCTGTTACTTTGGGAATAGCAACTTTTGAAGGATTGGATGAAACGGGTTACCCTTATGATTTTACGGCCGGACCAACAACTTCAGCTGTGGCGGATTATCTTACATCAAAACCTATTGATTTAAATTATCCGGCTACCGACTCCCTTTATTTTAGCTTTTATTGTCAGCCTCAAGGAAATGGGAATGCTCCCGAATCTCTGGATTCATTGGTTCTTCAATTTAAACATTCAGTTTCAGGATGGAAAAATGTTTGGGCTAAAAAAGGCAGTACACTTTCAGCAAGCGATAGTACCTGGGATTTTGTAATGATTTCTATAACTGATACAGCTTACTTAAAAGAAGATTTTCAATTCCGTTTTTTCAATAGAGCAACAATCAGTGGTAATACTGATCATTGGAATTTGGATTATATTTATTTAAACAGAATCAGAAATAAAAATGATACCACTTTTGAAGATGTTTCATTTGTATACAGAACTCCTTCTCTTTTAAACACATATTCTGCAATGCCTTGGAAACAGTATGATACAACGGATATGAAAGCTGTTTACAGCACAACTATCCGGAATAATCACACAACTATAAAAAACGGAAGCTTTATTTATAAAATTTATGATGACTTAGGAACCCAGCTAAATACTACATATTCGGGTGGAAGTTTTAATCTTGATCCTTATTCCGTTGTTGGATATATAAATTATTCTCCGTTTACAAGTCCACCAATAAATTATAATATTCCAGTTCAAACAGCTGCAAAAAGATTTATGATTGAGAGCATATTAAATTCTGCTCCCGACAATGAGCGCGGAAATGATACAGTTCGTCATATTCAGGATCTTACAAATTATTTTGCTTACGATGATGGAACAGCAGAAAATTCTTTTGGTTTGAGCACTTTAGGTGCACAGCTAGCCGAACAGTTTACTCTGAAAGTTGCTGACTCATTACAATTCGTTGATATCTATTTTAATCCGTTTTTAACTAATACTACTATTTACAGTTTTAATATTCAGGTATGGAGTAATGCGGGAGGCGTCCCGGGTATAGCTTTGTATACAGGTACAGACGCAGAAACTCCTGACTATAGTCAGGTGACACATAATCAGTTTATCCGCTATAAGTTAGACGCTCCTTTATATTTAACCCCTGGAATATTTTATGTTGGTTTTACACAAAACACAAATCAATTTTTAAATATCGGTGTCGATAAAAATACCAATTCGCAAAGTAAACTATTTTATAATGTTACTGGAACATGGAATCCTTCTCCGTTTTTTGGATCATTAATGTTGCATCCGGTTTTTGGTGGGTATTCCGAATTTACAGGTATTGCTGATGCTCAGAAGCAAGCAACAAGTGAGCTGATGGTTTATCCTAATCCGGCAAACGACCGTTTATTTATCAATTATAAAAGTGAGAATCAGAAATTAAATTTCTCAATCAGTGATCTATTAGGTAAAATAATTATTAATGATGTGATTGAAAGCGATTACATAGATATCTCAATGCTTGAAAGTGGTGTGTATTTTATTTCTTTGAATAATGGAAATAAAATTTCAATCGCAAAGTTCATTAAAGTAAAACAATAAATTTATATCCTGATGATTGATGAAGAAATAGACGCTGCAGATGACAGCGAAGATCAGGAATTATACGAACACCTCCGAATAGTAGTTGACAAAGGGCAAGGATTACTCCGTATTGATAAGTTTATTATGAACCGGGTCGAAAATGCGACTCGTTCAAAAATTCAACAGGCTGCCGAAAACGGAAATGTTTTAGTAAATGAAAAGCCTGTAAAATCAAATTACAAAGTAAAACCCAACGATGTAATTACTGTTGTCTTTGCTCATCCTCCCCGGGAAATTGAATTAATTCCCCAAAACATCCCGATTAAAATTGTGTATGAAGATCATGATTTAATTATTGTGAATAAAGATCCGGGAATGGTTGTGCATCCGGGCTATGGAAATTATAAAGGAACTTTGGTGAATGCTTTGGTATATCATTTTCAGCAATTGCCGGTAAGTAATTACGCAGCAACAACAAAAGCTACAGTCAGATCGAAAGAGCAAGCGGTATTGCGCCCTGGATTAGTTCACAGACTTGATAAAAACACCAGTGGAATTATGGTAATTGCAAAGAGCGAACTAGCAATGGTGAAATTGTCAAAAGATTTTTATGACAGAAATTTAGATAGAATTTATCAAGCTTTGGTATGGGGTGATTTTAAAGAAGAGGAGGGAACTGTGATAGGAAATATCGGGCGACATTTAAAAGACAGAAAAAAGATGGATGTTTTTCCACCCGATAGTGAAGAAGGAAAACATGCAGTTACTCATTATAAAGTGTTGGAGAGATTTGGTTATGTTACTTTGATAGAGTGCAAATTAGAAACAGGGCGTACTCACCAAATCCGTGCACATATGCAGCATATTGGCCATTCACTATTTAATGATGAAACTTATGGTGGCGACAGAATTTTAAAAGGAACTACGTTTGCTAAGTACAAACAGTTTGTAGATAATTGTTTTGCCATTTTACCCCGCCATGCCTTGCATGCAAAATCTCTTGGATTTAATCATCCTGTGACGGGAAAGTATATTCACTTTGATTCGGAATTGCCGGATGATATGCAAGCTGTAATAAATAAATGGAGAGGCTATTCTGTTTCTATGGCTATTGAAGAATAATTACTTCTTTAACTTATCCTTAAATACTTTTCTGAATTTTTCCACTTTAGGTTGAATCACATATTGGCAATAGGATTCTGTTCCATTCTCATTGAAATAATTTTGATGATAATCATCTGCTTTATAAAAAGGTCCGATTGGGCTTATTTCAGTAACAATTGGTTTTGTCCAGGCACCTGAAGCGTTTAACTGCTTTTTATAACTTTCAGCGAGTGTTTTTTGTTCTTCTGTGTGATAGTAAATTACGGAGCGGTATTGTGTTCCTACATCATTTCCCTGACGATTTAATTGCGTTGGATCATGTGATTGCCAGAAAGCAGCCAATAATTCATCATAAGTAATTTTTTTCGGATCGTATACAATCTGACAAACTTCTGCATGTCCGGTTGTTCCATTACATACTTCGCGGTAAGCGGGATTTTTTACCGTTCCTCCTGAGAAACCTGAAGAGACAGAAATAACTCCGTCTAATAGTTGAAATTGTGCTTCTACACACCAAAAGCATCCGGCTCCGAAAGTTGCAGTATCCATACCTGAGTTTGATTGATTATTAATGACTATTTGTTTTTCGGCTTTGATATTCTGTTTACACGAAACAAGAATAACACTAATAAAAAGAATGAGAATTTGATTTTTCATAATAACATTTACGTAAAAATAAAAAAAGAGGTTTTTGAGAACCTCTTTTTTTATTTAGATATGTTATTTTTTAGGCGGTGTAGCTGGTGGGGCAGTAGTAGCTGCTGCAGCTTTTTTCTTATTCTTTTTAGGCATTCCTTGCTCCGTTATTGCCATTCTTGTTCCTGATGCTGTGTCTGCTTTCGAATCTGTTTTAGAAGCAGCTCCTCCTGGAGCAGGAGCAGATTTTACCGGTTCTTGTTTAGTAGTTTTAACAGGCTCTTGCTTATCAATTTTAGTGTCTGCAGGTTTAGGTGCTTCTAATTTATCAGCAGTACTAATTGCATCTTTTTTAATTTCTTCCTGAGCCATCAAAGAAGAACTTAATGTAATTGTTGCTGTTAAGAGACTAAGTTTTACAATGTTTTTCATTTTTGTGATTGTTTTGCTGGTTAAAGGCAAAGATAATGCCATTTTAGTATTAATTCTTCAAAAGTTCCAATGCTTCTTGAATGGTAATATATTCTCCATTAAAGAATGCCAATATAAATGCGTCCTCTATTCCAATATTTTTTATTAAATCTTCCTTCGCAGCTTGAGCTGATGCATAATCTGCAAAAGGTCCCACTGTATATCTTGTTAAACCGGTTGGAGTGGTTTCTTTAGAAACTCCTTTTACTTTTTCATACTTCGCAAGTTTATCTGCAGGTGGTTCGCTTTTGAAAACACCAACTTGTACTTTAAATGTTACCAATTTTTTGTTTACTGCATTCACCTCAGTATTATCAGCCCCAGATTCAATTACATCTTCTTTCTTTTGAGGAGTAGCCCCAGCTTCTTTCAATGAAACTCGTTTGCCATCTTTGTAGGCTGTAATAAATGCTCCTTGATAACCTTTTAGCAACAAATTAACTTTGTGCTTAGCTGCTTCTTCAAATGAGGTGAATGAACCACTCATATACTTATATAATCCATCATCTGTTTTAATTTCAATTAAATCAGGTACGTCTTTAAACACATTTTTCGACAGACGGTTTTTGTAAGCACCAAGTTGAACGCGTAAAACAGTTCCGCTGGAAACAGCAACAGCATTGTTTGAATTGCTAGTTGTGTTATTGCTTGTTGTATTATTTGCTGTATTGTTTGTTGTATTGTTTGTTGTATTGTTTGTTGTATTGTTTGTTGTATTGTTTGTTGTGTTGTTTGTTGTGTTGTTTGTTGTATTATTTGTTGTGTTGTTCGCTACATTTCCATTGTTAGTTGCACTATATGCCGGGGCATCGTAAAACTTGCCATTCTGTTTGTAAACAACCTTGGCATCGGTTAATCCCTCAGCAATCAATTGTTTTTTACGCAATTCAGCATCCAATAAATTGTTGAATTTCCCAGCTGTGTACTTAGTTGTGGAATCATCAATAGTTGTACTGGAAATGTCGCCAATACTTAAATATTTAGTCATTAATTCAGGAGGCAAGCCTTTTTTGAACGTTCCTACATCAACCATGTATTCTTTTTGATATAGATTGTTATAAAGTTCTTTTCCATTATGATCATGTCTTACAACAGTAGCAAAAGCTCCGGTTGAATCCATATAAAATCTGTATTGATAATCAATAATAGAATCATTTAACTGAACTCCTTTCACATCCACAAAAGCATCTTTAGGTGAATTTAATTCATCATCCTTATAGTTTGGATAACTATCACCATCATCGTCTAACGGACAGCCTTTTGCGTCAACAGGAACACCTTCAGGAGTACCTTGACATGAGTCTGCCGCATCACTTACTCCATCTTTATCTAAATCCGACAAATCAAGTGCAAAAAAATCGACATCATTGAAGTTACCGTTTTCATCTTCCTCTTCTTCTTTATCTTTCATACCAAAGTTGTAATGCAAAGAAAAAGAACTCATCATAAATTTATCTTTTCCTTTTGTTCCAACTCTGTCGCCAATGCTTTTACTTGTTACGCCATCAACATAATCGGTAAAAGTAAAATGCATAGTAGCACCAATTTTAAAGGTCCAGAAATCGTTGATTTTAAACATTGCTCCGGCACCAACAGGAACAGCCCATGTGCGTTCAGGATATTTGCCAAAACCATCTAAATTTAACTCACGAATATCCGATTCGTAAGTATAATCTCTTTGAATTTCAATGGCCATTGAAGCAGTAGGGGCGTTTTCATCAATATTTCGGGTTGAACCATCCGACCAATAATAATATCTGTTGCCATATTGATCAAACAAATCTGTTTTAGAAAGAAATTCAAAGGATTCAAATCCCAATGAAATATAAGGTGTGGCTTCTCTCTTTTTGGGAAGAAAGTGGTCGAAATTATAAGTTAAGTTTAAGCCTCCAACACGTATTTCTGATTCAAAATTCAGGTTGCGGTTATTTGGGGCAGAACGTTCATTTGCGCCTAGTTTACCAAATAAAACATAAAAATTGAATTGAAGGTAGTCGTTAAATTTCTGAGATACGTTTAAATCATAACCAAGTCGACTCACCATAGGGGGTTGGAAATGTTTATCGTACAAATCGCCATAAAAGGAAAACATACCAGTTCCTAAGCCTATTGCAGGTTTAAAAATGAAGCCATCGGGCTTCTTTTCTTCTGTTTTTTCAGGCAAAGGTGTTGATGTGCTGTCAGCGATTGGCTTTTCGTCTGTTTGGGAAAACAAAACAGATGAAATAAGCAAGAATAATAGAGTAGATTTTATTCCTTTATTCATAATTGCAAATATAATATAAAAAACTCAATCTAACCGCGATTAGATTGAGTTTTTAGGAATGTAAAAGAGCTTATCTATACCATTTTTGGCTGGTAATCATAAGGGCTTCTTGAACAGTAATACGTTTTCCGCTGTTATATGCTGTAACAAATGGTCCTGCAACCCCTTTGTTTCTTATTTCTTCTCTTGCATCACGAGCTGCTTTGTAATCAGCATGTGAGCCTACTGTATATTTTGTAAATCCATCAGCCATTTCTGTATTTACCGTTGAATTTATATTGTATCTGGAAGCTAAGGTGCTAGCGTCAACTGCTTTATTTAAAGCCATAATCTGTACTTTGTAATTAACATTTCCTTGAACAGCAGGAATTGTGTTTGTAGCTGATACGGTATTTGTAGTTGCGGTTGTAGCAGTTGTATTAGTGTTTACAGGATCAGTTGTTGTATTAGTCGTATTAGTAGTGTTTGTTGTATTAGTGGCGTTTGTATTAACTGGGTCTGTAGTCGTTGTAGTTATATTATTTGTTGTTGCAACTGCTCCGCTACCCATAGTTACTGTACTGGTTGGTAAAACAAATTTCTTTGTTTCATCATTTTCAATATATGAAAAAACACCATCAATATTTTGTGAACCGCTTATTCCAGAAGCGACAGCTACTTTATAGGAAATCTTGAATTCAGTTTGTGAAGGCATGGAAACCCAAACAAATTTCACTTTTTGAGTAGCACCATCAAAACTAAATGATGCACCTTGAGATTCACCTGCTGTTGCTGTAAAACCTGCCGGTAAAGTTTCCATTAATTTTGCAAATCCTGTTACATTCCCTTTGTTTACTGCAATTTCAACTGTAAATTCACCATTAACATTGCCGGGAACAGTTCTTATGCAGGTTACTGATGAAGCTTCTGTATTTGTTACAGGAGCTTTAACAGGATCAGTTGTAGTATTGGTGACAACAGGTTCGGTTGTCGTTACAGTATTAGTGTTTGTTGTAACAGGTTCTGTAGTCGTAACTGTATTCGTGTTTGTGGTAACCGGTTCCGTAGTGGTTACAGTATTTGTATTAGTAGTAACAGGCTCTGTTGTAGTTACCGTATTTGTATTAGTTGCAACCGGTTCGCTGGCTTTTTCCCCTATTGTAATGGTTGAAGGAGCAATATCAATGGATTGCTTCACATTGTCGGAAACGTAAGAAAATTTTCCGCCTATAATTTTATCACCATTAATTCCTGCTGCTACTTTTACTTTATATTTTATTTTAAATTCTTTATCAGATGGAAGTGACATCCATATAAATTTCACTGCCTGATTTGTAAATGTAAAAGAAGCACCATTGTTTTCATCTTGAACAGCAGTAAAACCTTCAGGTAATTCCTGTTGTAATTTTGCAAAGCCGCCAATTGTACCTTTATTAATAGTCAATTCTACCGTAAACTCACTGTCAGGCTTAGCTTTTGAAGGAACATTCTGTGTAACAGTAATGCCGTCAGCAAAGAAAAACTGATATATCAACAAGGCTATTGTGTTGAATAAAAGAGCTACATATTTTAACATATGGATTGAATTAAGTTTTAATTATTTGTTACTGTTCAAAGAAAAAGTCAATTAAATCGTTTAGTTTTTCTACAGAAAAATTTGAGTCTCCTTCAAAAAAACCATCTATAGCATTAGCAATTTCATCTGCAGAAATAAAACCATCATTGTTTTTATCTGCTGGTTTTAAAGCGTAAGGAATAGAATTGGTTGCATTTGGATTTGTTTTTCTGGCTTCAGTAGATTTTGCTTCTACATCTTTTAAGTAAGCTAAGCTTGGATTTTCATTGAAAAGCTGACTTCTTTCTGTTGCCAATGAATCAAACTTACTTTGATTCTCAGCTAACATTTGATCTGTTTGTGTAATACCATTTACATCAACTATAGCACCTTGCTTAGTCATTAATTCTTTATCCTTGTAATCAGGAACACCATCTTCGTCATTATCATCCGGACAACCCTTGCTATTCACTTTTATTCCTTTTGGAGTAGCCGGACATCTGTCATCACCATCGTTTACGCCATCCTCATCGGCATCTAACTTGTCTAATGCAGAAAAATCAACGCTATTATAAATTGGATTGCTTTCATCTTGCTCTTTTCCAAATGTGTATTGTATAGATACGTTAGCAAAAAGATATTTATCATTGCTTCCGTCTTTAAAATTGTCTATCCAATCGGAAAATGACAAATAGTAAGTTGCACCAACATTTACAGAAAGGTTACGAAGTATTTTTAAATTAAAACCTCCTCCAATCGGAAGAGCAAGTGTTCCTCGTGTATAACTTGTTGCTGAATCGGTTAGTTGCGTCTCGTAAGTGTAATCTCTTTGGATAATTGTAGAACTTGCACTGGCTAAAGGATCCGTTTCGGAGATATCACGAATGGTTCCATCACTCCAATAATTATAGGTTGAATCATTTTTATCTTTTAAATCTCCGTAAGGGTCAAATTTTAAATAGCCAATTCCTACAAATAAATACGGAGCAAAAATGCTGTTCCTTTTAAAAATTAAATCATTGTCAAAATGTAATACCAAGTTTAAATCACCTTGCATTATTGTAGACTCAAAATTTAAATTTCTTTCTTTACTTCTTTCGCTATCTGATAATTTCCCATATATACCATTAAGTGATACGCCAATGTATTTTCCTATTCTTTGCTCAATTGTTAAATTGTAGCCAGCTCTGATTCTGCTAAACGAACTTAAATTAGCTCCATTTCCAATATCTCCGTTAAAAGATAACACTCCTGCACCGAGAGCTACTGATGGTAACTGCTTTTGTTTTGTTTTCTCAGTTTTTTGTGCATAAACGCTACTAGATGCAGTAAAGAGTAAAGCAATCAGTAGTAAGTTTTTATTTTTCATATTAGTTTGTTTAGTAATGAATACCAAAACCTGTTCTAATGAAATAGTAATGTTTTTAAGCGTTTTCCAGTGGTACAAATTATGAATTGAACAAAACTATTGTAGTTTGAACTGCATTTTATATGCGTGAACCTGTAATTACAAACAGTGCCTTGTTAATAACCGTTACCAGAGTAACTTTTGCTTTTATTGTGGATGGCAAGAAGTTGGATGACTTAAGTTGTAATAAAATTAAGCAATGCAGAGTGTGTAGAAGATTTTTATAAGGATAGAATGGTTGAGGTTATGAACATTTGATGTTTGATAAATCAAATGTGTTTGAAATAGAATGTGCTAGTTCGCTCTTATTGAAAACTCATGAATTTTTCCATCATAGAAAAAACCAACAGTATTATTGTTTTTGAAAACCGGCAAGTCCTCTTTTAGCTCCATTGTATATGGTTTCTGAACATAAAATCTGTCATAAACAATTCCTTTATAAAAATATTTCGGAGTATTTATATTGTTATAGAAAAGCAAAGAGTTGTTTCCTGCAATTATGCTTTGTTGCAAAACCAACGGCTGGGTATATATTTCTCCTTCATATACTATTTTTAATTCCGAATTATAAGAATAGTATAAAATATTGCCTTTAGCAAAAAAATAGTCAGGAGCTCTCGTATCAATTTTTGTCAAAGTCTCATCGTAGTATATGAAAAAATTATCTTTTGAATCTACAAAGCATACCATGTCGTTTGAAACATAATATTCTTTTATTATTTCTTTGCTTAAAATTTTGAATTTGCCATTACTGAAAACATTAAAAGTGTTTTTGTATTCATCAATAAAAGCAACAATGTTATGTGCACAGTTATAACTTGTTATTCGTGTATTATCGGTTTCGTAGATTTCACCTTTGAAGAAAATTCTTAAGTTGTAATTTAAATCATTAAATGCCATTATATTATTTCCAATTTTATAATCGTTAATAACACTAAAGGTTGTTGCTTTTATTATGGTTTTTATTTTACCATTTTCGTAGGCCATATAATCTAAGCTTGGCAAATCCTGCCAAATAACAATTGAATCGCTGGCATAAAATAAATCCGATCTTTTCGCAAGCTGTTTTTGTTCACCTTTTTCACAAATCATTAAACGCTCTTGCATTTTATAAACAAGGTATGTAGGAGTAGCAACTACTTGGTTTGGCAAATTTTCTTCCAAAACCTGTTTGTACCCATTGTAATAATATATAAAACTTAATTTTGAATCTGTGTAAGCAACATAATCGTTGCCAGAATAGACTTTCGTAACCGGGTAGGATTCTGCTTGTCTTTCAATTCCTTTATCAAAAACATAAAAGGAATTTGTATAATCATGAAAATATCCTTGTCCGTTTTGACAAAAAACAGAAATGGGTTTTATGAAAATTAAAAAACATACACACCAATATTTCATGAATTAGAAATTTGGTTTTAGTAAGTATTTAGAGTAGAATTCATTTATTATAACAACTGCCTCATCAGCTGTATCAACTATCTTGAATAATTCCAAATCTTTTTCACTGATATTATTTTCCTCGAGTAACATGGTTTGTTTTACCCAGCTAAGTAATCCTTCCCAATATTTTTTACCAACTAAAACGATAGGGAAGTGGGCTACTTTATTTGTTTGGATTAAAGTGATAGCTTCAAACAATTCATCCAATGTTCCGAATCCGCCTGGCATTGCAATAAAACCTTGAGAATATTTTAGAAAAATAGTTTTTCGTACAAAGAAATAATCGAAGTTGATATTTTTGTCGTTATCTACAAATGGATTTGCACTTTGTTCAAATGGCAATACAATATTTAATCCAACTGATTTTCCACCACCCGCTTTAGCACCTTTGTTAGCTGCTTCCATAATTCCAGGACCGCCACCACTAATAACTCCGTAGCCTTCACGGGTTAACTTAAAGGCAATTTCTTCAGCTAATTTGTAATATGGGTTTGTCATTTTAGTTCGGGCTGAACCAAAAATGGAAACGCAAGGCCCTATACGACTCATTTTTTCAAAACCTTCCACAAACTCGCTCATGATTTTAAAAATCTGCCATGAGTCGGCCGCCTTAATATCATTCCAGTCTTTTGCTGCGAATGCTTTTCTGATTTTGTCTTCTTCTTGATTAGTCATACTACTACGAATTACGAATTTAGCGAATTACGAATCCCATACTCGTGGGATAGGTTTTTTTGTTTACTTTAAAACAAATATAAACTTTTAGTTTTCTTTTTCCTTTTTTATTTTTTTGTCTACTGTCTACTGTTTTTTTTCTTTTGATCCCGATAGCTATCGGGGTTGACTTTTTTCTCTTTTAACTTGTCTATTGCCAACTGCATAATTGCCTACTGGCATTAACGATACTCTTCCTTCAGAAATTGTGCCGTATAACTTGTTTTGTTTTTAATTATTTCTTTAGGAGTTCCTTCACACAATATTTCCCCTCCGGCATTTCCACCTTCTTTACCTAAATCTATAATATAATCAGCTACTTTTATTATGTCCATATTGTGTTCAATTACAAGAACTGTATTCCCACTATCAACCAGTTTATTTAGTACTTCCAATAGAATTCTAATGTCTTCAAAATGTAATCCAGTTGTTGGTTCATCCAAAATGTAAAAAGTATTTCCTGTATCGCGTTTAGATAATTCTGTTGCTAATTTAACTCGTTGAGCTTCTCCTCCTGAAAGTGTTGTGCTTTGTTGTCCAAGTGTAATATATCCCAAGCCTACTTCTTTCAATGTTCTTATTTTTTGCAGAATAGATGGAATACTTGAAAAAAATTCTACTGCATTATCAATCGTCATGTTTAAAACATCGCTGATTGATTTTCCTTTGAAACGGATTTCTAAAGTTTCTTTGTTGTATCGTTTTCCATTGCATGTTTCACAATTTACATAAACATCAGGTAGGAAATTCATTTCAATGGTTCTTAAACCTGCACCTTGACAAGTTTCACATCGTCCGCCTTTTACGTTAAAAGAAAATCTTCCGGCTTTGTAACCTCTGATTTTTGCTTCAGGTATTTCTGCAAACAAAGTTCTTATATCAGAAAAAACATTTGTATAAGTTGCAGGATTACTTCTTGGCGTTCTTCCAATAGGTGATTGATCAATATCTATTACTTTGTCGATGTGTTCTAGGCCTGTAATAGACTTAAAAGGCATAGGTTTTTTTTCAGAACGATAAAAATGTTTGTTTAAAATAGGGTAAAGAGTTTCATTAATAAGAGTTGATTTGCCGCTTCCTGAAACTCCTGTAACACAAATTAATTTTCCTAAAGGAAACTCTACCGAAACATCTTTTAAATTGTTTCCTTTTGCTCCTTTTAAAACAATTGACTTTCCACTTCCTTTTCTTGTTTCTTTTGGAATAGCAATTTCTTTTACTCCATTAATGTAATCGGATGTCAGCGTATGAAATTTTAAAATTTCTTTTGGAGTTCCCTGAGCAATTATTTTTCCACCGTGTATTCCTGCAGCAGGGCCAATATCAATAACATGGTCTGCAGCTAAAATCATTTCTTTGTCGTGTTCCACAACAATAACAGAATTGCCGATATCGCGTAGATTTTTTAAAGCATTTATCAATCGTACATTATCCCGTTGATGTAAACCTATACTAGGTTCATCTAAAATATAAAGTACTCCGACTAATTGTGAACCAATTTGTGTAGCGAGTCTGATACGTTGTGCTTCTCCACCTGAAAGTGTTCTGGAACTTCTGTTTAATGAAAGGTAATCTAAACCAACATCCAATAAAAAAGAAATACGCGTTCTTATTTCTTTTAATACTTCTTTTGCAATAGTGTTTTGTTTTGTATTTAATCTTTTTTCAATGTCTTTAAACCATTCATTTAATTCAATAATTCCCATTTCTGATAATTCAGCAATGTTTTTTTTGTCTATTTTAAAATGAAGCGATTCCTTTTTCAGTTTTGTTCCTTCACATTTTGCACAAGGAACTTTGTTCATAAATCCTTGAATCCATTTTTCAATGGTTGGAGAACTTTGTTCATCATTTTGTTTAATGATAAAATTTGCGATTCCTTCAAATGCAATGCTATAGCTTGTTGCGGAGCTATCGGTAAATTGCTTGATTTTAAATACTTCGTCAGAACCAAATAAAATGGTATTTATAGCTTCATCGGAAATATCTTCTACAGGTGTGTCTAATGTAAAACCATATTTATCACCAATGGCTTCCAATTGCTTAAAAATCCATGTTCCTTTATGCGGACCGATAGGTGCAATAGCTCCTTTGCGTATAGACAATTTTTTATTTGGAATAATTTTGTTGATGTCAACTTCCGATATCATTCCTAGTCCGTTACATTTCGGACATGCTCCGTAAGGTGAATTGAATGAAAATAAATTAGGCTGTGGTTCATCATAAGAAATTCCGGATGTCGGGCACATTAAATGTCTGCTGTAAAATTCCACATTCCCATATTCCTCTTCAATTTTTCCCATTTTAAAAGGCTGAACCATAATGATGCCTTTTCCTTGTTTCATGGCCAACTGCATGGATTCTGAGATGCGTGGCCGTGCATCAGCATTCACTTCTAATCTGTCGATTACAATTTCTATATCGTGAACCTTGTATCTGTCGAGTTGAATTCGTTTTGTTAATTCAACAACTTCACCATCTATTCTTACACGGAGATACCCCCATTTTTTTATTTGTTCAAATAATTCACGATAGTGCCCTTTTCTTCCTTTTACAACCGGAGCTAAGATTAATATTTTTTGGTTTTGAAATTTTTCAAGAATCAGTTGAATAATTTGATCGTCAGAATAACGGATCATTTTTTCACCTGTTACATAGGAATATGCATCTGAAGCGCGAGCAAACAGTAGTCTTAGAAAATCATAAATTTCTGTTATGGTTCCAACAGTTGAACGGGGATTTTTATTTACTGTTTTTTGTTCGATGGAGATAACCGGACTTAATCCTGTTATCTTATCTACATCAGGGCGCTCCATGTTGCCCAAAAACTGACGAGCATAAGCAGAAAAACTTTCAATATAACGTCTCTGTCCTTCAGCATAAATAGTGTCAAATGCCAATGAAGACTTTCCGCTGCCACTTAAGCCGGTAATAACAACCAGTTTGTTTCTTGGAATTGTTACATCAATGTTTTTCAGATTGTGTGCTCTTGCTCCAACAACTTCTAAATAATCTATTTCACTAATACTTGAGCCGGACATATTATTCTTTAATTTTTTCTTCTTTTTTTATTGAATCATTTATTAGTGGGGAAGTAGTAATCAAATTTACTGAGTCGGTTGGTGTCAGAATATTGCTTCCATCATAATTCCCATCCATATCGTAAATATTCATACTTCCTTTTGGAATTTCAATAGTATATTTCTTTTTACCTGAATTAGTAAGTGAGTTGGTTCTTAACCAAGGATTAAAAAGTTTCAGGATTTTATAATTTACGCCTTGGCTTATCGCAAAATCGGCCAAATTATTTATTGTTGTGTCCACTACAATTTTTTTAGTTGGAATGCCAGGATAAAGATCTTTTTTCCGAAGCATATATCCATAAACTTTTGGCCGGGAAATAATTTCCTTCATGGCTAATATCCGATAAACATATCTTGCAGTTTCTTCAGTAACTGCTAAATCATAATAGCTTGTAACTTTTTGTTTTTCTAACTGCCCTTGAACTCCACCCATTCCTAAATTGTAAGATGCAGCAACCAGTGTCCAGTTATTAAAAATCTTATATGCTTCTTTGAAATACTTACAGGCAGCTTCGGTAGATTTAGCAACATGATACCTTTCATCTACTTCTTCAGTAATTTCCATTCCGTATCCTGTTCCAGTAGATTCAATTATCTGCCAAAAACCTGTTGCTCCCTGAGGAGAAACAACATTTGTAAGTTGACTTTCAATTAAGGCAATGTATTTAAAATCATCAGGAATCCCATTTTTTTGGAGAATAGGTTCAATTACCGGAAACCAACGGTTAGCTCGTTTATGAAGCAAAAGTGATTGTGACTGCCAGTAAGTATTCACTACCAATTCGCGCTCAGTAGCTTCTCTTACACTAAAGTCTGTAATCGGAGTTTTCTCTCCAGCAAAATTTAAATTTTTAGGAATTCGTATGCTGAATGTTTTATAGCTGGCATTGAAATAATCCTGGTAATCTGCATCGGAAAAACTATCACTTACGGAATAGGAAAACAATTTTATCAAACTTATCAATACAAATGCAGCACCAAAAGCTATAAAATATTTTTTAGTGGATTTTAGAAGGATAATTACTTTTTCTTTCCTCTGCATTATTTTTTGTGCCTAAGCGTTGGTGCATAGAAGAAATAAAACAATATGATAAAATAAATGGAGAATAAAATAATATGAACAAGCCCCCACTCCTTAATATAGGTGATGATTAAATAAATTAAGAAAAGATTCAGAAAGCAAATTCCTGCATACATTAAGGCTATTCGCTTCTCAGTCAATCCCATAAAAAAGAAATTATGAGTGGTGTGGTCTTTCCCGCCAACAAATGGTGATTTCCCTCGTTTTAGACGATTTATGACTACAGTTGTTGTGTCAATAATTGGTATTGCAAAAGCTAAAATTGAAATAAAAAATTGTTTAGTGTCATTTATGTTTTCATGAATGATATTAGTATCAATTGGTGTCCAAAAATATTTTATTCCTATGGCAGCCAAAAACAAACCCAAAAATTGGCTTCCCGTATCACCCATAAATATTTTTGCAGGATGCCAATTATAAAATAAAAACCCAATTAGAGCTGATAAAACTCCAATTAATATGATTGTGTGAATATTGTGACCATTTTTATTTACATAGAGAATGAATAATGATCCAATGATAATAGTTATAGATACAATTGTTGTAATTCCATCCATATTATCAAGCATGTTGATTGAATTCATTAAAGCAACAATCCAAAATAATGAAAATGCAAAATTTAAATAATCATTAGTGAATAGAGTTATACATGTACCTGTTGAAATTAAAATCAGACCACAACATATCTGAATGATAAGTTTTAAAAACGGTCTTGTATTATAGGCATCGTCAGAAAGCCCTAATAAAAAAGCAAGAGTGCAAGCAGCAAGTAAACCTAATATTTGTTTGTTAATTAATACTTGTGTGTGTTCAAAAAATATAGAATAGCTGGCTATAGATAGAAGAAAAATTAAATAAAATGAAATTCCACCCAATGCAGGCTTTGCAGCAGGACTCCATCTGATAACTGTTTCCGAAGTGTTTCTAATGCCTAAGTTTGATGCGAATTTTAAAAAAAGGCCATTTATTAGAAATGAAAGAACTATAGCACTTAATAAGTAACCAGAATAAATTATTAATAGGTATGTTCTATGTTCCATAAATCTATCAAATTATCATTTCCTTATATTCCGAATGTCAAAATAAATTCGAAATATCTAAAACATGCTTACAAAATCTTTAAAATATTTTCCGGTTTTATCTTTATCCGAAAGTATAGGGTTATCTATTCCCCATTTTACTGATAATGTAGGGTCGTTCCATAAAATGCAGTCTTCCGATTGTTTGTTGTATGTATTAGTACATTTGTATGAAAAAATTGTTTGATCTTCTAAAGTTAAAAACCCATGTGCAAACCCGGGTGGAATCCAAAGCATTGTTTTATTTGTTTCATTGAGTACAATATCAAAATGTTGCCCGTAGGTCTTGGAACTTTTCCGGATGTCCAATGCAACATCTAAAATAGATCCCTTTATAGCTCGTACTAATTTTCCTTGTGCAAATGGAGGATTTTGAAAATGCAAACCACGCAAAACTCCTTTTCCTGAAAGCGATTGATTGTCTTGCACAAATTCATCACTTACTCCAATTTTCTTAAATACTTCCTTGTTATACGACTCGTAAAAATATCCTCGATCGTCTTCAAAAACTTTAGGTTGAATAATAAATAAATCTTGAATAGGTGTGGTAATAACTTCCATACAATCAACTATTTTTTGAAAAAAGATTTTTTGACACTTGATTTCGATCCTTCATCATAGTAACCATATCCATACCCATATCCATATCCATATCCGTATCCATAATTGTAGCCATAACTCTTGCGTTCAATATCTACTCCGTTTAAAACAACAGAAAGTCGTTTGATATTTGCTTCATTAAATAATCTATCCACGTTTTGAATAAAATTTCGCTTCGAATATTCCGCTCTGAAAATATAAATTGGGTAATCAGCTCTTTGAATCATTGGTATTCCATCGCTAACCAAACCAACAGGAGGATTATCTATAATAATAACATCATAAATAGTTTTTAGATAATTTAATATTTCATCCATTTTACTACTGATAATTAATTCGGATGGATTGGGAGGAATGGGGCCTGCAGTAATAAAATCTAAATTCTCCAAGCTACTATGTTGAACAGTGTCTTCAATTGTTCCTTTTTCAATTAATAATGTACTCATTCCTTTTGAGTTTTCTGCGTTAAATCCAATATGAATTTTAGGTTTACGCATATCCAAGTCAATAATCACAACTTTTTTACCTGAAAAAGCAATAATCCCTGCAAGGTTAATTGCCACAAATGTTTTTCCTTCACCAGAAATAGTTGACGTTAAAGCAATTATTTTAGGTCCTGGTGTATTAGAAATAAACTGCAGGTTAGTTCTGATGGACCGAAATGCTTCAGCTATTAATGATTTTGGGCTTTTATCAACCAAAAGTTGAGATACAGGAATGTCTTGTTTACATTTAGGAACAATTCCTAAAATGCTAATTGAGGCATTTGTATACTTGCTTATTTCATTCAATGAATTAATTTCATTGTGTGACAAATAGCGGAATAATATCAATAATAAGCTTAAGAGGAAAGCTACTAGTATGTAGCTGATATAAGTAATCTTGCTGCTGGGAGATACGGGTCCTGATGGAACTTCAGCTTTTTCCAATACAACGTTTTGAGAAACAAATCCGGCTTTTGAGATAGAAAATTCTGTTCTTTTTTCTAATAGTAAAGTGTAATATTTTTCATTAATGCTGAATAATCGTTGCAAACGGGCATATTCTACTTCATTAACAGGAAGCTTACGGAAAGTTCCTGCAAATTCGTTAGCTCTTTTCTGTAACTCGTCTTTTCTGACACCAATATTATTTCTTACAGATTTGATACTTTCTTTTAATAATTTTTTTTGAATGTCGATTTGAAAATCAATTGCTTTTATTGCTTCACTGTTTGGAGTTACCTGATAAAGCATTTCTTCTTTTTGAACCAACATCCTGTGTAATTCTGAAACAGATTTTGTAATATTTGCTTCAGACTCCATTCCGGCAAGCATAGCCAATAAACTATAAGTATCAATAGATTTGTTTGTATTTATTTCATTTGCTATCTTTTTTAATACATTTTCTTCTAATTCTAAAGCAATTATTTGATCCTCTAATCCATTTAATCTAGAGGTATTAGTATTTTTAATCTCAATATCTTCAGAAACATTGTTTTCTTTTTTAAAATCCTGAATAGAATTTTCAGATGTTTTTAATTGCTCATAAACAGCATCTAATTGAAGGTCGATAAATCCGATAACACTCTTTGAGCTTTCTCCTTTTCGTTCAATGTCAAAAGAAGTATACTCTGCTGTTATGGCTGTTACAATATCAGCAGCCTTTTGAGGATTAAAATCTTTGAATGATATAGCAATCGTTTTTGCTTGTTCATTTAACAATTTAACTGTCAATGAAGAATAACAACTATTTACCAAAGAATTAGTATCATTAATTGTAAAATAAAATGCATTTTCTTTTACTGCACTTTGTTGTTTCTGAATGTTAGGGTAATTTGTGATAGTGATTTTTAAGTCAAATTGAGGGAACTTCAACCATTTGTCAGAAATGTAATTTTCAGAATATGTTTTTCCATCAGCAACAAAATTTACAATTCCGGAATTGTTGTTGTTAAAATCAACATAAACTTTAGTGCCGGCAATTGTATTGTCTTTCTTTTTAATCTCTATGTTAAATGGTGTGTTTGTATAAAGTTCGTTATTAAGCACAGTTCCTTCAGTATAATAGCTTACTTCAAGAGGTAATTTAGACAATACACGTTTCAAAAAAACTTTTGAGCGAAGAAGTTCAACCGCTTCAGCTAAACCATTTACATTTTCTGCTGACCCATAAAGATTTTCTACATTTAATAATTTGTTTGCCTGATTGCTGGTTTGAACCTGAATAACACTGGATGCTTCATAAACAGGAGGAGTATAGCGTAAATATAATTTTGCTCCGGCAAATGCTAAACCGAAAAAAAGTATAATCCAGATAAGACTTTTTCTGGCAATGAACAAAAAGAGTCCGAGTTCAAATTCACCACTGAAATTCGAAATACGCTCTTTGTAGCGCTCAAAATTATCGTTTGTCTTGGATATATCTTCCTGTAGCATATTTTTAAAGCAAGAGTTTTATTTAGTGTATGCTCTGGAATACGTAAGAAGAATAAATACGCTGGTTAATATGCTTATGATAGGAGCAGCTTCCTGAATAAATCTGCTTGCATATTTTTTCCTTGGCTCTACATAAATAATATCGTTTGCCTGTAAAACCATATTGCCTTGTTTTATCCCTTCAATTACCGATAGGTCGATTAAATAAATTTCTTGTTTGCTATCAGTATTAGTCCGGATTAATTTTACCATTTTGGCTTTTCCATCATCAGCTATTCCACCAGCTAAAGCTAATGCCTCAATAATTGTTGTGTTATTGTTTATAAGCGGAATTACTTTTGCATCGCCTGCACTTCCAGGGAAAACAATCACTCTCTTGTTTGAAACCGACATAATCACATAAGGACGAACATAAAAACTGGCATATTTTTCTTCCAAAAAGGTTTCTGCTTCACGAATGGTATAACCACTAAGCTTAACTCTACCTAAAACTGGTAGTTTTGCACTGCCATCAGATTCTACTAAATATTGAATATTTGATTCAAAACGATAGCCCATGTTGGCACTGTTTAAAGAGGTTAAATCCACCAGTTTAAATCCATCGTTTGAGTACATACTAAACTCTAAGATATCATTTTGTGATATTTTATAGTCAACAGTTTTTGCGGAATCAGGATTTTTGGAATATTGGTAATCTTTTCCTGTTTTTAACATTATGCTAGGGTTAATCCAGCCACAACTAGAGAAGAATAATAATAGTCCGAATAAATAGAGCAGTTTGCGCATATATTGTTATATAAATTTTAACAGGCAAAGTTAAAAAATATTACGAAACCCTCTACGTGCTTTCTATTTTAAAAGAAAATTGCGGTAAAAGGCTTATTTTTGTTGGGGAATATGAGGACAAGAGTTCAAAATTGCCTTTTTTATTAGGGATTAAGGCTTTTTCAGTAAAGAATTGTACAAACTCTCCATATCCTTTACCAGTCGGGTATAATGGAACTTTTCCTTCACATGATTCCATCCTTTTTCTGACAAAGAACTGCGAATTGAGTCATTTTCAACCAATTTTAGCAGTGCTTCTGAAAATTCAGTCAAATTATTGTTTTCACACAAAAACGCTGTTTGATTTGGAAGAACTACATTTTCTATTCCTCCCACATTTGTGCTAACAATAGGCTTATTTGCTGCCTGAGCCTCAATCAGACTAACTGGTGTTCCTTCATTGAACGAAGTTAATGTCACTATATCACTGCCAGCTAATGCGATATCTATTTCCTTTATCCAGGATGTGAAGGTTAAAAGAGCTTTCTCATTCGTTTTTGTACCATCTATAAAAGGAATTTCTAATTCTTTAGCTTTCATTTCAATGTTTTGGCGCTCTTCTCCATCACCAATTATAAATGCCCGGATTTTTTTTGATGTTTTTTCAGAAACTATTTTTAAAGCCTCCAAAAATAGTGCATGATTTTTTACAGGAACTAATCTTCCAATAATTGAAATTGCAATTTCATCATAAGCTAAATTATATTTTGCACGAAAAGATTTTCGTTTTTCAGTTAAGTTTTCCTGAAATTTTGAAAGATCAAACCCCAATGGAACTACACGAATTTTTTCAGCATTACATATTTTATGAATTTCAACCAATTCTTGTTTTTGTATTTCACTTATAGCAATTATGACAGTTGATTTTTTTGCTAAATAACGTTCAATGGTTTTGTAAAATAACGTTTTTAATTTTCCGAAATAAGAATGAAAAACATGTCCGTGAAAAGTATGAACAATTATAGGGACACCACAAGAAGAAGCGGCTAGTCGACCCAATGTTCCTGCTTTTGATGCATGTGTATGAACAATGTCGGGTTTGAATTCTTGAATAATCTTTTTTATTTTTTTGTAAGCAGCGTAATCATTTTTAAAATCGATTTCTCGCAACATTTCTTCCACAATAACTGGTTTTAATCCCAAATTGTTTACAATAAAATCTGAACTTTCTTCTGTTTCATCTTTTGCTCCACCAACTAATAATGTCTCAAAATCATCCGACATATATCTGCTCAAATAAGCAACATTATAGGTTGGTCCACCCAAATTAAATCTATTTATTATGCGAAGTACTTTTGTCATATTAATTAATAATTCTTAGATACCAATATTGAAATACAATCAGCGCCCACACTTTTTCAACTGCATCATTTGGACTGTTTGAAAATAATTGTGCTTTCAATTTCTTTATTTCTTCTAAATTAAATATTCCTTGTTCATCTATAAATTTATCTTCTAGCAATTCATTTGTAATCATTGATTTTAAATCGGTTTTGAACCATTTCAACATAGGTACTTCAAAGCCTTGCTTTCTTTTTGATAATAGCTCAGCAGGCAATAAATTTTTGAACGTATCTCTTACAATTTTTTTACGCGACTTACTATCAATTTTATAGTTTGGAGGCAAAGAAAATGCAAAATCAACTATTTTATGGTCGAGAAATGGAACCCTCACTTCTAAACTTTGACTCATACTCATTCTATCTACTTTAACAAGCATATCGTTTTCTAAAACCAATTGCATATCTGTTAGCAAAACGGAATTGTAATCATTTGAAATGTTTTTCAGAATATTAGTTTTGCCTTTTTCAAATTCCTTAGAATCGATACCGGAAGAATATTTTTTCGAAAATAATTGTTCGCTGGTGAATCCCGACCATTTAGCCCATTTCCAGTAGCGTTCCTGTGCATTCATTTTCATGCCTTCCGCAAATTTTTCGAGCTGACGAATTTTGTTTCCTGTTTTGCTGTTTCGTGATTTTGGTAATTGCTTTAGTATGCTGTGTGATGATTTTACCAAACTTGCTTTTAAACCACCTGTTCTTGCTTTTAATTCTGCAGCATGTTTGTTGTAACCTGCAAAAAGTTCATCCGCTCCATCACCCGACAAAGCAACTGTCACATGCTTTTTGGTATGCATACACAAAATATTTACTGCCAATGCCGATGAATCTGCAAATGGCTCATCAGTATAATCCAATACTTGTTGCAGATTAGCAAATAAATCGTTGTTGCTCAACTCAAAAATTGTATGATTGGTTTTATATTTTTTTGCAAGCAATTTTGCATGCTCTGTTTCATCAAACAAAGGTTCGTCTTTAAAACCGATTGAAAATGAATTTAAATGTTTTGTGTCTTGAGCTGCAATAGCTGTGATAATAGACGAATCAATTCCTCCACTTAAAAATGTTCCTAAAGGCACATCTGCAATCATTCGTTGCTGAACGGAATTTTCTAATAAGGATTTAAATGTTTTTTGTGCCGATTCATAAGTTGGAATGTTTTTTAATTCATTGGAATATGGAATAGAATAATATTTTTTTTCTTCGGAGATTCCTTTCTGGTCTACTTTCATAAATGCACCCGCTTCCAGTTTTTTTACATGCTCAAAAATAGAGTAGGGGCTAGGAATATAATTTAAGTGGAAGTATAATTGCAAAGCAGTTTTGTCGATAATCTTTGGAATATCATATTTCATCAATGCTTTGAGCTCAGATCCAAAAACAAATCGTTCATCATTTTTGTAATAATACAACGGTTTTATTCCAAATCTATCCCTCGCTAAAAAAAGTTCTTCGTTTTGTGAATCATAAATGGTGAACGCAAATTCGCCATCCAATTGTTCTAAACATTTTTCTTTTTCGGAAATAAATAATTGAAGTAATACTTCGGTATCGCTTTGAGATTTGAATTTTATTCCTTTGCTTTCAAGTTGATTGCGGAGCTGTTTGTAATTAAAAATTTCTCCGTTGAATATGATTGTGTACCTTTCGGTCGATTCTGTGAAAGGTTGTGCAGCAGCATTTGAAATATCAATGATAGAAAGTCTTCTGTGACCTAGTGCAACATTTTTGTTGAAATAAATTCCTTCTCCATCCGGTCCGCGTTTCAATAATGAATAAGTTGCATCACTTACTTTGTTTAAGTATTGCTTTCCTTTTTCGTTAAATGCTAATATTCCTGTTATTCCGCACATAAATTAGTTCGTTTTAAACACAACCCAATTGCATTGTTTGTCGGATTGTGTTTTCATTCTTCCAATTGTAATAATTTTATTATCAATCGGATTTTTATACCAACCTTCATCCCAAGCACCCATATCTGTATACAGTGCATCAATAGCACCAAGTTCTAATAGGTCGGTTGTGAATGCTGCCAGAGTTATGTTTTCATAGGACTCAATTATTACCGTTTTATTTCCTTTTAATTTTACTATTGCCCTTCGCTGAAATAGTTTTACATCTTTGTACTTTGCGCCAGCACCTTTTTCAATCATCTGAATCTGTTGAAATAGAGAACCTTTTTTTGAAACAATTAAATCAATCAAAGAATCGTTCAGTAATTTTCCTTTGTTGGTTGGAAATATTTCACACTCGCCATTGATAATTTTGATGGCTCCTCCTAAAGAATGGTTGATATTTTTTTTATTAAATACTTTTCCATTGTCAATGTAAAGTCCTTGTACCGAAAGAGTTTGTAAATCAGTAAACGCTCCTGCAAAAGAAATGAAAATATTGTTGTCAGTTTTCTCAGGTCGTTTTTGAGTCACATCTATTTTTAAATTGTTTTTATAAAACAGAGTGTAATTGTATCCCGATTTTGTTTTTTTCTTTTCAATTGACAAGCCTTTTTCATCATTTGTATCATTTTTGAATGCACTAACTAAAAAAGCAAACATAATTGCTGTTAGTAATAGAGTCAAAAGAATGTATAAACGCCTTGTTGTTGCCATTCGAGCTTGTGAAAAACTTTGTTAATATACAAAAAATGAACGATGTGGAAGCTGGGCTTTATTTCTTTTTCTTTGTTATCAGAGTAAAAACTGCAAATACAATATAAATGTCATCATCCTTAATATTAATCTGTGTACTAGCTTATTCATTGTTATTGTTTTATGTCACTTGGTGGACTTCAAAAGGGGCTAATAACGAAAGCTATTATGTAGGGAATCGTACTTCCAAATGGTATTTGGTGGCTTATGGAATGATTGGTGCATCGCTTTCCGGAGTTACTTTTATTTCTGTTCCGGGTGCTGTTGGAACATCTCAGTTTGGATATTTGCAAGTTGTTTTAGGTTATTTGGTTGGCTATGTTGTAATTGCTTATGTCTTATTGCCACTTTATTACCGGTTAAATCTCACTTCTATCTATAGTTATTTGAAGGGCCGGTTTGGAAATTCTTCTTATAAAACAGGCGCTTTCTTTTTTATTTTTTCACGTGTTGTTGGCGCTGCATTCCGTATGTACATTGTTGTTAACGTTTTACAGGAATTTGTTTTTGACGATATGGGTGTTCCGTTTTTTGTAACAGTTGCCGTTTTTATGCTTTTGATTTTGCTTTATACTTATCAAGGCGGAGTAAAAACAATTGTTTACACAGATACTCTCCAAACTACTTTTATGATTGTTTCTGTTGTGTTGTCAATTGTCTTTATTGCACAAGACTTGAATTTAGGAGTTACTGATTTATACCACAAAATTGCAGACAGTCAATATTCAAAAACATTTTTTGACGATTGGCAAGCAAAATCATTCTTTCCAAAACAATTTTTTGGTGGAATGTTTATTGCAATTGCTATGACAGGCTTGGATCAGGAGATGATGCAAAAAAATATCAGCTGTAAAACACTGAAAGATGCCCAAAAAAATGTGATTACTTTCAGTGGGATTTTATTGATTGTAAATATTTTGTTTTTAGTATTAGGTGCCTTGCTTTATATTTATGCAAATCAGGAAAGTGCTCCTTTGATGGTGGATGCAAAAGGGAAAATAATTTCCGATAGCGTTTTCCCAACTATTGCTTTACAACATTTCGGAACAGTTTCAGGAATATTTTTTATACTAGGCTTGATTTCGGCTGCATATCCAAGTGCCGATGGTGCATTAACGGCATTGACAAGCGTATTTTGTTTGGATTTTTTAGGATTAAAAGATGACACGACCAGAACAGAAGAAGAAAAAACAAAAATTCGTCATCGTGTTCATATTGGTTTTGCAACTGTTTTGTTTGCAGTTATTATTATTTTTAAATTGATAAATAATGATGCCGTTATTAATGAATTGTTTACTTGGGCTGGTTATACATACGGACCATTACTTGGCCTATATGCATTCGGTTTATTTACAAAACTACAAGTAAAAGATAAATTGGTTCCCTTGATTTGTATTATTTCTCCTGTTATTTGTTATACCTTAAACAGTTTTTCTAAAGAATTGTTTAACGGATACAAATTCGGATTTGAAATGATAATTTTGAATGGAGCAATTACATTTTTAGGGTTATGGTTGATAAAAAGAAAATCTCTCACTGAATAAACTTCCTTTTTTGACTAATTAATTTTATATTAGAGTTTAATCTCTCATTAATTTTTAAGAAATGAACTCTTATTTTCCGGCAGAATCTGTAAAGCTGATTTTTAGTGGAAATGATTTTTTTCAGACTCTTGAAAAACATGTTGATAGAGCACAAGAAGTAATTCACTTACAAACCTATATTTTTGAAGAGGATGCTACCGGTAGACAGGTTTTAGAGGCATTAATAAGAGCTGCCAAAAGAGGCGTAAAAATTTATTTGCTTATAGATGCATATGGATCAAAGGGTATTTCAACACAATTTATAAGTAAAATTCAAAAAGCGGGCATTCAGTTTCGTTTTTTTTCACCACTTTTTTCTGGAGAAAGTATTTATGTTGGAAGGAGACTGCATCACAAAATTGTTGTGATTGATAAGTTTGTTGCTATTGTTGGTGGTATTAATATAGGTGAACGGTATCAAGGTGGAAAGAATGTCCCTGCTTGGCTGGATTATGCTGTGATGGTAAAAGGGAAGGGTTGTGAAAACTTACATGATTTGTGTGTTGCTTTTTTTGAAAAGAAACGAATAAAGAAAGTTTCTAAAGAAAATATTCTTTTTGGAAATGAAAACACATTACCAATGGTTAGGTTCAGTAGAAACGACTGGATAAAAGGAAAGAATGAAATATATAAGAATGTGCTTCGGGCTTTTTTACATGCAGAAAAATCAATTGTAATTATCTCAAGTTATTTTTTGCCCGGATATATTTTCAGGCAAGCAATAAAAAATGCCAGAAAACGTGGTGTTAATGTAAAAGTGATATTGGCTGGAAAATCTGATTTGCCTTTTTTATTGTATGCAGAAAAACATTTGTATGATTTTTTAATTAGAAATGAAGTAGAAATATACGAGTGGTCAAGCTCAATTATGCACGGAAAAGCAGTTTTGGTTGATGAGAAGTGGGTAACTATAGGCTCTTATAATTTTAATTCTCTTAGCCGTTATTGGAGCATTGAACTCAATGCTGAAATAAAAGATAGTGCTTTTGCTGCGGTCTTTTCAGAGCACATCAATCAAATAACTTTAAACGATTGTGTGAAAATTGATTCGCATAATAGGTTGCATACATCTGGGTTGTTTTCTAAGATCAGAAACGGCTTGTCATACCATCTTTTCAGAATAATAATGAAAATATTTTTTCCAAAGAAACATAGAGAAAAATAATCTACCATCCAGTCGCAAACAAATTCTTAGCGCCTTTCAATCCACATTTTAAATATTGGTTATAGGCTTCTGCAGCTCTGAGATGAATTTGTGTTCCTGTTTCATTTAGCAACCAGCCATCAATTGCAGCTTTTAAGGTATACGCTTCCGGACACATTAAATTGGTTGTCCATAAAAGCGGATTTGCTCCGGCACTTTTAATTCCTTCTTTGTAAAAAGTTCTGCTCGCACAAGCCAAAATAATCACATCTTTTTTGTCGGTTCCCTTTTTTGCAGGATAAGTTTCTAATGTAAAATCCATTAAACCATCGTGACCAACATAGCAAACCAATTGAGCTGCATTAAAATTTAATGTTTTTCCTTTCACCATTATTGTATCGCTTACATTTCCAGCAGCAGAATTAAAAAAATTTTCGTTGCAGTTTTTTATCTTGTCGCCTTTGTAACCATCAGCAATAATGTAGGCGTCTTGCGTAATATGCTTAAAGATAATTCTCTCTAGTATAATTGCGGAGACAGCTTTTCTTTTTGAAATCAATTTCCATTCAGCTGAATTTTTGAAAAAGGTACGAACTCCGTAACCGCAACCCCAATATAAGTTATTGTCGGGGTCGTTGCCATTTCCAATTTTTTTTGGGACAGGTACAATTCCTTGGCTGTCGTTATCACACAATGCTACAAAAACGTGAATGATTTTAGTTTCTGCATTCAGGAAACCGATTTGTAAGAGAAAGAGGATAAGAAGTAGTTTTTTCATTTTATCAAATAAATTGTTTAAATGATAATGCATAAATTGGTAAAAAGATACAGATTCGCTGTCACCCTGAGCCTGCCTGCGGTAGGCAGGCGGAGTCGAAGGGCGTTGGCTACAAAATAAAAATTGCAGCTAGTATCATTACGATAATAATCACAATATATTGCCAAACATCCGGAAAATATATTTTAATAAATTCCCAAGCGGTTTTGGGTTTTTCTTTTTCTTCCATTAATTAAAATGTTTTTTTACAACATCTAAAAATTCATCAAAACAAGCAGAATTTCCTGCAACAATTTCTTTTCCAAAGATATAATTTTCTTCGCCTTTAAAATCAGTTACTTTTCCACCGGCTTGTTGTACGATAAATGCACCGGCTGCTACATCCCAAGGCTGTAAACTGTATTCATAAAACCCTTCAAATCTGCCACATGCCACATACGCTAAATCGGTTGCTGCTGAACCCAATCTGCGTAAACCGTGTGTGTGTTTCATAAAGTATTTAAACAACTCTATGTATTCGTCCATTCTAGAATAATCGTAATAAGGAAAACCTGTTGCTAATAGTGAGTCGGCTAATTTTGCTGTTTTTGTAACAGTTATTTCTTTCCCGTTTAAATAGGCTTTACTTCCTTCCCAGGCATAAAAACACTCATCAAAATTGATCTCATAAATAACTCCTAATATCAATTCTTCATTTCTCATCAATGCTATACTAATGGCAAAACAAGGAATTCCATGAATAAAGTTAGTAGTTCCGTCTAATGGATCAATCACCCAATTGTAAGTTTCTCCTTTTTTTGTGGAAGTTCCTTCTTCAGCAATAAATCCGGCTTCGGGTAATAAAAGAGCTAGTTTTTCAACTATCCGTTTTTCGGATGTTTTGTCAACGTAAGATACAAAATCGTTCTTCCCTTTTACTTCCACTTTCATGGAAGAGAATTTTTCACCTTCATTTTTAATGAAAACACCTACTTCTTTCGATAAAGCACACACATCTTGGCAAAGTGTTTGTAAATTGATGCTCATTCTTGTATAGTTTATTCACAAAGTTACGTTTAAAAGACTGAAACTTAAGAATATTCAAAAGCAATAATTTGATTAATTTTGGTACCGATTATGAAAAACATCAGTAATATTAATAGTTCTTCGAACAGAGCTGGTTATTTTATTGGCATTGTGCTGATATGTTTTTCGTCCATTCTTTTTGCTCAAGCACCTATGTTTTCTGTAAAGCTGAAGTTTTCGGTTCAGCAAGGAGGCTTAGAAAATTCATTGATTACGATTACACGTGACGGGAAGCCTTACAGGACTATAGACCCTAGCGGAGGAAAATACTTTGTGGACTTAGAATTGGGCTCCGATTTTGTTTTTACGTTCACAAAACCGGGTCATATTACTAAGCAAGTTATTATTAATACTGTTATTCCAAACGGAAGAGAAAAGGAGGATTTTGCAAAATTTACTGCGGATGTTGGTTTGGAAATGCAGCCCGAAGATAAAATTGTTACCTATTCACAACCTGTTGGAAGAATAAAATATAATGGCTTGGTTGGAGATTTTGATTTTGATAAAGATTACACTAAAACGGCAACTGAATCTCAAATTAAAGATAAGGAGAATGCAAAGCCAAAACCGAAAGAGCCAACCCCAAATCCTCGTCCCGAGCCACCAAAACCTGTAGTTCAGGAATTGCCTCCAAGCAAACCAATTCCAGTTGAAATAAAACAACCTGAATATACTCCGGAACCACCCAAACCAAAACCTGTAGTGGTGGAACCTGTTATTGATTATAAACCTGCTGTAAAAGATAAAGTTGAAAAGATTATTCAGAAAGATCGTTTAAAGATTACAATTATAACTGTAAAAATAAATGATGTTGACTTTGAATACATGAAGGAAGAGTACGCTTGGGGCGGAGTGTATTATTATAAAAACGGGAAAAATATTACGGAGCGTACGTTTGAGAAAGACACGGAGTAGTGAGTGTTTCTCCTAGCTACTAACTCCAAGTTTCTTCTTTTCTAATTTCTTGAAATAAAATATTCCAACTACTCCCAGAATAAATAAAATTGTAGCAATTAATTCAGCTTGTGTAAATTTGAATCCGCCTACATCATACAAAGTGTTTACACGAATTTTTTCAATGAAGAAACGTTCAATACCATTAAATATTAGGTAAATAGAAAATAATACTCCGGGTGTTTTTATTTTTTTGCGGATATTCCAGAGAATTAAAAATAAAATAAAACACATCACGGTTTCATAAAATGGAGTAGGGTATACGGATGGAACCAAGTGATTGCAATATTTATCAGTTACACAGTCCAACATTGGAACACCATCATTTACCACGTTGTGAGGATAATCAAAACTCCACATCCAATCAGGTAGCCAGCTAAATGGTTTTGGGTTTAAACTCGGAATTCCCCAATCACCGTCACCCGACATGTGGCAACCAATTCTTCCAACAGCATACCCAATCATAATTGAAGGAGCAGATGAGTCAATTAAATGTGGTGTAGGAATTTTATATTTTCTTCCATATAATATCAGACAGGTGGATGCAAGAATTAATCCGCCATACATTGTTAATCCGTCAAATGAAAGCAGAGCTCCAACCGGGTCGGCAACAAATGTGCTCCAGTTTTCTAAATTGTGAAATATTTTTGCTCCCAATAAACCTGCAAATGCCGCTATCAAAGTCATGTTTCCAACATGCTGATAAGGATGCATTTGTTCTTCTACCCAAATAGGTTTATCTAATTTCGTTTTTTCTTTTTCCCGGTATTTTAAATACGCTCCAATTGCTCCCAGAATAATACCGCCAATTAAATTTCCTTTAGTTGATAATAAAAAGCCCTGTGTGTCTTCTGTGAAAGCTGTAAAATTGAAAATGATGTAGAGTAATTTATATCCAATTAAAAAACCAAGCAATCCGGAAAAAAATAATTCGGAAGAAGTAGCTTTCTGTCCTTTTAAAACTTTGTTAGTGGTTGGACTTAACAATCCTTCTTTTTCTTTACGTTTTAATTCCTTGGTCCAGAAATAAGCAGATGTTAGAAAAGCAATGGCAACAAAGAATCCGAACATCTGAACCATTTTTAAAAAAGATGGGGCATCTCCGAATAAATCTTTAAAAGCGTAATAGAGTGAAGGATACATAAAAGGAATTATAAATTATGAATGTAAAATTAAGAATTATTGCGGGATTAGTGTAAAAAGATAAATAATCTATTCTAATCCTAGCATTGCTCTAAAAGACTCTTTTCCTTCTTTTGTTTTTTTAAGGTTGGTGATTAGCAAAATTGCTCTGTCGATACGTAGTTGGGAGCTTTTTACAGTGTTAACATAATGAATAATATAACGCTGTTTTCCGGGAGTCAACATCTTAAATCTCCTCATTCCTTCTTCGTCTTGTTCCAAAAGTTCTTTTAGTTCTTCTGATAAAGGCATTCCGTATTCGCTTTCATCTTTTTTTAATGAAATGGTTACTGAATCTTTGAATTTCAAACCCAACTTTTTTAATCTGCCCATATTAATACTTACATAACCACTTCCATTTCCCAAGGCTACCAATCCACCCTGAAAAGTAAGTTTGCCATTGATTGTACACAACAATCGCATTTTGAATTTACCTCCTAACTTATCAATAATATCTGGAGGAACTTCAAAGTAATGCATCCCAACCAAATGTTCTAATTTGTAGATTTTGCTTTTATAAGTTATTTCAGTTTCTTTCTTTTTAGCCATTTTTGTTTAGAAAAAAAGGGGCAAAAAGCCCCTAATATTTTAGCAAACACAGACCTGCCTACCGTAGGCAGGTTCGTAAATTCGTTTTTATTCGTTATCCGTAACCTATTCTTCTTTTTCAGCGTTTTCGTATTTCACAATGTCAGTTGCAAAATCCATGAAGAATTTGTGTGCTGATGTAAATACAAAACGATTATCACCGGTTTTTTCGATGATGTTTCTTCTGTTCAACGTGTTAATGAAGTTTTTGCGAGAATCCGCATCTTTTAATTGTTTGTTTGATAAAATCAAATCAATATAAGATGAGTTGGTGAAATAGTTTTCTATCTCTTCCATTTCAAATTCTGAAAACTGAATTCTTTCAAGGAAATTTTTACCATCTCTGTCCAATTCATAACTTAATAAAGAAATGAAAATACAAATATCACGGGATAACATTTCAGCTGATTCTTCTGAAACCAGATAAGCGTAATCCTGTGTCAAACGCAAATCATAATTAAATGAAGCTTTGAAAAAGTAGGTATACGATTGCTCGTTATCTTTTACCGTTTGGTAAGTGCGTTCGCTTGGCAACATAAATTTGCCTGACATAAGATCTTCTACTATTTGGCGGTGGTGGTTAGGAAATTCCATCTTGTGTGTCGATTATTAGTGATTGTGGGTTAATAGTTACTTTAGGAACAGTTAATGTTAAGTCGTTAATTTTTATTTTATCAAATTCTGGTTTTACGCCATATGCGCGTTCAATGTCTTCATCAAAAGCCAATGTGGTAAGTGCGAAGAATTTTTCAATCTCTACTTTTTTATAATCTTCTTTCAATGTTTTATTACACCAGCTAAAGAAATTTTCGACCGGTAAATTGTCTTTTAACTTTTTAGTATAATGATCCTTGTCGAAAATCCACTTTTCCGATTCGTTTTCTTCATCTTCAAAATAAACATCTGTTTCGTTTTTGAATTGTTCAAAAATTTCAGAAGCATTGTAAAAGGTATCTTTTGAATAAACTGAAATGTCTTTGCGTTTAAGCAATTTTGGAGATTTACGCTTGTATGGATTTTTTAAATAAGTAATCCATCCTGTTAAAATAATCGACTCAGTTCTGATACGTTCAATCAAAGGCAATAATTCATTTGTGAGAATTTTAGATTGACGTAATAAATTATCATTAACCTGAATCAATTGAAAATAAAGCTTTTCAAACTGAACGCGAGCATTCTCATCATCAAAATTTAAACGATACTTGTTTGAGTATTCCGATATTTCATACAATTTAGTTGCAACTGAAGTTGAATGGTTGATATCCAAAATTTTGTTCAATGGAATAATATATTCGTCAATCCAACGGGAAGCACGGACAATCTTTTCACGATAATTAATTTTTTTAACGTTTGCTTTTAATTCACGTGTTTCCTGTAATAAACTCTGAGTGTTGCGTTCCACCATTTCGTAGAACGAACGAACCTCAATAGCTAAGTCGTTTAAGCGTTGACTCAATGTTACTTTATCGCCATTAATGTTTTCTCTTATTTTACGGAATAATTCCGCAATTGAAGTATGGTATTTTTCAATTGTTTCAGGCAACATTGGTTTGAATTCGCTTAATACAAATTCAATCAAGTTGTAGTATACAGTACGAATTTCGTAGTTGTCGTTTACCGGACTCAATATCTTGTATTCAATTAATTGCGGACGAACATCACTTTCGTGTTTCGCTACAATTTGATTCAACACTTCGTACGCTATGACGCCTTCTTTTGATTGAGTTTCAAACAATTCAGCAATCACATCGTAATGTTCCAATAAAAAGCGGAGTATGGTTTTTGGTTCTGCCTTCATTTTATTATACTATTAATTGCTTAGTTCAAATTTTTTAAATTCTTTTTGCCCATTTTTTCTACAACACCATTTCTTTCAACAATCACCGCATTTTGTTTTTCGTTGATATTGATTTTTCCTTTTGAAGGATAAATGAAATAGTATTTGTTGAATCCTTCTACTGCATCTGGTGCAGCAAAAATTGGAATAAAGTTATGTGCGTTACAGAATTTAACAAGTTCCGGACGATTTTGTTTGTCGATTGTTGCAACCTCGTCAATAAATAAGGTGATCTTGTTTTGTTCATCAGTTACTGCTAATCTGTTAATGATTGCCATTATGATAACCAAACGGATCATTCTGTCTGTTCCATCCGACTCAACTTGATTAGCTAAATCCACACGTTTTTCTGTTCCTTTGATTTCTAGCAATAATTCAATGTTGAACAATTCGTCAAAATGAACTTTTTTACCTGTATCTAAATAAGTGTTCAGAATTTTCAAGTTTTCCGATTGGTCAAAATCAAAACTCATTTGCCCGTTAAACTCTTGAATAGAACTGATTGCTTTTAACTCACCCATGATACGCTCGTTATCAATCAAATCAATTTTTAATGATTCGATGTTTGATATACGGGTTGTAGCTAATTTGGAGTTGAATTTTTCGTATACAAATTGTTTGAACTCTTCGTAACGCTTCAATAAAGTAAATGCAGGGTTTGCAAATTGAGTAGAGATACTTGATAACAAGCCATCAATACTTCTTTCTTTATCACTCAAACAAGCAATTTCTTCTTCAACAAAGTTGATAAATTCTAATTCGTCAGCGATGCTGCTTCTCAAACGATATTTTAATCCTTCGAATGCAACATCTTTCTGTGCTTTTATGTCGTGACGGTCTTTTTGATGAATTTGAATTTTTGAATAGATGTAATCCAAATTGTCGTTGGTCTCATATTCACGAGGTTCCACTTCAATGGATTCCATTTCCATTTTTCGGTCTTTCAATTCTTTTACACGAAGTTCTAAATTGCGTTTTTCTTCGTTCAATTTATCCAACATGATCTGTTTTGTAGAAATTTCTTTCACCAAATCATTTAATTGCAATTCCAACTCTTTTTTCTCTTCATTGAAAGTTTTAATTTCTTCAATTATGCCTTTAACAGCCTTTTCTAATTGAGGTTTTGTTTCAATGCCTTTGATTTTTTCTTTAATAAGTTCAAGTTCTCCAAGAATACTTTTTAATTTGAAATCTGTTTTTTCTTTGTCGACAACTGTTTTCAAAAGTTCTTCCGTTACTTTTTTCTCAGCAAGTAAAACTTTTAATTCATCTTTTAATTCTTTAACAGATCTGAATTCAGTTAATTCTATTCCCTTGGAAATGTCAATTTCACCATCAAAAATGTGCATCAATTTATCAGATACTTTTTTGATTTGCTTTTTGATTTGTTTGCTTGGTAAACTCAATACTTGCTCCGAAAGGATAGCATTTAAAAGCTGTTTAGTTTTTTCGTCATTCGAAATTTTGTGAATCAATAAGTTGTTGTAGTTGTTGATTTGATTTTCAACAGATGCAATTTTATCATTCACTTTTTCTAAACGGAATTCCAAATGTTTACTGGAAAGTTTTTGGCTTTCTATAGTAGTAATTCTGTTTTCGATTTCTTTACGTTCTTGATCCAAATTTTTCATGGATTCTTTTAAGAACTCAATTGTTTCGTATTTATTAATTTCATGCAATTCTACTTGCTTTTCATTCAAGTAAGTAGTTTTGTTTTTTATCTCTGCATTTTTTTCTCCGATGTAAGAAGCGAAATTCAATTCTTTTGGTTTTAAAATTTCGTTGATTTCGTTGTGAATAGCAGCAATATGTCGACCACGCTCAACTGAAGAAATTTCTAATTCAGGAATAGCAGCAGTGTATGCAGTGTTGAACGCATAAAGCAATTCACTCACAATAGTTGTTTTAGAATTGTGAACTTTTACCAATTCACGGAAATCAAGGAAATCCGTACGAACAGCTTTGATGCTCTTAATTTCTTCGTTGATGCGGAGTAAATCGGTAATGTCTTTTTTGTTTTTCTGAGAAAAGTTTAAACCTTCATTTTCGCGGTTATCAGCAATAATCAACGATTCTTTCAACGTCTTGTTGGTGATCAATTTTGAGTTGATCAAATAACGATAAACTTTTGAAAAGTTGTTGCTCAATCCGTCCGCCTTTACTGTATCTTCTAACCAAACAACCGCATTGTTTTTTGTACCGCGGTGGTAAACTGCATTAAACACATCTGTTTTTGTAGCAAACTTACTGTGCATAATACCACGTTTGTTAAGGTTTTCGATTACTTCATCAAAGCTTAATAAACGTTGGTGAGTTCCTTCCATTTCAAAGAAGTAGTCTTCATTGTAATCGCTTTCGATTTTGTAATATTCCAGTTCACCATCAGTATTTCGTTTTACCAAAATACAGTAGTAGCCCATTTTGTTGATTTCAAAAATCAAGAAACTCTTGTTATGAGTGGGGAAGTAGTGATGAATTGTTTCTTTATCACCTTTACGCTGACCACTGAACGACATTTTTTGTCCGTCAACCACAAACAGGAAATTCAGCGCATAAATCAGCGTTGATTTACCAATGTTATTAGGCCCAACCAATTGGATAGAATCGCAATTGTCGAGTTTCATTTCGGCCTTGCCGTAACCTTTTGAGTTAATTAAGGAGATTCGAGTAAGCATCTTTTTATAGGATTATAAGATTTATGCTCAAATATACTTTAATGGCTTGGCCTATTTGTTGAGTTAATAGGCTGTTGATAACAATTCCTTTAAAATTAGGACGAACAGAGGTTTTGTGTTAAAAAAATTAAAGTTTTTAAAAGTTTTAACAAGGACTTGATTTTTGTGAAAAATTGTTTATAATATTTCTACAGAAATGTTTTTAGCCAGGTAATTGCAGCTTCCTGACTAGTCATAATCTTTGTTGGGGTTATAGGTTTGTTAAATGTGATATATGCATTTCCCATCATTTTCTGTATGCTGTTTTTTACTACGAAAACACTCGCTAGAGTATACTGATTTGCTTCAATTCCTGAGGCATATTTTCTGGCGTCCGGACTGGCCAAAGCAAAATCACCGGCTATAAATAATAGTGGATATTTTTTCCCTCCTCCAACTTCTGCGAAAGCATTAACCATTTGTTTTGCATCAACCAATTGTAAAGTATTATTCGCTTTCATATCAATTTGCATAATTCCGTCACTTCTCAAAGAAACGATTGATCCAAAATTTGACACAGTTTTAAGAATAGTTACTTCGCTCATAGGATTTCTATTTGATAAATGTTTTTAACCATTCAATCGCTTTTTCTTCATCATTAAATAGAGCGGTTGGAGTAGTAGGCTTGTTTACTTTTATGTATGCATTGCCTAATAATTTTTGAGCTAAACTTTTTACAACTAATGCTCCGGCTATGGTGTATTTATTTCCATCCGGACTGGCAGCATATTCTCTTGCATCAACATCTGCCATTCCATATTTGCCAGACGAAATCAGGATAGGAAATTTTTTATTGTTTCCAATTTCTCCCGTTGCTTTTACCATTTCTTTTGCATCATTTCCTGTAAGAGTAACATTTGCTTTTACATAGAAATGTATTATTCCATCGCTACGAAGCATTACTTCGGCATTAGCAAGTTCTTTTTTTCGGATTATCGTTAATGTTTCGTTCAATTTGGAGTAATTGATGAGAACAAATTTAAGAAAAAAGAGGAATTTACGAAAAGCTTAAACTAAGCTGTAAACTGCAGCATCTGCCATTACGCAACCGTCAGCGTCCAACTCTTTTAAATCTACTTGTTTAAGTTGGTTTACCAGTTCTGGATTGTAAGGCGTTTTTACTTTTATATAATTATCAGTAAAACCATGCATAAACCCTTCTTTATTATCAGCTTCAAAAAGTACAGTTCTGGTTTCTCCTAAATGTTGTTCGTAAAAGTGACGAAGTTTTTTTGCAGATAAAATGCGCAACATTTTATTGCGTTTTTTTCGTGTAGCAATGGGGATAATTCCTTTCAAGTGAATCGCATCCGTATTATCTCTTTCTGAATATGTAAAAACGTGCAGGTAGGAAATTGGTAATTCGTTTAAAAAATTATAAGTTTCTAAAAAATCTTC